>Ga0209793_1000073_pt1 | contig 190134 bp, 180 predicted proteins | sample EBPBio122009_DNA_FD_185863 | JGI IMG/M metagenome (GOLD analysis project Ga0209793, IMG submission 185863) | Wastewater treatment Type I Accumulibacter community from EBPR Bioreactor in Madison, WI, USA - Reactor 1_2/2/2009_ DNA (SPAdes) (version 2) | ecosystem: Engineered > Bioreactor > EBPR...
ACAGTCCTCGCCGACGGCACCGTTGCATCAAGCGGCTTCGCAGCGCTGGCAGATTTTGACCTCAACCATGACGGAAGGATCGACGCGCATGACCAAGTATTTAGTAAGTTGCGCATATGGCGTGATGCAAACAGCGATGGCGTCTCGGGCGCGGATGAGCTTGCCGACCTGACATCTATCGGCATCACCTCGATCAATGTCGGCTCGGTTGTCACACAGGCAACGGATGTGATGAACAATATCCAGCAGCGGCTGGGCAGCTTTACGTGGAGCAATGGTACGCAGGGTGCGGCCGGTGAATATTTGCTCGGCCGTAATGCTAGCGATTCGCGAGATATCAGCCATGAGGGTATGAATATTCCTGTTGAAATTGCGTTTTTGCCCGATCTGGCCGGTGCAGGAAATGTTAGCTCGCTGCGCGTTGCAATGGCTCAGGATGTAAGTGGCACGCTGCAGACACTGGTGCAGCAATTTGTCGATGCACCAGATGTGGCGACACGCGATGCGTTGATGGCGCAAATCCTTTACCGCTGGACGAGTAGTGATACGATTGACCCTACGAGTCGCGGTGGATTGATTGATGCACGCCAGCTTGCAGTGCTCGAGAAATTTATGGGAACTAACTTCACGGGCACAAATGGCAGTTCACCCAACAACAACGCAGCACCGATGTTAAAGCAGGCATACGCCGAACTAAGCGACCGAATGTACGCAGCATTGGTCAGCAAAACAGTGCTAAAAGACGTAGTTAATGCAATTGGCTACAATACTAATGAGAGCGGCAGCATTACGCTTGACTTCTCAAAAGTTACGACAACGATCGACGACAAACTCGTCACCGATCACGCGGCGGGCGTGGCGTTGCTCGGCGAATTTGCGCGCGTCATGAAGGGCTACGACTTGCAAAAATTAGATGGCTGGAGCGCATTCCGCCAGCAATACGCCCTTCAGTCTAGCGAGTTGGCGCGGGCGATTGACGTCGTCGGTGTAGGGGTTTTGCAGGGCACTGCAACCTACGACTCTATTACCGCGCAAGTTGCTGGTCAAACGGTCGCGGGTGGCGACGACGGCGATAATTTGTATGCTCATGCAGGCGGTTCTGTTCTGTATGGTGATGCCGGTAATGATGGGCTCAACGGTGCCGCGGGGAATGACTATCTAGACGGTGGTGCCGGTGACGATTACTTGTATGGTGGGACGGGCGATGATGTGTATATGTACCATCTAGGTGATGGCAGCGACACGATATATGATAGCGATGGTGCGGACAAGCTGATATTTGGTAAGGGCATCACCGCTGACATGATCACGGTGGGCCGCACTGACTCGCGTGGTTCAGACTTGGTGCTGACAGTAAATGGTAGCGACAAGATAACAATTCGTGACTATTTCCATAACGATTATACGTGGGAGCGCCAAGATGCCAACAAAATTGAACATATTACATTTACGGATGGCACAATCTGGAACGCTGATACAATACTCGAAAAAGCGCGCGTGCAACACGGGTATGACAAGGGCCGGTCATACTTGTCCGGGTACGACGACCAAAAGAACATTCTGTATGCAGGCGCAGCGGGTAGCAATTTGTCAGCGAGTATTCAGGGTGATCAGCTAATTGGTGGTGACGCCAGTGACTCGTTGTGGGGGTCGACGGGCAATGATTTCTTGCAGGGAGGTCGGGGCAATGACTACATTACAGGCGGTAGCGGTGATGATACGTATGCATTCAAGCTTGGTGACGGCCAGGACACTATTTACGATGCAAGCGGCACTGACACGCTGCAGCTTGGTAGCGGTATTACCGCAGATATGGTACAGGTGAGCCGTACTGATTCTCGTGGATCAGATCTGATACTCTCGATCCGTGGGACTCATGATAAAATGACGATTCGCGATTATTTCCACAACGATTATACTTGGGAGCGCCAGGATACCAACAAGCTCGAACACATTATATTCGCTGACGGTACAGCTTGGTCGGTGGACCAAGTGATCGAAAAGGCACGTACTATCGTTGCATCCAGTAGTGGTGGCTATTTGGGTGGCTTTGATGACCAGAATGATATCGCTACGGGCAGCGATAACTACGATTACATATCGACCGGAGGGGGCGACGATGTGATTGATGCCGGTGCCGGTAACGATGTGGCGTATGCGGGCGACGGCAACGATATATTGCGCGGCGGCGCTGGCAACGACTTGCTCAATGGCGATAATGGCGATGATCTATATGTGGGTGGTGCTGGCGATGACTGGATGCAGGATTACGGCGGCAATGACGCGTATGTATTTGCGCGTGGTGATGGCAGTGATACTATCTATGATAGTGTGGGTAACGACCAACTTATAGTTGCTGATGGTATTACGCCTGAGGATATTGTTGTATCGCGTACTGATTCTCGTGGATCAGATCTGGTACTGACGATCCGCGGCACCGACGACAAGGTGACGATTCGCGACTATTTCCACAACGATTACACGTGGGAGCGCCAAGATGCCAACAAACTAGAGCAAATCGTATTTGCTGATGGCTCTATCTGGTCGCCCGAAACTATTATCGAAAAAGTCCGCACGCAACATGCTACCGATAGCGGCTGGTCGTACCTAAGTGGGTTTGACGATCAGAAAAATATTCTTTACGCCGGCAACGCAGGCAGTGTGCTATATGCCAGAGATCGGGGAGACGAGCTATATGGCGGGATATCCGCCGATAGTCTTAATGGCGGTGCTGGTGACGATTGGATCCGCGGCGGTAAGGGCGATGATTATCTTAATGGTGGCGCTGGGAATGATGTCTATGCATTTGGCAAGGGCGATGGCCAGGATACTATATACGATTGGGCCGGAAACGACACACTAACGTTTGGTGATGAGATCACACCAGATATGGTACAAGTGAGCCGCACTAATTCCCGAGGCTCAGACTTAGTACTCTCGATCCGCGGCACTGATGATAGAGTGACTATTCGCGACTATTTCCACAATGCCTATACGTGGGAGCGCGATGACACTAACAAGCTCGAAAAAATAATGTTTGCTGGTGGCGTTAGCTGGTCGGCCGACCAAGTTATTGAAAAAGCTCGATATATTAATGCGAGTGCTGAAGGTGGAAACATCTACGGGTTCGACGATCAAAATGATGTCGTTACAGGTAGTGATACCTACGACTACATATCGACCGGCGGGGGCGACGATGTGATTGATGCCGGTGCCGGTAACGATATAGTGTATGCCGGTGCCGGCAACGACGTGCTACATGGTGGTGCAGGCAATGATTTGCTTAGTGGCGGGAATGGAAATGATATATATCTTGGTGGTGCGGGCGACGACTATATAGAGGACTACGAGGGTGATGACACGTATGTATTCGCTCGCGGCGACGGTAGCGACACTATCTACGACGCTGCCGGTAGCGATCAGCTTATCTTTGCCGATGGTACCGCGCCCAACGATATCGTGGTCTCGCGTGCTGGTTACCGTGGCTCAGACCTAGTGCTGATAGTCCGCGGCACTAATGATAAAGTGACGATTCGCGACTATTTCCATAATGGCTATACGTGGGAGCGGGCCGATGCAAATAAACTTGAGACGATACAATTTGCCATCGATGGGACCAGATGGACGGCTGACCAAGTGCTCGAAATGGCGCGTACCGTGAGGGCTAATGCCGATGGCGGATCTGTATCTGGATATGACGATCAGCAGAATATCCTTAAGGGTAGCGCGACATATGACTATATATACGCAGGTTCAAGGGGCGATGCGCTCTACGGAGAGGGCGGCGATGATACGCTCTATGGAGGCGCGGGGAATGACTTGCTGGTGGGGGGTGCTGGTAGTGATACGCTGCAGGGAAATGCAGGTGATGACGTATACGTCTTTAATATAGGTGACGGCCAGGATAGGGTGTATGATGCTGCCGGTAACGACACGCTACGATTTGGCAACGGAATTACAGCGAGCGATGTTATCCTAAGTCGTACAGATTCGCGCGGCTCCGACCTGGTCTTGTCGATCAAGGGTACGGAGGATACGGTCACGGTACGCGACTATTTCCACGGCGACTATACCTGGGATCGTGACGATACGAACAAGATTGAGAAATTCGTATTTGATGATGGTACGATATGGAACGCAGATAAGGTACTCGAAGAAGTAAGATCAGTACGAGCTTTATCTACGGGTGGGTATTGCTGCGGGTATGACGACCAGCAGAATATCATTCGAGGTAGCGCGCAGCTCGATTATGTATATGCCGGATCCAAGGGCGATACCATCTACGGTAATGGGGGTGACGATGTGCTTAATGGTGGCGCTGGTGATGACACCTTTGTAATGAATCTGGGTGATGGTCAAGATGCTATTTACGATTGCGCTGGCAAAAATACACTATTGTTCGGAGAGGGTATTACTACTGACGCCCTTACGCTTGTGCGCAGTGGTGATGATATGAAAATATGCAACATTGCCAGTCATGATAGCGTGACAGTTAGACACTGGTTTAGCGGTAGCAATTACCAGCTTGATTCGGTCAAACTTGCTGATAGTCATAGTATGTCAAGGGCGAACATGCAACTCCTTGTTCAGGCGATGGCGTCGTTTGGTGATACGCACGGCGGCATGAGCTGGGAGACGGCGCTAACGCAGAAACCAGACGAGGCCGCGACGGTACTGTCGCAGTACTGGACCGCGCCGACGGCATAAATGTTACCTCGGTGCTCATGCTTTGGCGCACGCCAAGGATTTGGTATACTGGCAGCAATAGAACAGTAGTCGGTGGGCAATAAAAGGGAGTTCTGTGTTCGACGAAGATTTGTAACATCTTTGTGGGGCACACGAAAAGTTGTATGGCTCAAAAACCGAGCAAAAAAACCACCGTGTCCGCCGAGGCTCACGCAACTATCGATCCTGGGCTGTACTGCCTTGTCAATGTCGCGGGATTCCACGGCGTGGCGGCCGATGTCGAGCAGATCACGCATGCATTGGCGATTGGTGCCGATGGTGCCAGCGAGCAGGACATTGTACGAGCGGGTCGTGACCTGCGGCTCAAAACGCGGGCGCTAACAACAAACTATACGCAACTGCCAAAGCTCGCAATGCCGCTGATCGTCGGCATGAAAACTGCGCGATTTGCCATCCTCGCCCAGATCAACGACGACAAACTGCTGATGCTTATGCCCGACGGTACGCCGCCGCAGGTCATGAGCGCGGACGAATTTCGAGATGAGTGGAATGGCCGTGTAATTCTATGCGCGCAGCGATTCGGGCAAGATACCCAGCGCACATTCGATATCAAATGGTTTATTCCGACTATCATCAAATACAAAAAGCCCCTCATGGAAGTACTCGCGGCTGCTTTTGCGCTGCAAGTCCTCGGTATTTTTGCGCCGATCCTCACGCAGGTGGTGATTGATAAGGCGCTAGTACACCATAGCGCCTCGACGCTCGACGTGATCACTACGGGCCTTGTGATTGTGGCGATATTTGAGGCGCTGATGAGTGTTGCGCGCAGCTATATATTCACGCATACGTCCAATCGTATCGATGTGATGCTGGGTGCGCGCTTGTTTCACCATCTATTTCGGTTGCCGCTGCGCTATTTCGAAACGCGTCGTGTTGGCGACACGACTGCTCGTGTCATGGAGCTCGAAAAAATTCGTGCCTTTCTGACCGGCACGCCGCTGAATACATTGATCGATGTGTTATTTATGGCGGTGTATGTGGTTGTCATGTTCGCCTACAGTCCGACCCTGACATGGGTTGTGCTTGGCACCCTGCCGTTTTTTGTTGGGTTGTCTATGCTGGTCACACCGCTATTTAGGCATCGTTTGGACGAAAAATTTAATGCCGGTGCCGACTCGCAATCGTATCTGGTAGAATCGGTTTCTGGTGCGCAAACGATCAAATCATTTGCGCTTGAACCACAAATCCAAAAGCGCTGGGAGGGTAAGCTTGCGCATTACACGCAGGCCAGTTACAACACCGCTATTTTGTCTGGTAACGCCAGCGCAATCGGGCAGTTAATTCAAAAAATTTCGGACCTCGCAATCCTCTGGTTTGGTGCACATTTGGTGATGTCGGCTAGTCTGACAATTGGTGCACTGATTGCGTTTCGGATGTTGTCGAGCCGCGTCAGCGGACCGGTTCTACGGCTTGTCCAATCATGGCAAGATTTTCAGCAAACGGGCATTTCGGTTAAGCGGCTTGGTGATATTTTTAACTCTGTGCCCGAGCCTGGTATGGATCCGTCGAAATCGCGGTTGCCGGCAATCACTGGAGACATTCGCTTCGAAAACGTGCGTTTTCGCTACCGCCCAGATGCAGCCGAAGTGATTCGTGACATGACATTTGGGATTCGCCCAGGTGATATTGTGGGGGTCGTGGGTCGAAGCGGTTCGGGCAAGAGTACGATTAGCAAATTAATCCAGCGACTATACATCCCTGAGGCTGGCAAAATCATGATCGATGGTGTCGACATTTCGCTGACTGATTCAGCGTGGTTGCGCCGGCAAGTTGGTGTGGTGTTGCAAGAAAACTTCCTATTCAATGCATCGATTCGCGACAATATTGCCGTACACATGCCGGCTGCTAGTATAGAGCAGGTTGTGGCGGCAGCGCGTGTGGCTGGTGCGCATGAATTCATACTGGAATTACCCGAAGGCTACGACACGATGGTTGGCGAAAAAGGCGAGGGGCTGTCCGGTGGCCAAAAACAACGGATTGCGATTGCGAGGGCACTGTTGCACGATCCACGCATACTAATATTTGATGAGGCCACTTCGGCGCTCGACTACGAATCCGAAAACGTTATCCAGCAAAACTTGCGCCAGATCTGCGCGGGACGTACCGTCATTATCATTGCGCATCGGCTATCAACACTACGCGACGTCGACAAAATTATGGCAATTGATCGTGGGCAGCTGGTAGAATACGGAGCCCCGCAAACATTGCTCAAACGTGGCGGCTTGTACGCACATTTGCACGCGCAGCAGCTAGGGGGCGAGCATGAGACGAAATAATGCTCAGTACGAATTTTTGCCTGCGGCAGAAGAAATTGTCGAGACACCTGCCTCACCATTTGGCCGCATTGTGCTATGGCTGATAATTGCGCTGGTTGTTATTGCGCTCGTATGGTCGTATGTAGGGCAGATTGATGTTATCGCGACGGCCGCGGGCAGGATCGTACCTGATGGCAATGTCAAGACAATTCAGGCGTCCGTGGGAGGCATGATCAACACTATCGATGTGCGCGAGGGCCAAAAAGTAACAAAAGGCCAAACGCTAATTACACTTGATCCCACGCTTGCCCGAAAAACCGTTGACGCGGCATCGCAGGCGCTGGCCGTTGCCAGGCTGGAACGCGCGGTGATTATGGCGATCAATACTGGCACCAGCGCGGCTGATCTAATTGCCAATGCCGAGGTATCGCAACAGATAAAAGATGATTTTATGCAGCTGGCGTACTCGCGTAAATCTGTGGCGGCGGTGCGTCGCAGTGCGCTTAGTATCGGCATCTCGCAGGCGCAGTCGCAGCTCGCGGCTGAACGTCAAAACCAGCAAACGCTGGCTGACACGCTAGACGCTACTCGTGCTGCACGTGCACATATCGCCGAACAACTCGCAGCAGCAGATAGCGTCGACCAAATCCGCTTGCAGGCGCAGCTAAACGATATCGATTCGCGCATTACCACACAGCAAGCAGCGCTGGGCGCACAACAGCAGCGTACCGCCCAGGCAGAATCTAGCGTATTGCAAGCTTCGGCAAATTTGCAGAATTTTAATGCTGATACCTCCTCTGCCGATACTACCTCTACGATTGATGCCGACAAGCGTATCGTGGAACTCAGTAAATCGCTCGATGAAGCCAAACAAACGCTGGCGTGGCATACACTTATTGCCCCCGTCGATGGCACGGTGCTGACAGTTACGCCGACCACGATCGGTGGAGTCGCCACATTGGCGCAGCCCCTGGTGACGATCGTGCCGAGTGACGCGACACTGTATGTTGAAGCGTCGGTGAGCCCGAGTGATGTGGGATTTGTACACGAGGGTCAGCCAGTGGCGGTAAAAGTCGATAGCTTTTCATTCCAGCGCTACGGCCTACTGCATGGCACGGTCGAAAAGATCAGTGCCGATGCTATCAATGACGAAAAGAAAGGCCCCATATATAAAGCACGTATCAAGCTATACGATACAAAAACCTCCCAAGGCACCACGTTGGCGCTTACTCCCGGCATGCTAGTCACGGGTGAGATTACGACTGGCCAGCGCCGACTGATCGAATTTTTCCTCGATCCGCTTATGACGCATATCGATACGAGCCTCAAGGTGCGCTAATGTGCGCACTTTTTGCATAGGATCGAAATGAGCGGTATACTAGGTTGTATGAATATGCTTACAAAACTTATCGCTGATGGTTTGATTCTCATCATCGTGCTCGTCGCTCTTTATATGCTTCTATTTCGCGTCGATCGGCGACATTGGTACCGCGACTATAGCTATATCGTGATGGCGGGCATGACTACCTATGTACTAGCCAAATTTGCCGGGCTGTGGCTGCAATTCGAGGGGCTGCGACCATTCGAAAAGCTTGGCGTCGAGGCTGGGGCGTTGTCGCTGAATAACCCTGGTTTTCCCTCTGACCACGCAGTATTCGCGATGACGCTCACGCTGGCGGTGTGGTTTGTGACACGTAGCCGCAAGGTAACGCTGGCCTTATTCATTATGACGATTCTGATGTGCGTCGGGCGCGTGCTGGCACTGGTGCATACGCCGCTTGACGTGATGGGTGGCATGGCGATTGCCTGTATCGGTGCGCTGTGGTACCCGCCGGTACGTGTGCGATTGGCCGCACTGGTGGCGCAACTGATGCCCAAGGCTAGCCAAACACACAAAAAAGTAGTAAAATAGGCTTTAGCTAATCTGAGGACTATCTATGCTCGCACGTAAACGCACCGAACAAGTCATTATTGATACCGACAGCTACGAAGAATCAACTTCGCTCTACCGCTTGGCGCTGGGCGATTTGGGGCGCATTATGGCCGTAGGCGCCGTCGTGGGATTGCTGGTGTGGGTGGTCGCATCGCTACTATTTAAGTTTGTATTTGTACCGGTACTTTGCCGGCCCATCGCCCCGACTGACTGTGCGGCTGCTCCCGCCTATGGGCTGATCGCCGGGCTGATTATCGCAAATATTGGCGGGTTGATTGCGCTGGTACGATTACGGCTGGCGCGTCCACTACTGGTGGTGTTGGCGGCATCGATCGCATTGTGGCCGCTCGGCGCTGCCCTCGCACCATTGGCGTGGGGCTGGACGCTGCTGGCATTTATCGTACTATGGGTGCTCGCCTATGCGGTGTTTGGCTGGATTAATCGCAGCAAATCGTTTATCCTGGCACTCGTGCTGACCGTCGTTGTGGTGTTTCTGGCGCGGCTCGCTCTGCTGTAGCGATAGTGGTATACTACGAGTATGGATATCGTACTTGTGGTTGTGTTGCTAGTGGTGATTGTGCTCGGTTTTGGCGCCGTACTTGTGGTGATGAATCAACGCATGCGTGAGCTGCGCAGCGCCAGTGCAGTCGAGCTACTCAAGACCGACGTGACCGAGCTGTCGCGATCGATCACGCAGCTCAATACCTCGATGGGTGATCGTATCGAGCGTAGTAGCATGGGCATGCAGCAAACGGTTGCTAAGCAGCTGGCGGTCAGCTCCAAACTGGTGGCTGATGTCACCGAACGCCTGGCCAAGCTCGACGAAACGAATCGGCGCGTTGTCGATGTTGCCGACGAGCTGAAAACCCTACAAAATGTACTATCAAACCCCAAGCAGCGCGGGGTATTTGGTGAATATTACCTGCAAAGTGTGCTCGAGAATGTCTTGCCGCCGAATAATTTTCAGATGCAGTACGCGTTTGCCGATGGCGAAATCGTTGATGCCGTGATATTCCTGGAGCGTGGCCAAGTGCTGTCGATCGATAGCAAATTTAGCCTTGAGAATTACAACCGCATGATCGAAGCCAGCGATAAAACCGAGCGTGATCGCCTGATGGCAAAAGTAAAAGCTGATCTGAAAAACCGCATCGACGAAACCAGCAAATATATTCGTCCGAGCGAACACACGATGGATTTTGCCTTTATGTTTATCCCGAGCGAGTCGCTATACTACGACCTACTGATCAACAACATTGGCACTGGCGGTAGCTCGCGCGATTTGATTGAGTATGCGTTTCGCGACCGGCATGTTATTATTGTCAGCCCAACGAGTTTTATGGCGTATTTGCAGACGGTGCTGCAGGGGCTGCGCAGCCTGCAGATCGAGCAGCAGGCCAAGGATATTCAGATACGCGTGAGCAAGCTAGGCCAGCATATTGCGAAGTTCGAAACCTACATGCAAAAGCTTGGTAACGCGCTGGGCACTACCGTTAACCACTACAACGCCGCCCACAAAGAGCTTGCCAAAGTAGACAAAGACGTGATCAAGATTGCCGACGCCGACCCGAGTGTCGCGCCGCTGCTGATTGATCGTCCCGCGGCCGACGACTAGCCGCAGCCACACGAATAACGCCGGGCGAACCCGGCGTTATGTTGTTTGAGTATACTAGCTGTTATTTTTCTTGGCTAGCACGAGCAAGCAGGTCGTACAGGTAGAAGCCTGCGACTGCACCTAGGCTGCTGCCCAGGATGTAGATTCCGACCGCCCACCATGATACTGCGCTCCAAGTACCAAAGGCTTGCAGTGTAAATGCTACAGCTGGGTTGAGTACCGCGGCGCCACCAATGGTGGAAGCCAGGTAGCCGCCTACGACCAGACCGAGCATAAGGCCGATACCGACCGTAAGGGCTGCGCCAACGCGTTCGTTTTTCTCGCGAGTTGCACCAGCAACCGCAAAACCAAACAGCATGGTACCGAGCACTTCGCCGAGCATCACGAACCATTCTTTGCCCAGAGGCAGTGCGCCAAGCTTGAACGGTTCGGCAGCAGCAAGCGCGCCCATGGCGCCGACGGTAGCCGGAGCTTGTTTCATGACCGACGTGATGACCACTAGGGCCAGCAATGCACCGAGCACTTGCATCAGCACGTAGCCGAGCGCGCGCGCTGCAGTTAGTCGCTTAGTTGCCCAGCCAGCCAGTGCCAGCGCGGGGTTGAGGTACGCGCCAGAAATCTGGCCGAACATCAGCACCAGCCCAGCTAGTGCAAATAGCATAAAGAACGGCTGTCCTTGGAGTACAACCACCGCAGACGCCAGCGTAAAGGTACCGATAAACTCGGCGACCAGTGTCGCGAGGTAGCGCGAGCTATTGATCTCGTTGGTAAAGTTTGGACGGTGTGTTTTGTTGTAGCGGACTGCTTCGCGTGGCTCACGAGTCACAACGCGAGTGACAGTCGCAGGCTTTTTGTTAGTCGATGTTGCAACCGATTTTTTCGGAGCAACGGCTTTTTTGGTAGCCATACAGTATATCCCTCCTTTAGTGATATACGCCCAGTATACCATAGGCGGTACATGAGTGGTATACTTGACGCATGGGATTATATGTACAACAAAACGAAAACCGTAGCGAGCTGCAACAGCGCCTTGATGCCGAGCTGCGCCAAAAAGCCCAGTCGACCCAAAAGCTCGCCGCCGCGCCCGATGCCGATCACGAGACTGCGTATCTCGAGGGCACTAAGTCGACTACTAGCCTTGCCTGGGTATGGGTGCTGATTGTGATTGCACTGATTGCAGTCGCGGTTTATTTCATCGTGCGCACAGCAAATCAATACTAAATGATATAATTATAGATAGTATGCCAGATATTGAGTTATTAGAGCGCGAACTTACCGCGCGCGTCCACGCCAGTGCTCAGCCGAGTGAGGTGCTGCGTGCGCCCGAGATTCGCCAGCTGTACGCCCAGATTCGTACGCTTGATGCTAGCCAGCGCGCGGAGTTTGGCGCGCGGGTTAATGCGCTTAAACTGTCGATTGAGCAAGCGATTGCAGCGCGTCAGGCTGAGCTTGATCATGTGGAATTGCCGCCAATTGACGTGACGGCGCCGATGGACGTCAACGCCGCACTGCCAGCGCTCTTGCCCGCCGAACAGGGCAGCCAGCATCCGTTGACGCGCGAGATCGCGAGGATTTCGGAGATTTTTGGCCGCATGGGATTTGCCACGGAGCAGTCGCGCGAGATCGACGACCAATACCATATGTTCGAGAGCCTCAATTTCCCAAAAGGCCACCCGGCGCGCGACGACTACGATACCTTCATGACGGTCGAGACCGACCGCGAGCAGGAACCGCTGATTGCGCCGGCGCACACCAGTACTATGCAGAATCGCACCTTGGTCAAATACCGTGACCAACTAGAACGCGGCGAAGCGATTGCGGCGATTGTGCCCGACCGCGTGTTTCGCAACGAAGACCTAGATGCGCGTCATGAGCATACATTCTATCAGGTCGAGGGCATCTATGTGGCACGCGGCGTGCATGCCGGCATGCTGGTGGCGACGCTCAAGAAATTCCTCGAGGAATATTACGGTCGCCAGCTTGAGGTGCGTGTCAATCCGTTTTATTTTCCGTTTACCGAGCCAAGTTTTGAATTTGCGCTGTCGTGCCCATTCTGCGAACACGGCTGCAATGTCTGCTCGCAGAGTAAATGGATCGAGCTGCTCGGCTGTGGCATGATCCACCCGAATGTGCTACGCGCCGCCGACATCGACCCTGAAGTCTATACCGGCTTCGCCTTTGGCTGCGGCATCGACCGCCTGGTCATGATGAAATACGGCATCGAAGACGTCCGGCATTTTGAATCTGCAAAGTTAGATTTTTTGAGGCAGTTTTAGCGATGACAAACGCAATTCTTATCCATGGGCGGAATACGAAAGAGGAATTTTTTGATCCGGACAAGCCGACAGCGAGTAATGATCATTGGTTTCCCTGGCTCACGAAACAGCTGATGCTCAGGGGATATAAGGTTGATGTGCCAGAAATGACGCAATATGATTTTACGATATACGAGTCATGGAAGCGCGAAGTTGAGCGTTTTGACATCACACCAGAAACGGTACTTGTAGGACATAGTTGCGGTGGAGGATTTATTTTGCGCTATTTGTCTGAAAGCGATCGTACAGTCGGGAAAGTCGTGCTTGTGGCGCCGTGGTTGGGCATAACATTTGGTGAACCGTTTGATAAGAACTTTTTTAATGTTAGACTTGATCGTCATGTGGTGCAAAAAACTGCCGGCATCACAGTTATGAGCTCTGATGATGATTTTGACGTTATTCACCAATCGATTGACCGTATCCGCAATGAGGTCGACAATATTGAGTACAAAGAGTTTAGCGGCAACGGACATTTTACGCGAAAAAGTCTGGGAACTAATGCTTTTCCGGAGCTGTTGCAGGAGCTAGTTGATGACCGGGAATAAAAAAAGGCCGACAGTCTACGCTTTCATCGACAGCCAAAATCTCAATCTTGGCGTCAAAGAACAGGGTTGGAAAATCGATCAAGTACGTTTTCGCAACTATTTGACTGACAAATATCACGTCGACAAGGCGTATATTTTCATCGGGTTTTTGCCAGAAAATGCCCAACTATATGCTAGGCTGCAAAGCGCCGGATTTATTTGTATCTTTCGGCCAACGTTGGTATATAAAGACGGTACAACGAAAGGAAATTGCGACGCGGAGTTAGTTTTGCAGGCGATGATTGATTTTAATGAATACGACAAAGCAGTGATCGTTACAGGTGATGGTGACTTTCAATGCCTCGCAAAATATCTACACGAACAAAACAAGCTAGCTGCGTTGCTCATTCCGAATCAACACAAGTTTTCGGCACTTTTGAAATTTGATTTTCTCAAGCCATACCATCGCTTCGTGAGCGATCTGCGCAAAAAACTTGAGTATGATCAAAAAAAGAAGAACCCCCGCAAGGACGGAACCTTGAAGGGGAAATCTTCCATTGGTGATACTCCAAATATAGCAAAATCGAGCAAAAAAGTCAATAATAGGAACACCTCATGAAAGTCAGCTTACACATCATCAAATCACTCACCAGCATCCGCGGCACGGTTGATGAACTGGTTGCGCGCATCAATCAGCAGCTGGGTGGCGTAGAAGAAGTAACGGAACTTGGGGCCGCCTATGCCGGTGCGACCATCGTGCGCGTGGTAAGCGCCACTAAACATCCAAATGCCGACAAGCTCACAATATGCATGGTTGACGACGGCGGCGTAACGCCTCGGGTCGAACGCGACGACAATGGCCTGGTGCAAGTGGTTTGCGGCGCGCCGAATGTAGTTCAGAACATGATGGCGGTATGGCTGCCGCCCCAATCGACTGTGCCGAGCACCTGGAATGATGACGAGCCGTTTGTGCTTGACGCCCGCGAGCTGCGCGGCGTGATGAGTAGTGGGATGCTCGCCGCGGCCGATGAGTTAGGGATTGGCGTTGATCATAGCGGCATTATAGCGCTGACCAGCGACGACTTGCCGCCTGAGCTACACGATCAAAGCCTGGAGCCCGGCCAAAAATTCGCCGAAGTATTTGGCCTCGAAGACGCTATTATTGACATCGAAAACAAAATGTTCACTCACCGCCCAGATTGTTTTGGCCAGATTGGCGTGGCGCGCGAGATCGCCGGTATTCAGCACGAGCAATTTGCCAGCCCTGATTGGTATATTATGCAGCCAGAATTTGAGGTAGTGCAAAGCCTGCCGCTGGCCGTCGTCAACGAAGCGGGCGACAACGTGCCGCGATTTATGGCCGTAGCCATGCAGAATATCGTGGTAAAGCCTAGCCCGATGTGGCTACAGTGTGCGCTGGTGGCGATGGGGTGCAAGCCTATCAACAACGTCGTTGACGTTACTAATTACTTGATGCTGATGACGGGGCAGCCGCTGCATGCCTACGATTACGACAAGCTTGATGGCCAGCAGCTTGGCGTGCGCATGGCGCGCGAGGGCGAAACCTTGCCGCTGCTTAATGGCAAAACCTACGACCTGACGCATGGCGATATCGTGATTATCGATGGCGCCGGGCCGGTCGGTATGGGTGGCATTATGGGCGGCGGCAGTAGCGAAGTGTCGCCTGGTACTACCGCTATTGTGCTCGAAGCGGCGTGTTTTGATATGTATACGATCCGCAAAACCAGCATGCGTCATGGGCTATTTACCGACGCAGTGACGCGATTTACCAAGGGCCAGTCGCCGCTTCAACAAGACCGCATCCTTGGGCGTGCCATGCAGCTACTTGCCCAGCTGGCTGGTGCCGAGCAGGCGAGCGTGGTGCACGACAAACAGGCTGATCTGCGTGCACACAGCCAGCCGATTGCGATTTCGGCGCAGTTTGTCAATGAACGCTTGGGGCTTGGGCTTGATGTGGCGCAAATGAGCAAGCTGCTCGCGAATGTCGAAATTGGCGTCGAGGCGCAGCTGGAGGATCTTGTTGTTACGCCGCCGTTTTGGCGCACCGACCTAGAGCTACCCGAGGATCTCGTCGAAGAAATCGGCCGTCTGTATGGGTTTGACGCGTTGCCGCAAGAGCTGCCAACACGCAGCATTGCGCCGGCGGCAGTAAATCCGTACACTGCATATACGCAGAAAATCCGCGATAGCCTGCGCCGCATGGGCGCGAATGAAGTACTGACGTATAGTTTTGTGCACCAACACACCATGCAAAAAGCCGAACAGGACGTGTCGCAGGCGTTTCAGCTTTCGAATGCGCTGAGCCCTGATTTGCAGTACTATCGCCTGAGCGTGCTGCCGAGTTTGCTAGAGCGTGTGAAGATGAATATTCGGGCTGGCTATGACGAATTTGCACTGTACGAAATTGGCAAAGGCCACAACAAGCGCTATCATCGCGAGGACGATGACGGCCTGCCGCGTGAGCTAGAATTTGTAGATATGGTATATACCAGCCGACTGCCGCGCGACGGCGCCGCGTTCTACCGGATGCGCCGGATGGTGACTCGCTTAGCACTTGACCTTGGCTTTGAGCTGCATTTTAGCCCGATTGATGAACCGCTCGATTATCCAGTGACGGCGCCGTTTGACCAATCGCGTAGTGCGCTGGTAACTGCAATGGACGGCACATTTATTGGGATGATCGGTGAGCTAAAGGGCTCGGTGCGCAAGCAATACAAGTTGCCCGAGTATGTGGCGGCCGCAACGCTTGATCTGGATGGACTAATTAAAGTAGGCGCTCGCGAACAGATCAACTATGCGCCACTCAGCAAATTCCCAGCAATATCGCGCGACGTATCACTGCGCACAGCGGTGAATGTAAGCTACAGTGCGGTGGCCGATGCGCTGCAACAAGCCATCAAGCAGCATGATGATCTGCAAGTGCGGGCCGAACTAACGTCGATTTACCTGCCTGATGAACAAGCTGAGCACAAAACCTACACGTTCCATCTAGACATCGTAAGCAGTGAGCGCACCCTGCGTGATGAGGATGTGACGCCCCTGATGGACGACATTGCCGCGCGTACCGAGCGGGCGGTGGGCGCCACGATTGTATAGCAAGCGGGGATACCAACCTGCAATACGGTTATGTTTGTGCCGGCATATGTGGCCGTGGTAGTATACCTATATCTGGAGGCCGCGCGTATGAATATCATCAAATTGCCATCACTCGAAAGCCAGCACGCATTTCCGATCGAAGATGTGTGGGAACATAACGTGACTGGGCTCGCTGTAGCGGTGAGCAGTCCAGAGCTCGTCGAGGCAACGCACTGGAGCGCCGAGCAGATTCGGTGGCTGTTTCGTGTGGGGCACCCTACGTTCGCTCGGCTGGCGAAGAGGGTGTATGATGGCGACATGGCGATGGTGTCGCCGCTCAGCCATGGTATTAGCCTGCACGAAACGATGAGTACAATATTGGCCGCCGAAGGACGTGAGGATCATGGGCAGGTATCGATGCGCGGCGGAATATTACTCGCGCTTGAGCCGCATGAAATCCGTCGATATTTTGACGAGGCATTTGAGCGATATCGCACGCAAATGCCACATGCCACTGAAATCGTCGGCGAGGCAGCGGGGCGGCTGTTCGGCTCTATCGCCGAGCGGGCGATGCTAGGCGCAGCGCTTGCTTGGCGCTTCGACTATGATCTTAATAGTCGCCATATTGAGCACGAGAAGTAACAGCCGGCTTGCTGTATAATGAGCAGTATGACGGCAAGCAAAAAACCCGAGCACCATCCCGAGGATTTCGGCCTGGATGTGACACGCGGTGACGACGACGTGTTTCGATGGTTTTTGCTAGTGTATCTGCTTGGCAAGCCAATCCAATCGGGCGTGGCTGTGCAAACCTGGAGGCTATTTGTGGAGCGCGGGCTAGATACGCCGTGGACGATCGTTGACACGAGTGATCATGCACTGTCGCGGCTGTTTGTCGAGGGCAAATATACTCGCTACAATCACGTCATGACAGCGGCGCTCAAGCGGTGTATGCAACAGCTCATTCAGATGTACGACGGCTCGTTGACGTTGCTGATTGATTCGAGCGCTGACCAAGATGAATGCGCGCGGCGCCTGCGCGAGTTTCATGGCGTGGGGCCTAAGACTGCCGAAATATTCATGCGTGACATCGATGAATTATTTGCCCGGCGTGTCGAATAACAACAATAGGAGGGAATAGTGAGCAATATACTCGTAGTTACCGGCAGTGTTCGGCCCAATAGCGTGAATAGCAAGGTCGTATCATTGGTGGTGCGGCTGCTCGAGCAACGTAATTTGATCGTCGCGGTGGCCGACTTAGGCGAGCTGCAGCTGCCGTTTTATGATGATCCGCTGCCGCCGTCTCATCCAGAGTTTGTCCCGACCAATGCAGGCGTACGGCGCTGGACGGCCATGGTGGCAGATGCTGACGCCGTGGTGCTAGTGACGCCCGAATACAACCACACCATGAGCCCGGTGCAGTTGAATGCGATCGACTGGATCTACAAGGGATGGGCGGGCAAGCTTGTGGCGCTGATTGGCTACGGCTGGCGCAGCGGTGCGGCCCAGGCGCACGCCACGGCCCGTGAGGCACTGGCGGCTAATCTCAAGGCCGAGGTGCTGGATACGCAGGCCAATTTGTTTTTTGCAAAAGATCTGGCACCCGACGGCAGTATGCTCGACGAAGCCGCGGTGCTGGCAAAAGTCAATGCCTCGCTCGACAAAATAGTAGCGCATCTCGGCTAGGGCTGCTACAATACTATCTATGCATATTCTGTGGAGGGTCCTTGGCTACGCTCGTGATTTGTGGCCATATTATGTCGGCATCACCCTGCTGTCGATATTGATGTCGTTGACGGTATTGGCGCAGCCATTTATCTCGAAAGCCGCTACCGATGTGGTAATGGCATCGATCGCTAACAAATCGCCCGAGGTGCAGCAGGCGTTGTTTTGGGCTGTGATATTCTTGGTGACGGATGCGGCGAATGCACTATTTGTAAACACCGGCGGCTACCTGGGCGATATTATGAGCGTGCGGTTGCGCAAACAGCTGAGCGAGCGCTATTACACACATTTGCTTAAGATGCCTCAGAGTTTTTATGACACCGAGCTCACCGGCCAGATTATTAATCGGCTCAACCGCACAATCAATGATGTTACGCAGTTTCTCAACATGTTTGCCAACAACTTCTTCCAGATGATCTTGCAGGTCGTATTTGTACTGGTAGTGTTGCTGTTTTATAGTTTGGAGCTGACGCTGCTGGTGTTTATTGTTTATCCGGTATTTATGTGGCTGACGGCCCTCACGAGCAAAAAATGGCAGAAATGGCAGGACGAAAAAAACCATTCCTACGACCTCGCTAGTGGCCGATTTGCCGAAGTGATCTCGCAAATTCGCGTGGTCAAAAGCTTCATGCAGGAGCAGCTAGAATTTCGGCATTTTGAGCGGCATTACCAGCACGCCATTGACGTCACGCGCCACCAATCTAGCTACTGGCATCGCATGGATATGTCTCGCCGACTGGTGATGGCGCTGATTTTCTTTATGATTTATGCGTATATATTTGTCAACACCGCTAGCAGTCATTTTACGGTTGGCGAGATGGTGCTACTGGTGCAGCTGGTGAATTTGGCGCGGGTGCCGATCTATAGTATGAGCTTTATTGTCGACAATACCCAGCGCGCTATTTCGGGCTGCAAGGATTATTTTAGGGTGATGGAGACGCTGCCGAGTATCACCGACAAGCCGCATGCGCCAGCTCTCGAGGTGCCGCGTGGCGAGATTGAGTACCGAGATGTGGAGTTTAGCTATGTCAAGGACGCTGGGGTGCTGCGCGATATTAGTTTTACTATCAAGCCAGGCGAAAAAATCGCCCTTGTCGGTGAAAGCGGCGTCGGCAAGACGACGATTACCAGCTTGCTCATGCGGCTATACGAGGTGACGTCCGGCGGTATTTATATTGATGGCACCAATATCCAGGATGTGCGGCAGCGGTCGCTGCGGGAGCATATTGCGGTGGTGTTTCAGGATCCGGCGCTATTTAGCGGTACAATTCGCGAGAATATTATGTACGCCAAGCCGCATGCCAGCGAGACTGCCATGATTCGTGCCGCCAAGGCTGCCAATGCCTACGAATTTATCGAGAAGCTTGACGGCAAGTTCGATACACAGATTGGCGAGCGTGGGCTCAAGCTGAGTGGTGGCCAAAAACAGCGCATCGCCATTGCTCGCGCCATCCTAAAGGACGCGCCAATTTTGATCCTCGACGAGGCTACGAGCAGCCTGGATAGCCGTGCCGAGAAGCTGGTTCAGGAGGCACTCGAACGCCTGATGCGAGACCGCACTACGCTAATTATTGCTCACCGGCTTTCCACTATCGCTGATGTTGACCGGATTATCACATTGAGCGGCGGTACCATCGACGAGATCGGTACGCCGCGCCAGCTTGCCCGTAGCGGCGGTATCTACGCACAGCTACTCAAGTTGCAGCTCGGCCAGACCGAGCACGACAAGCGCCGACTTGCCCAGTTCGAAATCGAAAAATAATCACATATGCTATAATAATTTGTAGCAACTAGAGAGGGAGATTTACTACTATGGCCACGCCCAAAAGTCAGCGTATCGGCATCTTGATTATCACGATTGTTATGATTGTGGGAACACTCGGTTCGTTTATCGTGATGGTAATTGCCAACGATAACGCGCAGCGCGATCAGGCTGCCGCGCAGAAGCAGTACGACGAATATATGGCAAAAACTAACGCACAGCAGAGCGAGCTCAATACCAAATACTACCCAGTCATCAGCCAGTATGCTGCGCGAGTTGCGGCGTTTGATGCGGCCGCAGTGACGTCGGTGACGAGCGAGGATTTGTTGGTTGGCGAGGGCGAGGTGATTGGCGACAGTACGCAGTACAGCGCCTACTATATCGGCTGGACGCCAGACGGCAAGATCTTTGACCAGTCGATTATGAGTGGTCAGCTTAAGGAGCCAATTCCGGGTAGCGGGCTTATCCCTGGCTGGACCGAAGGTGTCAAGGGCATGAAGCTTGGCGGCGTGCGCGAGATCAGCATCGATTCGGACAAAGCCTATGGCGATAAGGGTCAAAAAGATCCTACGGGCAGGGAAATCATTCCGCCCAACACACCACTCAAGTTCATTGTGCTGGCTATTCCCACGCCAACACCGGTACCATATCCGGGGTTAGGCTAGGCGGTACGTGATGGCTGATCAATTGCACGATGTTATCATGATCGGCGCTGGTCCCAGCGCGCTATCAGCGGCGATTTATACCACGCGTGAAGATATCGAGACGATCCTGTACGAAAAAGCCGTCATTGGTGGCCTGGCTGCTACCACTGATCAAGTCGATAACTACCCAGGCTTTGCCGAGGGTATCGCCGGCCTACAGCTTGCCGAGCAGCTCCAAAAACAAGCCGAGCGATTTGGTGCCAAGATCGCATTCGGCGAGGCTTCACACATCCGCCGCGATGGCGACAATATCGTGGTCACGATTGACGGCGAGGAGCTGCGAGCCCGTGCTGTCTTGATCGCCACCGGTAGCGACTACAACAAGCTTGGCATCCCTGGCGAGGCCGAATATTATGGCCGCGGCGTTCACTACTGCGCAACTTGCGACGGTGCATTCTACCGGGGCAAGCGTATCGCAGCGGTTGGCGGTGGCAATTCCGGCGTTCAAGAGGCGATATTTCTCACTCGTTTTGCCAGCCATGTCGATCTGCTGGTGCGTAGCGAAGTCAAAGCCAGCGAGGTACTGCAGCACGAACTTGCCAAGCATGTCGCGGCAGGTACGATCACAGTGCACCTCAATACCACTACCGACGAAATTATCGCCACCGACGGCAAAGTAACTGGTGTAAAAACAACAACAAATGGCACAGCCGAATTGCTGCCGGTTGATGGCGTATTTGTATTTGTGGGCCTAAAACCAAACACGGCGTTCCTGGCGAGGAGTGATATCGAACTCGATGCTCACGGTTTTATCGTTACCGACGCGCGCCTCATGACTACCATGCCCGGCGTATTTGCCAGCGGCGACGTGCGCAGCGGCGCAACCATGCAGGTGGCCACCGCTGTGGGCGAGGGCGCTACCGCCGCGCTGACGATTCGCGAATATCTAGCGTCACAGCGCCAGGCATAAACTATTTGATATATTTGTCGAGAAACGTCTCGAGCTGGGTGATAACCGCAGGGTCGCGGGTTTCTAGGGCGATTTCGCGCGCGCCGGCGATGGCGTTGCCTGCCAGGAAGTTGTGTGAACCAGTGATTGCTACTCGCTCGCCGTCGGCCATGGTGAATATCATGAACTTGGCGTGGATATAGGGGCGGCGTGTGTATAGCGAGCGAAAACCGCGTAGAAATTCCATCCAGTGGATGAGTGAGCGGCCAAAGAATTCGACCTTCGCGGCCGGATTGTAATACAGCTCGTGGCGGCGCGACTGGATGATTTTGCCAAGCTTGCCAGTTGGCGCGTACTGCGAGACATAGATGATGTGGACGGCCTTGGACGCCAGGCGGCGTGCATGCCGATAGATGATGGAATCACCAATCATGCCGCCGTCGATCAGTGCTACGTTGTCGCCCAGGCCAAAATCATGGCTGGGTTGGGCGCGGCCAGATTTGTTTTCGCGCACAAACATATCCTGTTGTGACGCGAGGTGATCGGCGAGCGACGTGTCCTCGATGCGAAACATGTAGTCCAGGTTCTCGACACCAACGCTGTAGAGGTTGACGCCGCCAAAGGTATAGACGGTGTTGTCGACAATTGACCATTTGGCATGAGTGCGACGCGAGTAAAGCGTGATACCGTGTTGCCCGAGCCAAGTGACGTTCGCGCCCTGAGCCTGGAGCTTGCTGCGCATCGAGCGCATGCGTGCTAGCTGCGTGCGAACGTAATGTTTTTTTCGGCCTGCTACGCCAAGCTCGCGATAGGTAAATACCATGTCGGATGCGACCGAGACTTTGACGCCGCGCTGGGCGGCTTGCTCAAGCGCAGTCATGAGCGTGCGTGTTTCGTCCTCGTCGGCAATGACCAGCGCCAGTAGGTACACGCGGTGCTGGGCTTTGTTGATATGTCGGATCAGATCGCGCAGATAGGTTTTGGGCCGCATCAGCGTTTTTTCGGAATTCATATTCCATAGTATAGCATAAACGGTGAGGTGGATCTGGGCGAATTGCGGCTGACCAATATGCGTGATACGATGATTCTATAATGAAGCAACCTACTCATCACTATCAATCCTTCCATATTATACTTATCGCAGCACCATATGTGTTGCTGGCGCTCCTATTCATCTGGACGCACGACTTGGCGGCTAGGCAATATAATTTGCAGCAGGTGATGAATGTCACGCAGGCACATGAGATACGCAAGCTTAGTTTTTGTGTTGATCACGCCATTTCGCCGTGCGACCAGGCGCATCTGATTAGCTGGAACGATGCGCACCGCGATATGCAGTTTACGCCAGTTGCTAATGCCGACAGCGAGCTTCACAACATGCCAGTTCGACACACCTGGCTGTTTTACTAGGCCCCTATACGCACTCGCGAAGTGATATAATGGAAGTAATCGTAAACAAAAGGAGCTATTTGTCATGGCAGATTACAACAAAATCCTGGATGCGGGTGACGTCGATGGGGGCGTAATTAATGTGGTAGTGGAGATTCCGCAGGGCTCGAGCCACAAGATTGAATGGAATCGCAAGCGAGCCTATATGCAGCTCGACCGCGTAGAGCCAGCTATTTTTGCAAAGCCGACCAATTACGGATTTATTCCGCAGACGCTTGACGAGGATGGCGACGAGCTAGATGTGTTGCTTATTACCGACGAACCATTGCCGACCGGCGTGGTGGTCGAGGCGCGTGTGCTGGGCGTGATGAAGTTTGAGGACGATGGCGAAGTTGACGACAAAATCGTCGCCGTGCCGGCTGATGATCGCCACACCGGCAATGCCTATCGTAGCCTCGAGGATCTGCCCGAGCAGCTGATTCGCCAGATCGAATTTCATTTTAATCATTACAAAGACCTTAAGAAACCCGGCACGACCATCGTCAAATCGTGGGGCGATATTGCCGAGGCTCAGGCGGTCATTCACGAATCGATTGTGCGCTGGGGCGAACAATAACTCTCCTCTTCGTTCCCCGCTCCCGTCGTCGCCTGCGCTCGGGCGTAGCCCGTGCTCGGCACGTAGGTCGCTACACGCGGGTCCTGTCGCTCGAGCCACCCCATCTTCGACAAAATTAGAAATTTTGTCTCAGTGGGAGTTGCCCCGTCTCGCGCCACCCGCTTTGCGCTCACTCTCTACTTATCATTTGCGGATCACTCGTCGTTGGATCCGCTCGGCAGTGCGCGAGATATGGCCCAGCAAGCCGCCTTCTTTGCGCAGTTGAGCGCGGATTTTTTCGCGGGCGTGATTGGTGCTGACGAGCCCCAGCCAGTCGGGCTTTGGCTTGGCAGATTTCGACTTGAGAACCTCGATAATATCACCGTGATTAAGCCGGTAGGTGAATGGCTCCATCTTGCCATTGACGATGAATCCGCTCGCGCGGGCACCGACATCGCTGTGCACGCGATAGGCGTAGTCGAGCGGATAGGCGTCGCGTGGCAGGTCGTAAATATCGCCGCGCGGTGAGTATACAAATATCCGGTCGCCAAATAGATCGACCTTGAGCCGCTCGACATCGAATTCCTTGCCCTCGCCGGCTTGCGACGCGGCCGACTGTAGATCGCGGATCCAGTGTAGGTCGGCGGGGAGCTCGGCGATGGTGCCCTTGCGGTAAGCGTCGGAGAGTTTTTGCTCGTTGTAATGAAAACTCGCGGCCAGTCCGCGCTCGGCGTAGTCGTGCATCTCGCGGCTCCTAATTTGAAACTCAACAATTTGGCCGTTTGGTGTTTCGACTGTGGTGTGCAAACTCTGATAGCCGTTAGGCTTTGGCTGAGCGATATAATCCTTGATGCGGTCGACCATGGGCACATACATACCATGCAGCACGCCAAGCACCAGGTAGCAGGTCGAAATATCGTCGACAATAATGCGCAGCGCAATCAGGTCGTAAATTTCGTCGATGTCGCCGACGCGATCGAGCTTTTTGTACAGGCTATAGACACTTTTGACGCGTCCATCGATTTCGTGGGGGATTTTTTCGCGCGTTAATTCTTCATCAACAGCCCGCCGCACGCCAGCCAGGCGGCGTTGGGATTTTTTGAGCCGGCTGTCCATCAGGCGTTTGATATGGGCAAATTCGCGTGGATCTAGATAGCGAAAACTCAGCTCCTCTAGCTGTACGCGCACCCGGCCCATATTGAGCCGGTCGGCCAGCGGCGCAAATACCTCGATGGTTTCGCGAGCGATTTTCTTTTGTTTGTCGCGGGGCATGTGTTTGAGTGTGCGCATATTGTGCAGGCGATCAGCCAGCTTGATAATCAACACACGCACATCTTGGCCGACGGCGATGAGTAGCTTGGTCAGATTGTCTTTGGTTTGGGGCAGGTAGCTATCGAGGTTGCGCATGCCGGCGCGCGCCCGACCAACCTTGGTGACGCCATCGACCAGAAATGCCACGTCGCGGCCAAACAGCGTTTCGATTTGCTCGAGCGTGGCGTTGGTATCCTCCACTGTGTCATGCAATACGCCCGCCAGCACGGTGTCGATATCCATGCCCCATTCCACCAGCGTGTACGCCACAGCCAGCGGGTGAGTGATGTAGGCTTCGCCGCTCTTGCGTTTTTGGCCGCGGTGTTTGTCGGTGGCGTAGTCGATGGCATGCTCGAGCTCTAACACGTCGTTCTCGCTGTAGTGTTCGCTCGCAAATTTTACCAACTCACGCTTATGCATAGCTCTATTATGACATCCGCAACCTAAATAGTAAAACGTGGCGCAGCACAACAGTTTGCTCAAACTTGAGACCATAACCATAACTAGGGTATACTAATAGTATGAAGATATTTCTTGGAGCAGATCATGGTGGGTTCCACCTCAAGCAAAAAATCGAGGCCTACATTGCAAAAAAGGGCCTTCCCTACGAAGACGTCGGTGATCGCGAGCTCGATCCGGGCGATGATTTTCCGCAGTTTGCACAGATGGCGGCAATCAAATTGCTGGGCGAGGACGAAAAAACCGATCCGCGCGCCATCCTAATCTGTACTGGTGGCCAGGGCATGTGCATGGCGGCCAACCGCTTTCGCGGGATTCGCGCGGCGGTGATTTGGGACGCGTTTGAGGCGCACGAATCGCGCAACGACAACAACGCCAACGTGCTGTGTTTGCCTGCCCGCGTCGTCGACGACGAGCATGAGACCTGGAAAGAAATCATCGACACCTGGCTCACCACGCCATTTGCTGGTGCCGCGCGCTACAAACGCCGCAACGATCAGCTGGACGACCTGTAATATGTCCACGATCGCGCCTGCTATTCTGGTCGACATGCCCGCTGCCTACGAGCAGTATGTGCGCACGCTGTTGCCGTTTGCGCGCCGTGTTCATATTGATATTACAGATGAGGAATTTGCTCCAAGCAAAACCGTGACGCTCGATGATATATGGTGGCCGCGTGAGTGGATCGCCGATGTACACATGATGGTCAACTACCCGAGTCGTTACGCCGCCAAACTTGTCCAAATGAAGCCGCATTTGGTGATATTTCATGCCGAAGCTAAGGAGCCGCTCCTGCCCACACTGCGACAACTGCGAGCTGCGGGCATCAAGGTTGCGGTGGGATTGTTGGCGCCGACACACCCGCGCGATGCCAGGCACGAGATTGAGGAGAGCGACGGCGCGATGATATTTAGTGGTGATTTGGGGCATTATGGCGGTACGGCTAATCTGTTGCTACTACACAAAGTTCGTCAGATCCATGATAGTAATCCCCACGCCGAAATCGGCTGGGATGGTGGGGTGAACCTGGACAACGCGCGTGATCTGGCCCGCGGCGGCGTAGACGTGCTGAATGTCGGCGGTTGCATTAGCCGCGCCGATGATCCGCATACGGCGTATCAGCTACTTGAACGCGCGGTAAAAGAATAGCTCATTTTTCCTCTTCGTTCCCCGCTCCCGTCGTCGCCTGCGCTCGGGCGTAGCCCGTGCTCGGCACGTAGGTCGCTACACGCGGGTGAGAACTGCCAGTCGGCAGTTCGCAAGGCAACGTCACCTCGAAGCTATGCTTCGTTGGCTGACTTGCGGGGCCGCGGATCGTGGCCTGTCGCTCGAGCCACCCCATCCTCGACAAAATTAGAAATTTTGTCTCAGTGGGAGTTGCCCCGTCTCGCGCCACCCGCTTTGCGCAAGAGGCTAGCATCGCCACATTCCAAATGACCAGCGAGATAGGTGGCGCGGCAATAAAATAGCACAATTCAAAGTACTTATGCTATAATCAAACTAATTAACCAAGGAATTCCAGAATGGGTGGGCAACTCACGCTACGACAATTAGAGCAAAAAGCCGGCAAGATTCGCGAAGATGTCATCAGGATGCTGGAGCGCGCCGGCAGCGGGCATTCGGCGGGGCCGCTTGGTCTGGCGGATCTGCTGGCGGCGATGTATTTTGAGATTCTAAGCATCGATCCCGAGAATCCCGAATGGCCAGATCGCGATATATTTATGCTAAGCAACGGCCACTGTGTGCCGGTGCAGTATGCCGCGATGGCTGAGCGCGGGTTTTTTGCGGTCGACGAATTAATGACGCTGCGCCAGCTGGGCAGTCGGCTACAAGGCCATCCAGAGCGAGTGCGCCTGCCGGGGCTCGAGACAACCAGCGGACCACTGGGCGAGGGCCTGGGCCAAGCGGCTGGCTACGCCTATGCGCTGCAATATCTCGACCACCAACGCCACCGCTGGGTGTATTGTGTCACCGGTGATGGCGAGCTAAACGAGGGAAACATCTGGGAATCGGCGATGTTTGCGGGCAAATACAGCCTGTCGCAGCTGGTGGTGTTTGTCGATCGCAATAATATCCAAATCGACGGCCCAACCGAGACCGTGATGCCGCTCGAGGATCTGCATGCCAAATGGAAAGCGTTTGGCTGGCATGTCCAAGAAATCGATGGCCACAATATCGAAAGCATCATCGACGCCGTCGGTATGGCCAAAGCGATCGAGAATCGCCCAAGCGTCATCATTATGCATACGATTCCGGGCAAAAACGTTGATTTTATGGAGTACGATTACAAATGGCACGGTGTCGCGCCAAACAACGAACAAGCGCGAGAAGCGCTCAAAAAATTACGAACCCTAGATGGCCGAATACGGGCGGAGCACGAATAACATGAGCTACCAATTACACCCAGATATATACACCGATGCGCGTTTGCTCGAGCCAATTCGCGCCGGATTTGGCCGTGGGCTCAAGGCTGCGGGCGCCGACAATCCGGCCATTGTCGGCCTGTGCGCCGATCTGGTAGAGAGCGTCCAAATGCACCTGTTTGCCGAGGAATTTCCCGATCGCTACATCGAGGTTGGCATTGCCGAGCAAAACCTAGTAACCGTGGCGGCTGGCCTGGCCCGCGCGGGCAAGATTCCTTTTGCCGCCAGCTACGCGGCGTTTAGCCCGGGCCGCAACTGGGAGCAAATCAAAACAACTACCTGCCTGAACGAGCTACCGGTCAAAATCGTCGCATCGCATGCTGGCATCACCGTCGGGCCCGACGGCGCCACACACCAAATGTTAGAGGACATGGCACTGATGCGCGTACTACCAGGCATAGTGGTAGTGGTGCCGGGCGATAGCGTCGAGGCCGAAAAAGCCACGCGGGCTATCGCGAACAATGGCAAGCCCAGCTACTTGCGGCTGGGCCGCGACAAGACACCGGTATTTAGTACGCCAGAGTCGCCATTCGAGCTTGGCCAGGCCTATGTGTTGCGCGATGGTACTGATGTGACGCTGGCTGGCACCGGTATTATGACCAGCCAGATGCTGCTTGCCGCCGAGGCGCTCGCTGCTCAGGGTATTCATGCCGAGGTGTTGCACGTGCCGACGATTAAGCCGCTCGACGAGGCGACCATCTTGGCCAGTGTGGCCAAAACAGGGCGAATTGTGACCGGCGAAGAGGCCCAAATCGCGGGCGGATTTGGCGGTGCGGTGGCCGAATTACTAGGCGAAAAATCCCCCGCGCCACTGCTGCGTATCGGCATGAACGATCGCTACGGCGAATCCGGCGCACCGATGGAGCTGGTGGCGCATTTTGGCCTGGATGCCAACTCCATCGCCACCAAAGTACAGGCCTTTGTGGCACGAGTGCCACAGTACAAGCCTGGTTTTTGAGCACAAAAATGAAAACGGCCCACCGAAAGGGCTCAAGCTGAATCGGTTCAGATTGAACCAATTCGGCAAACCGTTTTCGATGGGCCTCACCTCATGTAGGTACGTTCGTCTGCATAGTCCACACTGACCGCACATGCAACAGTGTTCGAGAATAGTGCGGCTACGTAGGGGAGCATGATGAAGCCGCTAAGACTCCACCCAGGGTGCTGCATGAGCGTCCAGTAGTGGAAGCTCAACGTGACTGTCAGGGTAATAAATACCCCGACCGCCATCCTGACATGCGCCTGCTCCTTGCTACCGGCGCTGTACGCGCCGAGATAGGCTGTACAACCCGGTGCGGCGAAACTGGCCACGAACAGTCCGAAGTTAACTGCAGTGAGGATCGAGCTCATGACTCCTACTTTCTGAGGTGCGCTTTATGGCGTACCTCTGTTGATGCGGGCGAGAATTCTGCCCGGGAAGGGTAGCAAGTAAAGCTTTTGTAATAATAGCATACTTTGTTATAAATGTCAATACTTTACCCCCAATTAACAGAGATGGTATACTAGTGGCAGATAAGCATAATAATTTTTGTGATATGGGGGCCAGGATGGGACTGACAATTAGTGAAATCAGGGACAGGACGACGCGGGCACGGCACCTGATGCAGCGCAGCCGAGCGCAGCATTTTGCGGTGGGGGCGTTTAATGTCGATAACCAAGAAACGCTGATTGCCATTTGCCGGGCCGCCCAAAAGCTGAATTCACCGGTGATGGTAGAGGTAGGCGAGACAGAGTATAAATTCCTGGGCCTCGAGAATGTGCGTGATCTGGTGGATAATTACCGCTCTGAGTACGGTGTCGAGATATTCCTGAACCTGGACCACGCGCCAACGATCGATGATTGTAAGCGTGCGATTGACGCAGGCTACGAATTTATCCATATCGACGTCTCGATGGCTAACCACGATGCCGGCGAGAAAGAAATCATTGATGCCACCAAGGAAGTTGTGGCCTACGCTAGCTTTACGGGGGCGCTGGTAGAGAGTGAGCCGCATTATTTTGGCGGCTCGAGCAACCTACACACCGAGAACATCGACTACGACGAAATCAAAAAAACCTTTAGCACGCCAGAACATGCCAAATATTTTGCCGAGGAAACCGGCATCGATACCTTTGCGGCTGCCATTGGCAACCTGCACGGCAAATATCCTGTACCCAAAAAGCTCGACCTAGAGCTGCTACAGGATATTCGCGAGGCATTGGACTGCCAAATTAGCCTACACGGCGGCAGCGGCACGCCGCTGCATTATTTTGAGGATGCGGCGCGCATTGGCGTGAGCAAGATTAATATTAATAGTGACATGCGCTATGCATTTCGCACGACGCTAGAGCAGCAGCTAGCGGCGCACCCTGATGAATACGCGGTGATAAAGCTGATGCCGGCGGTCTACGGCGCGGTGCAAGATGTAGTAGAGGACAAAATCCGTGCCTTTGGCAGTGCAGGAAAAGCAATATGAGAGAGGGCCTGCACACCTACAAAAACAACAAGCGACCACGAATCGTGGCCATTGGTAAGGGTACGCAAGATGTATTCTTGAAGTCTGACGAGTTTGATCCGCATACCGAGGGCGCGCATGTCTATACGCATTTGCCGCTTGGCCTCAAGATGGAGGTAGAAGACGTGACGTTTGCGACTGGCGGCAATGCCAGCAACGTGGCGGTGACATTTGCGCGGCAGGGGCTCGAGAGTGAATATCTGTGGGCGCTGGGCAGCGACCCGGCATCGCAGGCGATCCTGAGTGAGCTCGACCGCGAGGGCGTAGATACCAGTGCGGTACTGCGCGACGACCGCTATCAGGCGGGGTATTCGGTGATTCTGATCGCGACCAACGGTGAGCGGACCATCCTAAACCACCGCGGCACGACCATTACCCCAGCACATAATCCGCTGGATTTTGCCTCGATTCGCGATGCCGATTGGGTGTATCCGACATCGCTTGCTGATAATTCGCTGACATTACTCAAGGATATTTTGGCGATTGCGGTGAAGCATAAGACTAAGGTGATGCTCAACCCCGCGGGGCCCGAGCTGTCGAGCCCCGCCAAACTGAAGGCGCTGCTCGATGATGTGGATGTACTCTGCATGAACAAAGAGGAGATGCAGATGATCGTGCACGGCAACACCTGTGAAGAGCTGGTGCGGCACGCGCTCAATTATGTGCCAGTGGCGATTGTGAGTGATGGGCCAAATGGCGTGGTGGCGAGCGACGGCCAGACGATTGTGACCGCCGGCATGTACGAGGATGTGCCGGTGCTCGACCGCACTGGTGCGGGTGATGCGTTTGCGAGTGGGTTCTTGAGCCAGTGGGCGATGGGCCGCAGCCTGCGCGAATCGATTATATTTGCCAGCGCTAACTCTACCTCTGTGGTGACAAAAATCGGCGCCAAAGCCGGGATTTTGCGCCGCGGTACACCGCTACACGATATGCCGCTTGCCGAGGAGAAACTCTAGCCGTGGCACACATGCTGGCGCGGCTATTGGGTGCCGAGGCGCGGCAGTTTGAGCGGGTGATGCACGAGCTCGAGGTAGCGACCGGCAACGCCGGCGTGGATGTGCTGCTCATTGGCGAGATATTAATGAAAAGCCAGACTGCAATGCGCATGATGGGCCTCGATCCCAACGATACGACTGCTCACGAATTGTACCAAGCGCTAAATGCACATGCCGACGAGCCGGCGGTGTTTCGTGATAAGACGTTTGTGGGGGTAGTGATTGGCGACGAGGTGATTTCGTGCAGCCGGGCCGATGTGCGGCGCAATATCAAGCGGCCATTTGGCGAGCGGGTGGTAACGGCGATGCAAAAAGCCCTGCGCCGCGAGCTTGAGCGTCGCTACCATTCGCATAATCGCACCGTTAACGCGACCGTCACATCCAAATTATCGCAGGCTGGGATTCCCGAACTATCAGCTACAAAGGAGAAAAAATGAGATATCAACTATGCGTATCTGGCGCCGCCGCGGGCGAAACTGTCCGCCAAGCCCACCACATGGCCTATGCGATGGGTGCCGAAATTGCCAAAGCGGGCAAAACGCTATTGACTGGTGCTACCGTGGGGCTACCGCACTATGCGGCGATGGGCTTCAAGAGTGTCAAAAACCCCAAAGGCTCGTCGATCGGATTTAGTCCGGCGAGCTCGTACCGCGAGCATGTTAGCACGTATCGGTTGCCGACTCGCGAGTTTGACTATATTAATTTTACTGGCATGCAATATGTGGGTCGCGACGTGCACTTGGTGCGCAGCGCCGATGCCGTGATCACCGTGGGCGGCCGCATGGGTAGCTTGCACGAGCTAGCGACGGCGCTCGAGAGCCGCAAAGTGTGCGGCGTGTTGCTCGGTAGTGGCGGATTGGCGGATTATGCCCAGACTCTACTTGAGAATGTGGAAGCACCAGGGGGTAAAGATGTGATATTTGATGCCGATCCAGCGCGGCTGGTGGCGCGGGTGATTGAGGCACTTGATGCCAAATATGCTGATTTTATCGATGTCGATAACACTCGCGATGTACTGATGAAGCAGAATATCGAGGATGAAGATATCGAGCCACCCGTTACTAATCGCCGCGGGTAAATTGTTGCAACAATCACGCTGACTGATGTGTATATATAATTAGAATATAAATAAAGGAATTACTATGACAACAAACCAACATCAGTCAGGAAGTATACATGCCATCGTAGCGGTGCTTGCAGCTGCAGCGCTGGTCGGCATGCTGGGGTACGTGTATTATCAGAATGCCATGGGCAAGAACCAGCCTGCTGCGCCAGCTCCTGTCGCCACCGCATCGTACTGTTTGCCAAACGAGAAATTGTGTTTTGACTATCCGCAGCAATGGCAGGTAAAAGACAGCCCGGTGCAAGGCATGGGTAGCGCCGTAACTGATGGAGTGATTGTCGCAAACGCAGACGGCACTACGATGTTGAGGTTTCAGAGTGGCCTGTATAGCGTCGGCGGCACGTGCGGCGAGCCAGGTGTGCGAGTACGTATCGACAAAACAACTGCGACCGCTATCAAGGGCGACTATCTAATCCAGGGCATTACCGCTGGTGATACACGGACTAATCAGGTATATGCTTACCAAGCTATCAGTAAAAACCAAGATAGTACCTATACGGCATCAATGGAGTTGAATAGTAGTAGTACTGTCGCGAAGACCGGCGAGTATGACAACTGCGATCTTGGCATGGGAATTTTTAGGGCAAAGAACATCAAATATCAGGGGGACAGTACGTGGATGGAGGTGACAAGCGCGACTGATCCTCGTGCACATACATTCAAGACCGAGGCCGAGGCCAGCGCATGGCTTGCCAGTGACGATGCGCACAAAGCCTATGATGTTCTACGCAGCGTTCATTATTAGATATGGGCACAACCAGGTATAATAGAGAGGTGAATACATTTCGCCTTGCTTCTCACTACCAGCCGACTGGCGATCAGCCGACGGCGATTGATACCCTGGTTGGCAGGCTTGAGGCGGGAGTCCGTGAGCAGACACTGCTGGGCGTGACGGGCTCGGGCAAGACATTTACGATGGCAAATATCATCGCCAAACGCAATGTGCCGACGCTGGTGCTGGCCCACAACAAGACCCTGGCTGCGCAGCTGTTTAGCGAGTTCAAGCAGTTTTTTCCTGATAACGAAGTGCACTATTTTGTGAGCTATTTTGACTATTATCAACCCGAAGCGTACATCGCTGGCAGCGACACGTACATCGAGAAAGATTCCAAAATCAATGACGAAATTGATCGCTTGCGCCATGCTGCGACGAGCGCGCTATTGACGCGACGCGACGTGATAATTGTGGCGAGTGTCAGCTGTATTTATGGTATCGGTAGCCCAGATGATTATGCCGAAATGTCGATTGTGGTGACGCGCGGCGAGCGGCGTTTGCAAGACAAATTTATTCGTCAGCTGACGGATATTCAGTATGCGCGCAATGATATTGATTTTCACCGCGGGACGTTTCGGGTGCGCGGCGACGTGGTCGATGTGTTTCCGGCGGGATATGATACGGCATATCGGATTGAGTTTTTTGGTGACGAAATCGATCGCATCACTAATGTCGATCCGCTAACGGGCGAAATCATTAGCGAGCCCGAATATGTGAAGATTTTTCCGTCGAGCCACTACGTGACGCCGCGCGACAAGCTGGCGCATGCTATCGAGGGTATCAAACTTGAATTTGATGCGCGAGTGGAATGGTTTGAGGCGAATCATAAATTGCTCGAGGCACAGCGGCTGACTCAGCGCACCAAATACGATATTGAAATGCTCGAAGAAACGGGATTTGTGAAGGGTATCGAAAACTACAGCCGCTACCTGACTAATCGCGAGCCTGGCGAGCAGCCGGCGACGCTTCTTGATTATTTTCCGGATGATTATTTGCTGTTTGTCGACGAAAGCCACGTGACATTGCCGCAGGTGCGCGGCATGTACAACGGCGACCGCGCGCGCAAGGAAGTGCTGGTTGATTATGGGTTTCGGCTGCCGTCGGCGCTTGATAATCGGCCGCTTAGGTTTGACGAATTTGAGCGACACGTCAACCAAGCGGTGTACGTATCAGCGACGCCTGGTGATTACGAGTTGGCGCGCAGCCCCGAGCCAGCTCAGCAGATTATTCGTCCGACTGGGCTGCTCGATCCCGAAATAATGGTGCGGCCAAGCGAACACCAAGTTGACGATCTGATCGCCGAGATTCGCGAGCACACGCTGCGGCACGAGCGTGTGCTGGTGACGACACTGACCAAGCGCATGGCCGAGGATCTCAGCCAGCATTTGTTAGACCTCGGTATCAAAACCGCCTATATTCATAGCGAGGTGGACACGCTGGAGCGCGGCGATATTTTGCGCGACTTGCGCCTGGGTATTTATGATGTGCTGGTCGGTATCAACCTGCTGCGCGAAGGGCTGGATTTGCCAGAAGTCAGCCTCGTTGCGATTATTGATGCCGACAAAGAAGGCTTTTTGCGGTCTGATAGATCGCTGATTCAGACGATTGGGCGCGCGGCTCGCCACGAGCGTGGTCAGGTGATTATGTATGCCGACCGCACCACCGAGAGCATGCGTCGCGCCATCGACGAGACCAATCGCCGGCGCCAGATTCAGCAGCAGTACAACCAAACCCACGGTATTACACCGACGAGCGTCGCCAAGGCTATCGACGAAGGCCTGCGCGCCATCATTCCCGCCAAAGACACCGACAAAAAAGACACCATTAATCTCAACAAAATCCCGCGCGACGAATACGCGAGCTTGGTCAAAGATTTGTCTGGCCAGATGGAGCTTGCCAGTGCGAACCTGGAGTTTGAACGTGCTGCCGAGCTGCGCGATTTGATTGCTGATATCAAGACGCGGATGGCGAAGTAGCGCGCTAGCGGCAAGCCATCACTCACGTTGGCGGCTATATCTACGCGTTCGGTCACACACTCACTGCGACAACATAACCACGCTATGTGCCGCGAGCGGCAGTGTGGCGTTTTGGTTAGCATCTGTTGTCATTTGATCAAATAGCATTTCGCGAAAATCCGCGCTGTAGCCTTTCCACGAGCTATTGAACCGCACCTGCCACGTGCCGGGCAGCGGCACATGCAGGGTATAATTATCAAAATGCTGACCGCCCAGGTTGGCGATTACCAGCACGTCGTCGCCAAGCCCGCCGTGATCCCAGCGGTGGTAGGCGATGACGTGATCGTTTGGATTATTATGGAATATTGCGATCGACTGGCCCATCAGGCCGCGGGTATTGCCGTAGGCATTGCGCCGCAGCGCGATCAGATGCTGGTGCGCCGCCACGATGCCGGCAAAGCGCTCGACATTTGCCCAGTTGAGCACCTGCCAATCGTTAAAACTGCCGCCCTGCAGAAATTCGCTGCCCTGTAACAGCATAGGAATGCCCGGCGCGGTGAGCGTAAGGGCGCTCGCCAGCAGCGACGTTTTGCGCGCGATGACGCTGCCGGGATTAGCGGGGCTGGCGGTCTCGCTAATGCGAGCGAAGCCATTGGCGGCTGTGTCGTGGGAATCGCTAAATATCACCCGGCTAAAGGCCTCGCCATTATAGGTATCGGTGAGTTCCGACAACAGCGATGCCGGATAGGCGGTCGCCAGGCCCAGCGCATATTTGACCGCGTGTGGAAAATTAAGCCGCCACTGCGCATCGAATCCTGCGCCGCCCATGTTGGCGGGCAGCGTGATGGCGGTATTGCCGCCGGTGTCTTCGGCGATTGTCAGCGCCCCGGGACGGATACTGTGGGCGATGTGTGTGACGTCCTGCAAGATTTGCCAAGCATCGCCGATTTCGCGGGCGGGATTGTCGCCGCCGTCGAGATTGCGCATGTAGGCGGTCGAATCGAGGCGGATGCCATCGATGTGGTATTCCGAAAACCACATGGCGATGTTGTCCGCGATAAACTGCCGCACCTCGGGCCGGCCAAAATCAGGCCTGCCGCCCCACGGCGTATCGCCGCGAATGTCATTATAAAAATAAATACCGCCACGCCCGTTCTCGCTCCAGCCATCGAATTGCCAGAGGTCGGTGGTGGCAAAATGATTGTAGACGAGGTCCAGAATAACACCGATTTCGCGTTCGTGACAGGCGCGGATAAATTCCATCAGGCCCCAGCGGCCACCGTAGCTGTTTTCGACAGAGTAAATATATTCGGTGTTGTAGCCCCAGCCGTTGCTCATTGCCATGTTGGTGATGGGCATTAGCTCGATCATGTTGATGCCTAGGTCGCGTAGGTAGTCGAGGCGCGCGGTGGCGTCGTCAAACGTGCCTTGGGTCGAGGGGTCTTTGCGGTTGAATGTGCCGATGTGCATTTCGTAGATGATTTGCTCGTTGTGCGGCGGGGCGATAAATACGTCGTCGCCCCAGTCAAAGGTGTCGCCGACGATAATTGAATCGCCGTTTTCGCTGGCGGTGAGGGCGCGGCCGCGCGGGTCGTTTTTGCGCAGAATCTCGCCGCTTGGGGTTTTGATCAGGTATTTGTATGTTTGGCCAATTTCGACGCCCTCGAGCTTGATCGACCAGTAGCCCTCGTCGTCGCGAGCCATTGTCTTAGCGTTGCTGATGTCGTACGAAACGTACGGTACGCACACCGATACCTCGGCCGCGAATGGCGCCCACACGCGGAATTCCACACCGTCGCGGTGCAGCGTCACGCCAAGATCTTTTTTGAGCTGATGGGCCATTACTTCTATTATAAGCGTAAGTGGTATTTTGCCCAAATGTTGTAGTATAAATAACCACGAGTATTTATTTGCTTATGAAATACTGGTATGCTAGGGGAAAGCACTAGGGAGATAGCTATGAGCCTACAATTGCGTCGCAAGTATATACTAACGTCAGCCACGCCGGTACTGGGTTTACTCGCGCTCATACTTGCTATCCTGCCGCCGCTTGTGCAGCTTACCACCGCACACGCCGCAGAGGTGACGTGGGCAAATAGCGCGCTGACGGCCGAGGTAGCGCGGTCGAGTATTGCGGATGTTAGCAAATGTACGCAGCAGATGGTCCGTGTGTCGACGTACGTAAAGCTGCAATCAGGGTGCTACTGGAGCCACAACGCTATGCGTTTTGGATATTTTCATCCAGATAACTACAGCTATGGCACGGAGTATATGATATCATTTGGTGCGGACAGCCAGTTCTATATGATTAATAGCCTTAATGGCGGCACATATAGCATGGTGCCAAACTCGGATATCATCGCGAAATCGTATCCGATGGGGTATTATGGCGCGAGCATGTGTATTGTTAAGGATTTTGCCAGTCATTTAACACGTACGACTTCGCTTACGGGTTCTACCTACAGCTACGATTACAAGGGCTGCCAAGATGTGCTAACGAACCCCACTACTAATACTCCGTCCGATCTAGACCACGGCAGCTTTTCGGCTAATGGCAAATGGTTTGTAACAAATATTCGTAATGCTGGCGCGGCGGTTGTCAATCTAGACACTATGCAGGCGCGACGTTTCGAGACGGCAACGATGTGGTCCCCTGGTATGAGCGCGTCACTTGCAGTCTCTAATACCGGCAAGTCAGTTGTGATCGCGCGGGGCGATGCGCGCAATAATCCCAGCTATATCAATACGCGCTTTTATACAATTGACGGCAGCTGTGGCCAGTCACCGATACAAATGAACCAGTTGCCGGCATCTCGGGAGAGTTCACTTTGCCCCCTACAAGCCAGTGATACATTAGTGCAGCGAGCTGCCGATACGTACAATACGCAGTATCGTTTTCTTGATGATAATATCCCTGCCGCATTTAGTGATGACGAGACAAGTGTCATGCTGAACGTGTTCTTTCGTGATGGTAGTAATAATGGCGTGGGGACAGATGTGCCGATTCGTATCAAACGCGCCGACTACGTCGAGCCCAAGCAGCTCGACTACCTCGCCCTCGGCGATTCAATTTCGAGCGGGGAGGGGGATACCGAGAAAAACTCTGCAACCGATAAGAAATACTACCGTCTATTCACAGACGAAGAAGAAAACAAAGCCGCCAACCAACCGCGAGAAAAATGCCACCAGAGCACTCGCTCGTACCCATACCTGCTTGCCAGCTGGATGAACCTCACACAAGGGCCCAAAGGTCAATGGGATTCGGTAGCGTGCAGCGGGGCAAAAACTGATGATATCGCGAACCTTGCCAATCTTTACACATACCAGGGCCAAGATAACCGACTAGCTGGATACACATTCAAAGATACGCTGCAGACGGTCGCACTGAACGCGATGATACCTGGGCGTGTTGAGCAGATAGAATTCGTGAAGAAATACAAACCGAAGGTGATTACGCTGACTGCCGGGGCTAATGATCTTCATTTTGGAGATAAGTTGACCGACTGCTTAAAGAGTTTGCTCTCATGTAGCTGGGCGACAGACAATAAAACGAAGCTGGGCAGCGAGATAGAACAACAATATACAACCCTGCTACAGCTATATAAAGATCTTATTGACGCGTCTGGCGGCCAAACAAAAATATATGTATTAGGCTATCCGCAGCTGGTTAATGATTATCCATATGGTGATTGTGGGTCAAATACTGGATCGCTTAATGCCGAAGAGCTGACTATGATTGTTCAGGCAACCACGTATCTCAATAGTGTTATCGAATCTGCCGCAAAAGCTGCCGGCGTGCATTATATCGAAACTGAGCACTCCCTATCGGGTGGAAGGATATGCGAAAACAAAGGACCATATGTTACCGGCATCGCAGCGTGGGGGAGTAGCGAAGTGCAAGAAAGCTATCACCCCAATGCTAAGGGACAGCAGAAGATTGCCGAAGCAATTAAAGAAAAGTTAGACGGCAAGAGTCTGGCGGACTACCAAGTATGCCCTGACGCAAACGTATATGTCTGTCCTGAGACTGGAACGGGAGCACAAAATCCACCTAGGCCCAAAGAATTTGCGGGGAGTGATCCGTCGCAAAGTGTCGAGCTGACTACGGGCCAGGCCTATCGCGGCCAAAAACTCACTATTAGCCTACCTGAATATATGGTCAATCCTGTCACAGAATTCATAGTATCTCTGCATTCCGACCCGGTCGACCTAGGGACGTTTAAGCCAAGTGCAGATGGGTCGGCCAACGTCACCATCAATATTCCTGAAACCGTGCCTGTGGGTTACCATACCCTGATTGTTACAGCGAAGACCTACTCGGGCGAACCCATTACCTATACCCAAACTATCCTCGTCACGGGCTCAGATCCAAACGACCTCGACGCCAATGGCGTACCCGACAAGTCTCAAAAATGTGGTCCATTCATCACGCCATCCAGCAAAGATATCGATCAAGATGGCATCGACGATGCTTGTGATCCACAAATTACCGATCCGCCCACGCCTCCCGTTACTCCGCCCGTCCCACCAAAACCAGGCATTCCCTACGTCGCGCGTAACGGCATCGTTGCCAAAGGCGAAGACCCCAAAAGTATCTATCTGTATCACATTCTCGCGCCTAATGAACAGTTGACTGACCGCATGCGCAAATACGTCAATGCAGACGGCCAACTACTCATTGCCAAAAGCTTGACCGCAAACACCAAGTCTACGTACAATAGCGTAGTAATGCATATGTATACCAACCAATCTATTCCTACCATCCTGTCAAAAGCTAATAATGTGTGCTCTGCCATGATTCCGCTCCCATATTCGGAGTCGATGTACACGCTCAGTCTTTACCGCCGCTTCTATATGCCGGTTGGATTCATAAAACTAAATACATTACCGGAGGGGGTGAATTGTGAGTGAAAATAAATTGAGCGCAAATAAAGTTGGTCTTGTGGGCGTCGACATTATAGTCTTGATTAATATGCTCATTGCATCGGAGGCGCACGCCGTGTTCGTACGGCAAATGAAGCACATTGTAGGGGCTATACCTGTTCTTGCTATACTTTATGGCATATTCTGTCTGGTGCGTTATAAAGATTCAATTGGCGGTATGGCTGTAGTAACTATCGCTTTGTCGCTTATCCTGGGTGCCTATACATGGTTTTGTATCGCGCTTTCATCAGGTATGGCGGCGTGGTAATCTTAAACTAGGTTTAGCTGACTAGGCTTGAATGAATCATACCACAGGCCCAGCCTCCTACGCGTTTCTATATGCCGGTTGGATTCATAAAACTAAATACATTACCGGAGGGGGGTGAATTGTGAGTAATAAATATGATGAAAAAGAAGTAAGTATCTTCGCAAAGCTATCCATACTCACCGCGTGGGTTGTTGCAGCCATTTTAGGTATTGTTTCCAGAGCATATAGTAGCAGTATGGAACGAATGGCTGTTAATAGTCTTGCGAGACAGGTTATTCTCGTGAGCGTAATCGTCTTTCTTTGTAATGCATGGATAACTTTTCGTTATGCGCGAGAAGGGTGGCGTATTGCAGGGATACTAGCTGGAGTAATAAATGGCATCATTATTGCTCAGTCTATAGTTTTTCTAGCGCTGGGCAGTATGCAGTTTTAACAGCCTCATCACCAAAGACCCCACAGGTACCTGCTTCGCCATACAAGCTACTGATCTATCCAAAACCTGGGAATGGACATCGCCATATTACAAACCACGAGGATTCAGAGTCACGCTATATGCCTGGGAGCCGTGCCAAAAGTCCCCGCCGTCCTGGCGGCAATGGCTTTACTCACACCACAAGTGAGGTATAATAGAAGTAATGAGCGATATTTCTAGTGATGATGTGCGGCATCTCGCGCAGCTGAGTAGTTTGAGCCTGGATGAGCAGGAGGTCGAGGATTTGCGCGTGGATTTGGGCAACATCTTGGAGTATATCGGCGAGCTGAGCGCGCTTGATACCCAGGGTATGGCGCCGACGTATCAGGTGACGGGCCTGCAAAATGTCATGCGCGACGACACTATTCACCACGATATAGCCAACCGCGAAGCCCTACTGGCGCTGGCGCCTGCATCGCGCGATAATCAAGTAGAAGTACCAAAGGTACTATAGCAATGGCCACCATTTCGCAGCTAGTCAATGATGTAGCCACCGGCACCACCACCGCCCGGTCGTTGGTAGAGCAGGCACTGGCGCAGGCTCGGAGCATCACAGAGTATCATGCACTACTGTCGCTGACCGACGAGCGCGCTCTAAAGCGTGCTGACGATATCGATGCGCGGGTGACGGCCGGCAAAGATGTTGGCCGATTGGCCGGCATGCCGTTTGTGGTGAAGGATAATTTTTTGGCGTTTGGCGCCCCCACGACTGCCGCGAGCAAGATCCTCGAAAGTTTCCATGCGCCGCTGCAGGCAACTGCTGTCGAAAAACTCGAAGCCGAGGGTGCAATCTGCATCGGCAAGTCAAACCTCGATGCTTTTGCCCATGGTGGTAGCACCGAGAATTCGGCCTATGGCCCGACGCATAACGCTGTCGACCAATCGCGAGTTGCTGGCGGCAGCAGCGGCGGCTCGGCAGTCGTGACGGCGCTCGATGTCGTGCCATTTGCACTTGGCACCGATACGGGCGGATCAATTCGCCAGCCGGCAAGCTTCAACGGCGTCTACGGCATCAAGCCAAGCTACGGCACGGTCAGCCGCTACGGCGTGGTGGCGATGGCGTCAAGCACCGACACCATCGGGTGTTTCGCGCGCAATATCGAGGATGTCGAGCTGGTGATGGATGTCATGGCGGGTCAGGATCCGCGCGACGGCACCACATTGCCCGACTTTTTTGCACCGCTGCCTGCCAATGCTCGGCCGCTAAAGATCGGCGTTATCGCCGAAACCATCGATGCCGGCGTCGACGAGAGTGTGCGCTGCGCTACCGACCAATTTGTCGAGCGCCTGCGCGCCGCTGGCCACACCGTCGACACGGTCGACTTGCCTATCATGGAATCCGCCCTCGCCATGTACTATATCATCGTACCGGCCGAGATTAGCAGCAACCTGGCGCGCTACGACGGCGTGCGGTATGGCCGCCGTGCTAGCGCCTCGACACTGGCCGAACTATACGGCCGCAGCCGCGACCAAGGCTTTGTAACCGAAAACAAACGCCGCATTATGATCGGTAGTTACGTGCTGTCAAGTGGCTATTTTGACGCCTACTACCAGCAAGCCCAAAAGGCTCGCACGTTGCTGATTGATGCCTATCGCAAACTATTCGAGACGTACGACGTGCTGCTGTCGCCGACGGCGCCTACGCCCGCATTTGGCATTGGCGAGAACACCAGCGATCCGGTCAAGATGTATCTGGCCGACGTGATGACGGTGCCGCCAAGCCTAGCCGGCCTCCCAGCACTCAGCGTACCGGCTGGCACGACGTCCGATGGCCTGCCGATCGGCGTGCAACTCATTGGCGCCTACCGCGCCGACGCATTGCTCATGTCGCTGGCGCATCAGATGGAGGAGGTATAATTATGGATATGACATCGGTGATTTTCTTGGTGGCGATTGTGATTGTGGGCGCGCTGTTCTTGACTATCATGGCGTTTACCAAGCACGCGCCGCGACATGTCGACCAAGCTCGTTATCAGGCAGATTGGCTCAAGATAGAAAACAATCTTTCGCGCGACGAGCCGAGTAGCCACATTCTTGCCGTACTCAATGCCGATAAATTAGTCGACCGCGCCCTGCGCGACAGCCGCTATCAGGGCGAAACTATGGGTGATAGGCTGAAGTCGGCCCGTGATACATGGTCTAACGCCAATGAACTGTGGGAGGCGCACAAATTGCGCAATCGTTTGGCACACGAGACGAGCGCAGCTGTTAGTTACGACGAGGCCAAGCGTGCGCTGATCGCATTCAAGCGCGCGCTGAAAGACCTGGGGGCAATCTGATGATCACACCCGAAACCCTGGCAAAATACCGCATGACCATTGGCATCGAAAGCCATGTGCAGCTGGCCACCGTCACCAAATTATTTAGCCCCGCCGACAACGACGCCCGCGATGCGGCGCCAAATACCAAAGTGCACCCGATCGATTATGGCCTGCCGGGCATGCTGCCGATCCTCAATCGCGAGGCGATCAACTTGGCGATTCGGGCAGCAAAAGCGCTCAATGCCGATGTGGCCGAGGTTAGCCGCTTCGACCGCAAGCATTATTTTTATCCTGATTTGCCAAATGGCTACCAAATCACCCAGATGTACGAGCCAACTATCCTGGCCGGCATAGTAGAAGCGCCACTCGAGGATGGCGGCGTGGTGCGAGTCCGTATCCATCACGCGCATCTAGAGTCTGATGCCGGCAAGCTAACTCACTATGGTGATTATACGCTGGCCGACTACAATCGCGCTGGCACGCCGCTGATCGAAATCGTCACCGAGCCAGACATGCATAGCAGCGCCGAAGCCAAGGCATTTTGCCAAGAGCTGCACCGCCTGATGATGTACGCCGGCGTGTCGCGCGGTGACCTATACCATGGCAACCAGCGGTTTGATGTTAATATTTCGGTGGCGCCTGCGGATAGCGACACGTTGGGCACGCGCGCCGAAATCAAAAACCTCAATAGTTTTCGTAGTATCGAGCGCGCGGTCGAATACGAATTCCGGCGTCAAGTGGAATTGCTGGAGCGAGGCGAGCGCGTGGTGCAAGAAACCCGCGGCTGGAACGATGCTAAGCAGATCACTACTAGCCAGCGCAGCAAAGAAGACGCCCAGGACTACCGCTACATGCCCGACGCCGACATTCCGCCGGTGGTGCTGACGCCCGAACAGATTGCGAGCGTGCAGGCCGAAGTGCCGATGCTGCCGCCAGAGTACCGCGCCAAGTGGGCTGGGCTACACCTTGATAAATCAGTGGTAAACACGCTACTTGATTCTCCTGACGCCGCGCAGCTCGTCAATCGGCTCATTGACATCGATATCGCGGCCGCGCGCAAAACCAGCTTTTGGCTGATGAAATGTGTTGGCGATGAAACGCGTGGCTACCATGCCGGCGCTGACATTACCAATGGCCTGGTGCAACTGTCGCAAATGGTCGACGCCAATCAGGTAAGTTCGAATAGCGCAGAGACGATATTCTTTGAAATGATTACGACTAGCAGAGAAGATGCAAAGAAAATCGCCGAAGAAAAGAACCTGCTGCAAGTGAGCGACGAGGGCGCGATTGCGGCGATTGTCGATGCGGTGATGACCGATCCCGCCAGTGCCACCAGCATCGCTGATATCACGGCCGGCAAAGACAAAGCCATCGGCTATCTCGTCGGCCAAGTCATGAAACAATCCCAGGGCAAAGCTAACCCGGGCCTTGCGCAAACACTCATCCGCGAACGATTAGACCAACAGAAATAAAAGGGGGAACATGCAACGACCAACTAAAGCGATTATTGCAGCCGCAGGTTTCGGCACGCGGTTTTTGCCGCAGACCAAGGCCATGCCCAAGGAAATGATGCCGCTGATCGACAAGCCGATTATCCAATATGTTGTGGAAGAGCTGGTAGACGCCGGTATCAGCGATATTATTATTGTCGGTAGCAGTAATAAGCGTGCGATTGAAGATCATTTTGATCTGCCGAATGAGGATCTGCTGAATAATCTTCGCGCTGGCGGGGACAAGAAGAGGCCATTACTCCAGCAAATCGAAGACATCGCAAACATGGCGAATTTTATCTATCTGCGCCAAAAAGGTCCCTATGGCAACGCCACGCCGGTGCAATGTGCAGCGCATTTGATTGGCAATGAGCCGTTTATTTATACATTTGCCGACGACTTTTTTGTGGCAAAACCCGGACGCACCAAGCAGCTGATCGAGACGTATACCAAATTTAATGGCTCGGTACTGGCTTGCAAGAAAATGCTTAGCGACGACGAGTACGACCGCTATGGGGTGGTGGCCGGCGCCGAGGCCGATGCATCAACGCTCAAGGTCGCAAAATTTGTCGAAAAACCCGGCAAAGCTAACGCGCCTAGCGACCTCGCCAGTGTCAGCGGCTATTTGCTCACGCCTGAAGTATTCGACTATATCGATCGCGCTAGCTCGACGCATGATGGTGGTGGCGAGCTAATGCTGCAGCCAATCATGCAGCAAATGATCGACGATGGCTACGGTGTCTATGCTCGCGAAATCACCGGTGGCAAATTCTATGATACGGGCGATAAGCTCGAATATCTCAAGACTGTTATCGATTTTGGCCTCGATCACCCGCGATTAGGGCCGGCCCTACGCGATCATTTACGCGGCAAGTTTTGATCTTCGTGAAGTTTTTCACAGCTCATCGCCGCAAAAGGCGTGTATACTAGTAACAGTATCAACCTAACAGGAAAAGGAGAGCTCATGGATTGGGCCCACATCCTCGTCATCATCCTATCGGTGTTTCTCGCGCTGTTCCTGCTACTCGCAGTGATTCTGGTCGTACTACTTATCAAAGTAACGCGTCAGATCAAAAACATCACTACGACCGCAGAACGTGCCGCGCTGAACATCGAAAATGTGGTGGCCAACGTGACCAAGGTCACATCGCCGGCATTGCTGGCAAAGCTCATCATTTCTCAGGTCAAAAAATTTAAGAAGAAAGGATAACCAACTATGGCAAAAGGTAAATTCGCAGTAGGTGCAGTGTTTGGCGCACTCGTCGGCATCGTAGCTGGCATGTTGACTGCTCCAAAATCAGGCAAAGAAACTCGTGCCGAGCTGAAGGCTAAGGCCGAAGATGTCAAAAAAGACGCCACCAAAAAAGCTACCGAAGTAAAAAAGCAAGCCGCAGCAAAATATGAGGAAGCTCGCAAAGTCGCTAGCGAAAAGTACGATGAGGCTCGCCGCGTGGCTACCGACAAAAGCGAAGAAGTAAAAGGCCGCGCTGCCGACTACCGATCACGTGCCGAGCGTGCTTTCGAGGCTGCTCAGTCAGAGGCCAAAAAGCCCACTCCTGGCACCAAAAAATAGCCACGGATGAAGCTCTAACACAACGGGTCGCCAATGCCTAGGCGGCCCGTTATTAGTTGCTATTCGGCCCTGAGTACAGTATAAGTTGCTACCAGGTCTAGACTAGCAATAATACATGCACGGAGATTAACGACTCGGGCCAGCCCACCTGAGCTAGATAATATGTTTAATGGGGCTGTGTCCGAAAAATAATTCTCTGAGACTCAGCTACTCTACCCGGGGCGAGACATTACTCACTACGCATATCCTCAATTGGAGAGCGCATAACATTTCGAAATATTGGAATAATTGCCGCCGAGATACAACTTAAAATGATAATAAGAATTACATAAAGTAAATTAGGGGAAGATAGGGCAATCAAGTTAACGCGTAAGCCTGCCCCAGCCTGAGGATTCGCATAGAAGTTAAGTATATCTTGGAGATATTGACCATAACTAATCTGCACGGTTATCGCCATAATCAAGCTAATGGCTAGTGATACAACAATAACTCTAAGTGATATGAGGATGGCGTAGATACTGTATATCAAGACTATGTCGTGTTTACGCGCACCCATGGATCGATATATGGCGGTCTCCCTGCGACTATCTATAATCACCCTAGTAATGGTTATGGCCAGTACGGCAGCCGCCAGGAGCATAGCTACGATTGGCGCCCATATAATGAATGTATTAAACATTCGAATAACATCTTCAATTATTAGATAGTTTGAACCTACGGGTGCGGCCTTATAAAGTCTACTACATGGGCTCACCCACATCTCGCATGCCTCATTTTTTAAGAATGCCCTCGCATCTTGTATGCTATGAAAAAATATAGTCGTATCTGATATATTTTCATCGGCGAGGGCGTTATTAGTATCAGAGACCTCACCAGTTGTATTAATAGCTGACTTTAAGGTCTCAGGTATTTTACTGAATAAGTGCTCAGGAATGACAGCGGAGCTTATGGGCACTGTGTCGGTTAGCAATCCTTTTGCTAAATCAATAAAATTGTTGGTTCTAGAGGCCTCTGCATCGATAAGCCCAACTATCTGGTAGGTTACTTTTGCGTGATAGGGTGCCGTGTAAACACCTAATTTTTTTGCATTAGCGATTTCTATTAGTTCTCGTTGTTTTTCAGCCGTAGGTCGATTATCAGACTTGATAGTGATATCGCCGCATGGCGATGAGGGCAACTGATATTGCAAGGTGGGAGCCTGGTATAATTCATCGTTATCATGTAGGTGGTTATTCAGTGTATCTTGCTGTATTTTACTAACCAAGGACCGTTCTGCTGTATTGCGATAACAGGCTTGGTAAGTCCTGCCGGTAAGTGCCTTTTGTGCGCTCTGGAGCCATTGTTTCTTTGCTGCGGCATCTGCTGGCGGCGTACTCGAGATACTATATTTCTGACCAAATAAGATGGCGGCTTCTTGAGCGGAAATGATAACTGGTATACCTTGTAGCTCCGAAGGTGGGTCCGTGTATGTAATGTATTTTGTAAAGGAGGGGTCGTTTTGAACTTGATATGAGCTATTACGTACTGCCCTAGTAAACAATCCGTACATAGTATTATCTTGAGCTGGAGAAGCATGGGGGTCTCGCAGGTCTTCTTTGTCATCGAGTATTAATCGCTGATCAGGTATTTGCCCGATTTTAATTGGGTAACTTTTGTAAAAACCGCTGCCATTATAACGACCAGCAAGCGACTTGAGCGAGCTCAGTTTATTTGGTGCCGATCTCAGGTAGTTCGACAGCTCACTTTGCTCGAATTTACCATAGATAGGGGAGTTAATATTTAGGAAGTATCTTTCATTTGCTGGAACGGTATCAGGGGCGGTAATGTCGGGCAAAAGCAGACCATTCTCGGGTAGTGGCGCAGCGTACTGCACACCTGCTTTATCATATAGCTTTTTTTGCTCATTATTGTAACTAATTTCAAATTGTTTAATTTTTTGCACATCTGCAGTCGTCAGAGATATTTTCTTATAGGTCAGAAGGTTCTCGTCAGAGATAACGGGGGAAATCTTTAAAGGGTATCCTTGTCTATAGACATAACTAGTAAAAGAGGTGGCAGCCTCGGAGAGGCCTGTGCCGACCATGATTAATGCGAGTACGATTGAAAATAATACAGACGGTATAAGAATTGATATGAATAAGGAGCCCTTCTTGATCTGTAGCTTCGTCTGGGCGAGGCGTGTTGCATCATATATACTAATCATCTAAATCAACCTTCCATCAATGAGAGTATAGGATCTATCGGCTTGCCGAGCAATGAGTTGGTCATGAGTGACAATTACTATTGTTGTGCCATATTTTTGGCGAATTGCTTTTAATAAGTCGATTACATTTTTCCCATTTCGTGAATCTAAATTTCCCGTTGGCTCATCGGCAAGAATAATATTAGGCTTATTGATAAGCGCTCTTGCGATTGCTGTGCGTTGAATTTGGCCACCAGAAAGTGCGCTTGGTAGATGTGCCGCCCTCTCACTTAGGCCCATGTATTCTAATAGTTCATCAGCGTATGTTTGACGCTTCTTCTTGTCTTCACCGGCGAACATAGCCGGAACAAGGACGTTCTCGCGAACGGTCAGAAACGGCTGGAGATAAAAAGATTGGAATATGAACCCAATCTCTCTATTCCTTAATCTGCTTAGCTCCGCATCATTTAATTTATTTAAAGACACATTGTTAATAATTAAATCCCCTTTATCCGGACGATCAACACCCCCTAGGATTTGTAGTAATGTGCTCTTTCCGCCACCGCTTGGGCCGCAGATAGAGATGAATTCTCCGCTATGAATAGATAGACTAACGTCGTGCAGCGCAGTAATTGTAATGTCGCCCACCTTGTAATAACGGCAGACGGAGTTAAGCAGAATAATTGGTGATCGAGGGCCTGCATCCATAACTATATATAGTCATTGTAGCATATTTAGCATAAGTATCTTATGGCTTGATATCCTCCGTTGGATTTACGTATCAAACTTTCGCTCAACATGAGAGAGGCCCTATCCGAAACTCAGATAGGGCCATCTCGATGGAGGGTGCTAGACGCAGTACCAGCTCATTGGGTCGTTGTAGTTCGCATAGCGCGCACTCCGCCAACCCTGATTGCGGCATGCCTGCGTCATGTCTGAGCCGCTTAACGAAACATCCCAGCGGTAGATGATCCACCACCCGACGTTGCACTTCCAGTCCATGACGGTGTTACCGCGCAAGACGGCCACAGCATCGCCGTAGTTACTTGAGCAGTACGCGGCGATATTGACGCCATTACTTGCCGCTTGAGCAGTGCTGGGAGCGGCGACAGCGAGAGCCCCCGCGGCAAGAGTACAAGTGACGGCAGCGGTAAGACGTGACTTCACTTTGGACATGTTCTTAACTCCGATCGAGACAGTTGCACAGTACCGTGCCTCTTTATTGTAAATGAGCAAGTTAATAACTGTCAACGCTTCTCTCATTATCTCAGAGAGTCGACATTTTCTTTGGTATCACGATATTTGCAGTAAATCGCGGCGATCACAAGCACAATGGCAACCGCAAAAAGGATTGTGTGCAAAAATGCGTTCGGCCCCTCGGGGTGATAGGTATCGGCAAAGGCTTTGTTGATAGACAATGCGGTGACTCCTACTGACAGTGCAAGACAAATATAAAAACCTGCGCGAAAACGATATTCGTATAGCATATGAATAGTATAGCGCACATGGCAAATACGGGCGTTACAATACGGCATTGCAAACGCAATTGTTATCTTTACTACAGACAACCATAGCCATATTCGGTATAATACTAAAGATATGGGGAATACAAAAGCGGCCTTGGAGCCATCGGATTTTGTGCATTTACACAACCATACGCATCATTCGCTGCTAGATGGACTGACGAAGATCGATGAGCTGGCCGAGCGTGTCAAATCGCTAGGGATGGAGGCCGCCGCGATTACAGATCACGGCACGATGAGCGGCGTACTCGACTATTACAAGGCAGCGCAGGCTCAGGGTATCAAGCCGATCCTTGGTATCGAGGCCTATATTGCGGCGCGCTCGCGTCACGATCGAGATCCCGCCAAGGACAAAACACGCTATCACCTGACTATTCTGGCGATGAATAATACCGGCCTTGCTAACCTGATGGCGCTGGCCTCCAAGGCTGAGCTCGAGGGCAAATATTACAAGCCCCGCATGGATCGCGAGCTACTCGAATTGCATAATGAGGGGCTGATTGTACTAAGCGGCTGCGCTGGCGGCGAAGTTGGTGATGCGCTCATGAATGACGATTACGACAAGGCGCGGCAGGCGGCAGAGTGGTATAAATCAGTGTTTGGCGACCGCTACTACCTGGAGCTGCAGGACCACGGTCATCCTGACGCGCCGAGCCGGTGGGATATGCAGGGCAAAATCAACGATGGTGTGTTTAGGCTATCAAGCGAGCTCGATATTCCCTGCGTAGTTACTTGCGACGGCCACTATCTGGATCATCAGGATCAAGACGCGCACGAAATTTTGCTATGTGTTGGCACTGGTGCGTTCCTGAGCGACCAAAAACGCATGAGCCTGAAAGAATTCGAGTTGCACCTGACCGATCCGCGCGATATCATCGCTCGCTGGGGCAAAGATCATCCAGAGGTAGTGGCCAATACGCGCGCCATCGCCGATCGGTGTCATGTCGATATCGAACTTGGCAAGATTTTGATTCCAAAATATCCCGTACCGGGTGGCGGTAGCGAGCACGATTACCTGAAGCAGCTGGTGTATCAGGGGCTGGCGGTACGCTATGCGGGCAGGACTCGCGACGAGGCTGCTAGCATGGACCTCGCATCGCTCGAATCATGCTTGGAGCCTGATGTTGCCGCCCGGGCTGCGATGGAGCTGGGGGTCATGGCGAATATGGGGTTTGAGGGCTATTTCTTGATCGTTCAGGACTTTATCAACTGGGGTAAAGATCGCGGCATTATTTTTGGGCCGGGACGCGGTAGCGCGGCGGGCAGCATCATCGCCTACGCACTCAATATCACCGACCTTGATCCGCTCAAATATGGCCTGCTGTTTGAGCGATTCCTCAACCCCGATCGTATCTCGATGCCCGACATCGACATTGATATTCAGGACACACGCCGTGACGAGGTGATCGAATATTGTGCTAACAAATACGGCAGCGAACGCGTAGCCAACATCGTGACGTTTGGCAAAATGGCAGCTCGAGCAGCGGTGCGCGATGTAGCGCGCGTACTGCAGGTGCCATATGCTGAGGCGGATCGTCTGGCCAAGCTGATTCCGCCTCCCGTGCAGGGCCGGCATATTCCGCTTAAAACCAGCGTCGTTGAGGATCAGGATCTGCGCCATGAATACGAATCAAGCCCCGTCGCCAAGGAAGTGTTCGATTTTGCGATGCGGCTCGAGGGTACGATTCGCAGCCACGGCGTGCATGCCTGTGGCGTGGTGATTGCGCCGGACGATTTGGTCAAATACATCCCGCTCGAGCAAGCCCAAAAAGGCGTCGTCGCAACGCAATTTCCGATGGGTGAAGTAGAGGATCTTGGGCTGCTCAAGATGGATTTCTTGGGCCTGTCAAACCTCACGATTATCAACAACGCCATGCGTATTATCCGCAAAGTTTACGGCACCACTATCGATTTGTCGCATCTGAGCCTCGAGGACGAGCAGACCTACCAACTATTCCAGCGCGGCGATACCACAGGCGTGTTTCAGCTTGAGTCGGCTGGGATGAAGCGCTATCTGCGCGGCCTCAAGCCCACTAAGTTTGAGGATATCATCGCGATGGTCGCGCTGTATCGCCCGGGTCCGATGCAATTTATCGACAGTTTCATCCGCCGCAAACACGGTGAAGAAAAAATTACCTACCTTCATCCCGGGCTACAGAATTCGCTCGAAAACACCTACGGAATCCTGGTGTACCAAGAGCAATTTATGCAGATTTCTAAGGAGTGGTGCGGCTTTACTGGTGGCCAGGCCGACACGCTGCGCAAGGCCGTCGGCAAAAAGAAGATGGACCTGATGCTCAAGATCAAGCCGGAATTTGTCGAGGGCGCGGTGACCCATGGTGGTGCACCGGCCGAGCTGGCCGAGAAATTTTGGGATCAGCTGGTAGAGTTTGCCAACTATTGTTTCAACAAATCCCACGCCGCTTGCTACGCGCTGATCGCCTACTGGACAGCCTACCTAAAAGCGCATTATCCCGACGCATTCATGGCCGCATTGATGACAAGCGACCAAGATGACATCGACCGTTTGGCCATCGAAATCAACGAGTGCAAGCACATGGGCCTCGAGGTGCTCGCGCCAGATGTCAATCAATCATTCGAGGAATTTGCCGTGGTGCCGGGTGAGCAAAAAATCCGCTTCGGCCTGGCTGCCGTCAAGGGCGTCGGTGTGGGTGCGGTCGAGGAAATCCTGCGCGCCCGCGAGGACGGCCCATTCACTAGCATCGAGGATTTTGCCAAGCGCGTCAGCACCAGCAAGGTAAACAAACGCGTCTACGAATCACTTATCAAATCTGGCGGGTTCGACAGCCTGGGTGATCGCTCTACGCTGTTGTTCAACCTCGAAACCATTCTGGCATTTGCCAGCAAATTACAAAAAGAAGCCCTCAGCGGTCAGACCGACTTATTCGGCAATCTACTCGGCGATGCCGCCATTCGCCCCACGGTGACGCTGGCGTCAGCGCCGGTGGCCTACACGCCCAAGGAGCAGCTTGCCTGGGAGCGCGAGCTGCTGGGCCTCTATATTTCGGCGCACCCACTTGATAATTACCAGGCGTTTTTTACCGAACAGACTATGCCGCTTGTCGCCATGAAGCCCTCGATCGATGGCCAAAAAGTCACCATCGGCGGCTTGGTCACGACAGTTCGCACCATCATCACCAAATCTGGTAGTAAAATGGCATTTGTCGGCATCGAAGACAAAACCGGCGAGTCCGAAATCTTAGTATTCCCCAAAACCTACGAGCAAATCGGCGCTCGCCTGGCGCAGGATGTCGTGATTAAGGCTACCGGCCGCGTCAGCGCGCGTGATCGTGACGGCAATCTAGGTGACGAGGCCAAGCTGATCGCCGACGAGATCGACATCATCACCGAAGCAGAGCTGCGCAGCTACGAATCGACCGGTCGCAAGATGGCTGCCCCGACGGGCCAGGCCAAAACCTACCGCCGCAAATCTCCTCCTGCCAAAACCATGGCCGCAGCGGCCAGGTCGGAGACCGCCGTTGTTAGGCCGCCATCTGCGCTCAAACTCCCCACGCTCTACGTGCAAATCCCCAAACCAGACGATCACGATTCGCTGCTTGCGCTCAAGCAGGCCTGTAACTTATATCCTGGCGAGAGCGATATCGTACTGGTGCTGGGCCGCGACAAATCCTCGGCCATCAAAATGCCATTTCGTGTCGAGGCCGATGAGCCGCTGCTTGCCAAGCTGACCGATTTGCTGGGCAGCGACTGCGTCGTCGCCAAATAAAAAACCGCCACGCCGTGGCAGTTGTCATCATGACAAACAGATCGCAAAATCGCCCGGGGAGTCACCCTGGCGACAGCAATGTGTCTGCCATGATGACGGCGAGGAGAACTTACGCGCAGCGTGACGGGGTGTCGTCAGCGTGGTCACGCACAGTCTCCTCTCTCAGCCGCTTGAGCTGCTCATTGCCACGAGCCAGGATTGCCCACTGAGCCGCGTGATTCTTCTCCGCAGTTGCCTGGCACGCCAGGCAACTGCACGTATTATCGGATGTTGCGCGTCGATCCTGCATCGGTTTCCTCTCTGTTGCGCTGGGGACTGTCCCGAGCGGGCGTGGGTGGGATATCGAGAAGCGTGTTGATCAGTTCGGTGTCGAACTCTTCGATTTGATACACTCGGACCTGACGTCGCGGGTGTCGTTGACGTGCCACAGTTTTTCCTACGATCTGTTTGTCGAGGTACGTGGTCGGGCGACCGGTACTAATAGTACTTTATAGCACGAAATAGCCAGATAGTCAACTATAAGGTCAATTAATAGAGTGGTATGACAGCTCTATCCACGTCGTACCAGACTCGATTGCAGTAACGATATCGTGACAACTTGGGAGGATTTGGGGTAGTTCTAGCGTGTCTGACCAAAAGTTTTCGCCGGTTGCATCGGCGGCAATGATCTTATCTTTGCTCGTTTCGCCCGTGAGAATAATGGCGTGCGAATAGCTCATCAGTTCGTCACCAACATACTGGCTGATCAAGGCATGCAGCCGTATATTCAGCGTTATCGCGAGGCCAGTTTTGGCCCGCAGTCGTGCTTCGGCGGCCTCAACTACAGTAACGCCTGCGGTTGGCTCGCCGTGCACAAATCCTACGCGGCCGATCAGTGGCTGCACGGTGCGGCGACGCAAAAGCCACCGGTTGCCAGCTCGCACCACAATAAGAAAAATCGTGTGCGCGGCTGTGCCCGCCGTCTCGTAGCGATGCACGATATAGTCGCGGCCATGAGCGGTGAGCGTATAGCTACCGTCGTCCCTTTTTTCGATCAAACGCGCCGACACGAGCGACTTGAGATGATACCCAAACACATTGCCGTCGAGCTTGGCCGGCTTGATTTCGCCGTAGCGCAGCGATTCGGCCGTGGCCAGCCGATCAAGGATAGATTTTTGGATATGATATAGCATACCCCTTCATCATAGCAGATGTTAGGTAAAATATGTCGACTAGAGTGATCGTTGTCAAAGCGCTATACTGGCTACTATGAAGATACATTCCACGCAACCAGAGACATTAGGAGGGCTATGATGAGTAGTGAAATTTCCAGACGAACGCGCCAACTTCCGTATTACCTCGACCGCATCAACTCGCGTATCGTTCTTTGCCCGGATGGATCAGTCGGCGAGCTGGGCGATACAACCATAACCGTGACCGAGCAGCTGCCTACGCGGGTTGAAGGTCGCACTCGCGAACGAACCTCGACTGGGCATATGCTCGGCGTCGTCGCAACCTATGCGTCGCCCGCGGAATATCTCGCTGCAAAATACGTCGAAGTGCCCAACTATCTACCTTATGGGCCGGACACGTCGTGGGAGCTTGATGATTTTCCGCAGGAAGTGCGCGCTGAATATGAGGCGTGGCTGCAAACCAGTGAGCCTGTTCCGATCGACGATATACGGCGAACGGCAGCTACGATGCAGGCCGATGCAGAGACTCGCGAGACGCGTCAAGTATCGTACGCAGACTATCCCGAGACTACCACGACCTATGCAGATCGCAGCGTGCCCCGCGCCCAGCCTATCTACTACTATCCTATGATTGATGTTATCGACGAGGGCGAAAGAAAGCTGGTGCCGCTCGATATCGCAGGGGTAATCGCAGCAGACCCAGGTGCGGTGACATACCGTCATGAAATGTTTGCGGACTACGCAGGTGAACGCTTGGTCGGTGAAGTGTGGCTTGATTTTGACACATCGCACATCGCGCGTCGGTATATAGACCCCACAGCAGAAGGCTATGCACCTGTTCACAATAGCGATAGGCTTGCCAGCAAGATCTCACTGCTTGTTAACCGCTGGATCGAGTCGGGTACTGTGCCGCACTACTACCAAAAGGTCACGCCGGTGACAAAGGCGGCAGAGGTCATTACAATACTTCAGCAAAAAGCATTTCTTGCGGCACTCGAATATGATGCCCCAAAAGATTATGATACACAATACAAGCAGCTCATTAGCAACCTTGGCAAGGCTGGCTATGCGCTGACATACGAATTCAGCAATGGCGGGATGGGTGAACGCGACACGATGTATTACGCGTCAGTTATGAATGAACAAGGGGTGATTGTTTACGATCGGCTACTGGCGATGGGCGTAGATTCGCGTGATGCGGTAGGTGTTGCGCTCGAGAGATGTCAGCCTGCTAGCTGATACAGTGCGCATGGTGCCATTGTCTCGGCGCAGACAGCAGGTGTGAAGCAGAACAGGTGTACCCCCCAGCCATCGGCCATTCCACAGGATTGATCCTGGGCGGCGGCATTTGCGATGAATAGATGTACTGAACTAGGCACCTAGCGGTAAGTATACGCGAGAGTCTTTTTCTTCTGTCAAGTGTGATGGTAGAATATACCATAAGCAAGTAATAAAAAAGGATTGTAACTTTATGGATATGTACGGACTTGGTAGTAGCGAGGTAGTAATGTTGGTTGTGATTCTGCTGCCGGTCGCTCTGAGCGTATACTGTGCAGTGCGCGTCATTCGATCCCGCAATCTCGGATTTAAGGGAAAAATTCTATGGCTTCTTGTTCTTCTGATCCCTCTGCTAGGGCCTATCTGTTACTTTTTGTTCCAGTATCGTGCCGATCAAGTGCCAAATAAGCCTCAAAATAACACATGCAAACCATCGGCGCCCCTAGGCATGCCCGGAAGCCGTTAATGCATACAGCGCGATGCCGGTTGCGACGGATACATTGAATGATTCTTTGTGGCCACTCATTGGGATTTCGAGGATGGTGTCGCAATAATTTAGATAATGTTGCTCGATGCCGTGCACTTCCTCGCCCAGCAAGAGCGCAAATGTATCAGGAGGAGTAAAGTCGCGTAGATTAATGCTGTCGGGGGTTTGTTCTAGGGCGATAATGGGAATATTCTCGTGCTCTTCGTTGTGGCATAGCCACGTATCGAGCTGCTCATCGTATTCGTACGGCACCATCGTCTCGGCGCCCAGGGCGGTTTTGTGTATCTGTGCGGTGAGTTTGTCGCGAATGTGTGGCAAGCGCGTGTCGCCTGGGATAGTAGGGTATGGCGTGTACCCGCTCAGAATAATTCGCTCCACCCCAAAACCTTCGGCTGTACGAAAAATCGAGCCGACATTGTGCGTCGAGCGAATATTGTGGGCGATGACGATGATGCGGGGCATTGTTTCTAGTATACTATACGGGATTTTGGCGGGGTGCCGAGTTGCGTGTTTTTTGTAGATACCCTTCTTTTGGCGCAAAAGAAGCAAAACTATGGGGTGGGCTTCACCTCGCGGCGTCTCGCTTGCCACTAATTCTTTGGGTAGCTGCGCGCGGAGCAAAGCTCGTGCTCGCTATGCCAGGGCGCTCAGTCGTCGTTTCCCTGGAGGCTGCAGAGTGCCCATGTAACTGTGTGGCTATAGCCGCAATGATATCTCGCCTAGCGAGGTAGCTAACGGGGTTCGGGGTGATCTGGCAAGCTCGGAGATGTGACAACCGATCATCCCGGTATGACGAGCACGAGCTTTGCTCCGCGCGCAGCCAGCCGAGATGAGGGGGCGGAACATCCCCGCAGCGTGACGGCCATCCCGGTATTTTGCTTCTTTTGTAGCAAAAGAAGAATTGTGTTATTGCGTAACAACATCGCTTGATAGTCTAACAGTTCAGCCATCTAGGCCCTATCCTAACCACAACCAATTTGCTACACTAATACTATGAACGAAGCGGATGTACAGGCCAAGCGTCGGGAGAGCGAGGAGCAGTCGACCAGGCAGCGGGCAGCGATTTTGGGGCTGAGCTATCTTGATACGCGCGATATCGAGGCGACGCTGCCACTTGTCGATGGCATCTTGGCGGTCGATCAGATGCATCGCGGCTATATTATTCCGCTGCATCGCGGCAACGACGCCGAGGCGTTTCAGTTTGGCATTACTACCCAGACGCCGCAGTCACTTACCCAGGCGATGCGCCAAAGCTACAATACCGATGGCAAAAATATCGAATTCTACCTAATAAGTAATAGCGGGTTCAAGGCCTTTATGCTGCGCTACGACCCACCGCAGCAGGTGCACTACGACAATATCGAGATCGCGCGCGAGGGCGACAGCGACACGATCGAACGCGTCAGCCAGACACTCAACAGCGTGAGTAGCGACAAAGTGTTTGACTATCTGCTCGATCAGGCTGATCTGCTGGGCGCCAGTGATATTCATATCGAGAACCTGCGCGATGCGATCCGTATCCGTATGCGTATCGATGGCGCGCTGCACCCTGTCGCCGAGCTGCACCGTGACCGCTACCGGGTGATTATGGGTGAGCTGGCTAGTCGCGCGGGCATTTCGAGTGCGGCGCAGGCTTCGCAATCGGGGCATATGCAAACCGACATTACGCGGGGCGATGCCACGCATCTGCTTAACCTACGTGTCGAGACCGTCCCCACGATGTACGGGCAAGATGCGGTGCTACGGCTCTTTAATTTTGACGAAACACTGCTCAACCTCGATCTGCTGGGCATTCCGGCACCGCAGCGGCGCGAAATCGACGAAATCATTCACCATCCGCGTGGCCTGGTGCTCATGGTCGGCCCCACCGGCAGCGGCAAATCGACGACACTTTATAGCATGCTCAATGCCCTCAATACGCTTGATCGCAAGCTGATTACGCTCGAAGACCCAATCGAATACGGCTTGACGGGCATCGCGCAGATCCCGATCAACACCAACGATGGTGGTAGTTTTGCCGATGGCCTGCGTAGCGTACTGCGGCTCGACCCCGATGTGGTGATGGTCGGCGAGATCCGCGACTCTGACACGGCGCGCACCGCCATTCAGGCGTCGATCACTGGCCACCTAGTGCTCTCGAGTTTTCACGCCAATTCTACCTCGTCGGCATTTAGCCGTATGATCGACCTCATCGGCGTCAACCCGATATTCAGCTCGGCGATTCGGCTGGTGATTGCCCAGCGATTGGTGCGGCGGCTGGTTGATGCCACCAAGCAGGCTTACGACCCCGATCCGGCCACGCGCGATTATGTGAAGCGTGTACTGGCCGACCTACCCGATGGCGTCGATCACCCCGACCTCGATACGTTTCAGCTGTGGCGGCCGATTGCGTCCGACGATGCGCCGTTTGGCTACAAGGGCCGTATGGTGATTATGGAGCAAATGGTGGTAAACGACGAGATCCAAAAATTCATTCGCGGCGATATCGAGGATGTGCATCCCGAAAGCATCGAACAAGCTGCCCGTGCGCACGGTATGCTGACGCTAGAGCAGACGGGCGTGCTGGCGGCACTTCGTGGCGAGACGACGCTCGAAGAAATCGGAAGGGTGATATAATAAGCATATGCAGGGAAGAATCGACGTAATGTTGGATAGGCCTAGCGACGAGTTGCCTCGGGTGATTCGATCATCAGAGCCGCCATTTGTTCACAGGCTGTCTCAGGAAGATGTTGACCGTGCGCGCGCGGCAGAATTCCGCCCATTGCCAGAGATGTCGCAGCCTACACGTACTGCCAAGCAAGAGCCTGAGCCTGAACCCGAGACGGTGGTACCAGGGGTTGGACGGCTTGCATCACTTGCCGAACGGTTTGACGATGTCGTCGATGCCGAGATTGCCCCTGACGATGTATCGGCCGAGCTAGCACCACGTCCACCAGCCGAGATATCACCACAACCACGCAAGCAGGTGCTGCCGCCGCCCGTCGCCCGCGGACCAGTCGCTGTGCCACCGCGAGTACGTGGGGCGTATCACCCTGGCGAGCGATCAACGGGCACGAAAGTAAATGAGTACTTATAAACCTAAACCAATACCCAGGAGGAACCATGACAGCAACCAATGACCAATCAGAACAGCCAATCACCCCTGTCTACAGCGGCTACGGCGCCGGTACGATGGCGAGTGGTACGTTTATCGACAATGATGCGGCCGAAGTAGACGACCAAGACGATCAAGAGCAAGACGACAAGTAGCCTAGTACGAGCCCCGCCCTCGCGGGGCTTTGTCTCGCACGAGATTACACAATGACGGCAGCAATCGTTGACACGAGCCGATCGTCAAACACACTAGGGATGATTTCGTCCGCACTTGGGTGCTCTACAAGCCCCGCGATCGCCTCGGCGGCCGCGAGCTTGTGCTCATCGGTGATCTGCGTCACCCCGTGGTCGAGTGCGCCGCGGAATATCCCCGGAAACGCGATGGCGTTGTTGACTTGGTTAGGGAAGTCGCTGCGCCCCGTCGCTACCACCGCGGCACCGGCGGCCAGGGCGACGTCGGGCATGATTTCGGGGGTGGGGTTGGCCAGGGCAAAAATAATCGGATTGTCGTCCATCAGCGCGATAAGTTCGGGGGTCAATACACCTGCCTGCGACACCCCGATGAACACATTTGCGCCCTGCAATACATCCTGCAGCTGGCCGGTAAAGCCAGATTTGTTGGTGTATGCAAGCAGGCGGCGTTTTGAGTCATTCAGGTCGGTGCGGCTGTCGGCAATCACGCCCTTGCTGTCGACGGCAAACAGTCGCGCGCCGGCGCCACCTTCGGGGTAGGTGACGTTGTTGTAACGGTCGATCAGCTTGGCAATCGAGACACCGGCCGCGCCAGCCCCGACGATGACGATCTTTAGCTCGTCTAGCTCACGCCCCGTCACTTTCATTGCGTTGATCAGCCCAGCCAGCGTCACCACCGCCGTACCGTGCTGATCATCGTGGAACACGGGGATATCGCACTCGGCCTTAAGGCGCTCTTCGATTTCAAAGCATTTTGGCGCGGCGATATCCTCTAGGTTGATGGCGCCAAAGCTCGGCGCAATCGCCTTCACCGTAGCCACAATTTCGTCTGGCGTGTGCACGTCTAGAATGATCGGGATGCTGTCAATACCAGCGAAATGCTTGAATAGCAACGCCTTGCCTTCCATCACTGGCATGCTGGCGCGCGGCCCTAGGTCACCCAGGCCCAGGATCGCCGAGCCATCGCTGATGACCGCCACTAGGTTGTTCGTCCAGGTGTAGGTGCCTAACTGGTCGGGATGCGCAGCGATCTCGCGGCTGACGGCGCCCACACCAGGGCTGTAGTAGGCGCTAAGTTTGGTGCGGTCCAGCTCGCTGGTGTCGCGCAGCGCGGTAGTAATCTTGCCGCGATATTGGCGGTGAAGTTCGAGGGCTAATTCGTCATAGTTCATACTACCTAGTATAGACGATTGCAAATGTAGGTTATTTGTGGTATAATAGTATATGAATCATTGTCCTTTGAAATGAAAGGGTAAGGTGACAGCATGATCATGCTCGCCGAACTGCTTGCGGTACTGCGTACACCAATCGCTGAGCCAGCTCAGATTACCATTGAAAAGTATCACGGTGATCTGGTGCGGCGTATCTATCTGCTACCCAAGTGGGAGGTAGAAGACGCACTGCGGCTAGAGCGGCAATTGCTGCAGCTGCCGCATGTCAGGAAGGCCGAGATAACACTTGGCTATATCGAGATCCACTGCGCTGGCCCAGGGCGCTGGCCACACGTTGCGATGCAGCGCATCGAGCGGTTGATTCGGGCCGAGGTGCGTGACTACCGCTGCTGGCGCATCAGGTACCTCCAGCGGGCGTCGTTGTTTGACCCGAGCGTTGCGCGGGTCGAGGATCGGCCATTTGGCCGTCGCCCGACGGTGAATCAAGACATGCTGGCGCCGGTCATCGATCTGGTGACTCGCCGCCGAACCGCGTGATTCATACAGGGGTCGGAGCGTGTTCTCGTCATGAGAGCCGCTCCGACCCCATTCGCATAGTGTGATATACTAGACGCATGAATGACGATCAATTTATGAAGCTTTTCAAGTATATAGAGGAATTCCGTGGAGATGTTAATAAGCGCTTCGAGGCCGTGGACGCGCGCTTCGATCACCTCGAGAAAGTGATCGATGGCTACGCAGGCAAGCTTGACACCTATGCGCAGGAAATGGCAGGAATGCAGTTCAAATTGAATCGTCTCGAAAAATACATCCAGGTGCTTGCCGACAAAGCCGGTGTCGACCTCGACGCAATTCGCGTCTGATCCTTTTCAAATGAGCGCAACTATGCTATAGTTAGTAGTCGATTGTATATATACCAACTGCACTCGTTTGCGGTGTGGAGCCGGAGTCGTACAGCTTCGTGGCCAGCCAGCGAATGTTTGCCCTAATTGCAAGAGGAATTATCATGAGTTTTGCACTAATCCAAAAAGTCAACGACCAGCAGAAAAAGCTCGAAGTCGTCGACGTGCGTAGCGGCGACACCGTGCGCGTGTACCAAAAAATCAAAGAAGGCGCCAAAGAGCGTATCCAGATGTTCGAGGGCGTCGTGATTCGCACCGACAACAAAGGCCAGCACACCAGCCGCATCACCGTGCGCAAAATTGCTTCGGGTGTTGGCGTCGAAAAAAGCTTCCTGCTGCACAGCCCGCTAGTTGAGCGTGTCGAGGTGGTGCGTCGCAGCAAGGTGCGTCGCAACTTCCTAAGCTACCTGCGTCAGCGCAGCGGTAAATCTGCCCGTCTGACTGCTGTTAAGTTTGACCGCGAGGGCGTCAACGCCGTGCGCGACCAAGCTGCCGAGGAAGAAGCCGCTCGTCTGAAAGAAGAGGCCGCCAAAGCCGCCGAAGCCAAGGCTGCCGAAAAAGCTGCTGCCGAGGCTGAGCTCGAGGCCAAAGCCGCTGCTGTCGAAGCTGCGCACAAAGCCAACGAAGCCTAATTTCCCTTGTTAACAAATCAAACTCCCGCGTAATCTCGCGGGAGTTTTTGGTAATATATGCATGGGGTGATCCCCGCGCCGATTGCTCGACGCGGGGTGCCCGCTTACCAAGATGGTCGTTCGCGCAGAATGCGGCAGGAGCCGCCATTATCGTGAACATACCTTAGCGCGGCGACCGCGGCGCCCTCCTCGCGTCCGAGGCCGCCTTCGCGGACGGGACGTGTCGACAGGATTACGACGGTTCGCTCCGATAGCGTTCGCGTCTCGGTGAAGCCATCAGCCAGCTTCAGCTCGATGTCGTATTCGGCCCCCGCAGGAGCCACGAAGATCGAACTGAGGCCGCGATGCATCCGAATGACTGCCTCCAGCTCTTGCAATTTAAGCTGGGCGTTGCGGGTCTCGGAACTCATGTCAAACTCCTCTGCACTTGGATACAACGGACTGTATACTATTATATCACAAAATATAACAAAATGCAATGATTTATACTGATGAGTATGATACTTGGCATCGACGAAGCGGGGCGCGGCCCCTGGGCGGGCCCGCTGGTAGTGGGTGCGGTAGTGCTGGGCGGCGTGCAGATTGATGGGCTTGACGATAGCAAACAACTCAGCAAAAAGCGCCGTGAAGCCCTGTACCCGCTGATTATCGACCAGGCAGCTGCCGCTGCCACGGGTTGGGTGACTGCCGCCGAGCTGGACCAGATCGGCATGAGTGCGGCACTACGCCTGGCGACGCGGCGGGCGGTGGAACAGATCCACGTACCGTATCATCAGATTATTATTGATGGCACGGTGAATTTTTTGAGTGGCACGACTAAGGGCGACTATGTAAAGACCTTGCCAAAAGCCGATGCGTTGATTCCGAGTGTGTCGGCGGCGTCGATCATCGTCAAGGTGGAGCGCGACCGCTATATGGCCGAGCAAGATGCGCTGTATCCTGGCTATGGATTTGCGCGCCATGCCGGCTATGGCGTCAAGGCCCACCGCGAGGCGATCGCCCACCTCGGCGTGACGCCACTGCACCGATTGAGTTTTGCGCCGTTACAAGGGTATGCCAACGGTGGCGACCTGCGGGAGGTGCAGCATTCTGAGCAGCCAGTCGGTTCTGTGATGTCCTCGCGGCAGCTGCGTAACCGCCTTTCTACTCGCGATATTGGTAATGCGAGTGAAGACGCGGCGGCAAACGAACTAATGCGTCGCGGGCACGAAATCGTTGCACGCAATTGGCGCACCAAATACTGCGAGATTGATATCGTGTCGCGGCAGCAGGGGACGTATTACTTTGTGGAGGTCAAGCACCGCAAGACCGATACATCGGGCGATGGATTAGCAGCAATTACCACTCGCAAGCAGCGCCAGATGAAGTTTGCGGCGGAGTATTTTGCGGCAGCGCACCAGCTGTGCGACACCGATCTGCGGCTGATGGCGATCGCGACTACGGGCAACCCGCCGGTGATAACGCAGCTAATTGAGCTCGAGTAGGCGGCGGCGAACTGCGGCGCCATCGCGGTCGAGTAGCTCTAATCGCCCGGTGATCTCGACCAGGCCTACTTCGATAGTGCGCCTCAGCGACATATCGGCGAGCAGCGGCGTGGTAAACGTGACAAATTCGGCCTGCATGGCGTGCGTCATGACCATCATGGCGGCAACGCGCAAAAATGCATCGGCGTTCATCTCGTCGCCAAAGGTTTGCATAATCCACGGCCAATTATCCTGGCACCATTGCCACGTGGCGGTGCGGCCGTCGCGATTGCGGATAAGATCGGCGTACCAGCGCACGGTATCTTGGCTGCGGATGATGGTGGTATCGGTGAGCGTGGCGATCAGGCGCTGTAATTCGGCCGGGTCGCGCGTCGAACACAGCGCATCGGCAATGTCGCTCTGCAGTTCAGCCGATTCGAGCGGGTAGCGCTCAAATAGCTCGTCGAACACGCGGCGCTCTGGGCTGTGGCGCACCACAATGCTCATGACGAGGCCGCGAATCTCGGGATCGAGGCCTTCGATTCCCTTGGTATGGTACAGCTTGGTTGTGGCCTCGATAATATCCTGCTGCTCGCCATACGCCATAAAGCCCAGGATAGTGGCGCGCAGCTGAATAGCGTCTTCGTCGTCGCCCTTGCGGACATCGAGGCCCAGCTGCTGGTAGAGTGGGCGGGCGAGGCGATCGGCGAGGTTGCGCAGGGCGCGCTCTGCCGCCGGGTCTGGTTCGACGAATTTTTTGAGCTCGCCGAGTGCCATGCCCATAATGCTCCAGACGTGCTCGTTGGTTTCGCCCGAATACGCATCCAGCAGGTCAATCAGCTTGGTGCTGGCAATGCGGCCGCCACGCGCCAGCAGGGTTTGCTCGTGGAGCAGCTGCATGCGGCCCAGCGGCGGGATAGTGCCGTGCTGGATTTCGTCGAGCAGCCAGGCAAACAGTGTGTCGTCGTACTGCGTAATCATATGCGCTGCGTCGTGTACGTTCAGGCGAATGTGTTGGGTAGTGCTTATAGCGGTATCAGTCGCAGCGTCGAGCATTTCGGGCAGATCGCTAGTCGACGCGTCCAGAGGAATCGGCCAGATACGGGATTTGTCTTCGTGCGGCCCCACAAAAAACTGCTCTTGAGACAGCAGAATCTGCGAGCCGCTGCGCGATACACTGACCACGGGGAAACCCGGCTGCGACACCCAAGCATGCATGAATTCTTTGACCGGTTTGCCGCTCGAGCTAGAGAGCGCATCCCACAAATCATCGCCAGTGGTATTGCCGTAGGCATGACGTTCGAAGTACGCGGTGAGGCCATGGCGAAACGCATCGATACCGCAATAATTCATGAGCATACGCACCAGCCGCGCGCCCTTGGCATACACGATAGCACCGTCAAATAGCGTGCCGATTTCGTTGGGATGATGCACCTCTACCTCGACAGCTTGCACGCCGTCCAGGCTATCGCGGCGCAGGCTGACGACGTCTTCGTAGCTGGCAAATTCGTCCCACACGTGCCATTCGGGGTGCAGCGCGTCGGCGCATACGTATTCCATCACGGTGGCAAAACTTTCGTTTAGCCACAGGTATGTCCACCACTCCATAGTCACCAAATTGCCAAACCACTGGTGGCTCAGCTCGTGCGCAATCACAATGGCGGTGCGCCGACGCGTGGCGATGCTGGTGAGCGCGGGGTCTACGACCAGCGAATCCTCGCGGTATGTCACTAGGCCCCAGTTTTCCATGGCGGCGACGCCGCTCGACACATCGGGTAGGGCCAGCTGATCGGATTTTGGCAGCGGATATTCGACGCCAAAGAATTCCTCGTAAAACTCAATCGATTTGATCGAATGCTCGAGCGCAAATTGTAAATGAGCTAGTTTCTGCGCTGTAGTGGCCCAGACATTTACCTCGACACCGCGCGCTGTTTGGCCGCTAACACAGTGCAGTTCGCCAATCGCCAGGGCTAGTAGGTAGCTACTCATGCGCGGCGTCGTGGCAAAATGCACTTCTTGGCGCCCGTCGTCGAGGCTACGGGTGCGCTGCGCCGGCATATTGCCAATAACAGTCAGCCTAGCATCGGTGGTGACGTGGACGTCAAACGTTGCCTTGGCGGCGGGCTCGTCCACGCAGGGCAGCAATTCGCGGGCGTAATTTGGCTCCATTTGCGTGACAAACATGGTGCGGCGCTGGCCGTTGTACTGGTAGCGCGAGGCGTAGATGCCGCGGGTAAATTCGTTGATCGCGAGGTGATAACTAATCACGATAATTACCGCGCCGGCGCGTAGCTCGTCGTGCAGGATCTCTAGCTCGTCATCGTCGCTCGCCTGGTAGGTAGCGCGTTTGCCGTTTATTGTCACCGAATCGATCTCGAGGCCTTTGGCATGCAGCACCACGTGGCCGTGCGTGGATTCGCCGGTAATTGTGGCGGTGCCGCGTAGTGTTTCGGCGGCTGTGTCGATATCGAGCGACAGGTCGTAATGGGTTGGTATAAATACGTTGAGTAATCGTCGGACAGTTTGCATCCTCTCATTGTACCAAACGATTTATAATGAGGGGATGAATCGGCACAGAATACGACGAATGGTAACGATAATCCTGGTGATTGCGGCGGTAGCTGCGGCGCTGTTTGTCGAGCCGAGCAGCTACCAGCCGACGCCGCCAGACCGCCCAGCTTCGGCTAGCCAGCCCGCGGCGGGATCGGCCAGCGCTGCACTTGCGCTGCTCGAGGTAAAGGGCCGCGCGCCCAAGACTGACTATCGGCGGACGGCATTTGGTGATGGCTGGGCGATGGTTGGCATGTGCGATACGCGCAATATTATTTTGCACCGTGATATGCCCGATGCGCTGGTGAGTGATAATTGCAAAGTGATGCGTGGCACGCTACACGATCCCTATACAGGCACGACGATTGCGTTTAGCCGCGGCGCTGATACTAGTGACGCGATTCAGATTGACCATGTGGTGGCGCTGAGTGATGCCTGGCAGAAAGGCGCCGCTGCCCTGACGCCGGCCACGCGGCAAACGCTTGCCAACGATCCGCTTGAGTTGCTGGCGGTAGACGGCCCGGCTAACCAAGCCAAAGGCGACGGCGACGCGGCGACCTGGCTACCGCCCAACAAATCGTTTCGCTGCGCATATGTGGCGCGGCAAATTGCCGTCAAGGCCAAGTATGGCTTGTGGATAACACCGGCCGAACGCGACGCCATGCGGGCAATCCTGGCCACTTGCCCGGGCCAAGCGCTGCCTACACCATAGCGGGTATGCTACAATACTAAGCATCTATGAAACGACAGTATTTCTTGTATTATGATTTAATTTTGGCATTATTTGTGCTGGCGCTGCTGATTTCTAACATTGCCGCTACCAAGCTCATCGCCGCAGGGCCACTGATCCTCGATGGCGGCGCGGTGTTATTTCCGCTAACGTATATCTTGGGCGATATCCTGACCGAAGTATACGGTTACCGCTATGCGCGGCGGGCTATTTGGACGGGCTTCATCGGTATGATTGTCGCAATCGCCACTTTCACCGTGGTCGGCTGGCTGCCGTATCCGCCCGAGTACACGGCGCAGCTATCATACGAAGCGGTGCTTGGGTTCCTGCCACGAATTGTCGTGGCGAGTCTGGTGGCATTTGTGGCTGGCGAGTTTCTCAACTCGTACGTGCTTGCCAAGCTCAAAATCCGCACCAAGGGCCGCAAGCTCTGGCTACGACTGATTAGTTCGACAGTGGTCGGCGAGCTGTTTGATACGGTGATTTTTTGCCTGATTGCCTTTGGTGGCATCCTGGGCGGCTGGGATATGTTGAATTATATTACCGTGGGCTGGCTGTTTAAAGTGGGTGTCGAAGTGCTGATGCTGCCAGTGACCTACCGTGTGATTGCCGCGCTTAAGCGCCGCGAGCGTAGTGATGCCGACGATCGCCGGGCGAATTTTACGCCGCTGTCGATGTCGCTGCAGAAGTAGCGTAGTAGCTGGCCAAAAACTCGCGTTTAAGCTGCATAAATGTACCATCGGCGATACTGGCACGAATCTCGTCGACCAACTGCACGATAAATTGCTCGTTGTGTATCGTCGCCAGCGTTTTGGCCAGCATTTCGTCGACGCGAAATAGGTGGTGCAGGTAGGCTCGCGTATAGTGCTGGCAGGTGTAGCAGCTACAATTGGCATCAAATGGTGCAAAATCGCGGCGAAACTCTTGCCGCCGGATATTGACACGGCCGCCGCGGGTATACATGGCGCCGTTTCGGGCCACGCGGGCTGGGCTGACGCAGTCGAATGTATCAGCGCCGTGCTCGATGCAGTCAAAGATATCATCGGGCTCCGATATGCCCAGCATGTGGCGTGGCTTGTCCTCGGGGAGCTCCTCGCAGATCCAGCCGACGATGGCGCCAATATTATGCTTGGTAAACGCGCCGCCCAGGCCAAATCCATCGAACTCCATTGCGCCCAGCGTTCGGGCTGATGCACGCCGCAAATCCTCGTAATGCGCCCCCTGCACCACGCCGTACAGCGCCTGTGGCGGGCGATGAGTGCGCTCGGCATTGAGCCGCTGATGCTCGCGCAGGCTACGCACCGCCCAGGGGTGAGTGCGCATATCGAGCGACTCCACCTGATAGGCGTAGTCGTGCTGCAGGGTGGTTAGCTCGTCGAACGCAAACGTAATATCGGCGCCAATACCATGCTGGATTTGCATCGACAATTCTGGCGTGAACCGCTGCAGGCTGCCGTCTAGATGCGACTTAAAGGTCACGCCATCATTATCTATGCGGGTCAGGTTTTGCCGCGCAGGCTGAGTGCTGAGTGGCGCATCGCCGACCATGTCGATGACTTTTTTCATGCCCACACCCAGGCTCATCACCTGAAATCCGCCACTGTCGCTAAAGGTTGGCTTTGGCCAATTCATAAATTGGTGGATGCCGCCCGCTTCATCGATGAGGTCGTGACCAGGGCGCAGGAACAAGTGGTAGGCATTTACGAGCACGGCCTGCGCCCCTGTTGCCGCCAGCTGCTCGGGCGTTAGGCCTTTGAGCGTGGCCCGGGTGCCAACCGGAATAAATGCCGGCGTTGCAATCTCGCCGTGCGGCGTACGCAGGATGCCGGTGCGTGCCAGCGTGCCGGGCAAGCGATGGGTGATGGTGAATTCGAGCGCTCGTTTCATCTAGTAGGTAGTATACCAGACGGTGATGTGTGGTACGATAGATACGTACGTTCCCTGAGAATTCGGAGGTCGTGATGGAGTATCTGTTCCTAAGCAGTGTGCCAATGCTGGTGCTTGCGGTGATCGCTGCTGTCTACATTGTGCTGGCATGCTGCGTGGTGGCCATCGTGCTGGCGCTGCCGATTGCGCTGATCGCCCGGTACCGCAATCGCCACGATGGGCGTCACTACGCGCCCATCAGCACCCTCCTTCGGTAGTCCGCCCCCTAGGTCGCAGCGAATCGTTCGCTCCCTAGTGGGCGGCGATTTGCTTTTTTGGTCCAGCTGCGCTATACTGAGACATGTACACATCCGGCCGGCAGGTCGGAGTTTTTCGTAAGAACGAATAGTAATTCAGGAGAAAACAATGGAAGATCTAAACATCAAGCAACTTACCCTAGCGGTACGCACTATCGCCGAAGAGAAGAACCTGCCCGAAGAGACCGTTATGGAAGTCATTGAGCAGGCGATCGCCGCAGCCTGGCGTCGTGACAATGGCGAGCGCGACCAGAATGTGCGTGCCGAGCTGAATGTCAACGACGGTACCGCCAAGGTATTTGTGGTGCGCGATATTGTCGATGCCGAGGAGCTCGAGAGCGAGGTCACGCAGATTAGCCTAGAAGATGCCCGCAAGATCAAAAAAGACGCCGAAATTGGCGACGTGATCGAGGATATGCACGAGGTAACCAGCTTTGGTCGTGTGGCCGCTCAGACAGCCAAGCAAGTCGTGCTGCAGCGCCTGCGCGAGGCCGAACGCGAGGTCGTTCTGGCTGAATATGAGGACAAAATCGGCACCGTTGTCACTGGCATTGTGCAACGCGTTGAGCCGCGCCTTGTCCGGATTGAGCTCGGCAAGGCTATTGGTATTCTGCCCCAGAGCGAGCAGATCCAGGGCGAATATTATAGTGTCGGCTCGCGATTGAAAGTGCTCATCAAAGACATCGAGCGCGAAAACCGCGGCCCACAGCTAATTCTAAGCCGCGGCAGCGAAGCCTTTGTCGAGCATCTATTCCGTCAGGAAGTGCCCGAGCTCGAGACCGGCGCCGTAGAAATCAAAGCCATCGCCCGCGAAGCCGGCCGCCGCACCAAGCTAGCCGTGCGCTCAACGGTGTCTGGCGTTGACCCCGTTGGCACCTTTGTTGGTGGCCATGGGTCGCGTGTCAATGCCGTCATGAGCGAAATCGGCGACCAAGAAAAAATCGACATCGTCACCTACGACGACAGCGTCGACCAGTACATCCGCAACGCCCTGAGCCCTGCCGATGTGGTGAAGGTAGAGATTGATGACGCCGAAAAACGTGCCAAAGTATACGTCGCCGAGGACCAGCAGTCCATCGCGATTGGCCGCGGCGGCCAAAATGTGCGCCTGGCGAGCCGTTTGGTTGGCTACGAGCTTGACATCGAGACTGCAAATGGCGCTGGCACCACCGGCAAACCTGTCGAGCGTCCGCGCAAAAATGTCGAAGACGACCTGTTTAGCGCCATCGAACAGCAAAGCGAAGCGTAGTTCAATACGTTCAAGCCCCCTCATAGCTTCTCCTTTCGGGCAAGCTATATTGGGCTTGAATCAATGCGCAAAATGTATTATGATAACAAGGCTGCCGCGATCGGCGCGGCACATATGAATGGGACAGGAGGTGCGCCATGAGCGCACAGCAGAGCATCCTCGATGGCCTCGCCGAGATCATCAACGAGGAGACCGGCATCGACCCGTCTGACGTCGAGCTCGACAAGTCGTTCACCGACGACCTCGACATCGACTCGCTGTCGATGATGACGATCGTCGTCATCGCCGAGGAGCGGTTCGGCGTGAAGATCCCGGACAACCAGGTCAAGACCCTCAAGACGGTCCGCGACGCGGTGGACTTCATCACCGCGGCACAGGACACCGCCTGACGGGCCGCACCCTCGCCTCCCAGCCCGCCCCACCCCATGAGTGTAGCGGGCTGGGAGGCATCGTTAATGATAGGGGTATTGACTACACGATAGCAAAATGATATAATATATAGATTATGAACCCACGCGAAGCCCTTCCAGGCAGAGTCCCTGATTTTTATAGAGGTGATCCTGACGCGGTTATTGAGTATGAGAATAATCGCACGCCTGTTGCGGTGCATTCCTACGACATGAGTCCGCGAGAGGTGCACGAAATCGTGATGGGTACAAAGAATTGGGCGGAGCGAGGTGCCTATGAGACGATTCTCGCCCAGTCAGGTGCCTTTGTCCGTGCACTTGACAGATCTGGAATACAGTTTCGTCCTAAGTATAGCCTCGGGAAATGTCCCGCAGATGAGCTAGATATATCACTCCCAGAGAGCACCGGAGAAGTGCTAAGCAATAATTACGAGGGGATTCCATCGATTACCGCTGAAATACGCGTACCAGCGACGGCACTGCCGATTGATCTTGATTCGAGTGACGGCTGGGATATAGTGATCCCGCGACTGTTGAGGGCGGCTGCACAGGGGAGAAATGGCGCCGCGACGCTTCAAGCGGGCAAATTTGGCCCAGATAACTTCGTGTATACCCCAAAAGAAAATGTAGTGTATTACACCGATGCTGGACCAGCTTTGGTAGGGCGTGTCACACATGGGGGTACGAGTAGACTGCAGCGCGAGATGGGTCAAATAAATGCCGAGATGGGGTACGAAAAGATCGAGGCCATGCTAGACCGCATGCTACGGAGTAAATCTCGTAGTAACCGGCAAACTGCGTTGAAGCCTATATATAATTCGTTATTTAGAGAAATGCATCGAATAGACTTCAGTCGAGAGGAAATTGCGGCAAGCCGGGTACTGAGCATGTTTCGGGCAACCGAAAAATTTATGAATACGCAGCGTGAACGCAAACCGCGAATCTCCAGAGCGATTGGTACGCTTGCTACTGATATCGAAATATAATACTCGTCCTAAACACGGGCATAACGCAAATAGGTTAGCACTCTTGCGCATAGAGTGCTAATTCGTTATACTAGATGATAGCAATGATGGGTAGGCCACTTGCTGATTGGAGATTGATATGTCAGATGAATTTAGTGAATTTGTAGCGCGGCTAACCGAGAATGCTCGGGTGAGCCTGCAGCACGCGGATGCCGTGGCACGAGCCGCTGGCAGTGCGTATATTGGTACCGAGCATTTGTTGCTGGGCGTGCTGGCTCAGGAATCGTCGGTGGGCGCAAAATTCCTGGCAGATGCCGGCCTAACACTGGCGCGAGCAGAGTCGGCGCTGGATGTAACGCCTAGGCGACTGGTGGTGAGCACCGGCAGCAAAGGGCTGTCCGAGACCGCCATGCTGACGCTCCGCATGAGCTGGGAGGTCGCTCGCGAATTCCATCAGGAGCATATGGGTACCGAGCATATTTTGTATAGCATTTTGAAGCAGCAAAACGCCCGAGCGACCGTGCTGCTGCACGATATGGATGTCGACGTCGATGAGATTATTGCTGCGCTCGAGGAATACTTGGGGCGACAGAGCGATTACAGCGAGCAGCAGATCTCGACTAAGCAATCGTCGCGCCGCGGTGGTGGCATTCTGGACCAATTTGGGATTGACTTGACGGCGCGCGCAGCGGCTGGCGAGCTAGATGTACTGATTGGTCGGGCCAAGGAAGAGGAGCGCCTGGTGACGATTCTGAGCCGCCGCACCAAGAACAACCCCGTGCTGATTGGCGATCCTGGGGTTGGCAAGACGGCGATTGTTGAGGGCCTAGCCCAGCGGATTGCGCGCGAGGAAGTGCCCGATCATTTGCTTGATCGGCGAGTGATTCAGCTGGATCTGGCGGCGATGATTGCTGGCACCAAATATCGCGGCGAATTTGAGGAGCGACTGAAACGGGTCGTAGCCGAGGTGAAAAAGCAGCGCAATATCATCCTATTTATCGATGAGCTGCATCTGCTGGTAGGCGCTGGCGCGGCCGAGGGCGCGATGGATGCAGCGAATTTGCTCAAGCCAGCGCTAGCGCGCGGCGAGCTGCACATGATTGGCGCGACAACAATCGACGAATATCGCAAACATATCGAGAAGGACGCCGCCCTGGAGCGCCGTTTTCAGTCGATTGTGGTAAAAGAGCCGACATTTAACGAGACGATCGCCATTCTCAAAGGCCTTAAGAACTACTATGAGTCGCACCACCGGGTAACAGTTACCGATGAGGTAGTCGAGGACGCGGTGTATATGGCGGACCGCTATGTGAGCGATCGATTTATGCCAGATAAGGCAATCGATGTGATTGATGAGGCGGCGGCGCTAGTGAGGGTTAAGCGCGGGCACAAGCCAAGCGAGCTGCGCGATTACACCCGGCAGCTCAAGCAGCTGAATGAGCGCATGGAAGAGGCGGTGGCCGATGAGGATTACGAACGAGCGGCGCTGTACAAGACCCAAATTAGCAAAATGCAGCAGCAAATTAAAGCCTGCGAAGCGCGCCAGACTGCCGATGCGATTGCGCTTAGCTCGGATGATATTGCGCATGCCATTGCGGTGATGACGAATATTCCGGTAGAGCGGGTGGTGTCGTCCGAGGCGACGCTGCTACGGCGTCTCGAGCAGCATTTGGCGAAGCACGTCATTGGCCAGCGCGAGGCGATTACGCGGGTGGCGCGGGCGATCCGACGTAGCCGCAGCGGCGTGTCAAGCGGTCATCGGCCGATTGGTAGCTTTGTATTTATGGGGCCGACTGGGGTGGGCAAAACCGAGCTGGCCCGCGTGTTAGCGCGCGAAGTGTTTGGCAGTAGTGATGCGCTGGTAAAAATCGACATGAGCGAATTTGGCGAGCGCCACAATACGTCGCGGCTGCTGGGCGCACCGGCTGGCTATGTGGGCTACGAGGATGGCGGCAAATTGACCGACAAAATCCGTCGCCAACCCTACAGCGTGGTGCTATTTGACGAGATCGAAAAAGCCCACCCCGATGTATTCAATCTACTATTGCAGCTGCTCGAGGACGGCAAAGTGACCGACGCCAAGGGTCGCGAGGTGGATTTTAGTCACACGATCGTTATTTTGACCAGTAATGTCGGCGCCGACAAGATGATGCATGAGTCGTCGTTGGGCTTCCATGCGCGGACGCCGCGTGACACCCGAGCGCTTGATCAAGTGCATAGCGAGAATGCTCGCGCTGCGCGCAAAGAGCTCGAAAAGCTCATGCGTCCCGAGTTGATCAATCGGTTTGATGCGATTGTGACATTCCGTGCGCTGAAACGCCGTGAGATCGGCCAGATATTTGACGGTCAGATTGCTGACCTACGCAATCGGCTGGTGCGGCAAGGGCTGGGCCTACGCATAAGCGCGGCAGCCAAGCGGCTACTGATTGACGAGGGCTACGACGAAAAGTTTGGCGCGCGGCCGCTGCGCCGGGCAATCGAAGACCTGCTGGAGCACGAAATTGCTCATGGTATTCTGTCGAATATTTACAAAAAAGGCGATATACTAGAAGTAGATGCAGCCGCAAAACGACTCACCATACGTGCCGTCCACGGCGAATGAGCATCCTAGGGGGCGACATGGGGCAGCGGTCGCTATACTGGGTGTGTGTTTGCTACTGGTGGCGTGCATGTGGATATTTCGGCAGACGATTCTGGACTACGGCCGAGCCTTTAGCTATCGGCCATCGGCTGCGATTGCGGCGATTGTCTCGAGGGTAGATATGAGCGATCAGGGGCGGTTTTTGTTCTATGCCAGCGAGCCCTCGATCTTGGCGAGCCCGCAGTTTGGCCAGCAGTGCCCTGTTGCTACCGAGAAGACCGCCACTATTCTGGGCTGCTACGCCGCGCAGCGCATCTATGTGTATGACGTCACCAACAGCGAGCTTGATGGCATCAAAGATGTCACCGCTGCCCACGAGATGCTGCATGCAGCCTATGATCGGCTGAGCGGGCCGGAGCGCCAGCGTGTTGATACGCTGGTCGAGAACGAATACGCCACGCTCAAAAAAGATCCGAATTTTGCCGCGCGGGTTAAGCTGTACGATTCAATCGAGCCGGGCCAGCGCGACAACGAGCTGCATTCTATCATCGGTACCGAGATTGCGACGATTAGCCCCGAGCTGGAGAATTATTACCGCCGGTATTTTAAGGACCGCAGCAAAGTCACCACGCTGCAGCAGCGCTATTCGAGTGTGTTTACGCAGCTGCAGAATCAATCGGCCGAGCTGATCAAGTATCTAAATAACCTGAGCGACACGATTGGCACCGAAAAATCCGACTATAACACGCGGGTGGCGGCGCTTAATGCGGAGATAACGGCGTTTAATCGGCTTGCCAATGCTGGCGAGATTAGCCCGGCGCAATTTACCGCACGGCGCAAGGCGTTGGTGCTCGAGAGTGATGCGCTTGAGGTGCTCCGCACCACGATTAATACCCAGCTGGCTGATTACGAGGCCAAAAAGGCCGAACTAATGAGTATTTCGGCGCATGTCGACCAGCTCAACCGCAGCGTCGACAGCAAGCTCGCGCCAGCGCCTACGCTGTGATACGTGCCCTTTGGGGCGGGTAGAGGCTTAACGAACCGACACAATCAGGGTATAATAGGCCCTAATGGCTAGATCTCGTACGCAATTTGTGTGTCAGAAATGTGGGGCGTCGTATCCAAAATGGACGGGGCGCTGTGATAATTGTGGCGAGTGGAATTCGCTGGTAGAGCAGCCGGCAGAGACGGTCGGCAAATCGGTAGTGGCAAAAAGTGCGGCAAGCGGCAAAGTGCTAACGCCGCAAACCATGCGTTCGATCGAGACCGACGATCGCTCGAGCCGCATGCCGACGGGATTTGAGGACCTAGATGCGGTAATGGGTGGCGGCATGCTAGCCGGCGGCGTGGTGCTGTTGGCGGGACAGCCGGGTATTGGCAAAAGCACGCTATTATTGCAGATGGCGCACCATATTAGCACGGCAACGCCAGTGCTGTATGCGAGTGGCGAGGAGTCGGCGTCGCAGGTAAAACTACGCGCTGGCCGTTTGGGTGCCGAGGCGAGCGACGACCTGCAGTTTGTGGCCAGTACCAGTGCCGACGATATCGCGGTGACGATTCGCTCTGGGGCTTATCGATTGGTGATCATCGATTCGATTCAGACCCTCAGCCTGGCCGAAATTACTTCGGCGCCGGGCACGGTGAGCCAAATCACTAACAGTTCGAATGTGATTATCCGCGCGGCCAAAGAATCTGGTGCGGCGGTGATTTTGGTTGGCCATGTTACCAAAGAGGGCTCGATTGCTGGGCCAAAAGTGCTGGAACACTTGGTCGACGTTGTGCTGCAGTTTGAGGGTGATCGCTACGGTGGATTTAAGGTGATTCGTGCGGTCAAAAACCGCTATGGTTCTACCAGCGAAGCGGCGATATTCGAGATGAATGAGCGTGGGCTCGAACTAGTCAAAAACCCTTCGGCAGCGCTGCTTGCGGAACGTCAAAACTCCGATGGCTCAGTTGTGCTAGCGACGCTCGAGGGCACGCGGCCGCTTCTGGTCGAGATCCAGGCACTTGTCAATTCGACGAATTTCGGGTATCCTAAGCGTACGGCTAGTGGGTTTGACCTCAACCGACTCAATCTACTCATTGCGGTGCTCGAACGTCGCACCAAACTGAATTTATCAGACAAAGATATCTACATCAATGTCGTCGGTGGCCTCAAACTCAACGATCCCGCAGCCGATCTCGCTGTCGCTATGGCAATTGCTAGCGCGAGTGCTGGTCGACGACTCGATGATGGCGTGGTGGTGTTTGGCGAGATTGGGCTTGGCGGCGAAATTCGCTCGGTGGCCTCGGTTGATCGTCGCGCGGCCGAAGCGCGCAAGCTAGGATTTACCTATGCGATCGGCCCTCGGTCTAAGGACGAATTTGTCCGCGGCGTCAAAGACCTTCGCCAAGCCCTCATCGACTATCTCCAAAAATAACCAACAAGGAACCTCCCCCAAATGACAATAGAATTACTTACTCTCATCCTCGTGGTGTCCACCATGATTGGCGTCGGCTATCTGGTGGCCCGCCAGCCGCGCCGCAGCCTACGTAATGGCGCCGGCTCGGTATTGGTCGATACATCAGTGCTGATGGACGGCCGGATTATCGCCATCGCTACCAGCGGTTTTATTACCAGCACGCTGGTGATCCCGCGCAGCGTCATCGGAGAGCTACAATTTTTGGCTGATAATGCCGATAACGACAAACGTACTCGGGCTCGTCAGGGGCTAGATGTAGTGCGCGAGCTGCAGGATATGCAGAATGTCAGCGTACAGTTGCTGCAAGACGGCAGCAAGGCCGCCGAAGGCGTCGACGAGCGGCTGCTGAGCCTTGCCAAGAGCTCGAACGCTGCTATTTGCACCATCGACTACAACCTCAATAAGGTTGCCGCTGTCGAGGGTATTCGCGTGCTTAATGTCAACGAATTGGCGCGCGGACTGCGCATGGCCTATTTGCCCGGCGAGCGAATTATGCTAGAGTTGACTCAAAAAGGCTCAGACTCTCATCAGGCGGTCGGCCACCTGCCAGATGGCACGATGGTGGTGGTAGAGCATGCCAATCAGCATATTGGTAAACGCGTTGAGATCGAATTTATTCGTGGGCTGCAAACCGCTGCTGGCCGCATGATGTTTGCGAGGCGGGTTGATCGAGATCAGCCCACAGCCAAAAATCGGCCGGCCGGCCGAGCGCCGGCTGCGCGCAGCACTCCTGCAAGCCCCGCGCCGAAGACCGCTGCTGTTTCAGTTTCATCTAGCCCGCGTTCTGTTCGGCAGTCTCGCGCTGCTCAGCAACCTGCAACGCAGCCACCGGCCGCAACTCCCGCCACCAACCAGGCTAGCCGGTCGCGCCAGCGTGCCGCACAGCAGTCTAAGGCAGGTAGCGGCCAACATGCTCGACGCCGTCAGCAGCCGAGGCAGCGCGATCAAGAATCTGCCTTGATCGAACTCGTCAATAATCAATAATCATACAAGTAGAAGAGAATTATCGTAGGCGGCCGTGACGATTTGTAGCGGTCGAGATAGTCATGGTGGGCTTGCCGCCATATGCTGTGCTGCCCCACTGGGCGGTGTCGACACCCTCGTAATAGCCGGTATCGACTACGGTTGCAGCAACTGTGAATGAAGTGGTAGTGCCAACAGTGTTCGGCACACTAAAGCTACTACCGCCAGTATAACTTGCGGTGCTGATAGCTTGGCCGTTAACCTTGAGGTCGATGGATTGTATGTCGAATTTACCCTTGGTGACGGTGCCGTTGATGGTTTTGCCATCACCAGACACCGATACCTTAATGGTAGGCTTCGCATCGTCGCAGCGGTGCACATCATCGTCGGAGCCCGGGTCGTAACTGCCGTCAGCTGCTACCAGTATATCCTTTTTGCTAACGGGATCGACAGACTTAGTGACGGCGATTTGTACTTGCGCACGGGCTGGGGTACAGCTGGTGGCCTTCTTTTTGGATACTTGGTCGAATGTCACCTGAGCGGTGGTGCCGGCAGCGGATTTGTTGTAGTACGAGGGGAATAATTCGCCATTGATTTTTTGGATGCCGTTTGGCTGCGTAAACCAATCGGTTTTTTTAGCCTTGCCATTGTCGATGTAGTATTGGGTAGCTTGGGCGAGGGCGTGGTCGAACAACATTGCCGGGATAGTCGAGTAGCCACGGTTGAGGTTGAGCGGCTTGGAATCGTTGTTGCCAAGCCATACTGCCATCGATAGCGACGAGGTGTAACCGACTGTCCAGAGGTCTTTCGAGTAGGCCTTGCCGCCGATGTTGATGTCGGACGTACCGGTTTTTGCAGCCGCGTGGACGCCAAGGGCGTTGAGCTGCGTTAGATAGTCGCGTCCTCCGTTGAGGCCGGCACGAGCCCGGCCATCGCCCAGGATGTCGCTGACGATATAGGCGGCCTGCGGATCGAGTACCTGCGTGGTCGAGGCCTTGAATTCTTTGAGCACTTTCCCTTGGGAGTTGGTAACTTTCATGACGGTGCTCTGTGGCATATAGGCACCCTGACGAGCAAGTGACGCGATGGCGTTGACGTGGTCCATCAGGCGAGTGCCGCAACTACCGATAGCTGATGCCAAGCCAGCTTGTTGCTCAATGCCTTGCGTACAATACTGCTTATCGCCCATGGCGCGGATGAGCTCCCAGGTAGGCTGTATACCGCTGACCTGCATAGCCTTGATTGCCGGAATATTGCGCGACCAGTCAAGCGCTTGACGGATATTGATATTACCCTTAAACCCACCATCGGCGTTGTTTGGCGTCCAATCGCCCCAGGAGGTTTTGGTGTCGGCCAGGATCGAGCCGCTGCCGTAGTTTGGCTTACCGTTAGGCTGTTGGGTGAATAGTTGGGCGTAGACTAGCGGCTTGATTGACGAGCCTGGCTGAATAAACGAGAGCGCGGCGTTGTTTTGGCCGAATCCTGGGGCGTTGTAGTCGCGGCTGCCCACCATCGCTAGTACTTGGCCAGTCTGGTTGTCTTCGATAGCCGCGGCACCGTTACTAAAGCCCGAGAAATCCGAACAGTTGCTATTGCCGCAGATACCGCCGGTGAGCTTGCCGCTGAACATATCGGCCATTTGCCCCTGTAGTTGATCCTGAATTGTGCTGTCGAGTGTCGTGTAAACACTCAGACCGCCTTGGCCAACGATGGTGGCGCCCAGTTCGTCCTTGAGTTGCTGTGAGACCATGTCGAGGAAATGCGGTGCCACGCGATTGGTATCGACCGTGGGCTGTTTGATATTGTCGAGAATAGGATAGTTCATGGCGGCGTCGGCCTGGGCTTGGGTGGCGTAGCCTAGCTCGACCATGTTTCTGAGGACCTTGTGCTGCCGATCAATAAGCGCCGCGTGGCCTTCGGGGTCGGTACCATAGGGATTGTAGCGGTTGGGGTCATTCGGGATGGCGGCAAGTAGGGCCGCTTCGGCTAGCGTGAGGTCTTTGGTGTGTTTGCCAAAATATGCCTGAGCACCTGATTCTACGCCATTGCGTCGGCCGCCGTAGGGCGATTCGTTGAGATAGAGATTGAGGATTTCGTCCTTAGAATACATGCGCTCGACCTCGATAGCCAAGATCATTTCTTTGATTTTGCGCGGGACACCAGCTATGCCGCGCTGCTGGGCTTCTTCGGGAGGAAAAAACACTTGCTTGACAAGCTGCTGGGTGAGTGTGGAGCCACCCTGGATGGCGTTGCCCTGGGAGTTGCTGACTAGCGAGCGCGTGATACCTTGTATACTAATACCGCCATGGTTATAGAAATCCTTGTCCTCGATAGCAATAGTGGCCTGGCGGATATTGTCAGAGATGTCCTTGCTATCAACGACCAGCGTGTAGTTGCCCAGACCCTTATCTTCCCAGAGGAGCTTACCGCTACGGTCGTAATATTTGGTGACAGTACTCTGAACGCGCTGTGCTAAGCTACCTGGGCGAATCGCGTCGAGATCCTTGCGGTAAAAGGCGAATAGCCCACCGATTAGCAGCACCATAAACAGCAGGCCGACGCCTGCGATTTTGAGCGCCATCATGCCGCCCTTTTTGCTAAACCAATAGCCAAAGAATTGCTTTGGTTGCAGGCGAAATAGTAGGCGCTTAAACGGCTGCTTGGGCAGCGTTGCCAAATACTCGGCTTTTTTGCGCGCCAACAGATCTTTTTTTGATCGACGCTTTTCGGCCAAATTAGCGTAGACATTCATGCCGCGACGAGATGATTTCTTTATCACTTCCTATTTCCCATAAGCAATATTGTCCTCATTATAGCACTAAATTTTCGCGCAATGTAGGCTTTTTTGGTATACTCTAGAATAGATTGCTAAAAGGGAACCACCTAACCATGACATTATCCGAAGAACTATCGTGGCGAGGATTTGTAAATCAAACCACGCTGCCGAACATCGAGGCGCTTGACCACGAGCCACTGACGTTTTATTGGGGTGTTGATCCCAGTGCCGACAGCATGACTATTGGCAACCTAGCGCCGGCAATGATGATTCGGCATTTTTTGGACCACGGCCACCGGGCGATCCTGCTGGTGGGCGGTGCGACGGGGCTAATTGGCGACCCCGATGGCAAAAAATCCGAGCGCGACCTGAAGAGCCTTGACGAAATCGCTCGCAACAAAGACGCCATTGCCCAACAATACCGGCAAATATTCGCCGGCAAGGATTTTGAAATAGTCGATAATTACGACTGGTTCAAGGACCTCGGCTACCTGCAATTCCTGCGGGATATTGGCAAGCATGTCAGCCTGACGCAGATGCTCGACCGTGATTTTGTGCAAAATCGCATTGGCGAGGGCGGCGAAGGTATTAGCTACGCCGAATTTAGCTACTCGCTGATCCAGGGCTACGATTTCTTGCATTTATTCCGCACCCACGGCGCCACACTGCAGGTGGCCGGTGCCGACCAATGGGGCAATAGTATTGCGGGTGTGCAGTTGATTCGTCGGCTCGAAGGTGCCGAGTCGCATGTGTTCACTGCGCCGCTAATCATCAACAAGCAAACTGGCGTCAAATTTGGCAAATCCGAGGGTGGTGCCATCTGGCTCGATCCCAACCAGACCAGCCCATACAAATTCTACCAATTTTGGCTCAACACCGATGATGATACTGCTCAGGATTTAATCAAAATCTACACGCTGCTCGACCGCGACACCGTCATCGCTGCGATCGAGAACCACCAAGCTAACCCTGGTGCGCGCAGTCTGCAAAAAATCCTAGCGCGCGAAGTCACCGAGCTGGTACATGGCTTAGAGCGCCGCGAATCGGTGGAGCGTGTCACCGAGGTATTGTTTGGCGGTAGGGATGTTCACGAGCTGCCAGAGAGTGACCTGGACGCGCTCGCCCTCGAAATTCCCGCTACGCCACTTGGCCAGAGCGTCTCGACAGCGCTGGTTAGTACCGCTACCGCTAGCTCTAACGCCGAAGTCCGCCGCCTGATTGCTTCGGGCGCCATCAGCATTAATGGTCAAAAAATCACCGAAGATCGTCAAATAACAGATACGAGTCTAGTCAAAAAAGGCAAAAATAACTTTGTGCTTGTGCGCTAACTCATTTCTGAATAACATCCAGGAGGGCATATGAAAAAACTCATTGCATTTGATCTAGACAACACCCTAGCCGAATCAAAATCGCAAATTCCTGATGTGATGTCCGAATGTTTGGCGCGCTTACTCGCTAAATACGACGTGTGTATTATTTCGGGCGGTAAGTTTGAACAGTTTGAAAAACAAGTCATTAGTCGACTTAACGTTACCGATGAGCTGCTGTCGAAGCTTCATATCATGCCGACCTGCGGCACTCGGTATTATCGCTACGACCAGATTGATAAGAAATGGCAAATGATATATCACAACAACCTGACGGCCGAACAAAAAACACGCATTCGAGCAGTGCTGGAGCATGGCGCCAAAGAGTTGGGGATCTGGGAGGCGCACCCGTACGGCGAGATTATTGAAGATCGCGGCTCGCAAGTAACCTATTCGGCACTGGGCCAGGATATTGGTGAGATGCTGGGCGAAGAAGGCCTTAAACGCAAATACGAGTGGGATCCGTACATGAAAAAGCGCAACAAACTACGCGACCTAATCGCGCCGCAACTGAGCGACCTAGAGGTGCGCGTCGGAGGGATTACAAGTATTGATATTACTCTTCCGGGCGTCGACAAGGCGTATGGTATACGCAAGCTGATTGATGCGCTCGAAATTTCAGCCGATAATATACTGTTTATTGGTGATATGCTGCAAGAAGGTGGCAATGATTACCCTGTTAAGGCTATGGGAATCGACTCGATTGAAGTCCGCGATTACAAAGATACGCCGCTTGTTGTCGAGGGCATCCTTGGCGTTACTGAGTAGCCTATGAATTTGGCGACCAAGCTCACCGAGATCAAGGGTGTTGGCCCCAAGGCTGCCGAGCAGTTGGCGCTGGCTGGGCTTGCGACGGTGGGGGATTTGCTGACATTTTTGCCGCGGCGACACGAGGATTTTAGTGGCGTGGTGCCAATCGCCGAACTGAATCCTGGCAAGGTAACGATCAAGGCCCGCTGTGAGGCCATCGAGACTCGCTCGGTGCGCCGTGGGTTGCGTCTGACCACTGCCACGCTAACGGATAGTAGCGGCAAAATCCGCGCCGTGTGGTTTAACCAGCCGTATCGCGCGGCGCAGCTAGCCAAGACCGACGATGAGTTTTATTTTTCGGGCGAGTTCGAATTCCAATACAATCGCTATCAGCTGACCAACCCCGCGGCCGAGCTGGTGAAGGATCTGCCCGTAAGTACCGACCGCATTGTGCCGGTATACCGGGCGATTCGCGGGCTCAAGAGCCAGCTGGTGCGCAAAATCCTAGCCGAGCTGAGGCCGTTTATCACGATGCTGCCCGATCCACTGCCGCCGAGCGTAGTGACGAGTCAAAAGCTCACGAGCTACAGCGATGCGCTACTGGGTCTGCATTTCCCGAGCGATACGCGGCAGATGGCGGTGGCGCGTGAGCGGCTGGCGTTTCAGGAATTATTCGAGCTGATCCTGGCGAGCCAGCTCAACAAGCTCGAACAAACGCGCCTGGCGGGCTATCAGATTCCGTTTGAGCAGCCGACGGTCAAGCGGTTTGTCGATGGCCTGCCGTTTGCGCTGACTGGCGCCCAAAAGCGCGCGGCGTGGGATATTCTACAAGATTTTGAACGCGCCACGCCGATGAATCGCCTGCTGCAGGGCGATGTTGGCAGTGGCAAAACGGTCGTTGCAGGCCTGGCTGCTTGCCAAGCTGCCAGCCACGGCTATCAGACGGCGCTGATGGCGCCTACCGAGATTCTGGCCACGCAGCACGCCGATACGTTAACGAAGCTGCTTGAACCGTTTGGCTACACTGTCGGATTGCTCGTTGGCGGCGTCAAGGGCCAGGCGCGCACATTGCTGTACAGGCAGATCGCCAGCGGCGAGGTCGACGTGGTGGTTGGCACGCACGCGCTGTTTCAAGACAAGGTAGTATTCAAAAATCTCGGCTTTGTCGTCATCGATGAGCAGCATCGCTTTGGTGTCGAGCAGCGGCAGAAATTGTTGGCGAAATCGTCGGGTAACGCTGCCGTCGTAGGCTCTTCTAAGCCAACGGGCAGCACTCCAGAATCTAGGGCGAAGCGCCTGGAATCTCGAGATGCTGCCGCGCAAAGGGTCAATGGCTTAGAAGAGCCTACGACTCTGCTAGCTCGAGGTCTTTTGCCACATCTCCTCGCCATGACGGCCACGCCGATTCCGCGTAGCCTGGCGCTTACGGTGTATGGCGAGCTCGACGTCAGTATTCTAAACGAGCTACCGGCGGGGCGCAAGCCCATTAACACTCAGATCGTTTCGCCCACCGCCCGCGATCGCATCTACGGCGCTATCGATGCCGAGCTGGCAGCAGGGCGCCAGGCCTACGTCGTGTGTAGCCTGATCGACGACAATCCCGCCAACGATCGCAAAAGCGCCGAGGCCGAGGCGTACAAATTGCGCAATTCGATCTTTCGCCATCGCCGCGTCGGCCTGCTGCATGGCCGCATGAGTCCGGCCGAAAAAGACGAGGTAATGCTGGCATTTATGCGCCACGATCTGGACATCCTCGTTAGCACCACGGTGGTCGAAGTCGGCGTAGATGTGCCAAATGCTACTGTGATGCTGATCGAAAACGCTGATCATTTTGGTCTGAGCCAGCTGCACCAGCTGCGCGGTCGGGTGGGTCGAAGCGAGCATCAGAGCTATTGCTACCTGATGATGAGCGACACATCCAAGCCGACCGAACGCCTGCGCCACATCGAGAAATCGCAGGACGGATTTTACCTGGCCGAAGTCGATCTGCAGCTGCGCGGCCCCGGCGAGATCTATGGCCGCGCCCAGCACGGCGCGCTCAATCTGCAAATCGCCACACTCGCAGACGCCAAACTCATCGCCCGCGCCCAACAAGCCGCCGCCGCACTCATCGCGTCGGGCGAATCCCTCGACAACTACAAACCCCTAGCCGCCGCCGTCGCTCGTAACCAACGCCTCACCACGCTCAATTAACTTCCCAAAAAAAGCAAACAGCCCCCGAATCACTCCGGAGGCTATCTGCCTACAACGGGGTGAGCGGGGGCTCACTCGTAATGGAAAGCGCGCCGTTCAGAGAGCTGCGTCTCTTTATCGAGGCTCATGGAGTACAGCTCCATCACCTTCGTCATCGCTTGCGAGCCCACCTTTTCGACGACTGCCCGTGGATCCTGAGGGGCGAAGACATACTCGGGGCAATAGGAGTAGTCATAGGTGTCAGCCACCACGAGCATGTGAGTAGCACCTTTGTCACACGCCCGGTCGAACCATTGCGCGATGTCTGTGCGTGACAGCGACATAAAAAAGCTCCAATCTTGAGCTGAAACGGAGTTGTTTCGAGTATTATTATAATCATATTGCATCAGTAGGGTGAGCTGGTACTCGGTTAAATATCGAATATGCTATCATAAAATAAGATGTATTCCGGCACCACCTTTCGTCGTTCCTCTGGCAATGCCATGGGTGCGCACCAAAAAATCGACCGCGTGGCGCGCCGCTGCGTGACGCGGCTCAAGGCTCGGCACGAATTTTTCCCGCCGATTCGCGATATTTTGCATTTCGAGGGCAATAATGGCCCCGATGGCATCAAGCGCAAAAGCCCCGGGCAGGATGAGCCGTGGCATTTTGTCGATCCTACGGACCCCAGCGATCGCCAGATTTACCAGCTGGCGCGTGACCACTACGACAACCTAGTGGTGGCGCTGCGCAACCGGGATGATACGCGGGCGGCGTTCGAAGCGGCGTGGCTGGCCCATACCATTGTCGACGCCCTGACGCCGGCGCACCACTATCCCTTGGCCGACAAGATCGAGCAGCTGTGGGGCAAGCCGCACGATGAACGCCTGACGATCCGCGAAAAAAACCTGATTATTGGTGAAAACCGCCGTGATACCCTTAGTAAAAATTGGGAATATTGGGGTGCAAAAGGGGTGTTTTCGACGCATTTGTTGTTTGAAATCGGCGTGGCAACTGCGATCAAGCCGCTCAGGTTTACCGATGCACTATCCGAGTTGTCAGAGCTTGAAATGATTGAGCGCCAGGGCCTTGAACAGTATGTTGCCGAAGCAATTATGCGCGTATATCGCCTCGACATGTATCAATCGTTTTGGCGTCATGGCTGGACGGCGCGGCTAGCGCGGCAGACTAAGCGCGACCTTGCGCCGACTATTATTCGCACAGTGACAGTAGTGTGGCTGGCAGCAATTCGCGAGGCCAAAGTATGAATGTGCGCATCATCGCCGGGCGCTTTGGCGGGCGCATTATCGACGCGCCCGATACGTCCAATACACGCACCAAACCTATGGGCGAGCGAATTCGCAACGCCATGTTCAATAGCATTGGCACCGAGATCGCCGGCGCGATGGTGCTCGATGCGTTTGCGGGCACGGGTGCCGTGGGTCTAGAGGCGCTGAGTCGCGGCGCGGCGCAAGCGGTATTTGTCGAGCGTGATCGTATTGCCCAGAAAATCCTTGCGGCCAATATCGCGAGCCTAGGCGCTGCCGATCAGGCGCAGGTGGTGCGCACGACGGTGTTGAATTGGTTCGATACCTACGACGGCGAGCAGTTTGACCTAATATTTGCCGATCCACCCTATCACGATCCACAGTTTTCCACAGTTTCGCGACTTTTTAGTCTTCTCAAACCTAACGGGCTTATGGTATTATCACATGTAGGTAGAAGTGAGGTACCAACCAAAACCGGAGTTGTTGTGGTGGACAATCGCAGTTATGGCAATGCACACCTCACTTTCTACCGCCGAGAGTAAATCTTTCCGCAACAGCAATCCCTAGGTAACTAGGGATATTTTTTATCCTAGCGGCCCCTACGCAGCCGCCAAGACTTCTATCAACGCCCTGCGAGGGCGTTTTTTAATGACCATACGAATGGGTGTAGCAGTTATGATGATACATCCAAAGCACGATCATTAACAACGAGTGGAATGACTAGCGAACGAGCCTACCACAGCCTGGAGACGCAGCATCAACGCAGGGAAATAGTAAATAATGCGCCCTCGCGATAAGAGAGATGCGCAACATGTCATCACACAGCCTTTACCGCGGCCGCCTGACACTTTATACTGGGATGATATGGGTAACACCTCGTACGCCGACGCCTATCGCGGCATTGACTTTCGCACGCATCCCGAGAAATACCGCATTGGTCGCGGCGAACAAGGGGTGTTGATCGCCGAGCCGTATAAATCTGAAATATTGCCGCACTGGCGGTTCAAGACGCCAGAAATCGCGCGAAAATCTGCAACGACCATCTATGCGATGTTCCAGGAATATTTACAGCAAGGGGATTTCGTTGGGGCAGATATGGCACGGAAATTTTTGCAAATGGGATTTACGCGCGCACGCCGCTACGCCAATCATTCGTCTGGCACCAAGTATGCTGCCGACGGCACGATCTTGCCACAGGCCGAGAATTGGGCGGATTCGCCAAAAGCCCAGGCCGCAGCGGTATTCTATGAGCATTACGCACGCGCCAAGGATGATCCGCTATATCTACGCCTACGCGACGAGCACAAGAGGCGCCAGCATTGATTGCATCAAAAATGAGCGTGGACGAAACGAAGCTACAGAGATACCTACCTACGTGAACTGAATCCTGAAAGGACCAAAATACATCGCACATGACCCTTAGTTCCTGATTGAATTACTGCTCTAAGGCAGGTATACTTTCTGTATGAGCCTTTCCTCGCACCGTTTCTCTCGTACGCTAAAGAATCCCCCCGGAGAGGTCATTTGGGCAGCAAACCTTGATGTAAGGCTTGACCTAAGTGCATATGCCGCTATCATTCAAAAAAGTCCCGATCGCTTGACGATAGTAAATGACCCAACAGGACTAACGCGCAAGGTACTCAAGATGACGGCATTAAACGATGACGTGTACCCATATACTCCCACTGAAAATCCGCGCTGCCAAGTTGAAACGCCGGCATTTTTTGTAGAAGGGGCTGATTATTGGGTAGGACAATCACTCTATATTCCTGGCGTTGCAGAATTCCCTATTCCGACGCTGGCAAATCCCTGGATATCGATAGGATCGGTGTATGGGCCGCCATTTGCCGGAACGGGGCCGAACGGCTTATCACTTGTTGCAGTCAGTAGTTCGAACGCAACGCTACAGTGGCAAATGAATGCAAGCTATAATTGGAAACTTGCATGGGAGCAGCAGATCGTAAGAGGAGCATGGGTAGACATAGTGCGACACATCAATATGAGTACCGACCCAAGTGTCGGGTTCGTAGAGCAATGGACAAATACCGGTATGGGATGGAGCAGGAATATGTTGAATGGAGAAGCGAAGACTTTTTACAAGACCATGGATGCCACCAATAATAGCGGCCCAAACCGTCATGCGCTAAACCTATACTACCAAAAAGATGCGATGCCTGGCGCAACAATTTATACTGCGTCACATAGCATAGGGACATCCTTTGCTGCGGTCGCGCCTACTTCGTATGGTTGGGCCCCGGCGCAAGCCCCATGACTATAAAAACGTTATACATACTCATAAACAACAAGGTCAACTTTTCTGCTGTTAACACCATTGGTTGTATAATACCAGACTCTGTTGCGACCGGTAAAGGATACTGATTGGCTATTTTCCGTGTCGGGTACGGATAAAAAGCGAGTTTAATAAGCTATACGACATAAATGATAGAATAAGAACATAATCAGAAACGCATCTCCACGAGGAAGTTGCTTTCGGTGTCTATTAATTATTAAATGAGGAGGATTTGTAAGATGAAGGCGTTTATTTTTGACCCGTTGTGGGATGAGCTAGCGACTGATGAACTTTTAAAGAAACTCGAAAGTGGTAATTTAGAGCTCGTAGTCACTAAGGACATCGCTCCTTTAACGGATTGCAAAGAACTCTTTGAGGGTGACGAGGAGCGATTGCTTTGTCTGAACCCCGATTATGTCGGATGGAAATTGAGTAGTGAAGACTATGCGAACATACCAAATCTAAAAGGGATAATGATAGCCTCGACTGCTTTTGAGTGGGTTAACCAAGATGCTGCAAATGAGAAGAACATACCGATTTGCCATATAGTAAACTTTTCGACACAAGCGGTAGCCGAGTGGGCTCTTCTGATGATGTTTAATCTAGCGCGACAAACACCGAGAAATGATAAAGGACGGCTTTCCGCTAGATTTTGATAAAGACTTTATGAAATACCGGGGTGTACAACTAAAAGGTAAAACAGCGGGTATCATCGGACTGGGGCATATCGGCAGTGCGATAGCAGAGGCGTGCAACGGTATCGGTATGAATGTCATCTACTGGTCTCGATCGTCTACCAACGAGGCTTATACGAGAGTTGCGCTTAACGAGTTGCTGGCAAATGCGGACGTAATTTTCCCAACTACATTAAAAAACGCCGAAACGCTATCTCTTATAACAGATGAAGATCTAAGGACCATCAAACAATCGGCGATGCTTGTCGATATAGCTCACGGTATTTTCAATCATGAACTTGTGCTCGATATGGTCGCTAGCGGTAGGCTCTATGGATATGGATTTGAGGGCGGACCAGGGGAATTTGGTAAATTTGAGGGCAATGTTTGGAGCGCACCGTCGTATGCTTGGGCTACGGCCGAGTCGATGTATAATTCAGTAGTGCTTTGGATAGATACTATGATTAGTGCGAGTAGGGCCGAGTTTCCTAATCGGGTGAACTAGCGATGTTATAGGGCTACGTTCCTTAGAATAGGCTCGTTCTCTGAGTATGACCAAAGAAAAAATCGCTCATGAGAGCGATAATTTTCTGAAAAATTGCTTTGGTGCGGATGAGAGGACTTGAACCTCCACGCCCGAAGGCATATGCTCCTAAGGCTTGTGAGATGGCGCATAAAAAGTGTCCTTGTGTACTGTGTGCGATTTCTCATTTTACCCCTGTTATAACGCCTCACAATGGCCTAAAAAAGCCTAAGTCACGATTAGAGGAGCAACCGTCGTATAGACTTGTACCCACTCGGGTGGATATGTAACCGTAGGAGTCCCCGTGGGAGTACACGGTGGAGTCAATTTGTTCTGGATAACACAGCCATCTTACAAGCAAATACCAAGATATTGCACGATACGCCATAATGTATGTAAATAACATTACATAATAAAAGTACAAAAAAGACATAGGACACGACCAATTCTTATGCTATAATATGGATTAAGTAATTCACACACAAATACGCGGATGTGGTGGAATTGGTAGACACGATAGCCTTAGGAGCTATTGCCTTCGGGCGTGAAGGTTCAAGTCCTTTCATCCGTACCACAGTGAAATTATGAGTAAACCGTCCGAATGGGCGGTTTTTTGATGGTGGATAAATGGTATAATCATAGACATATGAATACACACCAACTCCAACTTGCCACCATTCCATTTGACGCCATTACATCAGGCGCAAAGACCATCGAATCACGACTTTATGATGAAAAGCGCCAAACTATTGAAATTGGCGATACCATTGTTTTCACGAACCGAGAGAACACCGATCAAACCGTTTCAGCCAAAGTCATCGGTTTACTCCGCTACGAAACATTCCACGATCTTTTCTCGCATAACGACCCTGCCAAGTTTGGTGGTGAAAGCGTCGAGTGGCTTGAGAACCAAATCAACGAATTCTACTCTGTTGACCAGCAAAAGGAAAACGGTGTTATCGGCATCGAATTCGTGTTGCTGTAGTTGCATAAAACCATAAACTCTGTTATAGTTACTATCGTCCTATCCACCTGCTAGGTCAATCCAAAAAATCCTAGCAATCATCGGGAGGTGTATCATGACCGCATCAACGGTCATTAACAACGTCGTCATTCGCTCCGCAGGAGCTGACGACTTCGAATGGGTCGCTGACCTCATGGTTCGGGCGCTCAGTCCGTTCTATGACGGCGACCACCGCGCACACGCACAGCGCATCTTCGACACCCACATGGAGGGAGGCATCGACCACGTCGGTCACTTCTCGGCTGGACAGTACATGTTCATTGCCGAGCAGGACGGCCAGCCGGTCGGTCTCATCCACGTGGTGGAGAAGAAGCAGGAGACGGTGAAGATCAGTCCTCTGATCGTCAGCACCGACTACCGTGGGAAGCTGGGCATCGGAAGCATGCTGCTCAAGCACGCTGAAGACTTCGCCCGCGACCTCGGTGCTCGGCAGCTGTACTGCACTGTCGCGTCGCCCAACCAGAAGGCATTGGGGTTCTTCCTCCGGAAGGGCTTCCATATCACTGGAACGGCGAGGGATCACTACAAGCAGGGTGTCGACGAACACATGCTGTACAAGCAGCTAGTCGACGAGGCGGGTTTCGACTCGCCCAATGTCTCTGTGATCCCCTTCGACGAGGAGAAGCACGCCAATGGCGCGCGAGACCTCATCCTGTCGCAGATGAGCGATGTCTTCCGCGGTGTGGACGACGACTGGGTTGACGCCCTGTTCGCTGGCTACAAGCGGAGGGAGCTTGGCGACGTGAACGCCAAGTTCAAGATCATCTTCACTGCCGAGTGTGGTGGTGAAGTGGTCGGCATCGCTGGCGCAACCCCGAAGAAGGGTCAGCCCATCAAGCTGATGCCGCTCGTGGCGAAGTCGGAGGCCGCGTTTGAAGCGCTTGTCATCGATCTTCAGGGGCTGCTGTCGGACTACGGTCACAAGCTGTACGTCCATCTGGTTCCTGAACCGTGGCAGGTCGCCTGCCTCCAGCGTCACGGCTGGACGCTCGAAGGTGTATTCCCTGGCGGATACGCACCCAACAGCGTCGTGCAGCAGTGGGGACTGAACTTCAACAAGGAAGGAACAACCGTGCGTAAGATGCGCATCAAGCGTCCGTACTTCGACGCGATCATGTCGGGTCGCAAGACCCTGGAGGTTCGTGTCGGGTACGACAACATCAAGCGGCTGACGGCCGGTGAGTTGTTGCAGCTCGAGACCGGACATACGTCGGGTGTCGTGCGGATCAAGTCGATCCGTGTCTACGACAACTTCGCTGACATGTTGGCGACCGAACCGTGGCGCGAGATCGTGCCGCAAGTCAACGACGAAGCGACAGCTCTCCGGCTCTTGCGCGAGATCTATCCCGCGCACAAGGAGCGCCTCGGTGTTCACGTCATCGAGGTCGAGAAGAAGTAGGACAACACAACCAACTACAGGGTTCGCACCCCTAAGCCGGAGAAATCCGTTTGAATAATGCGAGTGACTTGGGCTAGTGTCACTGGTACCTGTTTAAGGTACCAAACAACTAGCCTGTTTTCTTTGGTATTTTTTCTACGGTATAATGAGCATCAAATGTATCTCTCGAAAACCGACTACATAACCTATCTCAAACATCCAGCGTGGCTCTGGCTTCGCAAGCACGACCCAGACTTCTTGCCAACGCCTGATGACAACTCGCAGGCTATCATCGACGAGGGGCGTGAGTTTGAGAAACTGGCCGAGCAGATATTCCCCGAAGCGATACGTCTCGACCGTAACGACTATGTAGACATGCAGGAATGGGCGGATGAGACCAAGGCGCTACTCGAGCAAGGCGTGGACACTATTTTGCAAGCAGCCTTTCTCTATGGTGGCTTCTTGTGTATCGCTGACGCCATTACAAGTGATGGCGATGCCTACATACTAACAGAAATCAAAGCCACTACCTCACCAGACAAAGAGCATATCTGCGACCTTGCGTTTCAGAAGACAGTTATTGAGTGGAGCGGCTTTCCTGTGCGAACTTCCCAAGTACTGCACGCCAATAAAGAGTATCTCCGTAACGGTGACATTAAGCTCGAAGATATCGTAATGTTCACTGATGTCACCGACAAAGTAAACAAAGAGATCCTCAACGCCCCTGAGAAGATGCGAGAAGCCGCCAAAACAGCCGAGAGCGATACAATGCCAAGTGACTCGCTTCGCTACGTTGGACTTGGTGCTGCGGGCGAATACCGAGATATCTTCTATAGGCTCCATCCAGATATTCCTGAATACAGTATCTACGACCTTGCCTCAAATAAGGGCGCTGGTACGGACAAGCTTATCGGAAGCCTCGAAGATGACGACGTGAAGCTCATCGTCGACATTTCAGAGTCAACCAAGCTGCAAGCCCATCAACAAGACCAAGTACGAGTCACGAAGCTGGATGAGATTATTATCGACAAAGAAGCTATTCGGGCATTCCTCGGAGATATCGAGTTTCCAGCCTATTTCCTTGATTATGAGTCGATCAACCATATCTTTCCGCCTTTCGACCGCACCTTCCCATACCAACAGGTCGTCTTTCAGTATTCACTGCATATCATGCAGGAAGATGGCACACTCACACATACCGAATACCTCCATGATACAAGCACAAACCCTGCCGAGAGTGTTATCGCCCACCTGAAGCAAGACATTGGCAGTACAGGCTCGATTATCGTGTGGAATAAGACCTTTGAATGCTCACGCCATAAAGAATACGCCAAACTCTATCCAGAACACGCTCCGTTCTTTGAAGACCTCAACGAGCGCACGGTTGACCTTGCTGATGTGTTTAGTAAACGCTTCTACCTCGATAAGCGACTCAAGGGTAAGTATTCGATCAAGAAGGTGTTGCCGCTGCTATGCCCCGAGCTGTCCTATAAGACTCTTGGCATCCAAGAGGGTTCGACTGCCAGCCGTTCATGGCGAGAAACAATAGTTGACGGCACGCGACCAGACAAAGATCAGATACTAGCTGACCTGCGTGAATATTGTGGGCTGGATACGTATGCGATGGTAGCAATTTACGAGAAGCTCAAGGAACTGATTGAGGTGCAGTCATGATTGAACTTATTGCTTTTGGCGCTACGGTTGGGATACTGGCACTCATTGGCGCGGCAAAGAAGCGTAGTAAGAAAGCTGCTCCACCAAAGAAGCAAGCTATGTCGCAACAAGAGACTGACGAACTAATAACGGTAATTCTGCCGACGATCAATAATGACAAGTAGTGCTTCATCCTTCAGCTGTCCGACGTGCAAATCAACGCACATCGCTCGTGTACTTATGGGCATGCCTGCTTTTGATAAGAAACTCGAAAAAGACCTTGAAGATGGCAGGGTTATTCTTGGAGGTTGTCTGGTTGACGATGGCGAGCCAGATTACTCCTGCAACGATTGCAGACATCAGTGGCGACGAGACGGTAAGAAGGTGTTATATCCTATCGAAGACGAGGGAGATTGGCTAAAGGAGGCTATGAAAGACTGATGAACATTTATTTAGATATCGATGGCGTACTTCTCGCCAATGAAGAGAACCTCGCGATTGGTGCGGCTGAATTTATACAGTATGCAGTCGAACACTTTGATGTGTACTGGCTAACAACACATTGTATGAATGGTGACCCTACTCACGCGATTGAATATCTCGATCGAGCATCTCATCAAGATCTGCGCCCATGGCTTGAGGAGTTCAAACCAGTAACGTGGAGCCTGAAGAAAACCGAAGCTATTGATTTCTCGCAGCCATTCCTATGGTTCGACGACGATTGCTTTAGCGGCGAGAAGATCGACCTCCAAGAACACGGTGTTATGGACTCATGGATTGAAATTGATCTCCGAAATGTGCCTGACCAAATGACTAAAGAGATGGTAACGCTACAGGCGTTTGTAAACGAAAAATAACAATCTGCTACAATACAAGTCAGGAAGATTCATGCCCCACTCGCCTGCGAGGAAGCATGAATCTTTTTTCTTTGTTCGTCAGATTATTTTTATCTGTAAAACAGGGTATAATATGCACAGATGAACCAAACTAACAACCCAGTCTTCTTCGATAATATTTCAAACAGAGTTATTGATGATCTTAAAACGACCATACGTGCTGGTAGTAAGGTGGATATCGCTGCTGCCAGCTTCTCTATCTATGCGTACCAATTACTAAAGCACGAGCTAGAGCAAGTCGACGAATTGAACTTTCTGTTTACAGGTGAGGTCTTTACAAACGAGCGTGCACCTCGAGAGTCTCGGGAGTTCTATATCCCACGTCTCAATGCCGAACGCTCTTTGTATGGTACAGACTTCGAGATAAAACTTCGCAATGAGTTAAACCAGCAAGCCATTGCCAAAGAGTGTGCTGAATGGATTCGTAGCAAGGTAACGTTTAAGTCGAACGTATCGGGTGAGCATATGCCCCCATTCATGGCGGTACGCACCGACGAGTCGGAGTCTGCTTATGTGCCGTTTAATAATTTCACGACAGCCGACCTTGGTGCCGACCGAGGTAACAGTGCCTACTCCGTCACCACTAAGATATCTGCACCTGCCTCACGTCAGTTTATCGATACCTTTGAGTCAATCTGGAATGAGGATGGCCGTATTGCCGATGTAACCGAGGCGGTGCTCGAAAATATCACTGCCGCTTACAAAGAAAACTCACCTGAGCTCATCTATTTTACGGCACTCTACAATATATTTAGCGAGTTTCTCGAAGACCTTAATGAAGACTTTATGCCAAAAGAAGCGACGGGCTTCAAGAACTCGCAAGTCTGGAGTAAGCTCTATGACTTCCAGCGTGATGCCGTAATGGGTTGTATTGCCAAGCTCGAAAAGCACAATGGCTGCATCCTTGCCGACTCGGTTGGTCTGGGTAAGACGTTCTCGGCACTCGGTGTTATCAAATACTATGAATCTCGCAATCAGAATGTACTCGTTCTTTGCCCTAAACGCCTTAGCGATAACTGGAATACGTTCAAGGGTAACTACAAGAATAATCCACTCGTCGAGGACAGGCTGCGCTACGATGTGCTGTATCATACCGATCTTAACCGTGATCGCGGTGATAGCAACGGTATAGACTTATTCAAGCTGAACTGGGAGAACTACGATCTTGTGGTTATCGACGAGTCGCATAACTTCCGCAATGGCCAGTCCAATACGCATAAGAACGAGGAGGGCTACGAAAACCGCTACCAGAAGCTGATGAACAAGGTTATCCGCTCGGGCGTGCAGACCAAGGTTCTGATGCTCTCCGCGACACCTGTCAACAACCGCTTTGCAGACCTCCGTAACCAGTTGATGTTGGCAGCCGAGGGCGATAGTAACGCTTTCGACGGCACCCTTGACACTAAAAATCCAGTCGACAAGATATTCCGTGAAGCTGACGCAGCATTCAAGACATGGACAGCACTAGAGCCAGACGAGCGTACGACACCTCGGTTACTCGAGATGTTGCACTTCGATTTCTTTGAACTACTAGATAGTGTCACAATAGCACGCTCTCGCAAGCATATCGAGAAGTACTATTCACAATCAAATATTGGCAAGTTTCCTGACCGTCTCAAGCCGATTACGAAACGTCCCGACCTAACGGACATCGAGGGCGTGACATTCAACGCCATCTATGAGCAGATTGATGCGCTTAATATGGACATCTATACTCCGCTCAAATACGTCCACCAATCTCGTGTTGAAAAATATGTCGACGTCGACAGCGCCCAAGGCAAGAGCTGGCGTAACCGTGAGCAGGGTCGCAATGTCCTGATGATTACCAACCTCCTGAAGCGTCTGGAGAGCAGTATCTACGCCTTTCGCCTGACCTCGCAGCGTATCTACGACCTGATTGATGCTACGATCGATACAATTGACCGCTTTGAGCAAGGTCGCGAGCATATGGTTGAGTTTGACCAATTCGATATCAGTGACCTTGATGCGGACGATGCCGAGACTGAGTGGTCGGTGGGTAAAAAGTTTAAGATCGAATTAGAAGATATCGACTACGTAGCATGGCGCAGTCAACTCCAGCGCGACAAAGTAGTACTCAATAGCCTGCTCGAAATGATACTGCCCGTTGCCGACGAGCATGACCTCAAGCTCCAGGAGCTCATCGAGGTGCTGCGTGACAAAATCCGCAACCCTATCAATGGCGATAATAAAAAGGTTATCATCTTTACTGCCTTTGCCGACACTGCCGACTACCTGTACGGCGAGCTTGCCACTCGGCTGAGGAGTGAGTTTGGCATCAACTCAGCTGTTGTCACTGGTACACGCAATCCATCAACTACGCTCGAATCCACACCTGCCGAGTTCAATACCATTCTGACGTTATTTTCACCGCTATCAAAGAACCGCGACGCACTATTCGAGCATAGTCCGGGCGACATTGATATTCTCATCGGCACCGACTGTATCTCCGAGGGTCAGAACTTACAAGATTGCGACTACCTTATCAATTATGATATTCACTGGAACCCCGTACGCATCATCCAGCGGTTCGGGCGTATCGACCGTATCGGCTCACAGAACGACAAAATTCAACTGACGAACTTCTGGCCAAACATCTCACTCGACGAATACATCAACCTCAAGGCTCGCGTTGAAGGGCGTATGCGCATCGTCAATATCAGTTCGACAGGCAATGACAACCCGATCGATCAAGCCGACAATGCCGAGCTAGAATATCGCAAAAAGCAGCTAGAAAAGATTCAAGACGAAGTTGTCGATATCGAAGACATGAACAGTGGCGTGTCTATCATGGATTTGGGTCTCAACGAGTTTCATCTCGACCTGCAACTCCTGCTCAAAAAGTATGGCGATGCTGACCATCTGCCATACGGTATCCACGCACTAGCTCGTGCCAGTGCCGATACGCCACGTGGTGCCATATTCATTCTTCGTAACGTTAACCACGGGGTTAATATCGACCGCCAAAACCGTCTCCACCCGTTCTACTTGGTATATATCACTGAGAACGGACAAGTTGCCGTTAATCATTTACAGCCAAAAGACTTGCTTGATAAACTCCGCCTGCTCGCCAAGGGTCATGACACGCCAGATGCCGACCTCGTAGCGAAGTTCAATGCCGAGACAAATAATGGCAAAGATATGTCGGGGTATACCGATCTTCTGACGAATGCTATTCAGTCTATTATTACTGTCAAGAACGAAAAAGATATAGATAGCATTTTCAGAATTGGTGAAACGACCGTGCTTAGTAATGATGTATCGGGCTTGGATGATTTTGAACTTATTAACTTCTTGGTGATTAGGGACTAATAACTACTATGCGAGCAGTGCAGACCAATCTCCGTAGCTTTATCGCAGAGTCGCAATTCTTCAAGATTCCAGACTTTCAGCGACCGTACGCATGGAAGCCTATGCAGGGTCTGGCTTTCTGGGAGAGTATCCACGATACAGTATCAAATTCGAAGCGCCATTACTTCGGCAGCATCGTATTCTTTCAGGACGATATAAATCGTGTAGTAATTGACGGTCAGCAACGACTCACTACGACACTATTATTCATTACTGCTTGCTACCATGCCTTACTCGACGATTCTCGTAAATCGTGGGAGTACACTGCTGAAGAGCTCGGTAAAACATTTTTGTATAACGAGGATGATGGCGAGCTAAAGGTTATCTTGCGCGGAGCAACATCTGACAGAGAGACCTTTGATAGAATATTACGACGTAAAACCGTACCAGTTGATGAGCAGTCGAAGCTCTTTGATATGTATACCTTCTTTGTAGGCAAGATAAGCAACCTCGATAAAATCGACCCGTATCTTGATGTGCTTGAACGTATCGACATGATATCAATTTTACTCACGCCAGAAGACGACAATCCACAAGTAGTGTTCGAAAATATCAACGCTACAGGCGAGCCGCTCACCGATGGAGATAAGATACGCAACTTCGCTCTGATGCTTAATTCCGAAGAAGCACGCAATGTGGTGTATCACGATTACTGGCTCAAGATTGAAAAGTCACTAACAAGAAGTGGTGAATTTGTTGGTGTTGGCGCACAACTTATCACTGCGTTCTTCCGAGTGTTCCTAACCATCAAGCATAACGATAAGGTTATCAACGAAAAGAATACCTACGAAAAGTTTAAGGAGTACTACAGCAGTGTCACGCCAGACCAGTCACTAGAGCAGCTTCATGCCGTGTGGTCGGATATTACGTCAATCCTAGAAGACTACATTTATCTACTATGGAAAGATGACATTACGAAGAATAAGATGTTGAGTGTGTTCGATGAAGACATACAAGGCAATAGTGAATCGTCTATGCATAGTGTTGTAGTATCGCATCTGTCATTTTTCATCCAGCTCCTAGAGTATTACAAGCAAGGCGAGCTAACGAGGAACGATTTCCGCAATGTACTAACGGTGGTTGGAAAACAGCAGAGGCGTGATGAGATTGGTGGCACCGGGGGCTTCAAGCTCATTAACAGTACAGCAAATGCAGCATACAAGTGCTACAAAGACTACGAGATGAGCTCCTTTTACGATGCCTATCTCTGGTACATGGAGGGCGCGGGTGACCCAAGTAAGTCTCGCAATGTAACTGATGAGAGGATTGAATTTGCTATTACCAACGAAGACATTTCCGATAGCAAGGCAAGGGTCTTGTTGTGTGAACTCGATATTGCACACGATGAAAACACTCGCTCACTCCACCAAAAGGTTGCTCACGTCATGCCAAAAGCAATTTACGGCTTTAGGCTTGATGATGCATGGAAGGAAGAGCTAGGCGAAGACTGGGAAACAATTAATCAGCGGTTTTATGGCAAACTTGCCAATATCGCTATTGTTGGCTATCCGCCTACGCCAAACAAAAATCTTACCTTTTCTGGGAATCTCAATAAGCGCGATGGTATCGGCGGTGCAGAAAATTACACAACCAAATGGATTGCCGATAACTGCGAAAGCTGGAATCTTGTATCGCTCGAAGCACGGACGAAGTGGTTACGGAGCGAAATCGTAAAATTGTACGAGATACCACGAGCGATGATCAGTCCAAGAATACGAGAGAAGTATGGCAACCACAGTGAATATAACTAATCTCCCTGATTCCGCTTTGACGAACGTGAGCATCCCTAAGGAGAAGTTCTACAAGGTTGGTGCGGTTGACTATAGCTTGCGACAGCTCTTTGTCGGTGAGATAGAAAAAGTCACACTTCGTGCTGTTATTGCACCACGGACTATGAATGTATCGGGCGGCACGTATGACGAGCTGGACGTTATCGAAGTGTTACTCAAAGACAGAGAGCTGAGCAAAAAAGTCCTCGAAACAATCGACAGTGTTATCCCCCGACCAATCCTTTTTGCTATCGTCCGTCCAAATGGTGAGACGAAGTACGCTGTATCGTACAAGGAGCCACACACAAAAGACATCCACAAGAGCAAGATCATTCAATACTACGAAACTTCGTGGGGCGCATCGGCGCTAACTCTTACGGGTAACTCTGTGAAGAGTGTATATATCGGCTTCTTGCAGCAGATCGACCCAACCTTTGATCAGACCAAGCCGATTGCCGAAGCCGTGCAGGATACCAAGCAACGAGAAAAGCTCCAGAAGCAAATCAATTTACTTAATCAGCGTATCACCAGTGAGCCGAGCGTGGCGAAGAAGCAGGAGCTGGCTCGGCAACGACATCAGTTGGAACAAGAATTAAGATAAAGAAAGAAGTAGCCGTCGACGACCTACGCGAGCGTATTCGTGACGGTAGTGCTCGTGCGGTTCCGGGAGTTATTTATTATTAGCTAGGTTCAATTTAGCTCTCAGGCTGACTATCTCGGCTTTTTCTCGCATCACTTGGATATTCCCATGCTGTAGCATGCTGCACTGTATGCTCTTTCCAGATATTGAGATCGCTTTGATATTTCCTCGCCTCGTCACCATATTCTTCTTCGAACTCATCAGCAGTTATATCAAACATAACCCACTCCAGGCTATAGCCCTCCTCATTTTCGATCATATGCAGCTCGGTTGCGATTGCTATTAGCATATCATTTTGAGGAGTGAGAAGTTTTGCTACCATTGCTGTGCTATACAGCACTGACTGTCGATGTTCACGAGGAGTATTGCTGTTACCGAAAAATACAAAAACATAGGTTACGTTATGTTCGTTTTGCGGCACCATGCGTCGTTGCACTATCCAATCACTGTACGGCCGATTCGCGGCCATTACTGCTGTGTCAAAAAACTGCTTACCTAGGACTCGGCGCTCGAAACGATTGTGCTGCATCATTTTTTGGAGAAACTTATCATGATGTACGCCTTCGGCCGGTTCACCGTCTAGAGTTAGGCCGGCTCGTTTCTTGGCAATTAATTCGTCCCAGCCCTTACTCCAGTGATCGGCTAGCTGCTTTTCGGCGTAGTCTGCGTATTCTTCACTTTCAGACTCAAGCTTCTCAGCTTCGCCTTCGAGGTCAACCATCATCATATCTACGTTCTCTGTGGTTTCCAGGTTGCCGAAAGTGCGCTTGTTTTGGAGGTAGAGGGCAAGAAGGTCTTCTTCTCCGCTAGTTAAGATCATATTCGTATTACCTGCAAGGAGCTTTTCTTTTCGTCGAAGATATTGCACAAAATCAGATACAGTATTGAGGTGCTTTGTAGCAAATCTGGTCAAGCCCTCGAAAAATATATGAACGTTACCATTGCCATTTTTTTCATCATCGAAGTAGCGGTCGAAGTCTGGCGAGCCACCTTCTATAGCTGCTATCATAAAAACTTCTTGAATCTTGGTGGTGTCAATGGTCTTGGTCTTGCCGCTTGTGTTGGTAAAATCTACCGTTCCGAGCTGTAGTAATTTTCGTCGCGCACCTCTACACTGCTTAATGGCCTTGTTTACGTCCGAGGCGTTAAACATGCCATCCTTTAGTTTGATATTTTTAATCTGCCAAATAATAGCCACCTCACCAAGAACTACCAGTACATCGCATAGTTCTTTGCCTTTGGCGTAGTACGGGTTCATAAAACAAAAATCTTCAAAGAAAGCATCCTTACATAGAGCTGCAATAAGTTGTTCGGCGGCATCACCCTTGGCATTAAAAGCATTCTCAGTCATACCATAATTATACCCTAGTAATGTGATATAATAAGCTCCAGATTACAGATATAAATGCAGAGAGAAGTGAGGGGTTAGGATGAACGACGAGGGCGGCGTTGAACGAATTGATTTAGAAAAGGTAGATTGGCGTGGAAGCCGGGAGTTTTTTGAGAGCCTGGGCGAGGCGTTGGATAAGCTGGATGATCACGATGAAAGCTATGACTTCACCTGGGTTGGCAAGCGCAAAAGCATCATCGAGGCTGGCGCGCCAATCAACAAAACTCTCCGCCCTGATGTAGAAAGTAGTAAAAACTGGGACACTACCGAAAACCTCTTTATCGAAGGTGACAACCTCGACGCCCTCAAACTCCTACAAGAAAGCTACCTTGGCAAGGTAAAGATGATTTACATCGACCCACCATACAACACGGGTAAAGACTTTGTGTATCATGATAACTTCAAAGCAAATATCGAGCAATACGACGAAGACACCGAGTACCGCGACGAAGACGGCAAAATTCAGTTCAAAAAGAACGACAAAAGCAACGGTCGCTACCACAGCGACTGGCTAAGTATGATGTACCCACGGCTCAAGCTAGCGCGGAACCTTTTGAGTGAAGATGGCGTGATATTTATCAGTATCGGAGAAGATGAGCAAGCAAATCTCAAGAAGCTATGTGACGAAGTATTTAGTGAATCTAACTATGTAGGACAAATTATTCCGATAAGTAACCCTCGTGGCTCGCAGGAACCTTATGGCATATCAAGCGTTCACGAATATGTTTTATGCTACACAAGGACTGCGGAAGGTGTGATGTCCTTAAACGGACTTGCTCGAGAGGACGAATCAGAGTTCAATTATACGACAGCAGACGGTAGAAAAGCTAGATTGCTTGGGTTGAGAAAACGAGGCGGTGACTGGAAGCGTTCAGATAGGCCGAACATGTATTTCTCATTTTTTGTGAATCCATTAGATTTATCTGTTAGTATCGAGCAAGACGAAAGCCATACGATTGAAGTCCTACCTAAGCGACCAACTGGAGAAGAAAGCCGATGGACTTGGGGTAAAGATACATCGTCCGCTCGAATCACTGAGCTTGTGGCAAAAGAAATCACCAGAGATGGCAAGAAAGAATACGATGTATACAGAATAGACCCTCTAGAAGGTACTGATGGAACCCAGAAACTATCCAAGGTTAAAAGTGTTTGGGATGAGAAAGAGCTAAATTATCAAAATGCACGCACTGTAGCTAAGAATTTGTTCGGTAATTCTGAGCTTTTTGACTTCCCGAAGCCGGTCGAGATGATTTCTAAGATGATGAGAATGCTCGATACAGATAACTATATCACGCTCGACTTCTTCTCCGGCTCCGCCACCACCGCCCACGCGGTCATGCAACTCAATGCCGAAGACGGCGGCAACCGCAAATGGATCATGGTGCAGCTGCCCGAAGAAACCGACGAAAAGTCTGAAGCATTCAAAGCTGGCTACAAAACCATCCCCGAAATCTCTCGCGAGCGCATCCGCAGAGCTGGCGACAAGATTGCGAGCGAGCACCCCGACGCCAAAGTTGACTACGGCTTCCGTGCCCTGCGCATCGACGACACTAATATGAAAGATGTCTACCACCCTGCTGCCGATATACAGCAATCGATGCTGGATGACTTAGTGGATAACGTGCGCGAAGATCGTAGCGACTTCGACCTCCTCTTTGGCGTACTGACACAGTCTGCGCTTGAACTCAATCGCCCACTCGAGACGTCACAGCTAGATAGCACAACGGTATACAAGTATGACTACTTTGGTGAAGTATCGGGACTCGTGGCATGCTTCGCTCCCGAAATTAGCGAAGCGACCATTAAGTCAATTGCCGCCATGCGCCCGCTCACTGTCGTATTTCGCGAAGCTTCATTCCCCGACAGCCAAGCCAAGGTAAACCTAGCCGAGCACTTCCGTATTATCAGCCCCGATACCAAGGTGAAGGTCGTGTAGTATGAAAGATAAATTGCAGCTATTTGAGAATCACCCGGTGCGGTATGTGTGGGACGAGGAGCATGAGAAGTATTGGTTCTCGGTTGTCGATATTGTGCGAATCTTGACAGACCAGCCAGACCAGAAGGGTGCACGAAACTACTGGAAAGTACTCAAGAAACGCCTGAAAGATGAAGGAAACGAGTCGGTTACAAATAGTAACCAACTGAAATTAAAATCCAGTGACGGTAAAAAATATCTCACCGATGTCGCTGATACCGAACAAATCCTCCGCCTTGTCCAGTCTATCCCAAGCAAAAAGGCAGAGCCATTCAAGATGTGGCTGGCAAAAGTCGGCAATGAGTTCATCGACGAAGCAGCAGACCCAGAGCTGGCGATCGACCGAGCTGTAAATAACTATCGTCGGTTAGGCTATAGCGAAAATTGGATAAACCAACGGCTCAAAACTATCGAGGCACGCAAGGCATTAACCGACGAATGGGACAAAAGCGGTGTCAAACAAGGCAAAGAATATGCCGTGCTAACCGACCTGATGTACAAAACATGGGCAGGTATGAGCACTCGTGAATACAAGCGGCACAAAGGTCTAAAAAAAGAAAATCTGCGGGACAATATGACCAACACCGAGCTGGTGTTGAATATGTTGGCGGAGGTGGCTGCGACGGATATCTCTACCGAGCTACAGCCAATGAGCAAAGAAGATAGTGCAAGAATTGCACTATCTGGTGCTGAGGTGGCAAAAAATGCTCGAATCGACCTAGAAGAACGATCGGGCACAAAGGTGATTAGTCCAAAAAACGCCAAAAACATACGGCAAATTGAGTTAGATGGCGGTGACGAGTAATGAAACTACGCTTCAAACACCAAAAGTTCCAAGAAGACGCTACTAATGCAGTGTGTGATGTGTTCATGGGGCAGCCGAATGAGACGAGGAAATTCCTCGTAGATCAAGGTGCTGTTGCTAATAGCAACCAAACAACTGCCATAGACATGACCCGAACTGGCTGGGCAAACCCAGAGGTACATTTGCGTCCCGAAGATTTGCTAAAGAACCTGCGCGCTGTGCAAAAGGAGCATGGTATCGCACCGCTGGCGAATAAGCTCGAGACGATGACCAGTAAAGTAGTATGGGATGACGGAAGTAAACAAACAGTTGAAAAGCCGGTATTTACAGTAGAGATGGAAACGGGCACTGGTAAGACCTATACCTACATTAAGACGATGTACGAGATGAACGCGCGCTATGGCTGGAGCAAATTTATCATCGTGGTACCGAGCGTGGCAATTCGCGAGGGTGTAGCCAAGACCTTTCAGGTAACGGCCGATCACTTCCGTGAAGAGTATGGCAAGGCGTGCCGGTTCTTCGTGTATAACTCGAGCCGACTGAACGAGCTGGAGCAATTTGCCGACGACCCTGGCATTAACGTCATGATCATCAACACACAAGCGTTTAACGCCAGCGGTAAGGATGCACGACGTATCTACATGAAGCTCGATAGCTTCCGATCTCGTCGACCTATCGATGTGATTGCTGCCGTGAACCCTATCGTCATCGTGGATGAACCACAAAGTGTCATTGGTGTAACTGGAGGCAAGAACGTAACACGTGATAGCCTCGGTAAGTTTAATCCACTGTTTTATATCAATTACTCTGCGACGCACCGCGAAAACTTCAACATGGTGTATCGGCTCGATGCCGTCGACGCCTACCAGCGTCAGTTGGTCAAAAAGATTACCGTCAAAGGTATTACAATACACGGCACAACAGCAACCAACGGGTACCTATACCTACAGCGTATCAATGTGTATCCCAACAAAAGCCCGTCGGCAACGGTGGTATTTGAGCACAATACTGCGACCAGCAGCGGCATAAGCAAGAAAGTCAAGACATTTGCCCATGGCGATAATATCTATGACCATTCTGGCGAGATCGAGGCGTACCGTGATGGCTTCGTGATTTCCGATATTAACGCACGGGATGGCTACGTGGAGTTTACGGGTGGTTTACGCCTTGCTCCTGGCGAAGTGGTCGGAGATACCAGTGAGAGCGATATTCGTCGCATCCAGATCCGCGAAACAATTATGAGCCATCTCGAAAAAGAGCGTGAGCTGTACAAAAAAGGCATCAAGGTTTTGAGCCTGTTCTTTATCGATGAAGTGGCGAAGTATAAAGACTACGAGAGCGATGACCAAAAAGGCATCTATGCAAAGGTGTTTGAGGAAGAGTATACTAATGCACTCGACCGATTCTTTGAGCAGCTACCATTCGGTGAAGACGAAGAATACCGCACGTTCCTGCAACGTGATGAGGCGCATCGTATTCATGCAGGGTACTTTTCGGTAGATAAAAAAGGTCGTGCGGTAAACAGTGAAGTAAAGCGTGGCGAATCGGAATCGTCTGATGCTGGCGCGTACGACTTGATCATGAAGAACAAGGAGCGACTACTGAGCCATGAAGAGCCGGTGCGGTTTGTCTTTAGCCACTCGGCACTGCGTGAAGGTTGGGATAATCCGAATGTATTCCAAATATGCACGCTGCGTATGAGTAGTGGTGACATCAAGAAGCGCCAAGAGATTGGCCGAGGACTTCGATTAAGTGTGAATCGTGACGGTGAGCGTATGGATGCAGACGTGTTGGGTGCGCATGGCGTACACGAAGTAAACTCCCTAACGGTAATTGCCAACGAAAGTTACGATGAATTTGCCAAGGCACTACAGGACGAGTTCTATGAAGTCATCAAGAATCGTCCGAAAGCGATTACGCCAGACTTGTTTAACGGGCAGGTGTGGACGAACAATGCCGGAGAAGAAGTAACGCTAGATATCAGCAAGGCTGCATTGATCTATGCCGGGCTAGTCGGTAGCGGCATTGTAGCGGGCGACCAGATAAGCGATGACTTTAGTCAGTGGTCACCCGAGCTTCGTACCGAGAAAATTAGCGATGTACTAGCTGCCGTATCACCCGAACTGGCGACGCAAGCTGAAAATGCCTTATTGCTGATCGAGTCTGTTTACGACCCCAAGAAGAAGCCGATGGTGTCCGATGCTCGCGCAAAAGCGACGCTAAACCTCGACCAAGAGAAGTTTGCCAGCCGTGAGTTTAAGGAGCTGTGGAGTCGTATCAACGCCAAAACCTACTATACTGTGCAGTTCGATGAATCGCAGCTGATAGAATCGTGCATAAAGGCGCTGAACTTGAAACTACGAGTAGCAACCACCAAAGTCGTCATCACCGAGGGCTACCTAAAATCTACCAAACAAGATACCAGCCCAGAAATGAAAAAGCTTCTTGGGCGTGAAGTAACACTGGAAGAAGTGGCATCACGAGGCGTGACATTTGACCTCGTGGGCGAGATTGCCACAGTGACGAAGCTAACTAGGCGAACAGTGGCAACAATCCTAGGTCGTATCGAGCCTGTGGTGTTTAATCTGTTTCGAGTGAACCCCGAAGAGTTTATTCGTGAAGCCATTAAACTTATCGATGAGCAAAAAGCGAGTACGATCATTGAACATATTAGCTATGACAAGCTGGACGAAGAGTGGAATGCTGAGGAGATCTTTGTCGACCCAACCATCTCCGGTGAGTACGGCAGGAACGTGATTGATGCCAAGAAGCACCTCTTTGATAAAGTCCGTTACGACTCGAGTATTGAGCGTGATCTTGCTGGCGAGATGGACATTGCTGAGAATGTTGAGCTGTATGTCAAGTTACCAAGCGGCTTCTATATCAACACCCCGATGGGCAAATATAACCCCGACTGGGCAATTACGTTCCGCGAAGGTACTGTGAAACACATCTACTTTGTGGCGGAGACAAAGGGCGATACTATGGAGATGCAGCTTCGTGAAGTCGAAAAAGCCAAGATCGAATGTGCCAGGCGGCATTTTGACAAGATTAGCGATGATACAGTGAAGTATAGCGCAGTAAGTTCTTATGCCGATCTACTCGCGGCAGTAAATAGCTAGTACACATGCAGATAGCCTAAAATCAAAGACAGCTCCAGATACGGAGCTGTCTTTTCGGCTGTAAACATTATTGACGTTTTCATCCACATTTCTTCTTAGCCTCATTAGTATAACCTCATCCCTTACGGACGACATTTGTCGCTCCGCATTGGTGAACTATTAACAAAACGAGAGCTATCTATGCTCTAGAAAAGGAGTAATAAGCAATGGACATAACCCGAGAAGATTTCGAGGCATACGAAGATGTTCGCATCAGCGGTGTCACGAATATGTTCGACGTACGAGCAGTCGAAGCGTATAGCAGACTATCCCGTGAGGTAATCTTGGACATCATGGAGCACTACAGTACATACAGAAAGTGGCTCTGTGAGCGAAAGTATACCAATATGGCGAAAGTGATAAGCGGTACGCACGGCATCGGCTCCATTCTTGCACGTTATGATGACATCGTAGCAGTGTATGGCAAACCATTCACACGTCTGCCTGAGAATAAGATGGACGTGCAGTGGATTATTGAAACCGAACACGGTATAGCAACGATCTACAACTATAAAAACGGCAAAGCCTACCTTGGAGAGAAAGGACTCGATGTGCGAGCTATTAAAGAGTGGCATATTGGTGGCAGTGGTCACGGAAGAGCTGTGTTTAAAGAAATACAGACGTCACTTCAAGACTATGTCAAAGAACGAATCGGAGGATAGCGATCGGACAAAAGCAGGAAGCGGCATCAGGAATGGTGCCGCTTTTGTTTTGTATACACGATGCATCAATATGGCACGATCGACAGATACGGCCACATCTCATCGGGGGTAATCGTGTTCTACATAGTTCGGTACATTCACTCTACTTCTCGCTACTATATCCCTAGCTTCGAGCGGCACCCGTCGCACCAAGTGATCATTAACAATTCGGAGCCTATGCTCTAGAAAGGAATAATCCTATATGAATATAGCAAAGGAGAACTTTATCGCGTATGAACAGGTGCGTATAAAAGTGCAAGCTGACATGCATGATCTCAAACAGGTCGCAGCGAAAGCATCCTTGCCACGGAGCGTCGTCCAAGATATTACATTAAACTATAACGACTACATGGAGCAGTATTGTCTTGAGGGGTATATCAAGCGCATCATACCGTCAACCAAGAGAACGGTATGCCGTATTGAACACTTCCACAGACCATACCGTGACCTCGTAGCGATACTCGGTGAGCCAACCGTAGATATTTGGGGCGATACGCTCAACGTGGTTTGGTCGCTTCCGACACCATACGGCTTCGTAGCAATCTACACGCCAAGTCACAGCAAGTTACTTAGCAACCGATTAACGAGACGGTTCTTCCCAATGTGGTATATCAAAGCAGAGAATACGCTTGCCAATGAGGTAATAGTACAAAGATTCTATGCGTATGATTTACAGAAAATGTTCATGAAGCAAACGAGATAGGCTGGCAACGAAGCGACACTGATGTATGGTGTCGCTTTTTTGTTTGGTTAAATACTTTGTAAATATTTCATACTTGCTCATGCTTGCACTCTCTAAAAAGGCAATGGTAAAATGCGGCTATTGACTCGATTGCACCCGAAGAGTGTAAGGTTTAAATGATGCGCCTTATCCTCTTCATTAACAACGTCCGCTTTATACCCCCTAGGACAAGGCATACTGTAGTAATACAAGATACCGTATAGTAGAACATTAACAGCGAGCGAGTCGGTCATTGTGCATACAATTCCAAAATAGAAGCGTATTGCATAGTGGCGAATTCTTTGCCCTACATTGAATTCGCGGTGTGTGGATATATAGTCCCCCTAGACTGTATATGTTTGTTTTTGAATATACCTTGTTGCCCACCGTAGCAGCAATTGTTTGATTTATTTTTTGACGTCTTTAGAAAGAACATATATTTTTCAATTATCACAGATTAAGACACCGCCTACGGAGTGATTCGTTGAGCAGGTAGCCTATCGGTGTTCTCTTGAAAAATAGTGCAATATATCCACATAAACCGCTACATATAGCGCATTTTTGCATATTGCTCTTGCTTTTTCATCACGGTTATGTTAATATAGCCAACGAAGTAGAAAACGACTAGTAGTTACCTACTCACGAATTAATTCACACTGACTCGTTTTGTTTCCATAAAACGCATGTTGGTCAACATAAAACTCTGAGGCTCCATCTTAATCGAGGAGCTTTTTGTATGACTACAAAACTCCATACCTTTCCATCTGAACCGTATGTTGTAGCAAGAGTACTGTAATTCGTTAGTAGCTGTCGTTCCATATCCATCCTTGCGTAACGTCATGAAATAGCCATGTAAATGGCTTGTTTGACACATATTTCACCCAAGTTGCACCATCTTTTCACGATGTATGCAAGTAGTGTGTTTTTCGAACATGTCGCATCTGTTAGCCGTGTCTCATCGGCTTAAAATGTTATGTAAGAAAAGATTAATAAATAGTGTCAAACACAGTGAAATAGGACTCGCCAGGCACGGCGAACGCCTCACTGAAGCAGGTTTCCGCCCACTGCCATGGCGGAAAGGAACAAATGTGACAGATATAACGAACCAGTCACACGCAACACTACCAACCCTAACAACGACTGCGACTACCGCAGCACAGGAACCTCGTCCGAAGTATGACGTTCTGCTTGCTGACCCACCATGGGACGTTGAGCAGAAGGGTAAGAAACGTGGCGCTGAAAAGCACTACAATCTCATGACCCTCGACGACATCAAGGATATGGGTGACGCCATAAAGAGCGTCACTGCCGATAATAGCCACTGCTGGCTCTGGGTGACAAACGCCACCTTGCGCCACGGCTACGATGTCTTGGAGGCGTGGGGCTATACACCCCGAAGCATCCTGACATGGTGTAAACCTCGGTTTACGCTTGGTAACTACCTGCGCAACAGCACGGAGCATGTCCTGTTCGGAACACGAGGCAAAGCCCCAGTGGGTTTTCGCTCGCAGCCGACATGGATGTTTGCACCGCTGCAAGATCACAGTCACAAGCCCGAGGAACTCTACCCGATCATCGAGAGAGTATCTGGGCACTTAGGGAGCGGTACAAACCGGAAGCTCGAGCTGTTCGCTCGGAGGCGCGAACACGGCTACGACGTATGGGGCAACCAGATCGAGAGCGACGTATCGTTCAAAGACTTTGGCTTTCCCGTACCGTCAGACTTCCCCTCAGATGGAATCCATAGTAATTCGCGTAATCTAGGAGACCAATAATATGTTTTCGATGAAGAACACTGAGAAGAACTGGACATGGTTCCAGATCCACTGGCAACGTCCAGTATCCCCAATACAAACACAATCTCTCTTAGAGCGATTAGCCAGCGACGACTTAGGTGCTGAAATCATCTTTGAGACCAGGACACATAACAAGCAAATCCTGTTCCTCGTCGCAACGAGGAACAGCTACGCAGGTGAGCTGCAAGACTTGTTTGAATCGATCGTGCCAGGAACGACCTTGAGCCGTATCCTGCCGAAAGATACTAAGCCTTTGCGACCACGGCTCATGGTAGCCGACTCGGTTGAGATGGGACATCCTCGGATGGCACTCAATACCGACCGTATTAGCCAGATAACCCGTAGCATCCTGACCGCCATGGCAAATGTCCGTGGTGGCGAAGGGCTTGTGCTACAGGTCATGCTTGGTGGTCGGACGATTCCATACACGGTGCCGAGGACGAGTGACCCACGTCAAAGTGGTGTATCTGTTTTTATCGGGGGCGTCATCCCGATGGCGGCAGATATCCACGCTGGCCTACAACGTCGCCATAGTATGCACGGATTTTTCACAGAAGTCCGTATCGGAGCGGTTGCGCCTGATGTTATTCGGGGGCGCTGGTTACTTGAGCAAGTCCGCAGTGGCTTCGCCATGATGGAGGCACACGGAGCGAGCATCCAACTACGCGGCAAGGACTGCATCGAACAGCTGCAAAACCTGATCCGACCACGTAAGTGGACGCACATGCTCTCCAGCCAGGAAGTATCCTGCCTTATGGGAATCCCGTATGGTGAGGAGAACTTGCCTGCGGTGCCGCCACTGCACCCAATCGTGCTACGGACACCGTCCATTATGCCGGCGTCCGAGAAGAGCTTTGCCGTGACGAACGACCCGAGTAAGAAGATACCACTGGGTATCTCGGAATATGCGTCGTTGCAACACACGCTCCTACTCGGCCCAACTGGTGTCGGTAAAAGCACTACTATGCTCAACATGATCCTCAACGACATTGATGAGAATCGTGGCGTGCTAGTGATCGACCCGAAAGACGACCTCAACTCGGACATTCTGGCTCGCATGAACCCGAAGCGAGCCAAGGACGTCGTCTACATTGACCCGACAGCAGATAATATCGTGAGCATTAATCCACTGGCTGGTGGTGGAGATCCCGACCTCGCAGCAGATGCGATGCTTGCGGTATTGAGGGAGATATTCTCAAGCTCATGGGGACAACGCACGGAAGACATTTTGTCCAACGCACTGCTCACCCTGATGCGCACGACCAATAATGTCACCCTGTCGATGTTGCCAGCCCTACTGTATAACCCAACGTTTCGTAGGAAGCTGGTTGAGGAAGTGAGCAAAGATGACCCGATGGGGCTTGGCTCATTCTGGCAACAGTATGAATCTCTGACACCTAACAAACAGCAAGAAATCACGGCACCGCTTATGAACAAGCTGCGTACCGTACTCACGCGAAAGCCCCTCCTGCGCACCGTTGGACAACCAGAGCCGAATTTCAACTTGAGTGATCTATTCACGAAGAACAAAATCGTGTTGGTATCACTCAACAAAGCCAAGCTTGGTAATACCAGTGCACGGTTCCTCGGCTCGCTCATCCTGTCACAGGTATGGTCGCTTACCCAAGGACAAGGCGCAATTCCAGAGAGCCGACGACCAGTGGTCAAGATATATGTCGATGAGATGCAGGACTATCTTGCGCTACCGATCAATATATCTGACGCACTCAGCCAAGCCAGAAGCTACAAAGTCGGCTTTACACTCGCACACCAGTACCGTGACCAAGTTAGGGATAAGGAGCTACTGGCTGGTATCGACTCGAATGTCGCCAACAAGGTGGTATTCACCCTGAACGACCCAGACGCACGCACCATTGCCAATATGACAGGCATTCTCTCGGCAGACGACTTCAAGTATCTGCCACGGCATCAGGTGTATATGCAGACGTTATGTGCCGGACAGAAAGTCTGGCTGAGTGCTACGACCAACCCGGCACCAAAGGTCATTAACAACGTCGAGAAGTTCAAGCGGTTCAGCCTTGGCATCTACGGTCGACCAGCGGAGCAGATTGACGAGGCAATTCGCCAGTCGGTTGGTATCAATGACGACATTGCGAGCATCGTCAAGAAAGCCACGATCACGAATGTACTAGCCAAAACGCCTGAACCAGCAGCCCATCCACAGCCTGCCAAAAACACCAAGGATACTGCCGCTCTAGATAAGGGCATGAGGCTGCTCAGAAGCGTTATGGAGGACTATCGAACCACCAATCATTCCACTAGTGGCAATAAGGGGTCAGCAACCTCCGAACGTCATTCCAAGAGCCAGCTGACTGTACCCCTTAACGAGGTACCATCGTCCACTGGCGCGGCAGCAGGAGGTGCATCATGGACACGCTAATCCCGGACAACTACCCAGCAGGAACAATCGTCACAATAGGTCGGAAACGCATTGCCCTTGATGGCAAAGAGATTCTCTTGCTCCATCTGCTTGCCGAACACAAGTTCCTCTCGACCCAGCAAGTTGCCAAGTTCGTCCATACACCAACTAGACTATTCAAGTCGAGTGTACGAAACGTCACCTTGCGACTGAACAAGCTGCATGGCATGAATCTCATCGCCTTGCAGCCTGGACGGGTTGGTGGCGTCTACCACGGCGCAGAGCCAAACATCTGGCATCTTGCGAAGCTCGGTCACGATACGCTTGAAAAACTCAGGCGTATTGAAACCAACGAGTCCAAGAAGCCGTTCAAGGCTCCGACCTTTACCTTTGCGGCTCACCGCATGGCGATCAACGACACCAAGCTCATCTTGAAGCACATTGCCGACAAGCATGAGCAGGTACAGCTCAAGGAGGCGGTGATCGAGGAGAAGAGCTGGCGCTACTATACCAACCGTGCCGGTGTTGCTACCAGCCTTAGGCCAGATATGTACGCAGTAACCACTCGTGGGCAACTCGAACACCACTGGTTCATCGAGGTGGACTGCAATACGGAAGCACCTGTGCGCATTATTGCCAAATGCAATATGTACCTCGACTACCTGATATGCACACAGGACAGCCAAGACGGATGGTGTTGTGGGCAGTTTCCAGCCGTTCTGTGGGTTGTTCCGACCATAAAGCGACGGGAATCCCTCAAACGGCATATTGCCGAGAATTTCCCCGATTTCGCAGTCGGACAGCCATTCATTGTCGTCACACCACAGGAGCTGCCGAGCCTCGTAGCCGAGGGTAAATTAGGCGAATTAACGGAGGTATCGTATGAATAAAAACGACTCCCGAAACGACTCCCATTATCCACTGGACTTCGATAGCAAAGGAAGCGTTAATGTAAGTGCTGCGAACGGGAGACACCAGCTGAAGATGCAACTTCTGAGCCTAAAAGAGGCAAAAGAAATACTAGGCATCGGTGACTGGATGCTTTTCCAGCTACTACGCTCGAATGCCATAAAGAGCGTAAAGATCGGCAATCGCAGGCTCATAAGCGTACACGCTCTTGAGGAATACATTACAAAGCTAGAGGAAGAAAGTGAGGTGAGAGGCAACTATGGCTACTAGATCATATAAACGAGGGAATGGTGAGGGTTCCCTCACTCAAAGACCGGACGGGCGCTGGATGGCAAGGTTCTATATAACCTTGCCAAGCGGCGAGCGAAGACGTCAGCACATCACGCTGAAAGATAGGGACGAAGTGATGCGTCGGATGCGCGACGAAATGGCAAAATCAGACAAAGGTCTTGCACTGAGCCACGAACGACGCTCGGTCGAAGATTGGCTCAACTACTGGATAACTGAAATACACCCTCGAAACGTTAAGGACAGTACCCTTGAGCTTCATAGGGGATATGTTGAGCGGAATATTATACCTGAAATTGGCAAAGTGTCGCTGATAGGGCTTAAGCCCGACCATGTACGTCGAATGCTCGTTGCGTGGGACAGGAAAGGTATGGGAACAAGAAGCCAGCAGATTGCGCGTAACGTCCTCTCAGCTGCGTTACGTGATGCGATGAAGCTCGAGTACGTGCATAGGAATGTAGTGCGCCTCGTCGATCCGCCAAAGCACGTGACGAGACAACGTCACGTGTGGACGGCCGGTCAAGCACGGATGTTCCTTGCTGCGGTTGAGGAACATCGTTACTACGGATTATTCCTCATATTCTTCTGCTTTGGTCTGCGACGAGGTGAAGCAACAGGACTAACATGGGGTGATGTAGACTTTGACAATGACCTCATTCGTATTCGCCAACAGGTATATTATGTTGGACATATACAACATGTCGGTGAGCTAAAAACACCTGAAAGTAGGCGTATTCTTGCAATGCCACGCGTCATACGCAACGAGTTGCTTGCTGAGCGCGAGAGGCGTGGTGATCCTGCGGCACATGAGTTCTTGTATCTTAGCGGAAGGGGCAACCCCGTCGATGGACGCACTCTTATCCAGCTCTTTCATAAGATATCTGACTGGCTTGAGTTGCCACGCATCACACTCCATGAAATACGCCACACGGTCACAACATTATTGCACCAGAGGGGAATCTCACCAAAAACGGCACAGAATATCCTTGGACATAAGTCGGTCACAACGACACTTCAGGTATACACCCATAGCACTGAGCAGCAGCGCAGCATGGCGATTAGCGAGATCGCAGGGGTGTACCGCTAGCTGCAATATGTGCCGTACCCCGTGGCACTGTGATACCGTAGGAGTCAAAAATAGGAGTACATCGCAAAATGTACTCCTATTTTTATGGGTTTCACCCCTGTTATTTCAAAATTAAAGATGGCTGTACTCGCAAGCTCCTAAGGCATACGTGTATACCAATTTCACCACATCCGCATAGGTTATATTATAGCCGAAAAGTACATATCATGGGAGCATCTGGCCTGGCATATGGTCACGTTCCGCGACCCCGCAACTCAGTCAAATGAACGAGTTCATTTGTGAGGTTGCCTTGCGAACTGTCGACTGACAGTTCTCACCTAAGGCATACGTGTATACCAATTTCACCACATCCGCATAGGTTATATTATAGCCGAAAAGCGCGCGCTGTTGCATCGTGATACAGTGCAAATTATACCACAGCTCGGCGCGGCTCACTAGCTATGCCGGGCGAAATTGCTGTACATCTGGGCTATGGCGGCAAACCACTTATGGTATAATGGTGGCAGCAATGAGTAAAATAGCAACCTATCTGCAGAGCCATATATCGGGCGAGGTCACGACGCAATCTGGGGTGCGGGATGCCATGGAGCGCGACGCCAGCGTCTGCCGCATCCAGCCCGAGATGGTGATTTACCCAATGGTGACCAACGATGTACGCAAGGTGGCGAGGTTTTCGTGGCAACTGGCACTGAAGGGCCACTTGCTGCCGATTACGGCGCGCGGCGGCGGCAGCGACCAAACCGGCGCGGCGCTGACGCCTGGTGTGTCGCTGGTGTTTCCGGCGCATATGGACCGCGTGTTCGAATTTGACCCCAAACAACGCCTGGTGCGCGTGCAGCCGGGCATTATGTTTAAGGCGCTCAACGACGCGCTGGCGCTGCATGGCATGATGATTCCCTCGGCACCGGTATCGGCCGCGTATAGTACAATTGGCGGCGCGCTGGCAAACAACGCGACCGGCCCGCTGAGTGGTAAATATGGTGATACGCGTGCGTATACTAATCAGCTCGAGGTAGTGCTGGCAAATGGGGATGTGATACAAACGGGACGGATTAGCCGCAAAGAGCTTGATCGTCGCAAGGGTCGCGAAGGGCTCGAGGGCGATATTTACCGCGGGATCGATGCTGTCATCGAGGACAACGCCGAGCTGATCGACCAAATGCGGCGCGATCCTAGTCGCAACAACATTGGCTACGCTGGCATTGCTGATGTCAAGCGACGCGACGGCTCGTTCGACCTGACACCACTGTTTGTAGGTAGCCAGGGCACGCTTGGGATTATCAGCGAGGTGATTATGCAGGCGACCGAACTGGCCCAGAATCACTCGGTGGCGATTTTTTCGTTCCGCGATCGCGAGACGGCGCACGATGCCATCGACGTGCTGCGACAGCGTGGCCCGGCATATCTGGAATATTACGACGGTGCGGTGTTTGAATACGCGGCGCGTGCCGGCAAAACGTATGAATTTTATAGAGCGGCGCGCGAAGGCGGCGAAGTAGTGGCGGTAGTAGTGGTCGGTTTCGACGATACCAGCGACCGCGCGCGGGCCAAGCAGCTGAAGAAATTGCTCCGCTATTTTGCTGGCAGTGATGTCGTGATCGCAACGGCCGAAGGCGACGGCGCATACGAGCTGATGTCGCTGCACGGCGCATCGCACTATTCGTTGGTTCCGGAGGGTCGCGAGACGGCACGGCCAGCGGTGGCGGATGGGTTTTATGTGCCGTACGACCGATTCGAGGAATTCCACACCGCGCTCAAACAGCTCGAGACTACCCTGGGGATGGAGCTGCTGCTGAGCGGCCGGATGCTCGAAAGCAATTATTATGTACGGCCGAGTGTCGAGCTGAAGCGCAGCACTGATCGCACTAAATTATTCAAGATTATGGATGCGCTCACCACCCTGATTACTGCTCATGGTGGGCATCTGGTGGCAGAAGCAGGCGAGGGCCGGCTGCTGGGCGCCTACGCCCACAAAAACCTCGACGAGGCCCAAATGTACATGATTGCCGAGATCAAACGCGTTTGTGATCCGCATGGTATTCTGAATCCGGGCGTCAAAACCACCACTACCCAGGACGATCTGGCCCACATGATTAAAGGTGGCTATGATTTGTCGCAGTTTGCCCAGTATTCGCCATCGCTGTAGGCGCGTTGACACCAGTGCCGGCCCCATGCTACAGTATGTAGCGGTGCTTGCCCACAACCATCCCTGGATGGGCGAGGCCGCGATGTTATAGAGAGGAGGTGGGCAAGATGCGCAACTTCACTCAGAGCCGTCGCCGCAACTTCACCCAGAGCTGACCCGCCGCTCAGCTAGGTGAAGTGCAAAGCTCGGTCCGGGTGCTGCCTCGCGGTGGCCCCGGGCCGAGCCCGATTTTTTTGTGCTACAATGGACCGCATATGCCTGCCCACGAGCCTTGCCCAGTATTTGACCTCGGTGACCCAGAAAACTGGGAGCCTACAACATCCGCCGCTGTCCCGGTCGAGCTAGCCTCGATAGGCCCCTGCGTAGCGCGACTCCTGCATAATTATGCCGTGCAATATTTGCAGGCGCTCAGTGATGGCATGTCGACAAAATGGGCGCTTACGACTGCTATTATGAGCGGCGGCAAATATATCGAACGAGCCGCGCGTCCTCATGAGCTAAGTGTAGATGCGTACCGCGAAGCGGCGCGGCTGTTTGAGGACTATATCAAACAGAATGGTGAAGTCGCGCAGCTGCTGCGGCCAATCGAGGGGCGGCTGGCTGATGAGCCTCCATACGAAATCCTCCCGCCTCGGGAGCGCCGCAGTGACTGAGGATACTCGTAATCTGGTCGACGAGTTCAAGGGGCTGCCGATTGAAGAGATCGTCACACGGCTCGATAGGCGCGGTGTGTCGCTCGAGATCGCGATCGAAAACCTCGAACGCGACTACAATATGGGTACCATTGTGCGTAGCGCCAATGCGTTTGGCGTGCGCCGCGTGCATATTATCGGCCGGCGTCAGTGGAACAAGCGTGGCGCTATGATGACAGACAAATATTTACACGTCGTATATCATGGTAATGTAGATGAATTCGTGAGCGCGACCTTGGGCAAGTCGTTGATCGCGATCGATAATGTCGAGGGGTCGGTGCCGTTACAATCGATTAAATTGCCCAAGCAAGCGATTATGCTATTTGGCAGCGAGAGTAATGGCCTGAGTACCGAGTTGTTAGACCGCTGCGACAGTATCATCGCTATCGAACAGCTTGGCAGCACTCGTAGTTTGAACGTCGGCGTGGCCGCTGGTATAGCTATGTATGAATGGTTACGCCAAAATATCGTACTATCCGACTAGTGTTTTCTACGTATCCAGCTAACAGTAATAGTAAAGTCTCGACATACTAAGCCCCCGCCGTCAACCTGCAGGTTCCGACCCTGAGCTATATTCGATCCAAAGTAACAGGGGTCGTTATTTTTGCTCAGGGTCGGAACCGATAGGTAATGAGTATCAGGATAGCATATATAAATTGTCGGATGATTATCGGTAGGGTGCTGGTCAAAGGGGCGTGAAGGGGAACAACTATCGAAGCTTATCCTTGCGATATCTGATAGAATATGCGAAAATAACAACACTATGGCTTCATTATCATCTGCCCCGTATAAAGGCTCGCGCGACTGGTATCCAGAGAACATGCGCGTGCGCGACTATATATTTGCCACTTGGCGACGTGTAGCGCGACGATATGGCTACCAAGGCTACGATGCACCGTTGCTCGAGCCACTCGAGGTGTATGCTGCCAAATCTGGTCAAGAGCTGGTGAGCGAGCAAACCTACCAATTTGTCGATCGAGGTGACCGCCATGTGGCGATTCGGCCCGAAATGACGCCGAGCATCAGCCGGATGGTGGCGGCGCGACGGCAAGAAATGGCCTATCCGGCGCGGCTGTACAGTATTGCGCAGTTTATGCGCTACGAGCGACCGCAGCGGGGGCGTGAGCGCGAATTTTGGCAGTTGAACGCCGATATTTTTGGCGCCGAAACCATCGCTGCTGAGGCGGAGATCATCACCATGGGCTACGATATGATGCGCGAGTTTGGCGCACAGAATGACATGTATGCCATTAAAGTAAATCATCGCAAGATCATTAATTTTATGATGGCGCATTACCTGGGCCTCGATGCAGTGCAAGCCGAGCTGATGATCAAATTGTTCGACCGCAAGAACAAAATACCGCCCGAGGCATTTCGTGATCAGGCAATCGACATATTTGGCGAGGCAGAGGCGCCAAGCGGTCTGCAAAAGCTTGCCGCCCTGCTGGCTGCCAAAAATATGGCCGATATGCCCGAGGAGATTCGCGCCTGTAGCGCGGTGCGCGAGATCCAGGAACTATTTACGCTGCTTGATCAAGTTGGCATCAAAAACGCCATATTTGATATTACGCTGATGCGCGGGCTTGATTACTACACCGGTACGGTGTTTGAATTTTTTGACACGCACCCCGAGAACAACCGTTCGCTGTTTGGCGGCGGCCGCTATGACGGATTGGTGGGGCTATTTGGCGCCGAGCCACTTGGGGCGGTCGGAATGGCGCCGGGCTTGACCATGACGCAGCTGTTTCTCGAGACGCACAAGCTATTGCCAGAATTACGACCAGCGACGGATGTATATATTATTGTACTGGGTGATGCACTACGTGGCGGCCGAGCGTTGGCGCGGCAACTTCGCGATGAAGGCGTCAATGTGGAGCTAGATTTTACCGAGCGAAAGATCGACAAGCAAATCAAAACTGCCATCAAAAAAGGCATCCCATATCTTGTATTCGTTGGCGAAAACGAAATTCGTGAAGAAGTATACCCATTGAAGGACGTCACTACCAGCGAGGAGCAAAGACTCAGCGCAGAGCGTATTGTGACAACGGTGATGGATGCGCGACGTCTCGCTCGGACCGGCATCGACAGCGACACCATCGAGCTGTTTGAATAAATCGTATGAATAGTATATAGTTTAAAGCACTGTCTCCAAACCCAAGGGGTGATTGCAATGAACGGCACGACCTATCTATGCATAGCCGTAGTAGTGGCCGCTGCGACCGTGTTCGTGGTCGGGGTGCCGGTATCACGACGCGGGATGGCCCAATTAGCGTTAATGTCTCTGCTGTGGCCACTGACAGCCTGTGCGTTGCTGATTGGCGCTCTCACGGTTGTGGTCGCCGACTCTGCTAACGCGAGAGCGTTGCGTAAGTCCAGGCGTCGCAACCTGTGAGACAGCTGCGCCCCATCCCGGGGGCGCAGCTATCATTTTTTATGCCCGCAATGGAATGGGCGCCCGATATCTGGTATAATCAATAGACATGAAAACGACTGTAAAAAACCTATCTGACACCCAAGTCCAACTCACTATCACCCTGGATACGACCGATCTGCAGGACGCAGAGCTTGTCGCACTCAAAAAGCTATCAAAAGAAATCAAAGTCGATGGCTTTCGCAAAGGCCACGTGCCCCTGGCGGTTGTGGCTAAGCATGTCGACCAGAACGTCCTGGGCGAGCAAGTGCTCGAGGATGCTATTAGCAAGGCGGTCGCTGATGCATTTACTAGCCAGGACGTGCGTGCCCTAGAGCGCCCAAGCGTCGAAGTGCAAAAATACGTGCCCGGCGAGCAGCTAGAATTCACCGCCACCTGCGAAATCCTGCCGGCAATCAAGCTAGGTAATTATCAGAAGCTCAGCTACGCCCCGGCCAAGGTGAATGTAACACCTGCGCAGGTAACTGAGGTGGTCGACCGCATCCTCGCCAGCATGACCGAAAAGAAGCCCGTCAAGCGCGCCGCCAAGGACAAGGACGAAGTCGTGATCGATTTTGTGGGCAAAAAAGACGGCAAAAAGTTTGACGGCGGTGCGGCCGAGGGCCACGCTCTATTACTCGGTAGCAACTCGTTTATCCCTGGCTTTGAGGAGCAAATTATCGGCCACAAAGCCGGTGACTCATTCGACATCGAGGTGACATTCCCCAAGGAATATCATGCCGAAGATCTAAAGGGTGCCCAGGTGGTATTCAGCATCAAGCTGCACACCGTGAATGAAATCGTCGTGCCAAAGCTGACTGACGAGCTGGCGGCCAAGGTCGGACCCTTTACCAGCGCAGCCGAGCTGAAGGCCGACATCAAGCGCGAGCTCACTGCTCGCGAGGAGCAAGCAGCCGCTAATAAAGCCAAGGATGACCTGGTAGAGCAGCTAATCGCAAAAAGCAAGGTGCCCCTGCCCGAAACATTGGTGACAGGGCAGATGGACTCGCTGAAGCGTGACCATGAGCAAAACCTGATGAACCAAGGTATGACGCTGGAGCAATATATTGAGTCTAGTACCTTTAAGGATGAGGCCGACTGGTCGGCTCGCGAGCTGCGTCCAGCTGCCGAAAAGCGCGTGACCGTAGGCTTGGTAGTAGCCGAGCTTGCCCGCGAGCTCAAGACCGAAGCTACCAGCGATGACCTAGCGGCCGAGCTAGAACGCTACCGCCAGCAGTATGGTAGCAACGACGAGGTGTTGAAGCAACTCGAGACACCAGAGGTACAGCGTGAAATCGCCAACCAGATCCTGTCGATGAAGGCCGTCGATCAGCTGGTTACGCTGAACACCCCAAAGCCAAAAACGACCAAGAAAAAATAGCCCAAAGATGCCTCAAACTAGCACTCGTATTGCGCGAGTGCTAGTTTCGTACTATACTAGGGGTATGAATGCGCCACAAAATTACCTGGTACCGACAGTTATCGAATCATCACGTGACGGTGAGCGGGCATTTGATATCTATTCGCGGCTGCTGAAAGACCGCATTATCTTCCTCGGCGAAGAGGTAAATGAGCATACCGCCAATATCGTCGTGGCACAGCTGCTATTCCTAGCAAATGACGACCCGACCAAAGAAATCTCGCTGTATATTAATAGCCCGGGCGGCAGTATTTATGACGGCCTGGCGATCTACGACACCATGCAATATATCAAGCCCGATGTGGCCACCTATGGCATTGGTCTGCAGGCGAGCATGGGTGCATTTTTGCTGTCGAGCGGCGCGCGCGGCAAACGCTATCTGCTGCCTAATTCGCGAGTAATGATTCACCAGCCGTCAAGCGGCACCCAGGGTAAGGTTACCGACCAAGAGATTAGTCTGCGCGAGGCACTTAACCTGAAAACCCTGCTCAACGAGCTACTGACAAAAAACACCGGCCAAAAAATCGACAAAATCAAGCTTGACGTTGAGCGTGACTACTGGATGGGTGCCGCCGAGGCAGTCAAGTACGGCCTGGCCGATAAAGTACTCAAATAGCTTGCCATTTGTCGCCATAACCGGTATGATGGACATAGATTATAGGGGAGTTTTACGTGGCAAGAATCATAAAGGTACCAACACATCGATGGCTCAAGACTAACCGCGCTCGACGCATCGGCACAGTCATCATTGCACTGATTATACTAGCGCTGATTGCTGTGGCTAGCTATGCCGGATACGCGTATGTTCAGGCCGAACAGGCCCGCAAGGCCCGAGATGCCCAGCAGGCGATCGAGACCGCCTACAAGCAACGCTACCAGGAGGCGATTGATGTCAACAAAGTGGCTGCGGTGGCCCAAACTAAGGCCGCCAAAGGTGATATTGCTGGCGCCACCCAGGACATGCTGGCTGCGGTCAACAACCCAGCAACTACAAAGGACGCGCGGATAATGTTGTACGAATTGCTAGCATATACACTGCTAAACTCTAGTAAATACGATGACGCCGCCACCTATGCCGCCAAGGCCGAAGATCTCGCTAAAGATCGCAAATCTGCCAAGGTGCTCGGAGACATTGCCCTGCAAAAAGGCGATAAGCCCCTAGCGGCAAAGTGGTATCAGACGGCAATCGATCGATTCTCTGCTAACGAAAAATCACAAATGCCCGAGCTATACACCGAGTACATGCAGGCACTAGCGGAGGCCAAGAAATGACCTTGCGTATGCGGATTGCGACCCTCGGGATTGCGGCGCTGAGTGTCGTCACTAGCTTGCTAGGCGCCTCGACCGCGATGGCGGTAGATGTGGGCTACGGTTTCTACAGCGGCGCCTACGAGGGTACGTATGGTTCTACCTACGATCTCAAAATGTTCGAGAACGGCCTCTACGAGGATAACGCTTCGTCCAGCAAGGAAGCGCTGATTGGATTCATCAACAAGAAGCTTAATGCCGGCGGCAAGGAGTCGCTAAGTGCGCGGTATATTGTGTTTAATATGCTTGGCGTCGCGCATACCTCGGGCGGGCACACCAAGACACTCAGCGATACGCAGCTGCTTGACTGGTATGCTCGTATCCGCCAACCTGGCGTCACGATTGCGGTCTCTAACTACGCTGCCACAATTAATACCGGCTATACCTCTCGTTATAATGGCGATATCTTTGCATTTATTGAGCCGGTCAATGCGCCAACAATGCTGTTCTACTACAACGGCAATCTAGTGTATGCCATCAAAATGGATTGTGCGAACCCTGTTGGTGGCCTGGCTGGCTTGCCATCTGGCTGGAGCGCCAACGGCACGAGTGCCGTGTCGCAAGCAACGGCGACGGCGGGGCAGACAGTCACATTTACGCATACTATTACCAACACCGGCGCCTCGCCGTTCCGCAGTCTTACGTGGTTCACTGGTTGGGCGCCAGCGCCAAATAGCAATACGGCTATTGATCGTGGCGGCGTCGACCTCGATCCGGGTGCCTCCAAAAAAGTCAGCAGCTATGATTTCAAGCTGCCGATGGACGGCAAGCCCGGCACCAAGTATTGCCAAGCGGTGTTTTTTGCTCGCAGTGATTCCGATATCTCTCCGCGCGGCACTGAGTATGCCTGCGTGACACTGATGGACGGCAAGCCCTATTGGGATGTGAATCCATTTAGTACCGTGACTGATGCTGGTGGTGGCGCTATTTCGAGCGCTAAACCAGGCGATACCATTTATTTTACTCATACGCTCAAAAACGTCGGCGCGAAGAACGTCAACGGACTGCAGTACTTGCAAAAATGGGGCGACGGCTCGCCGACTAATCCGTCTGACCCTGTCAAAACTGTCGATATGCCCGCTAGCAGCAGTAAAGATGTTGTGGTAAGGGAGTCCTATCGTATTCCGACTACCGCATCGGCCGGATCGAAGATCTGCCAAACGGTCTCGAATATCGATAACGAGCTCGTCAATGCGCAATCTATCCCGTTGGCCCAAAAACTACAGACCTCCACACCGGCCTGTGTCACTATCGGTAGTGTGCCGCCGGGTGGCAGCGACCAAATCTACTCATTCTATACGGGCGGTCGCACCCCCGTAGTGCCGGGCGAGCAGGCTACTTGGCAACACTATATTTCGATTGCCAATCTACCGTCTACGCAATCTGGATCGTTTGACCATATGGATATCATTATCCATCGCACCATTGATGGGCAGGATAGCACTACTGCGATATCGAGCAGCAACCCTAATGGTTGGCAAAATGCCTATCAGGTGGTAGAGGATCAGATTAATCGCAGTGAGTGTTCGTGGTTTGAATACAAGCTCTACACCCAGACATGGGGATGGGTCTCGTACCAATCAGGCGTTGACGCCAAGGGTAATCCAGTTTATTCGTCATCGTACCAATACACCGGCTCTACCCTGACCCGCAGCGGCAGCAGTCAAGGATCGTACGGCAGCGGCGTGACACAGTGTGTCGATATCGGCAAACGGCCCAAATTCCAAGTATGGGGCAACGACCTGCGTACCCTAGCAAACGTACAGGCTACCTGGATGCGACCAGATGGCGACAGCACGCCAGGCGCGCCGTATTATGGCAGCTGGAGCGAGTACGGCATCCTCGCCATGGGCTCGGTATTTACCACTGGTAATAAGCAAAATGTCAGCTCTGGGGCTCGCGCGACGCTCAGCACTAGCGATCTGACGACGTGGCACCCACTGACGTTTTCGAACGTGCCCTCGAGCGTCGGTGGCTATAGTATGACGAGCGAGGCCACACAGCTGGATGCGAGCTTTCGGCAGTGGTACGACGGCGCGCCGAGTATCTCTGCCGTGACGCCTGGCATGCCGGGCGGCGTTTATCGTGCCAGCAGCTTGAATATCGGCGATCTTAGCCTTGGGGTGGGCAACTCATATGTGATTATGGTCGACGGTGACGTCACGATCAACGGTAATATCACCTACAAGACCGGCCCCTATAGCGCTGCGTCCTTGCCACAGCTGGTGATTGTCGCCAGTGGCAATATCAATATTGCCGAGAATGTCACCCGTATAGATTCGTGGCTGATTGCAAAATCTGGCACGCTCAATACCTGCAATGTCGGCGGCTCGCTTAGCGCAAGTATTTGCAACAAGCAGCTGCGCATCAATGGCCCGGTGGCGGTTAATCGCATTATCATGAATCGTACCTATGGTTCCGACAAGGGGACGTCGGGCGAGCCAGCCGAGATATACAATTACTCATCAGACGCCATGGCGTGGCTACGAGCCTTCTCGGCAGACCGCGGTCGCATCCGGAGTGTGTATACGGTGGAGGTGCCGGTACGGTACTAGATAAATCTTCTTTTGCTACAAAAGAAGATTGCCCTGTTGTATCACAACAAAAATTCTATTATCTCTCTCCGCAAAAAAGAGTAAATTATTGAAGCAACCCTCTTGACATCTCCCTCAACTTCCCCCATACTAGAGGGTAATGAAGGTTGAATAAATTTGGCTACGTCTGTACGCACGCTTCGGCGGGGCGTTTTTGCGTACTGTAGGGCACAATTTAGTAGAAACTTCGGGCACCGCATCACAGGCTTCAACCCCTGTTAATCGATACTAATTACAACCATAATGCGAGGGAAACCATGGCAAAAGCAAAAGCTACGGCGGCCGCTCCGCGTGTGTTCTTTACCAAGGACGACACAGCGCTCGAGCTACCAAATCTGATTGCGCACCAAAAAAACAGCTGGCGTGATTTCGTCGAGACGGGCCTCAGCGAGATTTTCGCAGAGCTCAACCCCATCGACGACTACACTGGCCAAAAACTAGCACTGCGTTTTAAGGATTACCAATTCCACGAGCCCAAAAACTCAGAGCAGTTCGCCAAAGAGAACAACATTACGTTTGATGCGCCGCTGCACGTCAATGTAGAGCTGACCAACAAGGTGACTGGTGAAGTAAAAGAGCAAGAGATCTACCTCGGTGATTACCCCTGGATGACCGATCGCGGGACATTTGTAATTAATGGCACCGAGCGTGTCGTAGTGAGCCAGCTGATCCGTTCGGCCGGTGTGTTTTTCACTGCCGATCGCATTAATGGCCGCAATTATTATGGTGCCAAGCTTATTCCTGGCCGCGGTGCCTGGCTAGAATTTGAAACGTCGGCCACCGGCGCGCTGTATGTCAAGATCGATCGCCGCCGCAAACTGCCCGTTACAACATTGCTGCGCGCGCTTGGATACGGCAAAGTATCAGAAATCAAGAGTTTGTTTGAAGATGTCGACACTGGCGAGACCAAATATATCGCTGCCACCCTCGACAAGGACCCCGCGCATGGCAGCAACGAAGCGCTGATCGAAGTCTACCGCCGCCTCCGCCCGGGCGACCTAGCGACTGTCGACAATGCCCGCAGCATGATCGAGCGCATGTTCTTCGACTTCAAGCGCTTCGACTACAGCCGCGTCGGCCGCTACAAGCTTAACCAACGCCTTGGTATCGACGTTGCCAACACCACCGAGAACCGCACGCTGCAGATGACCGACCTCGTGGCCATCATTCGCGAGCTGATTCGCCTCAACAACAGCGGCGAAGCACCTGACGACATTGACGCGCTCTCAAACCGCCGCATCAAACTGGTGGGCGAGCTCGTTAGCCGTCAATTCCGCGTAGGTATGCTACGCATGCAGCGCAATGCCATGGATCGCATGAGCATGAGCGACCTCGAGAGCGTCACGCCGAGTCAGCTGATCAACGCCCGCCCAGTGGTCGCTGCTGTGCGCGAATTCTTTGCCTCGAGTCAGCTAAGTCAGCTGCTCGACGAGGTCAACCCGCTCTCTGAGTTGAGCCACAAGCGCCGCCTAAGCTCGATGGGCCCTGGTGGTTTGAGCCGCGAGCGCGCCGGATTTGACGTTCGTGATGCACACCCTACCCACTACGGCCGCATCTGTAGCGTCGAAACGCCAGAGGGCGCCAACATCGGCCTGGTGCTCAACCTCGCCAGCTACGCCCGCATCAACGAGTACGGTTTTATCGAAACGCCATACCTGAAGGTAGTCGACGGCAAAGTCACCGACGAAGTTGTTTACCTCGATGCTAGCCAAGAAATCACCGAAGTCATTGCTGATGCCGGTGCTGAGCTTGATGCCGAGGGTGGCTTTGTGGCTGATCGTGTTAGCGCTCGCCGGTTCTTGAAGCCTGGCCAGGTGGACGTCACCGAGGTGACCTACATGGACGCTGCGCACAAGCAAATCCTTGGTTCTACCGCAGCCTTGGTGCCATTTATCGAGAAAAACCGTGTCGACCGCTCGCTGACAGGCTCGAACATGCAGCGCCAAGCCGTGCCACTATTGATGCCGCAGGCACCGACTGTTGGTACTGGTATCGAAAGCCACGTTGCCCGCAACTCTAGCCAGCTGGTTGTCGCCGAAGCTGCCGGCGAGGTAGTACGCGCCGACGCCACCGCTGTTGAAGTGGCCTACAAAGACGGCCGCAAAACCTACGAGCCAATTCACTTTGCCAAAAGCAACGATGATCGCTCGATCAACCAAAAAGTTCGTGTTGCCCGCGGCGACACCGTCAAACAAGGCGATATCTTGATCGAAGGTGCCAGCATCGCCGACGGCGAGCTAGCGCTGGGCCGCGACCTGACTGTCGCATTTATGCCATGGCAGGGTTACAACATGGACGATGCTATTGTCCTGAGCCGCCGCCTGGTAGAAGACGACGAGCTGACCAGCATTAATATCAAGGATTACAACGTCGAAGTGCGCGAGACCAAGCTCGGCCCCGAAATTGTCACCCGCGACATCCCGAACGTATCAGAAGACAGCTTGCGCCACCTCGACGAAGACGGCATTGTACAGCTTGGTAGCGAAGTCAGCGCTGGTGATGTACTGGTCGGCAAAATCACACCAAAGGGCGAGCAAGAGCTAAGCTCTGAAGAGCGTCTGTTGCGCGCGATTTTTGGCGAAAAAGCTAAAGATGTTCGCGACACCAGCCAGCGCATGAACAACGCAGGTGGCGGCAAGGTCGTCGGAGTCAAGATTTTTAGCCGCGAAAACGGCCACGAACTCAAAGCTGGCGTACTGATGCAAATCCAGATTTTTGTGGCGCAGCTGCGCAAGATTAGCGTCGGCGACAAGCTCGCTGGTCGTCACGGTAACAAGGGCGTTGTCGCCCGCATCTTGCCAGTCGAAGACATGCCATTTATGGCCGACGGCACCTCTGTAGATGTAGTGCTCAACCCGCTGGGTGTGCCAAGCCGTATGAACCTAGGTCAGCTGTTCGAGACGCACCTAGGCATGGCAGCGCGAGCGCTCGGCTACAAGGTCGCAACGCCACCATTCAACGGCGTACCAAACGAAACAATTAGCGACGAGCTAGAAAAAGCGGGATACGCTCGCGATGGCAAATCGCAGCTATTCGACGGTCGCACTGGCGAGGCGTTCGAAGAGCGCACAACTGTCGGCGTCATGCACATGATCAAGCTACACCACATGGTCAGCGACAAGATCCACGCCCGCAGCACCGGCCCGTACACCATGGTGACCCAGCAGCCGCTCGGTGGCAAGGCCCAAAATGGTGGCCAGCGCTTCGGCGAGATGGAGGTGTGGGCACTCGAGGCGTACGGCGCCGCTGCCACCCTGCAAGAAATGCTCACCATCAAGTCGGACGACGTCTACGGACGCGCCAAAGCCTACGAATCGATCATCAAGAACGAAACTATCGTCGGGCCAAAACTCCCAGAATCGTTCAACGTGCTTGTCAAGGAGCTCCAGGGGCTCGGCCTGCGCGTCGACCTGGTTCACGACGATGAGCAAATCGACGCCGAGCAAGTGATTGCCGAGGCTGGTCCCGAGGACAAGACCGTCCCCATGATCGACGACGGCAGCGATGATGTCGAGACGATCCTCGACGAAGCCGATGATTTTGGCGATATCGACGACGATGATGGCATGAGCATCCAGGATATAGACGAAATTGAACAAGTAAAAGAGGAGGCCTAATATGTCACGAGTTGTTGCAACCAACAGTATTGCCGATTTCGACGCAGTGCGCCTCGTCGTTGCTAGCCCCGAGGACGTCCTCAAATGGAGCCACGGCGAAGTTACCAAGCCCGAGACAATCAACTATCGTACCCAAAAACCAGAGCGTGACGGCCTGTTCTGCGAGCGAATTTTTGGCCCAGTCAAAGATATCAACCCGCACGACAGCAAGCTCAAGGGCGTACGCAGCCGCGAGGCCGCCATCGACAAGAACGGCGAGCTGGTCACCAAATCCATCGTGCGCCGCGAGCGCATGGGTCACATCAATCTCGCTGCCCCTGTTGCGCACATTTGGTTTATGCGTGGCACGCCAAGTGCTATGAGCTTGCTGCTCGGTATTACCGTGCGCAATCTCGAGCGCATTGCGTATTTTGCTACCTACGTCATCCTCGATGCCGACGACGCCAAGCGCGAGCAACTGCTGGCCGATCTCGAGGCCGAGACCGATGCGGGCCGTGCGGCGATCAAGCTGCGCTACGAGCGCGAAGCCGGTGCCGAGGGTGCTGATGTCAAGGCACTTGCCGAGGCGCAAAGCCGCGAAATCGAAGAGCTCGAAGACAGCTATGCGGTCAAGAAAACTCAGCTCGACAGTCTCGTCAAGGGTGCGCTCATCAGCGAAACTGATTTTCGCAACCTGCCCGAGGAGTATGAAGAGCTCGTTACGGTTGGCATGGGCGGCCAAGCGCTCAAGGCAATGCTTGACGCTATCGACCTGCCGGCACTTATCGCCACCCTGCAAGAAGAAATCGAAAGCGCCAAGGGCCAGCGCGAGAAAAAACTCCTGAAGCGCCTCAAGGTGCTCGAGGGCATGCTCGCCGCCGGTATCAAGCCGTCCAGCCTGACGCTCACCGTGCTGCCGGTGATTCCTCCAGATCTGCGCCCAATGGTGCAGCTGACGGGCGGCCGTTTTGCCACTAGCGACCTGAACGACCTGTATCGTCGCGTCATCAACCGCAACAACCGCCTCAAAAAGCTCATCGAACTCAACGCCCCCGAGGTCATTCGCCGCAACGAAATGCGCATGCTTCAGGAAGCTGTGGATAGCCTGGTAGACAACTCGGCCGCTCGAGGTGGCCGCGCCGTTAACGCCACCGGTGGCCGTCGTCGCCTCAAGAGCATCAGTGATATGCTCAAGGGCAAGCAAGGCCGGTTCCGCCAAAACCTGCTGGGCAAGCGCGTCGACTACTCGGGCCGATCGGTCATTGTGGTTGGCCCTAAGCTCAAGATTCACCAGTGTGGCCTGCCAAAGCAAATGGCGCTCGAACTATTCAAGCCGTTTGTTATCAGCTGGCTACTGCGCGGTGAATACGCACACAACATTCGCAGCGCAACGCGCCTGATCGAGGCCGGTGACGCACTGGTATGGGACGCGCTCGACGAAGTCATCGAGGGCAAATACGTGCTGCTCAACCGCGCACCGTCACTGCACCGTTTGTCAATTCAGGCCTTCCAGCCAGTACTGGTCGAAGGCAAAGCCATCCAGCTGCACCCGCTGGTTGCCAACGGTTTCAACGCCGACTACGACGGCGACCAGATGGCCGTGCACCTACCGCTCAGTGACGAGGCGCAGGCCGAAGCCCGCGAGCTTATGAGTGCCACCAACAACTTGCTCAAGCCAGCCGATGGTAGCCCGGTGCTAAGTATCGGCCAGGACGTCGTGCTGGGCAACTACTACCTGACGTACGACAAGCCAAGCGCTCGCACTACCGAGGTTAAGGTGTTTGCCGACAGCCGCGAGGCCGAGCTAGCCTACGATATGGGCAAATTGCAGCTGCAAAGCCCGATTCGCCTGCGTACCAAGGGCGGTATCCGTACCACGACACTTGGCCGCGTGTTCTTCAACGAGATCTTGCCCGACGATTTTGCCTACAACGACAACGTCCAGACCAAAAAAGAGCTCAAAAAAGTCCTGGCGCAGATTTTCGACCACTACGGCGCGCTCGAGACTGCTCACACTGCTGACCGCATGAAGGGCCTGGCGTTCCGCTTTGCCACCGTTGCGGCAGTGTCTACGGGCAAAGACGACTACCTCAACTTCGAGGAAATCGCCGACTTTGTCGCCGAAGGCGACGAAAAAGTTTCGCAGATTTCTGACCAGCTCGACCAAGGTCTCATCACCGAGGACGAGCGCTACAACCTCACCGTCGCCACTTGGCGTGCCGTTGACCGCCGCGTCGAGGACTTCCTAAAGGGCGAGATGGAGCATATGGACACCAGCATTTCTGTCATGGTCAACTCTGGTGCTCGTGGTACAGTGTCAAACGTCAAGCTTGCTAGCGCCATGATCGGTATCATGGTGGACGCATCCAACCGCGAAATCGAGCTGCCGGTACGATCTAACTACAAAAAGGGCCTCAGTAGCCTAGAAGCTTTCGTCGCTACCCGTGGTAGCCGCAAGGGTCTGATCGACACCGCACTCAAAACCGCCGACTCTGGCTACCTGACGCGTCGCCTCGTCGACGTCAGCCAAGACGTCTTTAGTGTCGAGGACGAAGAAGGCGACGACGCTGGCTTTGCAATCTACCGCTCAGAATCAGATTACACCATGATCGATTTTGGCAACCGATTGTTTGGCCGCTACACCGCCGAAACCGTCCCTGGCCACATCGAGCGCGATCAACTGATCACTCGCGAAATCGCCAACGCTATCGAGGCCGACAGCGCAATCGACAGCGTCAAGATCCAATCGGTGCTGTCTACCAACAACCTCGAGGGCATCCCGCGCAAGAGCTACGGTATTGATATGGCGACTGGTCACCTTGTAGCCGCCGCCCAGCCGGTCGGTGTCATCGCTGCACAGTCGGTGGGTGAGCCAGGTACGCAGCTGACGCTCAACACCTTCCACAGTTCTGGTGTCGGTGGATCAGACATCACTCAGGGTCTGCCGCGCGTCGAAGAGCTGTTCGAGGCACGCAATCCAAAGGGTCAGGCCGTCATGACCGAAATCAGCGGTACGGTCGACCTGTGGGAAGATGGCAAAAAGTACATCGTTCAGGTTACGCCAGATGCTGGCCACGTCGTGCGCATCCCGCTTGATGGCCGCACTGTCACCGTCAAGTCTAGCTCGCAGGTGAAGGTAGGTGATGTGCTGGCTGTCGCCGAAGAAGATTCGCGCCCACTCGTCGCGCCATTTGATGGCGTGGTCGAGACCGCCGAGGACACTATCGTCCTGGCGGGCACCGCGACGGCGCCGGTTCGCTACGAAATCCCTGGCTCGGCCCAGCTGGTCGTCACCAAGAACGACCGTGTCGAAGCTGGTGATCGCCTGACGATCGGCTCGCTCAATCTGCACGATCTGATGCGCCTACAGGGCACCGAAGCCACGCAGCGCTACATCATCAACGAGGTGCTGCGCATCTACGCCGCGCAGGGTCAAGAGGTCGCCGACAAGCACCTCGAGATCATCGTCCGCCAGATGTTTAGCCGTGTGCAGGTAGAGGACCCAGGCGACAGCCAGTTTGTCATGGGCGACATCGTGTCCAAGGCTGCTGTCGTCGAGGCGAACAAGCAGCTCGCTGCCGAGGGTCGCGAGCCAGCGCAGTACACACAGCTGCTGCTTGGTATCACCAAGGTCTCGATCTGGAGCGACTCGTGGTTGTCGGCTGCATCGTTCCAAGACACCACCCGCGTGCTCATCAGCGCCGCCACTAGCGGCCGAGCCGACCGTCTGCACGGCCTCAAGGAGAACGTCATCATCGGTCGCAAGATTCCTGTCGGCACCGGTGCACGAACTCTCCGCGAGATTGAGGACGAAATCGAACACAGCGACTTCATCGACAACATCGCCGAAGATGTTGTGCTCGAAGAAGCCTAGTCGATTCGCGTCTAGCCAAGCGGCAAAAAAACCACCCCGAGTAATCGGGGTGGTTTTGATTGAGCTGCTAGGCGGAAGAAGCGATTGTTAGAGCGTCACAACAGCGGCTTTGCCGGCTTTGGTGTCGTAGCAGTCGACGCCCAGATAGGCTTTCTTTTGGTCGGCGGTAGTGTAGGTGCTGCAGGCAGGGCTATCCTGGGCGCCGGTCAAAAAATGCCAAGTTTTGTCTGGCGTCTGATAGTATAGCCCCGCATAACCGGTAAATCCACCAAATGTGCCCATACTGTAGGTAGCGAGCTGGTAATCGGGCGTTTTGCTGGCAGTAACCTTAGGGTTATCGAGGTAGAGCGGCACTACGGTCGACTTTTTGGCATCGGCACTCTGGGAATAGGCCGCATAATATGGCTTGGCAGCTGTAGCCAGGGCATCGTATCCAGGCTGATCGAGGCAGCCAACGGTGATAGCAACGGGATTGGTGGTGTCATTAATGCCCATGTAATTCGACCCAAGCGTACATTTGACATCAGGCGTGGTGTAGTCGGTCAGGGCGAGCGAACTATCGACGTTCGAGGCGATGTCTTTTTCGTTGTAGTTCTTGGCCTTAAAGAACGACGTAATCGATGCGAGCGTCACCTTGGCATCGGCAGCAGACTTATTGAGCTTGAGCGCGGGCGCAGTTGCGACTGGCTGCACGGCATACCCAAGGCCATCGGGCTGAACTGCTGGTGCGCGACCATTCTTTTGGACATCGCCAGCGCTGATTTGCTTTGACAATTCCTCTAGCAAGGCAATATGTTTTGGCTTTTCTGGCACTTTGGTCTGTGTCACCACAGTAGTGGTAGTGGTCGCGGGCTGGGTGGACATGCCGGCAAAGCGTGCTACCATGTAGCCAGCCGTGCCCCCAGCGATTGCTAGCAACACGATCAGCAGCACCACTAGTCCGGTGCGGTGAGGCTTGGCAGGCGGCGTAGTGACCGGGGCGGTCGGGGTAACATTTGTAACAGGCGTGGGTGTCTTGTCCATAAGTTCTCCGTAATTATGCTTATGCCTCTAGTGTAGCGTATTTATCCCGCGATGAACAGCCGCGCTACTAGACACATCGGTGGGATTTTGATATAATTATCTATGAGTTTCTCTTTCTATCGATATCGGCTCAGTGTGTGAACCGTCGTCGTAGGCAAGACGTCTCGTGAGCGTTTGCTGCGCCAGCGCGAGACACCCCGGGCTCATTAGCAAGCCCATTCCATTAAATCGTAATCTAAAAAAGGATTTTTTAGATGCCAACAATCAACCAACTCGTGCGAAAACCGCGCAAGACCGCTGGCAAGAAAAGCAAATCGCCAGCGCTCGGCCGCATTCATAACGCGCTCAAGACCAGGTACTACGAGCAAGACGCTCCGCTGAAGCGCGGCGTTTGTGTCAAGGTCACTACCAAAACCCCCAAGAAGCCTAACTCTGCACTACGCAAAGTTGCCCGCGTTCGTCTGACCAATGGCCACGAAGTGTGGGCCTATATCGGTGGCGAAGGCCACAACCTGCAGGAACACGCCGTCGTGCTGGTGCGCGGTGGCCGCGTGCCCGACCTGCCAGGTGTGCGCTACCACATTGTTCGTGGTGCGCTTGACCTGCAGGGCGTCGCAAAGCGTCAACAGGGCCGTAGCAAGTACGGCGCCAAGAAAGGGGAGAAATAACCATGCCACGTAAAGTTACTGCCAAGCTGCAGCGGCAGCTCCCAGCCGACCGCAAATATCAGTCTGTGCTGATCCAGCGCTTGATCAATAAGTCGATGCTCGATGGCAAAAAGCTCGTTGCAGAGCGTGCCGTTTACGGCGCCCTCGAACAGGCTGCCAAGACGCTCAAGTCAGAGGATCCTCTGGCGGTATTTGAGCGCGCACTGAAAAACGTCAGCCCGAACTTTGAGGTCAAATCTCGCCGTGTCGGTGGCGCCAACTACCAAATCCCATTCCCTGTACAGGGCCACCGCCAGCTGCACTATGCATTTAGCTGGCTAGTCCAAAGCGCCCGCGCTCGCAGCGGTATGCCCTACGAAAAGCGCCTTGCGCTCGAGATCGTCGACGCCTACAACGAAACCGGTGCCGCCTACAAAAAAAAGGAAGACACTCACAAAATGGCCGAGGCCAACCGCGCCTTCGCCCACTTTGCCCGCGGCTAGTCTCTCGCCCAAAAAATACCGCTCGATACGTAGAGCGGTATTTTATATGGATACAATCTACTCAAACAGATCGCTCTTTTTATGCTGGCCAACGCGCGTAGGTTGGCCGTGTTTGTACCGCGAAAGTGCGCGTACATTTAGCATGGTTCCCGCAAGACAGAATAAAATATAGAAACCCAACGTCTGGCTAAATTGCGGCATGAGCACCCACTGCACAACCGAAAGCAGCGTCACTATTAGCCACGTAATCGACGCAAAATATAGCTCAGCCAGCCGCGGGTCAAGCCGATTGCCGCGCGCCGCAATTTTGCCCACGACGCTACTTAGCATCGGAAAACCAAGAATAATTACAGCAGAGATCATCAGCTGCGTGTTGGCGTCGATATCCTCAGCAGGCAGCTGAGTCCATGCAACCACGACCGTCCACAGCACGGTTGTCAGCGCAAAGTACTGCCACACGCGAAATGTTATGCCTGCGAGAGTGAAGCGCTCCACGAGTAAGTCGGTGATGCTGAAGGGTTGTTTGGTTGCCATGCGAGTACCTCCTTTATGGCATTAGTAGTGATCTCATCTTGAAAGGGGGAAATATTGCGATGTATGAATTGTTGTAATACGTCGTATCCAAGCGGGCTAAGACTATATAGTTTGATGCGCTTGTCGGTCAAAGAAGGTGACATGTCCAGCATGCCGGATTCAAATAATCGCCGCAATGAGCGATAAAAAGACTGCTCAGCAACTTCGAATGAACCGGCGGAGAGGGTGGCAATACGGGCCTTGAGTGCTTCGACATCGCTGGCGCCCTGGCTGGCGACAAGTAATATCCAAAATGTTGATAGTCCGCGTTTATATACCTCTTCCCAGGCAGTGACGAGTTCTTCGGCGTAAGTTTTATCGTAGTTCATTTACTATACCGAGTGTATAGTAAATGCTTGACAATGTCAATAGGCCGCCGTGGTTTTTATTGACTCTACCGACAACAACTTCCGCCTAGGTGCCATACTTGGCTACCATGCGGGCGCGCAGCTCGGTGCCGAATTTACTGGTCACCGAGGAGTGGCCGCCACCCGCAGGGAAGTTGTGTGAGGTGTTCATAAAACTACGATTAACATACCATGTCTCTCCACGCTGAGCGTCATTGTAAGCATTGTAGCCATCATCGTCCCAGCCAGTGTCTCCCTGGTATGTGTACCAATGAAGTGCATAACGTTGCTTAAACATGGCTGCGAATGGATTAATGACAGATGGGTCGCTGTTGGTGCCCGGTGCGCCACCGCCACCAGAAATGACCGCTCCACCGTCAATAAATAGTGACGAGTATTTTGGAATTAAATACTGTGATACAAATTGCGCACCGCCAGAATATCCAGACAGCCAAATTCGAGACCGGTCAATATTGTACTTTGGAAATAATTCATTCACAATGACAGAATTTACCCAGTCAGAGTTTGCGTTACCTGTAGTCCACCAGGTCTGATCGCTATTTGGGGTGAGCATCGGTACGCAGAGCATATTATAATCCAGGGCTACCTGCCGAATCCCGCTGCTGCCGCCTAGCGAATAGCTACTATTTGGATTCTCAAACTCATAAGCGCCATCTCCATGAAATTGGAGAATCAGCCCTAGTGGTTGATTTACGGTAGTGACGCGACCTGACGCATAAATATGATACTGGCTACCGCTGTAATTAACGAATGTTCGGTCAGTAAATAGACCCCCCGTTCCACCCGTGAGATATGGTGACCCAGGAGGGCTGGACGTCTCCGTGTGCAACGTCCGTCTTATTCTGCGAGCAGCTATACCCATATATACCCTTTTATTAACTTAGTATAGTATAGCACACCTAATCGCTCAAACTTTTTGTAGCTCATGGCATTTACACACTTGCCAAAAAGTTGTATTGTACAATCAGCAGCACTAGTGGAGTAACGATAGATGACTGAAGTATTGGCGCCGCGTGCGCCGTCCGAATATGATGATGCGACAATGCGTATCGAATTAGATTTTGTGATGCACGATATTCCAAGTGCAGCCGAGGGTTTTGTTACGTGCGCAGCAGCCGTCTCACGCCGCATTGACGATGCCGACTACCTAGAGGCGTGGGCAACGGCGTGTATAGCCGGGCACCATAGTCCTGATGAGGAAGTGCCACAAGTGTATGACACGGCTCGGCTAGGACTAGTGACCGGCTATCTACTTGCCGACAGAGCATATAGCCCCGAGGGCGTCGGACCGAAGACGGCACTCAGTACCACTATGCCCACCGAAGCATCGATGGACGTTATGTGGCGATATGGACACGGTGTACGCGAAGGGGCGACAGCGATTGCACAGCTAGGTCAGCAGTCCGCCGAATTTATCGAAGAGCTTGCCTGGCAATACCATCCAGATAACTCCGCGCTGCGTCTCGTATTCCGCGAGAGCGTCGGCCTGGGTATGGCGCGTACACAACTCGCACTCAATCGTCGTGTCGAGAAGGAGCTCGCTTCTGCTCAGGACGGTACGGCTTGGCAACGTACGCTTGAGAAGTGGGCCGCAGCATAAAGCATTGCAATATTATCAAAAGTGTGGTATAATAGAATTACTATGGCACCCATTGATACATGTCCAACGGCAACCATCCGCCCAGAGCTCACCGCTGATCGCAGAGAGCGGCAACGACAAATCATAACGACAATTCGTAAGCTTGGCGCGGCTAGCTGCCGCACCTGCGAGGGGTATATTGATTGTCCGCTCGCTCAGGCAATACAAACAGATATGTATGACGTCGAGGCTCATTCTGCGGCCCAGCGCGAGTGTGGATCATCAGGTAGCGACACGCGCTTTGTTGACAGCATTCGCGCACGGATTGCCGAGCAACCTACTGATGCAGCATAGTCGCTAACTCGCTATTTTTGCCAATACCGCTAGCATTAGCGGTATGTTTGGCGTACAATAGCCGATGGAACTATGACACTCGAACGATATCACCCCACACCCAATACCTATGCTGATGCTGTTCAGCGAGTGCGCGAGCGGCTACTTCAGCTCAATGAGCCAGGGCTCGCAGGCATACAAAATAAATACGATCAGCTCACTCGAGACAGCGACGAAGACGAGCGGCTCATCAAGGATGTGAGCATGCTACTCAATCCCTCTGATGTACACGACGCGTACCTACATCCACCCCGCGAAATACGGCGCGTCACAGGTCTTGGTATGACTGCCGGCCTGTTGATCGAGGCCGCTGCATATGACAACTACACCTTGACTCTGTCGGGTATGCGCCCCGGATTACTCCCTCTGCCCGATGGCTACCAAAGATCGTACAAAAAACGTCGTGGATTCGTCAGTACAATCAGAGATGAAGCCAATCATGCGCTAGACCGAGCAGGTGCGGACGTTCACGAGTGGCTCGAAACTCTGGAGCCCGCTACATCACGCGATCTCGATATTCAGCGACATATTCGCTACGGTGCGGGGGTGGTAATGGCATGCAACTATCGTCTTCATGAGCAATTAATCGTTCCTGATGAGATAGACTGGGACAGCGCGCTCGAGAGACTCAATGGCTCGATATAGTACCAGATAGCTATTTCATTTTGGTATCGCTTATGCCATAATACACTTCAACATAGGAGGGTAGTATGAGTGAACGTTTAGATCCGCCGCATGATCCACAAGATGATTCCGAGAGATTACTCTTTGAATCGCTCGAGCAGGATATGACTGATCCGCATATTACGACAGTTCACGCGCTTGCGCGTGAATACGAGGCGCATTTTAGAAGAGCGCATGAACCCACGGAAGCGGAGCGGGGGTATATGGTGCACGAGCTGGATACCGCGTGGGGAAATTACATGAGGAAGCCGCTCGCGATCTCTGGCAAATTAAAATATCTTTCTGGCGACACATCGGTGACGGTAGGCGTCGAGAATGAGACGGTCCTATCAAACGGCTTTAGTTTTGAGCCCGAACCGATCATGCATGATGGCGAAGAAATCGGGCGTCGATGGCAGGTTGGACATAGCGTCGCCACTACCTATGGCCAGCCTGAGGGTAGGCAGACGATGGGGTTTGTGGCGCTCGAGACGCTTACTTCCCTCATACTTCCATTTCCATCAGAGCAATACCGCATCAAACGATTTGAAGAAAACTCAAGTGACGAGGCTGCCATCATCCGGAGCGCCGCAAAACAGGGGATAGAGCATGCGATCCGTACTGTGGCGCCGCTTTCCCATACCATCGATACCGACAACCCCGTGCGCCAGCAGGACACGATCGACTGGCTCATGTACGTGCGCCGATACGTAATGCCAGAGATAGACAGTATGATGCCGCAATACATTGCCACAGTTCAGGGTCCTATGCAGCGCATAATCGGTAATTTTTCCATCCCAACAGAGTATCCATCACCCGAGGCTATGTTGGTATCGCTATCCCAGGTGGGGATTGGTCCGACGGAACTGCGCAAAAATGATCTTGGTGAGGTATCAAACATCCAGGAACTACGCGTGCAAGTCGAAGCGACTCGACTACACGAGGACATGGCCACACCTGCCGAACATCTCCTCATCCCCGCCAGCTCAATTATTGCTCTTATGTCGCTACGTCGCGTTGCGCATCAGCAAATGCGCAAATCACAGTAGTGCCTTGTAGCGGCCGCATACTACTTATGCTTGCACCTCTGCCGCAGGTAGCGTTTACTAATATATATGAATGAGCAGACCCCTTCGTTTGATCGGCCTGATGCCGAAGCGTATGAAATTTCTCCTCGGGCCGAAACCGAGCGAATTGATTTTGAAATAGTGCGCTTGTTGTGGCAGGCCGAGGAGTGCTCGCGCAGCATCAAAAGCCCCGAGGGTGTACCAGAATCGCAGCGCCGGGCTGTCGCAAAGGCACTTAATGTCGAGCTCGCCAATACGGGGCTCGAGCGGCATCACGCCGTCATCAGCGCCATTCTGCACGAGCTGCCGCCAGGGACTGAGCCGGCTTCTGGCCGGGTCCATTCGCTCATCGAACACCAAAACGGCGGGCGTATCGCGACCGACGAAAACGTGATTATCGAGCAATTTGAGTTCGACGAAGAGCGCATGGAGTTTTATGTAGAAGTTTCGCTCGTCACCCCCGGTGGCAAGCGTAGCGGCGACCGTTTTAAGGTGTTTCCTGGCGAAATTATGGCATGTGTGCCTTTAGAAATCGTCGGTATGGATGCACGCAGGGAATTCTGCGCACAATATGTGCCCGAATTTATCGAATGGCTTGATGCATTGCCCGCTGCCATGACAGATCAAGACCTGCTGTATTATCTTCGATTATTACGATGTGATGTCGCTAACATTTCGACCCAGGCAGCAAGCAACCTCGCCTGGCATATGGACGCACTTATCGCCGCGCGCCATACTTTTGACAACGTTACGTCGACCGTAAAACTAAGCGGCGAAATCCTAAATACCAAGGGCGGCACCATTGGCGCAGTCGCGAACGTTCCACCGCGACAGATGAAACTCACGAGGGCAAGGATGATTTGGCAGGCATATCCAGGCGAAGACCGCGCATTTCTGTCTGCCGCTATCGCGGCGCGCGACCTTAGTCCCGATCACCACGGAAAAACGACGGGCTATATGTTGCCTGTCGAATCGATTCAGCATATACGCTCGGTCCGTAATACTGGCCGCTTGACTGACTATCTAGTGGCCGACGCCAATTGGCCGGTAGACGACATGCAGCGCAGCGCCGATCGAATCGAAGCAGTTGAGCAAGCGATGCGACGCAGTCGCCCAAATTTTGCGAGTATTGCCGACTCGCCATATGTTTCGCTGGTCGAGGCGCGCTCATTTATCCTGGATCGGCTCGGTGAAATCATCGATGCGGCGGCCCACACCAAGACGCCGGCGCGCTATATTGCCGACCACCTTAGCGCTATCACAGAGGCTGTTCCCGACCTAGAGCGCGGCATGTGCATTGCTGTGCGCGATGTCGAGGAACTATTTGCTGCATCGCGCACCAACAATTCTGCCGGTACACAGACAGTATTGCCGCCACTGACAACTGTTATGGGGCGCTACGAGAGCATTACTGCGGTATGGGTGGATCGCGACTGGATACCCGTGATTACGTTGTCCGGGCTAGCCATTCACCGGCCAGATGGGGCCACGAGCGTGCTCGAGCAACGACGGCAGTGGCACGTGCCAATTGACGAATATTGCGAATTACTGCAGGTCAGCGAATAAGCTCATGCTTGCAATTTGAACGTCAGATCTATTAAATGAGTATAAATGAGTCACGAAAACTTCGGTAATCCTAGTGAAATTGATGCGCGATTCAGGGAGATGATGCGCCAGGAGTGGCACAATAATGAGCCGCGCCTATGGGACAGAATCGACAAAGGCGTTCGAAGTCTTCTTGAGCGAGCAAAGGAGCTCGAGACTGAGTTTAATGCCCGTGGCAATATCGAGGCAGAAGACCTGCAGATAAAGCTGAGTGAATTGAATAATGAGTGGCGCAGTCTCGACTATCTTGATGAACCATGTGGCATTACGGGTCGTTTGCGCCTAGTCGAAGATATTGACGATAATGACATTATGGCGATAATTCTCGCTGAAGTTGGCCTGCAACCTAAGGCTATTGATGCATATGGTGAGTATTATCCGGCATACGGCTACCAGACACAGGTGATAGGGTTTTGCGCAGATGAGATTGACCAGGGTGCGCCCGGCAAAAAAATCAAGGTGAATCTAGAAGTTGCTCTTGACGATGATGCTGCGGACGAAGGTTCATTCATGGTGTACATAGAAGACCTTGAGTATATCAGCGTGCCAGAACCGACTCACGCGGGTGCCGAAGCAATACTCTGGGAGCAGTTTCCAGACCTCATGCAGCATATCTGCGATGTGCTACCTGATGATTGTGGTAATGATATGCAGATTATCCGTGCACTTGATGATTTTGCGGTGACGTTTGGGATCGATGCCCACGATACGGACCTAACGCGCGAGCAAATGCTAAATTATATCGAACTATATATTACTGATCGCCTGCAATTTGATGACAGCATGGAGTACACCATATCTGTCGATGGCACGATCTATGGCCTCGACAACAAGCGGGAGGTCGTGCCGCGTACCCATCGAGGCGATATGCCCTGCCGGATCGGTCATGTGCGCCTACAAGAACAGGCGGGGACTGACCCACAGGCAAAAATAAAAACCTACCAGCCTATTCTCGAGATATTCGTGCCATTAGGTGGCCGCGGTTCTCCGTGGACAATGCTGCGCGTGCCAATCGAATCAATCCGCAACCTGTGTAACAATCGCCCCAGCTTTGATGCCAGCTTGTTTGACGGTGAGACGGCAGTCTATCACCCCGATCAGCTGAATCCAGAGCTTGAGCTAGCAATGTTGCCCAATAGGCCCGATGCTGACAGTACGACGGTCGAAGTGGAGCGGCCTCAGCTATGTTCGCAGGAAATACTAGTCACTATAAACGAGCAGTTTACCTTGCTGCGAGCACGGGCCCTAGCCATCACTGCGCAACGTTTCGATACCAAGGCGGAAGCGCTGAAGGCCCGGGACGAAATCGATGAGCTGATTAGCGAATTTCATAGCAACTATCCGTTTGATCGACATCTCGTCCTGGCACTATCTGGCGAAGGAGTGATGTTTTGTCGCCCCGAGCTAACCATTCATGGCGACACAGACCAGCACGTCATCGACATTAAGATCGAGCAAGCCAGGATGCAGTACGGGGATATCACTACCCATGAACGCGGTCGTTATATGGGTGCGACTACCTCGATTGCCGAGGATAAGGATGGCAAGCATCTGGCATACGCATCGCTTATTTTTAATGCGCTTCACGAGCCTGATGGTGTGCAAGTTCAGGACCCCACCAATAGTTTTTCGCTGTTTCAAATGACCACCTCGCGCCTGGTTATGGTCGATCTGTCTAATCCAGACCTAGAGATTAGCTCTGTAGATCTGCAAAAAATCGAGGCTAGACAACGAGTGTTAGCGGCGATCGAAAGGGCGTCCCTGGACGCCGCACGCAAGCAATTTCTGGGTGAGCATATCGCGGCCATCGCCGAGGAATTCGATGCGGTTGATCCCGCCGTTATCAAGGATTTTGGCGCCATCACTTCGCTTAATGAACTGGCTATCGCTGTGGCGGGCGACAGCGTTCAATCTGAGATTGTCGCCGATGCGCTCTCGGTCGTCATTGGCACCGGCTATAGTGTGATCATTAGCGGACCATCAATTGATGCCGATAACTTGATTCGCGAGCTCGACCAAGAAGGCGCTCGCATCATCGGCGTCATATCGGCTCATCCACGACTGCGCGCACCCGAGCCAATATTCTTAGCCGAGGTTCGCACCAAACCCGACGAAAACGGCATCACAAGCCTCGACGATGTACGCCTGATACCGCTAAGCACCATAAGGGCAATCCAGCACTAAACCTATGAGCGAGCGATACTCCCCACCAGAGCCGGAAGATACATTTACCGCTTTGATGAAGGGTTTTGAATTGAGCGATGAGGCCAGACAGGATATAGCGGCTATGAATGATTTTGAGATATCTACGGCCGTCGATGCAGTGGCCTTCGATCCTATTCTTGAGATGTACTATACGCCTGTTGATGACGCCGTTCAGCGCTTGATCGACGCCTATATCGATCACCTCACCGCATATGGTGCCGGCCCGATCACGCCAGCATACTATAACCAGGTGATAAAGAATATGAACGTCACCGATATCCCACGGCTTGGCGATCTCGAGCCAGGTGAGTGGTTGGCCACAGACGGTGCCTGTACGATTATCGATGAATACATCGATGATGAGGGAGACGCCCTGGTAAGTGTCACCGAGATTCCAGATGGCGAATCGATCGTTGGGCAGTTTGCGGGCGTGGTGATCCGCGATGTGATGCCGCTCGATATCGATGCCATCGATGAGAACACGCTCATGACTAGCCTCTGTATTGCATTGGCTAATTGTCGCCTCGTTGATGCTAGCGGTGAGCCAGCGCTGCCGTTTGAGGGCGAGGTTCAATTCATTCCGATTACCGTGCCTAATCGGCCACGTTTTGCTCGGTATATCGTTCCACAAACAGAGGAGGAAGAAGATGAGTGAACAACTACCTGAGCCCGATGATCTGTTCGCACAGCTCGAGCAAGAAATGCACGAATCTGACTCATATCAGGCCTTACTGAGCGGGCTGGCCGAGGCGGCGGATGACGCTGCACGCATAGACCAGTATCAATTGATGGCGCTCGACCGCGACCATATTGAGCGCACTTTAGACACCATTGGCGCCTACGCGGGCGATGTTGATCGCCTGCAACAACTCTATACTGAGTATGCCGGGTCGCCCCATGTGCGGGTGCCACTCGATGACGATATTCGCGCGATTCAGCAGGATTTTTTGAGCCGGTATCAAGAGCTGCTAGCGGCCGATCCAGATGAAGAACTTAGCGCCATCGATGCCTGTAACCTGCTTGTCGCGATAGAAGTTTCCACGATGCGTTACCTCGAGCGACTCGCGGTAGGTGACACCATAGAGGTCGCCCCGCCAGCTGTGGTGATTGATCTGAGCGGCGAGATGATCAGCTTGCCCGCCGATATGCGGCTATACGGCAAGTTTACCGGCCTATCGCTCGGAGCCGCGCCAGACATGATGACATGCATCCTTCAGGAATCGACTGGCGTCGAAGATATCGCAATCGCGCTAGTGCTCGAGGATGCAGTGATTGTAGAGCCAGGCTCCGATCCAATTGTTCTCACCGGCGAGGCAGGGCCTGTCGTCACTATTCCGCTCAATGACATCTTGCCAATTGTACACAAAATCGTCCGCTAAACCCCTGTATCATCGCAGCTATTTATGGTATACTATTTCGTAAGCGCTGTTTTTTAATGGCAAAAATTCGTAAGTAATCATTAGCAAGGAAAGAGAGACGCCCCTATGGCAGACCCAAAGAATGTTCCCCTGCAGAACTTTCGCAACGTTGGTATCATCGCACACATTGACGCTGGCAAAACCACCACTACCGAAGGTATCCTATACCGCACCGGCATCAACCACAAGATCGGCGAAGTCCGCGGTGACGGCGATGGCGCAACGACCGACTGGATGGCGCAAGAGAAAGAGCGCGGTATCACCATCACCAGCGCGGCGGTCACTTGTTTTTGGAAGGGTCACAAAATCAACATCATCGACACTCCTGGCCACATCGACTTTACGGCCGAGGTAGAGCGCAGCCTCCGCGTGCTCGACGGTGCCGTTACGGTGTTCGACGGCAAGATGGGCGTCGAAGCCCAAAGCGAGACCGTGTGGCGCCAGGCCAACAAGTACGGCGTGCCTCGTATCTGTTTTGTCAATAAAATCAACCAGACTGGCGGCGATTTTTACAAGTCTCTGGAATCTATCCACAATCGCCTTAGCCGCAACGCCTTTCCTATCCACCTGCCAATCGGCTTCGAAAAAGACATCAACGGCGTCGTCGACCTGATCGACATGAAGGCCTACACTTACCAAGATTACACTGATCACGAGCTAGTGCAGGGCGAGATTCCTGCCGACATGCTAGAAAAGGCCAAAAACGCCCGCAGTTTGCTGGTCGAAAACGCTGTCGAAGCTGACGACGAGCTGATGATGAAGTTCTTTGAGCAGGGCGAGGAATCGATCACCGAAGCAGAGCTCAAAGCCGCCCTGCGTAAGCGCGTTCTGGCTGGTGATTTCTATCTGGTTACCGGTGGGGATGGCCGCGGCGTGATTGTCGAGAAAGTCCTCGACCTAATGGCCGACTACCTGCCAAGCCCGCTCGATATCGATGCAATTTGGGGCAAAAACCCAAAAACCGGCGAGGAAGTCAGCCGCAAGCCCGACGACAAAGAGCCAATGGCTGCCCTGGCGTTCAAGATCGCCACCGACCCATTTGTCGGCAAGCTGATCTTTATCCGCGTCTATTCGGGCGTACTGACAGCCGGCTCGTACGTGCTCAACACCACCACGGGCGAGAAAGAGCGCGTGGGCCGCATCGTCCGTATGCACGCCGACAAGCGTGAAGACATCGACAAGATCACTGCGGGCGACATCGCTGCAGTTGTCGGCCTCAAGGGCACCTTTACCGGCCACACGCTGACCGACGTCGCACATCCGATCGCGCTCGAGAGCATTACGTTCCCTGATCCTCCTGTATCGATCGCCGTTGAGCCCAAGACCAAGGCCGACCAAGAAAAAATGGGCATCGCCCTGCAGCGCTTGGCAGAGGAAGACCCTACCTTCCGCGTTCACACCGACGACGAAACCGGCCAGACGATTATGTCAGGCATGGGCGAGCTACACCTCGACATTCTGATCGACCGCATGAAACGCGAATTCAACGTCGAAGCCAACGTTGGTGAGCCACAAGTGGCATTCCGCGAAACTATCAAAAGCACTGCCGAAGTGCAGGGCAAACACGCCAAACAATCTGGTGGTCGTGGTCAATACGGTGATGTGTGGGTGCGATTCGAGCCAAACGAAACTGGCAAAGGCTTCGAATTTGTCGACGGCATCAAGGGTGGCGTTGTGCCACAGGAATACCGCCCGGCAGTCCAAAAAGGCATCCGCGAAACCCTCGAGGGCGGTGTCATCGCTGGCTACCCAGTGGTCGACGTCAAGGCCACGCTGTACGACGGTAGCTACCACGATGTCGACTCCAGCGAGTTGGCGTTTAGCCTGGCTGGATCTCTGGCTGCTCGCGAAGGTATCAAAAAAGCTACGCCAATCCTGCTCGAGCCTGTTATGCATGTCGAGGTGACCACCCCAGAGGAATTCATGGGTGACATCATTGGCGACCTCAACGCCCGCCGTGGTCGCATCGAGGCCATGGAAGACCTGATGGCCGGCGCCAAGCTGATCAAAGCTATCGTGCCACTCGCCAACATGTTTGGCTACACCGGTGACATCCGCAGCATGAGCCAAGGCCGTGCCGCTAGCACCATGGAGCTCGCGCACTACGAGGAAGTCCCACCAAACGTCGCCCAGGAAATCATCGAGAAGCGCTCCAAATAATCTTCTCTCCGACATGCAAATCCCAGCAGTCATCGCTGGGATTTTGGTCTGTAATCACTTTTCCATAGCCGTCGTCAAAAATATTTTGTTTTGCACCAAATACTCATTGTACATTTACTCAGCCTGATATATGATAAGTGTATCAATAGTTTTGAGGAGGGAACCCTATGGTTGGCCGCGTTGTTCGTGTGTATCGAAATATCAAACCTATCATACAACAAAGCTTACTAGTACTCACCGCAGCAGTCATGGGCGCTGGACTGGCGCTCCCAAGCGCGACGTATGCCCTCGAGCAGTCCAATGCCGCCAAACCTCGGCCATGGGCGGATAGCTTGCAGCCGCTGCCAAGTGCTCAGCCTGCCCGCAAGCAAGTCCTCGGCGCACCGGCAAATGGTGGCGGTACTACGGTCGAAAAGCCCGTCGATCGCACACCCGTGCGCGAAGAAACCGACAAGCGCAGCGCCTTTACCTCTACCTTCGTCAACCGCGACGGCACTCGCACGCTCAATTACTCCCCGGAGCAGCTCAACTACCAAGATGCTGGTGGTAAGTGGCAAAAAAATCGATAATAATCTTACTGTCAGCAAGGTGAATCCGGGCAAAAAACCTAATTTCGTTGAATCTCTTCTCGGCACCAAGGAAACCCCAGATGTACCTACTGAGCTAAAGGGTAAAGCGGGTACTATGGATGTCACCATGAATCCCGTACAAGATGGCGTCAAGATTAGTAGTGGTTCACGCACGGTGACGATCAAGCCTCAGGGAGTTACCAATATTCTGCCGGTCAAAAAAGACGACCGCACCGTCATTTACAAAGATGCTTGGCCCTATGTCGATCTCGAATACCAGTTGCGGGGTGAATTGGTCAAAGAAATTATCGTCATCAAGGACAAGCGTGCCCGCGCCACCTTCGATTTCACCGTCGATGGAGGCAAGGTTATTGTCCATCCCAAGCTAAAAGATCAGCTGACCATCGCTGGCTTTCCTGATACTTTTGCCTTTAGCCAGCTGAGCCTCGATGTTAATGAGCGCGGCGTCATTAGTGAGCAGCGTGTCACGCAAAAAGCCACCGCCACAGGTATCCAGGTGGTTATGGACAATGCTTGGATGCAGGCGCAGCCCGCGAGTGCGTTCCCGATGTATATTGACCCAAGCTTTGGACAAAGCGCTACCAGCTACTGGATGTACAAATCTGACGGCTACTACTGTGGTTTTGATAGATGTTACGCCAATATAGGCACTATTTGGGATGCGAATGCATGGCGCTCATGGCGTACATACGTCCAGTTTCCATATGGACAACTGGCAGGCAAGACCGTCATAAACGCAAATATGCATGGAACCTTTAAGTGGGGTATGAATGGGATTGGTGACGGCCGAACAATCTATATGGGACATGCAAGTTGTGTCGGCCCAAATTGTATAGGCAATTACGTAGGTCAACAATGGGTCAACCAAGATTTTGACATTAACTTCACAAATGAGTTACAAGCATCTGTAAACCGAGGGGACTTTGGTGCTGTCTGGAGCTTCTGGGGCGAAGAGGGGGTATACAAGAGCTATAAGCCCTATGATTATCTAACCGCATCAATTGTTTATGATACCCCGACGCCAGTAGCGCAGCCTATTTCGCCCGCGCACGAGCAGGTCACAGTAGACACGCAAACGACACTAAAGGCCACTCCTGTAATCGACCCTGATGGCGATGCGGTCAAATATTACTTCCGCGTCAGCACCAAACAAGACGCCGAGACAGGTGCAGTGATCAACTCTGGCTGGGTAGATACACCAGAATGGACGATTCCTGATGGCATTTTGCAAGATGGCACGACGTATTATTGGCACACGTATACGCTGGGCCAGCGTCAAACGAATCCGACGTGGACACGTTCGTTCAAGGTTAACCTTCGTACCGGCAAAGACAGCACGCAGAGTTATGATACGGTTGGTCCAGTCGGCGTAGACCTCGCCACCGGCAACGCATCGCTTGGTAGTGGCACGCATAGTATGAGTGCGCTCGGGGGAGATTTAGGCGTGAGCCTGAATTACGCCACGCCAAATCGCGCCAAAAAAGGCCTGATCGGTGAATATTGGAATGTCCCAGCCGGATACAGCTTTGCCAGTGGCGCACCTACGGGCACGCCAAATGCAACAAGGCGTGATGACAAAATAGACTTCAACTGGGGCACTGGCATGCCTGCGCCTGGTGTCACCAGCGACACCTTCTATTCTCGCTGGACGGGACAATTCGTGGCCCCTGTCACGGGTAGCTACCAGTTTGGTGCCAATGCCGACGACAATATGCGTGTTTCTGTCAACAATACAGAAGTAGTCAATACTGGTTATACGAATGGCGTGGTTGCCTATGGCGGTGCGGTTACCCTGCAGGCTGGCCAAGTCGTACCAATCCGCGTCGAACATCTCGATGCTCTCGGTGGCGCCTACGCCAAGCTCTACGTCAAAGGCGCCGTTACCGAACAAATCGTCCCTCGCGATTGGCTGTACGCCAATGTCACCAATGAGCCACAGCGCACCGGCCTGACTGGTCGTTACTACCTAGACAATGGCGATCACAGTATCGACACCGCCGCCAAAGACCCGATGCGCCTGATGTTTACTCGCCAGGACACCAACATGAACCTGCAATTTGGCACAGATGGCCCTGCGCCCGGCATGCAAGCAGATAACTTCATAGCGCGATGGACAGGCTACCTCACCGTGCCGACGAGCGGCAAATACACGATTGGCGCGGCCAGCGACGATGGTGTGCGCATCAAGACTGGCACCGGGCTAGCGGGCGCCATGGAAGAAATCACGACCAACTCGTGGGGAGTTCAGGCTGGCACCTACTGGGGCAAAGAGATTACGCTCGAGGTCAACAAACCTGTACCAATCGTCATCGATTACATGGAAGCGGGCGGAGGCGCGGGCATCAACCTCATTATGAAAGCGGCCGACGGATCGACGCAGACCATGCCCGCCACCTGGCTGGCGCCGCAAGCGAACGCACTACCGGATGCGTGGAAACTCGGCGTAGCAGTGGGCGGCGGTGCGGCGTATGAGCATCTGCGCGTTTCTAATAGCAGCGTCATCCTCGAAGATTCAACTGGTAGCACGCACGAATATACCTACAAAGATGGTGGTTACAAGCCCCCAGTCAACGAAGACGGCGTACTGACCAAAAACAGCGACAACTCATATACTCTCATCGACAAAGACGGTCGCACCTATATCTTTGACGCCGAAGGACAATTGACATCGCTCACGTCACCGACCGACGACCGTCAACCCGCTGCGCTCAAGTATACTTATAGTGATATGCCGTCACGCCTCACCCGTATCGAAGACGGCGTCACGAACACTCGCTATGCGACGCTCAGCTACAAAAACATCAATGATACCGATGGTCTCTGCGCACCTGCCGCAGGGTTCGACGATGTACCGAACGGTATGTTGTGCGGGCTCAAATCGAGTGATGGACAAATCACGCGACTCTATTACCGTGCGGGCAATCTCGCACGCGTCGAGCTGCCAGGTCAACGATACACAGATTACTCCTATGACGCATTCGGTCGTATCCAATCAGTACGCGATCCGCTCGCGGCTGATGCAGTTCGCGCTGGCATTCGTGCAAATGACGCGACTACGACTACGTCACTTAGCTACGATAGTCTCGGCCGCATCCAGTCGGTTACAGCGCCGGCTCCAACGGTCGGCGCCAAGCAGATTGTCCATACTGTCAGCTATGCGCCTGGCCAGACCGACCTGCACATCCAGGGTGCCAGCGAGCCAAATGGCTACAGCAAGCGTGTTGCCTATGATAGCCTCTTGCGGACCACCAGCGAGACTGATCTGACTGGCAAATCTGCCGCGACCGAATGGGATACCGTCAAGGATCTGCCACTTTCCAAAACTGATGCCACAGGGCTTAAAAGCACGACAATATACGACCAGCTCGACCGTGCCACCGACAGCTACGGCCCGGCGCCTAGCGCCATGTTTAAGGCCGATCGTACGCCGATTGATCCCGCTGCGGTGCCGCGTGCACACACGGGCTACGACGAAGGCATGAGCGGCCTCGACGTATCGGTGTATGACAATGCAAAGTTCCTGCGTGCACCAAAGCTGATCACTAACGCGATGAATAATTTGCCGAATGGCTCGTACGCGCTCGCGCTCAACAACCCTACCGTCGTACCTACCGACGGTTTGTCGATGCGCGCGATTGGCAAAATCCGCCTCGACAAAGTTGGCGTCTACACCTTTAAGGTGTGGCATGGCGGCGACGGTGCCCGCGTACTGCTCGACAATGTACCGATTATCGACGAAGCGGGCAACGGCACCGAGCAATTCACCAGCACTGGCACATACGACAACAAAATCGCCGGCCAACTCGTCTCAATTACCATCCAAACCGCCAAAAAAGGCGACAAAACCTCGACCGGTCGTTTAGTCGCCTCGCTCCATCAGCTCGAGCCAGGCGGCGCCTGGACTGAGGCGATTGGCGGCCAATTCACACCGGCCTACAATCTCGCTACCAGCACCACTGCGTACGACAGCGCGCTCGGTAACATCACCAGCACCACGCAGTATTCTAATCCTGCCTATGGCCAGACGAGTGGTGCTACGCTGGATCCGGCTGGCCTCAACTACCAATCCAAGGCCGAGTACGAAGCGCCCGGTACTGGATTTTTGCGTCAGACAAGCAAGACGCTCCCTGGTGGTGCCAAAACAACTTACCAGTATTACGGGGCAAACGATACCGCCGACAATCCTTGCACTACGACAGTCGAGGCCTATCATCAGGCCGGCCGCGCCAAGGGCAAGGTCGAGCCGACAGGCCGCACGAGCGAATCTATCTATGACGAAACCGGCCGTGTCGTTGCCGCCCGCTACAACGCAGACGGCTGGACGTGTACCAGCTACGATAGCCGTGGCCGCGCGACCCAGGTCACGACACCTACGCGCAGTGACAGTGGTTACAATTACACAGGCGTCACCGTCAAGTCCGACTATGCGGTCGGAGGTAACCCGCTGATCGTCCGTGTCACCGATGCGGCAGGCTCGATCACTACTGAGTCCGACCTACTCGGACGCACCGTCAAATACACCGACGCCCGCGGATTTACCACCACAACCACGCGTGACGACTACGGCAAAGTCACGCAGCGCGTCAGCCCCATCGGCACAGAGTCATTCGAGTATGATCAGTACGATCGCCTCGTCAAACAAAAGCTCGATAGCGTCACGTTTGCGACCGTTGCCTACGACGAATTCAGCCGCATTCAGTCGGTGCAGTACCCCGCAGGGCTGAGTCTACAGCCGGCCATACGTGACTCACTCGGTCGTGTCAGCAAAGTCACCTACAGTGCTAGTGGTACGAGCATCACCGATGAAGTCACTCGCTCAACCTCGGGATTGGTAGTGAGTAGCAGTCAGAATGGTGTCACTAAATCCTACACCTACGACAAGGCCGACCGTCTGACTGGCGCCACCATCGGCAGCAATACGTTCAAATACGAGTTTGGCGCTCAGGGTGACGGCTGTACTGCCATCCCTGGCTATGACGCCGGCCGCGATAGCAACCGCACCAAGATGACGTTCAACGGCAAAGTTACGAATTACTGCTACAATGCCGCTGACCAGCTCAAGAGTTCTAATGACCTCTGGTACACTGACGTTCGCTACGACAACCACGGCAACACCACACGCATGGGCGACCTCGCGCACCTCACACAGTTCCAGTACGATGCTCTCGATCGCAATACCGGCATAACCCAGACCGATTCAGTCGGCAATGGTACCGCTAGTTCATATACACGCGACGCCACTAGTCGTATCATCGCCCGCGGTGAGAGTACGATCACCAAATGGGCGTGGGGCAGTGGACCGAAGACGTACTACGGGTACACATCCTCCGGTGATGCAGCCGACTTCACGGCCGATGCCACTGGTAAGGTGCTGCAAAAGTACCTCAGCCTCCCCGGCGGTGTCCGCCTCACCCTCGACACCCAATCCACCTCCGCCGGCGCACAGACCTATAGCCTGTCTAACATCCACGGCGACATCATGGCCACGGTCAATGCTGACGGCACTCCGACGATCAACGCTCCTACCGGTCCCTTTGGCGAACAATTGCCTAGCAGCACCGATCCAAAAAATGCCGCCGCAGGCAGCACCTACTCCTATGTCGGTATCCACGCCAAACAAACCGAAACAAAGTTCACCATCCGTTCTATGCAGATGGGCGCACGTGTCTATGTCCCAGGCCTCGGCAGATTCCTACAGATCGACCCGGTGGAGGGCGGTACCCTTAATAACTATGTGTATGCGATGGATCCGGTGAACCAGAAGGATTTGAATGGGGAGTGGCTACAGCTCATTGCGATAGGAGTGCTTATAGCGGGTAGCGTTGCTCGCGCGTCAAAAGAGCTCCAAAACAATCCTGGCGATGGCATGAACTGGTTTAATATGGGCATGGCTACGGCAGGCGTATCTAGCTTCTCATCGGGTCTTCGTGCCCTTCAGTCCTCAGGCGCAAGAGCCGCCCCTCAAAGTATCTTAGGTACTCCATCCAGATCGACGGCAACTATTTCAAGAGAAGCGAAAGAAACAATCGACTATCTTAAACAAGTTAAGTTTTCATCCCCGGCACCGAACACAGCAGGCGGCTCAGTCTGGCGAAATGATGGGGGTAACTTCGGCCAAGTATTACCGAGATTTAGTAATGGAAGTGAAATCAAGTATTATGAGTGGGATGTGAGACCAAAGGTTCCTGGACAAAGTAGGGGCCTGGAAAGATTGGTTACAGGCACAGATGGATCTATATGGTACACTGATGATCACTACCTAACCTTCAAAAGAATTGAGTAACTCGAGTAATATGTTATAATTTAATTTAAACGGTAACAACCATCAATGGATAATGACTACAAAAACATTTTGACGAAAGCGGGTATTCTGTATGGAGACGGTCTGGATGAGCGTGCCATCGGTGCGATAGAGGCTGCCTTTAGGGTGCGTCTGCCAGTTGAACTGCGCATATTCTTGACAGAATGTACGCCAATAGGTCCGGGGTTTCCTGATTGGACAGCTCCGTCTGAAATGGCCCGCGGTACACTGGAATATATTTGCGAAGCATTTGAGTTTGATATCGAGCATAATGGTTACTGGCATCCACTTCTGGGAGAGAGGCCATCTAGTACTCTTCGGGCTATTGTTCAGGCTCGGTCAGTTGTCAATAGCCACCCCCTTCCTGTACCAATATACGGACACCGTTTTGTAATGACGAATGAGGTGAGCGGAGCTGCCCCTGTCATATCTATAGTGCAGCCGGGCGACACAGTAGTGTATAGCGAAAATATCAAAGATTATCTAAAGCAAGAGTTTTTGAATAAGCTACCCGACCGTTCCCCAATCACTACAAATGCTCCTTTTTGGTACGAGGTACTTGGCATCACGATGTAGCCGAGGAAGGTGGAAGTTGAAAGGCCGGTATTGAGCTAAGACTATATCCCGCCCTATCCAAATGGGCGTACGCGTCTACCTCCCCGGTCTTGGCCGCTTCCTACAGGTTGATCCGATTGAGGGTGGTAATGATAATAATTACGCTTATGTGGGTGATCCGGTGAATGGGTTTTCGATGTCGATGCGACAATATACACTATCTTGCACTCGCAGTCCCCATGACTTCTCTCATCTAAACATTGACGAACTGCACCTATAGGTATAATATAATCGATATGAAATTCCGCTTAAAATTGCCCAGAACCCGCAAATCTCTCTTCCTGATAACTATCACTGCTGTCATGATACTCTGCGTAAGTGGAGGTATAGCGTATGCATTGTATGGTCGCGCACAAGCCAAGCCCGCACAAACCGCCGCAAGACCAGCCGTAGAGACTCACAAACCACAGCCAGCGTCGCACGCCGAGCCAGCACCACAACCCACACCGCCAGAAGCAAAATCCAACGCAGCATCGCAGCAAAAAACACCCACAACCACTGAAGATCGCACTCGGGTTATTCGATTTTCTGACAATAATGTTGATATGAGCGAACGCCAAGTCAGGCTGCGCGCCTGCAACCAAAAATTAAATGATATGTACGCAGAGCATAATCGAATCACCGCATCACTAACTCAAAAGAAAGCAGCCGCCCTCGCCGAGTTAGAGTCGATGTACTCCTCTGGTGCATTCGCAAAAGATCCCGACGGCAACCAGCTCACCACAGACCAGCAATACCAAGCGTATCAGCTCGCTCGCTCGTATGCCAGCCAGATATATGACGATAAGCTCATGGCAGTCGCTCGCGAAAACGAGGCGGCTGATACTGCACAGTACGCTGAATGCCAGAAAATCTAGGTTTAAATATCGATAGGCGCCCTACGATAGCTACTTTCACTACTTATAGTGTCGGACAAAAGTAATACGTGTCGGCGCGATTGCGATAGGCTGCTGCTGGAGCGCTGCTACATTACCAGCTTGGCGCCACAGCCAACTCGGAGTATACTACTACTAATAACCGGAGGAATCATGGCCACACCAACTATTCGATCAAAATTGCTACGCTACGTAACGGCACTCTCGCTGGGGCTCGTCACCGCACTACTAGCCGGCCTGGCGCTGCGCTGGCAATATGCGCCACTACTGGGCTGGGACGTGTTTGCACTTACCATCGTCGGCACGCTACTATGGGACCTGCACGGCCACTCCGACCGCGACATGGCGGCATTGGCCAAACGCGACGACATGAGCCACTCGGCTGTCGACGTCATCGTTTCGCTCGCTAGCGTCATGAGCATCATCAGCGTATTTGTGCTACTATCTGGCAAATCAGACGACGCCACGCCACTCCTCTGGCACGTCTGCCTAGGCCTTGCGACCATTGTCAGCTCGTGGCTGCTGCTGCACACGCTCTATACGCTGCGCTATGTCATATTGTATTACCGAGGGCCGCGCGCTGGCGGCATCGAATTTAGCGGCACGAGCCATCCACAATTTAGCGATTTTGCCTACTATGCCTACACCATCGGTATGACCTACCAAGTGTCTGACACCACTGTTACCGACAGCGAAATCCGCGCCGTCACGCTACGACACGCCATATTGTCGTATATTTTTGGTACCGCCATCATTGCAGCTTCGATCAACATGATCGTCTCGCTTGGCAGCTAAATTACCACGGCACACCACAAACTTGCAATTATACACATTTTGCGGTATAATATATAGATATGAAGGTGACTGCGCTATCGCTAGGTTCGATACTTCTTGCACTATGTGCATTAGTAGCCACGCCCGGCGCGCTACCTATTAGTCGCGCAGCAGGAGTATGTACGCCCAGCCTTAGTATCGCCACCGCCGTAACCGGCAGCCAAACCCGCAGCAGCCTATCTGGATCGGCCACAATGTGCGCAGCAGGCGACACCGCTACCATCGGTATCCCTAGCCAGTTGAGCATCCCGAATGGTACCACCGTGAGCGGCGGGGCAGTCACAGGAATCGTCAGCGGTAAGACAATCATGCTCACCGTCGTATCGCCAGGCGCCATTAGTGGCGCAGTCAGCGGCCAAACCGCCGGCGCAACGCCCACCACCCTCACCTGGACACTCAACGGCACGCCAATCGCTAATGATACCGTCAGTACTGTATCTGGTGGGCCAACCTGGTTTAGCAAATGGACCAAGGTCAACAGCGCCACCACCACGCTATCAGGTATCATCTCGCCCGTACTGCCACAAGACGGCATCCAATTTACTATGCACGACTCCCTGAGCGCCGGGCAAGCCTGCAAAGCGGTCAATATATTTGTATATACAAACGGTGTCGGCGCGTGGGCGGGGCGAGGGCGCTGTAGCGCCGATGGCACCAGTGCCGAATCGGTACCAGGCGATTTTCTGACCTGGAGCGCGGGCCGCCGCGACCCGCACGCTGGTTCGTACATCACCTGGCTGGTCGAGGCCACAATTACCGATCCCACCGTCGCCAACTACTCTGATCGCGCCACCATCACCTCGTCGTATTATCCTAGCGCTAGCGTGTCTGCAACTATCGCCGCCCCTGCAAAAAACACCGGCAACGCCGCTGCGCCTAGCCCTACCGCTGCCGCTAGCAAAAAGCCCAGCTTCAGCCTCGAAAACTACGACGACACATTGGCAAGCGGCGACCGCGATACCGCGCAAACCGCCAAATCGATGCCTCTGCACAGCGCTGCCACCGTACATGTGCTGCTCACCAACACCGGCGATGAAGCCCTGCAATTCGAGTCGATCACCTCGACGCTCGCCAACACACGCGGCACGGTACTCGTCCCAGATCTCGCATGCCAGCCCAGCAGCAAAACCGTCACCCTGGCGCCGCGCACTACATTTAGCTGCGATATCGCGCTCAGCTCGCCCGACGAAAGTGGTGAATTTATAGTGCAATCAAGCGTCACCGCCCGCGGCGTCGATAGCGGCACGCTACTACGCGCCAACGACGCCTGGTATATGCGCAGCGACCCGCTCGTTGGCACGCCACTCGGCGCCATACTGCCGCCCAGCATCAGCAATGCGCTCGCGACACAAAGCGCACCTAGCCTGCTACTGACCGTAATCGCCGGCCTGTGCACCAGTGGTGTCATCGCTGCACTCATCCTGCTGTGGTACTACCGCCGCCGGCACCCAAAACGCCCCATCCGCATCCAGCACGCCACCCGCCACCGCGGCCTGCGTATCCGCTAGCTATGCTATAATGCGGGTATCTATGACACGCCCCGTTATCGGTATTGTGCCGTCATTCGACGAAGCGACCCGGCTGACATTTACGCCGCGGGCGTTTTTCTTGCGGCGTGATTATACAGATGTCATCCGCCGGGCAGGCGGCGAGCCGCTGATCATCACACCCGACATGTCCGACCACGCAATACTGCGGTTGTGCGATGGTATTGTGATTTCGGGCGGCGACGATATCGATCCCACGCACTACAACGAACCGCTGCTCGATGGCCTCGAGCCGTGGATTCACGAGCCAGACGAACGCTACAAATGGCTCGCCCAGCTCATGCCGCTACTCGATGCAAAGGGCACGCCGCTGCTCGGTATTTGCTATGGCATGCAATTCCTCAATGTCTACTACGGCGGTAGCCTGTATCAAGATATCCCGAGGCAGCTGCCAGGCGCGATCAATCACCATCTGGTGATGCACCAGGTGACATTTGTGCATGATATGCTCGGTCGTTCTGCCGGCGACACGGCTATGGTAAATTCGCGCCATCATCAGGCGATCAATCGGTTGGCCGATGGCTATACTGTCACCGCCAGTGCAAGCGACGGCACGATCGAAGCGATCGCCGGGCCTAACCACCGCTACGGGCTGCAGTGGCATGCCGAAGCCGATGATTCGGGCCACGGCCTGTATCGTGCATTTGTGGCACAGTGCTCGCGTGATATCATAGAAACATCGTGAGATTACGCATCCTTACCCTCAACAACTTAATTTTTGCATTTATTCTGCTGCTCTGCGCCGGGATTGGGGCCAGCGCCGTCACTACCACTGATCCAACGTGGGTCAAATGGCATTTTAGCCAGCTGGGCGAGGGCGGCACGCTGTCGGCGCATATGTTCAACGCCACCATGATACTCAGCGGGCTGATGCTGTGGCTTTACGCCGCCCAGCTACGATCAGCTATGATGCGCCATCTATCGCGGCACCAAGTGGCAGATTTTGTGCATCTGTATCGGCTGATATTTCGCTCGCTCGGCGTCGCGCTAGCGGGGGTAGGACTGGTAGCCCGCGACCAGCACCTCTTGCTGCACGATATCTTTGGCTACGGCGTATTTACCCTGTGCGTGCTGCTGGTGTTTGGCTCGGCGCTGATTCCGCAGTTTTTTCCGCGCGACCTACAGATGTACTCGGCAGGCGCCACTATTATTACGCTGATTCTGTGGGCAATCCACGCCGGATTTCAGGGCAATATTGTTTCGATGACTCAGGTCGAAATCGTTGGCGCCACCGGCATGTTTGTCTGGCTGTGGCTGTTTACGAGCCACATTACCAGCAACTCTTTACGAAACCCCGCCAACTAGTGTATAATTGGTCGCATACGCGCGACGCGTTTTGGTCTGATGTTGTCCCTAGTGGACGACCCTAGTCCTAGAGCTCGCGTCGTGCCAAATAATACTAATTAGGTAAGGAGAACACTTACAAATGGCAGATTTCGATCGAAGCAAGCCTCACGTAAACGTCGGTACCATGGGTCACGTCGACCACGGCAAAACCACGCTTACTGCCGCGATCACACACGTGCTCGCAAAACGTCTTCCAAGCGACACTAACAAGCCTCGCAACTATGAAGACATCGACAACGCACCTGAAGAGAAGGCTCGTGGTATCACCATCGCCAGCTCGCACCAGGAATACGAATCAGAGAAACGACACTACGCACACGTCGACATGCCTGGTCACGCCGACTACGTCAAGAACATGATCACCGGTGCGGCTCAGATCGACGGCGCGATCCTCGTGGTTGCTGCCAATGACGGTCCGTTGCCACAGACTCGTGAGCACGTGCTGCTCGCTCACCAGGTGAACGTACCAAAAATCGTCGTCTTCCTCAACAAGATGGACCTCGCCGACCCAGAGCTCGTTGAGCTCGTCGAAATGGACGTCCGCGAACTCCTCACTAAGAACGGCTACGACGGTGACAACGCGCCTATCATCAAGGGTAGCGCCACCAAGGCCCTCGAGGGCGACCCAGCCTCTGAGGACGCTGTTATGGAGCTGGTCAAGGCACTCGACGATTACATCGAAGAGCCCGTCCGCGACCTCGACAAGCCATTCCTGATGCCTATCGAAGACGTCTTCTCAATCAAGGGCCGCGGCACCGTTGCCACCGGTCGTATCGAGCAAGGTATCGTTAAGGTCAACGACGCAGTCGAGATCGTCGGCATCCGTGCCACGCAAAGCTCTGTCGTTACCGGCATCGAGGCCTTCAAGAAATCCCTCGACCAAGGTCAAGCCGGCGACAACGCTGGTCTGCTGCTGCGCGGTATCGAACGCGAACAGATCGAGCGCGGCCAAGTGGTTGTCAAGCCAGGAACGCTTGAACCACACACAGAATTCGAAGCCGAAGTTTACATCCTCAAGAAAGAAGAAGGCGGTCGCCACACTCCTTTCTCAAAGGGTTACAAGCCTCAGTTCTACTTCCGTACCACCGATGTTACCGGTGAAGTCGAGCTGCCAGCAGACAAAGAAATGGTCATGCCTGGCGACACCGTCACCTTTAACGTCAAGCTGCTCGCCCCAATCGCCATGGAGCAAGGTCTCAACTTTGCCATCCGCGAAGGCGGCCGCACCGTTGGTGCTGGCGTCGTGACCAAGATTACCAAGTAATCTAGCTCACGCCCATCGCAAATCCCCGGATCATTCCGGGGATTTTTGGTATGCACAGCACGAACTATTCCCCGGAATTCCGGGGGTATTCTGCTTTATCGTTATCATTTTTTTCAATGAATCTGCACCACGGATAGTATATGTTATTCGACCGATCAGTTCTGTAAAATATACTCTCATTTATATTGTGCGCGTCGCCATACATAGTAGAATATTTTTGACAGAAAGAATGCTCGGGCGCCGTATAATAGGGGTAATGAATGAAAACCAACTAATCGCCCTGGTACAAAACGGCGAGCATGATGCCTACCGGCCGCTTGTCGAGCGCTACCTGCCGGGTCTCGTTATCCACTGCGACCAGTTTCTGCGTGACCGCGACGCGGCCGAGGACATAGCGCAGGATACATGTATTAAAGCGTATCGCGCGATCAGCACGTACGATGCCGGCAAGGGCGCCTTCAGCACCTGGCTCTACCGCATTGCCAGCAATCAGGCACGCGACTATTTGCGCCGACACAAACGCAAGGTCAACATCGATGAAATCGATCAAATCCCTAGCGAGCCACCCGCGCTGAGCAACGCCGAAAAACGCGAAATCCGCGCCAAAGTATCAGCCCTCACGCCGCCCGAATACGCCCGCGTTGTCGAGAGCTACTACTGGCAGGGCAAACGCTACGCACAAATAGCTGCCGAGATGAACGTGCCCGCCGGCACCGTTGCCACGTGGCTCAAGCGTGCCAAACTACAGCTACGAAAGGAGTTATTATGAACAAGAATCTTGACTACCACCTCATTGCTGCGCGTGCCGAAGATGCCATAACCGACAGCGCGCGCATCGATGCAATTATGCAGCACATCACACCTAAGCCCGATCGATTTACCGCATCTCTACGTCATAGCCCGGCCTTTGTTGCATCGGTTGCCACCATTGGACTTCTGGTAATCTCGGGTAGCGCCTACGCCATCACTCAATTGTGGAGCCAAGGTGCTTCTACTATCAACAAATCTCAACCTGGCCCTCGAGCCACTTACACGATTATCTCTAAAGATTGTGGCCCACAGACCATCAAGGAGCAGTTAGAAAAAAAACGCAATTCCCATCTAACCGACCAAGACGTTCAGCAAATGATTGCCGCAAATTGCGAACTCGCAAACATCTTTGCATGGGCAAATGCGCAGTGGCCCAATGATATAGATCGCATCGACCACATAACACCAAATGCCGTTTCCCAAAACCTTCACTACACCCAGGTCTCCAGCCCACTGCAGCTTCGCTCGCTGAGCGACACACAGCTCAGCACTAATGGGGTGTACGATCCAGCGGGCCGTTACAACTTTAGTATCGATCGCGACACGCAGTTCGTCGCAAATAGCACTCATGCTTCTGCCTCGCAATTTGCCGTTGGTGACGTGGTGGTGGTTGTGACGCAAAAACTATTCTCCCAACAGAATGATTCTGACTGCTCCATTCGCGGATGTAGTTCAAAAAACCTGAACGATCGAACGACTACCAAAGTAATTGTCAAGCTCGCTCATGCGCCTACAGACTATACTAATGCTCGTGAGTTTATTTGGGTCGGTCCATGCAGTAACAACGACAAGGAATACTGCCCAAGCCCGCGTGATTCGATATCGCTATTTGAGCGCGACGGCTCAACGATATTCGTGCTTCGCGAGGCGAGTGGCAAAATTGTCGCCTACGACGCTAGCAGCATTACGATCCAAACCAGTTCTGGGCGGCAACTAACGCTCAAAACCGACGAAAACCTTATTGCCAAATTTAATGCACGCACTCCGTCAGGATTTACGGTCGAAAAGGGCGACACGCTGTGGCTCAATTATCTCAGCAAAGACCCGATGCCAGCTAATAATACCATCGACTTCATCAATCTCATGAGCGTACGGCTCGTCGTCGAATCCGTCACCGATCATATTAAATACTAACCAAAAAATACCCCGCGATCTGCGAGGTATTTTGCTAGGGGAGTTACATTTCGCCAATCATACGCACCAGCCGGTCCTCGGTTTCGACAGAGGTTGGCATGCGGCGACGTTTGGGCCGGGCGGCGGCGGAACGATTCGGTGCCTCACTGCGGCCAGTACCACGTGGGCTGCGCGATGGCCGGTTAGAGCGATCATCACGTGCAGAATGCTCGCCGCGTGGCTCGCGGGGGACTGAGTTGTTAGACCGCGAATCCATCACAAAGGTCAGTGCGATGCCAGATTTGCCGGCGCGACCCGTTCGACCAATACGGTGAACATAATCCTCGTACTGATGTGGCGGATCAAAATTGATGACGTGTGACACATCGGGGATATCAAGGCCGCGCGCCGCCACATCGGTGGCAACCAGGATATTCAGCCGACCCGTCTTGAAATCACGCAGCGCACGCTCGCGCTGAGCCTGGCTTTTGTTGCCGTGGATGGCAGCCGCTGGGAAATTATCCTTGGTCAGGCGATCGGCCAGACGCTGCGCACCATACTTAGTCTCGCAGAATACAATCACGCGCTCGTAGCCCGGCTTACCGAGGTGTTCGAGCAGCAGATCAATCTTGTGCATTTTGTCACGCGCGTGCACAACGTCTTGCTCGATATGATCGTTCGTCTCGCTACGCACCACCGATACCAGCTCGGGATTTGTCATAAATTCCTGCACAATGGTCTGCACATCAGGGGTCATGGTGGCGCTAAAACAAAATGTCTGGCGCTCGCGCGGTAGCTCGGCCTCGATGGTACGAATGTCGCGCACAAAGCCCATATCGCACATGCGATCGGCCTCGTCCAGCACAAAAGTCGTAGCCATGCCAAGGCGCAGCACGCGGCGATCGATCAAATCCTTGACCCGACCGGGCGTACCAATCACAATATGCGCGCCACGGCGGACTTGCTGTATCTGACGATTGATATTCACACCCCCCACCACCAGCACCGAGTACAGCTTGTGACCAGCCGCGAAGCGTTTGAATTCTTCGTCGATCTGCTGTGCCAGCTCACGCGTTGGTGCCAGCACTAGGACGCTGGTCATATGGCGATCAGTCAGGAGTTTTTCGATAATCGGCAGCAAAAACGCAGCCGTTTTGCCGGTGCCGGTATTGGCAAGGCCAATCACATCGCGACCAGCTAGGCCCAGCGGAATCGTCTGATCCTGGATAGGCGAGGGCGAAGTGTAGCCAATGCGGTCGAGCATCGCAACCGTGCGCGCGTGCAGCCCAAAATCATGGAAGGTGTGCGTTGGCACATAGGGCGTCTCGTCGGCGGGGGCGATGGCTTTGTTGATAAAACGGCTGGCGTTAATCGCTGCCGGTTGTTTGCGGGCACGGCCAGGACGACCTGACCCGCGCGGGGCACGTAAGTACATAAAAATAGAACCTTTCTTGTACGTTAGTGATGAACGACAAGAATTAATTCTATAGAGACTAATACGAGTATTCATCCAGTAGGACTTTGCTACTAACCTCCATTATAGCACAAATAGTACCAAAACACAAGCATCTAGCTCATGGTTGGGTCGGCGGCGGTGCTGGTTTCGCGGTAAAAGCCCTCCCAAAGATCGAGCGACACCTCTGCCGGCCCGTCCCAATCGACTGGCGGGTGCCAACGCAGCGCCTGCAAATCGTGGTCCCAGGCCACCCGCACCGCCGGCACAAAGCGCGAAACACGCGGCCAGGTGCGCGACTCGAGCGCCGCGATGACATACTGGCGCACATCAGCCTCGAGCCGCAGTATGCCCAGATCTGCCATGATTAGTTCGCCGTACGGCAGCGGCTCGCCGGCACGCAGCACCGCAACAGATTGGCACCAAATACCCAGCACCATCTCGTCGATGGCAGTAATACGCGCTTCGTACGATGCAGATTGCGGGGGGGTCGTTCCATGATTTGTAGCCATCATACCACAAGAGCCTGACATGCGAAACCCGCCCCATGATACCCCGGCTGGGGCCGTAGGTTGGGCCTCGCAAGACAGGGAAGGGGCGGGAAGGATACTAGCGCGGCGTGTCGTTTTTAACGATCACCGACAGCCGGTAGAGATTAACGCCTGCGAAATACGTCACTTCAACCCGTGGTGATCGACGGGCCAGGGATTATAATTACGTTGTAGCATATTTTGTGTTAATAGTCCAATATGATCGTGGCGGCTTTACAGCGGCGGGATTTTGCGGTATAGTAGCAAAGAATATCAAGCTAAGTATCGCGACAACTCGGCCAGACTGAACAACCCAGATTCGAGCAGAGGTTACGCGATTGCACATAAGGAGAACGCCCGTGGCAAAAGCTACCGAGCAAGCACCAGAAGGCCTGCGTATTCGCATCCGCCTCAAAGCCTACGATCACAAAGTGATCGACCAGTCAGCTAAGCAAATTATCGACACCGCACTGCGCACCGGCGCCAGTGTTGCCGGCCCCGTGCCACTGCCAACCCGGCGCAGCACGTACACTGTAGTCAAAAGTCCGCACGTCTACAAAATGGGTGGTGAAGCCTACGAAATGCGTGTGCACAAGCGCCTGATCGACATCACCAACGCCACGCCAAAAACCATCGACAGCCTGCAAAACCTGTCGCTGCCCGCTGGCGTCGATGCCGAAATCCGCATGTAGTCATCCCAAAACCGCCATATTGCGCCAAAACAGAAGCCATCTCAGGCTTCTGTTTTACTATATGATGGATGCGACAGCGCAAGGGTGCGCGCAGGGGCGTGTGGTACAATAAAAGGGTTATGCCTAGAAAACAAAAACGGGGTTCGCAGCGCGAGTCTGACGGCCAATATCTGCTGAAGCTTGTGCTGATGCTGATCCTTGGCTCGGTGTGGCTGCGCTGGCATCAGGGGCTGCTTGTCAACGGCGCAATGCTACCGCCGCTGCCGATCGGCATGGCGCTGGGGCTAGTGATGGTGCACCAGTTTGAGCATTACGCGATGGACCGCAAGATATGGTTTGTGGTGCTGATCATCACGGCGATTATCAGCTATTTCCTGCCATCTGGTATTATGATATAGCATGAAACACGCACCACGACGCCACCACCGGTATCATTTTCATCTGCGGCTTATCACTGCAGTGTTTTTGCTGGTGGTCGCCGGCACAATTGCGGCGCTGTCGATCTACTATGTCAACGACCGCCCGGGCGCCCGTATTGGCCCTACTACTTATCGGCGCGGCACTAGCTACGATGGTATTTCGTCGCGCAGCAGCGATGTGTTTGACCGTGGCGTGCACTATGTCATCGAATACCCAGTGACCGGCGTATCAACAATCGACAGCACCGTCGCCAGCTATATCGACCAACTGCGTGGCAGCATGGCGGTGCCAGCCGATGACCCTTACTTAGGTGGCGACACTGGTGAATTTAATGCCAGCTACCTGGTGCGATCGGCCAATCGCGATTATATCTCGATTGTGGCGCAGGTCAATATCACGTATCCGATGGACGTTGGCGTGCACGATGCCGCCTATTGGACGTTCGACCGCCACACCGGCCAGGTGATTAGCCTCGAGCAGCTATTTGGTGATCGCGCGGCCGACGGCGTGGCGCGCGCCGTGCTCTACATTCGCCAAGCCCTAGGCGAGCAGGCCGCCAAGCGTCACGAACGCGTCGACGACGCCTATCTCGAGCGCGTCGTCACCGCTGATACAATCAGGGATTTCCTGGTGCGCGATCGCTCTACTATCGAGTTTGATTTTGGCCAAGGCACGGTGGCACCAGAATCGGCCGGGCCGGTGACGGTGGCGTTATCGATCGACCGCCTGCAATTATTCTTGCAAAACGACCAAGCCCGCCGGCTGCTAGAGGTGGCAAATGTTACTACTGCACGCTCCACGGGCAGCGAAGTTACCACCGAGTGCAGCCGCATCAAGTGCATCGCGCTGACATTCGATGACGGACCGGGCGCCGAAACCGGGCGGCTGCTCGACATTCTAAAGGCCAAGCGTGCCCACGCTAGCTTTTTTGTGATCGGCGGGGGCGTGCGTCGCAATGCCGCGCTGGTCAAACGCGAGGTGACCGAGGGCCACACCGTCGGCAATCACACCATGACCCACCCCTCGCTCACACTCGTAACCGACAGCGTGCTGCGTAGCGAAATCGCCACCACCAATAGCCTGATTAGCCAGATAACCGGCGTCCGGCCGCATTTCGTGCGGCCGCCAAACGGCGCGGTGAACGCCCATGTGGCCAGCCTATTTGGCGAGGAAGGCATGGCCGGTGTGCTGTGGTCGATCGACACCCGCGACTGGGCCGATCATAGTAGCGATATCATCTATAACCGCGTCATTGCCGGCGCGCGGCCTGGTGCAATTGTGGTGCTGCACGACATCCACCCCACCAGTGTTAATGCCGTGCCGCGCATTATCGACAAGCTGCAGGCGCAGGGCTATCGTTTTGTGTCGCTCGACGAAATGCTGGGCAATGTGCCTGCTGGCAAGATCTATTCGAGCCTCTAAATTATTACTGATCTAAAAAAGCGAAATGCCCGCCGCCTTGCGGGCAGGATAGGGGTCGACAGTGTCGATCCTATCCCGCCACGCATAGGCCACGGGCTCAGGGGCGGTCGGACACGCGGCGCGCGACGACGCGTAGGAATTTATTGATACGGTCGCTAAAGACCGCCTCGTAGAGCTCCTCGGCTTTGCAGCCGAATGCGACCCTTAGCGCAAAATGTAGCGAGCAGTCGCCCTCGGGCAGCGGCTCTCCGGGCTCCACGACAATGGTCAAGACGCTGTCATCAGCGATGATCAAAATCTCCTGTTGCCCGCCCGACATAGGGTTGACATGGCACTGCGTCACCTGATTTACCAGGCGACGCGCACCCCACATCATCGCCCCGCCAAGCGGCATTGCGATGATAGCGGCCGTGGCAGCCTTTTGCCTGTTTGACATCGACATGTGCATCTCCGTTCTCGGGGTGTATAGCTGGGTGCTATCTCGACTAAAATATCACATCTACCGGTAATAAAAAAGCCCCTCGCGGGGAAGGGGTCTGCGCCGGACGATCTGGGCAGTGCTATCTCTTATATTATAGCAAATTCTGGCTTGTTTGTCAATGTGCCATGGCGCCGCGTATTTCCCCTGGTAAAACCCTTGACTACGACCGGTGTTTCGTGCTATGATAGCTCGGTAACTTATTACGTAATAACAACTTGTCCCAGCGTGAATCGGTAAGTCGCATGCGAGCGATACTGCCAGTCACCGGGGATTTTAAATGGGAGCAAAGAGGGCTATGAAAGCACTTCTCGGTACCAAAATTGGTATGACCCAAATCATCGGCGCAGATGGTGTTGCTACTCCAGTGACACTGATCCAAGCCGGCCCCCTGACTGTGACTCAGGTGAAGTCCGTCGAAACCGATGGCTACAACGCAGTCCAGGTGGCATATGGTGAGGGTAAGAACCTGAGCAAGGCCGTGGCTGGCCATGTCGCGCCAGCCAAAGTGACCCCGAAACATATTCGGGAATTTCGAGTCGACGATCTCGCAGAGATCAAGGTCGGCGATACATGGGATGTCACGGAGTTTGTACTCGGTGATCATATCGACGCAACAGGCGTCAGCAAAGGCAAAGGCTTCGCTGGCAACATCAAGCGTCACAACTTTGAACGCCACCGCAAAACGCATGGTGGCAAGGGTAACACGCGCAAACCCGGCTCGATCGGTAGCATGTACCCACAAAAAGTCTTCAAAGGCAAGCGCATGGCCGGCCACATGGGCCACGAGCAGGTCACTGTACAAAACCTGACCGTCGCCTACATCTCGGCCGACGACAACCTTATCGGTGTCAAAGGCGCAGTACCGGGCCCTAAGCGCGGCCTGGTCGTCATCAATAGTAACGGAGGTACTAAGTAATGGTTGAAGCAAAAACCAGCAAAAGTACGACCACCAAGCCCGCAGCTGCGGCCAAGGCGGACTCCTTGTCTCGCGACGTATTTGGCGTCGAAGTTAGCAATCATCAGCTGCTCAAAACAGCCTATGATGCCTACCTCGCCAACGCCCGCCTGGCAAGCGCCACCACCAAAACCCGCGGCGAAGTCAGCGGCGGTGGCAAAAAGCCGTGGAAGCAAAAAGGCACTGGCCGAGCCCGATTTGGTAGCTCGCGCAACCCTATTTGGCGCCATGGTGGTATCGTATTTGGGCCACGCGGCAACGAAAACTACAAGCTAAAAATCAGCAAGACCAGTAAGCGAGTAGCGCTGCGCCAAGCATTGACCCTAGCTCACAAAGCCAACAAAATCACTGTCAGCGAGATCAAGACCACCGGCAAAACTGCCGATATCGTCAAGTTCCTGGCTGATCACAAGATGGAGCGCCGTGTATTGCTCGTCGCCGACAAAACCGACGTGCTGCTGCGCGCCACCAACAACCTACAGAATGTGTTGCTATGCAGCCCCACGTATCTGTCGGTGTATCATATCCTAAATGCCGACGCGATTGTATTTACGCCTCAAGCCCTCGAGGCCACAACCGCATGGCTAACAGACATGGAGGTACAGTAGTATGAAACTCATCACTGTCACTCCACGCGCCACCGAAAAAGCCTACCGCTTGATCACTGGCCAAAACACCTACGTGTTTGATGTCCCATTGAATGCAAACAAAAACGAAATCGTTGCAGCTGTCGAGGCCGCCAACGACGGCGTCAAGGTCGCAAGCATCAAGACCGTCGTCCAAAACGGCAAAGCCATCCGATTCAACCGCGGCAAGCGCAAGTATCCTGGCACAACCACTCGCAAAGACACCAAAAAAGCCTACGTCACATTGAGTGAAGGCAAAATCCGCGTCTTTGACGAGCCCGAAGCGAAAGAGGAGAAGAAATAATGCCGATTAAGCAATACAACCCGACCACTCCTGCTCGCCGTGGCATGACTAGCCAGGACATGAGCGACGTTACTACTCGCAAGCCGCTCAAGAGCCTGATCAAGAGCAAAAAGCAAAACGCTGGCCGCAACAACACTGGTCGTATCACGGTGCGACACCGCGGTGGTGGCGTCCGCAGGCACTACCGCTTGCTGAACCACCGCATGGCAGCTGATATGACCCTGACAATCGAAGAAATCGAATACGACCCGAACCGTTCGGCCCGTATCGCCCGCGTCAAGGATCAGCACGGCCTGTACCACTACATTCTGGCCGACACCAGCATGACCAAGGGCAAGGTAATCAAGACTGGCGCTGACGCTCCCGTCGAGGCCAGCAACCGCCTGCCGCTCACCAACATCCCTGTTGGTAGCCAGATCTACGCGATCGAAATCAACCCCGGCAAGGGTGCCCAAATGGTACGCAGCGCCGGCACCAAGGCCCAGCTGATGGCCAAGGAAGGCGACTACGCCATGGTGCGCATGCCTAGCGGTGAAGTGCGCAAATTCCGCCTGGAATGCCAGGCTACCCTGGGCGTTGTAGGTAACGTTCAGCACCAAAACATCAAGATCGGGAGCGCTGGTCGCAACCGCCGCAAGGGTATTCGCCCTGGTGTTCGCGGTGTGGTAATGAATGCCGTAGATCACCCTCACGGTGGTGGTGACGGTGGACGCCACGGTAGTGGTAAACCACCACGCACGCCATGGGGCCAGCTGACACTCGGCTACCGCACCCGCCGCCGCAAAGATACTACCAAGATGATTGTCAAGAGTCGTCATGACGCTAAGAGGAAGAGGTAATATATGAGTCGATCACTCAAAAAAGGCCCATTCGTCGACGCGAAGCTTGCCAAAAAGGTGGCGGCTTTGAAGACGGGTGACCGCACGGTCACCAAGACCTGGGCGCGCGCAAGCACGATCACACCAGAGATGGTAGGATTTACGTTTGCGGTGCACAACGGTCGCGTGCACGTACCAGTGCTGGTGAACGAGAACATGGTAGGCCACAAGCTCGGTGAGTTTAGCCCTACCCGCAAGTTCCGCAAGCACGGTGGAAAGGATAAGAAATAATGGCTGACACACAATACACTGTCCGCGCCTACGCCAAAGGCATCGACCTGGCACCCCGCAAGGTGTCGATCGTCGCTAGCCTGGTGCGGGGCCGCAGCGTGGCTGATGCGCTGGTGATCCTCGATCACACGCCGCGCCGCCCTGCGACTGCAGTCAAAAAAGCCATTCAATCGGCCGCTGCCAACGCCACCCACAACCACGGCCTAGACGGTAAAAGCCTGATGATTACCACGCTTAGCGTCACTGCCGGGCCTCGGCTGAAGCGTTTTAAACCGCACATGCGCGGCATGACGCTGCCATTCCAGAAGAAAACCACGCACATTCTGGTAGAAGTGACTGGCCTCGAGAAAGTTAAGAAGAAACCCGCAGCAAAAACTGCGCCTAAGGCTGAGAAGCCAGCAAAAGAGGAGACTAAATAATGGGTCAAAAAGTAAACCCAATTAGCTTCCGCCTCCAAGTCAGCAAGAACTGGAGTTCTCGTTGGTTCGCTGGCAAAAAAGATTTTGCCAAGTGGCTGGAAGAAGATATCAAGGTGCGCGACCTGGTAGAAAAGAAGTTTTCGTCGCGTCCAACGATCGCCAAAGTCGAGATTGAACGCAGCGCCAACCTCGTGACCATTACCATTCACACCGCCAAAGCTGGTGTGGTGATTGGCCGCGGTGGCGCCGGTATCAACGAACTCAAGCGCGATCTCGAAAAACTATCAAGCCTGCCCGTACGTATCAACGTCGAAGAAGTCCGTCGCCCCGAGCTCAGCGCCAAGCTGGTGGCCGAGAACATCGCCCACATGCTCGAGCGCCGATCGAACTTCCGACGCGCTACCAAAATGGCTGCCCAAAATTCCATGAATGCTGGCGCCAAAGGTATCCGTATCGAGGTAGCCGGCCGTTTGAACGGCGCCGAAATGAGCCGCCGCGAAAAACTCATCGAAGGATCGGTGCCGCTGCACACGCTGCGCGCTGACGTCGATTTCCACGTTGCTCGCGCCCAAGGCCCTAACGGCACCGGTATTATCGGCGTCAAGGTATGGATTTACAAGGGTGAAAGGAGCGAACGCTAATGTTACTGCCAAAGAAAACCAAATACCGCAAAGTCCGTATCGGCACTAACACTGGTCACGCTACCCGTGGTCACTACGTCGCATTTGGCGACTACGGCCTGCAAAGCCTTGGTAACGATCGCATCACCAGCCGCCAAATCGAGTCTGCTCGTCAGGCAATGACCCGCTACATCAAGCGTGGTGGCAAAATCTGGATCCGCATCTTCCCGCACACCCCTGTGACGCGCAAGCCACTTGACGTCAAAATGGGCGGCGGCAAGGGTAACCCAGAGTTCTTTGTCGCCAAGGTCAAGGCCGGCACCGTGATGTTCGAGATGAAGGGCGTCACCGAAGACGTCGCCCGCGAAGCGATGCGCCTGGCTGGCCACAAACTGCCGGTAAAGACCCGATTCGTCAAGAAAGAGGAGGTATAGTATGGCCCAGGCCAAAAAAACCACCAAAAAAGCCACCCCGGCAAAAGCTCCAACCCTCGAGCAGCTGAGCCAGGACCTCGCCACCAAGCGCGAAGACCTGCTGCAAGCGCTGCGTGGTCACCGCGCAGGCGAGCTGACCAACCCGCGAGTACTGAGCGCGCTCAAGAAAGACATCGCTCGTCTGATGACGGCGATTCGTGAGCATGAATTAACCCCAAAGGAGAGTAACTAATATGGCCAAGACATTGTTCGGCAAAGTCAGTTCGGCACGCGCCGACAAGACGATCACCGTCACTGTTACTAGTCGTGAAACTCATCCACTTTATGGCAAAAAATACACTGTTAGCCGTAAATATGCCGCTCACGACGAACACAACGACGCGCAACAAGGTGACATGGTGTTTATCACCGAAACCCGCCCCGTTTCGCGCACCAAAGCATTTGCACTCGACCGCATCCACGAGCGCTCAAAAGGCTCTGTGCAGCTGAAATCCGACGTCAACGAAGCCGTCGAAGACAAAGCTGACCTAGACCACGACCAAGAGGAGGCTGCCTCATGATCCAGCAAGAATCACGCCTAAAAGTGTGTGACAATAGCGGTGCCAAGGAAATCCTATGCATCCGCGTACTCGGCGGCACCCGCCGTCGCTACGCCCGCGTCGGCGACATCATTGTTGCCACGGTCAAGCAGGCAAACCCTACTGGCAACGTCAAGAAAAAATCCGTCGTTAAGGCCGTCGTCGTGCGAACGCGCGACCAAATCCGCCGCAAAGATGGCTCGACCATCTGCTTCGACGACAACGCCGCCGTCATCATCAACGACGACAAAACACCAAAGGCAACCCGCGTATTTGGCCCCGTGCCACGCGAACTGCGCGACCTCGGCTACGCCAAGATCATCTCGCTCGCGCCGGAGGTACTCTAATATGGCACATCGTATCCGCAAAGACGACCTGGTAAAGGTCATCGCCGGCCCAGCTAAGGGCCAAACCGGCAAAGTGCTCGCTGTATCTGGTGAGGCTGCAATTGTCGAAGGCATGGGCACCCGCGTGCGCCACGTCAAACCCAACCAACTCAACCCCCGCGGCGGCAAAAAAGACGTCGTCACCGGCATCAGCCTGCACAAGCTTGCTCTGGTCGTTGACGAAAAGTCTGGCAAAACCAGCCGTATCGGCTATGTACACAAAGTTGACGGTGGCAAAGCCCGCGTCGCTCGCCAATTAAAAAACAAGGAGATTAACTAATGGTCAAAGCCACCGTTTACACTCCTCGCTTGAAAGCCTTGTACCAGGACACGTACGTCAAGGAACTGCAGGCCGAACTTAAGCTCGACAATGTGCACCAAGTGCCATCGCTCGAGAAGATCGTCGTAAGCGTAGGAACCGGCAAAGGCAAAGATGACAAGCGCTACCAAGAAGCAGTCAAGAACACCTTGACCCGCATCACCGGCCAAGCACCTGTCGAACGCCTCGCCAAAAAATCAATCGCAGGATTCAAAATCCGCGCCGGCATGGGTAGCCCTGTTGGCATCAACGTCACACTGCGTGGCGCTCAGATGTACGAATTCCTAGATCGCCTGGTCAACATTGCACTGCCACGCGTCCGTGACTTCCACGGTGTCGGCATCAAATTTGACCGCGGCGGCAACTACAACCTCGGCCTCGTCGAGCAATCGATTTTCCCAGAGCTGACATTCGAAGAAACCCAGCTCGCCCACGGCCTGCAGGTCACGTTTACTATCAAAAACGGCGACAAAGTCAAAAGCCACGCGCTACTCGAAAAATTCGGTATGCCATTTGAAAAAGAGGGGAACAAATAATCCATGGCTAAAAAATCAATGATCGCCAAAGACCTCAAACGGCAAAAAATGATCACCAAATTTGCCGCTAAACGCGCCGAGCTGAAAGAGCTAGGCGACCAAGAGGGCCTGCAGAAGCTACCAAAGAATTCTAGCCCAACCCGCTGGAAAAACCGCGACGCACTGTGCGGCCGACCACGTGGCTACATGCGCCGGTTTGGCCTAAGCCGCATCAACTTTCGCGAAAAAGCCTCGAAGGGCGAAATCCCTGGCATCACAAAGAGTAGCTGGTAAAGGAAAGGAGTAAGAATATGTCTTTACAATCTACAGACCCAATCGCCGACCTCCTGACCCGCATCAGGAACGCTAACATGGTGGGCAAAACCGAAATCCGCGTGCCAACAAGCAAGCTCAAAAAAGTTGTTGCCGAGCAGCTGGTCAAAAACCACTATCTAGCCGATGTTAAGGTCGAAGACGGCAAACCACGTGGCACGCTAGTGGTCACACTGGCAAAACCTGGCGCAACCTGCCCCATCAACGAAATCGCTCGGGTGTCGAAGCCCGGCCGCCGCGTTTACGCCAGCGCCGCCGACATCCCGAAGGTAAAATCTGGCCGCGGCATCGTACTGATCAGCACCAGCAAAGGTGTGATGACCGGCCGCGAAGCCGTACAGAATAAACTGGGTGGCGAGGTCCTCCTCAAAGTCTATTAAAAGAAAGGTAACAAAATGAGTCTGAGTCGAATCGGAAAACTACCAATCGAGATTCCGTCAGGTGTGACAATCACGGTTGACTCTGGCGATGTTACTGTCGAAGGGCCAAAGGGCAAACTGACACAGTTCATCACGCCAGCAGTAAATGTACAAGTAAAAGACGGTGTCTTTACTGTAGAACCAAAAGACGAGAGCAAAGTCGCTCGCAGCCAGCACGGCCTGATGCGCGCGCTCGTCAATAACATGGTCGTTGGTGTCACCAAAGGCTACGAGAAGCGCCTCGAAGTAAAAGGTGTGGGCTTCCGCGTGGCCAGTAGCAACAACGAGCTCACCATGAGCCTGGGCTTCAGCCACGAAGTCAAATACAAGGCGCCTGAAGGTGTAACGGTCGGTAACGACAAGATGATTATCATTGTCAGTGGCATCGACAAGCAAAAAGTTGGCCAGGCAGCCGCCGAAATCCGCGCACTCAAGAAGCCAGAGCCATACAAGGGCAAGGGAATCATGTACGAGGGTGAGCAAATTCTGCGTAAGGCCGGAAAGGCAGGGAAAAAGTAATGTCTAACCTAGCAAAAAAACTCTTGAACAAAAGCCTCCGCAAAGCCCGCGTTCGCGCCAAAGTGCAGGGCAGCGCCGAGCGCCCACGCCTGACCGTAACCGTCAGCAACAAGCACGTCAGCGCCCAGATTATTGACGATACACGGCAGCACACACTGGTGAGCGCCACCACTGTAGGTAGCAAAGCCACCGGCACCATGAGCGAGCTCGCGGCCCATGTCGGCACCGAAATCGCCAAAAAAGCCAAGAAAGCAAACGTAACCGCAGTCGTCTTCGACCGCAACGGTCGCCAGTACGCTGGCCGGCTAAAAGCCCTCGCCGACGCTGCACGCAAAGAAGGATTGGAGTTTTAGTATGGCTGATCAACCAGCTGCACCAGCAGCAACTGCACATGCTACACCACAAGCCGGTGGCCAACGCGGTGGAAACCGTGGCGGCAACCAACGTGGTGGTCGACGCGATGACCGTCGCAACCAGGCGCCAGAAGCGCCTAAGGAATTTGAAGAAGTCGTGATCAACATCGACCGTGTGGCCCGTGTGGTCAAGGGCGGCCGTCGCTTCCGATTTAAGGCTCTGGTGGTCGTCGGCAACCGCAAGAACAAAGTCGGCGTCGGCGTCGCCAAGGGTGCCGATGTGCAATCTGCCATCGCTAAAGCCACCGATGTCGCCAAAAAACACCTGGTGACTATTCCGGTTGTCAACCAAACCATCCCCCACGAAGCCGAGATCAAGCTCTCGGGCGCCCGCGTACTGATCAAGCCCGCCGCACCTGGTACTGGTATCATTGCTGGTGGCGTGGTGCGTTCGGTCATTGGCGTCACTGGTATTCGCAACATGCTTAGCAAGTCGCTCGGCAGCACCAACAAGGTGAATATTGCCTACGCTACCGTCGAAGCCCTGGGCGGCCTCGTGCCGCGCAGCCAGTGGCTGACGACTGATACCGCGGCCAAAAAGCCTGCCGCTACGGCCGACAAAGCAGCACCCGCCAAGAAGCCTGCAGCCAAAAAGGAGGCCAAGTAATGACTAAATACAACGAACTCCAAGTAACCGCCAATAAATCGCGCAAGCGTGTCGGCCGCGGTATCGCTGCCGGCGGCGGCAAAACCGCAGGTCGCGGAACCAAGGGCCAGGGCGCTCGCACCGGCAAAAAACTCCGTGCGACATTCCAGGGTGGCCAGAACCCACTCGTACGCGCCACACCAAAAGCCCGCGGATTCAAGAGCCTGCGCACGCCAGCTCAGGTAGTCTATCTCGACCGCCTCAACGACCTCAAGGGCACCGTCGACAATATGGCACTGTACGAAGCTGGCCTTGTCGCCACGCCGTTCCACACTGTCAAGGTAATCGCCCGTGGCGAGCTGACCGCCAAGATCACCCTCAAGGTGCAGGCCGCCTCGGCCAGCGTCATCGCTGCGCTCCAAAAAGCCGGCGGTTCGTTCATCAAGACCGACACCCCGCTGCAAAAAAGCGCCAAGCAGGCCGAAGCCGACGACAAAAAATAGTCAACGCCCGCGTCGCATGCCAAAACATGACCTCTCCAACAGGTCATGTTTTTTTGCGTCGCATCCTGCGGGGATTAGATGCTCCATCTCCCTCATCACAATATATCACACAATATTATCTCATTTCGCACAACCTGCAGGTTCCGACCCTGAGGTACTTTTTGGCAGGATTGACATGGGTAGAGAGAGTATCTCAGGGTTGGAGCCGATAGATACCGATAAGTGCGATCGACAATCAATTAGCTGATAGATATGAGCCCATAAATTGATAGACATATCGACAGATTAAAGACGCGGGAGGTAGGGTTGAGAGCGGCGAGAGAGCTTTTTGATTAACAGACAGATATGCTATACTGGTCTAGAAGAATTACTTACTATCGACTGGACGAATAGGGAACTACTACATGAACTGGAAAACCATCCTGCACTCACTAAAAAACCGTGACATGCAAAAACGCCTCGCCATCATCCTTGGGCTTATCGTAGCCTATCGATTTATGGCCCACATCCCCGTGCCGCTGGCCGAGCCAACCAAGCTCAAAGATATCGTCGCAAGCCTCACTAGCTCGACTGATTTTGGTGGATTTCTCAACCTTATTTCGGGTGGCTCGCTGGCGAATTTTAGTATTGTGCTCGTCGGGCTCAACCCCTTCATTACCGCTAGCATTATCACACAGTTGCTCACTAAGGCTATTCCAAGCCTCGAGGAGCTGCACAAGGACGGCGAAACCGGCCGCCGCAAGATCAACCAGTGGACCCGTCTGCTCACCGTACCGCTGGCGATCGTGCAGTCGATCGCCTATATCTACCTGCTGCGCCAGACCGTGCTGGCGAGCAACACTACTGGGCTGGCTGCCATGTCACCTATGGATTGGGCGAGCGCCGTCATCGCCATGACCGCCGGTTCAATCCTGCTAATGTGGGTGGGTGAGCTGATCACCGAGCAGGGTGTAGGTAACGGTATTAGCCTGATTATCTTTGCCGGTATCATTAGCCAGCTGCCAAAAAGCCTGGCCACCGTCATCAATTCGCTCACTAATACCTCGGGCGGCGACCTGAATGTCTTTGGCTGGTTCCACCTGCCGGTCAACCCTACGGCGTTTTACGTGACGCTGGGTATCGCGGTGTTATCGATCATCTTGCTGTACTGGCTAGTCAAAATTAACGAAGCCCAGCGCGTCATCACCATCAATTATGCCAAACGCATCAACAGCAATAGCGCCTATGGCGGCGTGCGTAGCATCCTGCCGGTCAAGATGATCGCCGCTGGTGTGATCCCCGTTATCTTTGCGGTGGCCTTCCTAAGCCTGCCAGCATTTGTCGGCGAGGTGCTCAAGAGCACCGGCAACCCCGCCTATGCTGACATCTCGGCCAATCTAATCGCCTGGTTCCACACGCCAACCGCCCAATCGTTCATGACGGCCGGCCTGAGCGCCTGGATCTACCCAGCGATTTATTTCGTGCTGGTCATCCTGTTTACGTATTTCTACACCGGCATCGTGTTTAACAGCAACGAAATTGCCGAAAACCTGCAAAAACAAGGTGGATTTATCGAGGGAGTACGGCCCGGCACTCAGACCGAAAAATTCCTGTCGCGCACCGTCAACCGCCTGATCCTCTTTGGGTCGTTGGCGCTTGGCATCATTGCCATCATGCCCTTTGTGTTCGAATACGTATTTACAGTACTCGGCGTCGATGCAGCCAACCTATCGATCGGTGGCACCGGATTGCTGATTGTGGTTACCGTCGGCCTCGAGACGCTGCGCCAGCTCAACTCGCGCGCCCTAATGGTCACCTATGACGATTACCAGTAGTCACGGCCTTGTAATTATATAATCTTTGTGCTATAATAGTAATACTGTTTCGCGCGCGGCGTCGGGCTTACCGTAGCTCGTCGATATGTGCGGATCAGCCGTCCGGGAGGTCACCTCCTTTACCTTTCACCCCCTTTGCATAGGGGAGAACGGAGAATAATACAATGATTGATCGCGGCCATACTCCTCAGAGCAGGAAGAACCGGCCAAGGAGGTGATCAATGAGGGCAGGCCCCGCCAGCAGCCGACCATCGGCGAGCTAGGGACCTGGCCAAACTCCCGGGGCTGATCCCCCCGGGGTGGAGCATCGCCGCGAGGCGACGTAGGCCACCACCGGCGAAACTACCGCCACGGCGCAAAGATACGGCCCGTCACTAGGGTCATGTCAGCCGTCGGCACCAGGGCCCGCGGACGCATCATCAGCGTCCCGGGCCCTTTCCCATATCTATCGTTTATCAAGGAGACTGAGTACGACGTACCACGCACTTACTCATATGGCGGTCTAACGACACGGTATAGCAGATGGCTTGACGCCGCCAGGCGGTTTGGTATAATGATAAGTACTGCTCGTACAACGACTGTACGAAATATCTCTGCTATGCTGTTTACTTTTGACCTCAGATAGATTATAATGTACTACTGTATATCTATGGCAAGTCAAAAGGAAGTAATCAAATTGCAAGGCAAGGTGGTGGAAGCACTGCCTAATACGCAGTTTCGTGTCGAACTGGAGAATGGCCTAAGTATCATCGCCCATATCAGCGGCAAAATGCGCAAGCATTATATCCGCCTGGTGCCGGGCGATCGCGTGGAAGTCGAGTTAACCCCCTATGATCTCACCAAGGGCAGAATCGTCTTCCGCGTCAAAGATGAACGAGTTGCTGTTTAAACCAACTCGTTGATCATAAGTATTAACCATAACGGAAACTGGGGTTTTGGAGCGCTCATGAAAGTTCGTGCGAGTGTAAAAAAAATCAGCCCTGATGACCAGCTGGTGCGCCGCAAAGGCCGCCTCCGTGTCATCAACAAGAAAAAACCTAAGAATAAACAGAGGCAAGGCTAAATGGTCCTCGTCAGCTCGATACCCAAAAGGGAAAAAGAGCAGCCCGACGAATTTTCACACAAATTCGCCGGCGCGATGAGAAAAAACCGTAGGTTTTGTCTTATAGCAATTAATGAAAGGCAGGGTTAAGCATGGCTCGAATCTCTGGGGTAGTCATTCCCGCTGAGAAGCAAGTGCAGATCGCATTGACGTATATTTACGGCATCGGTCCTAAGCACGCATCGACCATCCTTGCGGCGGCAAATGTAGAGCCGACCACTCGGGTGAAAGATCTCACCGAGGCTGAAGAACAACGACTTCGTGAAGTAATCGACCGCGATTACACTACCGAAGGCGACCTACAGCGCTTGGTAACTAATAACATTAAGCGCCTGAAGGACATCAATGCATATCGTGGCCTACGCCACAAGGCAGGGCTGCCAACTCGCGGACAACGAACCCGTACGAACGCACGAACTCGCAAGGGTAAGGCCGTCGCGGTGGGTGGCGCACAACCAAAAGCAGCAAGTAAAACCTAGGAAAGGATCTGATATATGGCAGAAGCAAAGACTACCAAATCAAAGAAGCAGCGCCGATCAGTCCCTACTGGTCAGCTGCACATTCAAGCAACATTTAATAACACCATCGTTACGTTTGCCGATAGCAAGGGCAATGTGCTGGCTGCATCGTCGGCTGGCGCCTGCGGATTCCGTGGCAGCAAAAAAGGCACTGCCTATGCAGCGCAAGTTGCTGCCGAGAAAGCCGCCGAGGCTGTCAAAGCTGGCTTTGGCATGCGCACCGTAGAAGTGTTTGTCAAGGGCGTGGGCCTGGGTCGCGACAGCGCGATTCGTGCGCTCAGCAATTTTGACATCACTGTCGAAGGCATCAAAGACGTGACGGGCGTGCCACATGGTGGCGTGCGTCCCCGAAAGGCTAGGAGGGCTTAGGCTATGGCAAGAGATCGATCTCCAATCGTCAAACAATCCCGCCGCGAGGGCGTGGCGCTGCATCCAAAAGCCCACAAGGTATTGGCGCGCAAAAGCACCATCCCTGGCGAGCACGGTAACGGCCGCCAAAACAAGCCAAGCATGTACGCCACTCAGCTACGCGAAAAGCAAAAAGTACGCCGCATGTACGGTCTACTCGAGAAGCAATTTGCCAAGCTGATGAACGAAGCCACGCGCAAAGACGGCCTGACCGGCGAGAACCTGCTGCGATTCCTAGAGCAGCGCCTCGACAACACCGTATACCGCGCTGGATTTGCCACAAGCCGCCGCGCTGCACGCCAGCTGGTTGGTCACGGGCATTTTGAGCTCAATGGCCGCCGCGTCGACATTCCGTCGATCCGTGTCAAGCCAGGCGACGTGATTGTCGTCCGTCCCAAGAGCACCAAATCAGTCTATTTCACGGCTGAGCTCGATAATGTGCTGAAAAATTCGGTACAGGGACCCCTGGGCTGGCTCAAGAGCAATCCAAAGAAATTCACCATCGAGATCACTGGCCTGCCCACACGTGCCGAGGCAGAACCAGACATTAATGATCAGCTAATCGTCGAGTACTACTCGCGCTAAAAAAGGGTAAGGAGTAATTACAAATGTCTAAAGCAATTTACAATCCCGCACTTGCGAGCATCACCGAGGAGGGCGCCAACACCGCCAGCTTTGTGATCGAGCCCCTCCACGCCGGCTACGGCAACACCCTTGGCAACAGCATGCGCCGCGTACTGCTCTCGAGCATTCGTGGTGGCGCTGTGGTCGCATTCCGCATTCAGGGCGCGACCCACGAATTCACCACTGTAGATGGTGTCCGCGAAGATGTTGTCGATATCATGCTGGGTCTGAAGGGCGTGCATGTTACCGTACACACCGACGAGATGATCGAGCTGCGCCTCGAGAAAAAGGGCGCTGGCCCTGTCACCGCTGGCGATATCAAAGCCACGAGCGATGTCGAGATCATCAATCCCGACCACGTCATTTGCACCATCGACGACCCCAAAGCGTCGGTCGTGATCGACCTCGTGGTTGAGGCTGGGCGTGGCTATCGCACTATCGAGGAGTCATCGAGCTCACGATTGCACAGCGATATGATCGCGCTTGATGCTAAGTTTTGCCCTGTCGAGCGCGTCCGCTACAAGGTAGACGGCACTCGTGTCGGCCAAGAAACCAACCTCGACAAGCTCGAGATCACCATCGAGACAAACGGCGCCCTGACCCCACGCGAAGCATTCGAGGAAGCCGCCGCCATCTTGGTCAACCAATACACCGCACTCGCCGGCAGCACCACTGTCGAGGGTGCAGCTGCACTTGGCGCTGGCAAGGATGATGGTAGCAGCGAGCTAAACACGTCGATCGAAGACCTCGGCCTTAGCGCTCGCACCGCAAACGCGCTGATCAACAACGACATTCGCACCGTGCACGACCTCGTGACACTAAGCGAACAGGATCTGCGCGAGCTCAAGGGTTTTGGCAGCAAAGCCCTCGATGAAGTCAAAGATAAACTAGCAGAATTGGAGCTCTAGATGCACAGACACGGATACGTCGGGCGCAAGTTTGGTCGTGAACGCGATCAACGTCGTGCGCTCCTCAAAGGTCTGGCCACATCACTAGTGATGGAAGGCAAGATCGAGACGACTCTGCCAAAGGCAAAAGAGCTCGTCCGCTACATCGAAAAACTAATCACCAAAGCCAAAAAAGGTGACCTGGCGAGCCGCCGTATGGTGATCGCAGGCCTGTCGACGCAAGTCGCAGCCTTTAAGCTCGTCGACGAAATCGCCCCGCAACTGGCTGGCCGCACCAGTGGTCATGTCCGCGTTGAGCGCACTCGTCTGCGTGTGGGCGATGGCACCCAGATGGCCACCATCGAGTTTGTAGACCAGCTCAAGGCCGTCGCTAAACCAGCCAAGGAGGAGAAATAATGTCTGAGTTTAAGACTTTTTCCCAAAAAACAGCTGATGTTGATCGCCGTTGGATCTTGATCGATGCAACCGACGCGCCGCTGGGCCGCCTGAGCACCGAAATCGCCAAGTACCTAATCGGCAAATACAAGCCTACGTACACGCCGCACATCGATGGTGGCGACTACGTCGTGGTCATCAATGCCGCCGAAGTGCCAGTAACGGGCAACAAAGAAACCGGCAAGATCTACTACCGACACTCTGGATTCCCGGGCGGCATCAAGGATGCACAGCTCAAGGAAGTCCGCGAGAAATTCCCAGAGCGAATCATTGAGCAGGCTGTCAAGGGTATGCTGCCAAAGAACAAATTGTCGGCCGACCGCATGGCTCGCCTAAAGGTATTCGCCGGTAGCGACCACGCCCACGCCGCGCAAAAACCACAGAAAGTAGAGGTGAAATAACATGGCTACTGCGAAATACGACTACGGCCTTGGCCGACGCAAAAGCGCCACTGCTACTGCTCGCCTGACAAAAGGCAAGGGCAACGTCGTCATCAATGGCAAATCTGCTGGCGATTACCTATCGGGCAACAAAGCCATGCTGGCCGAAGTGACCGACCCGCTCGCCATCGTTGGCAAGCAGCAGGAATTCGACGTTACCATCCTGGTCAAGGGTGGCGGCCTAGCTGGCCAGGTAGATGCGATCAAGCAAGCAATTGCCAAAGCAATCACCGTTGGCGCCGCTGATCTGCGTCCTGTACTCAAAAAAGCTGGGTTTATGAAACGTGACCCACGCGAAAAAGAGCGCAAAAAATACGGCCTGCGCAGCGCCCGCAAACGCGAGCAATACTCGAAGCGCTAAACGCTTTTAGCCCTACGGTACCATCCAACACCCCATTACGTGGGGTGTTTTTGGTGTGCGAGCTTGCAGCGGGCACGCTAGTATGGTATAGTACAGCAAAAGATATCAATCGATTAACGATTAGGAATTCTGATGGAGAAAAAGACGGTTACACGACCTGGTGGGGCGCATATTACTACTGAGTCGCAACCAGCGGCAGGCGAGCACGCGACGCGCGCCGAGGTGGGGGCAACCCGTCACCAGCGTACCGGCGAGCTAGCGGTAGTGCTCTGCGAGCAATCACCACTAGTGCCCGAAGCGGAGCCTACTGTCGACGACCGGCAGCGGTATATGCACGACACAACCCCCGAGGGCATGCAGCAATTCCTGAATCGCATCTACACCGACGCCAAAGACCGCGCCGCTATAGCCGCGCTCCATCCATCGCAGGCATCATGGCTGACGCGCCAGCTAATCGATCAGTGTTTTGCGCAGCTACCGCCCAAGACACCCAAATCAGCCCGTACGCTCCTAACGGCGTTCCTGGAAGGCTGGACTTGCTTATATAGCGATACACAGGACTACGGTGATATGCTACTCACGCAGAACGCCGTCGACAAGGCGATATCCTACCTCAGTGGCGCCACTCGCAAGTTGCCTGCCGACGACACGACCAGGCTGTTGCGCGCTGCTGCACGCCAGACGGATCACGCGCCTCAGGCCGCTGCCGACCGCGTAGATGCAATCGAGCCGTTGCCGCAGCTACTCGATACGCCCGTTGCACCGCATGAGCCAGCAGAATCAACCATCGCCGAACGATCGCCGCTCTACGAAACAATCCCCGTCGCCATGGCTAGCCTGCCCGAAATTCCCCAGCCGCCGACACCCGAACAATCCGAGGACTATACTATCACAGACGCCGAGATCGCGGCGCAGTTCTGGTCGACTGACGATCCAAATGGTTTGCTCAAGGATCTATCTGTACGCGCCCAGCAGATTCGCACTCTATTTAATACCAATGAATCTACGACCGACTGGAGATCCCCCGACACACGCACTGCCACGCAGTGGCTGGTCGCTATCATGCGTACAGTCGACCACCTAAAAACCCTCAATATCACCGAAGCTCGCCTGAATAGCATCGTGGATGAGATAACGGGCAAGCTTATTGCCAGTTATCAAGAATATTGCCGGTATATCGCAACTCCTCGCATCCCTAAAGATCATCCGAGCATCGATATCGAAGATCTCATCGCCGAAGGGAACATAGCACTGCTTACGGGGCTCAAGAAGTTCAATCCCTACTCGGAAGTCCTATTCCATCTGTTTGCAAAACAGCGTATCGGTGGCGCCATGACAGATTATCTACGCAAACACGGCAATACCATCCGCCTACCGCGATCGGCATTATCCACTATGCGTGCCTACAATGCCGGTCTTGGCGAGGGGATGAGCGAACCCGAAGCGCTTGCCGCGGTGGAAGAGGATGAAGCCAGAACCCGCTCGACGATTGCCGAAGTAGCGCAAGCCAAAGCACTAAGCCTGGATATGCTGCAGGGGGCTACGAGCGACACCTATCACCCCGCAATAACCGACTACCGCCCGACTACTGTCGATGTTGATGTTATCGACCCAGCCGGCATGATCAACGAGCTCAAAATACACCGAGTCGCCAGCAAAAATAGCAACAAACGCACCCGCATGGTGACCGCCGAGGAGCGTTGCAAAGATATCATTCAAGCTTACCACGGCATTGGTGCGTATCGTGGCAATCGCCAGTCCATGACCGAACTCGCCCAAAAGCACGGCGTGTCAGAATCGCGTATTTCGCAATTATACCACCAAGGCCTCGCTGCGCTACGCGAGCAGCTGCCCGACGACTTGCGCAGTGCCAAGTCAATCGCACTCGACCCATCATTGTTTGTAGTGAAATCTGACAACACCCCCGATGATCAGGCTGCCGCGCATTGACGCGAGGGGCGTGTTGATGATATAATAGTCCCTAATCCGTACATTCGGAGAACGCCCAAACCAGGGGGATGATAGGATGAGCGGCAACATACAGGCGCCCGTACCGGGCATGCAGTCGGCAATGGCGATCCTGACCGCGCGCGTGCAGAGCATGGATGGCGGCTGCACCGTCAAAGAATATGTCGAGTTCTTGCGTGAGGAGATGGAGGATCAGGACCCACTGATCCTAACCAGCGCCATGGCTAGTCTGGCGTCGGCGCTACTGGCCATCGCCTCGGGCGGCACCAAGATCCCACCGTACCAGCTCCTCTCAACCATCGGCCTCACGCTGGCCGACGTCTGATGGCCTATCGCCCCTCCATCATCGCTCCACGACCCGTCCACGAGATACGCTCCGTGACGTCGGTGTCATGGAGCGTATTTTCGTATTTAGCCTTATACCAGTACAATAGTGGTATGTGGCAAAAAATCTGGCACAAGTGGCTGCGTATTCCGTACAGTTTGCATGTTACGGAGTTTCGTCGGCCCAAACAATACGACGCCACCATTATCTTGCTGCACGGCATTGGGTCGTCTGCCAAGATGTGGCAAAAGCTAGCGCCTAAATTGCCCGATGCCACCAGAGTGATCGCTGTGGATTTGCTAGGATTTGGCAATTCGCCCAAGCCTACTTGGCAAACCTATCGCGCCCGCACCCAGGCCGACTGCCTAGCCAAAACGCTGGTCAGCATGGGGATTACTGGGCCGGTCATTATCGTAGGACATTCGCTCGGGGCATTGGTCGCGGTAGAATTTGCCAGGCGCTACCGGATACTGGTGCGCCAGCTGGTACTCGTCAGCCCACCATTTTATCGGCCGATCGATAGGCCGCTGCATTTTGTGCCACACCGCGAGCGCGATCTTAGGACGTTTTATAAGCTGCTCCACGATAATCCCAACAGTGCGCTCAAACTACTGCGCCAAATCAGCAGGCTGTATTTTGCCAACCGCGCTCTCGCGATCAACGAGGCCACGATCTCGGCATTCCTCGCCACGCTCGAGGCCGCTATTTCTAACCAAACTTCATTTAGTGATGCGCTGCGGCTGCGCTGCCCGACGCAGTTGCTACTAGGGCGCCTCGACATGGTTGTCATCCCGCGCAATGCCAAATACATCGCCCGTCACAACCCGCGCGTCACGCTGCGGATGATTACCGCCGGCCACGAAATCACCGGCCTGATGCAGGCGGCGACAATTGACGCAGTCACGAACGCACTGCGGCAGATCACTCGACCGCCTCGCCGCCACTGACATACTCGACACCGCACAGCAACTGGCACATGCCTGCAATCATCCGAGGGACTTATACAGCCTAACGATGGTCAGACCATGGAGCTTATGGTATACTAATGACAAATGAGAACACCCGACACTAACGAAGTGGCGCCCCTAGGCGAGGTAGAGCTCGCGGAGCTGCAGGACGAAAAAAAGCGCCATAGGGCAAAAGGGCACGACTATGCGACCTACGGCATGCATACCCATGTCGCCGAGCCCACGCCCGGACATCGCTCGGACAACCTGCGTCACTCGCTAGTGCGCCCGCGCAAGGCTCGGCGCGGTTCGGCAATCCCTGGCTACGTATTTGGCGGCGGCGGTATTGTGCTAATTATCACGGGCGCAAGCGACCTGAACGGCTTCTACATTATGGTGGGGCTGTTCTGCCTGGCGGCGGGCGTGCTGCTGATTGCCGAGCGGTAGGGGGCTAGGGATGAGCATCGCCACCCGACGAATCTCGCGCACTCGGCGGCCGTCGTACTGGAGTATGGGATATATTGCGTCGTGGGACGCATCGATGCCTGTGAGCGATATCAATTGGAGTGGATTGACCCATGCCATGGCGTTTGCCGCGTTACCAACCGCAACAGGGCAGCTCGATACGACGTTCTCGCAAAACACCGCGGCCCAAGGCACCGCGTGGGTAGACAGCCTAGTAGCCGCCGCGCATGGCGCCGGCAAGAAAGTCTTTTTGACAATTGGCGGCGCTAACACCCAGGCGCAATTTGCACCGGCGCTGGCAAATGCAACCTATCGCGCCTCGCTGGTCTCGGCGGTACTTGCCTACATTGATGCCCATGCGTTTGATGGGCTCGACCTCGATGACGAGCCAATTGCCGATGCCGACATTCCAAATCTACTGCTATTTATCGACGAGCTGCTGGCACAGCGGCCGCGGCTAGTGCTGTCGTTTTGCACAGGGATTGCCAACATGAACTGGCGCGAAAGCATGCTGTCGGACGCCAACTTACTTGCGATTAGCCAGCGCGTGACCATGCTTAACTGCATGACCTACGGCATGGCGGGCGACTGGCAGGGCTGGTCGTCGTGGCATGGCTCGCCGCTCTACGGACACGCGCCAACCACGCCATCAGACATTGACATCACCGTAGCGCAGTGCCTGAGTGCTGGCGTGCCCGCGGCCAAGGTTGGGATTGGTGCTGGGTTTTTTGGGGTGGGATACAGCGGCTGCATCGGACCATCGCAGCCGAGTACCACCTGGACATTTGCGGGCGACGACGGCAAATTTGACTACAATACCATCGTCAACACCTATCTGCCCTCGATGACACGCGTCTGGGATACCACATCGCGGGTGCCATATCTGTGGTCCAGCACTCCAGTCGGGCCATATAATGCCACCTACATTAGCTATGACGACGATCAATCCATAGGCGAAAAATCCGCCTACATCAAACAACATCGCATCGGCGGCATGATCATGTGGCACGTCGCGCACCAGTATTTCCCAGGCCGCTCGGCCGGCAGCCGCAGCCCATTGTTGTCTGCAATTCGCACTACGTTGCTGAGCTGACTGCGAGCCATGGTATAATTTTGACAGATGAATTTTCCCAAAAAACCTTCGTACTCTAAGTCTGACCTTGATCGAGCCGGCAATAGTATCTGTACCCTAGCGCCAGAATCCGCCGAATATCAGGCCGCCATCGCGATGGTCGATGAGTGGCGCGCCAGCCACCAGTATCCTATGCAAACATTTAACGTCACACTGCGCAATCACGCTCGCGCGATTTACAAACAGGCAATCGTCGCTCGGCGCCTCAAGCGCATGGTAACGATCGTCGACAAAATCAGCAATCGCGAGAGCGCCATGAACCTGAGTCGCATGCAAGATATTGGCGGCGTCCGCGCCATTATGCAATCGGTCGATCAAGTATACAAGCTGCATGCCATGTACCTCGAAAAAGGCCGTTTTCCCCACACACTCAAGCGCAACGAAGATTATATACGTGAGCCAAAACCCAGCGGCTACCGCGGCGTCCACCTGGTATTCAAGTTTAACAACAAGCAGGGTCGACAACCCGACTCGAGAGATTGGGATGGGCTGCTGGTCGAGGTGCAGCTGCGCACCGAGCTGCAGCACGCATGGGCGACTAGTGTCGAGATTGTGGGTACTATGCTCCACGAAAACCTAAAGTCTAGCCTTGCAGCGCCACACAATCAAGAGTGGCTGACGTTTTTTCAATATATGTCATCGGTGATTGCTAAGCTCGAGGATCAGCCCGTGCTAGAAGCACACGCCAACTGGCGCGCCCAAATGCTCTATCACCGGGCCAACCATTTAATCACCAAGCTTGAGGTTATCGACAAACTTCAGGGGTGGCTCACCGGCATGCGTTGGATCAACGAAAAGGGGACTTCTCACTACAATATCCTAATGCTTGATGTCGAAAGAAAAGTTGTCCAAATCAAAGGGTTCAAAAAAACCAATTTTGCTCGCGCCAATGCGCGGCTTACTCAGCTTGAGCGCCAGGCGCTTGCCGCCGGTACTCCGCAGCCTGTCTTGGTAGCAGCAGGGGACCTCAAAAGCCTCAAGCGCGCCTATCCAAACTACGCCCTCGATTCAAAACGCTTTCTCGAAATTGTTCAAATGGTTGCAAGAACCGTAGAAGAAAGCGTATAATAGATACAGTTATGAGTAACGCCACTATTCTCAAAAAAATGAAGCGGCTATTTACCGAGAACAAAAAACTCGCGTAATAATTGGCCACCCCGCACCGCACGCCGTAAACAACTCAAAACCTTTGCAACATCTGCGCAGGCGTCCGCATCTGTATTCCTAAGTGTACTCTATCATTGTTGTAGTAGTCTAGATAGCGCGAGAGCTTCTCTCGCTGGCGTGGGAGCGGGACGCTCACTCGCCAGTAGTGCCCAATACATTCTGTTTGAATCGTACGGTTGAACC
>Ga0209793_1000074_pt1 | contig 188679 bp, 163 predicted proteins | sample EBPBio122009_DNA_FD_185863 | JGI IMG/M metagenome (GOLD analysis project Ga0209793, IMG submission 185863) | Wastewater treatment Type I Accumulibacter community from EBPR Bioreactor in Madison, WI, USA - Reactor 1_2/2/2009_ DNA (SPAdes) (version 2) | ecosystem: Engineered > Bioreactor > EBPR...
TACAATCATTTCCGGACGCACTCCTCGATCGGCGACGTCCCGCCGGCGGAGTTCGCGGCCCGATTCACACCTCAACCGAAGGCCGAATTTTCCAGTTCTGCTCGGACCTGATTTTGGGAGGAGGTCAAGAAGGCCGAATTTTCCAGTTCTGCTCGGACCTGATTTTGGGAGGAGGTCAGGGCCAAATGCCTCAAGCCGTTATATGTGTGTGGTTGAAGGGGTATTCCTGTCAGAAATGACAGGGGAGGCAAGGCTTTGAAAAAAGTGTTCAATTGGGGGGCTGGTTTCGACACGAAGCGGACATTCATGGTGTAAAGACTGACGATTCACGACATGCCAAGATACTTGGTATATCCCGTGTCTCATTGCACGATTCAGGGGGAACCCGGACATGTACCTCAAGCAAATCGAAGCCAAGAACTTCAGACTGCTGCACGACGTCCAGTTGCTTCTGGAGAATCGAACCACCGTCATCGTCGGACGCAATAACAGCGGCAAGACATCCTTGACGGAAGTGATGAAGCGCCTTCTGTCCGATGCTTCTCCCTCTTTTTCCCTGGAGGACTTCTCGTTCTGTTGCTACGACCAGTTCTGGGATTCCCATATCCGAAAATCCAAGGGCGAGGACGAGACCGAGATAAGGAATATCTTGCCTGCGATAGAAGTCAGACTTCGTTTTTCGTATGAAGAGGACGAGCACCTCGGTCTGCTCAGTGAGCTGGTCGTCGACCTGGACCCCGAATGCACAGAAGCCTTGGCTATCGTCCGATACGCGCTCAAGGACGGGAAGCTACCCGAATTGTTCGTCGACTTTGCGGAGACGGACGAGGATGCGAGACCGGGATTTTTCCGCCTCCTCCGTGACCGAATTCCGTCGCTGTACGAAACCACCTTCGTCGCCGTCGACCCTAACGATGAAACCAACGAGAAAGGCATCGAAAGGTCGACGCTGAGGAAGCTGTGCGTCGGCGGCTTCATCAGCGCACAGCGGGGACTGGATGACGCGAGCCAGAAAGAGCGCGTAGTCATCGGCAAGGTGCTGGAGAACCTGTTCTCGACAGCCAAGAGCAACACCGACGACACGAATAGCCACGCCATCGCCCAGGAACTCGAGATCGCGGTCAAGTCCATTCAAGACAAGATCGGCGACGACTTCAACGAAAAGCTCGACCAGTTGCTTCCCGCTTTGTCGCTATTTGGCTATCCGGGCCTCAACGACCCCAAGCTCCTGACCGAAACTACTCTCGACGTCGCCAAGCTCCTAACCAACCACACGAAGGTACGGTATACCGGATCCAATGGCATCCATCTTCCCGAAGCCTACAACGGTTTGGGAACGCGGAATATCATCCTGATCCTCCTGCAGCTCCGGGAGTTCTTCAAGCTCTATCTTGCGATGGAACCCAGGCCCTCGGTGCACCTCGTTTTCATAGAGGAGCCTGAAGTCCACCTGCATCCGCAGATGCAGGAAGTCTTCATCCGAAAGATCGCGGACATCGCATCGGCGTTCAACGAGGAAACCGGCGAATCGTGGCCCGTGCAATTCGTCGTTTCGACGCACTCGTCCCATGTCGCCAATGAGGCACACTTCGAGACGATCCGGTATTTCCTAGCCTCGGCGGGCAAGAACGGCACCATCAGCACCAAGGTCAAGGATCTCAGGAAGGGGCTTACCGGTAAATCTGAACCAGATCGTACCTTCCTTCATCAATACATGACCCTCACCCGATGCGATCTGTTCTTCGCGGATAAGGCGGTCCTGATCGAGGGCACAACGGAGAGACTGCTGCTCCCAAGAATCATCAGGATGTTGGACAAAGACCTTGCGGAGGGAAAGAAGCTCGGTAGCCAGTATCTCTCCGTCGTCGAGGTCGGCGGTGCCTACGCGCACATCTTCTTCGACCTCGTCAATTTCCTTGAACTCCGGACCTTGGTCATCACCGACCTCGACAGCGTGAAGGCCAATGGTGCCGGCAAGCTCGTAGCCTGCCAGGTGTCGCAGGGGCACAAGACTAGCAATGGCTGCCTAAAGTCCTGGTACGACAACAATGACATCACCCCGACGGAACTGCTGGCGGCCGATGAAGCAGCCAGGACCAAAGGCCAGCTGCGGCTCGCGTACCAGTGTCCCGAGGCCGAGACGGGTCCTTGTGGTCGTAGCTTCGAAGACGCGTTCATGCTGGCAAACCCTGAGCTCTTCCCGTTGCCGGGACCCGGCGAGCAGGAGAGAGAAACCCAGGCTTGGGAAGAAGCGAAAGAGGTGAAGAAATCCACGTTCGCACTCAAGCATGCCCTGTCTGATGGCGACTGGAATATCCCACGCTACATCCGGAGCGGGTTGGCATGGCTCGCTGAAGGCGATCTGCCCCCTGTGCCCGTGCCACCCAGCGATGCGGAAGTGGCTGCATGAATGCCGTACCCGAAGCCAGCCCCGCGCTGATCGCCGCGCGTGAAGCGGAGGCGCTTGTCGCACAATGCTTGCAGGACCATCGCAATTTCCTGCTCGAAGCCGGCGCCGGCGCGGGCAAGACCTATTCGCTGGTGGAAGCTCTCAAGCACCTCATCGAACACGAGGGCCTCAAGCTGCGCAGGAACCACCAGCGCATCGCTTGCATCACCTACACCAATGCGGCCACGGCCGTCATCAACAGCCGCATCGACAGCAACCCGTTGGTCTTCGTCGATACCATCCATGCGTTCTGCTGGTCGTTGATAAGGAAATTCCAGCCTGCGTTGAGGTCACTGGTCGCGGCGATGCCGGAATGGGAAGAGAAGTTGGCCAAGGCCGACGGAATCGGCAGCCGGATCGTCGAGTACGAGCTCGGCCACCGCCGCGTCACCGCCGACACCGTCACTCTGCACCATGACGACGTCTTGGCGCTAATGGTCTCTCTGCTCCCGAACGCGAAGTTCCAGGCACTTCTTGCGCAGCAGTATCCGTTCGTATTGATAGACGAATACCAGGATACGGACGTAGCGGTGATGACTAGCATGAGCGAGCACCTGCTCGGACGCGCGGCCGGCCCGATGATCGGTTTGTTCGGCGACCACTGGCAACGCATCTACGACAAGACATGCGGCCACGTCGCCCATGAGGCGCTGACGGAAATCGATAAGAAGGCGAACTTCCGTTCAGCGACCAGGATAGTCGACGTCCTGAACAGGATGAGGCCAGATCTGCCACAAGCGGTGAAGGACGAGGGTTTCGTTGGCTCGGCGATCGCATTCCATACCAACGCTTGGCAAGGCGAACGCCGATCCGGCGCGGGAGGCGGACACTGGAAAGGCGATCTCCCCGCCGAGGCGGCCCATGCCTATTTAGCGACGCTCATCAAGAAGTTGGAATCGGACGGCTGGGACCTGGCTCCTCAGCGAACCAAGGTTCTCATGCTCACCCACAACGTTCTCGCTTCGGAGCAGGGCTACGATTCGATCACCAAGATTTTTTCCTACACGGACCAGTTCATCAAGAAGGAGGATCCGCTCATAGCGTTCTTTTGCGACGCGCTCGAACCCGCATGCACGGCTTTTCATCATAAGCGGTTCGGGGAGATGTTCTCGTTGCTGGGCGGCTCGACGTCTGCGGTTTCTTCGCATGCGGACAAGGTCACATGGTCCTCATCGATGGAGGGCCTCGCCAAGATCAGGCTCGAGGGAACCATAGGCCAAGTGCTGGACTACATGCTCGAGCATGCGCACCCGCGGCTGCCGGACGCCGTGCTCGGCGCGCTTGGCGAGGCCGCGGAATGGCATGGCGAGGAAGGGGAGGAGCCGCCGCCCCGGATCCAGCAGATCCGGCAGTTGCGGGACGTTCCCTACAAGGAAGTCATCGCCTTGGACAGGTTCATCGACGGTCACACTCCGTTCGCTACCAAGCACAGCGTGAAGGGTGACGAGTTCGAGAATGTCTTGGTCGTTCTCGGGCGTGGCTGGAACAAATATAACTTCGACCAGTTCCTGCAATGGTCGGCCGAAGGAGTCCCGGCCGGCAAGCAGGATGCGTTCGAGAGGAACCGCAACCTGTTCTACGTGTGCTGTTCCCGTCCGACAACGCGCCTGGCGCTACTCTTCACCCAGGAGCTTTCCGACGTCTCATTGGCAATACTCGACAACTGGTTCGACGGGGCAGCCGAATCAGCTCCCTCACCACAGGACGACTGACAATAGCTCCTATCAAGAGATCATCTGTAGAGTCAACGGAAGAAATCCAAACAAAAGGGTTGCACTCCCATTGTCCCCTTCTGGCCGAATTCCGCCCTCACTTCCCTATCAAATCTGGATCCCGGCTTTCGCCGGGACGACGGCGATTGAGGGACGTTATCGGACGGTGAGGGTGTCTGGTGTCTGGCGGTCTCTAGTCCAGTGCCAATCAGGCATCAATCTACGCGCCGGCATCACCCCGCCGGCCGATCGTCCTCGATAGCCTCCGTCGTCAGCAATCCAGCACCCAGTCTCCCGCGCCGTTCCTGCAGTCCCGGTGGCACGATGTCGCCGTCGATCCCGTTTTCGACCTCCTCGCGGGCGAGATGACCGCCGAGCTTGTGGCGGGTGCGGGTGCGGATCGGGGCGAACAGGCGGTGGTGCTGCATGACGCCGCCGCCGAGGATGATGCGATGCGGTGTGATGGGATGCAGTGCGATGCCGTGCGGTGTGCGGCGCGGCGTGGTGTGGTGTGGTGCGGGAAGAGGGTGAGCGCGGGCTGGGCGCAGCGTTGGCCGAGGTCGTTGGCTTCGATGGCCGGTGGCGGAGGTGGTTCGGGGGCATCGCCGAGGTCGTGGCCGAGGTCGTGGCCGAGGCGGGCGAGCAGGGCGGGGCCGTTGGCGAGGCGTTCGAGGCAGTTACCGCGGTGCAGGAGGACGTCGGAACACCCGCCGGGAGCCGTCTCTCCGGAACGCCTGCGGTCGCTCGCGCATCGTGTCCGGTGTGGATATCGGCGCCGGTGCGCGCCCGCAAGAAAAACGCCCCGTTCCCGGGGCGTTTTTCGTTCCTCGCGCCGGCGTCGATCAGCCGGTGGTGAGGGTCAGGCCGTAGAACGAGAGGAGCGGGACCAGCGGCTGGTAGTAGCTGTTGCCGCCGCCGGTCTTGCCGGCGCGGCCCTTGCAGTTGCCGCTGCCGCCCGAGAGCACGCCCTGGCCCTGGCCGGCGGCGGTGATGAACGAGCCGCCGGAGTCGCCGCCTTCCGAGCAGGCGGTGGTCTGCGTGAGGTTCACGATCGTCTCGCCGCTCTGGTAGTTGACGGTCACGTTCTTGGCCTTGATCGCACCGCAGCGCCAGCCCGAGGTGCGACCGGAGCGGCAGAGCGCGGCGCCGACCGCGGCCTCGACGCTGCCCTTCACGGTCACGTTGCCGCTGCCCCAGCCGTAGACGGTCGGGCTCTGCGTGTGGCCCCCGGAGATCTGGATCCACGCCATGTCGGTGCCGGTGCTGCCGGGATTCGGGAAGGTCGAGCCCTGGAACGTGCCGATCTGCGGACCCAGCGTCCACTGCGGGCCCGTGCCGGAGGCGCCTTCCAGGTACGCCGATTCGCCCACGTCGCCGCAGTGGCCGGCGCTGGCGTAGCCCGGGGTGCCGTTCTTGGTGACGTTGAAGCCGATCGAGCAGGCGTAGAGATAGCCGTCGCCCGGATTGCGCAGGTAGCCGAGGCCGCCCTGCAGGGTGCTGCGCAGCGTCGGCTGCTCGTCCATGGTCACGAAACGCAGGGTCCGCGCATCCGCGCCGCTGCGTGCGACGAAGTCGATGGCGGCGAGCTGGCCGCCCGCGCCGACGCCGACCACGACGCTGTTGGTGGTCACGTCGACGCTCCAGCTATACACGCCGCGGGGCACCCTCGCGCCCTGCTTGAGCATCATGTCGAGCTGGCCCTTGGCGTCTTCGAGTTGGGCCAGCGTGTGGCGTGCGTTGCGGATGGCGATGCCGTTCGCCGCCTTCTGGGCGCCGGAGCGCGTGGTGGCGACGACGAGCTGGAACTCGCCGTTGCGCTTGCGTTCGATCCAACTGCCCGCGAACTGGCTGCCCTGCTGCCGTTCGAGCAGCTTGGCCTGCTGCTGGGCGAGGCGCTCGGTCTGGAGGTACTGCCCCAGTTGGGCATCCGAGAGGCCGAGGTCGCGCTTCATCGCCTGTCGGAGCGCGGGCGCGATGTTGTCGTTTGGAGGGGATGCCGATGCGGTGGTCGCGATCAGCACGATGGCCGCGGCGAGCGGCGACAGGAGGACACGTACCTCGGAGAATGTCTTGCGCATTCCGTAAGCTCCTCGATGAACGGGTGATGGTGGTGGCGCGATCGCGCTGAACCGGTCCGGTTCGTCCCCTGTTCGCCCCAACGATCGCGAACGGAATCTAGCACATGGTTCGCGCGGAATTCAGCGCAATGCAGCAAACCCGGGAGCGGGCGACGCCTTCGGGCCGTGCCGCGTGTGCAGGGGGCTTTTCGATCCGGTGGCGTATGGCGCGCATGGCGTTTCCCGGCGCAGGCGTCACGCCGCCGGTCGATGGTCCTCGGCTGCACGCATCGCCAGCAGCAAAGCACCAAGGATCCCGCTGCGGTCGCCCAGCCCCGGCGGCACGATGTAGCCGTCGATCCCGCCTTCGACCTGCTCGCGGGCGAGGTAGCCGCCGAGCCAGTGACGGGTGCGGGTGCGGATCGGGGCGAACAGGCGGTGGTGCTGCATGACGCCGCCGCCGAGGACGATGCGGCGGGGGGAGAGGGTGAGGGCGAGCTGGGCGCAGAGCTGGCCGAGGTAGTCGGCTTCGATGGCCCACAGCGGGTGCGCGTCGGGGGCGTCGCCGAGGTCGTGGCCGAGGCGGGCGACCAGGGCGGGGCCGTTGGCGAGGCCTTCGAGGCAGTCGCCGTGGTGCGGGCAGACGCCGGCGAATCCTGCGTCGCCGGGGTGGCGGCGCGGGTGGATGTGGCCGACTTCCGGATGCAGCAGGCCGTGCAGCGGTTCGCCTGCGATGACGGCGCCGACGCCGATGCCGGTGCCGACGGTGACGTAGCACAGGCTGTCGAGCGGCGCGTCGTCGGCGTCGCGACCGGCGCCCCAGTGCGCTTCGGCGAGCGCGGCGGCGTTGACGTCGGTGTCGAGCGCGATCGGAACGCCGAGCGATGCGAACGGCGCGCGCAGGTCGGCGTCGTGCCAGCCGGGCTTGGGCGTGCGCAGCAGGCGGCCGTAGGCGGCGGCGCGCGGATCGAGTTCGAGCGGGCCGAAGCTGGCGATGCCCAGCGCGCGCGGCGCGCCGAAGCGCTGCGACGCGGCGTCGAAGAACGCGCGTGCTTCGGCGAGCGTGCCGGCGGGGTCGCGGGTCGGGAAGCGCACGCGTTCGAGCAGCGTGCCGTCGGCGGTCGCGACCGCGCAGACGAACTTGGTGCCGCCGGCCTCGATCGCGGCGTAGACGGGAGCGGCGGGAGCGGCGGGGCCGGGGGTCACGGGTGCGGACGGCGTCATGCGCGGGCGGCGCTCGTGTCGATGCGTCGCAGCCAGCGTAGCGCATGCGGTGCGAGCGTGGCGGGGAACGCGTGTATCGCGTCGTCGTCGGCGAGCAGGTCGCGCCAGCCGGCGCGCTGTAGCGCATCCTCGCCCTGCGGCGCGACCGCGACTTCCCGTGGCGAGAGGTTCGCGAGCACCAGCACGTCCTCGCCCCGCAGCAGGCCGAGCACGGCGGGATCGTCGAAGCCGAGGACGCGCATCGGCGCATCGCCGCGGAACGCGGGTTCGGCGGCGCGCACGCCCAGCATCCGCCGCAGCGCCGCGCCGATGCGGCCGGCGCTGTCGCCTGCCGCGATGGCTTCGTTGCCGGCGCGTTCGACCGCCTCCGCCGTCGCCCAGTCCATCGCCGGGCGGTGCAGCCAGCGGCCTTCGCCCGCGCGCAGCGGATCGTCGGCGTAGCGCTCGTCGTTGCCGAGCGCGATCTCGTCGCCCATGTACAGCGTCGGCAGGCCGGGCGCGGCCAGCATCAGGCCATGCAGCAGCAGGAAGCGCGCCTCGGCGGCGGCCAGCGCGGCCGCGTCGCCGCGTTCGCGCGCGGCATCGAGGCCGCACAGCGCCGCGGTCGTGCCGTTGGTGCCGTGCACGACGTCGTCGCCGGCGTTCTGGAAGCCGCGGCCGCGGGCGTCGCTGCCGGGTTCGGCGCCGGCGTAGAAGCGCGCGATGCGGGCGAGGTCGAAGCCCGCGTGCGCGGCGCCGCCGGCGGCTTCCTCGCGCAATACATTCCAGCCGATGTCGTCGTGGCAGCGCAGGTAGGCGAGCCAGCCGCAGCCGTCGGGGAGCGCCGGCGTGCGCGCGAACGCGGCGCGCAGCGGATCGGCGCGGCGTTCGGCCAGCGCCGCCCACAGCGACGCCATGAGCGTGCTGTGATACGCGAGGTGGCATTCGTGGCTGGCGCCGTCGTCGCTGCCGAAGTAGGGCACGAGCGCCGGCGCGGGCACGATCGCCTCGGCCTTCAGCAGCACGCCCGGCGCGACGATGTCGACCACCGCGCGCAGCGCCTGGATCAGCGCGTGCGCCTCGGGCTGGTTCATGCTGTCGGTGCCGAGGCGCTTCCACAGGTACGCGGTGGAATCGAGCCGGAACGCTTCGATGCCGCGGTTCGCCAGCCGCAGCAGCGTCAGCGCCATCTCGACGAAGACGTCCGGGTTCGTCCAGTTCAGGTCCCACTGGTACGGATAGAACGTGGTCCAGACATGGCCGAGTCCCGGCACCTCGGTGAAGTTGCCCGGCGCGGTCAGCGGGAACACCTGGCCGAGCGTGCGTTCGTGCGCATCGGGCAGCGTGCGGTCGGGGAACACGTGGTAGTAGTCGCGATACCTTGCATCGCCGGCGCGCGCGGCGAGCGCCCAGCGATGGTCGTCCGCGGTGTGGTTGAGCACGAGGTCGGCGCAGAGGCTGATGCCGGCGCCGCGCAGCCGCGCGGTGAGCGCGTCGAGATCGGCGTCGTCGCCCAGCGCGGGGTCGACGCTGTCGTAGTCGCGCACCGCGAAGCCGCCGTCGCTGTCGCCCTCGCGCGGGCGCAGGAACGGCAGCAGGTGCAGGTAGCGCACGCCGAGGCGTTGCAGGTAGGGCACGCGTTCGGCGACGCCGCGCAGCGTGCCGCCGAAGCGGTCGACGTAGGTGCTGTAGCCGAGCATGTCCGCGGCGAGGAACCAGCGCGGGTCGCGTTCGCGCGCGATGTCGAGCGCGTGCAGCGCGTCGGCGCGCGCGCCGGCGCAGGCGGCCATGCCCGCCACGAGCGCGGACAGCGCGTGGTCGGACCCGGGCGCATCGGCGTAGATGCGGCGCAGCGCGGCGAACAGCCGCGGCGCGTGCGCGTCCCAGCGTGCGCGCGCGTGGTCGCGACGAGCGGCGGGCAGGGCGTCGGCGAAATGTCGACGGAGAAGGGCGTCGGGCATGCGCAAGGCGTTCATCGGCCTGTTCGGAGGAGGAAAAGCAGCGGACGCGCGCCGGCCTGGAGAGGGAGGATCCGGCGCGCGCCCGTCGCAGCGGGCTCAGAACTCGTAGCGGATGCTGGCCGAGATCGTGCGGCCGGGAATCGAACGGGCGCGGATGATGTTCTCCGTGCCGCCGACGATCGCGCCTTCCTCGGCCTCGGTGATGCCGAAGGTGTCGAACACGTTGTTGACGTTGAGGCCGACGACCCAGTTCCCGGCGAAGCGGTAGTCGGCGAACAGGTTGACCTGGGTGTAGCCGGGCATCTTCAACTGGTTGTTGTCCTGGGTGTAGGCGTCGGTGGTGCCGATCAGGTTCGCGCCGAGCGTCCAGTTCGCGGCCTGGTAGCCGCCGGTGAGCTGGTAGATCAGATCGGCCTGGCGACGCGGCGTGTGGCCCTCGTTCGCCGGCGTGATCTCGTCCTTGCTGATCTCCGCGTCGGTCCAGGTCAGCCCGCCGTTGAGGAAGAACTCGTTGATGCGCAGCGAGGCTTCCAGTTCGATGCCCTTCGCCTTGTAGACGCGGTCGACGAAACGCTGGTTGTTCAATTCGTAGTTCTGTTCCTCGGTCTTGGCGTAGAACGCGGTGCCGAACAGGCTGAAGCCGCCGCGGCGCCACTTCAGGCCGGCCTCGATCTGGTCGACCATGTCGACGGCGTCCTGCGCGCGCACCGAGCCGTCGGGGCGGACCACGCCGAACAGCAGCCGGTCGGCGTTGGCGCGGCCGCCGCGGCTGATCCTCGCGAAGCCGGCGAGGTCGTCCTGGAGCAGGTAGTTCGCGCCGATGGAGTACGAGGTGTAGCCCCAGTCGTAGTCGACCGGCGAGGCGGCGGCGTTGTTCACTTCGGACACGTTGCGCTCGGGCGCGGAGATCACGCCGTCGCCGTTCACGTCGACGTTCGCGACCTGCACGCTGCCGGCGTAGTGGCCGCGCGCCTTGCCGGTGTCGCGGCGCACGCTGGCGTCGACGTCGAGCCTGCCCAGCGCGTACGACAGCGAGAAGTACGGTGCGCCGATGGTGTAGGTGGCGGCGTAGCGGCGCGTGCAGCAGTTGCCCCAGGCCGGCACGCCGTAGGCGTAGAGGCCGTGGTCGGAGAGATTGGCGTTGGACGCGTCGTACACGTCGAGCAGCGCCGAGCGGCCGTTGCCCTCGAGCGTCTGCAGGTACGAATTCCACACCCAGTCCATGTCGATCTTCTGGCGCGAGCGGTAATAGCCGCCGCTGAGGTCGAGCTTGCCGTCGCCGGCGTCGAGGCTGCGGGTCAGCTTGAGGTCGTTGACGACGTTGCCGAAGTCGTTGATCTCGGTGTTGAACAGGTGCGTGCGCACGGTGGCGCCGGTGTAGGCCTGGCCGGCGTTTGGGCCGCTGGCGTAGCGCAGCGTCGAGCCGGCGCCGCCGACGCTGGCGGCGAGGCCCGACGCTGCGCCGACTTCCGCCGGGAACTGGCCGACGAAGCGGCCGCTGTTGTCGGCGTAGCGGAATTTCTCGTCGATGCGCCAGCCGTCGCCGAAGCGGTACTGCGCTTCCACGCCGAACGCGGTGCTGTCCGGATGCATGCCGTCGGCGATGTCGGTGCGGCGGCGGTGGTTGTCGCCGTCGAGGCCGATGTCGGTGCGGAAATAGCGGCTCTGCAGGGTGTCGCGCGCCGGGTCGAAGCCGTCGATGGCGCCCAGGTGCGGGCTGCCGTTGCTGCCGGTCGCGCGCGTGGGCACCGGCAGGTAGCCGATCGCGCGGTCGTCCAGGCGCTTGAGGTGGAAGCGGATGTAGCCGCTGTCGAACTCGCGGGTGAGGTTGGCCTTCACCTGGCCGCCCTTCTCGGCGGTGTAGCCGGCGTCGCGCACGCCGTCGCCGGCGCGCCAGAAGCCGCCGACGTGGAAGCGCCAGCCGTTGCCGAAGGGCTGTCCGTAGTGGAAGTCGACGCGGTTGCTGGCGTAGTCCAGGCCGGTGGTCAGGCCGACCGAGCCGCCCTGCGCCTCGCCGGTGTTGCTGATGAAGTTGATCACGCCGCCGGGCGAGTTGCTGGCGAACGTCGAGGCCGAGCCGCCGCGCACCGCCTGGATGCGGTCGACCGAGCCGTCGTAGCGCAGGAAGATGTCGGCGTTGCCGAAGGCGATGTCGCCGAACTCCATCACCGGCATGCCGTCTTCCTGCAACTGCAGGAACTTCGCGCCGCCGGCGGCCACCGGCAGGCCGCGCACGGCGATGTTGGCGTTGCCTTCGCCGCCGGTGGACTCCGAGCGCACGCCGGGGATGTTGCGGAAGATCTCGGCGGTGGAGCGGGGCGCGGCGCGCTCCACGGCGTCCGGCGTGACGTCGCTGGTGGAGACGCTGCTGCGCAGCTTCGATTTCCCGCCGGCGGTGGCGGTGACCACGATGGCGTCGAGGTCGTTGCCGCTCGCGGGCTTGTCCGCCGCGGCCGCTTCGGGCGACTGCGCCGCGGCGAAGCCGGGCGCGCACGACAGGCCGATGGCGCAGGCCACGGCGAACGACAGCGGGCGGATGGTGGTACGGCATTGCATGGACGACTTCGACGGGCGGCGCATGGCGGCGGAACCTCCGGGTGTCAGATGGGCAGCGGCGGCTGCCGGGCGGGAATGTGATAGCGAGTCACGCAATCGATTGCAAGCACTTTCGACCGGCGGCGGTCGCCTGCGCGGGGGCGCGCGAAGGCGACCGCGGACGATTTTTCGATAACCGCATGAAAATACGTGGAAAAACCGTCAATTGAGGAAATCGATGGAGGCCGAAACCGCCCCGATTCCACGGCGATATACGGGCGAATCCTGCTGCGACGCAGCATGCACAATCGATTGCGTTGACGCAGTATCGCCTCGCCGGCGACCCTGTGCCCCGGCAGTCGCATTTGTCCGTCCGCTTCCTTCCCGGAGCCCGCCATGGCCGATCTGCACGTCCGTCTGGAGACCCTCGATCTCGTCGTTCTCGCGCTGTACGCGCTGGGGATCGTCGGCCTGGGCCTGTTCGTCTCGAAGCGTCGCGCCTCGGCGGACGACTACTTCCTCGCCTCGCGTTCCAGCACGTGGCCGGTGATCGGCCTGGCGCTGCTGGCGTCGAACATTTCGTCGACGACGCTGATCGGCCTCGCGGGCGCAGCCTACGGCACCGGCATCTCGGTCTACAACTACGAGTGGATGGCCACGGTGGTGCTCGCGTTCTTCTGCGTGTTCTTCCTGCCGTTCCTGCTGCGTTCGCAGGTGTACACGCTGCCGGAGTACCTCGAGCGCCGCTACGACCGCCGCGCGCGCGTCTACTTCTCGGCGCTGACGATCTTCCTCAACATCGTGGTCGACACCGCGGGCACGCTGTACGGCGGCGCGATCATGCTCAAGCTGATCCTGCCGCAGTGGCCGCTGTGGGAGATCGTCGCGGTGCTGGCGCTGTCGGCGGGCGTGTACACCGTCGCCGGCGGCCTGCGCGCGGTGATCTACACCGAGACCGTGCAGGCGGTGATCCTGCTCGGCGCGTCGGTGTTCATCGCGGTGTTCGCCTTCGACAAGGCCGGTGGCTGGGACGCCGTGATGCGCGCGGTGGAGCCGTCGCGGCTGTCGCTGATCCGCCCGCTCGACGACCCGGGCGTGCCGTGGCTGGGTCTGGTGCTGGGCGTGCCGCTGCTGGGCTTCTACTTCTGGTGCACCAACCAGTTCATGGTCCAGCGCGTGCTGTCGGCGAAGGACGAGAACCACGGCCGCTGGGGCGCGCTGTTCGCCGGCCTGCTGAAGCTGCCGGTGCTGTACGTGATGGTGCTGCCGGGCACGGCGGCGATCCTGCTGTACCCGCACCTCGAACGCCCGGACCTGGTGTATCCGACGCTGATCTTCGACCTGCTCCCGGTGGGGCTGGTGGGCGTGGTGATCGCCGGCTTCTTCGCCGCGATCATGTCGTCGATCGCCAGCACCTTCAACTCCGCGGCCACGCTGGTGACGATGGATTTCGTACGCCCGCGGCTGCCGGACGCGGACGGCGCGACGCTGGTGCGCGCGGGCCGCATCACCACGGTCGTGTTCATGGTGCTGGCGGTGGCGTGGGCGCCGCAGATCGAGCGCTTCTCGTCGCTGTGGCAGTACCTGCAGGCGGTGCTGGCGTACGCCGTGCCGCCGGTGTGCGCGCTGTTCCTGGTCGGCCTGTTCTGGCGCGGCGCGAACGCGAAGGGCGCCGCCGCCGCGATCCTCGCCGGTTTGATCGGCGGCGCGGCGCTGTTCTGGGCGAACGTGCTGTCGCCGCAGCCGCTGGGCCTGCATTTCCTGCTGGTGGCGCCGATCCTGTTCGTGCTGAGCGCGGTGGTGCTGGTCGCGGTCAGCGCCGCCACCGCGCCGCCGCCCGCGGCGCAGGTGGCGGCGATGCTGTGGACGCCGGCGTTCTACCGCGACGAGACCCGCGCGCTGGCCGCCGAGCCGTGGTGGCGCAACTATCGCGTGCAGTCGGTGCTGCTGCTTGCGCTGACCGCGGCGATCGTGTGGACGTTCCGCTGACGCGGTTCCGGTGTCGGTGCCGCCGGTGGCGCGGGCGGTAGAGCGGCCTTCAGGCCGCTGCCCCGTCTCCGGAAACGGGCAAGCGGCCTGAAGGCCGCTCTACCGAGACGGGTGGTTGCCGCCGGCCGCGGGTACGGCCCCGGCCGGGGTCACGCCGACGCGCGGACGATCAGGGTCGGCGGCAGCAGCGTGGAGTCGGAGGCGTCGCCGCGGATCGCGGCGATCACCGTGTCGACCAGCGCGACTGCGCCCTGGGCCAGTTCCTGGCGCACGGTGGTGAGCGGCGGATGCGCGTGTTCGGCCAGCAGGATGTCGTCGAAGCCGACCACCGCCACGTCCTCCGGCACCTGGCGGCCGGCGGCGGACAGCGCCCGCATCGCGCCGATGGCGATGACGTCGGAGGCGGCGAAGACGGCGTCGAAGGCGACGCCGGCCGCGAGCAGGTCGCGGACGTGCGCTTCGGCGACCGGGCCGGCGAAGCCGGAGCGCACCAGCAGTTCGGGCGAGGGCTTGATCCCCGCGGCGCGGAGCGCCTGCCGGTAACCGTCGTGGCGATGGGCGATCTCGGGCAGGCGCTCGTCGCCGAGGAAGACGATGCGCCGGCATCCCTGCGACAGCAGGCGCTCGGTGGCCAGCCGGCCGCCGAGCCTGTTGTCGGTGCCGACCACCGGATATTTCTGCGCCGGCAGCTTCGCGCCCCAGGCGACGAGCGGGATCCCGGCCCGCGCCGCGTCGTTGATCGCGGCGTGTTCGAGGCTCTGGCCGATGAGGATCACGCCGTCGCTGCGCCCCGGCTGCTGCAGGCGCCGCAGCCAGTCGTCCTGGTGCACGGCGATCTTCGACAGCAGCATGTTGTAGCCGCGGTCGGCGAGGGTGTCGGCCAAGTGCGCCAGCATGGTCATCATGAACGGGTCGACCAGGTGCGGCTCGCGCTCGTGCACCAGCGGCACGCCCACCGTGATCACGCCGGTCTGGCGCGAGCGCAGGCTGCTGGCGACCGGATTGACCGTGTAACCGGCCTCCTCGGCCAGCCGCCGGATGCGCTCGCGGGTGCTGGCCGCGATCATCGGACTGTCCTTCAGCGCCCGGGACACAGTGGATTCGGAGACCCCGGCGAGGCGGGCGATGTCCGACATCTGCAGGTTGATCGGCGGCTGCGAGACGCGACGGCGGGAAGCACTCATGGGCCTAGCCTCCGTCAAAACCACGGTCGCGATCAAGTGACGCGGGTGCGCCGGACGCGCGCGGGGGCGGCGGGGACGGGTAGCGGCTGGCGATACCCGGGGCGGTTCGCGCCGCTACGGGCGGGCGTTCAGGTTGCAATTCCCTGAACGATGGGGAAGGCTGCCCGCATGTTCGCCCGGCAGGTTCGCCCGGACCGATGCGGTCGGTCTGCGCGGTGAATCCCGGGGCAATGGCGCACGAGGACGACGGAGGATGCACGACTTGGCCGGAATTCTGATCCTGCTGGGACTGGTGGTACTGGCGATTCCCCTCCTGCTGATCGTGGTCCTGGTCAAGCTGGGCAACGCGCGGGCGCGGATCGAGGATCTCGAGCGCGACGTCGCGGGCCTGCACGCCCGGGTGGCGATGGTCGAGCAGCCGCCGGCCCAGGCGCGTCCCGCACCGACGATCCGCCCCGAGGCCGCCGCCGCGGCCGCGATGCCCCCTGCATCGACGCCGGTCGCGCCGCCCGCCGCCGCGCCGGCGCGGTTCGAGGCGCCGCCGGCCGCGCAAACCGTCGCCGCCGACACCGCCGACGAAATGCCGCCGGCCTCCCATCGCGTTCCGGCCGCGCCGCCGCCGCTGCCGGAGCGCGCCGCGGCGCGCGCGCCGACGCCCGCACGCGAGGCCGCGCCCCCGGCAGCATGGACCCCGCCGGCCGAGCCGCCGCGCGATGTCGTTGGCGAGGCGCTGGGCCGCGCGGTCGACGCGGTCCGCGGCTGGTTCACCGAGGGCAACGTGCCGGTGAAGATCGGCATGCTGGTGCTGCTGGCCGGCGTGGCCGCGCTGCTGAAGTACGCCAGCGACCAGGGCTGGGTGCGGGTGCCGATCGAACTGCGCCTGGCCGGCATCGCCGCGGCCGCGCTGGGCGGGCTGGTGTTCGCCTGGCGCCAGCGCGAGACCCGGCGCGCGTTCTCGCTGTCGCTGCAGGGCGGCGCGATCGGCGTGCTGATGCTGGTGACGTTCGCCGCGTTCAAGCTCTACCACCTGATCCCGGCGGGCGCGGCCTTCGGCATCACCATCGCGCTGGTCGCGGGGCTGTGCGTGCTCGCGGTGCTGCAGGAAGCGCTGGCGCTGGCGGTGTTCGGCATCCTCGCCGGCTTCCTCGCGCCGATCTGGCTCTCTACCGGCAGCGGCAACCACGTCGCGCTGTTCTCCTACTACGCGGTGCTCAACCTCGGCATCTTCGCGATCGCGTGGAACCGGCCGTGGCGGCTGCTCAACCTCATCGGCTTCGTCTTCACCTTCGCCATCGGCACGCTGTGGGGCGTGCTCGACTACCGGCCGGAGAAGTTCGCCAGCACCGAGCCCTTCCTGATCCTGTTCTTCCTGCTGTACCTGCTGATCCCGGTGTTCTACGCCAACCGCCGCTCCGCCGCCGACGGCAACGCGTACCGCGCGGTCGACGGCACCCTGGTGATCGGCACGCCGCTGGTGGTGTTCGCGCTGCAGGCCGGCCTGCTGCACGGCGCGCCGTTCGGCGACGGGCGCATGCCGCTGGCGCTGTCGGCGCTGGCGATGGCCGCGACCTACGCGCTGCTGGCCGCGGGCCTGCGCAGCCGTCCGCGCTTCGCCGCGCTGATCGAGACCTGGGCGGTGATCGCGGTCGGGTTCGCCACGCTCGCGGTGCCGCTGGCGCTGTCGGCGCGGGCGACCGCCAGCGTGTTCGCGATCGAAGGCGCCGTCCTCGTCTGGCTCGGCCTGCGCCAGGACCGCAGGCTGCCGCAGCTCACCGGCCTGCTGCTGCAGCTCGGCGCCGCGGTGGCCTACGTCGCCGGCATCGGCGGCCTCAGCGCCGGCTTCACGCCGACCGCGGCGCTGGCCTCGACCACCCCGATCGCCAATGCGGCGTACATGAGCGCGCTGCTGATCGCGATCGGCGGCTTCGCGACGGCGTGGATCTACCGGCGCACCCTCGACACCGGCGTGGTCGCGCTGTTCGCGCTGTGGGGCCTGGGCTGGTGGACCTTCGCCGGTGGCCAGGAGATCGTCGATCACGTCCCGGACCGCTACGGCATCGACGCGATGTTCGCGTTCCTCGTCGGCACCGGCTGGCTGACGGCCGAGGTGCGCCGCCGCTTCGACGCCTTCCCGGTGTTCGGCGCGACCGCCGCGCTGGCGCTGGCGCTGGGCGTGCCGTTCGCGATGCTGCAGTCGGCCGATCACGCGCATCCGTTCGCCCACGGCGGCGCGCTGGCGTGGCTGTTCTACGCCGTCGCCGGCTGGCGTGCGCTCATCTGCCTGCGCGCGACCGGCATGCCGGTGCGCCTGCTCGCGCACGGCGGCTGGTGGTGGTCGTGGATCGCGGCGATCGCGCTGGGCGCGTTCCACCTCGTGTACCACGACAGCTACGTCGGCACGACCTACGCGCCGGGCATGGGCGACGGCTGGCGCATCGTCGCGCTGGGCCTGCCGGTGCTGCTGTTCGCCGCCGCGCTGCGGCTGCGCCCGGCGCTGCTGGCGCCGCCGCTGGCACGCGGGTTCGAGGACTACCGCAGCGTGCTGCTGGTCTCGGCGGCGGCGGTGCTGTCGCTGGGCTGGCTGCTGTCGCTGTTCTTCCCGGGCGCGAGCGCGCCGCTGCCGTGGGTGACCGTGCTCAACCCGCTGGAACTGTTCCAGCTCGCCGCGCTGGCGCTGCTCGCGCACGCGGTCTGGGGCGCGGGCCGCCAGGGCGGGCGGATCGGGGTGCCGCTGTTCGCGCTGGCGACGTTCGCCTGGATCACCTTCGCCACCCTGCGCGGCGCGCACCACTGGGGCCAGGTCGCCTGGTCGCCGTCGATGCTGGACGACGGCGTGGTGCAGACCGCGCTGACCGTGGTCTGGAGCGTGCTCGGCGTGCTCGGCTGGATCTTCGGCTCGCGCCGCGGCGACCGCCTGCTGTGGGGCGCGGGCGCGGTGCTGATGGGCGTGGTGCTGCTCAAGCTGCTGATCGTCGACCGCAGCAACCTCGGCGACATCTTCGGTATCGTGTCGTTCATCGCCTACGGCCTGCTGTGCGCCGCGGTCGGCTATTTCGCCCCCGCGCCGCCGCGCCGCGCCGCCACGGAGTCCCCCGCATGATCGCGTCGTCCGTCCGTCGTTCGTCCGCCCTCCTCGCCGCCGGCCTGCTGGCGTTCGCCGCCGGCGCGGGCCACGCCGCCCAGCCCGGCGACTACGCCTACCGCTGGCCGCTGGCGACCAACGGGCAGAGCGCCGCCTGGCAGTTCGAGCTCACGCCCGAGGTCTATGCGGCGCTGACCGATCCGCAGCTCGGCGATTTCGAGGTCTTCAACGCCGACGGACAGTCGGTGCCGGTGGCGCGGCTGACGATCGATCCGCAGGCGGCGCCGGGCGTGGCCGAAGTGGCGCTGCCGGTGTTCGCGCTGCCGCGCCGCGCCGACGGCGCCGACGACGTGTCGTTGCGGCTGGAGCGCGACGACACCGGCCGCCTGCACCTGCTGCAGGCCGACGTGGGCGCCGCGACCGCGCCGCAGGACTTCATCGACTACGTGCTGGACGCCGACCTCAACCGCGACCCGACCCGTCCGGCGACCGTCGATCGGCTCGAACTGCGCTGGCCCGAACGCGGCGACACCCGCGCCCGCTTCGCGGTGGAGGGCAGCGACGATCTCGAACACTGGCAGCCGCTGGTCGACGCCGCGGCGGTGGTCTCGCTGCGCCAGGGCGGCGCCGTGCTGCAGCGGCGCGACATCGCGCTGCCGGCCACGCCGCTGCGCTACCTGCGCCTGCGCCAGCTCGACGGCGATCCGCTGCCCGGGCTGCAGGTCAACGCGCGGCGGCTGCGCGCCGGCGCCGCGGCGCCGCAGTGGCGCCGGGCCACGGCGACGTTCGAGGGCGAAACCGCCGACGCCTTCGGCAAGGGCAAGGTGTATCGCTACCGGCTGCCGGCGACGCTGCCGGTGGGGCGGATCGGCATCGGCCTGGGCGCCGACAACGCCACCGCCGACGTGATCGTCGATGCGCATCCGGGCGCGGTCGCGGACGACGCCACCGGCTGGGTGCCGATGGGCCGCACGCTGGTGTTCCGGCTGCGCCAGGGCGGCCTGCAGGTGGACAACGAGGACTACGTGCTGACCGCGCCGATGTCGGCGCGCGACTGGCGGCTGCGCAGCCCGGTGGCGCTGGCGCCGCCGCCGTCGCTGGCGGTCGGTTACCTGCCGGACCGGTTCGTGTTCCTGGCCCAGGGCAACGGCCCGTTCGTGCTGGCGGCCGGCAGCCGCGTCGCCCGGCGCGAATCGCTGCCGGTCGAAGCCGCGCTCGCGCCGCTGCGCAAGCGCCTGGGCGCCGACTGGACGCCGCCGTCGGCCGCGCTCGGCGCGCGCGCCGAAGCGGCCGGCGCCGGCGCCTACGCCGAGCCGGAAAAGCCGCTCGACTGGCGGCGCTGGATGCTGTGGGGCTTCCTGGTGGTCGGTGCGGCGGTGGTCGGCGGCTTCGCGCTGACCCTGCTGCGCCAGCGCGGCGCCGGCGCCGAGGAGGCGGAGGCCGCGCCGCCGCCGCCGGAGCCCGCCCCGCCGCCGCCGGTGGCGCGATTCGACGCGGGCCCGCCGGAACAGGGAAAATCGCCGTTCGATCCGGCGACCTCCCCGCAGGGCGCCGCCCCCGAATCCCCCCCGGAGCCCCGCATGTCCATTCTTCGCATGACCGACCTCGACCTCGCCGGCAAGCGCGTGCTGATCCGCCAGGATCTGAACGTGCCGATCTCGTTCGAGCACGGCGCCGACGGCAAGGTCACGTCCGACCAGCGCATCCTCGCCTCGCTGCCCACGCTCAGACTCGCACTGGAAAAGGGCGCGGCGGTGATGGTGATGTCGCACCTCGGCCGGCCGAAGGAAGGCGTGTGGAGCGAGGCCGATTCGCTGGCGCCGGTCGCCGCGCGCCTGTCCGAACTGCTCGGCCGCGAGGTGCCGCTGGTGAAGGACTGGGTCGACGGCGTCGAGGTCGCCCCGGGCCAGCTCGTGCTGCTCGAGAACTGCCGCATGAACGTCGGCGAGGGCAAGGACGACGAGGCGCTCTCGAAGCAGTACGCCGCGCTGTGCGATGTGTTCGTGATGGATGCGTTCGGCACCGCGCACCGCGCCCAGGCCTCCACCCACGGTGTGATCAAGTTCGCGAAGCAGGCCGCGGGCGGCCCGCTGCTGATGGCCGAACTCGATGCGCTGGCGAAGGCGCTGGAGCACCCGGCGCGGCCGCTGCTCGCCATCGTCGCCGGCAGCAAGGTCAGCACCAAGCTCGAACTGCTGTCGTCGCTGGTGTCGAAGGTCGACCAGCTCATCGTCGGCGGCGGCATCGCCAACACCTTCATCGCCGCGATGGGCCACGGCGTCGGCAAATCGCTGGTCGAGGCCGACCTGATCGACACCGCGAAGAAGATCATGGCCGACGCCAGGGCGCGCGGCGCCGAGATCCCGGTGCCCACCGACGTGGTCGTCGCCCCCGCCTTCGCCGCCGATGCGCCGGCGACGGTGAAGCCGGTCGATGCGGTCGGCGCCGACGACATGATCCTCGACATCGGCCCGGACACCGCGGCGCGCTACGCCGGACTCATCCAGGCCGCCGGCACCGTGGTGTGGAACGGCCCGGTCGGCGTGTTCGAGTTCGACGCCTTCGGCAAGGGCACCGAGACCCTGGCCCGCGCGATCGCCGCCAGCAAGGCGTTCTCGATCGCCGGCGGCGGCGACACCCTGGCGGCGGTGGACAAGTACGGGATCGCGGACGACGTGTCCTACATCTCCACCGGCGGCGGCGCCTTCCTCGAATTCCTCGAGGGCAAGACCCTGCCGGCGGTCGCGGCGCTGCAGGCGCGCGCGGGCTGACGCGCTTGGCGGCAGGGGGCGGGATGACGTCACGCGACGGAGATGACCCAGTCCCCCTGACCGACGACTGGCCTGGGCTCCCGGTTGAGGGAGGACTGGCTGCCTTCGATGGTGTATGGCTAGACGGGCTAGTGTTCTGTGGGCTGGCCTATCGGTTGTTTGAAAAAATACGTTCGGAGCCGGATGGCATTGCCCGACTTCGGATGCGGCGTGGAGCGCTTGAGAAGAAACTGATCGAGGAGATCCTTCCGATATCCAAATACATCCAGTGCAAGTACCGCACTGGAAGATACCTCTCGATCCGTTGGCATCACGGCAGTCAATCGTTCGATGCGGAAGTGCGGCAGGCAGGATCGCTCGTCGAGCGCGGCTATCATCCTTCCGAGGCCTTTCTCGAAGTCAGTTGCGTCATGCACCCAAACGATTATCTTCTCCGGGAGCGCATCGAAAAAGAAGGCTTCTCGTACGGCCCGGAGGGCCTCCGGAGAGTCGAAGGCCGCAAGATCGAATCCGAACCCATTGTTCGGGTAGGTATGGATTTTGTAGGTACCTTTTCACGTCTCGTCGAAGACGCCATCCAGCGGAAATCGGGGATTGCTTATCCGGTGGGTACGATTTTGATCTTAGCGTGTTCTTTGGATACGAATTACCTGCCGGAAGAATGGGCAGAGCTCGAGCGGCAGACGACGTCGTCGGCTCTGGAGCACCGTTTCGACGAGATTTTCATCTACGATGAACTGATAGGCAGATCATTTAGCTTGTGGAAAAGACCCTGTTCTTCGACCTCGACGGCACCCTGATCGACTCCGCCGTCGGCATCACCCGCTGCGTGCGCTACTCACTCGAACGCATGGGCCATCCGGGACTGCCGGACGCCGCGCTGCGCGGCTGGATCGGGCCGGCACTGCGCGTGAGCTACGGCCGGCTGTTCGACGACCCGGCCGACGTCGAACGCGCGGTGATGCTGTATCGCGAGCGCTACGACGCCGAGGGTTGGGCCGAGCACACCGTGTACGCGGGCGTCGGCGAGGCGGTGGAGGCGCTGCACGCGGCCGGCTGCCGGCTGGCCGTGGTGACCGCCAAGAACGAGCCGCACGCGCGGCGGATCGTCGACACGCTGCCGTTCGGCCATCGCTTCGACGACGTGGTCGGCGCGACCCTCGACGGCCGGCTCAGCCACAAGCCGGAGCTGATCGCCGAAGCGCTGGCGCGGTTCGGCCTCGGCGCCGACGACGCCCGCGCGACCTGCACGATGATCGGCGACCGCCACCTGGACATCGCCAGCGCGGCCCACCACGGACTGCGCGGGGTCGGGGTGCTGTGGGGCTTCGGCGACGAGGCCGAACTGCGCGACGCCGGGGCGCACGCGATCGCGGATGCGCCCGATGCGCTGCCGGCGCTGCTGCTCGAAGGCGGCGACGACGGGCGCGGGCGCGCGGGCTGATCCGACGCGGTCCCGGCCGGCCCTTTGGCTGGGAACGTATGCAGCGCGGCCCGGTGCGGTCCGGGCGCGGTTGCCGTGGTAGCGTTGCGGGTCGCCCGTTTCCCGCCTCCGCCCGATGACCGACCAGCGCCGCCGCACCAAGATCCTCGCCACCCTCGGCCCGGCCACCGATGCCCCCGGGGTGCTCGACGCGCTCCTGCGCGCCGGCGTGGACGTGGTCCGGCTGAACTTCTCCCACGGCGATCCGTCCGGCCAGCTCGCGCGCGCCGAGGCCGTGCGCGCCGCGGCCGCGCGCGTCGGCACCGAGGTCGGCATCCTCGTCGATCTGCCCGGCCCCAAGATCCGCATCGAGAAGTTCGCCAACGACCGGGTGAAGCTGCGCACCGGCGACCGCTTCACCCTGATCGCCCGCGAGGACGCGCCGCCCGGCGACGAGACCCAGGTCGGCGTCAGCTACCTCGGCCTGCCGGGCGACGTGGCGCCGGGCGACGTGCTGCTGCTCGACGACGGCGTGGTGCAACTGCAGGTGACGGCGGTCGAGGGCGACCGCATCGTCACCACCGTGCTCAACGACAGCGAACTGTCGAACCGCAAGGGCCTGAACAAGCTCGGTGGCGGCCTGTCGCTGGGCGCGCTGACCGAGCGCGACCGCGAACTGATCGCGGTCGCCGCGCAGTTGCGCGCCGACTTCATCGCGGTCAGCTTCTGCCGCAACGCCGAGGACATGCAGGAGGCGCGCCGCGTCGCCCGCGCCGCCGGCAGCGACGCCTGGCTGGTGTCGAAGATCGAGCGCGCCGAAGCGATCGAGAACCTGGTCGAGATCGTCGACGCCAGCGACGTGGTGATGGTCGCCCGCGGCGACCTCGGCGTGGAGATCGGCGACGCCGAACTGCCGGGCCTGCAGAAGAAGATCATCCGCACCTCGCTGGAGCGCAACAAGGTCGTGATCACCGCGACCCAGATGCTGCAGTCGATGGTGAGCAGCCCGATCCCGACCCGCGCCGAGGTGCTGGACGTCGCCAACGCCGTGATCGACGGCACCGATGCGGTGATGCTGTCGCAGGAATCGGCCGCCGGCATGTACCCGGTGCGCGCGGTCGAGGCGATGGCGCGTATCTGCCTCGGCGCCGAGCGCCAGTTCGAGCACGACACCGACTTCGAGGACGCGCCGCGCAACCTCGAGCGCGCCGACCAGGCGATCGCGATGGCCGCGATGTTCCTCACCGAGCACATCGGCGTCGGCGCGATCGTGGCGATGACCGAATCCGGCGGCACCGCGCGCTTCCTCTCGCGCTTCCGCGGCAAGGCGCCGATCTTCGCCTTCGCCCGCCTGCCCGCCGCGCGCCACCGCATGGCGCTGATGCGCGACGTGTTCCCGATGGACTACGACAGCCGCGGCGAGACCCCGCGCCAGGCCGCGCGCGGCAGCATCCGCAAGCTGGTCGAGGCCGGGCTGCTCGGCGCCGGCGACCGCGTGGTGTTCACCAGCGGCGAGCACATGGAAACCCACGGCGCCACCAACACCCTGCGCCTGCTGCGCGTGGGCGAGGACGGCAAGGCCGAAGGGCTGGGCGAGCTGTGACCGCGGGCCGGTCCTGAGCCGCGCGGGCCGTCGCGACGCATGCGTGTCTTCGCCCTGTCCGATGTCCACGTCGACTACGACGAGAACGCCCGCTGGGTGTCGGGCCTGTCCACGTCCGATTATCGCGACGACCTGCTGGTCCTCGCCGGCGACCTGACCGATCGCCTGTCGCTGCTGGAGACCTGCCTGCGCGCGTTCGCCGCGCGCTTCCGCCGGGTGCTTTTCCTGCCCGGCAACCACGAGCTGTGGGTCGTGCGCGACGGGCGCGACGGCGATTCCTTCGCCAAGTTCGAGACCGTGCGCCGGCTCGCCGCGCAGTGCGGCGTGGAGACCGGCCCGCTGCGCGAGGGCGCGATCGCGATCCGCCCGCTGCAGGGCTGGTACGACGGGTCCTTCGGTACGCCCTCCGCGACGCTGCGGACGATGTGGACCGACTACCGCGCCTGCCGCTGGCCCGACGGTTTCGACGACGCGCGCATCGCCGCGCGGTTCGACGCACTGAACGAGGCCGACGAGGACTTCGCCGCGGACGCGCCGGTGCGCATTTCCTGCTCGCACTTCCTGCCGCGGGCCGATCTGCTGCCGGGCTTCGTGCCCGATTCGGTGCGTATGCTGCTGCCGGTGCTGGGCGGCTCGCGCATCGAGGCGCGGCTGCGGCGCTGGGGCGCGTCGCTGCACGTCTACGGCCACAGCCATCTCAACCGCGACGTGCGGCTGGACGGGGTGCGCTACGTCAACAGCGCGTTCGGCTACCCCGGCGAAACCCGGATCTCGGCCCGCGCGCTGAAGTGCATCCACGGCGACGCGGGATAAACTACGCGTTCGTCCCGACCGACCGGGGCCGCACGCAGCAGGAGACCACCAGATGATCGCTTTCGTTTTCCCCGGCCAGGGTTCGCAGAAGAAGGGCATGGGCCAGGGGCTGTTCGACGAGATCCGCGACTACGCCGCCATCGAGCAGGACGTCGACGCGCTGCTGGGCTACTCGATGCGGCAACTGTGCCTCGAAGACCCGGAGGACCGGCTCAAGGACACCCGCTACACCCAGCCGGCGCTGTACGTGGTCAATGCGCTGCACACGCGCAAGGCGCTGGACGACGGCGTGCGCCCGGGTTGGCTCGCCGGGCACAGCCTCGGCGAATACAACGCGCTGCTCGCCGCCGGCGTGTTCGACTTCCTGACCGGCCTGCGCCTCGTGCAGAAGCGCGGCGAACTGATGGCGCAGGCCCGCGGCGGCGGCATGGCCGCGGTGATCGGCCTCGGCCCCGAGGCGATCGCCGGGGTGCTGGCCGACAACGGCCTGGACGCGATCGACGTGGCCAACTTCAACTCGCCCTCGCAGACGGTGATCTCCGGCCCGGTCGAGGACATTCAGCGCGCCGGCCCGCTGCTGCAGGCCGCCGGCGCGCGCATGTGCATGCCGCTGCCGGTCAGCGCGGCGTTCCACTCGCGCTACATGGCCGACGCCGCGCGCGAGTTCGAGGCCTTCCTGGCCCCGATCGAATTCGCCGCGCCGCGCACCCCGGTGGTCGCCAACGTCACCGCGCGGCCGTATCCGGCCGAGGGCGGCGACGCGGCCAAGGCGCTGCTGGTCGGCCAGATCACCGGCTCGGTGCGCTGGGTGGACAGCGTGCGCTTCCTGCTCGGGCAGGGGGTGGACCGGTTCGACGAAATCGGCCCGGGCAACGTACTGGGCCGTCTGGTCCAGCAGATCCGGGCGGCCTGAGCCGCACCCGTCCGCCCGGGCGGGCCCGGGCCGATGGCGGGGGAGGGGCGGGTATACTTTCGGGTCTTCGCCGCCCCTCCAGGACCCCCCAATGAGCATCGAACAGCTTGCCGATATCGCCCGCGCCATGGTCGCCCCGGGCAAGGGCATCATCGCCATCGACGAATCCACCAGCACCATCGCCAAGCGGTTCGCCGGCGTCGGCATCGAGAACACCGAAGAGAACCGCCGCGCCTACCGCGAGCTGCTGCTGACCGCGCCCAACCTGGGCCAGCACATCTCCGGCGCGATCCTGTTCGACGAGACCATCCGCCAGTCGACCAAGGCCGGCGTGCCGTTCACCAAGGTGATGATGGACAACGGCATCATCCCGGGCATCAAGGTCGACAAGGGCACCCACCCGCTCGCCGGCTGCCCCGGCGAAGTGATCACCGAAGGCCTCGACGGCCTGCGCGATCGCCTCAAGGAATACGCCGCGCTCGGCGCGAAGTTCGCCAAGTGGCGCGCGGTGATCACGATCGGCGAGGACATCCCGTCCGGCACCTGCATCGACGCCAACGCCCATGCGCTCGCGCGCTACGCCGCGCTGTGCCAGGAGCAGGGCCTGGTGCCGATGGTCGAGCCGGAAGTGCTGATGGACGGCGACCACGACATCGAGACCTGCTACGAAGTCACCGAAGTCACCCTGCGCGCGCTGTTCGACGCGCTGTACCAGCACAACGTCGACCTGCAGGGCACCATCCTCAAGGCCTCGATGGTCGTCTCCGGCAAGGACTGCGAAGAGCAGGCCTCGGTCGACGAAGTCGCCGAGTACACCCTGATGTGCCTGCGTTCGACCGTGCCGGCGATCCTGCCGGGCATCGTGTTCCTGTCCGGCGGCCAGAGCGACGAGGACGCCACCGCGCACCTCAACGCGATGAACCAGCTCGGTCCGAACCCGTGGCCGCTGTCGTTCTCCTACGGCCGCGCGATGCAGTCGGCGGCGCTCAAGCTGTGGTCGCAGGACCTCGCCGGCAACTTCGCCAAGGCGCAGGAGACGGTGTTCGCGCGCGCCCGCGAGAACGGTCTCGCCGCGCTGGGGCAGTGGGGCGGCTGATCACGAACCGCCACTGCGCCTCGTGCGACTCGCGAACGCCGGCCTCGTGCCGGCGTTCGTCGTTCCGGTGAGGGGAACGATGCGTTGCCCGGGCGCGGCAGCATAGGCCGAAGGTCATGGGCGGGCGTCGGCCCGTCGCACATTGCCCGGCTTTCCCACGGGAAAAGCCGCGTTCCATGCGATTTGCAAGGAACGCATGCCGGCGTGATCGTCATCGCCTGCCGCTACAATCCGGGGATCGCTTCGACGGATGGCCCGATGCCCCCACGCCTGCCCATGGACGCGGCGCCCCGGTGCGCCCCGCGTCGTTCCCGCCTCTCCGCGTTGCGCGCGCTCGCCTGCGTCGCGCTCGCCGCGTCGCTCGTCGCCTGCGGCGACAAGGCGCCGGACCCGAAGGCGGCCGGCGGCGGCGATCGTCCGATCCCGGTCACCACCGTGGTGCTGCAGCCGGAATCCTTCGCCGAGCGCACCTCCGCGGTCGGCACGGTCAAGGCGCGCGAGTCGGTCACGCTCACCGCGAAGGTCAGCGAACTGGTCGATGCGGTGCATTTCGAGAGCGGCCAGGAAGTGCGCGCCGGCGCGCCGCTGGTCACCCTGTCCGACCGCCAGCAGCGCGCCGCGCTCGCCGAGGCGCAGGCGTCGGCCGACGAGGCCGAGCGCCTGTATCGTCGCCAGCGCGAACTGGCCGAGCAGCAGTTGATCGCGCGCGCGCAGTTCGACAACCAGCGCGCCGCGCGCGACGCCGCCAATGCCCGCGTGGCGCAGATCCGCGCGCAGTTGGCCGACCGCGTGATCCGCGCGCCGTTCGCCGGCACGCTCGGCATCCGCCAGGTCAGCCCCGGCGCACTGATCGCGCCCGGCACGGTGGTCGCCACCCTCGACGACGTGTCCCGGGTCTTCGTCGATTTCCCGCTGCCCGAAGCGCAGTTGTCGAGGGTCGCCCCCGGCCGCGCGATCAGCGGCCGCGCCGCGGCCTGGCCCGATCGCACGTTCACCGGCAACGTCGCCACCGTCGATGCCCGCATCGACCCGGCGACGCGTTCGGTGCTGGTGCGCGCCGATCTGCCGAATCCGGAACGGATGTTGCGCCCGGGCATGCTGCTGGAAGTCGAGCTGCCCGGCGCGCCGCGCGAGGCGCTGCGGGCGCCGGAGATCGCGGTGGTGCAGGTCGGCCGCGACAGTTTCCTGTACCGCGCGAAGGCCGACGGCAGCGTCGAGCAGGTCGGCGTGACCCTCGGCGCCCGCGCCGACGGCAAGGTCGAGATCCTGTCCGGCGTGCGCGCCGGCGATCGGGTGGTGGTCGACGGCACCGGCAAGCTGCGCCCCGGGGCGAAGATCGTCGATGCGCCGGCGAAGGCGTCCGCACCCACACCCGCGCCTGCGCCTGCGCCCGCGAAGGGCTGACCGATGCGCCTGTCCGACCTCTCGATCCAGCGCCCGGTCTTCGCGACCGTGATGAGCCTGCTGCTGATCGTGCTGGGGCTGATGTCCTACAGCCGGCTCACCCTGCGCGAACTGCCGGCGATCGATCCGCCGGTGGTGTCGGTGGACGTGAACTACACCGGCGCTTCCGCCAGCGTGGTCGAGACCCGCATCACCCAGGTGCTGGAGGACGCGCTGGCGGGCATCGAGGGCATCGAGAGCCTGCAGTCGCGCAGCGTCAACGGCCGTTCCACGGTGACCGTCGAATTCACTCTCAAGCGCGACATCGAGGCCGCCGCCAACGACGTGCGCGATGCGATCAGCCGGATCGCCGACCGCCTGCCCGACGAGGCCGACGCGCCCGAGGTGCAGAAGGCCGACAGCGACTCCGACGTGATCCTGTGGCTGAACATGAGTTCGACCACGATGGACACGCTGCAGTTGAGCGACTACGCCGACCGCTACGTGGTCGATCGCCTGTCCTCGCTCGACGGCGTGTCGCAGGTGCGCGTCGGCGGCCGGCAGCGCTACGCCATGCGCATCTGGCTGGATCGCGACGCGCTGGCGGCGCGCGACCTCACCGCCGGCGACGTCGAGAACGCGCTGCGCGCCGAGAACGTGGAACTGCCGGCCGGCCGCATCGAATCCGACGCTCGCGACTTCACCCTGCGCGTGGAGCGCAGCTACCGCACCCCGGCCGACTTCGCGCGCATTCCGCTGGCCAAGGGCGCCGACGGCTACGTGCTGCGCCTCGGCGACGTGGCGAAGATCGAGCTCGCCTCCTCCGAACGCCGCGCCTACTACCGCAGCAACGGCGAGCCGAACATCGGCCTGGGCATCGTCAAGACCTCGACCGCGAACAGCCTCGACGTGGCTCGCGCCGCGCGCGCCGAGGCCGAACGCATCCAGCAGAGCCTGCCCAAGGGCACCCGCATCTTCACCGCCTACGACACCACGGTCTTCATCGAGGCCGCGGTCGAGCGCGTGTGGCACACGCTGTTCGAGGCGATCGCGCTGGTGCTGCTGGTGATCTGGCTGTTCCTGGGCAGCGCGCGCGCCGCGCTGATCCCGGCGGTGACGGTGCCGGTGTGCCTGGTCGCGGCGTTCATCGCGCTGTACGCCTTCGATTTCTCGATCAACCTGCTGACCCTGCTGGCGCTGGTGCTGTGCATCGGCCTGGTGGTGGACGACGCGATCGTGGTGCTGGAGAACATCCAGCGCCGCGCCGACCTCGGCGAACCGCCGCTGGTCGCGGCCCGGCGCGGCACCGCGCAGGTCGCGTTCGCGGTGATCTCGACCACCGCGGTGCTGGTCGCGGTGTTCCTGCCGATCGGCTTCCTCGAAGGCAACACCGGCCGCCTGTTCCGCGAACTGTCGGTGGCGCTGGCCGCGGCGGTCGCGATCTCCGCGCTGGTCGCGCTCACGCTCACGCCGATGATGTCCTCGAAGCTGGTGCGGCCGCACGCCAGCGAGCGCCCGAACCGGTTCCACGGGTTCATCGCGCGCCAGCTCGACCGCACCGCCCGCGGCTATCGCCGGCTGCTCGACCGCAACCTCGAGCGCACCTGGCTGTTCGGCCTGCTGATGCTGGCCGCGCTGGGCGGCGCCGCGCTGCTGTTCCGGGTGGTGCCGAGCGAACTGGCGCCGCCGGAGGACCGTGGCGTGTTCTTCGCCAGCGTGGTCGGCCCGGAGGGCGCAGGCTTCGACTACACCGTCGGCCAGGTGCAGCAGGTGGAGCAGCTGCTGCTGCGCGACACCGGCGCCGGCAAGCCGATGCAGCGGGTGAACACGCGCGTGCCCGGCACCTTCGGCAGCAGCGAGGAAATGCACACCGGCCAGGCGATCGTCTTCCTGCAGGACTGGGACAAGCGCACGACCACCACCGACGAGGTCGTGTCGAAGGTGCGCAAGGAACTCGGCGCGCTGCCCGGCGTGCGCGTGAATCCGCAGGTGCGCACCGGCCTGACCCGCGGTGGCGGCCAGCCGTTCCAGTTGGTGCTCGGCGGCCCCGACTACGCCGAACTCGCGCAGTGGCGCGACCGCGTGCTCGCGCGCATGGAGCAGAACCCGGACTTCTTCTCCGCCGATTCGGACTACAAGGAAACCCGGCCGCAGATGCGGGTGGAGATCGACCGCGTGCGCGCCGCCGACCTCGGCGTGTCGGTGAACGAGATCGGCCGCACCCTGGAGACGATGATGGGCAGCCGCCGCGTCACCACCTTCGTCGACAACGGCGAGGAGTACGACGTGATGCTGCAGGCCGGACGCGCCGCGCGCGCGACGCCGGCGGACCTCGCCGCGATCCAGGTCCGCGGCCGCGACGGTGCGCTGATCCCGCTGTCGAACCTGGTGAAGATCAACGAACTGGCCGAGGCCGGCAGCCTCAACCGCTTCAACCGCCTGCGCGCGATCACCATTTCCGCCGGCCTCGCGCCGGGCTACCGCATGGGCGACGCCATCGCCTGGGCCGAGCAGGCGGTGAAGGAGGAACTGCCGCCGACCGCGCAGGTCGACTGGAAGGGCGAATCGCGCGAATTCCGCAAGGCCGGCGGCGCGGTGCTGATCACCTTCGCGATGGCGCTGCTGGTGGTGTACCTGGTGCTGGCCGCGCAGTTCGAGAGCTTCCTGCACCCGCTGGTGATCATGCTGACGGTGCCGCTGGGCGTGGCCGGCGCGCTGCTGGGCCTGTGGATCGGCGGCAGCACGCTCAACCTGTTCAGCCAGATCGGCATCGTGATGCTGGTCGGCCTCGCCGCGAAGAACGGCATCCTGATCGTCGAGTTCGCCAACCAGTTGCGCGACGAAGGCCGCGACGTGCGCGAGGCCATCCTCGAATCGTGCGCGGTGCGTCTGCGCCCGATCCTGATGACCTCGGTGGCGACGATCATGGGCGCGATCCCGCTGGTCGTCGCCGGCGGCCCCGGCTCCGCCAGCCGCTCGACCATCGGCATCGTGGTCATCGCCGGCGTCGCGTTCTCGACCCTGCTGTCGCTGTTCGTGGTGCCCGCGTTCTACCGCGTGATCGCGCCGTACACGCGCTCGCCGGAAGCGCTCAAGCGCAAGCTGGAAACGCTGGAGGAACAGACGCCGCCAGTGGGCGGGCATTGAACGCAGGCCACTCATCGCCGAGTCGGGCGAGGGTCTGGGTGACGGCCATCGTCGGCTGGATCTACCTGGGGCTCGGTGCGCTGTTCCTGTCGTGGTTCATCGCGCCATTCCTGCTGCCCGCACCGGCGAACGAAGAGACTCGCGACCCCGGCGAATGGATCCTGCTCGTCCTGCCGTTCATGGCGCTGTTCCCGATCACGTTCGCATTCGCCGGATATCGGGCGTTGCGCCATCCGCCGCTGCATCGGCGTCGGACGCTGCTGGTCGGCTTCGTCGCCATGCTCTGCGCCTGGCGGGTGCTGGCGTACCTGATGCGCCAGTAAGACGGCTTCGCGCCGGCATCAGCCGCCGAGCGCCTGCCGGTACCGTTCCGCCATCGCCGCGTCGAACGCGCACAGGATCACCCGCAGGTCGGCCGGCGCATGCGTGCGGAGCGTGCGCACGGCGACGCCGGCGGCAAGGTCGGGCGGATAGCCGAACACGCCGCAGCCGATCGCCGGGAACGCGATCGAACCCGCGCCGTGCGCGATCGCCAGGCGCAGGCTTTCGCGGTAGCAGCGCGCCAGCAGGTCCGGTTCGCCCGCGCGGCCGCCCTGCCAGACCGGGCCGACGGTGTGGACGATCCAGCGCGCCGGCAGGCGAAACCCCGGCGTGATCCGCGCCTCGCCCGTCGGGCAGCGCACGAACGGCCGCACCATCGGGACCGCCTTGCAGGCGGCCGCGAGTTGCGGCCCGGCGGCGCGGTGGATCGCGCCGTCGACGCCGCCGCCGCCGGCCAGCGCCTGGTTGGCGGCGTTGACGATGGCGTCGACCGCCAGCACGGTGATGTCGCCCTGCAGGACTTCGATCGGCACGGGATGACTCGGCACGGGATGGCTCGGGATGGGGTAGCTCGGCACGGGGTAGCTCGACACGAGTCCGGGACTGCCCGGAGGCGGGCGACGCGGTATCCTGCACCCGGAGCGCCACTTGGGGAAACCGGGATGAACACGCCACAGCAGGTGCCGCAGGCCGTCCTCGACGCGCTCCAGCGCGGCGACACCATCGGCGCGGTCAAGCTGCTGCGCGAGGCCAGCGGCGGCGATCTCAAGAGCGCGCTGGCGCTGGTGCAGCGGATCGCCGCGCAGGCGCAGACCGGCGAGGCGGCGGCCGCCCGGGCGGCGAAACACGCGCACGAGCCGCAGTCGATGCGCGAATCGCACCAGCGCACCGAAGCGGTGATGCACGGCAAGCGCGTGCCGACGGTGATGCCGGGCGATGGCGGCAGCCACGGCATGGTCTGGCTGCTGCTGGGCGTGGTCGGCGTGGCGGCCTGGTGGTTCTTCCTCCGCTGATCTTCCGACGAACGTCGCCATGACTGCCTCGCCATGACCACGCCGCCGCTGCCGCAGGACGTGATCGACGCGATCGTCGGCGGCAACCGGATCGAAGCGATCCGGCGCCTGCGCGAAGCCGCGCGGATCGACCTCAAGACCGCCCACGATGCGGTGGAGGCGTGGGCCGAGGGCCGACCGCTGCCGCCGCTGCCGGGCCTGTCGGTGCCGGCGGCGGCGCTGTCGCAGACCGCGGCGTCGCTGCTGCCCGACGACGTGCTGGACGCGCTGCGCGGCGGCCACCGGATCGAGGCGATCAAGCGCCTGCGCGAGGCGACCGGCCTCGGCCTGAAGGAGGCGAAGGACCTGATCGAGGCCTGCGAGGCGGGCGCCGCGGGCCGGCCCGCCACTGCGGCCGCGCCGATGCCGACGGTCGTCTCCGGCCGCGGCGGCGCCGGCCCCGGGTCGCTGCTCGGGTCGCTGCTCGCGCTCGTCGTCCTGGTCGCGCTGGCGGCCTGGTGGTGGTTCGGCCGCTGAGCCGCGGCGCGTAGAATGCGGGGATGTCATCGGTTCCGCCGTCCTCGCTCCCGCCCCCCGCCGCGCCCGGCGGCGATGCGCGTCGCCGCCGCGACGCCGAACTCCGCCTGTACGGCCTGAACGCGGTGCGCGCCGCATTCGCGCGCCGGCCGCAGGCCATCCGCAAGGTCTATCTGGCCGAAGCGGCGATCCCGAAGCTGCAGCCGCTGCTGAAGTGGTGCGTCGCGCACCGCGTCGGCTATCGCGTGGTGGCGACGGAGGAACTGCAGAAGCTCGCCGCCAGTGCGCACCACGAAGGCGTGGTCGCCGAAGTGCTGCGCGAGGAGCCGACGCCGCTGTCGACGTGGCTGCGCGAACTGCCGCCCGGGCCGCGCTGCGCGCTGTGGCTGGACGGCGTCGGCAATCCGCACAACCTCGGCGCGATCCTGCGCTCGGCCGCGCATTTCGGCGTCGCCGCGATGCTGCTGCCGAAGCATTCGGCGCTGGCGCTGTCCGGCGCCGCCGCGCGCGTGGCCGAGGGCGGCGCCGAGGCGGTGCCGTTCGTGCGCCTGGGCCGCGAGGACAACGCGATCGCGCAGTTGCGCGGCGCCGGGTTCGGCCTCGCCGCCACCGTCGTGCGCGGCGGCAGCGACCTGTTCGCGACGTCGCTGCCCGAACGGCTGGTCTACGTGCTCGGCGCCGAAGGCGAGGGCATGGACGCCGACCTCGCCCAGGCCTGCGACCTGCGCCTGTCGATCCCCGGCACCGGCGCGGTCGAAAGCCTCAACGTGGCGTCGGCGACGGCGGTGCTGCTGGCGGCGTGGGCGCAAGGGACGCGCGCGCGAAGGAAATGAGGGTGCCGCCGCCGGCGACGCGCGAATGGATCGGGCGTCGCCGCCCGGCCTGGACGATTCCGCGCCGCAACCCGCATCGGTAGAGCGGCCTTCAGGCCGCTTGCTCTGTAAAAGCGACCGCGCCCCTTCAGGCCGCCTGTCTTTTCAGGCGCTGCAGCGGCCTGAAGGCCGCTCTACCGGGCGTGGAGGGCGTTGCGCAGGGGATGGCCGTCCTGCCGATCACCCCATCCGCTGGATCACCTGCAGCACCGCCTCGTATTCTTTCGCCTGCGCCGGTGCGCGCAGCATCGCCGCGAGGGTGGCGGCGAGCGCGGCTTCCTGCAGCATCTTCACGCGGGCTTCGTGCGCGCTGCGGTCGATCGTCTCCAGCGCGTGCGCCATCACCTCGACGGCGGCGTGCACGCCGTCGATGAAGGCGGTGTTGCTGCCGAGCACGGTGTCGTTGGCGAATGTCACGGCGTCGTGGATCGGGGACGCGATGCGCGCTGCGCCGGTATCCGCGCCGGTGCCGTGCGGCGGCACGACCAATGTGTCGGTCGCGGCCGGCGCATTGGTCGCAAGGTCCGCTTCGGGCGACCCCGCCATCGCCTTCGGCGCGGGCTGCGCGGCATGCAGCGCGGCCAGCAGGCTGGTCAGGTTGTCGGGGACGTCGCTCTGCGCGACCTTGCCGGTGGCGGCTGCGGTGGCGGCGGTGTCGAGGCTGTAGATCTGGATCACGCCCTGGTTCGCGGCGGCCTGCGCCAGCGTGTTCTGCTGCTGCTGCGCGGCCACGGCGTTCTCGAACAGGATCCCGGTCGAGTGCGCGAGCGACTGGTAGAGGTTGCCCATCGCCATGGCCGGCGATTCGGCGACGACCTTGACGTTGGACTGGGTGATCGCATCGGTGATCTGCGCATTGACGGCGGTCGGGAAGGCCATGGCTCTGTCCTTGATCCTGGAGTGGAGGGGGCGTGGATCGCAGTGGGCGATCAGCGGTTCGCGGCGTCCGCCGGCTTCGGCGCGCTGCCGAAACCGCCGTCCGCCGAAGCGGCGAGATAGGCGAACACGGCGTAGGCCGCGGTGTTCTGCGCCAGCGCGGCGGGGTCGATCTTGTCGAGCGTGTCGTCCGGCGTGTGGTGCAGGTCGAAGTAATCGGTGCCGTCCTGCTTCAGCGACGCCCAGGCCGCGCCTTCGGCGGCGATCGCGCCCACGTCCGACGCCGGATGGCCCTCGGCCACGGCCTCGATCCCCAGCGGCGCCAGCGCCTCGGCGATGCGCGCGGCCGCGGCCTGCGCGTACGCCGGCGCGCTGGTGGCGAAGGCATAGATGCGGCCGGCGCCGAAATCGCTCTCGGCCACCATCTGGTGCTTCGCGACGTTGGGCTTCTGCGCCTCGGCGTAGGCCTTGCCGCCGTACAGGCCCTGCTCCTCGTTGGCGAACGCGATCACCCGGATCGTGCGCGGCGGCCGCTGCGCCTTCGGCAACTGCGCGATCAGCCGACCCGCGCCCATGCCGATGGCGACGCCGGCGCCGTCGTCGATCGCGCCGGTGCCGAGGTCCCAGGAATCGAGATGGCCGCCGATCACGACCACTTCGTCGCGCAGTTTGCGGTCGCGGCCGGTGATCTCGCCGATCACGTTGTACGAGGTCGCGGCGCCGTCCCAGCCGCAGTCCAGCGCGACCCGGATGCGCACCGGCGCGCCGAGCGCGACCAGGCGCGCGAGCTGTTCGGCGTCGGGCACCGACAGCGCGGCCGACGGGATCGGCGTCAGGCCCTCGTCGAAGCGGGTGATGCCGGTGTGCGGATTGCGGTGCAGGTCGGTGCCGGCCGAGCGCATCACGTAGCCCACGGCGCCGGCGCGGATCGCCGCAGACGGGCCGCGGCCGCGGACCTTGCTGCCCTCGCCGTAGCCGCTGCCGTCGCGGGCGCGGGCCATCGCGAAATCGACGAACGCGATCTTGCCGGCCAGCGAGCCCTTCGGCGCGGCTTCGAGCGCGGCGAGGCCGGCGAAGCGCACCACTTCGCCTTCGACCGTCCCGCCGGGGCTGCCGCCCAGCGCGGTCAGGTGCAGCGGCTGCGCGTGCGCCCCGAGCACCGCGCCGGATTCGCTGCGGCGCTCCCATTTCGGGAAGGTCACTTCCTGGCGCCAGACCTTGTCGTAGCCCAGCGCGCGGAACTTCGCCTCGGCCCAGGCCACGGCGCGGGCGTCGGCCTCGCTGCCGGCCAGGCGCGGGCCGACTTCGGTGGTCAGCGATTCCACCGCGTCCCACGCGGTGCGGTCCTGCAGCGCGGTCTCGCGCAACTGCGCCGCGGTGGCCATGGCCGCGTCCGGGATGCGCGTTTCCGGCGGCGAAGCGCCTGCGGCGGCGGCGAAGGCCGCGATCGCGGCAGCGAGGGACCAAGACAGCTTCAGGCGCATCGACGCTTCTCCCGGCCGGCGATCCGGCGCACGAAAACACGGAAGCCGCGAGCGTAGCAGCCCGCGGCTTCCATGGACCCCTGCCATCGGTCCCGGGACCGGTGGCGGGCGGGAAAAACAGTGTCCTGCGGCGTCAGCGCTTCATCAGGTCGCGGATCTCGCGCAGCAGCACGACGTCTTCGGGCGTCGCGGCGGGGGCGGCTTCCTCGGCCTTCTTCATCCGGTTCATCGCCTTGATCACGAGGAACAGCACGAAGGCGATGATGGTGAAGTCGATGATGGTCTGGAGAAAGGCGCCGTACTTGATCGCCACTGCCGCGGCCGTTTCCTTGCCGTCGGGGCCGATCACGGCGTCCTGCAGCACCCAGGCCGCCTTGCTGAAGTCCACGCCGCCGGTGATCTTGCCGATGATCGGCATGATCACGCCGTCGACCAGCGCGCTGACGATCTTGCCGAACGCCGCACCGATCACGACGCCGACCGCCAGGTCGACGACATTGCCCTTCATCGCGAACTCTTTGAACTCCGACATCATGCCCATGGACCGCGCTCCCGCTGGTGAATGTGGGCGCAGTCTATCGCCGGCGCGAGACGCCGTGGGCCCCGGTCGGGCTTTTTCAGGCGGGCGGGGCGATCCGGCAGCGCAGTCGCAGCAGGTCGTCGAGCGCGCCCTCGCAGACGTCGCCCGGCTGCAGCGCGGCGACCCCGGCGGGGGTGCCCATGAAGACCAGGTCGCCGGCCTTCAGCGCGAACAGCTTCGACAGCTCGTGCAGGATCTCCGGCACGTCCCAGATCAACTGGTCCAGCGTCGACTGCTGGCGCAGCGCGCCGTTGACGCGCAGCGACAGCGTGCGCGGGCCGAGCGCGCCGAGCTCGTCGGCCGGGCGCAGCGCGGAGATCGGCGCGGACTGGTCGAACGCCTTGGCGATGTCCCACGGCAGGCCCTTGGCCTTGGCCGCGGCCTGCAGGTCGCGGCGGGTGAGGTCCAGGCCGACGCCGTAGCCGAACACCAGCGCGCCGGCGTCTTCCACGGCGAGCACGCCCGGCGGCGCGTCGCGGCCCAGCGCGACCACCAGTTCGATCTCGTGGTGCAGGTCCCGGGTGCCGGGCGGATAGGCCGCGTCGGCGCCGTCGATCACCAGCGCGTCGGCCGGTTTGGTGAAGAACACCGGCGTGCCGCGATCGGCTTTCGAGGCGGGCGCCTCGGCGCCCATCTCGCGCGCGTGGTCGGCGAAATTGCGGCCGACGCAGAAGATGCGGCGCACCGGAAAATCGCCGGAGACGGCGTGGCCGCGCACCGGGACGCGCACGGTGGCGGGCGGCGGGACGAGATCGCGGGAGGTGTCGTTCATGCCCGCATCATCGCGCGGGCGGCGGTGCGCCGTCGAGCGTGCCGGATGGCGGTTCGGCGTCAGCGGCCGGTCGTCAGCGCCGGCTTGCGCAGGATGCGGTATTCGCCTTCCAGCGTGCCCGGGGGCGTCGCCAGCGGCTTGCCGCGCTGGCGCCACAGCCGGTACAGCAGGCCGATGCCGAGCATGGTCGCGCCGATGACCAGACCGAAGGCGAGCAGCACCGCCAGCAGGCCCACGCCGAGCAGGGTCAGCACGACCCGCAGGAAGCGATGCCGGGGCTTGCGGGGCGCGAACACCGCGTCGAAGCCGCGGCGGCGGAAGGGGCGGAACGAGAACGGGCGGAACGCGAACATGCGGGCGTGTCGTGACACACTAGGAACGGCCAGCGGCCAGTGACCGCAGTATCGGACGGGACATGACGGAAGGTGTGAGGACTTCGTTAAGCGACGACGGCGGGAGCGACGTCCTGATCGCGCTCGACGCGCTGGCGGAGGGCGTGCCGGCGGCCTGCGAGGCGATCGTCGACGGCGCGCCGGAATCGCTGATCCTGCTGCGCCGCGGCGCCCGCGTGCTGGCCTGGCTCAACATCTGCCCGCATGCCGGGCGGCGACTGGACTGGGCCCCGGGCAAGTTCCTGCTGTCCAAGAGCGGCGAACTGGTCTGCGCCGCCCACGGCGCCACCTTCGAGTCCGACGCCGGCCTGTGCGTCGCCGGACCGTGCCGCGGCCAGTCGCTGCGCGCGGTGGCGGTGGCGGTCGTCGACGGCGCGGTGCGCCTGGCCTGACGCCCGCGCAGCGCATCGAGCCGACGTCCGGAACCGCCCGCATGCCACGCCGATCCCTGCCGTTCGCCCTGTCCATCGCCTGCGCCCTGGCCGCCGCCGGCCTGCCCGCGCGCGCGGAGACGCCGACCCGGGCGCGCCACGCCGCCCGCGCGACCGCGCCCGCGGCCGACTGCTTCGACGCCCGGCGCATGCGCGAGGCGTTCCAGAGCGACGCGCGCACGCTGGCGATCCGGCTCGACGACGAATCGCGCTGGCGGGTCGCGCTGCGGCAGGACTGTCCGGGCATGCTGCGCAGCCCGCACCCGCGCCTGACCGGACCGCAGGGCTGGATCTGCGGCGCCGGCGGCGACGCGCGGCTGGAAAGCGGCGACCGCCAGTGCGCGATCGCCGCGGTCGAGCGCATCGACGCCCGCGACTACGCCGGCCTCGCCCTCAACGCCGATCGCGCCCCGTCCGCGACGCGCGCGCCCGACGAACTCGACACCATCCAAGTGCGCGCGACCAGGCGCCGCGGCTTCCAGGCCAGCCACAGCTACTGCCTCGACGCGCGCTACATGCGCGGCTGGCACGACGACGGCAACGACCTGATCGTCGAGGTCTCGCCGGTGCGCAACGGCGGCAACCGCTACTACCGGGTCGAACTCGGATCGCCGTGCGCGGAGTCCGCGCGCATGAGCGAGATGCATCTCGAATCGCGGATCGGCGGCCACGTCATCTGCGGCAACGCCGGCGACCGCGCCCGCTTCTCGCACGACGATTCGCCCGGCCCGCTGCTGCGCAGCGACGCCGAGCAGTGGCGTATCCCGTCGGCGGGCTGCATCGTCAGCCGGGTGTATCCGATCCTGCCGGAGTAGCCCTGCCGGACGCGTGCGCGAGGCCGCCCGACCCGATTCCGGAGGCGGGTGACGATGCTCCCGAAGCGCGCTAGGATGCGGTTTCGCCGGGACGGCGACGGCAGATGCCCCGGCTTCCAGGAAAGGACTCGACGCCATGCAGACGCAGCTTGCCCACGCTTCGGCGACAGACTTGGCGGAGCGCATCCTCGCCCTCCTCGGCCGTGCGACTGGCGCCGGAGACCTTGCTCCCGACGCCGTCGAACGCGCACTGGGCATCCCCATCGAACACGACGCCGATGATCCGGCGCGCTACGGTTTCGTGCGCGCGGTCGAGGGCGGCTGGCTGTGCCGGGTGCGGAGCCTCCCCGCGAGCGAAGGCGATCGCCTGCGGACCCGCCTGTCGTTCGCGTTCGAGGACACCAGCGGCACCTACGCGGACCTGACGCCGGTGTGCGCCCTCGATTTCGAGGCATTCGCACGGACGCTGGCCGCGACGGGTTACGCGGGCGAAGTCCGCACCGGCATGCGCGATGCCTTCGAGGGCTTCGCCTTCGTCCGGGCGCCGATCGAAGTGGACGTCCAGGTGCGCAGCCTCAGCGCTGCGGAACCGACCCGGCTGTGCGTCAACCGCCTGATCGTGTCCGCGCAGGAGGCGCTCCATGTCTAAGTACGGTCCGGAAGAAGCCGAGCGTCGCCTGAATGCGATGGTCGATCGCTACCACGACTCGCTCGACGGCTTCTATTTCTTCGGCAATCCGCTGCGCAAGGCGATCGATGCCTCGCCCGCGCTCCGCGAAAGCCTGTTGACGTCGGTGGCAGAGGGATACCTCGAGCGGATCGTGAACCAGGCCGCCGACTCCGGTGCCGCGGCGGGCTACTCGGAAGCGGAGAAGAGCATCACGCTGCCCGAGAAGATGCTCGACGACCGCATGCGGCTGATCTTCGCGCTGGGCCACGAAAACCAGCACGCGCTGAACACCCAGGGCGTGGCCTATCGCGCGGACGTGCTGTTCCCCGCGCTCGAGCACATCCGCGATTCCGGCCAGGCGCCGCCGCGCGACTACACCCAGCCTCTGCATGCGTTCATCGAGCACGGGCGCGAAGACGAAGCGCGCGCCCACATCGGCGGATTCAATGCCGTGGTGTCGGCGCTGCGCGCCGAAGGCAAGGAGCCGACGGCTGCGCGCATCGTCGATCGGCTGGGCGCCCGTGCCGACGACTTCTTCGCGCCGACCGGGCCCGGAGGCGCCTACGAGACGCGCAACCTCCAGCGCTCGGCGCAGGGTTACATCGCCTTCACGCCCGAGAACATCGATGCGATGAAGACGAACTACGCCGACAAATTCCCGAACACGTTCGGCCCCAACGGGCTGATGGACTATCGCCACAGCTACATCATGGAAGGCCTGAACGCGATCACGAACGTCGAGAAGATCAAGCTCGGGCAGGATTTGCTGGCTTTCGTCGATGGCTACAAGCAGGCCCACGCCGGACAGAGTCCGCCATCCGCGAGCATGGATCCGTACCGGTCGGTCGACGTGAGGGTCGATTTCGCGGCATTGGGGGCCAACCCCCACCTGCTCGATGTTCCTGCCAACGGCGAGCTGCGCCTGTCGAACGCGGTGCTTGCGCCCAATCACACGCAACTGCTGCAGGATCATCCCGATCTCGTGGTGTCGCGGCAGGATGCGCGGCAGCGGCTGGGACTGCCGGCGGAACAGGCGGCACAGGGATTCTGGTCGGGACTCTTCGGCAGTTCGTCGTCGCTGGCGATGGCCCAGGACGACGTCAGGGCTCCGGACAGGCAGGGCGGCACCTTGCCGCAGCAGATCGTCGAAGGCATGTCCGGATTGAAGACGATCCCCGGTGCGAGCGAAGGCGAAGAGCGGCGCAACGTCGCCGCCGCGCTCGCGCTGGAGGCCGGCAAGGCGGGACTGGCGTCGGTGGATCATGTCGTCGTCAGCCGCGACGGCAGCCGGCTCATCGCCATCCAGGGCGCCGATCCCGCCGCAGCGGACGCACGACATGTCGACGTACGGATCGCGGAGGCCAGGCAGCAGCCGGCGACCGAGAGTCTGCAGCAGCTCGCAGAAGTCGCCCGGAATCCCGGCGCGCCGTCCGAAACCCAGGCGCCGCACAAGACGATGTCGATGTAAGCGCCGGCCCGCTGCCGCGCGGCAGGCCGAGCAGTGGCGCATGCCGTCGGCGGGCAGCATCGTCAGCCAGCGCGATCCGATCCTGCCGGAGTCGCCCTGCCGGACGAGCGTTGCGTCGTGGACCGGCGTCGGGGGCGGTTCAACGCCGTGCGCGGTCCGTCAATTCTGGCAGCGTGTACCACTTCCGGCATCGCCGGCATTCGTATTCGATATTCAAGGTGCTGGTGTGGACATGCCGGGTCGTGTCGCAATCGTCGCTCACCCCGAAACCCTCGTCGCGGGTCGACGTTCGGCGCTCCAGATGCCCCCGACAGCCGGGGCAACGCCTGGTTCCCGACAGCAGCCAGCGGAGTTCCGACCACGACATCGGAATTTCGAGGCGGAATCCCATGAGCTCGATGTCGAACATGGCACGCGCTCCCGCGCTCAGTCCCGCATCAGCGTCGATTTGCCGAACAGGCTCTCCACCAGGTCGACGGCGAGTTCGGCGGTGGCGTTGCGGCTGTCGAGCGCGGGATTGAGTTCGACGATGTCGAGCGAGGCGAGGCGGCCGGTGTCGGCGATCATCTCCATCACCAGCTGCGCCTCGCGGTAGTTCGGACCGCCGGGCACGGTGGTGCCGACGCCGGGGGCGATGCTGGGATCGAGGAAATCGACGTCGAAGCTGACGTGCAGGTGGGTGTTGCCGTCGAGCCCGGCCAGCGCCGCTTCCATCGTGCGCTTCATCCCGACCTCGTCGATGTAGCGCATGTCGTAGATGTCGAGGCCGTAGTCCTTGACCAGCCGCTTCTCCTCGGGATCGACCGAGCGGATGCCGATCTGGCGGATCTCGTCCGGGCGCATCGCCGGGGCGTCGCCGCCGAGCCGCACCAGCGCCTCGGGGCCGACCCCGCACAGGCAGGCCACCGGCATGCCGTGGACGTTGCCCGAGGGCGTGACCGCGCTGGTGTTGAAGTCGGCGTGCGCGTCCAGCCACAGCACGCGGAGCTGCTTGCCGGTCTCGCGGCAGTGGCGGGCGACGGCGGTGATCGAACCGACGCCGAGGCAGTGGTCGCCGCCGAGCACGATCGGCATGCGTCCGCCGGCCAGTTCGGCGGCGACGGCGTCCATCAGCAGGCGGTTCCAGGCGACGACCTGGTCGAGATGGCGGTAGCCGTCCACCGGCGGCTGCCATGGATTGGCCGGGCCGGCGAGGTTGCCGCGGTCGGCGACGTCGATGCCGCGGCCCGCCAGCGCCTCGCCGAGGCCGGCGATGCGCAGCGCCTCCGGCCCCATCCGCGCGCCCCGGTGGCCGGCGCCGATGTCGGTGGGCACGCCGATGAGGGACACGGGGGGATAGCTGCGGCGCATGCGGGCTCCGGGGATTGGGGAAAGATGGTGCCGACAGTCCGATTCGAACGGACGACCTACCGCTTACAAGGCGGTTGCTCTACCAGCTGAGCTATGCCGGCGCGGCCCGCGGGCGCGGAGCGGCCCGTCGGGGTCCCGGATTCTAGCAGGCTGTGGAAAAACGCCCTTCCCGGGCGTTTCCCGGACGATGCGCCTGCCGTGAAGGCGTCCAAAGCGCGCCGGGACGCCGCTTCGGCGCGTCTTGGCGAGGATCGGGCGTCGTTCCGTGCGAGAGCGCGCCGTCCCCGGCTCAGCGCGGCCCGGGGCAGTCGATCGGACGCGACTGGGCGGCGCCGGCGCGGCGGCGCAGGGCGGTGGCGTCGGCGTCGCCGGCGACCGCGAGTTCCAGCCAGTACGTCGCCTTCGTTTCGCCGAGCGCCTCGGCCTTGGCCTCGAAGCCGGCGGCGCGCAGGGCATCGGCGTGCTGGCGGGCGCGGTCCTCGCTGCTGAAGCGTCCGAGCGCGATGCCGTTGGCCTCGGCGCCGTTGCCGACCACCAGCAGGTCCTTGAAACCGGCCGTGCGCAGGCGTTCGGCGGTGGCGTCGGCGGCGGCGCGGTCGGCGGCCGGCGGCAGGTAGACCCGCCAGCCGCGATCACGACCGGCCTGGGCCTGCTGTTCGCGCACCGCGATCCGCTTCGCGCCGGCGCGAAGCGCGTCCTGCGCCTTGCCGGCGGCGTCGGCGTCGGCGAAGGGGCCCAGGCGCAGGCAGGTGTCGGCCGGCGGGGGCGGTGTCGGGGCGGGGGCCTCGGCCGGCGGCGTCGCGGCGGGCGCGGCGACCGGCGTCGGCGGCGGCCGCAGCTCCGGATGCTCGCTGGCCAGCGCCAGCCGGGCGATGCCGGACGGCGGGTCGGCCTGCGTCGGGGCCGCGGTGTCGTCGTGGAACAGCCACCAGGCGGCGACGCCCAGGTTCAGCACCACCAGCAGCACGAGGAGGGCGCGCATCGTCATCCCGGCATTCTCGCCCAGACCGCCAGCCCCTCCAACACGAGCGACGGCGCATGCGCGGCGTCGGCGGGAAGCCGCGGCGCCAGCGCGTCGGCGCCGCCGCCGTGCAGCAGCAGGGGCGGGACGACGCCGAGGGCGCTTTCGGCATCGCGCAGGCCCTGCGCGACCAGCGCCGCGGCCGCGCCGTCGCAGCCGCTGCGCAGCGCGTCGGCGGTGTCGTCGGCGAAGGCGACGAAGCGGCCGCCGGTCTCCGGCAGTTGCGCCGCGCGCGCGTGCAGGCTCGCGCGCATGAGCGCGGGCGAGGGCGCGATGCGTCCGCCGCGGTGGCGGCCGTCGGCGTCGATCAGGTCGAGGGTGAGCGCGGTGCCGACGCCGACCACCAGCACCGCCGTCCGCGGATGCCGCGCGCGCGCGCCGAGCATCGCCAGGAAGCGGTCCGCGCCCAGCGCGTCCGGTCGCGGGTAGGCGATCCGCAGGTCGCCGAAGCGCGCGACGGTGCGGGCGATCGAGAGCCGTGCGCAGCGCGCGGTCAGCGCGTCGAGCAGCGCGACCCGCAGCGGCGTGGACGCGACGCTGGTCAGCACCGCGGCGTCGAACCGCGCCGGCAGCGCGGCGTCCCAGTCGTCGGGCAGCCGCTCGCCGTCGTGGCCGACGGCGAACGCGTCGCCGAGGCCGCCGTCCGCGCGCAGCGGCGCGTACTTCAGCCGGGAGTTGCCGAGATCGAACAGGACAGTGTCGCTCATCCGCGCATCATGCCTGCGGCGGTCGGTCCTGCGAAGGCGCGCGCCGGCGGACGCTGACCTCGCCCGCGCGCAGCGGCTGCAGGCCCGCCTCGGTGCGCAGCACCAGCGCACCGTCGTCGTCGATGCCCATCGCCGTGCCCGCGACTTCGCGCTCGCCGATCCAGGCCGTCACCGGCAGGTCGCGCAGCGCATCGAACAGTTCGTAGCGCGGCAGGAACGGGCGCAGCCCATCGGCGTCGAAGCTGCGCAGCGCCGCGGACAGCGCGTCGAGCAGGCGTCCGGCGACGATGGCGCGCGGCAGCGCGGCGTCGCCGAGCAGCGCGTCCAGGTCGGTCCAGGGCTGGTCGATCGCGGCCGCCGCCCCGGCGGGCATGCGCACGTTGAGGCCGAGGCCGATCACCGCGCGCGGGCGGCCGTCCTGCAGACCGCCTTCGATCAGCAGGCCGCCGAGCTTGCGCAGCGTTTCGCCGTCGTCGGTCACCAGGTCGTTCGGCCATTTCAGGGCGACCGTGCGCGCGCCGAGCGCGTGCAGCGTTTCGGCGACGGCGACGCCGACGGCCAGGCTCAAGCCGCCGAGCCGGGTGAAGTCGCCGTCGAACGTGCGCGCCAGCGACAGGTACAGGTTGGCCCCCGGCGGCGAGGCCCAGGCGCGGCCCTGGCGGCCGCGTCCGCCGTGCTGGCGTTCGGCGAACAACGCGACGATGCCGGCGGTCGGCGTGCGCCGGCGCAGCAGTTCGCTGTTGGTGGAGTCGATGTCGTCGACGACCTCGATCGCGGCGAACGTCGCGCGCGCCTCGGCCGGCAACTGCGCGCGGATCGCGTCGGCGTCGAGGGCGTCCATGGGCGGCCTGGTCGGCGCGGGCGGCACGGACGTCATGTGCGCCGCGCCAGGCGATGCAGCAGCCGCGCCTTCTCGAACCGCGATTCGGTGCCGGCGCGCAGCCGCGCGAGATTGCCGCGGTGGGTCCACGCCAGCAGCAGCGCCGCGGCGAGGGCGAACGCGAGGCGCGGCGCGTCGGCGCGGGTCGCGATTGCCAGCGTCGCCAGCGCCAGCCCCGCCAGCACCGTGCCGAGGCCGACGTAGCCGGTGAGGACCAGCACGCACAGCCACACCGCCAGCAGCACCGGCGTCGCCGCCGGCCACAGCACCAGCGTCGCGCCGATCACCGTGGCCGCGCCCTTGCCGCCGCGGAAGCCGTGCCACAGCGGCCACACGTGGCCGACCACCGCCGCGAACGCGGTCGCGTACCCCAGCCACGCCGCGGATGCGGCGTCGGCGAAGCGCAGCCCCAGCCACGCCGCCAGCGCGCCCTTGCCGATGTCGACGACCACCACGCCCAGCGCGAACTTCAGCCCCTGGGTGCGGAAGGCGTTGGTGCCGCCGGCGTTGCCGCTGCCCTGGGTGCGGATGTCGACGCCGCGCAGCCGGCCCAGCAGCAGGCTGCCCGAGAGCGAGCCGAGGAGGTAGGCGGCGATGAGGAGCATGCTGGCGATCACGTTTGTTCCGGATGCATTTGCTGGCTGTCGCCGTGGCTCAACGACCGAAGTAACGATACTCGGCAAGAGTAACGATACTCGGCAAGTCGCTTGCGGCATTTTTCGATGTCGTCCTCGGTGAACAGGGGGGGCATTCGCTGTGGTCGAAAACGAGCGCCTCCACGGTGAGGTCCAACCGGTTCAACTCCCAGAGCGCGGTGTATCCATCGGACGGCCGGGTTGCGTTGATGAGGATGCCGGCCGTCTCCAGTCCGCGGTGGCGATGCAGCATGTCGAGGAAACGGGTCGCCTTGTAGCCGGTTTCGGATAACGCGCGCTTGTACAGGTCAAGCATCGCCGCATCGAATCCTTCTTCCAGCGGACTGCTCATTCCTGCGCTCCGGGCGGCGATCGTCCGCAACAGGATATGCAAAAAACGTCTACGACGATGGCGGGCCGGAAGTCGCGTCGCGCCGCCGCAGCGCATGGCCGATGCCGCCGGCCACCATCGCCGCCAGCGGGAACATCAGCAGGGTCAGCGAGGAGAACAGCAGCAGCGCGATCCAGGCGCGGGTCTCGTCGCTGCCGAAGGCGTAGGCGTACGCGTTCATGCCGAGCCACGCGCCCGGCAACGCCGCCAGCGACGTCGGCAGCCCGCGGCGGAACGCCAGCGCGCACAGCGGCAGCGCCAGCACCGCCTGGCAGACGAAGAAGCCGGCGCTGTCGTCGAAGGGCTCGAACCTGCCCGACGCCAGGCCCGCGATCCACCAGCTCGCCGGACCCAGCAGCAGGCCGACGGCGAACGAGACGGACAGATGCCTCAGCGTCACGCCGGCACCGGCTGCACCGCCGCCACCAGCGTGCCGCGACCGGCGTGGGCGCCGATCGCGGGGCCGGTCTCGACCAGGTGCGCCGCATCGACGCGCAGTCGCGTGCGCAGGGCGGCGAGCAGGCGTTCGCCGTCTTCGCGGGCGTCGCAGTGGCCGACGATCACTCGCAGCGGCGTCTCCGCGCCCAGCGCGCGGCGCACGCGCTTCGCGATGTAGCGCGCGAACGCCTCCGGCGCCTTCGCCTTCGCGATCAGCCCGCCGACGACCGCGAGGCGGCCATCGGGCGTCATCTTCGCGACCGGGGTGAGCCCGGTGAAGCGCACCGCCGGTTCCGCCCAGCGCGGGATGCGGCCGCCGCGCACGGCGTGCGACACGTCGCGGGCCATCGCCCAGCACAGCGTCCGCGGGCGCAGGCGGTCGAGTTCGCGCAGGATGCCCTCCGCATCGGCGCCGGCCTCGGCCAGCTCGGCCGCGCGCCACGCCAGCAGCGCCTGGCCGGCGGCGGCGTTGACGCTGTCGAACACCCGCACCTTGCCGTCGCCGGCGCGCGCGGCGGCGTGCTCGGCCGACTGCAGCGTGCCCGACAGCGCCCGCGACAGGCCGACGCAGACCACCGCCGGGTGGTGCGCGGCGAGGAAGTCGAAGGCGCGGCGGAAATCGCCCGCCGGCGGCTGGCTGGTGCGCGGCAGTTCGCGCGCGGTCGCCATGCGCCGGTAGAACGCGCCGGTGGACAGGCCGACCTTGTCGAGATGGTCGCGCCCGTCGAGGTTCACCCGCACCGGCACGACGTGGATGCACAGCCGCTCGGCGATCGCCTCCGGCAGGTCGGCGGCGCTGTCGGTGACGATCCCGACCCGGTCGCCGCGGTCGACGCTGCGCGCCTGCAGCAGCATGTCGTCGGCCTTCATGCCCTCGACCGTCGCGAACGCCGCGCAGGCGTCGAACAGCGCCTGCGGCGCGCCGACGTGGGCATGCACGCGCATCCGGGTGGCGCCGCCGGCGAGCACCAGCGAGTCGGCGCCGAGCGCCTCCAGCGCCTCGCGCAGCGGCGCGCGCTCGATCGGCGGGTCGCGTCCGGCCTCGGCGATCAGCAGGCATTCGGTGCACCAGCGCCGGTCGGGATCGACCGCGTCGTGGGGCGGGTGCGGGGCGTCGTCGTGCGCGTCGTGGCCGGGACCTTCGTTGGCCGCGCGCAGGCCGCCGCGCACGCGCAGCGCGCGCGGGCCGCCGTCGACGAATTCGGCGATGCCCTCCAGCAGGTCGACGAAACCCTGGGCCCCGGCGTCGACCACCCCGGCGTCGCGCAGCGCGGCCATCTGCTCGGGGGTGCGCGCCAGCGCGCGGCGCGCCTGCGCCAGCGCCCGCGCGAAGCCGCGGCGGGGGTCGCCGCGATGTTCCGCCGCGGCCTCCTCCAGCGCGTCGGCGAAACTGTCGATCACGCTGAGGATGGTGCCTTCGACCGGATGCGCCAGCGCCCCGCGCGCGCTGGCGGCGCCGTGGCGGACGGCGGCGGCCAGCGCGGCCGCGTCCAGCACCGGCGCGCTGCGCGCCTGCTCGGCCACGCCGTGGAGGAACTGGGCGAGGATCGCCCCGGAATTGCCGCGGGCGCCGTCGATGGCGTCGTCGCCGATCCGGTGCAGCAGCTCGCCGATGTGGCGGCTGCGCCGGCGCAGGGCGCCGTTGAGCAGGCTGCCCAGGGTGAAGGCGAGGTTGTTGCCGGTATCGCCGTCGGGCACCGGGAAGACGTTGATCCGGTTGAGGCCGTCGCGGGCGGCGATCACCCGGCGGGCGCCGGCGATCAGCGCCCGGCGCAGCGCCGGGGCGGTCAGGGCGGTCGCGGCCGGGTCGGGGGGCGGGTCGGAAGCGGAAGCATTCACGGCGCGAGTCTGCCGCAACCGCGGAGCCCCGGCTGCTGCTTTGCAGCAAGCGGCCGTTCATCTTTCGGCACGCTTCGGGCGGTCACAAGCAGGGTATAGTCGGCGTCTTGTCCGGGCCCGCCCACTTTTTGGACACCGCCATGCGCACCTCCCGCTTCGTGTCGCCGATGCTGCTGGTCCTCGCCCTGGCGAGCCTGCCCGTGGCCGCACGGACCTCGCCGCTCGCCAACGCCAACGGCGATTCCGGCGAATGCACCGAGGTGCCGGCCGCCGAGGCCGATGCCGACACCGCGCCGACGACCAAGCCGGTCGCCAAGCGCGCCGGCGCGCCGGCCGCGGGCAAGGCCCGGCCCAGCGCCCGCGGCGGCGATTCCCTGCAGGTCCGCGGTCCGCGCTGGCACCGCTTCCTGCCCGGCATGTTCCGCTGAACCCAGGCGTCGCTTGCGCTGGCTGCGCGGGCTCTTCGCCCGACCCGATCCGACCCTCGACCCCGACCGCTGGGCGCGCGTCCGCGCCGCCGTGCCGTGGGTCGCTGCGCTGGATCCGGCGCGCGACGCCCGCCTCGCCGCGCTGACCGCGCGCTTCCTCCACGTCAAGACGATCACCCCGCTCGAGGGCCTGTCCCTCGACGACGACCAGCGCACCGTGCTCGCCGCGCTGTGCTGCCTGCCGCTGCTGGAATTCGGCGCCGAGGGACTGCACGGCTGGTCGCAGCTCATCGTCTATCCCGATGCGTTCCGCACCCGCCGCGAACACGTCGACGCCGCCGGCGTCCTCCACCAGTGGGACGACGAACTCATCGGCGAGGCCTGGGAGGCGGGCCCGCTGATCCTGTCGTGGGCCGACGTGCAGGCCGATCTCGACGAACCGGACGCCGGTTTCTGCGTCGCCGTGCACGAGATGGCGCACAAGCTCGACGTGCTCGACGGCGCGCTCGACGGCACGCCGCCGCTGCCGCACGACTGGCAGCGCGCGTGGGCCCGCGATTTCCAGGCCGCCTACGACGGCTTCGTCGCCCGCGTCGACGCCGGCCGCCGCACCGCGATCGACGCCTACGCCGCCGAGGCGCCCGAGGAGTTCTTCGCGGTCTGCAGCGAATACCACTTCAGCGCCCCCGCGCGGCTGCGCCAGGCGTTGCCGACGGTGGCGGCGCACCTCGAGCGGTTCTACGGGCCGTCGCCGATGGCCCGCGCCCGCGGCTGACGCCGGTCGCCGGGTCGGTCCAGGTCGAGCACGGCGCAGCCCGGTCCGCTCAGCCCAGCGCGCGCGGGGCCTGCTTCAGCACCGCGCCGATATTGGCGGGCTTGACCTCGCACACGGCGGTGCCGTCGCTGACCAGCACGATGTGGTCGGTGCAGCCGCCCGGCGCGAAGTCCGGGACGAGGAATCCGACCACGACCGCGGTCGTGCCCGCGGGCAGGCCGCCGGGCACGTAGCCGCGCGAATCGCCGGCCAGGCGCACGATGGCGCCGACCTTCAGCGCGGCGACGCCGTCGCCTTCCAGCGCGGTGAACGCGGCGCGCCTGACGAGGCGGTCGTAGCCCGACAGCGGGTCGATTTGCAGCGTCGTGTCGTCGGTCGCCATGGTCGCGTCGTCTCCTCAAGTGCCCGGGCCGATCGGGACAACGCGAAACGTGGTCGCGACCGGCAGCCGGCGCGTCACAGCCCCGGCGGCAGCGTGACCTCGAAGCGCGCGCCGCCGAGTTCGTCGGAATCGCCGACGACCAGTTCGCCGCGGTAGCTGCGGATGATGTCCTGCACGATCGCCAGGCCGATGCCGTGGCCCTGCACGCGCTCGTCGCCGCGCACCCCGCGCTGCAGCACGCGCGCGATCTTGTCCTCGGGGATGCCCGGGCCGTCGTCCTCGACCATCATCACCAGCCCGGGCCGGCGATTGGTCGCGGTGGCGCCGGTGCGCACGGTCAGCAGCACCCGCGACCGCGCCCACTTGAACGCGTTCTCCAGCAGGTTGCCGAGCAGTTCCTGCAGGTCGCCCTTCTCGCCGTAGAACCGCGCCGCGGGATCGATCTCGAATTCGCAGAACACGCCCTTGGTGGCGTAGACCTTTTCCAGCCCGCGCACGATCTCCTCGGCGTCGGGCTCGATCGGCATCGGCGCCGCGAACAGCTTGTGTCCGCCGGAGGCGGCGCGGCTGAGCTGGTAGCCGACGAGGTCGTTCATGCGCCGCAGCTGCTGGTCGAGGTCGTGGCGCAGTTCGGCGTCCGGCGCGCCGCTGTCCAGCCGCGTGCGCAGCACCGCCAGCGGCGTCTTCAGGCTGTGCGCGAGGTCGGCGAGGATGTTGCGCTGGCGGTCGAGGTTCTCGCGCTCGCTCTCGATGAAGGCGTTGATGCTCTCGGTCAGCGGCTCCAGCTCGCGCGGGTGGCGTTCGCTCATGCGCGTGCCGACGCCGCGCTGCACGCGCTTGAGTTCCTCGACCACCCGGCGCAGCGGCCACAGGCTCCAGCGCACCACCACCAGCTGCAGCAGCAACAGCAGCGCGCCGACCGCGCCGAGGTAGCTCCACAGCGCGCGCCGGAAGATGTTGATCTGGTTCTGCAGGCGCGCGGTGTCCTCGGTGATGTAGATCGTGTACGGGATCTCGTCGGACAGGTCGTCGCCGGGCCAGACCAGACCGAAGCCGTAGCGGTAGGCGCGGGCGCGCTCGCCGTCGCTGCGCACGATCTCCAGCGGTCCCTCGAAATTGGTCCTGCTCGGCGCCAGCAGTTTCACCACCGGCAGCGCCGGCCCGTGCGCGGACTGCGATTCCCACAGCGCGTGGGGCATGACGATCTGCGCGTACAGGCCGCTGCCCGGGCGCTTCAGCCGCGGGTCGGGCAGTTCGCTGTCCATCGGCGGCACCAGGTCGCCGCCGCGGCCGAACTCGGTCTTGCCGGCGAGATCCAGCGCGTAGTCGCTCAGCCGGTCCTTGAGGATGTTCTCGGCGGTGCTGACGAACGCGCGATCGAGCGCGTAGCCGGCCAGCGCCAGGAAGGCGACCAGGCCGAGGCTCGCCGCGAGCAGCTGGCGGACCTGCAGCGACCGCGGCCGCCAGCGGCTGAAGGGCTCACGCGAGGGCATGCGTCGGCGCTCGCGGGGCGGACGCGAAGACGCCGCGCTTCATCGGCGCGGCGTCGGCGGCGGGGCGGGCGGGACGGTTCAAGCCTCGCCGGTGCGTGCGATCGCGAAGCGGTAGCCGCGTCCGCGCACGGTCTCGATCGGCTTCAGCGCCCCGTCCGGGTCCAGCTTCTTGCGCAGACGGCCGATGAAGACCTCCAGCACGTTGGAGTCGCGGTCGAAATCCTGCTGGTAGATGTGCTCGGTCAGGTCGGCCTTCGACACCAGCTCGCCGGCGTGCATCATCAGGTATTCCAGCACCTTGTACTCGTAGCTGGTCAGGTCGACGTTGTTGCCGTTGACGCTGACGGTCTGCGCGGCGAGGTCCAGCGTGACCGGCCCGCATTCCAGCGACGGCTTGCTCCAGCCCGCGGCGCGGCGGACGAGGGCGTTGATCCGGGCCAGCAGCTCCTCGACGTGGAAGGGCTTGACCAGGTAGTCGTCGGCGCCCTGCTTGAGGCCCTCGACCTTGTCCTGCCAGCTGGCGCGGGCGGTGAGGATCAGCACCGGGAACTGCTTGCCCTCGGCGCGCAGGGCCTGGATCAGCTCCATGCCGGACATCTTGGGCAGGCCGAGGTCGATGATCGCGATGTCGAACGGCACTTCGCGGCCCATGTACAGGCCCTCCTCGCCGTCCTGCGCGGTGTCGACGGCGAAGCCTTCGCGCTTGAGGCGGGCGGCGAGGGTTTCGCGGAGGGGGGCTTCGTCTTCGACGAGGAGGATGCGCATCGATAGCTCCTGGGACGGCGGGGGCCGACGTTCGTTCAGGATCGGAGCATAGCCGCGCTCGATGGTGCCCGGGCGGGTCGCCGCCGCCCTGTTCAGATTTCGCTTAGTCGCGGGAAAAATGCGGGAAACACCGTGCGTTCCGCACGAGGCCCGGCGGCGGGATCAACGATCGCCGCGAGGCCTGCGGGGCGGGGCGTCGTCGCGGCGCGGGGGGCGCTCGCCGGCGGCCGGCTGCGGGTCGTCCATGTAGATGCGGACCCGGCCGTCGCCGTCCACGGCCTTGATGCGGGTGACGTCGCGACCGTCGTACTGCATCCGCTCGGCGCTGAGGACCTGGCCGCGGTTGGCGCGTTCGAAGCGGCGGACCGCGTCCGAAACGGCGTCGTTGTGCGGCGCCGGGGCGTCGGCGGGCGGCGCGTCCTGGCGCCCCCGCGGCCCCTGCTGCGCGGCCACGGGCAAGGCGGCGCCGGCGAGGGCGACGGCCAGCACGGACAGCGACAGGCGGGACGACAGGGTCATGGGCGCAACTCGGAAGCGGGTCGGGCGATGCACGGGACACATGATCGCGCGTCGGAGTGGCATTCTCGAAACCGGGCGGTGAATTGGTCCTTAACTTTTCCTTACGCCATTGGCCGGGTTCAGCCCAGCCGGATTCGGCCCAGCCGGGTTCAGGCCTGTCGGGCTCATGCCTGTCGGGTTCAGGCCTGTCGGATCCGGCCGGGTCGCCATCGCGCCCTTCAGAAGATCGCGCTTCAGAAGATCTCGCCCACGCAGCACCGCAGTGAGCCACCGGCGGCCTCGATCGCATCCAGCCGCACCGCGCGCACGGCGAACCCCGCGTCCTGCAGCGCCGCGCGCGTCGCCGGCGCCAGCGCGGCGTCCGCGGTCGCGCTCATCCACACCGCATCGTCGCTCAACGCGATGGCATTGCCGGCGAACGCGCTGCGTTCGTCTGCGGACAGCGCGATCGCGTGGGGGCCGTACAGGGCCTGCAGCACCCGCGCCACGTCGTCCCCGGCAACGCCGTCCGGGCAGTACAGCGCCGCGCGCCCGGCCAGCAGCGCCAGCACGACGTTGGTGTGGTACTCGCCCGGCGCCAGGTCGAACAGCAGCGTCGCGCGCAGCCCGAAGGCCGCGTGCATCAGCCCGGCGCCGACCTCGTCGCAGCGCTCCGACAGGCCGCAGAAGCCCAGCCCGCGGGCGCGGTCGATGACCAGCGCGCCGGTCAGTTCGCAGGGGTGCGGCTGCGCGGACAGATCGATCTCCTCGCGGCCGAGCTGCTCGCGGAAGAACCGGCGGATGTCCTGGCGCAGCGCCTCGCGCTGGCGGACCGGGTGCCGCATGCGGCCGACGATCAGCCGCCCCAGCCCGGTGGCGAAGACGTTGTTGGGGAACACCGCGTCGGGCGTGGCCGGGTCGCCGGGAAAGCAGATCGTCGGCGCCTCGGCGGCGACGGCCCGCTGCAGCGCGCGATGCTGGGCCGAGGCGCGGGCGGCGTCGAACGCCTCCGCGGCGGCCATGTAGCGGTTGTCGCTGGCCGATTCGGCGGCCAGGCCGAAGCCGTCGGGGGCGACCAGGAAGGTCGCGCGCGCCGTCGCCGGCCCGAAGTCCGGCGCGCAGCCGCGGGCGACGGCCAGGAAGGCGTCGGCGTCGCGGGTGAGCATCAGGCGGCGCGTCCGTGCGCGGTTTCGGTGGGCGCGAGCGCCTGTTCGACGAGCGCCCAGCCCGCGCCGGGCCGATGCGCGCCCTCGCTGAGGATCTGCCGGAACGCGCGCCCGCCGCGCTGGCCCTGGAACAGGCCGAGGACGTGGCGGGTCAGGTGCTTGAGCGCGACGCCGCGCGCCAGTTGCGCCTCGACGTAGGGCCGCCACGCGCGCAGCAGCGCGCCGCGGCTGCGCGTCGGCGCCGGCCACCAGGCGCAGTCCAGGCCGTGCAGCAGGTACGGGTCGTGATAGGCGGCGCGGCCGAGCATCGCGCCGTCGACGTGGTCGAGGTGCGCGGTCGCCTCCCGGGCGTCGGCGATGCCGCCGTTGACCACCACCTGCAGGCCGGGGCGTTCGCGCTTCAGCCGGTAGGCCCAGTCGTAGCGCAGCGGCGGCACCTCGCGGTTCTCCTTCGGCGACAGGCCCTGCAGCCACGCGTTGCGCGCATGCACGATCACGTGCGCGCAGCCGGCGGCGGCGAGGGTGTCGACGAAGGCGAGGAAGCGGTCCCAGTCGTGGTCGTCGTCCACCCCGAGCCGGCATTTCACCGTGATCGGCGTGTCCGGGGTCGCGGCGATCATGGCCGCGACGCAGTCGGCGACCAGCGCCGGTTCGCGCATCAGGCAGGCGCCGAAGCGGCCGGCCTGCACCCGGTCGGACGGGCAGCCGCAGTTGAGGTTGATCTCGTCGAAGCCGTAGTCGGCGCCGATCCGCGCCGCCTGCGCCAGCAGCGCCGGCTCGCTGCCGCCGAGCTGCAGCGCGACCGGATGCTGGCCGGCGTCCATCGCCAGCAGCTTCGCGCGGTCGCCGTGGATCACCGCGTTGGCGTGGACCATCTCGGTATACAGCCGCGCATGCGGCGCGAGCAGCCGGTGGAAATTCCGGCAGTGCGTATCGGTCCAGTCCATCATCGGGGCCACGGACAGGCGGACGGCGTCGGCGGCGATGGCGGCGGAACTGGCGGACATCGCGGCATTTTAGGGACGCTCCCGGCCGATGCCCAGCGCCGGGTCGGCGCGCCGCGCGTCGGGCGCCTTGCCCGTGCGCGGGTCGCAAGGGCGAGGCCCGAGTGCTGGTCGAGGCAGGCGCTGGGACCTGATTGCGGTGCGGCGGGCCCGCGACCCTCGGCGGCGGAACGGCGGGGCATCCGGCGACGAGCAACCCATGAGGTCATCGGGCCGCTATTTCGGCCCTGTACCGGATGTGGCGCTTGCGAGCCGACTTTCCGTGGAATCCCGCGGATCGAGGAACGTCCGCACGGCGTGGTGGTGACTCCGGTGATACCGTCGAAAAGCCCGTAGGGGATTAGCAATGCGGGCTGTAAAATTAGCACTGTAAACTTTTGCAAAGATTGCGGTGCCAACGGTCATTCGCATGGATTCCACAAGGAGAATTTCGATGTTGATGCATTCGTCCATTCGCAGACTCGTCTTGCTCGGCTTACTCCTGGCTGGCGTTTTTTCCGTTTTCCCCGCCGCAGCTCAATGCTGCCCGGGCGATGGAAATGGCGCACCCAAGACCGCGACTGGTCTGGGTCAGGCGTACCCGCCCGCCGTCGACCAGTCGGCCGATCCGGCGTGGCACGTCTATCAATTTCAACGTGCAGGAATGAAGTACATACAAGTCAATGACCGCAACGGCAGGGTGCGCACGGCTGTTGGCAGAATCGACGACTTGATGTGGGTGCTTCCTGTCGGGGCGGACGTCGAGCGTACTTTCGTGACGGGCGATGAAATGCCGATCGGCAGGGGAACTGTCCTGTATCGGGATGGCGGCATAGAAGTGCTGAGGTTCCCTGGCGCTACTGGTGATCGATGGGTGTTCCGTTCGACGAGCAGTCGCTAGCGCCTCATCTGGCTAGGCTCGAATCTATCGGTCGGGGATGACAGTAGATCAGTATCGACTTCCGACACGAAAAAGTTGATACGACATGGTGATCGGCGCCTTACTGCGCCGCGCTGGGATTTCACCCGGCCCTCCAGCTCCAGCACGGCAAGCGTGCTGGAGCTGCTGGGGTCTTGGCGTTTGGTTGCCCGGCCGATGACCGAGACTGCGATGCCTCTGTATCCGCGATAACGCCAGACGCGGGCGCGAACCTTGAACAGATCGGGGGCGCATTCCGACAACAACGCAAAGCTGTTGCAGATGGAGCGGTACGCGGAAAGCTGCAGATCCAGCGACAGCGACTTCGGCTGTCCCTTGACCAGTAACATGACCTCCGCATCCCCCGCCCACAATTCCGAAAATGCGTTCGAGTGCAAGGCCGCATACAGTCCTTGGCGTTCCAGTTGGAGAGGATAAAGCGCCGCGGATTGGCGCTCGAACCAAGCCATCTGCTCGACGCCCTCGGCATTGAGCTCCATGGCGGCGGCGTGGTGTCCCGCTTCGCGCAGGCGCACGATGAGCTTTCGCCTGTACTCGTCGAACCCCATCTGCATCTGCGCCATGTACTTCAGCTTGTCTCTGAGACTCTGCTCGGTCGACAAGAAGCTGGATTGCGCGAGTGCGTGCGCATGCGTCTCCGCAATGCCGAGGCGGCGAGCACGCTCGTACAGTTTCGAGATCATTGCGCCGAGCGCGAATAGGGACATCGCAGCGACGACAATGATCTGCTGTGTCACGAATGAGCTGGCATCGTAGGCTTCGGGAGCGTTCAGCCCTCGGAGCGAGGCGCCGACCATCAGATTGGCTGACGTGATACCTATGGCCGCGCCTCGCCAGCCGTGCAGGAGCGTCATGACCGCTGCCGGGACGACCAGCAGTATGAGGAATAATTGTTTCAGAGAAGTGCTGAGTTCCGGTGGCGTTGCGGCCAGCAGCATGACAAACATCATGCCAAGCAGGATCGACGTGTCGATCATGAACTTTCGTTTCGAGAACCCTTCATCTGAACGCTTGAGCCACACCATGATGGGAGGCAGTACAAGCAGTATCCCGAGACAGTCGCCAATGATGTAACGCTGAAGAGTCTCTGACAGGTCGGATGCAGTGGGGCCGTACAATGCGTAGTTGATCGCGATCTTGCAAAAAGAAGACCAGAACGAAATGGCGATGATCGCCAGCGGCAGCCAGGCCACATCGCCGTAGAAGCGCTTCAGACGGGTTCTGAATATGGCGGGGGCGATCGAGATCAGCGGAGCGAGCAGGAATGGGCTCAGATAGGCCCATAGCGCGCCATAGCGATCTGCTTTGGGAGCCCGGATTTCAAGCAGGCCCGCTGCATCCCCGAGGAACAGGAAAGGCCAGTAACGGTAGGGCAGCAACAGCAAGCCAGCGATGCGCAGGCCTGTTGGCAGGAACCACTGATCCAGGGAGTGATACCAGGCCACCAGATAGGCGGCGCAATAGACCGCGCTGAAGGCGATGCCCTTGACGACCCATCCGGACTTCGTTTGCTCCATGCCCCCTCCCTGTAACCGACGGTCCTGCCCACAGCCTTCTCGTCGTACCGATATAGCACCGTACCCACCACTGCGCCATAGCTCAGGGCGGATTGATCCATCCGCAAACTGCGCCAAGGATACGCAAGTGTTCGAGATCGGCCTCAGGCACGATGGTGTGTTCGATCCCACTGCCATGACGGACGAGGCACCAGGCTTCACGGCGGATCTGGATGCGCCGAATGTCGGGACGCCCCCAGAGGGTGTATGCATAGGCGCCGCTGTCGACGACGTGATCCAGCCCCGACACACTCGTATCGACCAGAACAAGTGCTTGGCGCCGGATTTCCGGTTCCATCGCTTCGGTCGGCTGCAGCGTCCAGCGAATGCTCTGGAGCGGTGCGAGACCAATCCTCGGGCGTACGAGGAATTCCGGAAGTACCAGCCGCATCGGCCCTTCCGCGAATCCGAACTCTTCCAGTCTGTCCAGGCTGACATGGCCAGCGGCAGGCCTTTGCGTGCCCGACTTCGCTGACGAAAGGGGCAATCCCGCCAGCACCATGCGTTCGTAGGCTTGGCTGATTTCCTCCGGCTGCACGTTCAGAAGTGCGGCGACCGCAGGGGCATGTTCAGCCGGGATCGGGCGACGCCCGACACGCCAGTTCGAGACATCGCTCGGGGAAATGCGCCCGCCCAGGTGCTCGACCACGGCGGTATTCCGCGTGCCGGTGGCCTTCATCGCGCCGGCGAATGCCTCGGAGTGCTTGTTCATGGAAAACATCCTACCCAGAGCCAGGGGGGGTTGCGAAAATTTGCGGAAAGCATATTGCAATATGTTTTGCAATGCTATATTTCTGTCCGCAAGGAAATGCCAGGAGAGGAAGCATGCACATTGTGACGTGCCAGGTCGGCGGCAGCCTTCGGCTGGGAGAAGACGCCAGGATCGTGATCCACGGTCGGCAGGGGGCGCGGATCGCGCTCGGTGCCGTGGGCGCGGCCGGCATGGGCCTGGTCCTGGGCGGGGCCACGATCCACCCGATCTCCGGCAAGGGCAGCGTCTGGCGCTACTTGTTCTCGCTCTACGGCTGCAGGCGCTTCCGATTCGGCGAGTACGACCTCCGGGTCTGGCTCCCGGGCGAACTCATCGCGCTGGCCGCCGATTGCGTCGACTGGCTGCATGTCGGGATCGATGGCGGGCCGCCGGCTGTCGTTCCGGAATACATGGCGCCTGTCGCCGCAGCGCATCGCGGACCGCCGCCGACCGGCCGGAGGGGGACGCCATGCTGGTCCTGACCCGTCGCGTCGGCGAGAGCATCCGCATCGGCGACAGCGTGCGCCTGACGATCCGCTCCAAGCTGTACAACCACTACACGGTGGCGATCGCCGCCCCGGATCACATCGCGATCCTCGACGAGGCCGATGCGGTCGTCCCGCCGCTCCATCGCAGGCCACATCGCAAGCACTGCTACCTGGTGTCGATGCTGTCCGGCGAGTCCCTGCGGATCGGCGAGGACGTGACGGTGTCGTTCGGCGAGGACCGCTACGGCGGCCCGCAGCGGGCACGGCTCGGCAACCAGGTGCGCATCGGCATTCATGCGCCGCGAGAGGTGCCGGTGCATCGCGAGGAGATCTACTGGCGTATCCGGCACGAGGCGCATGACCGGCCCGGGAGGGCGGCTTGATGGCGGCACCGAAGTCGGAGCGTCGAGGCGGAACGCGCCAGCGTCGTCGCGCTTGCAGGGCTTCTGCATCAGTTCGCGCGTTGGGCGCTGGGTCTGGCGTTGTGCCTGTGGTGCTGAATCGGCTGGGAAGATCGGGCCATCGGAGATCGTCAGCAACATGCGCCCGCAGGTCGCATGCGCCGAGGCGAATCAGCGTCGGGGCAGTGCGTCTCAAGCCGTGCGTCAGGCCAAAAGTATGCTGGAACACGCGGGGTCGCATCGCTGGCCTCAGCGTCAAGACAAGGCGGAAGAAAACCGTCTACGAGCGAACGACATGTCGGATTGCCGCGCGTCTGGAACGGCGGCAGCGTGATGCGGCGTGGCCGGTATTCAACAGCGACGAGGTCGTAATCGTCGGCAACAGGGGGCAATCGTCATGCAAACGAACACGAGCGGACACGGGCTCGATCTCCGTCATCCGGGAAATTCCATCATCCAGGCCGATCCGTGCCTGACTGCGAGCGATGACACAGCGCCTGCGAACCGATCCCGGCAACGCCTCGCGGCGGGGTTGTTCCTGGCGGTCGTATCGACCCTGCTGCTGCCGATGGGCATCGTGCTGCGGGATGGCTTGGCCGGAACGCCTGCGGCCGCGGGATTCGCGGTCACGCCCGACACCCTGTCGGACAGCGTGGCGGCGACGCCCGGGCAGTTCCGCATCGGCGAGTCGGGGGCAGCGACGTACTCGATCCCGCTGTTGACCGTACCGGGCACGGCCGGCGTCGTGCCGCAGATGGCGCTGTCGTATTCGAGCCAGGGCGGAGACAGCACGATCGCCAAGGGCTGGGCGATCAGCGGGCTGTCCTCCATCGCCCGCTGTCGGGCAACGCGCGAATCCGGTGACTTCATCGCGGGCGGGGTGGCGGGGGACGGCGATCCGGCGCCGATCAACTTCACGACCACCGATCGCTATTGCCTGGACGGGCAGCGCCTGGTTCCGGCGGACGACGGCATCGCCTGCCCGGCAGTCGCGGGCATGACCGCGCAGAACCTGCGCAGCGAACTGCAGTCCTTCCAGCGCGTCTGCGCCTACACCCCCGCAGGCGGCAGCGCGGGCGTCGCCTTCTTCACGGTCGATCGCAAGGATGGCTCCACCAGTTGGTATGGCGATCGCGACAACAGCCTCAGCGCCAACCGTCCCGATGGGTATGTCAACAGCACCGCGCCGGGCAAGGAAGCCTTTGCCCTGAGCTGGGCGCAGACCCGCTTCCAGGACTCGACGGGCAATTACATCGACTACCTCTACAGTGAGGGGACGGAGGCCGGCGGCAACCAGGGCGAGCACCTGATCAGCAAGGTCCGGTATACCGGCAAGACCGCGCTGCCGGGGCAGTCCGGCGGGTCGCAGGCGCCTTATGCCGAACTCACCTTCGGCTACAGCATGGGGTCCTTCACGATCGGCACGACGACGGTCGCGATCGATCGCATCGCCTACGTCGCCGGTGGCAAGGTCCGCAGCCGGGCGCGGCTGACGAGCATCACGTCGTCGGTCGATCACGATTTCGACGGCGGCTACGAAGCCGTCCGCTACTATGCGATGGACTACGGCATCGCCAGGACGGCGGAAGCCGTGCTGAATTCCGTCGTCGAGTGTCGCGATGCGATGCGCGAAGTCTGTGCCGCACCCACGACCTTTGAATGGAGCACGCCACGCGCGACGTGGGGCGACGACGATCTGTTCCAGACCTGGGAGCAGACGGCCGGTGTGCCGAACGGAAGCCTCACCAAGTTCGAGGGTCTGAAGTTCGGCGACATCGACGGCGATGGCCGCCAGGACCTGATCTGGCTGAAGGATGGCAGTGCCGGGGAACCGTGCCCATCGAAGACGGTGAACCTGCTGTATTCGCGGTTGAACGCGAACGGCAATCCGACCCTGCAGAATGCGGGTACGGCGTTCTGTGCGCCCAACGGCTTGTACTGGAATCCGCAGGATTACAGTTGGTTCCTGCTGGACTACGACGGCGACGGCAGGGACGACTATTTCCAGCGCACCGACACCAAATGGATCGGTTACCGCGCGACCGGAAACCAGGCGCAGCCCTTCGATACCAGCGTCGACCTGCTGGCGGAATTGGCGGTGCCGATTCCCTCCGGCGTCGACAAACTGTCCGAGCCGCAGCAGGCCGATGTCAACGGCGACGGACTGACGGACCTGGTCTACCCCGTCAATGGCGCACTGACCGTGCGGATCATGGAGCGGGGCGGCAGCTACGGCTTCCGCTGGGGCGCGCCGCGTGCCGTATCCCTGCATGGTGACGGCTGCACGACCGGAAACTGCTATGCGGTGTCGGGTCTTTACCGCAAGGGCAACTATCTGCAGTTGAACGACTTCAACGGGGACGCCCGCTCCGACCTGCTGGTGAAAGCCGCGGTGACCTGCTCCGGAGGCGGAACGCCGCCCCCGGGCGGAGGCGGTGGCGGTGGCGTCAACCCCTTCCGCACGGGCGGCGCCGCATACACCGGCACGGGGGACGGCGCCACGACGAGCTCCACGACGTGTTTCAGGGTGCTTCCGTTCACGGTGACCTCGATCTCGGGAAGCGAAGTCGTGCTCGATCGCTATGGCGCCATCGTGATCGACGGCGAAGATCTCCACAGCTTCGCGGACGTCAATGGCGATGGCCTGACCGATGATGTCTACATGGGGTCGCCGCAGCGCAGCCAGGGCAATGTGGCCGTCTTTCTCAATACGGGCACGGACTTCGTCAATAGCGGCCAGCCTGTGATGCAGGTTCCGAACTACACGTATGCGCAGGTCGTGGATGTCAATGGCGATGGCCGGGCCGATTACGTGTATTCGGACGCGAACGGTCAGATGCGCGCCAAGTACGGCACCACCATCGGCTATCTGGCCGGCGATGCCGTGCTCGGGCCGACCCTGCTGGGCTGCACCTCGACCGAGTGCTTCGCATCGCGGAGCCACATGTTCAACGACGTGGACGGCGACGGCAATGTCGACTACATGCGCATCAAGTGGGACAACGACTCCAATTCGCCCGTCACCTACTCGCGCGGCGAGGTCCCGAATCGTTTCGTGCCGCGCGATACGCTGCTCGCGGTCACCAACGGTTACGGTGCGCGAACGGAGATCGCGTATGCGCCGTTGACGCTAAAGGATGTGTACCGTCCCGACAGCGGGACCCGCAATGCCGCGAACTGGGGACGTGGCTCGCCGGTGCAGGACATCTTCGGGCCGATGTATGTCGCTCATCGCGTCTCCAGCACTTCGGTGGCCGGCAGCGATCCGTCCGCCAGGTCGACCCTCTTCTACCGCTACAACGGCGCGAAGATGCAGGCCGGCGGCCGCGGTTTCCTCGGCTTCCGGGAAGCGATCACGATCGATCCGAACCAGACCGGCGGTTACGTCACGACGGTCACGCAGTACGCCCAGAACTTCCCGTTCGCCGGCCTGCCGACGCAGACGGTCAAGCGCGCCGCGATCAACATGGTGTACGTGCCCTCCGCCTGTCTCGGTGGCGCGCCCGCGGAGGCCTGCTTCGCGCCCCGCGACCAGCCGGGTGCATCAATCGTCGGTACGGCATTCTCCCAGAGCACGCAGTCGTGGGAGGCGGTCAGCAACGGCGGTGTGGTGTTCAGCCCCGGCAATCAGGCGCCGCTGCATGCGCGCACGGCGGGCACGGTCGAAGCCGTCGCCGATCCTTTCACCGCGACCCAGACGGGCTGGACCTCGACCGCTTTCGTCTACGGCGCCAACGGCAACGTGTTGCAGACCTCGGTCGACACCTATGCCGGTTCGAGCGGCACCCTGGTGTCGTCGGTGACCACGAACAATGCCTATACCGACGACACCGCCGCCTGGCGGCTGGGACGGCTGACCGGCAGCACGGTCACGCACAAGCGTCCGGGCATGCCGGACGTGGTCCGCTCGACCTGGTTCGGCTACGCCATGACCGGTCCGAAGACCGGGATGCTGGTCGAGGAGCGCATCCAGCCGAACGCCACGGTCGATCAGGACCTGCGCAAGGTCTACACCCTGGACGACTACGGCAATCGTGTGTTCAACGGCGTCTGCACCCAGCAGGTGGTGGACTGTCGCTCGACCGATATCCAGTTCAGCATGTGGGACTGGAATCGGGTCCACCGCTACAGCCGACAGGCATACGACGCGCGTGGCCGGTTCCCGGTGGCGACCTACGAGTTGTTCCGGCCCTCGACGGCGACCGACATCAATACGCAGCCGATCGAGACCATGACCTCGGAGGTGCTGCAGCGGGATGTGTTCGGCAACGTCACCGAGGTCGTCGGGCTGAACAACGTACGCAGCGTCGCCCGTTTCGGTGCGCTCGGCCGAGCCTATTACGCTTGGCAGCAGACCGACCCCGCCGGACCCGTTCCGAACGCGATGGGAACGGTGGGTGCAAGCAACCTCACGACCTTCCGCTGGTGCAACACCGGGACAGGGGCGGTGACCTGTCCTGCGCACGCCCGTTTCCGCGCGAAGTCCACCGCCACCGCAGCGCCGACGCAGTGGGTGTACTTCGATGCGCTGGGCCGCGAGGTGCTGAAGGTCTCGCAGAGCTTCAATGCGGGCGCGAGCGGCAAGGACGCGACCGGCGTGTGCATCGAGTACGACGCGGCCGGTCGCGCTGCGCGCACGTCCACGCCGTTCTTCCTCCCGGGGACGACCGCCTCGGGCGAGCCCGATGTCGCCAGCGTCTGCGCTTCGACCGACCGTCGCTGGGGGCGGACGGAGTTCGACGTGCTGGGCCGGCCGGTCAAGGTGGTCGAGCCCAACAACGCCACCAGCACGGTCGCCTACAGCGGGACGACCACCACCAGCACCAATGCGCGCGGCTACACGAAGGTCGAGATCAAGAATGCGCTGGGCGAACTAGTCCAGGCGACCGATGCCGCGGGCCTCAGCACCTTCTACGCCTACGATGCCGCCGGCAATCTCGGCGCGGTGACCCGGGATGGGGGGCGCGGCGCCATCACCACGTCGATGGGCTACGACGCACTGGGCCGCAAGACATACATCAGCGATCCCGACGGTGGCATTCGCTACCTCGGCTACAACGCCGTGGGCGAGCTGCTCATCGAGCATGACGGTGCGGGACTGGGCAAGCAGCAGCGCTACGACTTCCGCGGGCGCGTCCAGTGGAGCGGCAGTTGGTACACGAAGGCGGACGGCAGCACGCCGTGGGATCAGTCCGCCTTCACCAACTGGGACACCGCCACGAATGGCGTAGGCCAGGAGCATTGCACCTACACGGAGGGCTACGCCTACCAGGCATGGGCCGGGCAAAGCGACAAGCTGCAGGTCTGGAGCCGCTGCAACACCTTCGACGCCATGGGCCGGTCCATGGCGAGCACGACGTACATCGACGGCGTCAGCTACGCCTCCGCGGTCGTCTTCGACAGTCTCGGCCGTCCGCAGAAGAGCCAGGACCCGAGCGGGAAGTGGCTCAAGACCGAGTACGGTACCCGCGGACAGGCCCTGCGGCTGTGCGAGTCGAGCGCGAACGATACGGCGAGCGGCTGCGCCACGGGCGCTGCGACGACCTATCTGGAGAACCAGGAGGCGGATGCGTTCGGCAACCTGGTCCGCGACACCCGGGGCGGCATCGCGGCGATGCAGACGTTCCGGCAGTACGATCCGGCAACCGGACGCCTGAGCGAGATCTGCGCCGGCAGCGACACCGTCAGTTGCCAGATCATGCGCGACCGCTACGTGTGGGACAGCGTCGGCAACCTCAACTGGCGCGACCGCAAGGACTATGGCGAGGACTTCTGGTACGACAGCGTCGATCGCCTGCAAGTATCGCGGCTCAACCGCGTGGGCGGCACGACCTATGCCTACGGAAGCGGCCAGATCACCGACTGGACCGATTACGACAAGCTCGGAAACGTCTGCGCGCACTGGATGCGGGGGGCGCAGTCGACGGGCTATTTCTACGCCGGTCGCACGGCCTGCGGGCTCAACGGGTCACTCGGCGGCGCCTACAACACCAGCCAGACCGACAGCCCGCACCAGGTCAGGCAGACCAGCGCCTACAGCAGTTTCGTCTACGACAGCCACGGCAACCAGACCTTCGCCGACTCGGCCGCCAGCGACAGCCTGGATCGCACGATCCGCTACAACGCGCAGGACCAGGCCTACGAGATCGTCAAGGGCCCGGTCGCGGCGCCGAGCCGTACCGCGCGGTTCTGGTACGCCCCCAGCGGCAGTCGCTACAAGCGCGAGGACACCGGCGTCGGCATCGTCGGCACGCGGCGCACGCTGTACGTCGGCAACCTGGAGATCGTGACCGAGAACGGCACGACGACCTACAAGCGCTACATCGGCGGCGTGCTGGTGCAGAACGTGGTGAACGGCATCGCCGCGAACCGCTACCTGTTCCAGGACCACCTCGGCAGCACCGTGGCGGTCACCAATGAAGCCGGTGCGTTCATCGAAGGCGGCGGGTTCAATGCCTTCGGAGAACGGCGCACGAACGGCAGCGCGACCGGCATCACCACGACCGGCCTGGCCGCGACGACGCGCGGCTTCACCGGCCACGAGATGCTGGACGACGGCCTGGACGTGATCCACATGAACGGGCGGATCTACGACCCGACCCTCGGCCGGTTCCTGCAGCCCGACCCGGTCATCCAGGACACCAGCGCCCCGCAGGCCTGGAACGCCTACACCTACGTGTTCAACAATCCGTATCGCTATACCGATCCGACGGGCATGATCGGGCTGGAAGAGCGGCAGTGGCTGGGCACGGCGTTCGCGATCGTCGCGACAATACTTGCGCCGCAGGGAGCAGGCTTCTGGTACGCGACCTTTGTCGGCGCCACGGCCGGTGCGATTGCCGGTGGCACGAACGGCGCCATCATGGGAGCGTTCACTGCCGGTTTGTTCTACGGTGTGGGAGAAGCGTTCGGCCAGGTTGCGCAGGGCAACGCTCAAGCGATCGCCAAGGGCGAGTCCGTCAACCTGTTCATGGACACGGGGTTGACCGCAGGGCAGTTTGCCGGGAAAGTCCTTGCGCATGGTATGACCGGAGGCGTCATGGCCCAGCTTCAGGGAGGAAAATTCGGAAACGGGTTCGTCAGCGCGGCAGGCGCGGAACTGGCCTCGCCCTACATCGACAGCATTGGCGGCGGAAAGACGTCCTATGCCGGTGCGCGTGTTGCGGCAGCGGCGCTGGTGGGTGGTACGGTGTCCGTGCTGACGGGCGGGAAGTTCGCGAGTGGGGCGCTGACGGCTGCGTTCTCACGTGCGTTCAACGACGAGTTGCACGATCCGAAGGGCAGGTGGAAAGCATCGCAGCGTGCCAGTGAAAGAAACGTCGTTCTGGTTCGAAGTGGGAGGGCTGCGGGAGTATCGCTGGACGGTCCAGGCGACACACTCTATCCCTTCGATGCATATGTGATCGATGGGAACGGCGCATACATCGCGGGCCCATACGAAGCGTCTGTTTTCTATGACCCGAGCAGGGCCGCGTGCACAGGTGCGGGTGTAAATTGCCCAACACTTGCGCCAGGATCGTATCCCTATGTACGAAAATCCGCTCCCGGTGGATGGGGGCGGGCGGGGTATGTCGGCCTGATGCTGAACAGTGGAGGTGCTGTTCCGACATTGTCCCCTAATACAAGCGGTAACGTCGTTGGTACGCCGGCGTACAATACCTACACTGCTTCTCGCGTCTATGTGCATCCCGGCGGGCGTTCGGCTACGACGTCGGAAGGTTGTCTTACGATCAATAAGAATGTGTATGACTCGTTTATTTCAAACTTCCCGAGAGGTTCCCATGGCTATGTTATGGTCCCGGACTGGGCTGACTAGTGCTGCCATACTCCTGCTTGCGGTTTCTTCCTCCTCTTTGGCGAGCGAGTGCCCTTCCTTGCTCAAATTTGCGGGGGTCTGCACGGGAATGAGGCTGAATGAGATAAGGGCGCTCAAGAACGTAAGTATTTCCCCCAGGCATGGGGGAAGCGGCTGTGACACGTATCATGCCAAAATGACATACGCCGACAGCACCTATGATGGAGTTCTGGATTTTTCGGGTGGCGATAAAATACTTGCCGCTTATTCTCTGGAAATATCGCAACGGGCTGCTGACAACCTGATATCTGCGTTGAGCAAAAAATACGGGGCGCCAAGTTACAGCGCGGCGTCGGGCGGCGGAAGCGTTGTAGAGAAGAAATGGCGGGTGATGTCCACCGAAATTTCGATTAAGAAAATTCCAAACGAGGCCTGGATTCAGTATTACGATTTTCGTTATGTGTGTGATTCAAATTCGGAATACTAAGACCGGGAAAATATCATCCTTCGGTGCGGATTTTTTTGAATACCGGATTAGGCTGATTTATCTGGCTTTCTTCCATGTGCGGACGTGGGAAATCTTCGTCAAAACTCGGCTATGAAGAAATTTTTGCGATCTGATTCTTTTGCTGAATTTTCAGCGGAACGAAAGGCCGCGAACAGAAGATGGGCCGAGGCCGGCCAATGAATCATGATACGGAAGAGATCGCTGCCAGCCACGTCGTTGTCCATGCCGAGGATGGCCTGGACATCCTCGGGTTTTCCGAGCATGAGGATGGCAAGGGAAAGTACCTTCTGTTGCAAAGGCCCCGCCACTTCGATGAGCAAGACCGCGCTCTGGGCATGGACAAGGTCCATATCCAGATTTCCGACGCGTCGAGGTCCTGCTATGGCGGTATCCTCGAGGTCGTCATCTCGGATGACCGGATCATCTTCACTTTCGACGACAGGGCTTCGGCCGTTCTTTGCGTGAATCAACGGCTTGCCGTCAGAGTGGATGGCGCGCTGCTGGCCTCCACGAGAGCAGCTGATCGCGTCGCCAGCATGTGCGCGCCGGACGGCGCCAGGATCATTCGTCGGTGAAGCGGTTGGGTGGAGTCGCCATCGGCAATCTTCACCCCTTGGGCTGAATCCGGTCGCACGGCAAAGGGATGGGCGCCAAGTCGTCGCGTTCTTCGTGCATGGGAATATCGCCAGGAGCGATCAGCATGTTCTACAGGATCGAGCCGGAAGTTGCAGGCGGCTGGGGTGATCGAACCGTGGTCGATAGATCGACGAATCCGCCGGTGGTGAGCGTACTGGAGTACAGGCTCGACGGCTGGCTCGGCGACGAGATACTGGAGACGTTCCCGTGCTACATCGTGACGGAGCCCCTGATGGAGGATTTCGGTCGGGAGCGTCTTGTCGGGTATGAAGATGCCGATGTCATGCTGACGGTGTCCGATGCGTTCTCCTCGGAGTACGCTATCGGCGAGATTCCGAAATTTCGCTGGCTGAAAATCGATGGGAACGCTGAGGCTTCGGATTTCATGTATTCAGCGGATCACAGGTTGATCGTTTCCGAGAAGGCCATGATGGTGCTGAAAGCGCATCGTATTGCGCACGCGGATATCGAGGCCGTTCATCGAATGGATGAGGCTGGATGCTGACCACCGACAGGCGGCTGCGAAAGTCCTTCGGGGCATCGGTGGGCGTGGCCATTCAGTCCGGTCAGTGCCTGCTTGATCCTGATGGTCCGGATGTCTCCGGGTTCATTTCACCGGGACGCATTGTTTGCTGTGCCAGAGGCTGGACACGCATGAGTCAATTTCACGGGGATTGGGGTGCCTTCATCGAACGCATCGCATCCATGCTCCGCGCTGGCAGGGATGAGATCGAAGTTTCGAGTGAATTTTCCGGCTGTACGGTGCGCTGGAAAGGCAGGTTGCTGGAGAAGGCCTGCACGAGCGATATGCTCCGGGCGTGAGTCTCGAGATGCGCCCGGAGCAGGTATCCCTGGAGTCAGGGAAGCGATTGAGAGGCGACTACCTTTTCGTCAATGTCGACAAGGATATGGCCGATCAATGGGATGCTGTCCCGATCGGCGTGGAAGTGGAATTCACTGCGAGGATTTCAAAGCAGGCCGGCCCATTCCCCGGGATTGCGATTTCGGCGGCGGACGATGATCAGGAGGCCGTCTTGATGGTCGGCGCATACGAAGGAAGGCCGCTGTAGCATCGTTTTTTCCGTGTTCGCGTGTACCGGGGGCGTGCCCGACATGACGAACCCGATCCGCCAGATCTGTGCCCGCACGGGCCGGCCAAGCGCCGGCCCGCGCTGCGCATGATCACTGCCGTGTCGGCGCCGGGGTCGCCAGTCCCTTCGCGAACGCGTCGTCGATCAGTCGACGGGTGCGCTTCTCGGCCTCCTCGGCGGCGCGTTCGAGGCGGGCGCCGAGGGCTTCCATGTCCTTGCCGATCGCTTCCATCGGTTTGCCGGCGTCTTCCATTTCCTTGCCCAGGGCTTCCATCGGCGCGGTGCGGACTTCGATCTGCCGGCCGGCGGCTTCGATGATCTCGCCCTGGCGCTCCATGTCCCGGCCGAGGCTTTCCTGTTCCGTCGACAGGGCGTCCATCTGCGCCTGCAGGCGATCGCGTTCGGCGTCGTCGGCTGCGGCCATGCTCGCGCCCAGTGCGACCTGGCGGACCGCCAGCGCCTGCATGCGTTCGCCCAGACGGCCCATCTCGGCCGCGGCGGCTTCCATCTCGGGCGGCTGCACGGCCTCCACCTGCAGCGCCTGCATGCGTGCGCCGAGGGTCTGCATTCGCTCCTGGTGCGGCTGCATGCGTTCGCTCAGCGCTTGCATCCGGGCGCTGAGTTCGCGTGTCGACGCCCATGCGGCGTCGGCCTGTGCGAGGGTGGCCGCGTCGCGGACCACGTAGGCCTTGCCGTCGCGGCGGAACCACAGGAAATCGCCGTCGATGCCGCGCTGTGCGGCCTCGATGTCGACAGTGTCGCGGCTGTCGTGGGCGCCCGACATGGTCACGCCGTCTTCGGCTTTGCGGACCAGGGCGTAGGTGTCCCGGTTGCGGCGGTCGTCGGCGCGGGCGATCTGGCGTGCGACCGGGGCCGGGTTCGAGGTCGTCGCGGTCGTCGCCGATGCGTTCGATGACGACGGGCTGCCTTGCGCCTTCCCGGCGCTCGCCGGCGAGGCCAGTTGCGCATGGGCGTAGAAGGCGCCCGCGGCCACGGCGAGGCCGAGCAGCGGCGGGAGGACGGCGCCGCCGAGGGCGCGGCGGGAGGGGCGGACGAGACGCTGGATGCGGGACATGAGATGACCTCCGTGCGCGGCTTGCGCGAATGCGGGGAGCGGGAAGGGCGATCGCGGCGCGACGGCGAGGCGATCGAGTTCGGCGAGGGCGACGGCGAGGCGGCGACCGTCGCCCAGCGCGGCGGCGGCGAGATCGTCGGCGACGTGTTCGCGTTCGATGCGGATGCGGCGCGACAGCCACCACACCGCGGGGTGGTAGAACAGCAGCGTCTCGACCAGTCGCTGCAGCAGGTTGACGAGGTAGTCGTGGCGGCGGACGTGGGCCAGTTCGTGCGCCAGCAGCGCTTCGAGCAGGTCCGCCGGCATCCGCATCGCGACGGCCGCGGGCAACAGGATCACCGGGCGCCACCAGCCCGCGGTCGAGGGGCCGTCGCCTTCCGCGGTCAGCCGCAGCGCGACCGCGCGGCGCACGCCGAGGCGCCGGGCGAGGGCGTCGACGCGTGCCTGCCATGGCCCGGCTTCGGTCCGCGCTTCGCGGCAGAGGCGGTGCAGCCACAGCGCGCCGCCCAGCATCCGCAGCGACAGCAGGCCGGCGCCGGTGGCCCACAGCACCACCAGCCAGGCCATGGACGTCGGCGGCGGCATCGGCAGGGCGAACACGCCGCGTCCGGGCGGCGCCTGCGTCGCCGCGGCGAATGCGGCGACCGCGATCGACGGCGACTCGACCGGCACGCCGCCGGTGTCGGCGCTGGCCGTGAGCGCGAGCAGCAGTTGCACGACCGGCAGCAGCGCGCAGGCGAGCAGCGCGAGGCAGGCCACTGCGTAGCGCCATTGCGGCCGGGCGTTGCGCAGCAGGGCGAGCGCGAGCCAGGCGAGCAGGCCGATCAGCGCGCCCTGCCACACGAAGTCGAGCAGCACGCGGGCGAGGGCGGGGACGAGGGCGAACATCGGGGCGTCAAACATCGCGGGTGTCCTCCAGGAAGCGCTGGATCTCCTCGCGCTCGGCGTCGCTGACGCTGCCGCTGCGCAGCGCCGCCAGCACCAGGTCCTTGCCGGAACCGGAAAACGCCTTGCGGATGAGGTCGTCGAGCAGCCGTGTCTGCAGCGAGTCCTGCGGCTGTGCGGCCGCGTAGACGTGCGACCGCTGGCTTTCGTCGCGGGTGAGCAGGCCCTTGCCGTGCATGATCTGCATCAGCCGCAGCACGGCGGCATAGGCCAGGTCGGGGCGTTCGGCCTGTCGGGCCTCGTGGACCTGCCTGACCGAGGCGGGTCCGAGTCGCCAGAGCGTGTGCAGGATGTCCAGTTCGGCCGGCGTGGGGCGGGGTGGTCGCGACATGAGGGCGTCCAGGAGGCGGGTTGGACGTAGACTATGTGGTCTAGAACAAGTTGTCTAGAACTTTTTGTCTAGGTCGATCCGTCCAGGCCGGGTTGTGCAGGCCGGGCTGCGCAGGCCGGGTTGTCCAGATCGGGTTGTCCAGATCGTGGCGACGGGTGTCCGGACGCGGCGTCCGCCGTCGTTGGTTCCGCTGTGCCGTGTCGGCGACGGGCGCCCGCGATGGCCGGTGCGCGCACTGGGCATCGGCGGGTTTTCGTTATGCTGGCGACCCCCGCGGCCCGCGCCGCGCCGGATCGGCGAAATTCCACGGAGACACGATGCCCAGCGCCGACTATCGCGAAATCAGGCAGTGGCTGGTCGAGCAGATCCGCGGCGGCCAGCCGGCGGATGCGCTGCTGCGTTCGATGCGCGACCGCGGCTGGAACCGCGAGGTCGCCTACGGGCTGATCGCGCAGGCGATGGCGATGCGCTCGGGTGCGGAGGCCCCGGCCCCGGCGCCGGCGCCTGCCGCGCAGGCGTTGCCGGCGTCCGGCCGTGCGATGCCCGCGCCCATCGTCGAGGAGGGCGCGCTGCATGTCGATCTCGGCGACCGGCGCGTGTCGGTGCTGGCGGCGATGGAATCGCCGAGGATCGTGCTGTTCGACGGTTTCCTGAGCGAGGTCGAGTGCGACGCGCTGGTCGACATGGCGCTGCCGCGGATGCAGCGTTCGCTCACCGTCGACATCGAGACCGGCGACAGCCGCACCGACGTGGTGCGGACCAGCCGCGGCATGTTCTTCCGGCGCGGCGAGAACGCGCTGGTGCGGACGATCGAGGCGCGGGTGTCGCGGCTGCTGGCGTGGCCGGTCGATCGCGGCGAACACCTGCAGGTGCTGCACTACCGGCCGGGCGACCGCTACGAGCCGCACTACGACTATTTCGATCCGGCTGGTCCCGGCGCGCAGGCGGTGCTGGCGCGCGGCGGCCAGCGCATCGCGACCTTCCTGATGTACCTGCGCGAACCCGAGCGCGGCGGCGACACGACGTTCCCCGACCTCGGCCTGCGCTTCGCGGCCAAGCGCGGCACCGCGCTGTTCTTCGCCTACGACCGGCCGGACCCGTCCAGCCGCACCCTGCACGGCGGCGCGCCGGTGATCGCCGGCGAGAAGTGGGTGGCGACGAAGTGGCTGCGCGAAGACGTGTTCGAGTGAAGCGCTTCTGCGTGAGCCCTGCGCGCATGAGGTCGTCTCGTGCGAGGCGCGCGCGTCCGCTCAGCGCTTGAGCGCGCGCAGCGCGTCGGCCATCGCGGTGTTCGCCGGCGGCGCCGACTGCCCCGGACGCTGTGCGGGACGCCCGCGATCGCGCTCGTGTCCGCGGCCATCGCGTCCGTCTCGCCCCTGCGGACGCGGACCGCGGCCGTCATCGGAATGCCGGTCGTCGCGGCGACCGCCGCGCGCTTCGCCGGGCACGTCGTCGAGGCGGCGGGTGAGCGCGATGCGCTTGCGCGGCACGTCGACCTCCATCACCTTGACCTTGACCACGTCGCCGACCTTCACCACCTCGCGCGGATCCTTCACGAACTTGTCGGCGAGCGCGGAGATGTGGACGAGCCCGTCCTGGTGCACGCCGATGTCCACGAACGCGCCGAACGCGGCCACGTTCGTCACCACGCCTTCCAGCACCATGCCCGGCTGCAGGTCGGCGATCTTCTCGATGCCCTCGGCGAAGCGTGCGGCCTTGAACTCGGGGCGCGGGTCGCGGCCGGGCTTTTCCAGTTCCTTGACGATGTCGCGCACCGTCGGCAGGCCGAAGCGCTCGTCGGTGAACTGCTCCAGCCGCAGCCCGCGGAGGGTGCCGCCGTCGCCGATCAGTTGCGCCACCGGGCGGCCGCAGGCCTGCACGATGCGCTCGACCACCGGATAGGCCTCCGGATGCACCGCCGACGCATCCAGCGGCTGGTCGCCGTCGGCGATGCGCAGGAAGCCGGCGCACTGCTCGAAGGTCTTCTCGCCCAGGCGCGGCACCTTCAGCAGGTCGCGGCGCGACCGGAACGCGCCGTGCTGGTCGCGATAGACGACGATGTTCTCGGCGACGCTGCTCGACAGGCCCGAGACGCGCGACAGCAGCGCCGCGGAGGCGGTGTTCACGAACACGCCGACCGCGTTCACGCAGTCCTCGACCTTCGCGTCGAGCGAGCGCGCCAGCGCGTAGGGATTCACGTCGTGCTGGTACTGGCCGACGCCGATCGACTTGGGTTCGATCTTCACCAGTTCGGCGAGCGGGTCCTGCAGGCGGCGGGCGATCGACACCGCACCGCGCAGGCTGACGTCGAGGTTGGGGAATTCGCGCGCGGCCAGCTCCGACGCCGAGTACACCGACGCGCCGGCTTCGCTGACCACGACCTTGGTCAACTTGAGTTCGGGATGCTTCGCCATCAGCTCGCCGGCCAGCTTGTCGGTCTCGCGCGAGGCGGTGCCGTTGCCGATGGCGACGAGTTCGACCTGGTGCGCGGCGCAGAGCTTCCTGAGCGTCGCGATCGACGCGTCCCACTGCCGCTTCGGCTCGTGCGGGTAGATCGTGTCGGTCGCGACGAGTTTGCCGGTGGCGTCGACGATCGCGACCTTCACGCCGGTGCGCAGGCCGGGATCGAGGCCCAGCGTCGCGCGCGGCCCGGCGGGTGCGGCCAGCAGCAGGTCCTTGAGGTTGTCGCCGAACACAGCGATGGCCTCGTTCTCCGCCTTCTCGCGCGCGGCGGCGACGAGATCGAGCGAGAGGTTGGTCAGCAGGCGTGCGCGCCAGGCGAGGCGGCAGGTATCGGCCAGCCACTTGTCGGCGGGACGGCCCTGCGCGGCGATGCCGAAGGTCAGTGCGACCCGGGCTTCGGCGTAGGCGTGGCCCTGCTCGACGTCCATCGTCGGTTCGAGGTCGAGCGACAGCATTTCCTCGCGGCGGCCGCGCAGCAGCGCAAGCATGCGGTGCGAGGGCACGCCGGCCAGCGATTCGGCGTGGTCGAAGTAGTCACGGAACTTCTCGCCCGCGGCCTCCTTGCCCGGCAGCACCTTCGCGCGCAGCACGCCCTTGTGCTGCAGCCAGGTGCGCAGTTCGCCGACCAGCGCGGCGTGTTCGCCGATGCGTTCGATCAGGATCGCGCGCGCGCCGTCGAGCGCGGCGGCCGCGTCGGCGACGCCCTTGTCGGCGTCCACGAACGCCGCGGCGCGCACGTCCGGCGCGACCGTCGGATCGGCGAGGATCGCGTCCGCCAGCGGCTCCAGCCCGGCTTCGCGCGCGATCTGCGCCTTGGTGCGGCGCTTGGGCTTGTACGGCAGGTACAGGTCTTCCAGCCGGGCCTTGCTGTCGGCGGCGAGCACGTCGTCGAGCAGCGGCTTGGTCAGCTTGCCCTGCTCGGCGATGGACGCGAGGATCGCGTCGCGGCGGTCCTCCAGTTCGCGCAGGTAGACCAGCCGCGTCTCCAGGTCGCGCAATTGGGTGTCGTCGAGCCCGCCGGTGACTTCCTTGCGGTAGCGCGCGATGAACGGCACGGTCGCGCCCTCGTCGAGCAGGCCGACCGCCGCGCGCACCTGCGCCGGCTGCGCGGCGATCTCGGCGGCGATGGTGTCGGCGATGACGGTGGCGATGGCCGCGGCGGAGCGGGTCGGCGCGGGCAGGGAGTCGGGCGTTGCGGTCGTGCTGGACATCGGGATTTCGCGGTTGAACGTCGAAGGCCGATTGTCGCCGGCCGGATCGCATGCGTACAGGCTGGCGCTAGAACGAGCGATGTGCTGCATTTCCTGCGGGAAACAAAAAACCCGTCATTCTCGCGCAAGCGAGGACCCATGTTCGATCGCCGCCGACGGTTGGGTCCTCGCTTGCGCGAGGATGACGATGTTTTGGGGATGTGTCCGGAGGCATCCGGTCGGCGCCGCGATGGCGAAAACGAACACGGGCCGCATGCGGCCCGTGTTCATCCCATCGACAATGTGGCGGGGGGCTCAGTCCCCCAGCGTCAGCAGCGACGCGTTGCCGCCCGCCGCCGTGGTGTTGACGGTGACCGTCTTCTCGGTCGCGAACCGCGGCAGGTAGTGCGGGCCGCCGGCCTTGGGGCCGGTGCCGGAGAGGTTCTGGCCGCCGAACGGCTGCACGCCGACGACCGCGCCGATCTGGTTGCGGTTGACGTAGATGTTGCCGACCTTCGCGCGCTGGACGATGCGGTCGATGGTCTCGTCGATGCGCGAGTGGATGCCGAGGGTGAGGCCGAAGCCGGTGGCGTTGATGGTGTCGACGACCTGGTCGAGCTGGTCGGCCTTCCAGCGGATCACGTGCAGGGCCGGGCCGAAGTTCTCGCGGGTGAGCTGCGAGAGCGAGGCCAGTTCCCAGGCGCGCGGGGCGAAGAAGGTGCCGTGGGCGACGCTGTCGTCGGTGGTGGCGGTCGCGATGGGCTTGGCGACCGCGGCCATCTTCGCCGCGTGGTCCTCCAGCAGCGCCAGCGCGTCGGCGTCGATCACCGGGCCGATGTCGGTCGAGAGCAGGCCCGGGTCGCCGACGCGCAGTTCGGCCATCGCGCCGGCGAGCATGCCGATCACCTTGTCGGCGATGTCGTCCTGCACGAACAGCACGCGCGCGGCCGAGCAGCGCTGGCCGGCGGAGGTGAAGGCGGACGAGATCGCGTCCTTCACCAGTTGTTCCGGCAGCGACGAGGAGTCGGCGATCAGCGCGTTCTGGCCGCCGGTCTCGGCGATCAGGATGCCGATCGCGGCATCGCGCGCGGCCATCGCCCGGTTGATCGCGCGGGCGGTGTCGGTGGAGCCGGTGAAGGCCACGCCGGCGACGCGCGGGTCGCGGGTCAGCGCGGCGCCGACGGTGGCGCCGTCGCCGGGCAGGAACTGCAGCACGGCCTCGGGCACGCCGGCCTCGTGCAGCAGCTTCACCGCGGCATGGCCGATCAGGTTGGTCTGCTCGGCGGGCTTGGCGATCACGCTGTTGCCCGCGGCCAGCGCGGCGGCGACCTGGCCGGCGAAGATCGCCAGCGGGAAGTTCCACGGCGAGATGCAGACGAACACGCCGCGGCCGGACAACTGCAGCGTGTTGGACTCGCCGGTCGGGCCGGGCAGGGCCTCGGCCGCGAAATGCCTGCGCGCCTGGCCGGCGTAGTAGCGCAGGAAGTCCACGGCCTCGCGAACCTCGGCGACGCCGTCGGCGAGGGTCTTGCCGGCTTCCTTGGTGCACATCGCCATGAACAGCGGCATGCGCGCTTCCATCAGCGTCGCCGCGTGTTCGAGGATCGCGGCGCGGCTGGCGGCTGGGGTGGCGTCCCACGCGGGCTGCGCGGCGACCGCGTTCTTCAGCGCCTGCTCGACGGTGGCGGCGTCGGCCGGCAGCCAGTGGCCGACGGTCTCGCGGCGGTCGGCCGGATTGGTCACGGCGATCTTCTCGCCGGCGGGCTGCGCGCCCGGCACCAGCGGTGCGGCGGTCCAGGCGCCGGCGCCGGCGTCGTTGATCTGCGCGGCCAGCGCCTGCAGCGCGGCGTCGTTGGCGAGGTTGATGCCCATGGAATTGTCCCTCTCGTGTCCCTGGCTGCGGTACAGATCGACCGGCAGCGGGATGCGCGGATGCGGAATGCTGTCGAAGGCGGACACGGTCTCGACCGGGTCGCGCACGAGGTCGTCGATCGAGACGTCCTCGTCGGTGATGCGGTTGACGAAGCTGGAGTTGGCGCCGTTCTCCAGCAGGCGGCGCACGAGGTACGGCAGCAGGTCCTCGTGCGAGCCGACCGGCGCGTACACGCGGCACGGCACGTTCAGGCGATCGGCCGGCACCACCTCGGCGTACAGGTCGTCGCCCATGCCGTGCAGCTTCTGGAACTCGTATTTCGAGGTCGCGTTGCCCGAGGCGGCGTCCGCGCCGAGGATCGCGCCGGCCATGCGGTGGATCGCGGCGATGGTCTGCGCGTTGTGGGTCGCGAACATCGGGTAGATCGCGTCGGTCGCGCCGAGCAGGCGGCAGGCGCAGGCCTGGTAGGACACGTCGGTGTTGGGCTTGCGGGTGAACACCGGGTAGCCGGGCTGGCCGTCGACCTGCGCACGCTTGATCTCGCTGTCCCAGTAGGCGCCCTTGACCAGCCGCACCGGGATGCGGCGGCCCAGCGTCCGCGCCTGGTCGGCGATATGGTCGATCACGAACGGCGCGCGCTTCTGGTAGGCCTGGACCACGATGCCGAAGCCGTCCCAGCCGGCCAGCGAGGCGTCGCCGAGCACCTGGAAGATCAGGTCCAGCGACAGTTCGAGGCGGTCGGTCTCCTCGGCGTCGATGGTCAGGCCGATGCCGTAGCCCTTCGCCAGTTGCGACAGTTCCAGCAGCCGCGGGCCGAGTTCGGCCAGCACCCGCGCGCGCTTGGCGTGCTCGTAGCGCGGATGCAGCGCGGAGAGCTTGACCGAGATGCTGGGCGCGGCGAAGACGCTGCCGGCGGCGAAATTCCCGCTGCGGCCGATGGCGTGGATGGCCTGGCGATAGGCCTCGAGGTAGCGCAGGGCGTCCCTGGTGGTCAGCGCGCCCTCGCCGAGCATGTCGAACGAGTAGCGGTAGGCCGCGTTGTCGCCCTTGCGGCTGCGGGCGAGCGCCTCGCCGATCGTGCGCCCCATCACGAACTGGTGGCCCATGATCCGCATCGCCTGGCGCACCGCCAGCCGGATCACCGGCTCGCCGACGCGGCCGACCAGCCGCTTGAAGGCGTTGTGGACGTCGCGCTTGGTGTCGTCGGCCAGGTCGACCAGCTTGCCGGTGAGCATCAGGCCCCAGGTCGAGGCGTTGACCAGCACCGACTCGGACTGGCCGAGGTGCTTCTTCCAGTCGGCATCGCCCAGCTTGTCGCGGATCAGGCGGTCGGCGGTGTCCTGGTCGGGGATCCGCAGCAGGGCCTCGGCCACGCACATCAGCAGCACGCCTTCCTGGCTGCCGAGGTCGTACTGGCGCATGAAGGCCTCGATCGCGCCCTGGTCCTGGGCCCGGGCGCGGACCCGGCGGACCAGGTCGGCGGCGGTGGCCTGGATGGCGGCGCGGTCGGCGGCGCCCCAGTCGGGACGGGGCTGGCGGGCGATGGCCAGGAGTTCGCGGACGTGTTCGGTCTCGTCGCGGACCCAGGCCGCGGTGATCGCGGCGCGCGACGGGGCCGGGGCGGCCGGCAGTTCGGGGGTGAGCAGGGCGTTCACGGCGGTCCGGGGGACGGCGAGGCGCGGATACTAGCAGTGCGGCGGGGGCCTTTCACCCCCTGCGGGTCGCGCCGGGCACGGGGTTCGGCTTGCCGGTCGCCGTCGCGAACGGCTACCATTCTCGGGATCATGCGGGCGCCATGCGCGGCCGGCGGCGGTTTCGCGACCGCGCTTTGGACGTGCTTTCCGCATTCGAAAACAAGACGAGTATCGATCCGAACCGACTCCGCGGAGTCGAGACAGCTGGGGTTCTGGGCCATGGTGCAAGTGCGTGCGGGTGGGACGAAAAGCAGCCGGATGTCGCGGACGGGGGCGATCGCCTCGCTGGCCGCGCTGCTGGCGCCGCTGGCGGCGATGGCGCAATCCGCCGACCCCCAGCGCTGGCAGCTCAACATGGGCAGGGGCGTGACCCCGCTGTCGGAGAACGCCTACAGCGCGCACATGCTGGCGCTGTGGATCTGCTTCGTCATCGGCATCATCGTGTTCGGCGCGATGGCCTACGCGATGTTCAAGTTCCGCAAGTCCAAGGGCGCGGTGCCGGACGTGGACTTCACCCACAGCACCCGCCTGGAGATCGTCTGGACCGCGGTGCCGGTGCTGCTGCTGATCGTGATGGCGGTGCCCGCCACCCAGAAGATCTTCAACATGTACGACGTCCGCGAAGCGGACATGACCATCAAGGTCACCGGCTACCAGTGGCTGTGGAAGTACGAGTACCCGGGCGCGACGCCGGCCGAGGACGTGGTCTTCACCAGCCGCCTCGACCGCCGCAGCGACGAAGTGCGCCAGAGCGGCGTCGACGCCCGCACCGCCAACGTGCCGCACTACCTGCTCGACGTGGACAACCCGCTGGTGGTCCCGGTCGGCACCAAGATCCACTTCCTCGTCACCGCAGACGACGTGATCCACGCCTGGTGGGTCCCCGCGCTGGGCTGGAAGCAGGACGCGATCCCCGGCATCGTCAACGAGGCCTGGGCGCGGATCGACACCCCCGGCGTCTATCGCGGGCAGTGCGCCGAGCTGTGCGGCAAGGACCACGGCTTCATGCCGATCGTGGTCAAGGCCGTGAGCAAGGACGAATTCAAGCAGTGGCTGGCCGACCAGCGCGCGAAGAACGCGCCTGCTCCGGTGGCCACGCCCGCCCCGGCCGACGCCGCGCCGGCCGGCGCCGAGCCCGCCGAGGCCGCTCCGGCCGACGCCGCGCCCGCCGCCGAAAGCGCTGCGCCGGCCACCGCCGCCGCCGACAAGAACGCCGCCGCCACGCCGGCCGGCTGATCGCCGTCTTCACCTAGAGGTACACGTTCCATGGCCACCACCCACGCCGGCATCGATCACAGCGGTCACGACGATCACGCCCACAAACAGGGCTTCGTCGAGCGCTGGTTCTTCTCGACCAACCACAAGGACATCGGCACGCTGTACCTCGTGTTCAGCTTCGTGATGTTCATCGTCGGCGCCTTCATGTCGGTGATGATCCGCTGGGAGCTGATGGAGCCGGGCCTGCAGCACCTGAACCCCGAGACCTTCAACCAGATGACCACGGTGCACGCGCTGGTCATGATCTTCGGCGGCGTGATGCCGGCCTTCGTGGGCCTGGCCAACTGGATGGTGCCGCTGCAGATCGGCGCGCCCGACATGGCGCTGCCGCGCATGAACAACTGGTCGTTCTGGATCATGCCGTTCGCCTTCGCGCTGCTGCTGATCACCTTCGCGATGCCCGGCGGCGCGCCCGCCGGCGGCTGGACGCTCTACCCGCCGCTGTCGCTGCAGACCAACAGCCTGTCGTTCGCGATCTTCGCCATCCACATGATGGGCATCAGCTCGATCATGGGCGCGATCAACATCATCGCCACCATCCTCAACATGCGCGCCCCGGGCGTCGACCTGCTGAAGATGCCGATCTTCTGCTGGACCTGGCTGATCACCGCGTTCCTGCTGATCGCGGTGATGCCGGTGCTGGCCGGCGCGGTGACCATGCTGCTCACCGACAAGTACTTCCTGACCAGCTTCTTCAGCGCGAAGGGCGGCGGCGACCCGGTGATGTTCCAGCACATCTTCTGGTTCTTCGGGCACCCCGAGGTCTACATCATGATCCTGCCGGCCTTCGGCGTGGTCTCGGAGATCATCCCGACCTTCAGCCGCAAGCCGCTGTTCGGCTACCAGGCGATGGTGTACGCGACCGCCTCGATCGCCTTCCTCTCGTTCATCGTCTGGGCCCACCACATGTTCACCGTGGGCATGCCGATGGGCGGCGAGATCTACTTCATGTTCGCGACGATGCTGATCGCGGTGCCGACCGGCGTGAAGGTGTTCAACTGGGTGACCACGATGTGGCGCGGCTCGATCACCTTCGAGACGCCGATGCTGTGGGCGATCGCCTTCGTCATCCTGTTCACCATCGGCGGCTTCTCCGGCCTGATGCTGGCCATCGTGCCGGCCGACTTCCAGTACCACGACACCTACTTCGTCGTCGCCCACTTCCACTACGTGCTGGTGACCGGCGCGCTGTTCGCGATCATCGCCGCCGTGTACTACTGGTGGCCGAAGTGGACCGGCCGCATGTACAGCGAGAAACTGGCGAAGTTCCACTTCTGGTGGTCGATGATCTTCGTCAACCTGCTGTTCTTCCCGCAGCACTTCCTGGGCCTGGCCGGCATGCCGCGCCGCATCCCGGACTACAACGTGGTGTTCGCGGACTGGAACTTCGTCAGCTCGATCGGCGCCTTCGGCATGTTCGCCACGCCGTTCATCATGGCCTACGTGCTGCGCCACTCGCTCAAGCACGGCGTCGTCGCCGACGCCCGCGCCTGGGAAGGCGCGAAGGGCCTGGAGTGGACGGTGCCGTCGCCGGCGCCGCACCACACCTTCGGCACCCCGCCGGTGATCCAGCCGGGCGACCTCGCCCACGGCGACATCACCCACTGAACCGGACGAACGCCGTCGTGACGCAGTCGATTCCCGAAGACCAGATCGCCGCCCGCCGCGCCTCCGCGCGGCGCACGGCGCTGCTGCTCGCGGGCGTCGCGGTGGCGGTCTACGTGGGGTTCATGCTGCTCAACGTGGTGTCGCGATGAACGACGCCGGGCGCCAGGCCGCACAGACGCCGCGTTCGCGCGGTTTCGGCATGGGACCGATGGTCGCGATCGCGATCGCCGCCTTCGGCTTCAGCTTCGCGCTGGTGCCGCTGTACCGCATCGCCTGCGAAAAGGTGTTCGGGATCCGGCTCGAGCGCGCGCCGGGCGACGATCGCGCCGCCGCGGCGGACGGTCGCGGCCGCAGCGATCGCCTGATCACGATCACCTTCGACGCCGGCGTCAATTCCAAGCTGCCCTGGCAGTTCGCCCCGAACCAGCGCACGATGCAGGTGCGTCCCGGCGAGCTCTACGAGACCACGTACCACGCCCGCAACAACAGCGATCGCGCGATCGTCGGCAGCGCCACCCCGTCGGTCGCCCCGGCGCGCGGCTCGAAGTACTTCGTCAAGACCGAGTGCTTCTGCTTCACCGCGCAGACCCTCGCCGCCGGCGAGTCGCGCGAGATGCCGGTGCGCTTCCTGATCGACCGCGACCTGCCGGACGACGTGAACAGCCTCACGCTGTCCTACACCTTCTTCAAGAACGACCTGCTCACCGCGCGCCTGTCCGAGGCGAAGTCGGGCGGGTCGTCCGACGCGCCGCGCAGCGCGCCCTGACATCCGACGTAACCTCACGCGAGACCGACCATGGCCCACGCCCACGCCGACCAACACGATCCGAACGTCTACTTCGTGCCCCACGGCAGCAAGTGGCCGGTGTTCGCCTCGGTGTTCCTGTTCATCCAGATGATCGGCCTGGCCAGCTGGATGAACCACATGTCCTGGGGCAAGCCGGCGTTCTTCGTCGGCCTGGCCGGCCTGATGGCGGTCCTGTTCAAGTGGTTCGCCGACGTGATCGGCGAGTCCCTGCGCGGCTACTACAACAAGCAGGTCGACACCTCGTTCCGCATGGGCATGGTGTGGTTCATCTTCTCCGAAGTGATGTTCTTCGCCGCGTTCTTCGGCGCGCTGTTCTACGCCCGCCAGTTCGCGCTGCCGTGGCTGGGCGGCGAGGGCGACGGCGCGATGACCAACGCCGAGCTGTGGCCGAACTTCAGCGCCGCCTGGCCGAGCGCCGGCCCGGGCGACGTCGGCGGCGAGTTCAAGACCATCCCCGCCTGGGGCCTGCCGCTCACCAACACGCTGATCCTGCTGACCTCGGGCGTGACCGTGACCCTCGCGCACCATGCGCTGAAGGCCGCGCATCGCGGCGCGCTGCTGTTCTGGCTGGGCGCCACCGTGCTGCTGGGCTGCGTGTTCCTCTACTTCCAGGCGACCGAGTACATCCACGCCTACACCGAACTGAACCTCACCCTCGGTTCGGGCATCTACGGTTCCACCTTCTTCATGCTCACCGGCTTCCACGGCGCGCACGTGACCCTCGGCACGATCATGCTGGCGATCATGTGGCTGCGCTGCGCGAAGGGCCACTTCAGCAAGGACCACCACTTCGCGTTCGAGGCGGTGGCCTGGTACTGGCACTTCGTGGACGTGGTCTGGCTGGGCCTGTTCCTGTTCGTCTACGTGCTCTGAGCCGCGACCGGCGGCGACGCCGGCGCGCGCAGGGACGCTGAAGGCCGGCTCGCGCCGGCCTTCGTGTCTGCGGAAACGCTGCCGCCCGGTATGCCGGGCGCGCCGGGATCGCTCAACCGGCGGGATTGCGGCCGATGCCGTGCGGCTCGATCCAGCCCATCGCGATGGCGAGGATCAGCAGCAGGATGAGGGCCACGGACAGTGCGATGCGCTTGGTGAGCGCGTTCACGGTGCGCTTGGTCTGCCCCTTGTCGACCATCATGTAGTACAGGCCGGCGCCGAGATTCCACACGATCAGGATCAGGAACCCGACGATGATCAGGGTCTTCAACGAGTCGTTCATGGCGCGTCGCTCCGCGGGCGCATGGGCGGGCGCGCCTCGTGGCCCGGATTATCGCAGGCTCTGAGGCGAAGGGAATGCGTCCGTTGCGGCATCCGCTGGTGCTTTGGCTGTTCGCGATCGCCCTGTGCGCGGGCTTCGCCAGCCTCGGGATGTGGCAGCTCGATCGTCGCGCGCAGAAGCTGCGCATGATCGCCGCCGTGGACGCGGTGCTGGCCGAACGCCGCCCGCAACCGCTGCCGCTGGCGGCGCGGCAGCCCGACGATGGCGATGCGTCCGCCGCCTACGCGTGGGCGGGCGGACCGGGCCGGTTCGCCGATGCGCCGCCGCTGCTGCTCGACAACCAGCAGCGCGACGGCCGCGTCGGGGTGCGCGCGTACCGGCTGTTCCTGCCGGCGCAGGGCGAACCGCTGCTGGTGGAGCTGGGCTGGCTGCCGCTGCCCGGCGACCGGCGGATGCCCGACGTGCCGCGCCCGTCGGCCGAACGCGTCGACGGCCTGCTGATGCCGCCGCCTTCGCACGGGCTGGCCGCGCCGGTGATCGCGCCGCAGCCCAACGGCGCGCTGCTCGCAGCGGGCCTCGACCTGGCGCGCGTGCGCGCCGCGCTGGGCCTGCGCGCGCTCGCGCCGCGCGTGCTCCGGCTCGATCCCGCGCTGCCCTGGGGCTACGCGCGCGACCTCGACATCCTGCCCAACACGCTGCCGCCGGAGCGCCATCTCGGCTACGCGGTGCAGTGGTTCGGGCTCGCCGCCGCGGTGCCGATCGCGGCGCTGCTGCTGACCCTGCGCGCACGCCGCGCGCGTCGACAAGAAAGGCTCGTGCCATGACGCCATCCCCGGACCGCAGCCGCGGCCGCCGCACCCTGCTCCTGCTGTTGGGCGTATTCGCCGGGCCGATCGCGCTCGCCTGGATCCTCAACGCCGGCGGCCTGATTCCCGGCGCGAAGACGGTCGGCGAACGACTGGAACCGATCGTCGATCTCCGCGACGCGCCGCCGCGGCTGGCGGACGGCACGCGCTACGACTGGGCGCCGTCCCAGCGCATGCGGCGACTGCTCGTCGTCGCGCCCGCCGCCTGCGACACGGCCTGCGCGACGTTGCCGCAGGCGTTGCAGAAGCTGCGCCTGATCTTCGGCGGCGATGCCGAGCATCTGGAGATCCTGTGGATGGGGCCGTACCCGGCCGCCGCGCCGCCGCCGGCCGTTCGCCTGCTGGCCGACGACCCGGCGCTGCGCGCCCGCCTGCCGCGCGCCGCCGATCCCGCCGGCGCGCCGGTCTACGTGGTCGATCCGTACGGGTTTGTCATACTGCGCTACCGTCCCGGCACCGATATCTCGGAAATGCGCAAGGACCTGTCCAAGCTGTTGAAGATGCAATGAGCGAGCCCGCCGCAAGCAAGCCTCTCCCGCAGGCCGCGCCGAAGGCGCCGCCGTACCGTCATTTCCATCGCATCGCCTGGCTGGCCGTGGCGCTCGCGTTCGGCGTGATCGTGTTCGGCGCATTCGTGCGCCTGTCGAACGCCGGCCTGAGCTGCCCGGACTGGCCGACCTGCTACGGCCGCGCGGCCTGGCCGCAGGCGATGTCCGAAGCGGCGTCGCACGCGGCCAGCGCGATCCGCCCGTTCGACGACCAGAAGGCATGGCGGGAACAGGTCCACCGCCACCTGGCCGGCACGCTCGGCGGGCTGGTCGCCATCCTCGCCCTGCTCGCGGTGCGCCGGCGTCGCTTCGGCGTCGCCCGCATCCTGCTGGCCGCCGCCTGCGTCGGCGCCGGCATCCCGCTGTACATGCACGGCATGCACGAGGCCGCGTTCGTCGCCGCCGGCATCGGCGAAGCATTGTTGCTGGCCTCGGCGCTGCGCTGGAACAACGACGACCTCGCGCGCGTGGCGACGCTCACGCTGATGGTGATCGTGTTCCAGGCGCTGCTCGGCATGTGGACGGTCACGCTGCTGCTCAAGCCCGTCGTGGTGATGGGGCACCTGCTCGGCGGCCTGACCACGTTCGCGCTGCTGACGTGGATGGCGTGGCGCGCGACCGACATCCCGGTGCGCCTCGCCGAATACGCCACCATGCGACGCTGGCTGATCGGCGCGCTGGTCGTGCTCGGCCTGCAGATCGCGCTGGGTGGCTGGGTCAGCTCCAACTATGCCGCGCTCGCCTGCGGCAACGACTTCCCGACCTGCGTCGGCCAGTGGGCGCCGCCGGCGGACTTCCGCGAGGGCTTCGTGCTGTGGCGCGGCGTCGGCGTGGATTACGAGGGCGGCGTGCTCGACGGCGCCTCGCGCATCGCGATCCAGCTCGCCCACCGCGGCATGGCGGTCGTGGTCTTCATCTACCTGCTCGCGCTGGCCTGGCGCCTGGTGCGTACGCCCGGCCTGTGGCTGACCGGCGTCGTGCTCGGCCTGCTGCTGTGCGTGCAGGTCGGGCTGGGCATCGGCAACGTGATGCTGGGCCTGCCGCTGTGGATGGCGACGCTGCACAACGCCGGCGCCGCGGCGCTGCTGTTCGTGCTGGTGAGCCTGCTCGCCCGCGTCCGGCCGCCGATGGACTGACCGCGCGATGAGCTTCCCGATGCGCGAATACTGGGCGCTGACCAAGCCGCGGGTGGTGGCGCTGATCGTGTTCACCGCCTTCGTCGGCATGTTCCTGGCCGTGCCCGGCCTGCCGCCGCTGCGCGAGAGCGTGTTCGGGTTCCTCGGCATCTGGCTGGCTGCGTCCAGCGCCGCGGCGATCAACCACCTCATCGACCAGCGCATCGACCGGGTGATGGTCCGCACCGCGCACCGCCCGCTCGCCACCGGCGCGCTGAAGCCGGCGCAGGTGCTGGCGTTCGCGGTGTTCCTCGGCGCGCTGTCGATGGCGATCCTGATCGCACTGGTCAATCCGCTGACCGCCGCGCTCACCTTCGCCTCGCTCATCGGCTACGCGGTGGTCTACACCGCCTGGCTGAAGCGGGCCACGCCGCAGAACATCGTCATCGGCGGCATCGCCGGCGCGGCGCCGCCGCTGCTGGGATGGGCCGCGGTGACCGGCATGCGCAATCCGTGGGACTGGGCGCACGCGCTGCTGTTGGTGCTGATCATCTTCGTGTGGACGCCGCCGCATTTCTGGGCGTTGGCGATCTTCCGCCGCGACGACTACGCGCGCGCGCTGGTGCCGATGCTGCCGGTCACCCACGGCGTGGCCTACACCCGCTGGCAGATCCTGCTGTACACCGTGCTGCTGGTGGTGGCCACGGTGCTGCCGTGGGCGGTGGGCATGAGCGGACTGTTCTACCTCGGCGGCGCGCTGGTGCTGGGCGGCGTGTTCCTGTGGTACGCGTGGAAGCTGCTCGACCCGCCGGACGACCTGTTCGCGATGCGCACCTTCCAGTATTCGATCGTCTACCTGATGGCGCTGTTCGTGTTCCTGCTGGTGGACCACTGGCTGTCGCCGTGGCTCTCGCCGGCGGGCATCGTGGTACAGCCCGCGCGCTGACCCGCTCGACCCGCCTCCCGGGCGGGCGTAGGCTTGGGCGATCTCCCGCGAGGATCGCCCGATGCGCCGTCCGCCCCGCCTGCTGCCCGCCTGCGTCCTGTTCCTCGCGACGATCGCCGCGTCGCTCGGTGCGCAGGAGCCGCCGCCCGCTCCGGATGCCCCGGAGGCCTCGATCGTCACCGCCGCGCGCCTGCTCGACGTGCGCAGCGGACGCATGCTCGAACACGCCGAAGTGCTGGTCGAACGCGGACGCATCGTCCAGGTCGCCTCCGGCGGCGCGCACGTCGAGGCGAAGCCGGGCGTCGTCCGCCACGATCTCGGCGACATGACCCTGCTGCCCGGGTTGATCGACATGCACGTGCATATCGACAGCGATCCGCAGTACGGCGGCTACACCTATCTGCAGTTCAACGATCGGTTCTGGTCGATGATCGCGGTCGAGAATGCGCGCAAGACATTGATGGCCGGCTTCACGACCGTGCGCAACGTCGGCGCACAGGACTGGAACGACGTCGGCCTGCAGCAGGCTATCGACGCCGGCAAGGTCGTCGGCCCGCGCATCGTGCCGGCGGCGTTCGCCTTCGGCGCGACAGGCGGGCATTGCGATTCGACTTTCTTCCCGCCGTCGATGGGCCAGCAGAATCCGTACAACGCCGATTCGCCGGACGAGGCGCGCAAGGTCGTACGCGAACTGCGGAAGTACGGCGCGCAGGTCATCAAGATCTGCGCCACCGGCGGCGTGTTCTCGCACAACACCGAACCCGGCCAGCAGCAGATGACCTATGAGGAGATGAAAGCCGTCGTCGACGAAGCGCACATGTGGGGAATCAAGGTCGCCGCGCATGCGCACGGCGCCGCGGGCATCCGCGACGTCATCCGCGCCGGCGTCGACACCATCGAGCACGCCAGCCTGATCGATGACGAAGGCATCCGCCTCGCGAAGCAGCACGGCGCCTGGCTGTCGATGGACATCTACAACACCGACTACACCCAGAGCGAAGGCCGCAGGAACGGCGTGCTCGAGGACAACCTGCGCAAGGACCGCGAGATCGGCGACCTCCAGCGCGAGAACTTCCGCCGCGCCTTCCGCGCCGGCGTGAAGATGGTCTTCGGCACCGACGCCGGCATCTACCCGCACGGCGACAACGCCAGGCAGTTCGCGGTGATGGTGCGCTACGGCATGAGCCCGCTCGACGCGATCCGCTCGGCGACCATCAACGCAGCCGAAGCGCTGGGCCGCGACGACGTCGGCGCGATCGAGAAAGGGCGCTATGCGGACATCATCGCGGTGCAGGGCGATCCGACGAAGGATGTGACGGTGCTGGAGAACGTGGGGTTCGTGATGAAAGGTGGGCTCGAATTCGAATGGGCGTCTTCAATCAAAGCGAGAAGCAGTTCACGGGGTGAACCGTGAACTGATGCGGGTTTTGCTCGTCTCGTCATGTGAGACCATCGGGGCGCAGGCTGATCATTTTCCGACATGGAAAACAGCGCAACGCATTGCCGAACAGGCGGCTTCGGAAGGTGCATGTTCAGTCAAGGACAAGGGAGCGATGTTATGTGGCGACATGGACCTGTCATTTCCAAACTTTTCTTCTGCTTTGTCAGCGCTTGTGCTCTTGGTGGCATGTCTTCCGAAGCCACGGCTTCCGGGCATTTCATGGCCAGCACGTGGGGCAACGGAAATGTCTATGGCCTCGGAAGCATTGCGGAATCAGGCTTCGCTGGATGTTTCGGAAGCAAGAAGCCCTATCACGCCGATCCAAGCATCACCTGCGATGGATCGACGACAACGAAATATTATCCAGGAAGCTCGATCACATATCCGCCGAGTGCGGGCTGGTTGCCGATAAGCACTGCTTTCTATTACCCGGATGGCAGCGTCGCCGCGGGAAATCCGATCGGGTATGTGTCAGACCCGCCTGAAACTAAAAACTGCGATGGGTGCAACGGCATCGGCAATCCCATCGATACGGCGACCGGATTCAAAAGGCAAATCGAACCCGCGGACATCGGCGAAGGCGGTTTGCAGTATGCAAGAGCATATGTATCTCGATCTTCGTTGATCAAACGCGTGACCGGCACGAACTGGCATGCCACATTCACGCAGAAGATATCCTTCACCATCGACTCGAGCTGGAGTTTCGCGATGGTGCGTCGGCCGAACGGGCAGGAGTTTTCCTTCGAGCGTGCTTCCGGATCCAGTACCTGGGTCGGCGATGCCGACATCAACTACAAGCTGGAAACGCTTTCTCCTGGTCCGGGATACAGCCTGCGGACGCCTGACGATACGCTCGAAATCTACGATGGTGCAGGCCAACTGCAGTCAATCACGACGCGGGATGGGCGGTCCGTCGTATTGTCCTACGAGTCGAGTCCGCCTGCAGGCCAGGCGCCGAAGCTGCTGACCGTCACGGACGATCATGGGCGTTCCCTCAGCTTCTCCTACTATGGGTCCGGCGCGACCACGGGTGCCGGCAATATCCAGTCGATCACGGATTCCGCAGGCCATGTCGTCAGCTATGGCTATGATGCGAACAACAACCTCGTGACGGTGACCTTCCCGGACTCGAGTGTACGGACCTACGTCTACAACGAGCTTGCCTATACGCAGAGCACCAGTCTTCCGAATGCCATGACCGGCATCGTGGACGAAAGCAGCAACCGCTTCGCGACGTTCGGGTACAACACCTCCGGACGCGCGATCTCCACCGAACATGCGGGCGGCGTCGACAAATTCCAGTTCAATTTCACGTCGTTGCATTCGACGACGGTGGTGACGGACCCGCTCGGCGTGAACCACACGTATCAGTTCCAGACGCTGCAAGGCGTCTACAAGCCGGTTTCGATCACACCCAAATGTCTGATTTGCGGGGGCTCGATCGCCACAGCCCGCGGTTATGACGCCAATGGCAACCTGACGTCGGAGACCGACCCGAACGGCAATCAGACCACGCGGACGTTCAATACGACGCGAAATCTCGAGACGCAACGAATCGAGGCATCGAATGACACCACCGGTCGGAAGCGCACGATCCAGACCGACTGGAATGCCACATTCCGGCTTCCGGATGAGCGCCGGACGCTCGATTCCACGGGTGCGCTCAAGGCAAAGACGAATTGGACGTACAACAGCCGCGGGCAGGTCCTGACGATGACGCTGACCGATCCCTCGGTCACGCCCAACATCACTCGTACCACGACCTATACCTACTGCGAGCAAACGGATGTCACCGCAGGGACCTGCCCGCTGGTCGGATTGCTGACCTCGGTGGACGGTGCGCGTACCGACGTCAGCGACCTCACGACATACGCCTATCGCATGGCCGACGAAGCGACGTGCGCATCGGCGCCTGCTACCTGTCCGTACCGCAAGGGCGATCTCTGGAAGGTGACCAACGCGGCCGGGCAGGTGGGCGAAACCGTGAAATACGATGGTTCAGGCCGTCCGCTCCAGGTCAAGGACCCGAACAGTGTCGTCACGGATCTCGAATACGATGCCCGCGGCCGTCTGACCGCCCGCAAGGTCCGCGGCGCGAACGACACTGTCGAGACGGACGATCTCATCACCCGCATCGACTACTGGCCGACCGGATTGGTCAAGAAGGTGACCCAGCCCGATGGCGGCTTCACCAGTTACACCTACGATGCCGCCCAGCGACTCACCGGCATCGCCGACAACGCAGGCAACAGCATCACCTACACGTTGAATGCGATCGGGCAACGGACGCAGGAAGAGACGAAAGACCCGTCGGCAGTCCTGCGGCGCACGTTGTCGAAGGCCTACAACACCCTAGGCCAGTTGCAGACGCTGACGGACGCCTACAGCCATGGCACCGGTTTCACGTACGATGCCAACGGCAATCTCGACCAGACCACCGATGCCCTGGGCCGGATAGCGGACAACAACTACGACCCGTTGAACCGCCTCAGCCGCACGCTGCAGGACATGAACGGGATCGCCGCGGAGACCAAGTTCACCTACGACGCGCTCGACAATCTGGTGCAGGTGAACGATCCCAAACTGCTGAACACGACCTACACCTACAACGGCTTCAGTGATCTCAAACAGTTGGCGAGCCCGGATACCGGCACGACGACCTACACTTACGACAGCGCAGGCAATCGCGCCAGTCAGACAGATGCGCGAAGCAAGGTGGCGAACTACACCTACGATGCGCTCAACCGGCTCACCGGCGTCTCCTATCCCGCCGCGTCGACGCTCAACACCACCTATACCTGGGACACGACGCAGGCAGCGTGCCAGGCGGGTGAAACCTTCACGGCTGCCCGTCTTGCGAAGATCGTCGACGGCAGCGGCAACACGGTGTACTGCTACGACCGCTTCGGCCGCATCGTGCGCAAGGTGCAGACCACCAACGGCAAAGCGTTCACGATGCGTTACACGTGGAATGCGTCGGGGCAGTTGACCAGCACCATCTATCCCGATGGCGCCATCGTCGACTACCTTTACGACGCCCAAGGGCGGGTCTCCGAAATCGGCGCCAAGACATCCACCGGCACGCGCCAGGTGTTGATTACCGCCGTCAGCTACCACCCGTTCGGTCCGGCCGCGGGTTGGCGCTATGGCGGTGGCAGCGGTCGCCTGCTCAACCGTACGCTCAATTACAACTACCAGCCCGGTGTCGTCCAGGATACCGACATCGGCGGCCTGAGCGTGGGCTACGAATTCGACGAGGTCGGCAACCTGAAGAAGCTGCGCGACGGCAACCAGGCCGAACCGCCGCAGCGCATCTATGGCTACGACGCGCTCAATCGCCTGACCCAGACCCAGGACGGCAGCACCTTGTCGGTGCTGCAGGGGTATACCTACGACAAGACCGGCAACCGCACCAGTGCGACGGTGTCCGGGACGACGACTACCTATACCTATCCCGGCACGAATCATCGACTGAGCAGCGTCGGCGCCAATGGCCGCACCTACGACGCCAACGGCAACACCACGCAGACCGTGGGCGCAGTCACGAAGAACTTCGTCTACGGCGACCACAACCGGATGACGCAGACCAAGGACGGCACCACGATCAAGATGAACTACATGTACAACGGTCGCGGCGAGCAGGTGCGTCGGTACCTGGGCACGACCAACACGTACACGGTCTATGACGAAGTCGGCCACTGGGTCGGTGATTACGGCAATACCGGCGCGACAGCGCCGAGCCAGCAGGCGATCTGGTTCGGCGATCTGCCCGTGGGTGTGTTCACGGGTGCGGGCGCGAGCCAGAAGCTGTACTACGTCGAGCCGGATGCACTGGGCACGCCGCGGGTGGTGATTGACCCGACGCGCGGAACCACGGGTACGACAGTGTGGAAGTGGGATCTCGCGGGCGAAGCGTTCGGTACGACGGCGCCGAACCAGGATCCGGATGGCGATGCGACGCAGTTCGTGTTCGACCTGCGGTTCCCGGGGCAGCGGTATGACGCGGCGAGCGGGTTGAGTTACAACTACTTCCGCGATTACGAGACCGCGACCGGGCGGTATGTGGAGAGTGATCCGATTGGGCTCAAGGGTGATGTGGCGACATATTCCTATAGCGCCGGGAAGCCGCTTACCTTATTTGACTATAATGGGTTAGAGCCCATTTTTTTAGGGTGCGCTGGTGCGCGTGGCGTTACACTTTGTGACGGCAACGGGGGATTTGAGACCCGGGTTTGTAGCGGTGGTTGCTCAGCAAAATGCATTCAAGAGCATGAAGACAAGCACAAATCGGATTATTCATCTTCTGGTTCTAGGTGTAGAGGCAAGCCAAGAGGTGCAAGTCCGACGGTAGAGTCAGATTTTCAAAAACCCTTTTTTTATTACGAGTCTGAGTGTCGGGCTCATCGTGTTAGCTTGGAGTGTGCAAAAAAACTCAGGAAAAACGTATGCTTATCCCCGGAGTGCGAGCAAGATCTCTCTTCGTACGAGAAAACGTCAAACCGTATCATCAGGGACTATCACTGCCAAGCGTATGGCTGGTGATATGCGTTTCATCTGTGCTATTCGTCTCGGGGTGCTCTATGCGGCCACAGAAAAAAATTCAATTTGTGGATTTCGGTGAAATAGAGATCTCATGCAATCGACTAACCGATGACGATGATCGAAATAGGGTGGCTTCCATCGCGTCCAATTATTTCATTAGTAATGTCGGAGCGGATGTCAAAGAAATGAAAATTGGAAATATTTCAGAATGCAAAGACACCTATGTCGTTCCGGTCATCGCCAACATTCCGCCAGAGATTGGCTTGAAACCGTGGTACGTTGACATAAAAAAGAAGGGCATGACGCCCACGGAAATTGGCCGACCAGAATAAGAAGGACCGTAGGGTGGGCTTCAGCCCTCCGCCATGACGATTGAATCCCCGAGGGAACGATCGGTACCTTGTGTTGTTTCGATCATTCTTCACCACCTTGCGCGTGTCGCTATGGTGGGCTGAAGCCCACCCTACGCATTCATGTCGCGATAGCCGTTTGCCGCGGTGCATCCGGCGCCAGCTTCCTGCGCAGGAACGCCATGACCGGTTTCTCGAACAGCAGGTGGATCAGGATGCTGATGGTGCTGGTCAGTGCGAGCAGGCCGGCGATCACCACCAAGTCCATCGCCAGGGAAAGGTCTCCCGTTCGCGGAAGCAGCAGGCGCAGCACGCCGAAGACGATGTAGGGGTGGATCAGGTAGATCACGTAGGACGCTTCGCCGAGCAGCCAGGCGATCCGGCTGCGGGAGAAGATTCCGAACAGCCGCTCCAGCAGCAGGGCCGACAGCACGATGACCGCCGCCGGGAGGCCGCCGGCGAGATACCGCGGCACGCTGTCCTTGTAATGCTTTTCGAGCAGCACGATCGCGACGGCGCTTGCGATCAGGGCCAGTACGACGACGCGCTTCAGCACCGTGCTGTCCGCGAGGATGGCCTTGCGTCGCTCGCACCAGGCGAGGACGTAGTACACGCCGATGCCGTAGCAGAACTCGAGGCTGGTGGTGCGGGCGTAGAAGTCGAAGGCGGTCGAGACGGGGCCGAGGAGTTTGCCGATGACGACCACGGCGACGATGCCGGCGACGCACAGGACCGGCGCCCAGCGCGTCGAGAGCAGCAGCGCCAGCGCGAACAGCACGTAGAAGTACATCTCGAAATTCAGCGACCAGCCGAGGATCAGGGTCGGCTGTACCTCGCCGCTGGCGGACAGATGGGGGAAGAACAGCAGCGAGGGCAGGAGGTGCTGCAGGCTGGCGTCGGTGCTGCGGAAGAACTGCGGCAGCACGGTCGCCGCGGTGAAGACGACCAGGGTCGCCGCCCAGTAGAACGGCACGATGCGGATCAGGCGGCGGACGAAGAAGTGTTCGGGTTTCTTCGCGCCGATGTACGCGATGATGAAGCCGCTGATCACGAAGAACACGTCGACGCCGCGGCTGCCGACGTCCCAGGGCAGGTCCAGCCCCGCCGTCGAGGTGATGTGGAAATAGACGACGCCCAGCGCGGCGAGGGCGCGCAGCAGATGGAGATTGCGAAGCAAGGGGCGGCGTCCGGGCCGGGATGATGGAGCGAATGATAGGGCCTATCGCCGGCCGCATGACGGGAGCAGGGGGGACCCCGGCGGTCTCCTCTTCCGCGGTCGCCGCCTGGCCTCAGGCCGGCGCGCCCGCGGGCGAGGGGCTCGCCTTGTCGCGCCTGCAGCGGTCCGAACAGAACCTGACGTTCGCCCAGTCCCGTTCCCATTTCTTGCGCCAGGCGAACGGCCGGCCGCAGGCGGCGCACAGCTTCGTCGGCAGGTCGGCTTTTCGGACGCCGCGGGGCATGGGAGGTGAGGTCGGAAGGCTGTCGAGGATGACTGCTGGGATCGGGCTCAGGCCGCGGCGGCCTGCGACCGGAACCGTGCGTCCAGGGCTGCGACCTGGCGCTGCAGGTCGTCGAGCGTGCCGGCATTGACGACCACGTCGTCCGCGACCGCCAGCCGTCGGGCGCGAGTGGCCTGCGCGGCGATCATGCGGTCGGCGAGGGCGTCGTCGATGCCGTCGCGGGCGAGGAGTCGGGCGCGCTGCAGTTCGACCGGGACATCGACCACCAGGATGCGCTGCAGCCACGGGTAGGCGTCCCGGCCGCCGACCTCGGCGAGCAACGGGATCGCGGCGATGGCGTACGGGCTGGCCGCGCGTTCGCAGGTCCGGGCGAGCGTTTCGCGCACGCGCGGGTGGACGATGGCTTCGAGGCGGCGGCGGGCGTCGTCGTCGCCGAAGATGCGGCGGCGCATCGCGGCGCGGTCGAGGCTGCCATCCTTGGACAGCACGTCCGGGCCGAACGCGCCGACCACTTCGGCGAGGCCGTCGCTGCCGGGCGCCACCGCGTCGCGCGCGGCGAGGTCGGCGTCGGCGACGACGATCCCCAGGGCCTCGAACGCACTGGCGACCGCGGACTTGCCCGAGGCGATGCCGCCGGTCAGGCCGATGCGGTAGGTCGCCATCGGGTCAGCGGATTCCGCTGAGGTGCAGGTAGGTCTCGATGATCGTGTCGCCCCACAGGAACACGATCCAGCCGGCGATCGCGAGATAGGGGCCGAAGGGGATCTCGGTGTCGCGGTCGCGGCCCTTCCACAGCAGAAACAGCGAGCCGAGGATCGCGCCGACGAACGACGAGATCAGCACGATCGGCAGCAGCGCCTTGTAGCCGCACCAGGCGCCGAGCGCGGCCAGCAGCTTGAAATCGCCGTCGCCCATCCCGGTCTTGCCGCGGATCTGCTTGAAGACCCAGTTGACGCTGTAAAGCGAGAGATAGCCGAGCACGGCGCCGGCGATGGCGGCCTTGGCCGGCACGAACAGGTTGTCGACGCTGGCGATCAGTCCCAGCCATAGCAGCACCAGCGTGATCTGGTCGGGCAAGGTGTGGGTGCGCAGATCGATGCCCGAACCCGCGACGAGGAAGCAGCTCACGAGCGCGGCGCCGAAGCCCTGCCAGCCGAAGCCGAAGCGCCAGACGCAGGCCAGCACCAGCAGCATGGTCAGCAGTTCGACGGCGGGGTACTGGATCGAGATCGGCGCCTTGCAGCTCCGGCAGCGGCCGCGCAGGGCCAGCCAACTGAACACCGGGATGTTCTCGTACCACGACAGCCGGTGGCCGCAGTGCGGGCAGTGCGAGGGTTCGACCACGATGCCGGGCGGCGGCGGCTCGTAGAGGTCGGTCTGGCCGAGCTCCTCGCGGGCGTAGCGACGCCAGTCCCACTCCAGTCGCTTGGGCAGGCGCAGGATCACCACGTTCAGGAAACTGCCGACGAGCAGCCCGAGGCTGGCGGCGATCGGATAACCGATCGCCGGATTCTGGTCGAGGAATGCCATCTCTCGCGAGGTCGGCCGTCAGCCGACCACGGCGGCGAGCTTGAAGATCGGCAAGTACATGCCGACGACCATGCTGCCGACGAGCACGCCGATGACGATCATGATCATCGGTTCGAGCAGGCTGGCCAGCGCGTCGACCGAGTTGTTGACCTCCTGCTCATAGAACTCGGCGACCTTGAACAGCATGGTGTCGAGCGCGCCGGCCTCTTCGCCGATGGCGGTCATCTGTACCACCATGTGCGGGAACAGGTTGGTCTGCTTCATCGCCATGTTGACCGGATAGCCGACCGAGACGTCGTCGCGGATGCGGTAGGTCGCCTTGGTGTAGACGCTGTTGCCGGTCGCGCCGGCCACGCTGTCCAGCGCCTCGACCAGCGGCACGCCGGCACGGAAGGTGGTCGCCAGCGTGCGCGAGAAGCGCGCGATCGCCGAGTTGTGCATGATCTGGCCGATCACCGGGATCTGCAGCGTCACCTTGTCGAGGAAGTGCTGGAAGGACAGCGAACGCTTGTAGAAGAAGAAGAAGGCGACGATGGTCGCGATCACGACCACCAGCACTGGGAACCACCATTCGACCATGAACCGCGAGAGATCGACGATGACCTGGGTGAAGGCGGGCAGGTCGGCGCCGAAGCCCTTGAACACGTCCTCGAACTGCGGCACGACGTAGACCAGCATGATGCCGCTGACCAGGATGGCGACCGCGATCACCATGGCGGGATAGAACAGCGCCTTCTTGATCTTGGACTTCAGCGCCTCGACGTTTTCCTTGTAGGTCGCGATCGTGTCGAGCACGGTTTCCAGCACGCCGGCGGTCTCGCCGGCCTTGACCAGGTTCCGGTACAGCTCGTCGAACTGCACCGGATGTTTGAGCATGGCCTCGTAGATCGAGGAGCCGCCCTCGATATCGCCGCGCAGAGAATCGACCAGCTTCTTCATCCGCACGTTCTTCTGGCCGTTGGCGATGATCTCCAGCGACTGCACCAGCGGCACGCCGGACTTCATCATCGTGGCGATCTGGCGGCTGAAGATCGCGATGTCCTTGGGCGAGATCTTCTTGCCGGCGGCGCCGAACAGCGGCTTGGGCTTGGGCTTGACCACGGTCGGCGTGATCCCCTGGCGGCGCAGTTCGGCGCGCAGCAGGTTGCCGTTCTTCGCCAGGCTCTCGCCCTTCATCTTGATGCCGCGCTTGTCGGTGCCTTCCCACACGTACATGGGCAGGGTCATGCCCGAGCGGTCGGTGGTGGCGGTTTTCGCGGCGGAACGGGAAGCGGCCATGGGTTAGTCCTTGGTGACGCGGTTGATTTCTGCGAGGCTGGTGATGCCGTTCCTGGCCTTGAGCAGGGCCGACTGGCGCAGGTTGCGGATGCCCACCGAACGCGCGACCTCGCCGATCTGCATGGCGTTGCCGCCCTGCAGGACGATGGCCTGGATGGCCTCGCTCATCGGCATCACCTCGTAGATGCCGGTGCGGCCCTTGTAGCCGCCCGTGCATTCGTTGCAGCCCACCGCCTCGTACAGGGTGATGCCCGCATGGACCTCGTCGGAGGTGAAACCTTCGGCGAGCAGGGCGTGTTCGGGCAGTTCGGTCGGGCGCTTGCAGGCCGGGCACAGCCGGCGCGCGAGGCGCTGGGCGATGACCAGACTGACCGACGAGGTGATGTTGTAGGGCGCGATGCCCATGTTCATCAGGCGCGAGATGGTCTGCGGCGCGTCGTTGGTGTGCAGGGTCGACAGCACCATGTGGCCGGTCTGCGCGGCCTTGACCGCGATCTCGGCGGTTTCGAGGTCGCGGATTTCGCCGACCATGATCACGTCCGGATCCTGGCGCAGGAAGCTGCGCAGCGCGGCGGCGAAGGTCATGCCGCGCTTGGCGTTCTGCTGGACCTGGTTGATGCCGGGCAGGCGGATTTCGACCGGGTCCTCGACCGTGGAGATGTTGCGCTCCTCCTCGTTGAGGATGCCCAGCGCGGTATACAGCGACACGGTCTTGCCGGAGCCGGTGGGGCCGGTGACCAGCACCATGCCGTAGGGCTTGTGGATGGCGTCGAGGAAGAGTTTCTGCTGGTCGGGCTCGTAACCGAGCTTGTCGATGCCGAGCTTCGCCGCGCTGCCGTCGAGGATACGCAGCACCACCTTCTCGCCGAAGAGCGTGGGCAGGGTGCTGACGCGGAAGTCGATCTGGCGGGTCTTCGACAGGTTGAGCTTGATGCGGCCGTCCTGCGGCACGCGCTTCTCGGCGATGTCCAGTTGCGACATCACCTTGAGGCGGGCGGCCATGCGCTGGTTGAGCTTCACCGGCGCCTTGGCGACCTGCTTGAGGATGCCGTCGATGCGCAGGCGCACGCGGTAGTCGTTTTCGTAGGGCTCGAAGTGGATGTCCGAGGCGCCGCGCTTGATCGCGTCCACCAGCACCTTGTTGATGAACTTCACGACCGGCGTGTCGTCGCCCTTAGCGTCGATGCCGCTGTCGCCGCCGGCCTCGTCGTCGCCGCCGGAGACGTCGAGGTTGTCCAGGCCCTCGGCGTCGTCGATGCCGCCGAGCGAATCGTTGTTCTCCAGCCACTGCTGCATCGTGCGCTGGATGGCGTCCTCGTCGACGAGAATGGGTTCCACGACCAGATTGGTGTGGAACTTGATCTCGTCCAGCGCCGCGGTGTTGGTCGGGTCGGACACGCCGACGAACAGCCGGCCGCCGCGCTTGAACAGCGGCAGCACGTGGTGCTTCTGCAGCAGTTCGTCCTTGACCAGCCGGATCGCGCTCTGCGCGGGGTCCATGGTCGACGGGTCGAACAACGGCATGCCGAACTCGATCGAGTTGGCGGCGGCGAGCTGGGCGGGCGAGACGAGCTTGAGTTCGCGCAGGTAGGTCGCGATCGGCTTGCGCTCGCGGGTGGCGGTGTCCAGCGCCTGGCGCGCGGCCGATTCTTCCAGCGCGCCGTCCAGCACCAAGCGCCGGGCGATGCCGGTGATGCCGATCAGATTGGCGGTCACAGCCGAATTCATCGTCGATGGCGGTCCTGTCGAAAGCGGAGCCGGGCAGCGCCCCGGGTCAGCGCCCTAGGTTACTGCGGCGGATCGCGGCTTGCATCCCATTCCCCAGCCCGAATCCTGCGCGATCAAGCGGATGAGCGCAATTGTTGAGGACAATTGTCGGCAAAGGGGTGCGTTCGGTCACGCTTGTCGCCTGCCGCAGCGAGGACGCCAACGCGATCGGCCCGCGGAGGCGGGCCGGGGTCGGACGGTTGGACCGTCGGGTGGGCCCGCAGGCCCGGAAGGGTCAGGGACAGTCGCCCTGCCCGGGACGCAGGCCGCGGCGCGGATGGCAGATCGACCCGGTGTTGGTCCAGGTCAGCTTGTCGTCGCCGGCGGCGAAGCTCGGGGTGTCGATCCAGGTCAGGGCCGTGGAGCCGTCGTCGTCGGTGGCGCCGGAGGCGGCGCGGATCTCGCCGTTCAGGACCGTCGTGCCGGCGAGCACGTTGCGGGTGGCGGGGACCGAGGCGGGAATGCCGTTCGTGCCCAGATCGCAGCCCGAGATGGCCTGGTTTTCCGAAATGCAGACCGATACGGCGCTGCGCAGGCCGCTGAGTTCGGCGGACGTGCCGGCCGCCCGGGTGCGCGAGACGTAGTCGCGGTACTGGCCGATGGCGATCGCGGCGAGGATGGCGATGATCGCGACCACGATGAGCAGTTCGATCAGGGTGAAGCCTGCGGTTTTCTTCATCACACATCCCCGGGTTGTGCTTTGGATCACGGTAGTGGCGTGTCGCCGATCGCTTTCGCGGCCGGCAACGAAAAACCCCGGCCGAAGCCGGGGTTTTCGGACTCAAACGCTGGAACGGCGCTTGGAATCGAGGTGTCGCATGACCGGAATTACGGGCAGTCGCCCTGGCCCGGACGCAGGCCGCGGGTCGGGTTGCAGACGGTGCCGGTGTTGGTCCAGGTGATCTTGTCGTCGCCGACGGCAACGGTCGGGTCGATGTTGTAGGTCAGGTTGGCGCCGCCGTTGGAGACCGTCGCACCGGTGGTCGCGACGATGCGGCCGTCGGTCACGGTGGTGCCGGCGAGCACGTTCTTGGTGGCCGGGACGGTGGTCGGGATGCCGTTGGTGCCGAGGTTGCAACCGGTCTTGGTCTGGTTCTCGGACATGCACACGCTGACGGCGGTGCGCAGGCCCGACAGTTCGGCGGCGGCGCCCGACGCGCGGGTGCGGGAAATGTAGTCCTGGTACTGCGGGATCGCGATGGCGGCCAGGATGGCGATGATGGCCACGACGATCAGCAGTTCGATCAGGGTGAAGCCTTTGGTGTTCTTCATGATCAATGTCCCTCGGGATGTGGAGAAGCGTACGGATTCACGTGCCCGTAACCGAGGGGTGCCCCGGTCCGTGGCGCCCGTGCTACCGAGCACGTGCGGGGTAAGGATACGCATATCCCGTGCCAGTCTCCCGAACCGGACAAGTTCCCGGTCCGGCGATGCCGTTCGTGCGTGGTTCACAGAATGCCCATTGCCAAAAGTGACGCGTTGCGTCACGTGCCTGCCCGGCTGCGGCAAAGCCTGGTCAATCGGCGGGCGGCGGGGCCAGGGTGCGCACGGGTTCGCCCGTCCGGGCGTCGATCAGCAGCAGCGAGGCGGCGCGCGCCGACTGGATCGGAACCAGCCGCAGGGCGTCCGCCGGGCGACCGGTTTCGGCGATCGCCGAGGCCAGCGACGCCGGGGGTTGCCACTTCGGCAGGGAGGCGGGCGCCGCGGGCTCCGCGGCCTTGAGGATCCGGACGCGCTGGCCGGCATACGGGCCGTAGTGCGCCGGCAGCCGCTCCAGCGCCTTCTGGCGGACGATGAGGTCGGTGAAGATGGTCGCCCGGGCCTTGGTGTCCGCGGGCAGGGTGACGGCGAACAGGCGCGGGCCGAACCAGGAAAGATCGCCCGCGCCCGGCGCCTTGGCCTGCGCGAGATCCTCGGCGTCCAGGTCGTTGGCGTAGAGCAGGTACATCTGGTCGACCGACCAGACCAGGAACACCGGCCGGCTGATCCAGGCCGTGTGCAGGGCATAGCCCATGAAAGCGGCTTGTAGAAGGCCGATCACCGCCAGATCCCTGCGTGTTTGCCGGAGATCGTGGATCTTGAACACGATCAGGGTCAGCAGCGGGCCGGCGACGATGTCCACGCACAGCATCGTCACCAGCAGCCGGTCCATGCCGGCGATGCGGATCAGCGCATGCGGGAACCAGAGGAAGTAGATCAGGCCGGTGATGGCGCCGACCACGCAGAAGCTGATCAGCAGATGGATCGCCGAGGCTTTCCAGCGGTTCATGCGGACGCGGGCTCGAAGTGGGCTCGGCCGGCGATGATGCGCAGCGCTCCGGGCGGACGCAAGTCCGCCCGGGGCCGGTCATTCGATGCCGAGCTTCTTCAGCTTGTAGCGCAGGGCGCGGAAGGTGATGCCCAGCGCGGCGGCGGTCTTGGTCTTGTTGTAGCGATGTTCCTGCAGCGCCTGCTGGATCGCGTTGCGCTCGATCTCCTCGATGAACGAGGGCAGGGCGCTGGTGCTGGTGTCGCGGGGATTGGCCGCGCGCGGGTCCGCCGCAGCAGGGGCCGCCGCGACCATCGCCGGCGCCGGCGCCGCCATGGTCTGGACGGGGGCCTGCGGCAGGATCTGCGGGGAGCTGGGCAGGCGCAGGTCGCGGGCGTCGATCGCCTCGCCGTCGGCCATCGCCAGCGCGCGCTCGAGGATGTTCTCCAGTTCGCGCACGTTGCCCGGGAACGGATAGACCTCCAGCGCCGCCACCGCCTCCGGCGACAGGGTGGGCGCGCGCCGCTTCATGGCGTAGGCCAGGCGCTTGAGGATCGCGTCCGACAGCAGCGGCAGGTCGCCGGTGCGCTCGCGCAGCGGCGGCACGTCCAGTTCGATGACGTTGATGCGGTAGAACAGGTCGTGGCGGAAGCTGCCTTCGGCGACGAGGACGTTGAGGTCCTTGTGGGTCGCCGAGAGGATGCGGACGTCCACCGGCACCTCGGCGTTCGCGCCGACCGGGCGGACGGTCTTCTCCTGGATCGCGCGCAACAGCTTGACCTGCATCGGCAGCGGCAGTTCGGCCACTTCGTCCAGGAACAGGGTGCCGCCGTCCGCGGCCTGGAACAGGCCCTGCTTGTCGGTGTGGGCGCCGGTGAAGCTGCCCTTGCGGTGGCCGAAGAACTCGCTCTCCATCAGCTCGGCGGGGATCGCGCCGCAGTTGACCGGGATGAACGGCCCCGCCGCGCGCGAGCCCTGGGCGTGGATGGTCCGCGCCACCAGTTCCTTGCCGGTGCCCGATTCGCCGCTGATGTGCACCGGCGCCTGGCTGCGGGCGACCTTGGCGATCGTCTCGCGCAGGCCGACCATCGCCGGGGATTCGCCGAGCAGCAGCAGGGTGCCCTCGGGATTGGCCTGGCGGCTGCTGTTGAGGTCCAGCGCCTGGCGGACGAGGCCGCGCAGCACGGTCAGGTCCACGGGCTTGGTGACGAAGTCGAAGGCGCCGCTCTTCAGCGCCTCGACCGCCGCCTCGACGTTGCCGTAGGCGGTGATCACCGCGACCGGGGTCGTCGGGAAGCGGGTGGCGATCTCCGAGACCAGGTCCAGGCCGGAGCCGTCGGGCAGGCGCATGTCGGTCAGGCACAGGTCGTAGGCGACCGTGCTCAGCATTTCGCGGGCCACGGCGAGGTTCGGCGCGGTGTCGGTGCGCAGCCCCATCCGTCCCAATGTCACCACCAAAAGCTCGCGGATGTCGTGTTCGTCGTCGACGATCAGCGCGCTGCGTTGCTCGGCCATAGTGCCCTCCCGCGTCAATTTTAGCCCGAATGGGGCAGTTCCGACAGCGTTTCTCGATCCGGTCGCGGCGGAAGAGGCTTTCTATCGTCGATCTGTTGCCGATCAGGCGGGCAGCAGCGTGTGCTGGCCGGGCATCGTGACCCGGAAACAGCAGCCGCCGCCGGGCAGGGGCACGTGCTCCAGTGAGGCGCCGTTGGCGCGGCAGAGCTCCCGGGCAATGTACAGGCCCAGGCCGGTGCCGTGTTCGGAGGTGGTGAAGAACGGCCGGAACAACTGGGCCACCACCGCATCGGGGATGCCGGGGCCGCGATCGATCACGTCGATGACCGGGGCATCGTCGAGCCGGTAGGCGTGCAGGGTGATCCGCGCCGCCTCCCCCGGCAGGTGGCCGTGTCGGCGGGCGTTCTGGACCAGCGCGGTGACGATCTGGTGCAGGTGGCGCGGGTCGATCAGCGCCGGCACCAGCGGCTGCGGCGCGGCCAGCGCGACGTTGTCGGTCTCGTCCGGCACGCTCTGCCGGAATTCGTCGATGAAATTGCGCAGGAACCCGACCAGCTCGACGTGCTCGGCGGTCGCGCGCTCGCGCCGCGCGAGGCCCAGCACGCTCTCGACGATGCTGTTGGTGCGCATGCACTGCTGGTGGATGATCTGGACCATCCGGCGGTCGCCGTCGGGCAGGTCGCGCGACTCCTCCAGCAGCTGCGCGGCATAGCTGATCGCCGCCAGCGGGTTGCGGATCTCGTGGGCGAGGCTGGCCGAGAACCGGCCCATCGCGGTCAGGGTCAGCGACTCGGCGCGGCGCGAGACCAGCGACGTGTCGTCCAGGAAGATCAGGGTGTCGTCGCCCTTGGCGAACAGCCGCGCGAAGCGGGGCACGACCTCGAACTGGTCGTTGCCCAGCCGCAGCGGGGTGTCGTTGGGCAGGCCGTTGCGCAGCCATTCGCTGAGGCGCAGGGCCAGTTCGGGCGCGGCCTCGGCGAGCCGCCCGGTGCCCGCCGCGCCCTCGCCCAGCAGCAGCATCGCGGCCTCGTTCGCCAGCTTGATCTCCGCCTCGCGGTCGACCAGCAGCACCCCGGTGCGCATCCGCCGGATGATCAGTTCGTTGACCTCGGCGAGCCGCACCGCCTCGGCGCCGCGGCGCTCGGCCAGGGCCTCGGTCGCGCGCATCTGCAGGCGCAACTGGTGGGTGAGGGTGGCGATCGCGAGGAAGCTGACCGTGAACATCATCAGTTCGGCCATCGGCCGCGGCGTCTGCAGTTCGAGCAGCAGGGTCCACAGGTAGGCGGTGCCGAGCCCGGCCGCGGCCAGGACCGCGACCCCGAGGCCCAGCCGCAGCGGCAGCAGCAGTGCGGCCGAGCCGACGTTGAACAGCAGCATCAGGGCCACGCCCGAGGCGGCCGGCGGCACCGCGTGGGCGACGATCGAGGCCACGATGATGTCCACCCCGACCCCGATCAGCGTCGGCGCGAGGGTGGTCCGCGCGCGCCGGGCCTGCAGCAGGAGGACGACCGCGGCGGCCAGGTAGCCGCCGGTGACCACCCCGACCAGCAGTTCGTGATCCTCCCGGGGCTGGAGCGCGGCGACCGGCCCGAAGACCAGCAGCGCCAGCAGGCCGGCTTCCAGCACCCGGTACAGCGCGAACAGGTACAGCTCGCGCCGGGCGTAGTCCTGGGCCGGCGAAGGGGGAGCGTGGGCTGGGCTCAAACGCCGGAATCCATGGGGGAAGCTGCCGGGAGTATAGGGGGCGAACCCGCCCGCGCGCCGGTTCGACCATGGTCCGGGCTGGCCCGGACCCGGCGCATCGGCGAGAATAGCCAGCTGTCCGCGCCCCTTTTCGCCGACTCCCGGCGTCCATGGCGACGCGGCCGACCGCACCCGGTGCGGTTCGCCCTTCCCCGCAGGAACCGACATGAACTTCCACGAATACCAGGCGAAGCAGTTGTTTGCCGAATACGGCATCGCAGTCCCGGCCGGGCGCGTCGCGCGCACCCCGGAGGAGGCCGTCGATGCGGCCAAGGCCATCGGCGGCGATTTCTGGGTGGTCAAGGCCCAGATCCACGCGGGCGGCCGCGGCAAGGCCGGCGGCGTCAAGCTCGCCAAGACCTACGACGAGGTCCGCGACTACGCCAAGGGCATGCTCGGCACGAAGATGGCCACCTACCAGTCCGCCGGCGTCGCCCTGCCGGTCGACAGCGTGCTGGTGACCCAGGCCACCGACATCGCCCAGGAGCTGTACCTGTCGGTGCTGGTCGACCGCAGCAGCAAGACCGTCACCTTCATCGCCTCCGCCGACGGCGGCGTCGAGATCGAGAAGACCGCGGTCGAGAATCCCGATGCGATCAAGACCCTGCACGTCAACTACGTCCAGGGCCTGCAGCCGTACCAGTGCCGCGACATGGGCTTCGCCCTCGGCCTCAACGCCAAGCAGGTCGGCCAGCTCACCAAGATCATGCTCGGCCTGTTCCGGCTGTTCAACGAGAAGGACCTGGCGCTGGTCGAACTCAACCCGCTCGCCATCCTCACCAACGGCGACCTCGCCGTGCTCGACGGCAAGATCAACTCCGACGACAACGCGACCTTCCGTCATCCGGAACTGGCCGCGATGCGCGACATCCGCCAGGAAGACGAGACCGAGGTGCTGGCCAGCCAGCACGATCTCAACTACGTCACCATGGACGGCAACATCGGCTGCATGGTGAACGGCGCCGGCCTCGCGATGGCGACGATGGACGTGATCAAGCTCAACGGCGGCGAGCCGGCGAACTTCCTCGACGTCGGCGGCGGCGCCAACAAGGAGCGCGTGACCGAGGCGTTCAAGCTGATCCTGCGCGACCCGGACGTGAAGGCGATCTTCGTCAACATCTTCGGCGGCATCGTCCGCTGCGACATGATCGCCGAGGGCATCATCGCCGCGGTGAAGGAAGTCGACGTGAAGGTGCCGGTGATCGTGCGCCTGGAAGGCACCAACGTGGACGCCGGCAAGGCGCTGCTGAAGTCCTCCGGCCTCGCCATCATCCCCGCCGACGACATCAACGACGGCGCCAGGAAGGCCGTCGCGGCCGTCGCCGCCTGATCTTGTGCCCTCTCCCCTCGTGGGAGAGGGTGCCCGAAGGGCGGGAGAGGGGGCGCGACGGTCGACAGGCCGCCGCCCGCACCCTCTCCCCAACCCCTCTCCCATCGAGGGAGAGGGGCTCAAAATCCCAGGATTCCAAACTCATGTCCGTTCTCGTCAACAAGAACACCAAGGTCATCGTCCAGGGCTTCACCGGCCAGCAGGGCACCTTCCACGCGCAGCAGATGCTCGACTACGGCACGAAGGTCGTCGGCGGCGTCACCCCGGGCAAGGGCGGCACCGAGCACATCGGCCTGCCGGTCTTCAACACCGTCGCCGAGGCCGTGAAGGCCACCGGCGCCGACGCTTCGGTCATCTACGTGCCGCCGCCGTTCGCGGCCGACGCGATCATGGAAGCGGCCGACGCCGGCATCAAGGTGATCGTCGCGATCACCGAGGGCATTCCGGTGCTCGACATGCTCCGCGCCAAGAACGCGCTCAAGGGCTATCCGGGCACGGTGCTGATCGGCCCGAACTGCCCGGGCGTGATCACCCCCGGCGAATGCAAGATCGGCATCATGCCGGGCCACATCCACATGCCGGGCAAGATCGGCATCGTCTCGCGCTCGGGCACGCTGACCTACGAAGCGGTCAAGCAGACCACCGACGCCGGCCTCGGCCAGTCGACCTGCATCGGCATCGGCGGCGACCCGATCAACGGCACCAACTTCATCGATGCGCTGAAGCTGTTCCAGGACGATCCGCAGACCGAGGGCATCATCATGGTCGGCGAGATCGGCGGCAGCGCCGAGGAAGAAGCCGCGGAGTTCATCGCCAAGCACGTGACCAAGCCGGTGGTCGGCTTCATCGCCGGCGCCTCGGCCCCGAAGGGCAAGCGCATGGGCCACGCCGGCGCGATCGCCTCCGGCGGCACCGGCACTGCCGAGGGCAAGTTCGCCGCGCTGGAAGCGGCGGGCGTGACCACGGTGAAGTCGCCGGGCGATCTCGGCGCCGCGATCGCCGCGCGCCTCGCGAAATAACGCCAGACCGCTTCGGCATTCGCTCCGGAAGGCCGCCCTCGGGCGGCCTTCCGCGTTTCCGGATTTCCCCCTCCGCCATCGGCTCTGTGCTATACGACATGTCACCGATATCCAGAAGCAATCGATATCGATGAAGTGATCGCAGGCGTCGAAGCGCGCCGGCAATGGCGCGGATGACGTTCCGGGGGCATCCGCGATTCATTCACGGTCGTACCGCGACCGGCGGGAAACGGGGGAAAAACATGGGATCGAGGCATCCGACGAACGGCGTTGGCGCGAATCAACGTCGTCGCATCACCACATCCGGCGCCCGGCGCTTCGCCTTCGGATTGCTGATCGGCTTCGGCCTGGCGGCGCCGCAGGCGTTCGCGCAACTCTGCGCCGCAGGCGAAATACCGGCCACCTTCGGATTCACCGGCGGCGAGCAGACGATGACGGTTCCGTCTGGCGTGTATTCGCTGACGGTCGAACTCAACGGCGCGGCGGGTCGTGATGGACGTACCGGCATCAACGGCGGCAGCCCGGGCAACGGTGGCCGGGGTGGCCGGGTGACCGGCAAGCTGGCGGTCACGCCGGGCGCCATGCTTTCGATCTGGGTCGGCGGTCAAAATTCGCAGGCGGTCAATCCCGGCGGTCTTGGCCGGAACGGCAACGGCGGTGGCGCCACCGATCTGCGCGTCGGCGGCAACGCCATCGCCAACCGCGTCGCCATCGCCGGCGGCGGCGGCGGCGGCGGCAACGCCGGCTGGAGTACGCTGACCATCGGTTCCGTCGACGGCGGAAGCGGCGGCGCGGGCGGCGGCGGGGCAGGGGTCCCGGGCAACGCTGTGCCCGGCGGAAATGGCCCGTACGGCGGCGGTGGCGGTGCGGTCGGCATGGGCGGTGCGGGCGGCGGCGGTTGCGGCAACTTCCCGGCCACCGCGGGCGACGCCACCACCGGCAATGGCGGCACGACCAGCAATTTCAGCGGCTCCTTCCCCGATGCCGGTTACGGCGGCGGCGGCGGTGGCGGCGCGACGGTTGGTGCGGGCGGTGGCGGTGGCGGCGTCGGCACCACCGCGTGCATAGAGAACTGGAACGGCGGCGGCGGCGGCGGCGCCGGTGGCGCTTCGGCCGCGCCCGGCCTGACCGACGTCGTCTTCACCAGCGGCCTGCAGCCCAGTGATGGTGCGGCCATCATCTGCTTCGCGGCGCCCCAGTTCACGGTCGGTGGTCCGGCCAGCGGCCAGACCGGCGCAGTCACGTTGCAGCTCGACGCGACCAACCCGACCAGCACGCAGCAGGTGGTGGTGGCGCAGGCCGCCGCGAGCTATACCTTCCCCAACTCGCTGTCTTCGAGCGCGAACTGGAACGTGAGCGTGGTCAATGCGCCCGCGGGCCAGGCGTGCAGCGTCAGCCCTGCCAGCGGCTCGGGTCTCTTCGAGGACGTCGCCAATGCGGCCCTGACGTGTTCGACCGTGACGGTGACGGTCGGTCCGGCCACGCTGCCCGACGGCACGTTCAATGCCCCCTATTCGCAAACCCTCAGCGCCACCAGTGCGAACGGCGGCGTCGGGCCCTATGCGTTCTCGGTGACGGCCGGCGCATTGCCGGCCGGGTTGACCCTGTCCGGTGCGGGCGTGCTCTCGGGAACGCCGACCGCCGCCGGGTCGTTCGCCTTCACCGTACAGGCGACCTCCAGCAACGGCTTCAGCGGCACCCGCGCCTACACGCTGGCGATCGCGCAGGCCGCGCAGGCCATCACCGGCTTCACGGCCACGCCCGCGGCGCCGGTGTACACGCCGGGCGGCAGCTTCAGCGTCTCGGCGACCGGCGGCGCCTCGGGCAATCCGGTCACGTTCGCCAGCACCACGCCCGGCGTCTGCACGGTCGCCGGCAGTACGGTGACGATGGTGTCCGCAGGCGCCTGCGGGCTCACCGCCGACCAGGCCGGCAACGCCAATTACGGTGCTGCGCCGCAGGCCGCGCTCAACGTGAACATCGGCCAGGCGACCCAGACGATCACCGGCTTCGCCGCCAATCCGGCCGCGCCGGTGTACGCGCCGGGCGGCACCTTCACCGTCTCGGCGACCGGCGGCGCCTCGGGCAATCCGGTCGTGTTCGCCAGCACGACGCCTTCGGTCTGCACGATCGCCGGCAACACGGTGACGATGGTGTCCGCAGGCGCCTGCGGGCTCACCGCAGACCAGGCCGGCAACGCCAGCTACGGCGCCGCGCCGCAGGCCACGCTCAACGTGTCGATCGGTGCGGCGAACCAGGCGATCTCCAACTTCACCGCCAATCCCGCGGCACCGGTGTTCGCGCCGAACGGCACGTTCTCGGTGTCGGCGACCGGCGGCGCGTCCACCAGTCCGGTGGTCTTCGCCAGCACCACGCCCGGCGTCTGCACGGTCAGCGGCGGCACGGTGACGATGGTGTCGGGCGGGACCTGCGGGCTCACGGCCGACCAGGCCGGCGACAGCAACTACAACGCCGCGCCGCAGGCCACGCTCAACGTCACGATCGGCCTGGCGAGCCAGGCGATCACCGGCTTCGCGGCCAACCCGTCGGCGCCGGTGTACGCGCCGAACGGCACGTTCGCGGTGTCGGCGACCGGCGGCGCGTCCACCAACCCGGTGGTCTTCGCCAGCACCACGCCCGCGGTCTGCACGGTCAGCGGCGGCACGGTGACCATGGTCGCGGCGGGGAACTGCGCGCTCACCGCCAACCAGGCCGGCAACGCCAGCTACAGCGCCGCGCCGCAGGTCACGCTGTCGGTGGCGATCGGCCTGGCGACGCCGGCGATCACCTGGATCGCACCGCTGCAGCGCATCGTCGGCACGCCCGCGTTCGACCTGCCGGCGCCGACCAGCACCAGCCCCGGGGCCTTCACCTACACCAGCAGCAACACGGCGGTGGCGACGGTGAGCGGCCGCACGGTGACCATCGTCGGGCCGGGCACGACCACGCTGACCGCCACCCAGGCGGCGACCGCCAACTACACGACGGGGTCGGCGACCACGACCCTGCAGGTGGACGCGCGTCCCGATCCGACCAAGGACCGGATGGTGGTGGCCGGCCTGCAGGCGCAGGTCGATGCCAGCGTGCGCTTCGCGGATGCGCAGCAGGGCAATATCCGCGACCGCCTGCGCCAGTTGCGCGCCGCCAACGGCAGCAATCCGTCGCACGGCGGCCTGAGCTTCAGCGTGGCCAACGCCAGCGGCCAGGGCCTGTCGATGCCGCTCGGCGGCAGCAACGCGATGGCCGACGGCGTATTGCCGCAGGGCTGGGGCGTATGGACCGCGGGCACCATCCGCCTGGGCGAACGCGACGGCACGCGCGCGGCGAAGGGCTACGACTTCCGCAGCGACGGCGTCACCCTCGGCTTCGACCGCGTGGTGGGCGAGCGCTTCGTCTTCGGCGGCGCCGGCGGTTTCGGCTGGAACGACACCGACTTCGGCGACGACCGTTCCGACCTGAGCGGCGAGCAGCGTTCGTTCTCGGCCTACGGCCTGTGGCGCGCCGGCGAGCATCTGTACATCGATGGCATGCTCGGCTGGGGACGCCTCGACTTCGACATCGAACGCTGGAGCGACATCGTCGGCACGGCCGCGAAGGCGCGCCGCGAAGGCGAACAGCGCTTCCTGTCGCTGTCGATGGGCTACGCGCACCGCGGCGACCGCAGCACGCTGACCGCCTACGGCCGCTACGACGCCAGCCGCACCACGCTGGACGCCTACCGCGAGCACGGGCTGGGCGTCTACGACCTCGACTACCGCGAGCAGACCGTGGACAGCCGCACCCTCGCGGCGGGCCTGGAGGGCAGCTACGCGGGCGAGTGGGGCACGCGCGCGTTCCGTCCGTTCTGGTCGGTCGAGTACCGCGATTCGCTGCGCAACGGCGGCAACGCGGCGATCAACTACGTCGTCCAGCCGGTGTCCACGGACTACCGCCTCGGCCTGCGCAGCTACAACGACGGCCTGTTCGCACTGGGCGGCGGTTTCGACCTCGAACTGGCGAAGCGCTGGCAGTTGTCGTTCCTGTACCAGCGCGAACAGGGCCGCGATTTCGTCGGCAACCACTTCGGCCTGTGGCTGGTGTTCGGCGGCGGCCGCGGCGGCGGTTCGCCGTCGATGGCGCCGACGACAAGCGCCACCGCCACCGGCGAGTGAGGTCGCGCCGCCCGCCTGCCCGATCCGGAAGGCCGCCGCGAGGCGGCCTTCCGCTTTTCCGGTCGCCGGTCGCCACGCGATCGCGCCGTGCCCGGGATCGATCGCGGCGCAGCGCAGCGGCGAGCCCGGCGCCGCCCGGTGCGCGGCAGGCTGTCAAGCCCCGCAACAACCATATTTAGTGTTGACCTCGCTCGGCGTGCCCATTATGTTGTGCCCGTCGATGGTGCCTGCTCCTCGCCTGGAGCGGGCTGAAATGGGAACCCGGTGCGGTGGACGACTTCGGTCCGACGCCAATTCCGGGGCTGCCCCGCAGCGGTAACCGGGAACGACCCGCGTCAATGGCACTGGCTTCGCCCGCAACGGGCCGCCGGGAAGCGACGCGCAGTAGGTGCGACCACGGTCGCGCGCCCGCAAGCCCGAAGACCTGCCTCGACCGGCGCAACTGCGTCGTCTGGCCAACCGTCTCCGCGGGGAGCGCAGGTCGAGGCAGTCCGTGCGCCCTCCCGGGCGGCGCGCCGCATTCGATCCCTCCATCCGCGTCGACGCAGGCTCGCCCGAGGGGGCGAGGGCCGGTGCCGTCGCGGGCGTCCGATCCGGCCAGTGCGGGCCGGACGGCGTGCGATCCACCGCTTTCGCTTTCTCTCCATTCGCCACCGGGAGAGATGCATGACCACCGAGACCACCCTTCTGGACGCCGTCGAGAGCACGACGCGCGCCATCCCCGCCGCGTCCGCGCCGTCGCCCGCCGTCGCACAGGCCGGCTTCGCCCTGACCCCGCCGCACGCGCCCGGCACCATGGCCATCACCAAGCGCGACGGGCGGCGCGAGCCGGTCGACGTGGGCAAGATCGTGCGCGCGGTGCAGCGCTGCTGCGAGGGCCTGGACGACATCGATCCGATGCGCGTCGCGCTGAAGACCATCGCCGGCATCTACGACGGTGCGACCACGCGCGAACTCGACGAACTGTCGATCCGCACCGCCGCCGCTTTCACCGCCGACGAACCGCAGTACGCGCGCCTCGCCGCGCGCCTGCTGTCGGGCTACATCGACAAGGAAGTGGCGGGGCAGGGCGTGCATTCGTTCTCGCAGTCGATCGCGCTGGGCGCGGAGCTGGGCCTGATCAACGATCGCGTGCGTCAGGTCGTCGAAACCCACGCGCGGAAGTTCAACGACGCCATCGACGTCGCGCAGACGCGGCGCTTCGAATACTTCGGCCTGCGCACGCTCTACGACCGCTACCTGCTGCGCCATCCCGTGCGCCGCAGCGTGATCGAGACGCCGCAGCATTTCTTCATGCGCATCGCGGCGTCGCTGACCGAGACCCCGGGCGAAGCGCTCGAACTCTACCGGCTGATGTCGTCGCTGGACTACCTCCCCAGTTCGCCGACGCTGTTCAACACCGGCACCCGCCACGAGCAGTTGTCGTCGTGCTTCCTGCTGGACTCGCCGCGCGATTCGCTGGCCGAGATCTACGCGCGCTACGGCGACGTCGCGCAACTGTCGAAGTTCTCCGGCGGCATCGGCCAGTCGTATTCGCGCATCCGCTCGCGCGGCGCGCTGATCCGCAGCACCAACGGTCGCAGCAACGGCATCGTGCCGTGGCTGAAGACCCTCGACGCCTCGGTCGCGGCCGTGAACCAGGGCGGCAAGCGCAAGGGCGCGGCCTGCATCTACCTCGAAACCTGGCACGCGGACATCGAGGAGTTCCTCGAACTGCGCGACAACACCGGCGACGAGATGCGCCGCACCCACAACCTCAATCTCGCCAACTGGGTGCCGGACCTGTTCATGCGTCGGGTCGAGGCCGACGGCGACTGGTCGCTGTTCGATCCGAACCGCGTCCCCGAGTTCGTCGACCTGTGGGGCGAAGCCTTCGAGCAGGCCTACGCGCAGGCCGAGCGGCAGGGCCTCGCCGCGCGCACGGTCAAGGCCAGGGAGCTGTACGCGCGGATGATGAAAGTGCTGGGCGAGACCGGCAACGGCTGGATGACCTTCAAGGATGCGTCGAACCGCACCTGCAACCAGGTCGGCCCCGGCCGCACCGTGCACCTGTCGAACCTGTGCACCGAGATCCTGGAAGTCACTTCGGCGGAGGAAACCGCGGTGTGCAACCTCGGTTCGGTGAATCTCTCCCAGCACGTCGCCGAAGACGAACGCGGCGCCGCGGACTTCGACTTCGACAAGCTCGCCGAGACCGTGCGCGTGGCCGTGCGCCAGCTCGACCGCGTGATCGACCTCAACTTCTATCCGATCGAATCCGCGCGCCGCTCCAACCTGCGCTGGCGCCCGGTCGGACTCGGCGTGATGGGGCTGCAGGACGTGTTCTTCCGCATGCGCCTGCCCTTCGACTCGGCCGAGGCGCTGGCGCTGTCGACGCGCATCGCCGAGCGCATCTACCTGCATGCGCTGGAGACCTCCTGCGAACTGGCCGAGCGCCACGGCGCGCATCCGGCCTACGCGGACACCCGCGCCGCGCTCGGCGCGCTGCAGTTCGACCTGTGGGGCGCGACGCCGGCGGAGCAGGCGGCCTGGGCCGCGCTGAAGTCGCGCGTCGCCGCGCACGGTCTGCGCAATTCGCTGCTGATCGCGATCGCCCCGACGGCGACGATCGCGTCCATCGCCGGCTGCTACGAGTGCATCGAGCCGCAGGTGAGCAACCTGTTCAAGCGCGAGACGCTGTCGGGCGATTTCCTGCAGATCAATCGCTACCTGGTGTGGGAACTCAAGCGCCTGGGTCTTTGGACCGAGGCCACCCGCGACGCGATCAAGCTCGCCGAAGGCTCGGTGCAGGGCATCGACGGCCTTCCGGACGTGCTGAAGTCGGTGTATCGCACCGCATGGGAACTGCCGCAGAAGGCGCTGATCGACCTCGCCGCCGCGCGCGGGCCGTACATCGACCAGTCGCAGTCGCTGAACCTGTTCATGGAAAGCCCGAACATCGGCCGCCTGTCGTCGATGTACATGTACGCCTGGAAGGCGGGGCTGAAGACGACCTACTACCTGCGCTCGCGCCCGGCGACGCGCATCGCCAAGGCCACCGTCGCCGCGCAGCCGGCCTACACCCCGCTGGAGGCGCTGGCCTGCTCGCTGGAGAACCCGGAGGCCTGCGAGGCCTGCCAGTAGCGCTTCGCGCCCTGCCGTACGCCTTCCCCCGCGTGCGGGGGAAGGTAGGGATGGGGGTGTCGATGCGCACCCATTCCGCCACCTCACTCCCAGCCCGCTACCTCCCACCCCATCCCTCTGCCCCCACCCCAACCCTCCCCCGCGCGCGGGGGAGGGAGAGGAACCGCACCATGACCACGCAACAACACCTGCTCGATCCCGGCTTCGCGCTCACCCTGCGGCCGATGCGTTACCCGGCCTTCTACGAGATGTACCGCGACGCGATCCGCAACACCTGGACGGTGGAGGAGATCGATTTCGGCATCGACCTCAACGACCTCCAGCACAAACTGGCGCCGGCCGATCGCCACCTGATCGAGCGCCTGGTCGCGTTCTTCGCGACCGGCGACAGCATCGTCGCCAACAACCTCGTGCTCAACCTCTACCGGCACATCAACGCGCCGGAAGCGCGGATGTACCTGTCGCGCCAGTTGTACGAGGAAGCGCTGCACGTGCAGTTCTACCTCACCCTGCTCGACGCCTACATCCCCGACCCGCAGCGTCGCAACGCGGCCTTCGCCGCGATCGAGACCATTCCGTCGATCCGCGCCAAGGCCGATTTCTGCTTCCGCTGGATGGATTCGGTGCAGTCGCTCGACCGGCTCGACACCCGCGAACAGCGCCGGCGGTTCCTGCTCAACCTGATCTGCTTCGCCTGCTGCATCGAGGGGCTGTTCTTCTTCGCCGCGTTCGCCTACGTCTGGTTCCTGCGCTCGCGCGGCCTGCTGCCCGGCCTCGCCGCGGGCACCAACTGGGTGTTCCGCGACGAATCCGGGCACATGGCCTTCGCCTTCGAGGTCATCCGCACCGCGCGCCAGGAGGATCCGGGCCTGTTCGACGCCGGTCTGGAGCGCGACGTGCGCCGGATGCTGCACGAGGCGATCGAGGTCGAAGCCGCGTTCGCGGACGACGTGCTGTCCGGCGGGGTGAACGGGCTTTCGCCCGCCGAGATGCAGCAGTACCTGCGCTACGTCGCCGACCAGCGGCTGGCCGCGCTGGGGCTGGCGCCGGAGTTCGGCGCGAAGAATCCGTTTCCGTTCCTCGACCTGCAGGACGTGCAGGAGCTGACCAACTTCTTCGAGCGCCGGGTCTCGGCCTACCAGGTTGGCATCAGCGGCGCGGTGGCGTTCGACGATGCGTTCTGAGCGATGACGTGCGGCCCCCACCCCAACCCTCCCCCGCAAGCGGGGGAGGGAGCAGGGCGCATGCCGACCAATGGCGTTCGCTAGAGGAAACGGCGGGCGTTGCCTTCGGCCCATGTCCCCGTAGGCGGGAGAGGGAGCAGGGCGCATCGACCAATGGCGTTCGCCGCAGGAAACGGCAGGCGTTGCCTTTGGCCCTTGCCCCCGGAGGCGGCGGAGGGAGCTGAAGCGCACGTCGACAGATGGCGTTCACCGCAGGCACGTCCGCCAATAGTGTTCGCCGCAGGAAAGAGACGCGTTGCTTTTGCTCCCTCCCCCCGCTTGCGGGGGAGGGTTGGGGTGGGGGCGCTGTTGCACGACATTGCCGCGCGGCGTTTCCCGACATCCGAACGGCTCGCAAGCGGTTTCACTGTTCCGATCGTGGCGAAACATCGGAGCATGGGCATGCGGGAAGGCCAGAAACGCGATGCCGCGCGTGGGTTGCGTCGAAACATGACCGACGCCGAGCAGAAGCTCTGGCGACATCTCCGGCACAGGCAACTGGCGGGTCATCGTTTCCGGCGGCAATGCCCGATCGGCCCATACATCGTCGATTTCGTCTGCCTGGAAAGGCGTCTCGTCGTCGAAGTCGACGGCGGCCAGCACGCTGGATCGGCGCGCGATCTCAGGCGCGATGGCTGGCTGGGTGCGCAGGGCTTTCTCGTCCTGCGTTTCTGGAATAATGAGGTTCTGGAACAGATCGAAGGCGTATGCGACATGATCCTGGAATCGCTGTCGAAGCCCCCCCATTCCGGCCTTCCCCCGCAGGCGGGGGATGGTGACATGCCGCCGCGTGCCGGCAGGCGCGGAGGTGTCGCATGAATCCGCTCCGGATCGCCCTCGCCCAGTTCGATTTCCCGGTCGGCGCCGTGCGCGGCAACGCGGCGCGGATCGCGGAGATGATCGCGTTCGCGCGGGACGAGTTCGACGCCGACATCGTGCTGTTCCCGGAGCTGGCGCTGTCGGGCTACCCGCCGGAAGACCTGCTGATGCGCCCGAGCTTCCTGCGCGACTGCGCCACGGCCATCGAGGAGGTCGCCCGGGCGGCGACCGGCGTCGTGGCGGTCGTCGGCTGGCCCGAGGCCGCCGGCAGCGTGGTCTACAACGCCGCCAGCGTGCTCCGCGACGGCGCCGTCGAACGCACCTACCGCAAGCGCGAACTGCCGAACTACGCGGTGTTCGACGAGCGTCGCTACTTCGACGTCGATCCGGACCGCGAGGACTGCGTGTTCGAGGTCGGGGGCGTGCCGGTCGGCCTCGTCATCTGCGAGGACCTGTGGTTCGCCGAGCCCATCGCGAGCACCGTGCGCAGCGGCGCCGAACTCGTGCTGGTGCCGAACGCCTCGCCGTTCGAGCGCGACAAGCACGCCCAGCGCGACGCCCTGCTGGCGCAGCGCACCACCGAGACCGGCGCGGCGATCGCCTACCTCAACGTCGTCGGCGGCCAGGACGCGCTGGTGTTCGACGGCGCCTCGGTGGTCGCCGACGCCGACGGCACCGTGCACCCGGCCGCGGCGGCGTTCACCGACCAGTGGCTGGTCGTCGATTACGACGTCGCCGCGCGCGCGTTCGCGCCGGTGCGCTGGATGGACGACGGCGACGAGAGCCGCGATGCGCTGGCGTGGCGGGCGATCGTCCGCGGCCTGCAGGACTACTGCCGCAAGAACGGCTTTTCCGACGTCTGGCTGGGCCTGTCCGGCGGCATCGATTCGGCGCTGGTGCTGGCGCTGGCGGTCGATGCGCTGGGCGCGGAGCACGTCACCGCGGTGCGGCTGCCGTCGCGCTACACCGCCGGGCTGTCGAACGACCTCGCCGACGAGCAGTGCCGCGCGCTCGGCGTGAAGCTGCTGGCGGTGCCGATCGAGAAACCGTTCCAGGGCTACCTCGACGCGCTCGCGGAGACCTTCGCCGGCAAGCCGGTGGACGTGACCGAGGAAAACCTCCAGTCGCGCTGCCGCGGCGCGATCCTGATGGCGCTGGCCAACAAGTTCGGCGGCCTGCTGCTGACCACCGGCAACAAGAGCGAGTACGCGGTCGGCTACGCCACGATCTACGGCGACATGTGCGGCGGCTATGCGCCGATCAAGGACCTGTACAAGACCGAGGTGTTCGCGCTGTCGAAGTGGCGCAACACCGTGGGCGGCGCGCCGGCCGGGTCGTCGGGCGGGGTGATCCCGCCGGCGGTGATCTCGCGCCCGCCCACCGCCGAACTGCGCGAGAACCAGAAGGACGAGGACTCGCTGCCGCCGTACGACGTGCTCGACGGCATCCTGTTCCGGCACATCGACCAGGAGCAGTCCCGCGACGAGATCGTCCGCGCCGGCTTCGACGCCGCGACCGTGGACCGCGTGCTGCGGCTGGTGCGGATTTCGGAGTGGAAGCGGCACCAGGCCGCGCCCGGGCCGAAGATCTCGCGGCGCGCGTTCGGCCGCGAGCGGCGCTATCCGATCACCAACGGCTATTCGGCGTAGGGCGGGCCCCGGCCCGCCGCCTGTCCGCCGCCGCCCGCATGCGCTGGTACACCGCCGACTTCGATGCGCTGTCCTGGCACGACGTGAGCGTGCACGGCCTGCGCATCGTCGAGGGCGCGCACGGCGTCGCCGAGCTGCAGCTCGACATCGATTTCATCCTTGAATGGGTCGACGCGGGGCATGGCGGCGTCCGCTTCAGCGTCGCCCAGGCGATGCTGCAGTTCCACGAGGTCTCCGGCCTGCGGCTGGCGCTGGACTACGTCGCGTGCAGCGCGGGCACGACCCCGTTCTCGATCGATGCGATCCGGCGCGAACCGCTGCGGCCGCCGGCGGACGACGCAGGCGAGACCGACGACCCTGGCCCGTGGCGCTGGCGGATCGAGGTGAACTGGCCGGAAGGGTTCCTCGAATTCGAGGCGTCCGGCTTCAGCCAGTGGCTGGTCGGCGACCCGCGGGATCAGGACGCGCCGTCGCTGGCGCCGTCGGAACGGCTGTGACCGCCGGCCGCGGACACGAAAAAGCCGCCTTGCGGCGGCTTTTCCGGCGATCCGGCGGGGCGGTCAGCGCCGCGGTTCGTTGTCCAGCGCCGAGCGCTCGCGGGCGAACGGGTTGAGCTTGCGCACCAGCCACGGATAGTCCGGCCAGCTCTTTTCGTCCGTCAGCCACGGATGCTGCGGGTCGCGCTGGCGCAGCGCGTTGCGCGCGCCGTCGGCGAGGGCCGTGTTGCCGAGCTTGGTGTAGGCCTCGGCCATCACCGCGATGCCGTCGCTGTCGTAGGCGCTGTCCGGGTAGGTCTCGCGCATGTACTGGGCGCGCTCGACCGCCGCCACCCACGCGGTCCGGCGCAGGTAGTACAGCGCCGTCTCGATCTCGTGGCGGGCGAACAGGTCGCGCAGCGCCAGCATGCGCTTGGCCGCGTCCTCGGCGTAGCGCGAATTCGGATAGCGCTCGGTGACGATCTTGAAGTCGTTGTAGGCCTGCTGCGGGGTGGCGAGGTCGCGGCGGCTGGCGTCCAGCTTCCACACCCGCTGCAGGAACACCGTGTCGCGGCTGGAGTTGACCAGCCCGCGCAGGTAGTAGAGATAGGCCGCGTTGCGGTGGGTCGGGTAGGTGCGCAGGAAGCGGTCGATGGTGGAGATCGCGTCCTCGTTGGCGCCCTGCTTGAACTGGGCGTAGGCCGTTTCCATCATGGCCTGCTCGGTGTACGCGCCGTACGGGTACTGCGCGACCAGGCGCTTGAAGTACTGCACGGCGTTGTCGTAGTTGCCGTTGCGGATCGACTTCTGGCCCTTGGCGTAGAGCTCGGCGGCCGGCGTGTTCTCGTCGACCCTGTCGCCCTTGAGGCCGTTCTTGAGCCGGGCGCAGCCGGACGTGCCGAACGCGAGGAGGACCACCAGCAGCAGGACAGGACGCAGGAGGGCGGGGAACGACAGGTGGCGAAGGAGCATGCGGGCTGCTGCGGTGCGGGACGAGCGGGCGATAATAGCAGCCCGGGCCGCCGAGCCCCCTTAACCGGGCGAAACCGCGCCCGCAGGAGCCGCCATGTCCGCATCCATGCCCCCGACGCCCCCGGAGACGCGCACCGCGCAGGTGCCGGACGTCGCCGCCGGGCGCCGGTTCGACGCCGTGCTCGCGGAACTGTTCCCCGAGTACTCGCGCTCGCGGCTGGCGGAGTGGATCAAGTCCGGCGACGCCCGCCTGGACGGCCGCGAGGCCCGGCCGCGCGATCCGGTCCGCGGCGGCGAGACGGTGAGCCTGACCGCGGTGCTGGAGATCCAGACCCGGTCGGAGCCCGAGGACATCGCGCTGGACATCCTGCACGAGGACGAACACGTGTTCGTGCTGGACAAGCCGGCCGGACTGGTGGTGCACCCGGGCGCCGGCAACCCGGCCGGCACCCTGGTCAACGCGCTGCTGCACCGCGACCCCGCGCTGGCGGCGCTGCCGCGGGCGGGCATCGTCCATCGCCTGGACAAGGACACCTCGGGGGTGATGGTGGTGGCGCGGACCCTGCCGGCGCACACCGCGCTGGTCGAGCAACTGTCGGCGCGCGAGGTCCATCGCCAGTACCTGGCGGTGGTGGTCGGCGCGCTGGTGTCCGGCGGCACGGTGAACGCGCCGATCGACCGCCACCCGCGCGACCGCCTGCGCCAGACGGTGCGCGAGGACGGCCGCGAGGCCGTGACCCACTACCGCCTGCGCGAGCGGTTCCGCGCCCACACCCTGCTGGAGTGCCGGCTGGAGACCGGCCGCACCCACCAGATCCGCGTCCACATGGCGCACATCAAGCACCCGATCGTCGGCGACCCGCTGTACGGCGGGCCGCTGAAGCTGCCGAAGCAGGCCACCGACGACCTGGTCGCCGGGCTGCGCGGGTTCCGCCGCCAGGCCCTGCACGCCGAGGTGCTGGCGTTCGCCCACCCGATCAGCGGCGAACCGGTCCGCTGCGCCGCGCCGATGCCGGCCGACATGCAGGCGCTGGTCGCGGCCCTGCGCGAGGACAGCCGCGAGGCCGGGGAACGCGCCCGGTGAGCGGCGCGCCGACCACCGGCCCGTTCCTGCCCGCCGACTGGCCGGCGCCGCCCGGCGTCCGCGCCTTCACCACCCTGCGCCACGGCGCGGGGGCCTCGCGGGCGCCGTTCGACACCTTCAACCTCGGCAACCGCACCGCCGCGGACGGCGACGACCCGGCCACGGTCGAGGCCAACCGCGCCGAGCTGGTCCGCCTCGCCGGCCTGCCGGCCGCGCCGCACTGGCTGAAGCAGGTCCACGGCACCGAGGTGGTGCGGGTGGCGGGCCCGGGGGACGGCCGCGAACCGATCGCCGACGCCGCGGTCACCGCGGTCCCCGGCACGGTGCTGGCGATCCTCACCGCCGACTGCCTGCCGGTGGTGTTCGCGTCCGCGGCCGGCGACGAGATCGGCGCCGCCCACGCCGGCTGGCCCGGACTGTCGGCGGGCATGCTGGAGGCGACGGTCGCCGCGATGCGCACGCCGCCGGCGCGGCTGGTCGCCTGGATCGGCCCGTGCGCGGGCCCGCAGCGCTACGAGATCGGCGCCGAGGTGCGCGACCGCTTCCTGGCCCACGACGCCGGGGCCGCGCGCGCGTTCGTGCCGACCCGGCCCGGGCACTGGCGGGTCGATCTGCCGGCCATCGCGCGGATGCGGCTGGCGCAGGTCGGCGTGACCCGGGTCCACGGCGGCGACCTGTGCACGCTGTCCGACCCGGCGCGGTTCTTCTCGCATCGTCGCGACGCCCGCAGCGGGCGGATGGCGACGCTGGCCTGGATCGATCCCGCATGACGGCCTCGGGCCGCGATCCGCTGTTCCGCCGGCTGCTCGGCGCGGCGGCGTTCGACGCCCTGCCGGCGCCGCTGCGCCGGCTGCATCTGCATCGTGGGGCCGCGCTGTGGCGCGGCGAAGTCGACGTCGTGCGCGGGCACGGCGCGCTGGCGCGCCTGTGCGCCTGGGCCACGCGCCTGCCGCCGGCGGGCGCCGGGCCGATCGCGGTCGAGATCGTCGCCGGCGACGACGGCCGCGAGCGCTGGACGCGCCATGTCGCCGGGCACGCGATGCGTTCGCGTCTGCGCGCGGTCGACGGCCTGCTCGACGAGCGCCTGGGGCCGGTCGATTTCCGCTTCCGGCTCGACAGCCGCGACGCCGACATCGTCTGGGCCGTGCGCGGCGTGCGCGTGTTCGGGCTGCTGCCGCTGCCGGCGTCGTGGTTCGCGCAGGTCCGGGCGCGCGAGTCCGCCGACGGCGAGCGCTACCGGTTCGAGGTGGTCGCGGCGCTGCCCCTGGCCGGCCCGCTGGTGCATTACCGCGGCTGGCTGGCGGTGGAAGGCGCATGACCGACGCCGTGCCCGCGATGCGCGCCGTGATCGTCTTCGACGGCGTCTGCGTGCTGTGCAACGGCTGGGTGCGCTTCCTGCTGCGCCACGATCGCGCCGGCCGCTACCGCTTCGCGGCGATGCAGGGCGAGGCCGGTCGCGCGCTGCTCGCGTCGCACGGTCTCGATCCGGACGATCCGTCGTCCTTCCTCCTGATCGAATACGATCGCGGCCCGCAGCCGCGGGTCGCGACCGACAGCGACGCCGTGCGCCGCGTCCTGGTCGGCCTCGGCGGCGTGTGGACGCTCGCGTGGCTGTCCGCGTTGGTCCCGGCCTTCGTCCGCGATCCGCTGTACCGGCTGGTGGCGCGCCACCGCTACCGCTGGTTCGGGCGCCACGACGCCTGCAGCGTGCCCGCCGCGGAAGAGCGCTGGCGTTTCCTCTGAAGGTGTCGCGGACGGCGTCGGCGTCCCGGATCAGGCCTCGCGCAGCGTCGCCGCGATCGCGAAGCCGTCGAGTGCGGCCATGAATTCCTCCAGCGTGAACACGTCCAGGCACGGGCGCGCACCGGCGCCGGGCAGCGCGCCGCGCGCGAGCTTGCGCGCCAGCACGATCGCCGCGGTCGCGGGGATCTGCGGGCCGTCGCCGTCGCGGGCGACCAGCGTCCATGCCAGCGACAGCGGCGCGCCGTCGTGGCCGCGGCCGCGCATCGCCATGTGCAGGAAGCCGGTGTCGCTGCCGGTGTCCTGCCACCATCGGCTCATCGCGAACAGCGGCCGCGCGAACGGCGCCATCGACGGCAGCAGCCGCGCGCGCACCAGCCAGCTCGACAGCCACAGGCCGAAGTGCATCCGGCGCAGTTCCAGGCCGGCGCGGAAATCGACCGTGCGCAGTTGCGGATGGCGCGCTGGCAGCACGTCGAGGTCCGGCACGTCGCAGCGCGCGACCCAGCGCGCGCCCACGCCGTCCACGCGCAGCCGGCGCAGCGACTGCCAGCCGTGCGCGGTGCGCCACGCGCCGTCGCGCAGGATGCGGAAGGGCTTGCCGACGTAGCCGAGGATCGCCAGCGTGGTCGCCCAGCCGCGCGGCGTGCGGTTGCCCGGCGCGATCGACGCTTCGACGTGCTCCAGCGCGGCGAAACGATCGAGGTGGGCCGCGACCACGGCGCCGGTGAGTCCGGGGACGCTGCTCGCGCCCGACACGACCCAGCGCCCCGCGTCGCGGGCGACGCCGTCGAGCGCATCGATGCCGGCGACGTAGGCGCGCGCGTCGGCGAGATCGACCACGTGCGCGCCCGCCGCCAGCGCGGCGCGGGCGACCGCATGGTCGCGCGCCTGGAACGGGCCGGCGGTGTCGATCACGAGGTCCGGCGCGAGCGCGGCGATCTCGGTCGCGAACGTCGCCGAGCCGGTGTCGAGCGTCGCGGCCAGCACGGTCGCGCGCGAGTCCCGGAGATCCGCGACCAGGCGCTCGGCGCTGGCGCGATGACGCCCGGCGACGATCACGGTCAGGCCGGCGTCGCCGGCGAGCGTGCGGGAAATGCGGCTGCCGAACAGCCCGTAGCCGCCCAGGATGACGATACGCATGCGCCGCATGTTACCGGCCGGAACACCGCGACCGTGCGCGGCCCGAGGCCGGCAGGCCGCGTTTCCGGGACACCGCCCTGCCGCCGTGCCCGGCCGGCCCCGGGACAGGGCGATGTTGCGCTGCGCCCCCGGCGGCCGCCGCACGCCGGGACGCGCCTGGAAGCAGGCGCGGCGTCGCCCGGACGGGGCGGCCAAACCGGATTTGACCGGCGTCAACGCCCCGCCGCCCGGCGGGGCTTGGAATCGAAGGGCGGGCCCCAATCTCAGGGGGCATCGCGGCCCGGCCGCCCCTTCTTCCGGAGTCCCCGCCATGCGCATGGACAAACTCACCTCGCGGTTCCAGCAGGCCCTCGCCGACGCCCAGTCGCTGGCGGTCGGTCGCGACCACAACGTCATCGAACCCGCGCACCTGCTGACCGCGCTGCTCGACCAGCCCGGCGGCGGCACCCGGCCGCTGCTGGCGCAGGCCGGGGTCAACGTGCCGGCGCTGCGCGAACGCCTCGGCGAAGCGCTGGAGAAACTGCCGAAGGTTTCCGGCCAGGCCGGCAGCGTCAACGTCGGCAACGACCTCGCGCGCCTGCTCAACGTCACCGACAAGCTCGCGCAGCAGCGCGGCGACGCCTTCATCGCGAGCGAACTGTTCGTGCTGGCGGCGCTGGAGGACGGCGGCGACGCCGGCCGCGCGCTCAAGGCCGCGGGCGCGAACAAGGCGAAGCTCGAAGCCGCCATCGACGCCATGCGCGGCGGCGAGAAGGTGCAGAGCGAGAACGCCGAGGACCAGCGCCAGGCGCTGGAGAAATACTGCATCGACCTCACCGCGCGCGCCGAGTCGGGCAAGCTCGATCCGGTGATCGGCCGCGACGAAGAAATCCGCCGCACCGTGCAGGTGCTGCAGCGGCGCACCAAGAACAACCCGGTGCTGATCGGCGAACCCGGCGTGGGCAAGACCGCGATCGTCGAAGGCCTCGCCCAGCGCATCGTCAACGGCGAAGTCCCCGAAGGCCTGCGCGGCAAGCGCGTGCTGTCGCTGGACATGGGCGCGCTGATCGCCGGCGCCAAGTTCCGCGGCGAATTCGAGGAGCGGCTCAAGGCGGTGCTCAACGACCTGGCCAAGAACGAGGGCCAGATCATCCTGTTCATCGACGAACTGCACACGATGGTCGGCGCAGGCAAGGCCGAGGGCGCGATGGACGCCGGCAACATGCTCAAGCCGGCGCTGGCCCGCGGCGAGCTGCACTGCATCGGCGCGACCACGCTGGACGAATACCGCAAGTACATCGAGAAGGACGCCGCCCTCGAAAGAAGGTTCCAGAAGGTCTTTGTCGGCGAGCCGAGCGTCGAGGATACGATCGCGATCCTGCGCGGCCTGAAGGAAAAGTACGCCGTGCACCACGGGGTCGAGATCACCGACCCGGCGATCGTCGCCGCGGCCACGCTGTCGAACCGCTACATCGCCGACCGCCAGTTGCCGGACAAGGCCATCGACCTGATGGACGAGGCCGCGTCGCGGATCCGCATGGAGATCGACAGCAAGCCCGAGGAACTCGACCGCAAGGAGCGCCGCCTGATCCAGCTCAAGATCCAGCGCGAGGCGCTGAAGAAGGAGAAGGACGAGGCGTCGAAGCAGCGCCTGGCCGACCTCGAGACCGAGATCGCCTCGCTCGAGCGCGCGTTCAACGACCTCGAGGAAATCTGGAAGGCCGAGAAGGCGGCGGTGCAGGGCACCACCAAGGTCAAGGAGCAGATCGAGGCCGCGAAGCTCGAGCTCGAAGCCGCGCAGCGCCGCCAGGACTACGCGAAGATGAGCGAGATCCAGTACGGCCGCATCCCCGAGCTGGAGAAGCAGTTGCAGGCCGCGCAGGCGGCCGAGACCCAGGGCTTCCAGTTGCTGCAGGACAAGGTCACCGACGAGGAGATCGCAGAGGTCGTGTCGCGCTGGACCGGCATCCCGGTGTCGAAGATGCTCGAGGGCGAGCGCGACAAGCTGCTGAAGATGGAGGGCGCGCTGCACGGCCGCGTGGTCGGCCAGGAAGAGGCGATCAAGGTCGTCTCCGACGCCGTGCGCCGCTCGCGCGCGGGCCTGAGCGATCCCAACCGGCCGAGCGGCTCGTTCCTGTTCCTCGGCCCGACCGGCGTGGGCAAGACCGAGCTGTGCAAGGCGCTGGCCGAATTCCTGTTCGACTCCGCCGACGCGATGATCCGCATCGACATGAGCGAGTTCATGGAGAAGCACGCGGTGTCGCGGCTGGTCGGCGCGCCCCCGGGCTACGTCGGCTACGAGGAAGGCGGCTATCTCACCGAGGCGGTGCGGCGCCGTCCGTACAGCGTGATCCTGCTCGACGAGGTCGAGAAGGCGCATCCGGACGTGTTCAACATCCTGCTGCAGGTGCTGGACGACGGCCGCCTGACCGATGGCCAGGGCCGCACGGTCGATTTCCGCAACACCGTGATCGTGATGACCTCGAACCTCGGTTCGCAGCTCATCCAGGAGCTGTCCGCCGACGACACGCCCGAGGGCTACACCAAGATGAAGGCGATGGTCATGGGCGTGGTGCAGGCGCACTTCCGGCCGGAGTTCATCAACCGGCTCGACGACATCGTGGTGTTCCATCCGCTGGACAAGGCGCAGATCCGCGAGATCGCGAAGATCCAGTTGCGCGGTCTGGAGAAACGGCTGGCCGAGCGCGGCATCCGCCTGGAACTGGCGGAGAAGGCGCTGGATTTCCTCGGCAACGTCGGTTTCGATCCGGTGTACGGCGCGCGGCCGCTGAAGCGCGCGATCCAGCAGCAGATCGAGAACCCGCTGGCGCAGAAGATCCTCGCCGGCGACTACGGCAACGGCGATGTGGTCCGCGTCGACGCCGAGGGCGGCCGGCTGGTGTTCGGCAAGGCCTGACCGGACGCCGCCATCGCGTCGTGCAAGTGCGTGGCGCCGTCGCCGTTCGACGGCGGCGCCACGCGGACGCATCGGTCAGATGCAGAAAATGCGTTCGCTGCTGCGACCGGTGTCGTCGTTCTCGCCGTCGGTGAGCATGCGCGACGTGGTCAGCGTCACCCGGTAGGCGCAACTGGGCCAACCGGCCGTCGGCACGTTCCGGGTGCCGTGGCCGCCGCGCGGCGCGTTGCCGCCGGGCAGCGCCGGGAACGCCGGCGCGGGCGATGCATTCGTCGACAACTGCAATCCCCAACTGCGGATCAGCTCGTGGTCGGCCGTGTACTGGATGTTGATCGCGTTGGTGATCCGCGTGCACGGCGATGCGCCGCCGGCGAATTCCTGCAGGTCCAGCAGATGGACTTCGATCCAGTTGTTGACGTGGATGCGGTCGAGTGCGTTGCTCATGCCGCCCGTGCCGTCGATGGCCTCCGCTTCGAACACGATGCGCAGATCGCTGCCGTCCTTCGGCGCGGCGACCGCGTTGCCGGCGCCGTTGCCCGGCGCGACCGCGGCGGGAAGCACCGCGGTGGTGTTGAAGCGGATCAGCGGACCGTAGAAGCCGTCGTCGAGACCGTCCTGGTCGACCAGGATCCATCCGCCCGCATCGGGCACGACGATGTGCGCGGGCGGTGCGCCCCACGGCGTGCCGGGCGGCACCGCGGGCGGCGTCGGCAGTCCCGGCGTCGCGCCCGCGCCCTGCACGTAGATCGACTGGAACGTCCACGCCAGTCCGGTGCCGAAGGTGTCCCACTGGATCAGCCGTGCGCCGACCAGCACCGGCTGGAGCGCCGCGCCGACGATCGGCAGCAGGCCGGGCGCGGCGAGATCCTCGTACAGGAAGCGGTAGCGGGCGGGTTTCCCGCCGATCTTCTTCGGACAGAACCCGCGGAGCTTGAGGCCGCCGAAGAAACCGTAGCCCGGGCCGCCGTGGCCGAGCACCGGATGGGCGGTCAGGCCGGTCGCGTTCGCGATGTCGCCGTAGATGTGGAAGTCGCCCACGTGCGTGAACAGCGGGTTGTCGTAGGGCGGCGGCAGTTCGACATCGACGCACAGCGAGACGCAGAAGCAGGGGCCGGCGTTCTCGCGATCGGACTGGCGTCCGCGCGACTGCGACTCGGCCAGCAGGGTGGTGCCGCCGCTCTCGATCCTGAAATACAGATCGGGCCCGCCGGTCCACTCGACGTTGATCAGCGGCGAGAACGGCGTGCGCTTGAAATCCGCGGCGCTGTAGTCGATGCGGAAGTGTCCGCTGCCGTCGGTGACCGCGCTGCCGAGGGCGTCGTCCGCGAGCCAGTCGGCGTCGAACGCCGAGACCTTGACGCCGGCGACCGGCAGTCTCTTGTCGCAGACGACGACGCGACCGCAGATGGTCCACGCCCCGAACAGGGCACGGAAGCCGCACCACCAGCGGAACGGGATGCAGTAGTCCCAGGCGGCGACCAGGCCGCCTTCGCGTTCGCGCCACTGCGGTTGCAGCGTGGTCAGCGCGAACTGGCGCGGCTGCGGCGGCACCCGCGGGATCTTCTGGTGCGGCACGGCGCGGCAATGCACGTCGACCTCGAACGCGCCGCCGTCGTATTGCATGTCCTTGCCGAGTGCGAGATCGAAGCGGCCGTCGGCGTCGAGCGTCGTTTCCGCGATGAAGCGCGCGGCCTTCGCGGCGACCGCGTCGTCGTCGAGCAGCGCGATCGTGTCCTTGGGCGCCGCGACGGCGTTCGCGACGAGTTCCGGCGTCTGCGCAGGTCGATACAGGCGCAGCGTCGCGCCGGCCAGCGGCTCGGCGCATTCCTTGCACAGCAGACCGCACAGGCGGCCCTTGAAGCGATAGCGGTTCATGGGATGTCCTTGAAGGTTGGGGCGGTGCGGGCGCGACGAGGCGGCAGGCGCTCGTCGCCGCGGCGCGGGTCCGCGTCGGTCGTGGCCGGTTCGGCGATGGTCCGGACGGATGCGCCGGGTGCGTCGCGGCGATGGCGCACCGAAGGTGGTCGGCGCCGGCGGCGTGCGATGGCGTTACCGTGTCCGACGCGAAGGGTCGGATTGGGCGATCAATCGACGAAGGTCGTCGTCATGCGGTCCCTCCTGGTCATGCTCGATCCGCCGTCTCCCGGCGGATCCGCCTGCACACCAGACAACGCGCGGGTGCCCGGTGAACGGACACCCCGATGCGCGGCCGTCGCGGGAAGGCGATGAACGGTTCAGTCCCGCGGCGGGCTCTCACGGCCTTCCAGCGCCGCCACCCGCGCTTCCAGCGCTTCGATCCGCGCCAGCAGCGCGTCGAAGCGATCGTCCTGCATCGCTGCGGCGGCCGGTGCGGACGCCGGCGACGCCTCCGCGCCGCGCTCCGGCATCGCCGGTTCGCCGCACAGCAGGTGGGCGTAGCGGTCCTCGCGCTGGCCGTGCGCGCGCGGCAGCAGGCGCACCAGCGGCGCGTCGCGCTCGGCCAGGCGTTCGAGCGCGTGGCGCACGTCGTCCACGCCGGCGAAGCGGTGCAGCCGCTCGCTGCGCGCGAGCAGTTCGTGCAGGGTCTGCGGGCCGCGCAGCAGCAGCAGCGCGACCAGCGCGGTCTGCGCCGGGGTCAGGTCGTAGACCCGTTCGAGCTTGTGCTGGTAGCGCTCGGCGCGGGCGCCGTATTCGGACTTCACCAGCCCGCGCGGCTCCATCTGGCGCAGCGCGTGGCCGACCTCGCCGGTGTCGAACTGGGTGACCGGCTCGCGCGCGGTCTTCTGGTTGCAGGCCAGCACGATGTTGTTGAGGGTCAGCGGGTACACGTCCGGCGTGGTTGCGGCCTTCTCGACCAGGCTGCCGAGGATGCGCGCCTCGACCGGCGTGAGCTGCGGCGGCAGCGGGGCGGTGTCGGCGTCGGACGGGTTCTGCATGGCGGTATCGTGCGGATCGGGCGAAGTCCCCGATTCTAGCGGCATCGCCGCCGTCGCCGCCGCGTCGCGCGGCCGCTCGGGCTTCGTTCATGCGCGCCGCCGCAGCCTGTGTCCACCCGATCACCCGCTGCCCGTCGCAGCAAGGAGCCTCCCATGCGCAACGTCCGCCTCGGCGCCCTGGCCCTGTGCCTCGCCCTCGCGTCCGCACCGGCCATGGCCGCCGGCGACACCACCTGCAAGATGCGCTACCAGCTCTCGGGCTGGTCCGCGTTCTACAAGACCTCCAGCGGCACCGGCACGGTCACCTGCAGCAACGGCCAGAGCATGAACGTGAAGATCGTCGCCAAGGGCGGCGGCCTGACCGTCGGCAAGTACCGCATCGACGACGGTTTCGGCGAATTCGCCAACGTCTCCGACATCCGCGAGATTCTCGGCAGCTACGCCACCGCCGAGGCCCACGCCGCGGCCGAGAAGAGCGCTTCCGCGCAGGCCATGACCAACGGCGAGGTGTCGCTGGCGCTGTCGGGGAAGGGCGAGGGCTGGTCGCTCGGCGTCGCCTTCAGCAAGTTCACGATCTCGCGCCGCTGAACCACGGCGACGCAGATCGGATATCGATCGTCGATCCCCACCGACGGACCGCGACGCCGACCGTCCCCCACCGGTTTACCCCACGGCATCGCGACCTCGCGCCCCGGCTCCGGCCGGGGCTTTTTTTCGTCCGCGATTCGGGGCCGGGCTGCTCCGTGCGGGCGCTCCTATGCGGGCGCTTTCGCATGGACGCCTGCGTCCGCGATCAGCCTGCCGGCGGCAGCTGTCCGTGCCGGTATTCGGGCATCGCCGCGATCATCTCGCCCAGCGAATGCGCCAGCGCGTGTTCGGCGAGCAGCGCGGCGTCGGCGCCGCGCTGCAGCAGGTGCTTCACCGCGGCCTCGCTGTGCGCGCGCGCCAGCACCGGCACCGGATGCGGGCCGGCCTTGAGTCGCTGCACGACCTTGCCGGCCTCCAGCGCATCGGGGATGGTCAGCACCGCCAGCGACGCGTCCAGCGGCATCGCCTCGGCCAGCACATCGTCGTCGGCGGCGTTGCCGCGGACCGCGACGTAGCCGGCGGCGCGGGCGTTGATCACGCGGTCGCCGTCGGTATCGATCACCAGGAACGGAATGGCGGCGCGCTGCAGCACCTCGGCCAGCTTGGTGCCGACCTGGCCGTAGCCGACCAGCAGCACGTGGCCCTTCGGCGGCCGCTGCGCGGTGGCGGCCGGCGCTTGCGGTTCGCTCGTCCGCCGCGCCATCGCCGCGACCAGCAGCGGATTGAGCATGATCGAGAGGATCGCGCCGGCCAGGATCAGGTCGCGGGCGTGTTCGGACAACACGCCCAGCGCCACGCCCAGCCCGGCCAGGATGAAGGAGAACTCGCCGATCTGCGCGAGGCTGGCGGCGATGGTCAGCGCGACCTGGTTCGGCCGGCCCAGCAGGCGGACCACCGCCCAGGCCGCGATCGACTTGCCGACGACGATGATCCCCAGCGTTTCCAGCACCTGCAGCGGGTGTTCGAGCAGGATGTGCGGGTCGAACAGCATGCCGACCGAGACGAAGAACAACACCGCGAACGCGTCGCGCAGCGGCAGCGAATCCTCGGCGGCCTTGTGCCCGAACGGCGATTCGTTGAGCAGCATGCCGGCGAAGAACGCGCCCAGCGCGAACGACACCCCGAACAGCGAGGCCGCGCCGAAGGCGACGCCGGTCGCGCTGGCCAGCACGAACAGGGTGAACAGTTCGCGCGAGCCGGTGCCGGCCACCCGCTCCAGCAGCCACGGCAGCACGCGGCGGCCGACCAGCAGCATCAGCGCGACGAACGCGCCGACCTTGGTGAAGGTGGTCAGCAGCGCTGTGATCAGGCTGCCTTCGCGGGCCCCGTCGCCGCCGCCGGCGAGCGCCGGCACCAGCACCAGCGCCAGCACCATCGCCAGGTCCTCGACCACCAGCCAGCCCACCGCGATCCGGCCGCGGTCGGTGTCGAGCAGGCGCACCGATTCCAGCGCGCGCAGCAGCACCACCGTGCTCGCCACCGACAGCGACAGGCCGAACAGCAGGCCCTCGGCGTCGGTCCAGCCCAGCCGCGTGCCGAGGAACCAGCCCATCGCGGTGGCCGCCGCCATCTGCACCAGCGCGCCGGGCACCGCGATCCGCCGCACCGACATCAGGTCGCGCAGGGAGAAGTGCAGGCCGACGCCGAACATCAGCAGGATCACGCCGATCTCGGCCAGCTGCGGCGCCAGGGTCTGGTCGCCGACGAAGCCGGGCGTGTACGGGCCGGCGATCACGCCGGCGAGGAGGTAGCCGACGATCGGCGACAGGCGCAGGCGATGCGCCAGCAGGCCGAGGAAGAAGGCGAGCACGAAGCCCGCGCACAGCATGGCGATGAGCGAGGTGTGGTGGGGCATGGGCTCAACTATACGGAACGGTCCGGGCATTGCCTGTCTGCGCATTCAGCCGACCGCCCGGGCCCGGACAGGGCTCCCGCCGGCCCCGCCGGACCGTCCCCGGCTTTGCTGCTGTGCAGAATGACAGCCCCCCGGCGGCCCACTACAGTCCGATCGCCATTCGGCACCGTATTGAAACGGGCATGGAACGACCCCGGCGGGGTCGGCGGCGGTCCGGAGCGGCGTTCCCTTTCATTTTCATTGATCGAAATCGACTCCCAGGAGGGGCGGATGAATCGTCGGACGTGGGCGCGCCTGTTGGCGACCCTGATGCTGTGCCTGAGCGCGCTGGTCGCCAACGCGCAATCGACCTACACCCAGACCAGGTACCCGATCGTGCTGGTGCACGGCCTGCTCGGGTTCGATTCGATCCTCGGCGTCTACGACTACTGGTACGGCATCGGCGACGAGCTGAAGGCCGGCGGCGCCCGGGTCTACACCGCCAGCGTCTCGGCCAGCAACTACACCGAGGTCCGCGGCGAGCAGTTGATCCGCGACCTGGACACGCTGCGCGCGGTCACCGGCCAGCAGAAGTTCAACCTGATCGGCCACAGCCACGGCGGCCCGACCATCCGCTACGTCGCTTCGGTGCGCCCCGACCTCGTCGCCTCGGTGACCACGCTGGGCGCGCCCAACACCGGCGCGCCGATGGCCGACCTGCTCAACACCACGCTGCCGGCAGGGTCCGTGCAGCGGGCCTGGGTGGCGGGCTTCGTCGACGCGCTCAGCGGCTTCCTCGGCGCGCTGTCGGGCAACAGCGATCCGCAGAGTGCGCTCGGTGCGCTGTCGTCGCTGAGCACGGCCGGGGCGACCCGGTTCAACCAGTTGCACCCGCAGGGCAGGCCGACCACCAGTTGCGGCAGCGGCGCGGCCAGCGTCAACGGCGTCCGCTACTACTCGATGAGCGGCACCTCGGTGCTCACCAACGTGTTCGACATCGGCGATCCGGTGCTGGGCGCGGGCAGCCTGGTGTTCGGGTTCGAGCAGAACGACGGCCTGGTCGGCCGCTGTTCGTCGCACTGGGGCACAGTGCTGCGCGACGACTACGGGTGGAACCACCTCGACGAGGTCAACCAGGTGTTCGGCCTGCGCGGGCTGTTCTCCTCCAGCCCGGCCAGCGTGCTGCGGGCACAGGCGAACCGCCTGAAATCGCTGGGCCTGTGAGCGCACGGCGTCGCGCGGTCGCGGCCGTTGCGGTGGCGGCCGTTACGGTGGTTGTCGTCGCGGTGCTCGGCATCGCGGCGACCGCCGGCGGCTGGCGGGCGCTGCACCGGGACGCGGATGCGTCGCCGGTCGCCGACGCGCGTGCGCCGGCGGCGACGGACGTCGGCGCGATCCCCGCGCCGGCGGCGCAGGACGCCGGCTTCTCGATGGCGCGCAGCTCGCTGCGCGGCAGCGAGGTCGATGGCGGGCTGGCGTTCGACGCGACCGGCCACGTGGTGCCCGACCTCGCGATGCGGCGGCTGTTCGACTACTTCCTCAGTCTGGTCGGCGAACGCGACCCGGCGCAGATCCGCGACCTGCTGCGGACGTTCCTGCAGTCGCGTTACGACGTGGCCCGCGCCGCCGAGGCGCTGGCGTATTTCGATCGCTATGTCGCCTATCTGGCGCGGCTCGCGGAGGCGCGCCTGGACGCGATCGCGAGCCCGCAGGACCGCTTCGACAGGACCGTCGCGCTGCGCCGCGACCTGCTGGGCGAGACGATGGCGACCGGGTTCTTCGCCGACGAGGAAGCGCGGGGCCGGCTGACCCTGGCGCGGATGCGCATCGCCGGCGACACCGCGCTGTCGGCCGACGAGAAGGCGCGGCGGCTGGCGGCGCTGGACGCCGACGCCGGCTACACCCAGCGGCAGGAGGCGGACACCGCCAGCCTCGTCGCCGCGCAGGACGGCGAACTCGCGCGCGCCCACGCCGATCCGCGGCAGCGCGCCGAGGCGCGCGAGGCGCTGTGGGGCCGGGAGGCGGCCGAACGTCTGGCCGCGCTCGACGACGCCCGCGCGCGCTGGGACGCGCGCGTCGCCGACTACCTGCAGGCGCGGGCGCGCATCGACGCCGATCCGCGGCGTTCGCCGGCGGATCGCGCGCGGGCGGTGGCGGCGCTGCGCGCGCAGCGGTTCGATGCGGCCGAACAGCGCCGGATCCTGTCGCTCGAGGCGATCGGCCAGCTCAAGCCCGGCGGTTGATCGGCATCCGCGAAAAGCGAAGCCCCCGCATTGTGCGGGGGCTTCGTCGTCACGCGGCGGTGGCGGAAGCGCTCACCACTTGAAGCCGACGCGGCCGTAGACGTAGGCGCCGTTGAAGCCGTTGGGCGAGGTGCTGCTGTAGGGCAGCTGGCCGTTGGTCGCGTTGGCGAACAGCACTTCGTCCGGGTACGAATCCAGCACGTTGTCCGCGCCGAGGGTGAAGTCCCAGTTGCGCAGGCGCCAGGTGCCGGCGAGGTCCAGCGTCCACTGCGGGTCGAAGGTCTGGTCGCGCGAGGTGTCGGCCGGGTTGTTGCCGAACAGCACGCTGAACTTGCCGTAGCGGGTCGCGTTCGCCGACCACTTCCAGTTGCCGAGGGTGTAGACCCCGCCGAGCTGGAACTTGTCGCGCGGCGCGCCGACCGTCAGCCGGCCGACTTCCACGCGGCCGATGCGCACGGCGGTCGGGTCGATCGCGGCGAGCGCCGCCGGGTTGGGCGCGATCCGCTCGACCGTGGTCTTGTTCCAGTTGTAGCCGGCGGTGAGGTCGAGGCTGCCGTCGCCGATCAGCCAGCGGTAGGTGCCGACCAGGTCGACGCCGCGGGTGCGGGTGTCGATGGCGTTGGTGAAGTAGCGGCCGCCGCCCAGCGCCGGATCGACGTTGGCGTTGAGGTAGGCGCGCACCGCGGCCGAGGTCAGGTTCTCCGACAGCATGATCCGGTCGTCGATCGAGATCTGGTAGGCGTCGAGGGTGATGTAGAGGTTGGAAACCGGCTTGAGCACGAGGCCGAGGCTGAGGTTGCGCGACTTCTCCGGCTTCAGCGGCTCGGCGCCGAGGGCGATCGCCGCCGGATCGTTGACCCGGAAGGTGCGGATGTCGAACGGCACGCCGCCGATGAAGTTGGTGGCGGTGGAGCGGAAGTACTGCTGCTGCAGCGACGGCGCGCGGAAACCGTTGGACACCGTGCCGCGCAGCGCGACCGCGTCGCTGAAGTCGAAGCGCGCCGAGACCTTGCCCGAGGTGGTGCCGCCGAAGTCGCTGTAGTCCTCGGCGCGCAGGGCCAGGCCCAGGTTGAAGCGGTCGGTGACGTTGGATTCGAGGTCGAGGTAGGTCGAGAAGCTCTCGCGGTTGAAGTCGCCGGCGTCCGACGGGCGGAAGCCCGGGAACACCTGCGAGCCCGACGGCGCCGGCGCGCCGCCCGGCAGCAGCACGCCGCCGTTGACGTAGGACGACGGCTCGCCCGCGCGCTGGTGGAAGCCTTCGCCGCGCCACTCGAAGCCCCAGGCGACGTTGAGCGGCGTCGCCAGCCAGTCGAGGTCGAAGCCGCGGGTCACGTCGATGTTGAGCAGGTGCTGGGTGATCGCGAGGTCGCCGGCGTCGAACCTGGTCGGCGAGGTCGGGCCCAGGCTGCGGTTGAGGCTGTGCTCCACGCCGAAGCTCAGGTCGTTGCGGCCGTAGTTGAGGCTGATGTCCACGTCCCAGTCGAGCACGGTCAGGCCGCGCAGGCCCACGACCGCGGCGCGGTCCTCGGCGATGTTGCGGATCTGCGGCAGGAAACCGTCGGGATAGATCGCCGGGATGTTGCGGGTGTCCGCGGCGGTGCGGAAGAAGCCGTTGGACAGCGCGTTGCGGCGGCTGGCGTTGGCGAAGCCGTAGAAGGTCAGCGCGTCGTTCACCGGCAGCTCGGCGTTGGCCGAGAAGGCGTACTGCCGGATCTCGGGGTCGCCGAAACGCTGCACGACCTTGCCCGGCGGCGGCGCGGTGGCCGGCCAGGTGGTGACGCCGGGGGCGAGGCGATACGGGCGGGCGCGATCGGTCTGGTCCTGGTCGCGGCCCTCGGCGGCCAGGTGGACGAAGCCCTCGGCGCCGAGCTTGAGGCCGACGTCGCCGGAGAGCTGCACCGAGCGCCCGTCGCCGGCGCTGTACTGGCCGGCGACCAGCTGCGCGCCGCCGCCTTCGTCGCTGTTCTTGAGCACGATGTTGATCACGCCGGCGATGGCGTCGGAGCCGTACTGCGCCGACGCGCCGTCGCGCAGGACTTCGACCCGCTGGATCGCGGAAATGGGGATCGCGTTGAGGTCCACCGGCGAGGCGCCGCGGCCCTGGCTGCCGTTGAGGTTGATCAGCGCGGTGGTGTGGCGGCGCTTGCCGTTGACCAGCACCAGCACCTGGTCGGGCGCGAGGCCGCGCAGCTGCGCCGGGCGCACGGCGTCGGTGCCGTCGGTGATCGCCGGGCGCGGGAAGTTCAGCGAGGGCAGGGCGCGCGACAGCGCGTTGGCCAGTTCGGTGGTGCCGGTGGCCTCCAGCGCGGCCGGGGTGATGACGTCGATCGGCGACGGCGAGGCGGCGACCGTGCGGGTCGCGGTGCGGGTGCCGGTGACGACCACGGTTTCCAGACTGTTGTCGTCGGTGGTCTTTTCCTGGGTTTCGGCGGGCGACTGGGCGAGGGCGGGCGAGGCGGCCAGGGCGAGCCACAGGCCGAACGCGAGGGGGTGGCGTTTCATGCGCATTCCTTGTGGAAGGGGAGGGAACGGGGCTCATGGGGGTGTAGCACGCGTCCGCGGGGTGGTCAAATGCATTCATCGGCATGAAGCGATACCTGCACCGGCGGGGCCGCCGGCGGCGTACAATCGCCGACCTTCCGCCGCGGCCCGTCCTCGCGCATCCCCATGATTTCCTTCCGCAATTTCGCCCTGCGCAGGGGCGAGCGCCTGCTCCTGTCCGAGGTCGACCTGGCCCTCCACGCCGGCTGGCGGGTGGGCGTGGTCGGCCGCAACGGCACCGGCAAATCCTCGCTGTTCGCCGTGCTGATGGGCGATCTGGAGCCCGACAAGGGCGATCTGGACCTGCCCGGCAAGGCGCGGATCGCCAGCGTGGCCCAGGAAACGCCGTCGCTGCCCGATCCCGCGCTCGACTTCGTGCTCAGCGGCGACGCCGCGGTGCACGCGGCGGTGCAGGCCGAGGCCAACGCCTTCGCCGCCGAGGACTGGGAGGCCGTGGCCGAGGCGCACCAGCGGCTGGAGGAGCTGAACGGCTACGACGCCAGCGCCCGCGCCGGCCGCCTGCTGCACGGGCTCGGCTTCCCGGCGGACACCCATCCCAGGCCCGTGTCCGACTTCTCCGGCGGCTGGCGCGTGCGCCTGAACGTCGGTCGCGCGCTGATGACGCCCAGCGACCTGCTGCTGCTGGACGAACCGACCAACCACCTCGACCTCGACGCGGTGGTCTGGCTGGAGGAATGGTTGCGGCGCTATCCGGGCACGCTGCTGGTGATCTCGCACGATCGCGAGTTCCTCGACAACGTCACCACCCACACCCTGCACCTGCACGACGGCAAGGCGAAGCTGTACGCCGGCAACTACACCCAGTTCGAGCGCCAGCGCGCCGAGCACCTGAGGCAGCAGCAGATCGCGTTCGAGAAGGAGCAGGCCGAACGCGCGCACCTGCAGAAGTTCATCGACCGCTTCAAGGCCAAGGCCAGCAAGGCCAAGCAGGCGCAGTCGCGCATGAAGCGGCTGGAGAAACTGGCCGGCACCGAGGCGGTGCGCGCCGAGCGCGAGTTCCGGATCGAGTTCCCGGCGCCGGCGAAGATGCCGTTCGCGCTGATGCGGCTGAACGATGCGGACTGCGGCTACGGTGCGGACGCGGTGATCCTGCACGACGTCGGCTTCGGCCTGGAGGCGGGCGACCGCATCGGCCTGCTCGGCCCCAACGGCGCCGGCAAGTCGACGCTGGTCAAGTCGCTGGTCGGCGAGCTGCCGCTGCTGGCCGGCGAGCGCTACGCCCATCCGGACCTGCGGATCGGCTACTTCGCCCAGCACACGGTCGAATCGCTGGTCGCCGGCGCTTCGCCGATCGACCACCTGCGCGAACTGTCGCCGGACCTGCCCACGCAGGCGTTCCGCGACTTCCTCGGCAAGTGGTATTTCCCGGGCGATCGCGCGTTCGAGAGCATCGACGGCTTCTCCGGCGGCGAGAAGGCGCGGCTGGCGCTGGCGCTGATCGCCTGGCGCCAGCCGAACGTGCTGCTGCTGGATGAACCGACCAACCACCTCGACCTCGACATGCGCGAGGCGCTGGCCGAGGCGCTCAGCGATTTCGACGGCGCGATCGTGATGGTTTCGCACGACCGCCATCTCATCGGCCTGGTCTGCGACAAGTTCGTGCGCGTGGCCGACGGCGTGGTCGAGCCGTTCGACGGCGACCTCGACGAATACGCCGCCTGGCTGCGCACCCGCGCCGGCGCGGACCCGAAGAAGGGCGAGGCGAAGCCTTCCCGCGACAAGCAGGCGGAGGCGAAACCGGCCGCGCCAGCCCCGGCGCCCGCGCCCGCCGCGCCGGCGAAGAAGATCAACCCGCACAAGCTGGCGAAACTGGAGAGCCGCGTCGCCGAGCTGGAAGCGCGGCTGGCGGCGATCGAGGTGGAACTCGGCGAGCCCGCGGCCTACGCCGACGGCGGCAAGCGCGCCGCCGACCTCGGCCGCGAGCAGCAGGCGCTGCGCGGCGAACTGGACGCGGCGGAATCCGAGCTGCTGGCGCTGTACGGCTGACCGCCGCGGACGCGCGGCCTCAGCCGACCGCGCACAGGCGCTCGGCGCCCGGCGCTGGCGTCCGCGCGTAGAGCGCGTACAGGGACATCTCCTCCAGCTCGATGCGGTCGCCCAGCAGCGACGCGACCACGTCGAGGTCGCGCAGGAACGCTTCGCGGGTCGCCGCGGTCACCTCGGGCCCGTCGTAATGCTTCACGAACAGCACGGCGAGGCGCGCGATCCCGGCCATGCGCGCATGCGCGCGCGCCAGCCGCGTCCGCGCCGGGTCGTCGTCGCAGAGCGCGTGCAGCACCGGCGCATAGAAGTGCGTCTCCTCCTCCTCGATGTGCCGCAGCAGCGCGTCGCGGAATTGCAGCAGCGTGTCCCGGATCATCGCGTACTGACGATGGATCGCGAGGTCCTCGAGGCGTTCCAGCATGTCCTTCAACAGCGCGTGGTCGGCGACCAGGCGCGGGATCAGGGCGGGATCGTGCATGTGCGGCGACGCGGACTGCGCCGGCGCATCGCCGTGGGCGGCGGTTGCTTCGGTGGGACGGCTGTTGAATCTGAACATCGACGCGACCTCGTGGGCACTGGCGCCCGCTGAACCTGCATGCCTGCGATTCCGATCGTCGATCGTGGAAACGTCGCTGCGCTTCCGTGTCCGCAGTCCCGCGGGCGATGTCGATGGATCGACTTCTCGCGCCCGCAGCGGAAACTGCAGCAAGCACGGTGCCAGCGCGGGCCGCATTTCCGCGCACTGCGTTGCAGTTCCGGCAATGCGATCCGCATGCCGGCGCCGATCGGCGGACGTGCGGCACGCGATCGTCAGTCGATCGTCCTCCGATCGCGGCCGCAAGCGATCGCATGCGCACGCATCCGCGCGCCCATGCGCATCGGCGGGACGGTTCGACGTGCGCGATCGGCGCGTGCGGATGACGCACAGCGGCAGTTCGTCCGAACTGCGATGCGCGTCGCGGCCGTATGCGGCAAATTCGGCCGGTCCGCGTCGCTTCGATACATGCGGCGGATCGTGTTCGCCCGCAGGATCGATGGCGCCTCGCCGTTGCGGCGGGCGTCGCGCGATCGCGGGCGTGGCGTCGGCCACGCCCGCGATGCGCAGGATCACTTCGCGATCAACACCAGCAGCGAACGCGCCTGCAAACCATAGACGGTGTATTCGCCGCCGATGTAGGCCTCCGCGCCCGGCGCCACCACCGTGTTCGCGCCTTCGTTCCAGGTCGCGGTGTCGGCGACGCGGTACCACTGCTTGCCGGCGCCCGGCCACGGCAGGGTGAAGTTCACGTTGCCCGACCAGCCGTTGTAGGCGACGTAGATCGCGCTGGCGCTGTCGCCGAATTCGCTGCCGTCGATGCGCCAGGCGATCGCGTGGTTGCTCGAACTGCCGAAGTAGGCCGCATCCGCGACGCCGCCGTCGGGCTTGAACCAGCGCATCTGCTCCATCACGTTGCCGTTGTTGTCGACGCCGGAGTAGAAGTTCGACGGGCGCAGCGACGGATGCGCCTTGCGGAACGCGATCAGGCGCGTGGTGAAGGTCTGGAAGTCGGCCTCGACGCCGCTGCGGGTCCAGTACAGCCAGTTCGCCGGCGAGTCGAGGTTGTAGGCGTTGTTGTTGCCGAACTGGGTGCGCAGCGCTTCGTCGCCTCCGGTGAACATCGGCACCCCGGCGCTGAGCAGCATGAACGCCATGCCGGTGCGCGCCGCGCGGCGCTGGTCGAGCGCCACGCCGCCCTGGTCCCAACTGTTGTTGTTGTCCTCGCCGCCGTCGGACGGTCCGTACGGCCACGCCTGGCCGTTCTGCTTGCTGTTGTAGGCGTAGAGGTCGTTCAGCGTGAAGCCGTCGTGCGCGACCACGAAGTTGACCGAATGCCACGGCTTGCGGCCATCGTCGCCGTACAGGTCGGAGGAGCCGGCGAAACGCGAGGCCATGGTCCCGGCGGTGACGACCTCGACGCCCAGTTTGTTCTGCTTCTTGCGCATGGCGTCGCGGAAGGCGCCGTTCCACTCGGCCCAGCCCGACGGGAAGCCGCCGACCTGATACGAATTGCCGCCGATCGCCCACGGTTCGGCGATCAGGTCCAGGCCGCTGCCGCCGGCGGCCGGGCGCGGCGGCAGCTCGGCGACGATGCGGTTCAGCGCGTTGCCGCTGTCCATCTTGTCGAAGTTGAAGCAGCCGTGCTGGCAGGTATTGCCCAGCACCGAGGCCAGGTCGAAGCGGAAGCCGTCGACGCCGAGGCCGTCGCGCCAGTACGCGAGCGAATCGACGATCAGGTTCTGCGCGATCGTGTTGCGGGTGTTGTAGTTGCCGCCCACGCCGGTGTTGTCCCACGAGTAGCGCAGGTCGCTGGTGAGCGAGTAGTAGGTGGGATTGTCCAGGCCGCGCCAGGACAGCAGGTTGTAGACGGTGAGCCCGTCGGTGCCGCCCCAGGCGCCGCCTTCGCCGGTGTGGTTGTAGACCACGTCGATGTAGACCTTGATTCCGGCGTCGTGGAAGGCCTTGACCATCGCCTTCCATTCGCGGGTCGGGCCGCCGGCGGTCTTGTCCGACGAATAGCGGCGGTCCGGCGCGAAGTAGTTGAGGGTCATGTACCCCCAGTAGTTGTCGCCGGCGTCGGAATTCGGGTCGATGTCGTTCTGGTCGTTCTGGGTTTCCTGCACCGGCAGGAATTCCACCGCGGTCACGCCCAGCGAGGCGAGGTAGGCGGCCTTCTGCGCGGCGCCGGCGTAGGTGCCGCGCTGCGACAGCGGGATCGAGGTGTCGTTCATGGTCAGGCCGCGCACGTGGACCTCGTAGACGACGTCGTCCTTGAAGGCGCGGGTGGGCTTGGCGCCGAACGAGGTGGTGTCGGTCGCGAGCACGACGCCCTTGGGCGCGCAGGCGCCGCTGTCGAGGTTGCGGTAGCCGGCGCCGGAGGCGTAGATCGTGCCGCTGGTGCAGGTCGCGGTGTTCGGGTCCTGGCTCATTTCGCGGGCGTAGGGATCGAGCAGCAGCTTGTTCGGGTTGAAGCGGTTGCCGCTGGCGTCGATGTCGGTCACGAAGCCGGTCGCGCTGCCCTTGGTCCAGGCGCTGCTGTAGGTCCAGTTCGGGCCCCAGGCGCGGTAGCCGTAGTAGACCGGGCCGGTGATGCCGTAGGTGGCCTGCAGCGTGGCCACCGACACGGTCTTCGACCAGACGCTGGTCGCGGCGTCCTTGGTCATCACGTAGTTGACCTTCTCCTGCGCGCCGGAGGCGGTCTTGTAGATCCATACCTCGATGCGGGTGGCGCGCGAGGAATACACGCGGAAGGTGATGTTGCTGTTGGTGGCGTCGTACTTCGCGCCGAGGTTCTGCGCATTGATCGCCGCCTGCGCGGCGTGGGTCGGCCACAGGGCCAGCCATGCCGTCAGCAGCAGCGCGCCGACGGTCCTGATCCAGTGCTGCATCGTCGTGTCCTCCGGGGAGTGGGGGCGCGCAAGTCCGGCGCGCGCCGGCACTATGGCCGGATGTGCGATTGCACATCGCGGTCGCGCCCGCGCCTGCGGCCGCGTGCAAACGTATTCACCTGCGGATGCCGTCCTGCGTGCGTCGTGCGTGCTCCGGACGCGCTCCGGACGCGCCCGTGCCGGGGGGCGGGAGCCGCGCACTTGAAATCGGTACCATGGGCGCCAGATTTCCCCTCCGTTCCGATCCTTTCCCCGCGCCCATGCCCATCTATGCCTTCGCGTGCGACGCCTGCGGCCATGCCTTCGACCGCCTGCAGAAACTCTCCGACCCCGATCCCGAGACCTGTCCGGCCTGCGCCGCGCCGCGGGTGCGCCGCCAGTTGACGGCGCCGTCGTTCCGGCTCTCGGGCAGCGGCTGGTACGAGACCGACTTCAAGAAGGACGGCGATCGCAAGCGCAACCTGGCCGACGGCGGCGACGCGCCAAAGACCGAGGCCAGATCCGAGCCGAAGCCCGACACCGCCGCGAAGCCGGCCGCGGCGCCCGCGCCCGCGCCGAAGCCCGCCGCGGGCGGCGCCGGGGACTGAGGCCCCGCGGTCGCAAAAAAAGCCCCGCGAACGCGGGGCTTTTTCCGGAGCGGCGGGCCGCGCCTCAGCGCACGCCGAAGCGGGCCCGGCAGCCGCGATCGACCCAGAGGCCGCCGCGTAGGGCGTAGCCCCAGGTCTGGCCCTGGATGCAGGGCTGGCTGGACAACTGCTGGATCAGCCGCGGCATGCCGCGCCCGATGTCCCAGGCGCAGGTTGTGCGGCGGTTGTCCTGGCTGGAGCAGGTGACGTTGTAGCCGTCGTCGTCGTCGCCGTAGCCGGGGCCGACCCGGAACACGCCGCGACAGCCGCCGTCGACCCAGAGCGCGCCGTTGGTCAGGCCCCAGTTGCCGTTGCGCACGCAGCGGGTGCCGGACAACTGCCGCACCAGGCTCGCCTCGCCGTAGCGGCCGGTCCCGCACTGGCGATAGCGGCCGTTGTCGCTTTCGCAGCGGATCTGTTCGCCGATGCCGCCGTCGTTCCAGTCGCCTTCGGCGAAATCGGCCCGGCAGCCGCCGCGGACCCGGACCTGGCCGGGCGCGCTCGACCAGTTCTGGCCTTCGATGCAGCGCGTGTTGGACAACTGCCGCACCAGCCGCGAGGCGCCGCGCCACGGTGTGGGGCAGTTGCGCTGGCGGCTGTCGTTGCTCTCGCAGCGCACGGTGCCGCTGTCGACCGGCGGATTCCAGCCGCTGCCGCCGAGCGACTGCGCGATGTCGGTCCTGATCCGGCTGAAGGTCCAGTGCGACAACCGGACCTGGTCCAGGTAGAAGCGCATCTGGTCCTCGGGGATGGCGCGTCCGCGCGACTGTTCCGAGTATTCCAGCCCGATCACCCGCCGCTGTTCCGCGGGCGTGAGCTGCCACAACTGCTCCGGCGCGTAGGTGCGGGTCTGCACCTGCGCCGCTGCGGGCGGGGCCGCGGCGACGCCGAGTGCGCAGGCGGCGGCGAAGAGGGCGAGCGACAGGGCGGGGGAGAGGGCGTTGCGAAGCGCGATCGTCCTGCAGCGGTTCATGGCGATTTCCTGAAGGGGCGGGGCGGGCGACCGGCCGTGGGCGTCCCGCGCCCACAGCCTACGCCCGACCGGTGCCGGCGCGGGCCGGCGTCAGCGCAGGCCGAACCGGCCGCGGCAGCCCTCGTCCACCCAGACCGTGCCCTTGCCGTCGTAGCCCCAGCTGCGGCCCTCGGTGCAGGGCGACCTGGACAGCGTTTCCAGCAGCGTCGGACGGCCGCGGCGCGCGTTCCAGGGGCAGGTCAGGCGACGGCCGTTCTCGCTGCCGCAGGTGATGCTGTAGCGGCCGTTGCTTTCGCCGACGCGGAACACGCCGCGGCAGCCCTTGTCGACCCAGATCGAACCGTCGCTCTGCCCCCAGGTGCTGCCTTCGCGGCAGGGCGCGTCGGACAGCTGGCGGATCAGGTCGGCGTTGCCGTAGAGGTCGCGGCCGCAGGTCTCGTGGCGGCCGTCCGCGCTTTCGCAGCGGATTTCCTTGCCGCTGAAGCGCGGCCCGAACTCGGCGCGGCAGCCGCCGGACACCCAGACCTTGCCGGGGGTCGCGCCCCAGGTGCGGCCCTGCACGCAGTCGGTGGCGGAGATCTGCCGCAGCAGCCGGGTCTGGCCGGGCCAGGACACCTGGCAGGTCTCGCGACGGGTGTCCTTGCTCTCGCACTTCACGCTGTCGCGGTCGAAGGGACTGGCGGCGTGCGCGGGCGGCGCGGCCGGGCTGGCGGCGAAGGCGACGGACAGGGCGATCAGGCAGCGGAAGCGGGTCATGGCGGGTTCCATCGGGTAAGGCGGGAGGACGCGCGGGTCAGCGCGGCACGAAGACCGCGCGGCAGCCGTAGTTCACCCACAGCTTGGCGCGACGGTTGTAACCCCAGGAATACCCCTGCTGGCAGGCGCGGTCCGACAGCTTCTGCTGCAGGCGCGGCGGACCGCGGCTGTGGTCCCAGGTGCATTCGTTGAACTTGCCGTTGGCGCTTTCGCAGGTGACCTTGTAGCCGTCGCTGGCGCCGTCGGTGACCTTGAAGATCGCCCGGCAGCCCAGGTTCACCCAGAGCTTGCCGTTGCGCAGGCCGAAGTTGCGGTCGATCGTGCAGTGCGTGCTCGACAGCTGCTGCACCACCTGCGGCGTGCCGTACAGCCTGCTGCCGCACTCGTGGTACTTGCCGTCCACGCTCTCGCAGCGCAGCTGGGAACCGGCCAGTTCGCCGTCCACCGAGGAGAACAGGGCGCGGCAGCCGCCGGACACCCGCACCTGGCCCGGGGTCGTCCACCAGTTCTGGTTGGCGACGCAGCGCGTGCCGGAGAGCTGGCGCATGATCCGCGAATTGCCCGACCACGGCATCTGGCAGGTTTCGGTCCTGCCGCCGGTGCTCTCGCAGGGGACGCCCCCGCCCGTGGTGTCGAGCACCTCGGTGAATTCCGCCCGGCAGCCGCCGCTCACCTGCAGCCGGCCCGGCGCCGACGACCAGTTCTGGCCCTCCACGCAGGTGGTGTTCGACAGCTGGCGCACCAGCCGCGAGCGCCCGGTCCACGGCGGGGTGCAGGTCTTGGCCCGGCCGTCGGCGCTTTCGCAGCGGACGGTGTTGGCCGACACCGGGTCGCTGACGCCGTGCCCGGCCAGCGACTCGGTGATGTCGCTGCGCACCCGGCTGAACGGCCAGCGCGAGAAACGGACCTGGTCGAGGTAGAAGCGCAGTTGGTCGTCGGGGATGGCGCGGCCGTCGGACTGGTCGCTGTACTCCTGGGCGATGACCCGGCGCTGGGTGTCCTCGTCCAGTTCCCACAGCCGCTCCGGCGCGTAGGCCTTGGCGGCGGCCGGCGTCGTCGCCTGGTCGGTGTAGCCGGGTTCGCCCGGGGACTGCCCGAAGGCGGGCCCTGCGAGCGCGGCGAACGCCAGGGTGGCGGTCAGGCCCGTGGCGCGGAGGAGGCGCGGCAACGGGCGGCGGATCTGGACGGGCATGCAGGCGTCTCCTTGACGGCGGGATGGCGCGCCCGCCCCGCACGCCGGTCGCAGCGACCGCGTGCGGGCGCCGCAACCGCTAGAATGCGCGGCTCCGGCTGGCGCCGGACGATCCTACACCCGGAGTTCCCCCATGCGTACCCATTTCTGTGGCCTCGTCGACGAGGCGCTGATCGGCCAGACCGTGACCGTGTGCGGCTGGGTCAACAAGGCCCGTGCCCAGAGCCACCAGGCCTTCGTCGACCTGCGCGACCACGAGGGCATCGTGCAGGTGCTGGTCGAGAGCGACCAGCCCGAGCTGTTCGCGATCGCCGGTGCGCTGGGCAGCGAGGACTGCGTGCGCGTCACCGGCGCGGTGCGCGCGCGCTACGCCGTCAACGACAAGCTCCGCAGCGGCAAGGTCGAGATCGTGCCGACCGCGATCGAGGTGCTGAACAAGGCCGAGGCGCTGCCGTTCCACGCCCACGAGAACCCGGGCGAGGACGTGCGCCTGAAGTACCGCTACCTCGACCTGCGCCGTCCCGAGATGCAGCAGATGATGCGCACCCGCATCCGCCTGGTGCAGGCGCTGCGCCGCTGGCTGGACGAACGCGGCTTCCAGGACATCGAGACCCCGATCCTGACCAAGGCCACCCCCGAGGGCGCGCGCGACTTCCTGGTGCCGGCGCGGATGCACCCGGGCGAGTTCTACGCGCTGCCGCAGTCGCCGCAGCTGTTCAAGCAGATCCTGATGATGGCGGGCTTCGACCGCTACTACCAGATCGCGCGCTGCTTCCGCGACGAGGCGCTGCGCGCCGACCGCCAGCTCGAGTTCACCCAGCTCGACATGGAGTTCGCGTGGGTGTCCGAGCGCGACGTGCAGGACACCACCGAAGGCATGATCCGCACCGTCTTCAAGGAGGTGATGGACGTCGACCTGGCCGATCCCTTCCCGCGCATGACCTACGCCGAGGCGATGCGCCGCTACGGCTCGGACAAGCCGGACCTGCGCATCGCGCTGGAATTCGTCGACATCGCCGATCTCGTCAAGACCTGCGAATTCAAGGTGTTCACCGACTGGGCGAACCATGAGGACGGCCGCGTGGTCGCGTTGCGCGCTCCGGGCGGCGCGGCGCTCAGCCGCAAGCAGATCGACGACTGCGCCGCGCACGTGGCGAAGTACGGCGCCAAGGGCCTGGCGTGGATGAAGATCGAGGACGCGGCGAAGGGCCGCGAGGGCATCGCCTCGCCGATCGCCAAGTTCCTCGACGACGCCACCCTGGCCGCGATCGTGCAGGCCGCCGGCGCGCAGACCGGCGACGCGATCTTCTTCGGCGCCGCCGACTACAAGACCGCCAGCGACTTCATGGGCGCGCTGCGCCTGAAGCTGGGCAAGGACCTGGGCCTGGTCGAGGCCGGCTGGAAGCCGCTGTGGGTCACCGACTTCCCGATGTTCGAGTGGGACGCCGAGGCGCAGCGCTACGTCGCCCTGCACCATCCCTTCACCGCGCCGGCGGTGGACGACATCGCCGACCTGCGCGCCAACGCGAAGACCGCGGTGTCGCGCGGCTACGACATGGTGCTCAACGGCAACGAGATCGGCGGCGGTTCGATCCGTATCCACAATTCGCAGATGCAGAGCGCGGTGTTCGACCTGCTCGGCATCGGCGCCGAGGAAGCGGAGCTGAAGTTCGGCTTCCTGCTCGACGCGCTGAAGTACGGCGCGCCGCCGCACGGCGGCATCGCCTTCGGCATCGACCGCATCGCCGCGCTGATGGCCGGCACCGAATCGATCCGCGACGTCATCGCCTTCCCCAAGACCACCACCGCGCAGTGCCTGATGACCGGCGCGCCGTCGCCGATCCCCGACGCGCAACTGGCCGAGGTGCACGTGCAGGTGCGTCCGCGTCCGACCGAGGCTTGACCCTGTCTTGGTAGAGCGGCCTTCAGGCCGCTGCTTTTCGCGTGATCTCGAAATGGCAGCGGCCTGGTGTTCAACCGCCGGATGGCGGGTCAGGCCGCTCTGCCGATCCGGAAAAACGAGAGGTTCGCGATGACCTACGCCATCCGCCGCGCCACGCCCGCCGACGCCGAACGCGTCGCCGACATCGCACGCCGCAACTTCACCGAGACCTTCGGCCATCTGTATCCGCCGGAAGACCTCGCGTACTTCCTCGACACCAGCTACGTCGCCCAGACCCAGCGCGAACTGCTCGAAGACCCGCGCTGCGCGGTGTGGCTGCTGGAGGACGGCGACGAGGCCGTCGGCCACATCCTCGTGGGGCCGTGCGGACTGCCGCATCCCGAGGCGCGCGAGGCCGACGGCGAGATCAAGCGTCTCTACCTCCTCGCCCGCGCCCACAACGGCGGCTGGGGCGCGAAGCTGATGCAGACCGCGATGGACTGGCTGCTGCGCGACGGCCCGCGCACGCTGTGGGTAGGCGTGTGGAGCGAGAACTTCGGCGCGCAGCGGTTCTACGCGCGCTACGGCTTCGGCCGGGTCGGCGAATACCTGTTCCCGGTCGGCCAGACCAACGACCACGAGTTCATCTTCCGGCGCGACGCGTGAGCGCGGACGCGCGCCCGCTGCGGGTCGCGCTGGTCGGCGATTCCATCCGCATGGGCGCCGAGCCGTACGTGCGCGCGCGCCTGCCCGCCGCGTGGCGGGTGTGGTCGCCGGCGGAGAACGGCGAGTCCTCGCACAAGTTGCGTGCGCAGCTCGACGCCTGGCTGCCGGCCGGCGCGTTCGACCTGATCCATCTCAACTGCGGCCTGCACGACCTGCGCCACGATCCCGGCCGCGACCGCCCGGTCGCCACGCCGGAGGAGTACGCCGGCAATCTGCGCGCGATCTTCGCCGCGCTGTCCGCCGGCGGCGCGACCGTGGTGTGGGCGACGACCACGCCGATCGACGAGGCCGCGCACAATGCCGCGAAGGCCTCGCGCCGCCATGCCGCCGACGTCGCTGGGTACAACCGCATCGCCGTCGGACTGGCCCGGGCGGCCGGCTTCCGCATCAACGACCTGCACGCCGCGCTGTCGCAGGCGCCGCTCGGCGAGCTGCTGCTGCCCGACGGCGTGCATTTCACCGCGGCCGGCTATGCCCGGATCGGCGCGCTGGTCGCGGCGGCGCTGATCGCCGCCGCGCCACCGGCCTGAGCGGCCCGCAGGCGAACGGCCCGGCGCAGGGCGCCGGGCCGTTGGAGGGTGTCCGTCGCGGGACGGAACACGGAGCGTATGCAGCCCGCCTGCGCGGGGCTCAGTCCTCGGCGCTGCGGTAGCGGCCGTCGAACCGGCCGGCGGCCACCGCGTAGGCGCCACGGGTGACCGTGGTCGACGGGTCGAAGTACGCGTGCAGCGTGGGCTGCAGGTCGAACGGCCCCTGGGTCACGGTGAAGCGGGCGTTGATCAGGCCCTGGTCCAGCGCCAGTTGGACGTAGCCGCGCAGCACCGCCGGCACCGACGCCGCGTCCTCGATCGGCAGCCGGCTGCCGTTGTAGAACACGGTCAGGTCGCCGCTGTCGCCGCGCGCCGCCTCCTGCAGCCCCAGCGCCTGCACCAGCGAATAGGCCAGGCTGACCCGGGTCACGCCGTCGTTCGGCCGGAACTGGCCGTTGATCGTGCCCATCACGCCGGCCTGGGCCTGGCCCAGGTCACGCAGCGGCGCGCCCTTCGCGATCACCGACTCGATGTACGGCGACAGCGGGTCGTTGGCGGAGACGTCCTTGACGCTGCTGGCGGACCCGGTGAACGGCAGCGACTGGCGCACGCTGGCGCCCATGGTCAGGTACTGCGCCAGCTCGCCGCGCCGCAGCGTGCGGTCGGGGCGGAACGAACCGTCGGACAGGCCGTCCATCAGCCGGTTGGCGACGGCGTACTCGATCGCCTGCCGCGCCGGATGGTTGGCGATGTCGTTGAGCCCGGTATAGCCGCCGCTGTTGAGGAAACTGATCTTGCCCTCGACCGTGCCCGGCGCGCCGTAGCCGTTGGTGACCTGCAGCGGATCCAGGCCGGTGCCGGAGACCGAGCCGATGCCGCGCACGGTGACCTTCCAGGTGCCGGCCTTGCCCGGCGCGCCGGTGCTGACGGTGTCGCCGAGCACCGGCAGCGAGATCGCGGAGCCGTAGCGCACGCCGTCGGGGTCGGTCAGCACCAGCGCGAGGGTGTTCTCGCCGATGGTGGCGCGCGCCGAGACCCAGGCCACGTCCGCGCCGACGGTGAAGCTCTGCTCCTCGACGTTGCCCACCGGCGAGAAGAACACCGAGAACGGCACGTCCGGGGCGCCGCCGGTCAGCACCGCGTTGGCGTTGAACTGGCGCAGCAGGTTGACGGTGCCGCCCCAACCGAAGCGCACCGCGGCGGCTTCGCTGACCGCGGCGTAGGCGTTGACGTGGCCGGCGCCGGCTTCCCACGGCAGCCGCGCGGTCATGTTGGTCGCGGTGCGGGTGAGGATGTCCTTGACCTGGGCGGGGGACAGGTTCGGATTGGCTTCCAGCATCAGCGCGACGATGCCGGCGACGTGCGGGGTCGCCATCGAGGTGCCGCTCATGTGGGTGTAGAACGGCAGGTAGGCGGCGGGCAGCGTCTCCGCGTCCTGCTGGGCCGCCAGCAGCGGCAGGGTGCCGGTGGTGTCGCGGGTGGAGACGATGTCCACGCCCGGGGCGACGATCGAGGGCTGGTTGACGTAGGTCCAGGCGCTGCCGTCGTCCATGGTGAAGGCGCCGGTCTCGCCGCGCTTGCCGCGCGAGGAGAACGAGGTCAGCACGCCGTCCTTCTCGCCGGCGCCGACCGAGATCACCCACGGCGCCTGCGCGTAGGGATTGTGGGTGTCTTCGCCGGGACCGTCGTTGCCGGCGGCGAACACGCTGACGATGCCCTTCTTGTAAAGGTTGTAGGTCGCGATGTTGACCGGGTTTTGCGGGTCGAACTTGCCCGAGCTGCCCCAGGAATTGCTGACCACGCGGATCGGCGCGCTGTAGCTGAACTGGTTGGTCGCCGCGTAGTCGAGGCCGCCGACCGCATCGAGGATGAACAGCACCGCCCCGGAGCCGTAGCCGACCAGGGCGGCGCCGGGCGCCACGCCGCGGTACAGACCGTTGGAACGCGCGCCGGTGCCGCCGATGGTGCCCGCGCAGTGGGTGCCGTGGCCCGAGCCCCAGTCGGTGTTGGGGATGCCTTCGAGATAGGTGATCGGCAGCAGCGTGTCGATCGAGGCGAGGTTGGTCGCACCCTGGGTGTTCTGCACGAGGTGCGCGCCGAACTTCACGTCGTCGTGGGTGCCGTCCACGCCGGAATCGTTCACCACCACGCCGACGCCGCGGCCGCTGAAGGGCGTGACGCGGCCGTAGTCGCCCGGATTGTCGACGGCGCGCGCGGCGCCGGAGATCTGCCGCGCTTCCTTGTTGAAGTAGCGCAGCGGGGCGTTCCAGTAGATCGAGGCCACGTCGCTGCGCGCCGAGAGCGCCTGGATCTCCGCGCGGGTGGCGCGCACGCCGGCGATCGGCAGGCTGCGCATGATCACGCCCTTGTGGATGCCGAGGGTCTGCAGCACCGCGACCTGCGACGGCGTCACCGGGCCGGACTGGCGGTAGCTCACCACGACTTCGAGTTCGTCGGTGGCGCTCGCGGCGGAGAGCCGGGACAGCAGTTGCGGATCGAGATGAGCGTCGGCGAGGGCGACGCCGCTGGCCAGCAGGCCGATCGACAGGGCGGAAATGCGGAGGAAACGGCGACGTTCGGGCGATGCTGACGACATGGTTGGACGCTCCACGGGGATGGCCCGCCGGATGCGGGATGTCCGCAGTATTGGAAGCGGCGCGCGCCGCCGCATCGGGAGTCGCCACCAGCCGGGGCGGGGGAAATCCCCTACAGACAGGGCCGGACGGACGCGATATGGTGGGGTTCGACGGCCCCGTCCGGGCCGCAGAGACGTCGCCGCACACAGGAGGCGGCGGCCGCCGAACACGGGACGCGGCTGGACGCGAACGCGACCGCAATCCATCGAGCGTGCGATGATCGAGTATGCGAAGGGCGTCCTGCGCGGCGTCCGCCGACTTTCCGTGACGTTGTCCGGGCTGGCGTTTGCGACATTGCTGTGCGCCTTGCCGCTGCAGCGCGCGCAGGCCCAGGCGCTGGCGGTGCAGGTGAGCGTCTCCGGCGACGTGGCGACGGCGGTCATCGGCCCGTCGACCCAGCCGGTGGCCGACGTGACCCTGACGTTCGACCAGCCGACCGGGCTAAGCGCATCCAGCCTCGGCCTGAGCGCGTCGCTGGCGTCGATCACCGACACGGCCCTGCTGGCGCGGCTACCCGGCGGCGCCCTCAACCAGATCGACGCCGGTTTCCCGCTGCTGCTCACCATCGAGCCGCCGCTGACCGGCGGCCTGTCGTTCCGCACGGTGCGGGTCGAGGTCCATACCCATGCCCTGGGCTACGCGGCGGGCAGCTCCTACCGCCTGTTCAAGGCGCCGCTGGGCGGGAGTTTCAGCGACATCACCGACGAGATCGCGCCCGGCAGCGTGCGCGCGCGCGGCACCACCGGCGGCTTCTCCCAGTTCCTGGTGCTGGCCGACTTGCGCACCACCAGCAGCGTGGTCGCCGCCAAGATCGCGGCCCTGCGCGCGCGCGTCGACACGCTGCCGTCGAGCGAGCGCCAGCCGTTCCGCGTGCAGCTCGATCAGGTCGAGAGCGGCGTCGCCAGCGAGGACTTCGCCGTCGCGCTGGATGCGGTCGACGACCTGTCCGCGCGCGCGCTGGCCCGGGCCGGCACGCACCTGGCCGATCGCTGGCGGGCGGCGCGCGACCTGGACAACCAGGCCGGCGATCTGATCGCCGGCGCGGCCTCGCTGCGGTTCTCGGTGGCCTATCTGCGCGATTACGGCGATTGAGCGCCGGCCCGGGTCGGGTCGTCGCCAGCGCGCATGAAAACCCGGTCGACACCCTCTAAGATCGGGCGATGCAGGCCCGTCTCCTCGTTCATACGCCGCTGCAGGCGGCCACCGCGCGTTCGCTCCGCGCGGGCGAGCGGCTGCGCATCGGGCGCGCCGAGGGCTGCGATCTGCGGATCGACCACCCGTCGGTGTCGCGCGCGCACGCCGAGCTGCTGCCGCTGGAGGCGGGCTGGCGTCTGTGCGACCTCGGCAGCAAGAACGGCAGCTTCGTCGACGGGCTGCGCGCGCAGGACGCGCCGCTGCCGAGCGCAGGCTGGCTGCGGTTCGGCGATGTCCACTGCGAATTCCGGATGCTCGACGCCGACCAGGCCGCGCGCGACGCCGTCGCGCACCGCGAGCGCCGCGCCGTCGCGACCGCGCACACCGCGCGCATCGACCGGATCGAGGCGATCGAGGCGCTGCTCGACGCCAGCCTGCGCGGTGCGATCGAACTGGCCCAGTGCGAGCGCGGCTTCGTCCTGCTGCGCGAGCACGGCCGCCTGCGCGTCCGCCACCGGCTGGCGCTGGCGCCGGAGGCGATGCGCGCCGCCGATTTTTCCGGCAGCGTCGGCGCGGTCGATCGCGCGCTCGACCGGCGCGTCGCCGTCGTCGCCAACGACATCGGCGGCGTCGAATGGCTGGCCCGTCGCGCATCGGTGATCGCCGCCGGGATCAGCGCGCTGGTCTGCCTGCCGCTGCTGGACGGCGACGAGGCGCTGGGCGCGATCTACGTCGATCGCGTGCGCCCCGGCCCGCCGGTGACCGACCTCGACCTGGCGCTGCTGGAAGCCTTCGCCGAGCGCGCGGCGCTGTGGATCGCGGCGCGACGCATGCGCGCGCTGCTGGAGGCGCCGTCGGCTGCGGACGACGCGCTCGACTGGCGCGGCATCGCCGACGGCCACGGCGGGACGCGGTGGTGACGCCGGCCGCGGACGACCCGCCGGCGGACGACCCGTCGGCGACGCGCACCGGCCTCCTCGACCAGGTCGAATTCGCGCCCGGCGCGGTGCTGGGCGAGCGCTACCGCATCGACGGCCTGCTCGGCATCGGCGGCATGGGCGTGGTCCACCGCGCCACCGACCTCACCCTGCAGGTCCCGGTGGCGCTGAAGCTGCTGCGGCCCGAACTGGCCCATCGCGGCGACGCGTTCGAACGCTTCCGCCAGGAACTGCTTCTCGCCCGCCAGGTGTCGAGCCCGCGCGTGGTGCGCATCCACGATCTCGCCCGCCACGACGGCCACTGGCTGATCAGCATGGACCTGGTCGACGGCGAGGCGCTGGACCATCGTCTCGACCGTGAAGGCGCGCTGCCGATCGAGGATGCGCTGCGCATCGCCCGGCAGATCGCGGAGGGCCTGGCGGCGGCGCATGCCTGCGGCGTGATCCACCGCGACCTCAAGCCGGCGAACATCCTGCTCGACCGCAACGGCGACGCGCGGATCAGCGACTTCGGCGTCGCGCGTTCGCTCGCCGGCAGCGGCGGCACGCGCTCCGGCGCGATCGTCGGCACGCCGGACTATCTGTCGCCGGAGCAGGTGCGCGGTGCGCCCGCCGATGCGCGCAGCGATCTGTATGCGCTGGGGCTGATGCTGTACGAAATGCTGGCCGGCGCGCCGCCGTTCCCGGCCGGCACGCTCGCCGAAACGCTGGCCCAGCGCATGCTGCGCACGCCGCCGTCGGTCGCGCTGGCCCGGCCCGATGCGCCGGACTGGCTGGCGCGCCTGGTCGCGCGACTGCTGCGCCCGCAGCCCGCGCACCGGCTGCAGACCGCGCAAGCGGTGCTGCAGGCGCTCGACGCGCGCGCGCTGCCGCGCGACCTGCGCGACGCCCTGCCCGGATCGCGCCGCGCGCGATGGACGCTCGCGGCGCTGTGCGCCATCGCGCTCGCTGCGTTCGTCGCGCTCGGGGCGCTGGGGTGGCGCGCGTCGTGGAATCCCCTGCGCGCACCGGCGACGACGGCCGCGGCGACGCCCGTCGTCGCGCCGCTCGACCGGCTGCTCGTGCTGCCGCTGCGCGGCGTGCGCAGCGCCGACGACCCCGATCTCGACGCCGCGCTGTCGCTGCGCCTGCGGCAGACGCTGGCCGCGATCCCCGGGCATGCGGTGGTCGATGGCGAACGCACCCGGCAGGCGCTGCGGGTGCGCGATCCCGGCGGACTGGCGACGCCGGACCCGCTGGCGGTGGCGCGCGCCGCCGCCGCCAGCCGCGTGCTCGAAACCCGCTGGATCGTGGGCGGCCGCGGCGTCCTGATCAGCGCCCGACTGCTCGGCGCGGGCGTCGCGCCGCAGGCGTGGCAGGGCCCGCCGGCCATCGATCCCGGGTCCGCGCTGGCGGCGTGGCTGGCGCAGCCGGCGACCGTGTCCGCGCTGGGCCTGCCCGCTGGCGCGGCGACGTTGCCGGCGATGCCGCCGGCCGCGCTGCGCGCGCTCGGCCAGGGCGTGCGCAAGCGCGCCGACGGCGATCTGGAAGCCGCCGCGCAGGCGTTCGAGACCGCCACCGCGGCCGCGCCGGACGATGCGATCGCGTGGAGCGCCCGCGCCGATCTCGCCGACCAGACCGGCCAGCGCGAGCAGGCGGTCGTCGCCATCGTCCAGGCCCAGCGCGCGCCGCGACTCCCGGCGGGCCTGCGCGCGCGGCTGGCGGCGCAACGCGCCGCGCTCGAAGGCGACACCGGGGCCGCGATCGCGCAGTGGACCGCCTGGCTGCGCGACACGCCCGACGACGCCGCGGCGACCCTGGCGCTGGCCCGCGCCGCGATCGAGGCCGGCGACTTCGACGCGGCCGGCAACGCCCTGCGCGCACTGTCCTCTCGCGATCCCGACGACCCCCGGATCTGGTTCCTGCGCGGCAAGCTCGCGATCCTGCAGGGCGACGCGCGGCCGGCGGTGGACGAGTACCTGGTGCGCGCGCTGGTCGCGTTCAAGCGCGGCCGCGACCGCTACGGCGAAGCCGAGACCGTCAACGCGCTCGGCATCGGCTACGGCCGCCTCGGCCAGACCGCTGACGCCGCGGAGCAGTACCGCCGCGCGATCGCGCTGCGCCGCGCCCTCGGCGATCGCCGCGGGCTCGCGACCAGCCTGCGCAACCTCGCCAACGTGCTGTCGCTCACCGGCGACTACGCCGCGGCCGGGCACGCGCTGGAAGAGGCGCGCACGCTGAGCGCCGCGCTCGGCGATCGCTCCGCCAACGCCGCGGTCGACAATGAACTGGGCCTGCTCGCCGAGGAGCGCGGCGACCACCGCCGCGCGCTGGAGGCGTTCCAGCGCGCGCTGCGCACCTGGCAGCAGATCGACGATCGCCACGCCGTCGCCGAGACGCTCGACAGCATCGGTTTCGCGCACTACCAGCTCGGCAGTTACGGCGACGCGCAGGTCTACTGGCAGCAGGCCGCCGACGCCTACGCCGCGCTCGGCGAGCGCACCGGCCGCGTGCGCACCCGGCAGAACCTCGGGCTGCTGTGGGTGGCCCGCGGGCGCTGGAAGGAGGCGCGCGCGGCCCTCGACGAGGCGCTGAAGGACGCCGAGCGCCTGCAGATGGTCGAGGAGGCCGCGGTCAGCCGGCGCAATCTCGCCGAACTCGCGCTGCGCCAGGGCCATCTGCGCGATGCGGTCGAACGCGCGACCGAGGCCGAGGCCGCATTCCGCCAGCGCGAGGATACGCGCGGTCTCGCCGATGCCGGGCTGCTGCGCGTGGAAGCGCTGCTCGAAGCCGGCGATCGCGCGCGCGCCGGACGCGCGCTTGAAGCGCTGGCGCCGGCGGTCGCGTCGGCGTCCAGCGAACAGCGCGCGACCGCCGAATGGCTGCATGCGCGGCTCGCCGCCGCGGCGGGCGATGCCGCGGTCGCCGGCGAACGGTTGCGGCAGGCGCGCCGGCTCGCCGAGGCGTCGGGCGTGCGCGCGCTGCAACTGCGGATCGCCCTGTCCGAAGCGGGGCAGCGGCCGCAGGCGCTGTCCGCGCTCGACGCCCCGACCGCCGCGCTCGGCAACGCCGGCCTGCGCCTGGACTGGCTGCAGGCGGCGCTGGCGCAGGCGATCGCGCGCGGCGACGTGCGCGGCGCCGGTGCGCTGTACGACGAGGCCGCGGCGCTGCTGCGCGCGGGCGATGCGCTGCACGCCGCGGCGCTGCACCGGCTGGGCGCCGAGGCCCGCGATCGCGCCGGCGACCATGCCGGCGCCGAAGCCGCGCGGGCGCGCGCCGCCGCGGCGGCGGCTGCGGATGCGTCGGCTGCGGCGCCCGCCGTCGCCCGCGGGGGCGACCGATGAGCCGGCCGCCGCCCGACACCGCCGCGCTCGCCGAACTACGCGCGCAGTCCGAGCGCCTGCTCGAACGACTGGAGGCGAACGAACGCGAATTCCGCCGGCTCGGTCGCGCAGTGTGGAACGTGCAGGAAGACGAGCGCCGCCGGCTCGCGCGCGAGCTGCACGATGGCCTCGGCCAGAACCTGACCGCGCTGCGGCACGCGCTGGATCGCGTGCTCGACGACCTGCCTCCCGGGCTCGACGGCGTCCGCGCCCGGCTCGCCGACGCCATCGCGCTGTGCGCGGGCTCGCTGGAGGACACGCGCGAACTCTCGCGGCTGTTGCGCCCGCCGATCCTCGACGACCTCGGGCTGGCGCCGGCGCTGCGCTGGCTCGGGCGCAGCCTCGACGGCGGCGCGACCCGGGTCGTGGTCGAGATCGAACCGCTGCCGCCGCTCGACGGCGAACTGCAGACGCTGCTGTTCCGGGTCGCGCAGGAAGCGCTGAGCAACGCCGTCCGCCATGCCGGCGCGGGCAGCGTGCTGCTGCGCCTGGTCGCGCGCGGCGACGAGCTGCAACTGCAGGCGATCGACGACGGCCGCGGCTGCGACCCGGCGCAGGCGTTCCGCGCCGGCGGCAGCGGCCTGGGCGGCATGCGCGAGCGCCTGCGCCTGTACGGCGGACGGCTCGAACTGCGCGCCGCGCCGGGGCAGGGCACGCGGCTGCGGGCCACCGTGCCGCTGTCGTCGCCGGCTTGACGCTGTCGCAGGCGGCGCGCACCGTACGCCCATGCGCATCCTGATCGCCGACGATCACACGATGGTTCGTGAAAGCCTGGTCGTCGCGATGCAGGCCGAGCACGACATGGACGTGGTCGGGCAGGCGGCCGACGGCATCGAAACGCTCGAACTCGCCGCGCGCACGCTGCCCGACGTGGTCGTCACCGACCTCAGCATGCCGCGGCTGGGCGGACTCGAAGTGGTGCGCCGGCTGCGCGATGCGCTGCCGAACGTCCGCGTGCTGGTGCTGACCATGCACCAGGAGGACGAATACGTGCTGCAGGCGGTGCGCGCCGGCGCCTCCGGCTATCTGATGAAGGACAGCGCGACCCGCGAACTGATCGCCGCGGTGCGCAGCCTGCACGCCGGGCGCGACTACTTCGGCCCGCAGGCGGCGCGCGCGCTGGCCGAGCAGTGGCGGCATCCGGAGCGGACCGCCGAAGACCCGTTCGGCCAGCTCACCGCGCGCGAACGCGAGGTGTTCGTGCTCATCGCCGAAGGCCTGACCACCAAGGAGATCGCCCGCCGGCTCGGGATCAGCGCCAAGACCGCGGAGAACCATCGCGGCCGGGTGCTCGCCAAACTCGACGTGCGCAACACCGCCGAGCTGGTCCGCTACGCATTGCGCAAGGGACTGATCGATTGAGCCGGAACGCCGACGTGCTGCTCGTCCACGGCATCTGGAACGCCCGCGCCTGGCTGGCGCCGTTCGCCCTGCGCCTGCGCCGCGAGGGGCTGGCGCCGGAGACGTTCGGCTACGACAGCGTCTGGCGCGACCCCGGGACCGCCGGCGACCGCCTGATCGCCCGGCTTCGCCAGCGGCCGGTGGCGGCGCTGGTCGGCCACAGCCTGGGCGGGCTGGTCGTCCTGGAGGCCCTGCGCCGGGCGCCCGACCTGCCGGTGCAGCGGGTGGTCTGCCTGGGCTCGCCGCTGCGCGGCAGCGCCGCCGCCGCCGGCCTGGCGGCGCGGCCGCCGCTGGGGCTGGCGCTGGGCCGCAGCCGGGCGCTGCTGGAGCGGGGCTGCCCGCCGTGGACCGGGCGGGCGCAGGTCGGGGTGATCGCCGGCGACCGCGCCAAGGGCCTCGGCGGCCTGTTCGCGCGGCTGGACGGCGCCTCGGACGGCACCGTGGCCGTGGCCGAGACCCGGCTGGACGGCCTGGCCGACCACTGCGTGCTCCCGGCCAGCCACAGCGGGCTGGTGCTGTCGGCCGAGGTCGCCGCCCAGACCGCCCATTTCCTGCGCCACGGCCGTTTTGCCCGGTAGGCGGCGGCCGGACCCGCGGCTTGGGGTAAAATCTCCGGCTTGGCATTCAGATCAGGTGCAGGACTTCCATGGGCAGAGGGCCTTCCATCGAGGCGCGCAAGAACGCGGTCGACGCGCAGCGCGGCAAGATCTTCACCAAGATCGTGCGCGAGATCGGCGTCGCGGCGCGCGCCGGCGGCGGCGATCCCAACGGCAATCCGCGCCTGCGCAGCGCGGTCGACAAGGCGCTCGCGGTCAACATGTCGAAAGACGCGATCGAGCGCGCGATCAAGAAGGCCACCGGCGAACTCGAAGGCGTCGAATACGAGGAAGTGCGCTACGAGGGCTACGCCCCCGGCGGGGTCGCGGTGATCGTCGATTGCCTGACCGACAACAAGGTCCGCACCGTGGCCGACGTGCGCCACGCCTTCAGCAAGTTCGGCGGCAACCTCGGCACCGAGGGCTCGGTGTCGTTCATGTTCCGCAAGACCGGCGTGCTGTCCTTCGCCGGCGGCGTCGACGAGGAGCGGGTGACCGAAGCCGCGATCGAGGCCGGCGCCGACGACGTCGTCGTGTATCCCGAGGACGGCGCGATCGACGTGCTGACCGCGCCGGAGGCCTTCGCCGACGTCAAGGCCGCGATGGAGGCCGCCGGGCTCGCCGCCGACATCGCCGAAGTGACCTATCGCGCCGACAACGACAGCCCGGTCTCCGGCGAGACCGCGCAGCAGGTGGTCAAGCTGCTGCGCTGGCTGGAGGACATGGACGACGTGCAGAACGTCTATTCCAACGCCGAACTCGGCGCGGACGCGTACGCCTGATCGTCGCCCGATCCGGTCGAGCCCGTCGAAGCCTCCATGGTGCAGCCCAGTCCCCTCCGGATCGCCCGGCGCAGCCGTTCATGGCTGGGCGTCCAGGCGCGCCACGTGCGCGTGGATCGCGCCGGCTAGCATGCGCGCCTTCACCCGCATCCTCGGCATCGACCCCGGTTCGCAGCGGACCGGGGTGGGCATCATCGACGTCGACGACGCCGGTCGGACCACGCACGTGTTCCACGCGCCGCTGAACCTGCTGGTCGCGGACGACGACGACACCGACGGGCGGGGCGGCTTCCCGGCCAGATTGAAGCGATTGCTCGAAGGCCTCGGGGCTATCCTCGACGCCCATCGCCCCGACGAGGTGGCGATTGAAAAGGTATTCATGGCCCGCAACCCCGACTCGGCGCTCAAACTCGGCCACGCCCGCGGCGCGGCCCTGTGCGCCGTGGTCCAGCGCGATCTGCCGGTGCACGAATACGCCGCGAAGGAGATCAAGCTCGCGGTGGTCGGCACCGGCGGCGCGGAGAAGGCGCAGATCCAGCACATGGTCGGACTCATGCTCAACCTGAAGGGCAAACTGCAGGCCGACGCCGCCGACGCGCTCGCGGTCGCCATCACCCACGCCCACGTGCGCGCGACCGCGCGCCGGCTCGGCGTCGGCACGCGCGCCGCCTGGGGCAAGCGCTGACCGCGCCCGCGCGACGCCCCGCATCCACCATCTTCCATCCTCCCTTCGACCGACCTCCATGCATCCTGCGCTGCGCCAGAATCTCTTCCTCATCAAGGAACACGTCGGCATCTTCAAGGCCGCGAACAACTACGATGTGTTCGATCCGGCCAGCGGCGCCAAGCTGCTGGAATGCCGCGAACCCAACCTCGGCTTCTTCACCAAGCTGCTGCGCTTCACCGACTACAAGCGGATGACGCCGTTCGAGGTGGTGCTGGCGGGGGCCGACGGCCGCAAGGCGCTGACCGTGCGCCGCGGCGTGTCGTTCTTCCTGTCGAAGGTCGAGGTGCTGGACGAGAACGGCCGCGTGGTCGGCGGCTTCAAGCAGAAGTTCTTCTCGATCGGCGGCGCGTTCCGCGTGCTCGACGCCCGCGACAACGAGGTCTGCATGCTCAAGGGCAAGTGGACCAGCTGGAACTTCCAGTTCCTCAAGGGCGACCGGGAACTGGCCAGGGTCAGCAAGCAGTGGTCCGGGCTGGGCAAGGAACTGTTCACCAGCGCCGACAACTACGTGCTGTCGGTGTCCGATGCCGTGGGCGAGGACGACGACGTGCGGATCCTGATCATGGCCGCGGTCATGTGCATCGACATGGTGCTGAAGGAGTAACCTGCGCGCAGCGCGGGAGACGAGCATGATCGGTCGACTCAAAGGCACACTGGTGCACAAGCAGCCGCCCTGGCTGGTGATCGACGTCCACGGCGTCGGTTACGAGCTGGAGGCGCCGATGAGCACGTTCTACGACCTGCCGGACGTCGGTCGCGAGGTCGCGCTGTTCACCCACTACGCGCAGAAGGAGGACAGCGTGTCGCTGTACGGCTTCCTGCGCGAGGCCGAGCGGCGCCTGTTCCGCGACGTGCAGAAGGTCAGCGGCATCGGCGCGAAGATCGCGCTGGCGGTGCTCTCGGGGGTCAGCGTGGACGCGTTCGCGCGGCTGGTGCAGACCGGCGACGTGGCCGCGCTCACCCGGATCCCCGGCATCGGCAAGAAGACCGCCGAGCGCATGGTCGTCGAGCTGCGCGACCGCGCCGCCGACTTCGTCGGCGCCGGCGCGACCCTGAACGCCTCGGCCGCCGCGGGCGACGCGCAGTCCGAGGCGACCATCGCCCTGCAGCAACTTGGCTACAAGCCCGCCGAGGCCGCGCGCATGGCGCGCGACGCCGCGGCGGCCGGCGACGACGCCGCCGGGATCATCCGCAAGGCGCTGCAGTCCGCGCTGCGCTGACATCGGCACACTCCACGAGGGCCTTCCGGCATTCCCGCGATGAGCGATACCTCCCAGCACGACGCGTCCACCTCACACCCGAACTCGCACGGCAAGACCGGGCTCGCCGCGCTGGTCGTGGCCGCCGTCGGCGTCGTGTTCGGCGACATCGGCACCAGCCCGCTGTACACGATCCAGGAGATGTTCAGCCCGCACTACGGGCTGACCCCGGACCCGCACACGGTCAAGGGCCTGCTCTCGCTCGGCTTCTGGTCGCTGCTGCTGGTGGTCACGCTGAAGTACGTCATCGTGATCATGCGCGCCGACAACGAAGGCGAGGGCGGCATCATGGCGCTGACCGCGCTGGCCCAGCGCAGCCTCAAGCCCGGGTCGCGGCTGAACTACACGGTCGGCATCCTCGGCATCTTCGGCGCGGCGCTGTTCTTCGGCGACGGCATGATCACCCCGCCGATCACCGTGCTCGGCGCGATCGCCGGCCTGGAGGTGATCTCGCCGGTGTTCAAGACCTGGGTGGTGCCGATCAGCCTGGTGATCCTCACCGGCCTGTTCGCGCTGCAACGCTTCGGCACCGCGAAGGTCGGCAAGGCGTTCGGCCCGGTGATGATCACCTGGTTCGTGGTGATCGCGGCCTTCGGCGCCTACAACATCGGCCACCATCCGACGGTGCTGACCGCGCTCAACCCGTACTGGGCGATCGACTTCTTCCTCACCCACAACTGGCACGCGGTGTTCGTGCTCGGCGCGGTGGTGCTGACCGTGACCGGCGGCGAGGCGCTGTACGCCGACCTCGGCCACTTCGGCAAGACCCCGATCCGCTGGGGCTGGTTCGGCTTCGTGCTGCCGGCGCTGGTGCTCAACTACTTCGGCCAGGGCGCGCTGCTGCTGGCGCATCCGGAGGCGATCGCCAACCCGTTCTTCATGTCGATCCCGGACTGGGCGCAGATCCCGATGCTGGTCCTCGCCACGGTGGCCGCGACGGTGGCCTCGCAGGCGGTGATCACCGGCGCGTTCTCGGTGACCCGCCAGGCGATCCAGCTCGGCTACCTGCCGCGGCTGGCGATCCGCTACACCTCCAAGGACACGATCGGCCAGATCTACGTGCCCTCGATCAACTGGACGCTGTACGCGGCGGTGGTCGTGCTGACCCTCGCCTTCGGCAGCGCCACCGCGCTGGCCACCGCCTACGGCCTGTCGGTCACCGGCACGATGCTGATCGACACCCTGCTGCTGGCGATCGTGGCCTACACGCGCTGGCCCGACACCCGCCGCTGGGTGCTGCCGCTGTGCGGGCTGTTCCTGTTCGTGGACATCGCCTTCCTGTTCGCCAACGGCGCCAAGCTGCTGACCGGCATCGGCGCCTGGGTGCCGCTGTTCATCGGCATCACCGCGTTCACGATGATGCGCACCTGGCGCCGCGGCCGCGAACTGCTGCGCGGCGAGATCCGCAAGGAAGGCATCCAGGTCGACACCTTCCTGCCCGGGCTGATGCTGGCGCCGCCGGTGCGGGTGCCCGGGACCGCGGTGTTCCTGACCGCCGACAAGACGGTGGTGCCGCACGCGCTGCTGCACAACCTCAAGCACAACAAGGTGCTGCACGAGCGCAACGTCTTCCTCACCGTGGAGACGCTCAACGTGCCGTACGCGCCGAAGGAGAAGTGCCTGAAGATCGAGGCGATCGGCGACGACTTCTATCGCGTCGTGCTCAAGTTCGGGTTCATGGAGACCCCGGACGTGCCGCTGGCGCTGATGCGCAGCTGCGACAAGGGCGGCATCTACTTCGACCCGATGGACACGACCTACTTCTCCAGCCGCGAGACGATCATCGCCAGCGCCCATCGCGGCATGCCGGTGTGGCGCGACAAGCTGTTCGCGCTGATGCACCGCAACGCCGCGTCGGCCACGGGTTTCTTCCGCATCCCCGGCAACCGGCTGGTGGAGCTGGGCGCGCAGGTGCAGATCTGACCGCACGCCGCGGTCGCCGGGGCGGCCCGCGGGCCGCCCCGCCGGCGGGCCATGCATAATGCGCGGATGACCACCGACCGCCTGATCGCCGCCGACGCCACCCGCGAGGACGACCTCGCCGACGCCGGCCTGCGCCCGAAACGGCTGGACGAATACCTCGGCCAGCAGCCGGTGCGCGAGCAGATGGCGATCTACATCGAGGCGACGAAGCGGCGCAGCGAGGCGCTCGACCACGTGCTGATCTTCGGCCCGCCGGGGCTGGGCAAGACCACCCTCAGCCACGTCATCGCCAACGAACTCGGGGTCAACCTGCGCGTCACTTCCGGCCCGGTGATCGAGAAGGCCGGCGACCTCGCCGCGCTGCTCACCAACCTGCAGCCGCACGACGTGCTGTTCATCGACGAGATCCATCGCCTCTCGCCGGTGGTCGAGGAAGTGCTGTACCCGGCGATGGAGGATTTCCAGATCGACATCATGATCGGCGAGGGCCCCGCGGCGCGCTCGATCAAGCTCGACCTGCCGCCGTTCACGCTGATCGGCGCCACCACCCGCGCCGGCCTGCTCACCGCGCCGCTGCGCGACCGTTTCGGCATCGTCCAGCGGCTGGAGTTCTACAGCGCCGAGGAGCTGACCCGGATCGTCCGCCGCTCGGCGCAGATCCTCGGCATCGCCTGCGAGGCCGAGGGCGCCGGCGAGATCGCCCGCCGCTCGCGCGGCACCCCGCGCATCGCCAACCGGCTGCTGCGCCGGGTGCGCGACTACGCCCAGGTCAAGGCCGACGGCCACATCGACCGCGCCGTGGCCGACGCCGCGATGAAGATGCTGAAGGTCGATCCGGAAGGCTTCGACGAACTGGACCGGCGGATGCTGCAACTGATCCTCGAGAACTTCGACGGCGGCCCGGTCGGCGTGGAGTCGCTGGCCGCGGCGCTGAGCGAGGAGCGCGGCACGCTCGAGGACGTGATCGAACCGTACCTGATCCAGCAGGGCTTCCTGGTGCGCACCGCGCGCGGGCGCATGGCCACGCAGAAGGCCTGGCGCCATTTCGGCCTCAAGCCGAGCACGCCGGCGCGCGATCTGTTCGCGGAGGGCGGCGATGGCGGCTGATCGCGCTCCGGCGACAAGTTCCCCGGCCGCGGGCGTCGAGTTCAGCTGGCCGACACGGGTCTACTGGGAGGATACCGACGCCGGCGGCGTGGTCTATCACGCGCAGTACCTGGCCTTCCTCGAACGCGCGCGCACCGAATGGCTGCGGGCGCATGGATGGGGCCAGGAACGCCTGCGGCGCGAGCACGGCCTGGTGTTCGCGGTGCGGGCGATGACGATCGACTTCCGCCTGCCGGCGCGGCTGGACGACGCCCTCGCGGTCGGCGTGCGGCTGCGCGAGTGCCGGCGCGCCAGCCTGGTGATCGCGCAGACCATCGATCGCGACGGCGTGCGCCTGCTGGACGCGGAGGTGCGGGTCGCGGCGCTGGAGGTGGAACGCTTCCGGCCCATGGCCATCCCCGCCGCGCTGCTGCCGATGCTGCAATCCCTCGAATCCCCGCCCGCGGGCGGTCCGGCGCGCGCGCCGGGCGCGCCCGGGGCCGACGAACCGAATCCGGAGCGAGTTTCCCGATGAACGTGCTGCCCATGGCCCTGCAGGCCACCACCGTCGAACCGCTGCCGGCGCAGGCGCTGACCGCCGCCACCGCCCAGCCCGCCGCCCCGGAGGCCGGGCTCAACTACCTCAAGCTGGTCGCCGACGCGAGCCTGCCGGTGCAGGCGGTGATGGCGCTGCTGCTGCTGGCGTCGGTGGCGTCGTGGGTGATCATCTTCCGCAAGAAGCGCGTGCTCGATCGCGCCCAGCGCGAGGCCGACGGCTTCGAGGAGCGCTTCTGGGCCGGCGGCGACCTCGGCCGGCTGTACGCCGAGGCCGCGGGCCGCAAGCAGCAGATCAGCGGCATCGAGGCGATCTTCGAGGGCGGCCTGCGCGAGTTCAACCGCGTGCGCCAGCGCCGCGGCGTCGATGCGCGCAGCCAGCTCGAGGGCGCGCAGCGCGCGATGCGCGCGACCGCCTCGCGCGAGCTCGACGGCCTCGAGCACAACCTCGAATTCCTCGCCAACGTCGGCTCGATCAGCCCCTACGTCGGCCTGTTCGGCACCGTGCTGGGCATCCTGATGTCGTTCCACGGCCTGGCGAGCATGAAGGAGGCGACCATCGCCACCGTCGCCCCGGGCATCTCCGAGGCGCTGCTGGCGACCGCGATGGGCCTGTTCGCGGCGATCCCCGCGGTCTGGGCCTACAACCGTTTCGCGACCCGGGTCGAGCGGCTGGCGGTGCGCTACGACGCCTTCGCCGAGGAGTTCGCCTCGATCCTCCAGCGCCAGGCGCACATGGACGAGCACTGACCCCGGGCCGTCTCCCGGACCGTTGACCGCTCCGTCCCCGTCTTCCGCCCCACCGGACACCGATCATGGCCCTCTCCGCCGCCGGCCGTCGCCGCAAGCGCAAGCTCAAAGCCGAGATCAACGTCGTGCCGTACATCGACGTGATGCTCGTGCTGCTGATCATCTTCATGGTCACCGCGCCGCTGCTGAACCTCGGCACCGACATCAGCCTGCCGCAGTCGCGGGCGAAATCGCTGCAGACGCCGCAGGACCCGGTGGTGGTCAGCATCTACGCCGACGGCGGCTACGCGCTGATGCTCGAGCGCGGCCGCAACCGCGCGATCGACGCCAAGGACCTCGTCGCCGAACTGCGCGCGGTCCACGACCGCAACGCCGAGGTCAACGTGCTGGTCAACGGCGCCCGCGACGCCAGCTACCAGACGGTGATGCGCGGCATCGACCTGATCAAGGACGCCGGCATCGGCAAGGTCAGCCTGGTCAGCCTGCCCGAGGAGCAGTCGTGAGTCCGCGTCGTCGCCGGGACGGGCGGGGCGGCTGATGCGCGAGACCCGCCACGACACCACGGTCGCGGTCGCGCTGGCGCTGTTGCTCCACCTGGTGCCGGCGCTGTTGCTGCTGCTGGTGTCGCTGCTGCCCGCGCGCCCGCCGGCGGCGGCCGGCGAACCCGTCCACGCCGACGTGATCGACCCGAACGCGCTGTCGGCGGCGACCCGCGCCGCGCTGCGCAGCCGCCCGCAGCCGGAGGCCGCCAAGCCGGTCGAGCCGACGGAAACGCCGCCGCCCGAGCCGCTGCCCGACGCGCTGGAGGAACCGCCGGAGACCCCGCCCGAGGCGCAGCCGCTGCCGCAGGAGCAACTGCCCGATCCCGACCAGGTCGACCAGCAGGAGGTCAAGCCCGACGCGCAGGCCGCCGAGACCGCCGAGCGCGAGCAGGAGGCGAAGCGGCGCCAGGGCCAGGTCGATCTCACCGCCGAACGCGAGCGCCAGGAAGCCGAGCAGCGCAAGACCGAGATGCAGCGCCAGCGCGAGCAGCAGCTGGCCGACATCCAGCGCCAGCGCGAGCAGAACCAGCGCGAGATCGCCCAGGCCCAGCAGCGGCTGGACGAACTGGCCCGGCAGCGCGCCCAGCAGGCCTCGGCCGCCGCCGCCTCGGCCCCGCCGCCGGGGCAGCGCGGAGTCGATCCGAACCTCGCCGCCCGGTACAGCCAGGCGCTGATCGAGAAGATCCGCAGCAACTGGGTGCGCCCTGACAACGTCTCGCCCGACCAGATCTGCAAGATCGTCATCCGCCAGATCCCCAACGGCACCGTGATCGACGTGCAGGTCGACCCGTCCTGTCCCTACGACGAGGTCGGCCGCCGATCGGTGGAGGCGGCCGTGCTTAAGGCCCAACCCCTTCCGTATCAAGGGTTTGAGGCGGTTTTCAACCGGACGCTGATCCTCAAGTTCCGTGCCGACGAGCGGTGAACGACCGCCGTGCGGACTGCCCGAGTCCGCCACCGTTCATCTTTCTGACCGCTTTCGCGGCCAAGCTGTGGCCTCCTTCGCGTGCCCCCGACCGCCGATGATCCGAGTGCCGTTCCCTCCGCAGAAGTCCTTCCTCGCCCTGGTCCTGCTGTGCCTCGCGCTGCTGCCCTGGGCGGCGTTCGCCCAGCAGCGCGGGCTGGAACTGGACATCGTCGGCGGCAACGCGGCGGCCACCCCGATCGCGGTCGTGCCGATGCCCTACCAGGGCAGCGCCGGCGCGCCGCAGACCGACGTCGCCGAAGTGGTCCGCGCCGACCTGGCGCGTTCCGGCCAGTTCCGGCCGCTGCCGCCGGCCGACCTCGGCGCCCAGCGTCCCACCCGCGGCGCCGACATCGATTACGCCTACTTCCGCACGCTCAAGCAGAACTACGTGGTGGTCGGCCGGGTGCTGGACGCCGGCGACGGCGGCTACCGGGTCGAGTACGAACTGTTCGACATGGGCGGCAATCGCCTGCTGGCGTTCGCGCTGACCGCCCGCGCCAACGCGATGCGCGACGTCGCCCACCAGATCGCCGACGCGATCTACGAAAAGCTCACCGGCGTGCGCGGCGCGTTCTGGACCCGGATCGCCTACATCGTGCAGACCGGCGTCGGCAAGGGCGCGCAGTACGCGCTGATGATCGCCGACGCCGACGGCTACAACCCGCAGACCGTGGTGCGCTCGGAGAAGCCGCTGGTGTCGCCGGCGTGGAGTCCGGACGGCCGCAAGCTCGCCTACGTCAGTTTCGAGCGCGGCAATTCCTCGATCGTCGTCCAGGACGTCGCCACCGGCGCGCGCGAAGTGGTCGCCGCGTTCAAGGGCATCAACGGCGCGCCCAGCTTCTCGCCCGACGGCCGCAGGCTGGCGATGGCGCTGTCCAAGAGCGGCAATCCCGAGATCTACGTGATGGACCTCGCCAGCCGCGCGCTGACCCAGGTCACCCGCCAGTTCGGCATCGACACCGAGCCGGTGTGGAGCGCCGACGGCGGTTCCCTGTATTTCACCTCCGACCGCAGCGGCAAGCCGCAGATCTACCAGGCCCCGGCGAGCGGCGGTGCGGCCACCCGGGTCACGTTCCAGGGCAGTTACAACGCCCGCGCCACGGTGTCCGCGGACGGCAAGAAGCTCGCCGTGGCACAGGGCAGCGGCAACGTGTACCGTATCGCGATGCTCGATCGCAGCCTCGGATCGTCGCGCTGGTCCATGCTCTCGCCCGGCAATCTGGACGAATCCCCGAGCTTCGCGCCGAACGCGGCGATGGTGCTTTACGCCGCCCGCGAAGGCGGACGCGGCGTGCTCTACGCCGTCTCCGCCGACGCCCGCGTCCGCCAGCGGCTGGTGGTCGCCGGCGGCGACGTGCGCGAGCCCGCCTGGGGCCCGTACCGCCTCCCGCGCTGATCCGGTCCGACCGCCGTCGCACCCGATCGCCCACAGACCGCCTCCCTACCCCCGAACCCACCCGCGACCACACCGAGACCCCGCCATGAACATGACCTCCCGAGTGCTGATCACCGCGATCCTGTGCGTGACCGCCGCCGCCTGTTCCAAGAAGGTGAAGGAAAACACCGACACCGGCGCCACCGTCGGCAACGACACGACCTCTTCCGGCACGACCTCCTCCGGGATGGGCAACACCGGCCCGGTGAGCGCCGGCGCCTACGGCCCGGGCGATCTCGACACCGACGCCTGCCTGCGCCAGCGCGTGGTCTACTTCGACTTCGACCAGGACGCGCTCAAGCCCGAGTTCCAGGCCATCGTCGCCTGCCACGCCAAGTACCTGCGCGATCGTCCCAGCGCGCGCATGACCCTCGAGGGCAACGCCGACGAACGCGGCAGCCGCGAGTACAACATGGGCCTCGGCGAGCGCCGCGCGAACGCGGTGTCGTCCTCGGTCCAGGCCAACGGCGGTTCCGGCACCCAGATCACCGTCGTCAGCTACGGCGAAGAGCAGCCCACCTGCACCGAGTCCACAGAGGACTGCTGGGGCCGCAACCGCCGCGTCGAGATCGTCTACACCGCGAAGTGAACCTCGCGCACGGGGCGCCCGTCGGCGCCCCGTCGCGCGTCCGTCCCTCGTCTCTCGCCGCCGCCCGGATCGTCGCCGTCGTGAAAGTCCATCGTTCGCTGTTGCCCGTCGTCGTCCTGATCGCCCTCGGCGCCGCCACGCCGGCGTTCGCCCAGCGGATGAGCACGTCCGACCGCCTCACCGCGCTGGAACAGCAGCTCGCGGCGATGCGTTCGGGCAACCAGAACCTGCTCGACCAGGTCACCGAGCTCAAGAGCGAGAACCAGGGGCTGCGCGGACAGGTCGAGGAGCTGCAGCAGCAGCTCGAACAGCAGAAGCAGGCCGCGAAGAACCAGTACCTCGACCTCGACGGTCGGCTGGGCCGGCTGGAAGGCGGCGCCGCGCCCGCCGAGCCCGCGTCGTCCTCGCCGGTGGCGCCGCCCGCGACCGCCACCCCGCCGCCGGCCGTGCAGGAGCCGCCGCCGACCGTCTACGGCGACGCGTCGGCCTTCAGCGGACGCGCGGAGGACGAGCGGGGCGCCTACAACACCGCCTTCGACGCGCTCAAGGCCGGCCGCTACGCCGATGCGTCGCAGGCGTTCCAGGCGTTCCTGGAGGCCTATCCGAACGGCGTGTTCACCCCGAACGCGCTGTACTGGCTGGGCGAGAGCTACTACGTCACCCAGAACTACGCGCTGGCGATGCCGCAGTTCCAGGCGCTGCTGGCGCGCTATCCCACCCACGACAAGGCCGCCGGCGCGCTGCTGAAGGTCGGCCTGTGCCAGTACGGCCTGCGCCAGCTCAACGCCGCCGAAGCGACGCTGACGAAGGTGGTCGATCGCTACCCCGGCACCGAGGCCGCCCGCAGCGCCGAGGACCGCCTGCAGGCGATGCGCCTGCCGCGGGTGCGCTGAGCGCCGGCAAACCCCGTCCGCCGGGTAAAATGCCCCGGTGAACGTCGAGACCGCCCCGGCGCCGACCGCCGCGACGGCGGACCGCCTCAAGATCACCGAAATCTTCCTGTCCGTGCAGGGCGAAGCCCGCGACGCCGGCTGGCCGACGGTGTTCGTGCGCCTGACCGGCTGCCCGCTGCGCTGCGTCTACTGCGACACCGCCTACGCGTTCTTCGGCGGCGCGTGGCGCGACATCGACGCGATCGTCGCGGAGGTCCTCGGCCACGGCGTGCGCCACGTCTGCGTGACCGGCGGCGAGCCGCTGGCGCAGAAGCGCTGCCCCGACCTGCTGCGGCGCCTGTGCGACGCCGGCCTGGTCGTGTCGCTGGAGACCTCCGGCGCGATCGACATCGCCGGCGTCGATCCGCGCGTCTCGCGGGTGCTGGACATCAAGACGCCCGCGTCCGGCGAGGTCGAGCGCAATCGCTGGGACAACCTGCCGCTGCTCACCGCGCACGACCAGGTGAAGTTCGTGGTCTGCGATCGCGCCGACTACGACTGGTCGAAGCGGATCGTGTCCGAACACCGGCTGCACGCGCGCTGCGACGTGCTGTTCTCGCCGAGCAAGGACCAGGTCGCCGCGCGCGACCTCGCCGAATGGATCGTCGCCGACCGCCTGCCGGTCAGGTTCCAGTTGCAACTGCACAAGATCCTGTGGGGCGACGCCCCCGGTCGTTGAGGAAAACCCGTGATGAAACCCGCCGTCGTCCTCGTCTCCGGAGGCATGGACTCCGCCGTCGTCCTCGCGATCGCCCGCGAGCAGGGCTTCGCCGCGCATGCGCTGAGCGTGCGCTACGGCCAGCGGCACACGTCCGAGCTCGACGCCGCCGCGCGGGTCGCGCGGGCGCTGGGCGCGGCCGCGCACAAGACCGTCCACGTCGACCTGCGCAGCCTCGGCGGCTCGGCGCTGACCGACGACGGCATCGACGTGCCGGTGGACTCCGACGGCCACCAGATCGGCGTCGGCATCCCATCGACCTACGTGCCGGCGCGCAACACCATCATGCTGTCGGTCGCGCTGGGCTGGGCCGAGGTGCTGGGCGCCACCGATCTGTTCTGCGGCGTGAACGCCGTCGATTACTCGGGTTATCCGGATTGCCGTCCCGAGTTCGTCGCCGGCTTCGAGGCGCTCGCCAACCTCGCCACCAAGGCCGGCGTCGAGGGCGCGCGCTTCCGCGTCCACGCCCCGCTGATGCGCATGAGCAAGGCCGACATTGCCCGCGAAGGCCGGCGCCTGGGCGTGGATTTCGCCCAGACCGTGTCCTGCTACCAGGCCGACGCCGAAGGCCGCGCCTGCGGCCACTGCGACGCCTGCCGCCTCCGCGCCGAGGGCTTCGCCGCCGCCGGCATGCCCGACCCGACCCGCTACATCGGCTGACCCTCCCGGCGGATTCGGCTAGAATGCCGCCCTCGGCGCAACGCCGGGGCCGGCCTCGCCGGCTGCACGGGCCGTTAGCTCAGTCGGTAGAGCAGAAGACTTTTAATCTTTTGGTCGAAGGTTCGAATCCTTCACGGCCCACCATTTAAATCAATCACTTGAGAAGCGTGCGGCCTTCCTTTTGAGGGGGTTCCGTAAAAATCCTCCGTAAAAATCACGGAGCATCAGACGCTTTGACTCGCGGCACACTGAGGTCATAGACCTTCATCATGGCCTCCGACACACCCAAGGCAGTCTGCTTGTCGGCGACATTGCCGGCAGTGTCAGTCCCTCCTTTCCGTTTGAGGTCGTGCAGGCTGAACCTCTGCTCCTCGGTGATGATGTTGTCCTTGATGGCGGCGTGGATGAGCCGTTGCCACGCGCTGTCGAGTCCGCTTTTTGTCAGGGGCTCCCCATCCTCGGATAAGAACAACATGCGATTCTCGGGCAGAAGTTGCTCGGGCTGGCCTCGCTTGGCGATGATGGATTTCCGGTAGGCCAATGCGGCATCCCATGCGGTCTGTAGCCTGGGAGTCCACTCCACGATGTTGTTACGGCTACCCTTGCGGCGATCCGTGCGCAGGCCGTCCTTCTCTCCTTGTGCTTCCACCAGCGTGTTGGTTTCAATGCCGCGGAGACGACACAGGTAGCTCAACTCGGCCACGATCCACAAATATGGTGGCTGAGAGCCTTTCGAGTGAGGTGTATAAGCGCCGCGTTCGCGCGCGTAGGTGACGACCGCATCGTAAACCTGTTGAGAAGGAAGGCGTCGTCGTTTGCGCTCCTGGGCTTGCTCGATACCCTTGGCCGGGTTGTCCTTCAGACCTAAGTGCGGGCCAGCCCACTTGAACACTCTACGCAGGTAGCGGAGGACATGATTCGCCTTTGAAGGAGTTCCTTGCTTGACGATCTTTTCAAGCATGCGCTGGATATTGGTTTGCGTCAGTCGCGATGCAACAAACGCTCCAAGCTTGATGCCAATTGCTGTAGGAAACTGCTCGACTGTCTTACGGCACGATTTGTAATCTTTCTGTGTGCCAGCCGACAAACTAGCGAACTTGGAGCTGGCTTCAAACTGAGCCAGAACCCACGCGACTGTTCCGTGTGCAGGTCCGCCCTTGCCTTCTTCGATGATGCGATGCAGGTCGGATAGGCGGGCATTTGGCCCCGCGATTGTTTCGCGGCTCGGGCGACCTTCCTTTTCGACGAAGATGTACCAACGTCCTCTGCCGGATGCGTCCCAATACACGCCAGTAGGAATCGAATGCTGATCGATGTGACTAGGAATCGAAGGGTTGAACTTGCGTGCGCGTCCGCGTTTGCTCATGATCAGACTGCATCCGGGGGGTATGCGCCTTCGCTTTCATGCGAGGCCGAAATGCCTAGGGACAGATTGACGGCGGCCAGTGTGGTCCACACGCCGCCTCTGCATGCTTTGACGGGAATGCCGTTTTCGGTTGCCCATCGCTCTACGTCGGCACGACGTTCAAAGCCGCTGAGCCGTTGCAGATCTGCAAATTCAAAGATGGGGCCGATCATCAGTCGACAACGCGGTTTGACCGGAAGCGTGCCCTGTGCAATCTGGGGCTCCCTGGTCAGCGTTGGGGTGGTCTGAGCAGACCCGGCAGCGGCGACCATCAACGCCGATGATAGCAAAACGAATTTATCGAATAATTCAAACATGAATTATTTGAGTGTCCGCGCATGCGCTAAGGAGCGTCGAGAGGCGTCGGCGCGACCGGGGGATCACAGCCCGCCCTGTCCGCTGCGATCGATCACGCGACCGATCATGGTGAGTTGCTCCGCATCTTCCGCCGAGAGGTACTCATCGGGGTATTGCGTCTTGTCCGTGTTGTCGCTGGTGATGCGCAGTCGGCCGTCGATGGTGCGATAGAGTCGTTTGACCTTGATGTCCGGGTCCGTGCCCCCGGTGGCGAACACGTAGACGCGGCCATCGACGATCCTCTTGTCGGCGATGTTGACCGCGATCCGATCCCCATGGAAAAGCGTGCGTTCCATGCTGTTGCCGGTGACTTTCATCAGGCGCACATCGCGTGGATTGGCGCCGACCTGGCGCAGCCAGCTGATCTGGTACGCCATGCGATAGCGGGTTTCGACGAATTCGGGGACAACTGCGCCATGTCCGCCGGAGACCACGACATCGACTTCAGCGATCAGGACTTCGGCCTCGGGATCGACGCCATCGCTCCCATCGATGGCCTTGATTTCGTAGGCCCGGATGGGCTTGTGCTTCTGAGGAGGGGGGGCTGGGGGGAGAGGGTTGGGAAGGCTGGTGCGCAACTGCTCGACCGTGACGCTGAAGTAGTTGGCCAGGGGGCGCAGCGTGCTGTCGCGCGGGTCGTGGGTGTCGGCGTTGAGCAGGCGGTGGACGGTGGGTTGCGGCACGCCAGTCGCCCGCGCAAGGGCGGTCTCGTTGAGCCCCTGTCGATCCATGAGGGTGCGCAGGTTGCGGCCGATACCGGGAGGCAGGGCTTGGCGATGTCGTGGCATGGCACGATTATGCATAAGAGAATTATTTTTGCAACTTCGCGGCTCGTGCATTGCTTTGGATATCCGATCGCGCATAGCCTTTGGGCATGACCCCACAAGACGCCACGATCCTCCTGCTCAATGACGGATGGACCCAAGCCCGGCTCGCACAGAAGGCGGGCTGCTCCCAATCCACGATCCACCGCATCAAGACCGGCCGGCAGCCGCGCGGTGCGAGTTACGCCGTGTGCGCGGCGCTGCTTGCGCTCGCGTCATCGCTGACCACTGAGCCGGTGGGTGCAGCGGTCGCCCCGCGGGAGGCGACGCCGTGAACGCAATGTGCCACGCCCTGCCCGTGGTGCGCTCAATGCGAGAGGCCTCGCGATGAGCGACACGTACACGAAGCTGTTTTCGAGCATCACCGAATCGACCGTGTGGGGCGAACCCTACAGCACGCGCATCGTGTGGGTGACGCTGTTGGCGATGGCGAATGCGCAGGGCTGCGTGTACGGATCGGTCCCCGGGCTCGCGCGTCGGGCGAACGTCACGCTCGCCGAGGCGGAAATGGCGCTCGCCGCGTTCTTCGCGCCCGACCCCTACAGCCGGACCCAGGAGGAAGACGGTCGCCGGATCGAGGCGATCGACGGCGGCTGGCGCTTGCTCAATCACGCGAAGTACGCCGGCATTCGCAACGAAGTGGAGCGCGCCGAGTACAAGCGCGAATGGGATCGCAGGCACCGCCCGAGCGGACACCAGCGCGCGCTGGGTGCGGCTGAAGCGACGCAAGGGAGCAGGGCGCAGTCCGACAGTCCGACCATGGTCCGACAGCAGTCCGACGCCAGTCCGACAGTCCGACCGAAGTCCGACAAAAGTCCGTCAAAGTCCGACAGTCCGACCCCACCAACACCAACACCAACACCAACACCAACACAAGAAGAAGCAAAGAACTCTTGTGCATCGCCCGAGGGCGACGCACCCGACCGGATTCCGTTCCAGGGGATCATCGACGCCTACAACGCGACGATGGTGAACCTGCCGCGGGCACGGGAACTGACGCCGAAGCGCCGCACCTTGATCCGGTCGGCGTGGCAGGCATCGTCGCAACGTCGGGATCTGCGTTTCTGGCAGGCCTACTTCAGCGAATGCCAGGACGATGACTTCCACAACGGCACGGGACCGTACCGGGAGCCGCACGCGAACTGGCGGCCGAGTTTCGACTACCTGCTGCGCGCGGATGTCGTCACGAAGATCTTCGAGGCGGCGATGGATCGCATGGAGCGTGGTGAGTGATCGCCCGTGCCCGCAACAGCGACGCCAGCCGGCAGGAGCAGCGGCGTCTGCCGCCGCAGTCGATCGAGGCCGAGCAGGCGGTGCTGGGCGGGCTGATGCTCGCGCCGGACGCGCTGGCGCGGATCGCGGACTGGATCAAGCCGCAGGACTTCTATCGGCGCGATCACCAGCTGATCTACCGCGGCATCTGCGAACTGGCCGTGAAGCCGTGTCCGTTCGACGCGGTGACGCTGGGCGAGTGGTTCGAGGCGCAAGGGCTGGTGGAGCAGGTGGCGGGCGGTGCATACCTGATCGAGTTGGCCAGCACCACGCCCTCGGCCGCCAACATCACCGCCTACGCCGAGATCGTCGCCGACAAGGCCAGGCTGCGGCAGTTGATCGACCTGGGGACGATCATCGTCAACGCTGGTTTCCAGCCCGAGGGCCGGAACACCCGCGACCTGATCGCGGAGGCACAGCATGCCATCGCGCGCCTGGCCGGCAATCCGCGCGCGGGTGGGGTGAAGGCCATGCCGGAGGTGGCACAGCGCTGGTTCGCGGACCTGCAGCGCCGTTACGAGAACAAGGGCCGCCTCTGCGGCCTGCCGACGCCCTGGGCGAAGTTCAACGCATTGACCGGCGGGCTGATGCCGGGCGACCTGATCATCCTCGCCGGCAGGCCGGGCATGGGCAAGAGCACGGTGGCGATCAACGTGGCGACTGCCAATGCCCTGAGCGGCAAGCGCGTCCTGTTCTTCAACCTGGAGATGACGGACATCAGCATCTTCAACCGCGGGATCGCGTCGATCATGGACGTGCCGTTGCAATGGCTTCGGCATCCGGCCGACGACACGCCCGGGAGCGAGACGTACTGGGCGCGCGTGGCCGAAGGCGTGCGCCGCATGCGCGGTGCTGGCCTGATGATCGACGACACGCCGGCATTGACCTGCGAGCAGGTCGTGGCGCGCGCGCGCCGTGAACATCTGCGCCAGCCCGTCGACCTGATCGTCGTGGATCACTTGCTCCTGATGCCGTTGCCGGGCAAGACCCGCGAGACGGTCGAGATCGGCAACAACACGCGCGACCTGAAGGCGCTGGGGAAGGAACTGGGCTGCCCGGTGGTCGTCCTGGCGCAGTTGAACCGCGGCGTCGAGGCGCGTCCGAACAAGCGCCCGGTCATGCGGGACCTGCGTGAGTCGGGGAACATCGAGCAGGACGCCGACCTGATCGTGTTCGTCTACCGCGACGACTACTACGCCGAGCAGGAAGGTCGCGACAGCGAATATCCGGGTTTGGTCGAACTCAACATCGCCAAGCAACGCGAAGGCGTGACCGGGCGCGTCTGGGGCCGCAGTCGGCTGGACGTGGGTCGCATCGACGACTGCGACGATCCACCGAGTCCGGTGCTTCCGCCGGTTCCTCACCGACCGGTGCGCGCGACCAGAACCCGCACGCGCTGGGGCATGTATGCGCAGGAGGACCACCGGTGACGGTACTGCGCGCCATTGACACGCGCGCCGCTGCGGCGCGGACGACGAACGCTGTTCAGGAGATTGCACCATGACCGATGTGCGGCGGATGCTCGCGCGCCTCAACCCCGCCACGTCGCGCCTTGAGGTGGGGAACGGGGGTGGATGCGAACTGACCCCGCAGGACGTGGCGGCAGCACTGGCGTTCGTGCCGGCGGGGCTGGGTCGCGAAGTGCTATGCGCGCTGTGGTGGCCCGAGGGCGCGCGCCTGAGCCGCGAGGCATTGCACGAGGCCATCGCCGAGCGGCAGCGCGCGGAGTTCGCCAGGCGGCGCCAGGTGCTGGAGGTCGCGCAGCTCGAACTGCACTGCGCGGAGGAAGCGGTGTTTGGCACGAACCGCGTTTCGACCGACACGCGCGTGCGGGTCGCAGGCCTGCGTGCGAAGGCGGCGGTGGCGAAGGATCAGGTGTGGCCGTGGCGTCCGGAGATGCATGTCGTCATCCGGCGCGCGGTGCTAGACGAACTGGCGCGGCCGAACCTGTGCCCGGACTGCGGCGGTGCCGGCGAGATGATGCTGGAAGCATTGCGCATCACCTGCGAGACCTGCGAGGGACGCGGCGTGCTGCCGGTGTCCGATCGCGCGCGCGCCGCGCGGATCGACCGCGACGAGGCGTCGTACCGGCGCACCTGGCGCCCGATGTACGAATGGCTGCTGCGGCTGCTCTCCGATGCCGAGGCGCAGGCGCGTCGCGAACTGGCGGCAGCGCTGCGCACCTGCGATGAGGTCGCACCCGTGCCGCGTGCCTGATTGCGAGGGCGATGCATGTGCGGAGGTGATGCCTCCGCAGGAAATCCGGATTCTGGTTACACGCGGAGTTGTTACCGCGATCGCGGGGTGGAGTAGCAGCAACTCGCGGGTGTCATCTACCCGAGCCGCCGGTGCAACTCCGGCTCCCGCACCACTTTCCCACAGGCCCGCGCAAGCGGGCCTTTTTCATTGGACCTTCGCATGCGCCCCATCGATACGCTCATCCTGCATTGCAGCGCCACCCCGCCGGACATGGACATCGGCGTCGCTGAGATCGACACCTGGCACAAGGCGCAGGGCTGGAAGCGCATCGGCTACCACTTCGTCATCCGTCGCAACGGCATCGTCGAGCGTGGACGCCCGCTCGCGCAGATCGGCGCGCATGTCGAAGGTCACAACCGCAGGACGATCGGGATCTGCCTGGTCGGCGGCGTGCGCGATCACGGCACGCATCCGCCGGCTGAGAACAACTTCACGCCGGCCCAGTGGGCGGCACTGCGCGCGCTGGTCGTGGACCTGCTGGGCCGCTTCCCGAAGGCCGGCGTGATCGGCCACCACGACGTGGAACCGCACAAGGCGTGCCCGAGCTTCGACGTGCGCGCGTGGTTGGTCCGCGAACGCATCCCCGCCGCCAACACGGCGCGGTAGCGGCAGCGAACACCGCCGCGCTGCGCCCTTGATCGAGACCCCCACCATGACCAGGAACGACCCGCATGCCTTGCGCCCCCTGCCGCCGACCGATCCAGCGTCCGCACCTTCCGCCACCGCCGTCGTCGCCGACGACGCCAACGACGCCAACGGCGCCAACGGCGCCCCCACCACCGCCGGCGAGCCCGCTTCCGACGCCGCCGCAGCCGACGCCGACGACGCCCGCGTGAGCCTCGCGATGCGCGTGCTGGCGTGGCTGCCGCTGCGGCTGTGGACCGACTGCGGCGTGTGCCTGTTCTGGCGCGGCGCCGTGGTCGGTGCGCTCGCCGCGGGCGCGCTGGCGACGGTGGTGTCGCCGCTGCTGTGAACGCCAGCCAGGACCCGCGCGGCAAACGCAAGCGCACGCCTGCGAAGCCGCGCGGCAAGGCCGTGCCGGCGGTGGATGAAGTGCCGCCGTCGGCGCCGCTGACGACGCAGGCGAGGCGCGACTGGGACTTGGAAGACGTGTGCGAACGCATCGCCGCAGGCGAGACCTACACCGCCATCGCGGCGGACTACGGCAAGACCCACGGCGCACTGTCGCTGTGGCTGGCGGCGGAAGCTAACCGTTCCGCGCGCGCACGCGAGGCAGCAGGTTACGCGGCCCGGGTGTGGGACGAGGAAGCGGAGGCCGGCATCCGGGCGGCGACCGACGTGCTGACGCTCGGCAAGGCCCGCGAACTGGCGCAGCACCTGCGCTGGCGGGCCTCGAAGCTCAGCCCCGCCTACGCCGACCGCAGCAAGGTCGAGGTCGGCGGCGCCGTCGGGGTCTTCGACGCCGCGCAGGCGCTGACCCCGGAGCAGTTGCAGCGGGTCGCGCAGGCGGTGCTGGAGGGATTGCCCCATGACAGCGAGCCCGGCGACGGCGCGTAACGCGCAGATCGCGGCGCTGCTGACGGCAGCGCGCGACAACCTGCTGGCCTACTGCTGCGCGGTCGATCCCAAGTACATCCCCTACGCCTGGCACAAATTCCTGTGCCGGCGGCTGGAGGCTGCCGTTCGGCGTGGACGCGCTCGCATCATGGTTTTCGCCCCGCCCCAGCACGGCAAAAGCGCGCTGGTGAGCTGCAAACTGCCCGCCTGGGTGATGGGCCGGCACCCCGACTGGCCGGTGATCGCCGCGAGCTACGGCGTCGATCTGGCCGAGCGCAACGGCAAGGCGGTGCGCGACCTGATCGGTTCGCCGATCCATGGCGCGATCTTCCCCGGCTCCCGACTCGACGGCAGCAGCACCGCGAAAACCGACTTCCAGACCACGGCCGGCGGCCAGTACTACGGTACGACGGTCATGGGCGGCGGCACAGGCTTCTCCTCCAAGCTGTTCGTGGTCGACGACCCGTTCAAGTCGCGCGCCGAGGCCGATTCGGAGGTCGTGCGCGAGCGGGTGAAGGACTGGTATCGCTCGGTCGTCTATTCGCGTCTGGCCGAGGAGGCGGTGCTGATCCTCATGCACACGCGTTGGCACGAGGACGACCTCGCCGGCTGGCTGCTGCGCGAACACGCGCACGAGGACTGGGAGGTCATCAACCTGCCAGCGCTGGCGCTGGAAGGCGACGCGCTGGGGCGCGAGGTGGGGCAGGCGCTGTGTCCGGAGCGGTATTCCGAGGCCGCGCTGGAGTTGAAGCGCATCGCCAGCGGCTCCCGCGACTGGGAGGCGCTCTACATGCAGCGCCCGGTCGCTGGTACCGGCGGGTTCTTCAAGCGCGCGTGGCTGCGCGAGTACGACAGCATCCCGATCACCATCGCCCGGCCGATGAACCGCTACCTGCTGGTCGATCCGGCCGGCAGCAAGGCGAAGAAGTCCGACTTCACCGCCGCGGTCGTGGTCGGGCTCAACACCGATGGACGCTACTACCTGCTCGATGCGGTGCGCGACCGGCTCAACCTGCGTGAGCGCGCGGCGCTGGTGATCCGCCTGCACCGCAAGTGGAAGCCGCACAAGGTCGGGTACGAGAAGTATGGCAAGGACGCGGACATCGAACACCTGACGATGGCGATGGAAGCGGAGAACTACCGCTTCACCGTCCATGAACTCGGCGGGCAGATGTCCAAGGAGGCCCGGATCAAGCGCCTGGAGCCGGATTTCGAGAACGGCCGCTGGTGGCTGCCGCGCGCGTTGCCCAAGGCGCTGCATGACGGCAAGCCGGTGGACGTGATCGAGCGGTTCGTGAACGAGGAGTACCTGACGTTCCCGGCCGGCGTCCACGACGACATGCTCGACAGTCTGGCGCGCATCTACGACATCGGCGCCGTGTTCCCCAAGGGCGCCAGCAGCGTGCGCCGCGCGTCGGCGTCGGATTCCCCCTTCGCCTGGTGATGCCCCGTGATCTTCCCCGACCCCGCCAACGCCGCAGGCGACCTCTTGCTGCGGCGGGAGCAGGCCGCGCACGGCTATCAGGTCGAACAGTCGGTTGGCTTGCGCTCGCGCCTGGGCGCGTTCGTGCGCGACGCCTTTACGCGGGCGAAGCGCCACAAGGAGGCGGTCGTGTGGCGCAACGGCGCCAGCGTCCACGAGACGATGCTGCGCTGCCTGCGCATGCGCCACAACGAGTACGACCCCGAACTGGCGCGCGCGCTGGACGGCATCGACGTCTACATGCCGCTGGCGAGCATGAAGATGCGCGCGGCGCAGGCGTGGATTCGAGACACCCTCGCCAACGCGGAGGACAAGCCGTGGACGGTGGAGCCGACCCCGATCCCCGAACTGTCCGACGCCGGCAAACTCGCTGCGCAGCAGGCGTTCCTGGTGGAGTTGCAGCGCAGCGGGGTCGAACTCCAGCAACTCGCCCCCTATCAGGTGCAGGCGCGGATCAAGCAACTCGAAGACGTGGCCGCCGACATCGTGCTGGACACGGCGCGCGAGGCCTGTGCGCGGATGGAGAAGCACATCGCCGACCAGTTGGAGGAGGGCGGCTGGCGCGAGGCGTTCGACGCGGCGATCGAGGACCTGACCGTGTTTCCCGGGGCGGTGCTGAAGGCGCCGATCGTGCGCCGCGTGCAGGCGCCGCAGTGGGATGGGGAGCGGCTGCGGATCGTCGCGCGCACGAAGGTCCGGGTCGAGCGGGTCTCGCCCTTCGACCTGTACCCGGCACCGGATGCCACGAACCCGCAGGACGGCAGCTACCTGTGCGAGCGCATGCCAATGACCGGCAAGGCGTTGTCGGACTGCATCGGCCTGCCCAACTTCTCCGAGCGCGCGATCCGCACGGCGCTGACGCTGCATCCGGGTGGTTACGTCTGCGGCGATCCGGTGGCGAACGAGCGCGCTCAGTTGGAAGGGCTCGCGACCGCAGGCGCCTGGGGCGCATCGGGCGCCTCGTCCACGGGGCACGACGGCACGTATGACGTGGTGGATTTCTGGGGGCGGGTGCCCGGTGCGGTGCTGCTGGAGTGGTGCAGCCTCGAAGGGCTGGCACCGGAAGCGATCTTCGCCGACAGGCCCGTCAACCCCGATGCCTACTATGAAGCGAACGTCTGGCTGCTGGGCGATCTGGTGCTGCGCTCGCTGCTCAACCCGATCCCGACCGGCCAGCGCCCGTATCAGGTGGCGTCGTTCTCGCGGCTCCCCGGCAGCTTCTGGGGCGAAGGCCTCGGGCAGATCCTGCGCGACGTGCAGCGACAGGTGAACTCGGCCGCGCGCCGGCTGGTGCAGAACATGGCCTACGCCTCCGGCCCGATCGCCGAGATCAACCTCGACCTGCTCGACGAGAGCGAGGACGCGCCGAACCTCGTCCGTCCGTACCGCGTGTTCTACACCCAGGGCGCCGGGAAGGGCCGGGCGATCAACATGGAGAAGATTCCCTCGGTTGCTGCCGAGTTGAACGCGGTGCTGCAAGCCTACTGGCGCCTCGCCGACGAGGTCTGCGGCGTCCCGGCCTACGCCTACGGCGGCACCACGCCAGCGACCGGCGCCGCGGCGACGATGGGCGGCTTGAGCCTGCTCTACAACAGCGCGCTGCGCGGCATCAAGCAGGCGATCGGCAACCTCGACAAGCATCTGATCGAGCCGACGATCGCCGCGTACTACCTGCTGAACATGCTGCTGAACCCCGATGCCAGCCTCAAGGCCGATGCCACGGTCGTCGCCCGCGGCGCGAAGGGGATCATGGCCCGCGAGATGCGCCAGGCGCGCACCGTGGAGACGTTGCAGGCGATCACGCCGTTCGCGCAGGGCGGATTGTTGCCGCGGGAAGGGCTGGTGAACCTGCTGCGCGATTGGGTCGGGCTGCAGGGCTTCAACCCGGATTTGATCTTCGGCAAGGCGGTTCCCATGAGCGTGCCGGGCAAGGCCCCGCTGGACCCCGCGAGCGTGGGCGAAGGCACGGGTGCGCGCACGACGCCTGCGACCGACCCTGCAACGGTGATGCCGGCGCTGGATGGCCGTCAGGGCAGCGTCGTCGACGCCCTCCGCGGCGATGCCCTGTGATGCCACCGATCCGATCCTGTTGCGCTTCGCGTCTGATCCCACTGATCGCCCCTTCTGATCCCAGCAAGAGACCAACATGAAACTCGACGGCGATGACCTCCTGCCGGGCGATGCCGTGTTCGACATCGTCTACGGCCCCGGCTTCGTCCACCGCATCGATGCGCACGCACAGGCGTTCTTCGTGCGCTTCGGCAATCGCAGCGCCGGCTACCGGCCGGATGGCGTCAGCGATCGCGCGCAGCGCAGGACGCTGTACTGGCAAGACCCGGTGGTGTTCGTCCCGGCGAAGTCTTCCGCGAAGTGGCAATTGCTGCTGCGGATGGTGCGGGCGCTATGGCGCACGATCGAGCGCGATCCGCTGGTGGAAGTGATCGCGCTCGAACCTCCGCAGGAGCCCGGCCATGGCGCGTGAGGGCTTCCTGTACTGCGGCGCGCTGCCGACGCTGGCGGACGAGGCGCCGAACGTGGAAGTGACGTTCGCGCCCGTGATCCTGCGTTTTGCCGGCCACGGCTGCGCCGAGGTCGAACTGCTGGTCCATCCGCGGATCAAGGACCAGGCGGACGCCTGCTGCGCGCCGCCGAGCGCGCCGGAGCTGTGGGCGACCTACCGGATCGACGGCTGCAAGACGGTGCTGTGCGAGCGCCACAACCAAGTGGTGCTGGCGATCCCGGGCACCTACCGCGTGCGCGTATGCCGGGGCGACCTGGACACGGTCGTCTACTGGGAAGAATCCGAGGCGCTGGCGAACCGGGCGTTGCTGCCGGTGCCGGTGTCCCACTGACAGAGGAACCGGCATGGCCTGTTGCGACGAGACCAACATCGACGGCACCACCGTCCAGAACATCACGCTCATCAATGCGCGGATCATCGGCGGCAGCCTGCTCGGCACCGTCATCGGCAAGGACTGCCAAGGCCAGGATGTCCTCGCCGGCCAGCATCCGCTCGCGACGTGCGCGGATCTCGCCGCCGCGATCGACGGGCTGCCGACGCCCGGTGCCAGCGTGCGCGTGACCGCCGTGACCTTCACCGCCGATGGCCGGCTGGTCATCTCCCTGTCGGATGGCAGCACGGTCGAGACGCCGACGCCGGCGACGCTGACCACCGACCAGGTGGCGGCGGTGTTCCGGACGTGCGCCGGCCAACCGCACGCGCCCGGCGACCGCATCCCGACCTGTACGGAGATGCAGGACGCGATCGACACCGCGACGAGCGGTGCGCGCATCGGCATCACGGGCGCCAATCCACCCGCGACCACCGAGAACGACACCCTGCCGACGACGCTCTACGGCGGACGCGATGGCCTGCTGGGCCGTCCCATCGGCTGGGTGAACATCGGCGGCTACGTACTGCCTTACTACGCCTTCGTCGATTGCGGCGCCGCCGCGGTCGAGACCCCCTGACCGCCGCCGCACGGACGGAACGCCCCATGGCCGAACACCGCCCCCTCCAATACGACGCGGGCGGCCACCGCCCGTTCGCGCCCGGTGACACGGTGCCGGCGGACACGGTGCCTGGCGACGGCTTCGCCGCCGCGTTCACGACCTGCGCCGGCGCGGCGCACGTGTCGGGCGCGGCGATCCCGCTGTGCGCGGAGATGCTGGCCGCGATCGAGCAGGGCTTCCTGCTGGCGCTGGCTCGGCTGGTCGCTGGTACCGGCATCGCGATCACGCTGCGGCCGGATGGCACTTACCTGCTGACCAACACCTGTTGCGAGCAGTCCCACGTCGAAACCTGACGGAGTCCCCATGCCCGAACATCGCCCCCTGAAGTACGAACGCGGACAGCACCTGCCGTTCGCGCCCGGCGACACCCTGCCGCCGGACACGATTCCCGCCGAGTCCTTCGCGCGCGTGTTCAAGACCTGTGCCGGCGCCGATCACGCGCCCGGCAATGCGATCCCGACGTGCGCGGAACTGGTCGCCGCCATCGAACTGGCGCAGCAGACCTTCCTCAATCGCATCGTCGCCGGTCCCGGGATCGCGATCACGGTCGGGCCGGGCGGCACGCGCATCATCGCCAACACCTGCTGCGACTCGCAGCACACGCTGGTCGGCATCGTGCCGCTGGCGACGCCGATCGTCGAAGGGCAGGCCGCGTGCTGGCGGATCGAGGTGACGCCGGTCGTCGCCGGCCACGATCTGCCGCTGACCTTCAACTTGTTCGGCTCCGAGCAGGTGCTGCAAGGCTACCCCGCGCCGACCGGCGTCGTCATCCCGGTCGGGCAGACGGCGGTGGAAGTGTGCGTAACGACGCTCGACGACAGTACGGTCCTGGGTGCGCGCGAACTGTGCCTGCAGGTCGAGGCGCCGCGGTTGTCCCAGGGCGGCAGCGCCTGCATCGCGATCCTCGACAACGACGAGGCACCGCCCTCGCCGCAGTTGATCGACATCACCAGCGATCACCCCGGCACGGTCTCGCCCGGCGATACGGTGTGCTGGACGGTCTACCTCAATGGTCCCGCGCCTGCAGGCGGGTTCCCGTTTGTCGTGACCGTGAGCGGCGCCGTGGTCGATGGCGGCCAGGTCTGCGCCAGCTACGACGGCACGACCAATGGTGTGGTGCTGACCACCCTGTCCGGCCAGATCGTCGCGGGCACGACGACGGCGACCGTCTGCCACCTGCTGCCGGCGACGCTGGGGCTGCCGGCCGGCGCGCTCGCGCGCGACGCCGGGCAGTGCTTCGCGCTGGATTGCACGCCGCCGAACGCGAACGTCTACACCGCGGACCTGACGATCGCGCCGAGCGGTGCCATCGGCGGTGCGGCGGCCGGCGATGGCGGCCACTGGATCGGCAGCAGCGGCGTGAATCCGGCCGACTACGAGGTGCGCGTCAGCGGCGGGCTCCCGGACGGTCCGGATGCGCTCGATGCCTGGCTGTCGTTCGGCACGTCGCGCGTCTGGACGCGCACGCTGCCCTGCGGCACCAGCGCGACGATCGGCGGTCGCCTGCAGATCCGCCGCGCCAGCGACCAGCGGCTCGTCGTCGACGAGCCCTATGGCGGCTACCAGGTCTTCACGGGCGTCAACGCCCAGTGTCCTTGAGTGTGGAGCGAACGACATGGCCAACAGCATCTGCAATCCCGTCGTCGTGACGGCGACCACGGGGTTCCCCTTCGACGGCGCCCGCCGCGGCTGCTTCGTCACGGCCGGCGGCGCGGGGACCACCGTGCAGTATTTCATCGGGCTGGGCCAGGGCGGCCAGGTCACGGAAGGGTCCAACCTCGCGCCGGTGACGCCCGGCAATCGCGGGCGCTGGCTTGCCACCGGCGATGCGGCGGCGAACTACGAACTGCGCGTCGCCAGCGGTGACGCGCCCGACGGCGTGGCCGTGGGCGCGTGGCTGTCGCTGGCCGCCGGGTGCCAACTGGCGTGGTCGTACACGCTCTCCGGCGTCTCCGGCGGCCGGTTCGTCTCGGCCACGCTCGAACTGCGGCGCATGAGCGATGGCGTGGTTATCGACACCGCGGCCGTGGACAACGTGCAGCTCGGCGTCAACGTCGAGTGCGTGTGAGGCGCGCATGACCAGCATCTTCGATACACGTGGGTGCCCGCCCGGCATCCTCGGCTACGCCGGGCAGGCGAACGGCCGCCGCGACGATGTCTACCTCTCGCCCGAGGCCGACTCGGTGGAGTCGCCGGAGTTCGAGGTGATCGCGCCGGCCGCCGTGGTCTGCGCGTTCGATCTCAAGCCCGGCCAGCGCGTGCGCGTGGACATGGTCACCGGCTACCGCGACACCACGCTGTACGCGCCCGCGATCCACCACGGCCAGCCGTTGCAGCTCGATCCGACCAACACCCAACTCGCCGTCGTCCTGCCCGGTCGCTACCGGCTCGTCGTCGAAGGTGTCGCGCCGGGCATCGACATGCCGACCGTCATCGTCCTGCGCCGCAACGGCGTGACGCAGGCGCTCGCATGAGCCGCGATCCACAGCGCGAATTGATGCGTGTGCGCGATGCCGTGCGCTCGCTGTCCGCCAACGCGAACGCCTGGCGCATCTTCGTGACCCACCTGGCGCAACTCGACCAGGACGCCGCCGACCGGCTGGTCGGCATGGACGACACGACCGACATGCTGCGCCAGCAGGGCGCGGCGCGCGCCATCCGACAGATCTACGCGCTGGCGGCCTCCGCCGACAGCGCGCCCCACACCACCGCCGCGGCGCCGCAAGGCCCGCTGCTGTAGTGCCCCCCGGCGCAAGCCGGGTTCCTTCCTCCCAGGAATACCGACGACGCTCGCAGGGGTGTCGCCCCGGAACACCGACGACACCGGCAGGCCAGCCGCGTGTCCCGGCTCCGGCGCGACGCCCCGCGGCCCCGTCGCGGCTCCGCCCCCGAGGTTCCCATGTCCGATTTTTTCTCGCTTGAACGACTGCAACAGCAGGCCGAAGCCGCGGCGCCGGGCGCAGCCCCGTCGCCGCCGGCCCCGGCCCCTGGAACGCAACCCGCTCCCGCTGCGCCCGCACCCGCGGCGACACCGGCTTCGCCGGCCGCCCCGGATGCGCCCGAGGCGCAGTACGTCGACCTCGAACACTGGCGACCCGACCCCGCGCATGCCGGGCCGGATACCGCCGCACCGAGCGCCGACGACGCGAAGTGGGAAGCCCGCTACCACGCCCTGAAGGGCAAGTACGACGCCGAAGTCCCGCGCCTGTCCGAAGAAGTCCGTGCCCTCAAGGCGCGGGGCGGGCAGGGCGAGGGCATCGACACGACCGCCGAACTCCAGTTGCTGCGCGACCTGACGCAGCGGCAGGGCCAGGAACTCGAAGCGCTCAAGCAGGCGACACCGGCCGCCGCGCCGGCCGCCGCGCCCGGACTGGGCGACCTGAGCGACGACGACCTCGCCTTCGAGTTCGGCGAGAACGGCGCAAAGGCGATCCGTGCGCTCCTGACCAAGGTCGATGGCTTGCAGCAGCAAGTCGCCGAACAGGTCAAGCCGCTGGAAAACCGCCTGACGCAGACCGAAGCCCAGGGCTTCCGCGAACGCCTCGCCCAGCGCCTCGGCGCCGCGCAGTCGGTGTTCCAGGACGGCGAGTGGGCGAGCTTCGTATTCCAGCCGATCCCCTTCGGCGGCGGCAAGACCTTCAACCAGGCGCTGCAAGAGGCGGACGCCCGCCGCGACATCGACGGCATCGTCGAGATCGTGCAGGCGTTCCAGCAGCGCAAGGCAACCCCCAACGATCGCACCGCCTCGCCTTCGGCGCTGGACGCGCTCGCCGTGCCCGACCGCATCCACGCGGGCGGCGCACCGGCCGCCGGCCAGCGGTTCCGCTCGGGCGACATGGAATCGATGATGGGGTTGTGGCAACGCGGGCAGAAGACGTTCCAGGAGCTTCAGCAGTTCGAGCGCGCTTTCCAGCAGG